>ERZ772835.4-NODE-4-length-293884-cov-15.8994_pt1 | contig 293884 bp, 212 predicted proteins | sample MGYA00511901_ERZ772835 | MGnify/ENA primary metagenome ERZ772835 (study PRJEB29015, sample SAMEA2737729) | human gut metagenome | biome: human gut; feature: human-associated habitat; material: faeces | place: China | collected 2012 ...
TGGACCGCGGTGAAGACTTGCCACAATATATTAAGGATCATCCTATTTATTATGCTGGTCCGGCAAAAACTCCGGAAGGCATGGCGTGTGGCTCTATGGGCCCTACTACGGCAGGACGTATGGACTCTTATGTAGAACTGTTCCAAAGTCATGGCGGTAGCATGGTGATGTTGGCAAAAGGTAACCGTAGCCAGCAGGTGACAGATGCTTGTCAGAAATATGGTGGTTTCTATCTTGGTTCTATCGGAGGTCCGGCAGCTATCCTTGCACAGAACAACATCAAGAGCATTGAATGTGTGGAATATCCGGAATTGGGAATGGAAGCTATCTGGAAGATCGAAGTAGAAAACTTCCCTGCATTTATCTTGGTAGATGATAAGGGTAACGACTTCTTCAAACAGTTGAAACCGTGGAATTGCAAAAAATAATCGGTTGATACCTGTTGGGATAAAACTATAAGAAGAGGCTGTAAATGCCTTGAATTAATAAAGGGGCTGTCTGACTATTTTATTGTTAGACAGCCCCTCTTCTTATTTTAAGGACTTAAAGACTTTCCGGATATTTACTTTTTCAGTGTAAATATCAACCTTTCATCAGTTATGATTACTTATTCTGTTCTTTTTTCCATTTTTCATATCTCTTCAACACCTTGCTTCCATCTTTGTTATACCAACTATAACCATTTCGGCGTTCGTGTCCGATTTCCGATATATCATATTTTTTAATGCCATCACGGTCGCAGAAAAAAGGCCGGTTTGTTTCCAGATCATAAAAACGTGCCCAAAGAGTAGGACAGTCTTCACAGGGAACCATGCGATAGTCTTTTTTGCCATCACTGTTGGTGAAATATTCCTTCTGTATTCCTTTTATTTCAGACTTTTGGAACCATTTGATAGCACCTTCTATGGATTTTACAACGTCTGCAGATGGATGGGGAAGTGACATCAACAGTAATACAATATTGTCCGACTCTTGTCCGCTTAGTGACGGGAGTTCATAGGCACGTGCCTTGCAGGGTTCCAAAGTGACACGGTCATGTTGGGCGCACCACACTGTTAACTCTCCATTTTGGTGCACCTGCGTTTTGAGTATACACTCTATCCCTTTATTAAATGCATTACGTGCTTGTTCACAGATATTGTCAGGAAGGAAAGTGTAGGGAGCTTTCTTTTCGTATATGCTCCGAAGTTGATTCATGACTCTCACCATTGCATTGTCATTGTAGGTGATTTGTACGTAATAACCTTTGGGACGCGGATAAAATTGAGGCCATCCACCGTTTTCATACTGCGATTTGAGCAGATATTGAATACCATTCAGCACTCCTTCTTTATATTTCTCCTTTTGCGTAGCCAGATAAAGCCGTGACAAATATTCTATTTCTGTCGTGGTGGCATTGTTGTCGATGGTGCTTTGGTTGGTATCTTCTTTAGCTTTTAGTGCCGCATTATATTCTTGTTCCGTCAGTTCTGCCGGCATATAGATATTCTTGGGCCAGCCTCCGGTCGTTTGTTGATAGAGTAACACGTTGTCACCGATGCGTTGGGCTTCTTCCGTCTTGAAGAAATCATCGTCAAATTTAGGGGCGATGTGTACCCATTCTTTGTAGTTCTGTTGTTTTCTGTAATCTGTTGCTTTTTGGGCTGAGGCGTTTGTCAGGATAAAAAGTAGCAGTAAGAAAAGACTTAGTTTTCTCATGGCTTTTATTATTTAATGTTTTTATAGTATGCAAATGTAGGAAGAAAGAAAAACATCGGTATGTAATAACTGTTTTTTATACAGTAAAAATTGGGTTAATCCTCCCGATAAGAAGATTAACCCAATAAAAAAATAAATGGAAACTACTTCCTTATTCCAGATATTTCGTAATCTTTCCGCTGATTTGCAACAGGGATATTTCGCAAAGTTTCGTGTTATATTCAGCAGAGAGGATGCGTTCTTCTGCATCTAACAAACTTTTTTGTGCTTCGCGCACTTCAAAACCGGAGAGGTCCCCCTGTATATAACGGTCCATGGCAATATCATGGTTGTCCTTGGCGGTTATCAGGTTTTGACGTTCCAGATTCAACAATTGAAGATTGTTGCGATAGGCTTGCCATAAGTTACTGAGATCAGAACGAAGTGCTAATTCCAAGTCCTGTCGTTCCAGGCGACGATTCTTGAAAGCCAGACTTGCATTTCTCTTTTCGCGGCGACGATTACCGTCGAATATATTAAAACCGACAGTTATTCCGGCATTGAAGCCCAGTTCACCTCTTCTGCTGTTTGCATTGATGTCATACTTGTTGAACGTATATCCATATCCGGTATTTAATTTGAGATATGGATAGTTGCGTGAGTTTATTTTCTTGTAGTCCAATTGGGCAAGTACCGTGTTTTGATCGGCCTTGAGCAAAGAAGCATTGGTTGCTAACGTAGAATTCCACAAATCATCAAATTGCAAGTCGCTGTGTACGTCGATGGTGGAATCTTTGATAATAATGTTTTGATTGACATTGTTGTTAGCCATCAGTTCATTCAACTGGATGCGTGAAGAATGTAGCAATTCCTGTTGTTTGATGTATTGGGCACTGTCTGCATTGAAATCCACCTTTGCCTGCTGATAATCCAGCCCTGAAAACTTACCGACCAGGTGACTAGCCTCGGCTATGCGCAAACGCTCTTTGGAAAGTGACATTGCATAATGAAAGTTTTTCAGACGGATCTTCTGCTGGATAAAATTATAGTATTCGGAAGTCAGGGCAGCAATAAAATCTTCAATAGCAATACGCGTGTTGGTTTCCCCCTGACGTTCCAGCTCTTTCAACTGTTTGTAGGTGGTACTGATATTGAATCCGTCGAAAATAGTCCAGTTGAGGTTAAGGCCGACATTAACCGTCTGATCGTAGACTCCGTTATGCTTTGTTATTTCCCCGGTAGCACGCGCCTTGGTCTCAATATTGTCGAGGTTTCCGGTATATCCGGCAGAGAAGTCCAGTGTAGGCAGGTATCCCGCATTTCCCAACGTTGCGTTGTTTTTGCTGATCTGCTCTTCGTTATGGATGATACGTAAAGAGTAATTGTTTTGCAATCCTTCTTCCAGACACTCCTTGAGAGTGAGAACTTGTGCCTTTGCAAAAGAGACTGATAAGAAGGCACATGCAATGGTGATATAAATGATGCGTTTCATGCAAATTCCTTTCTGTTTCATTCTTGTAGTTTTTTGATTCGGTTAGTCGAAATGTAACTGTAAATAGCCGGTACAATGTACATCGTAAGCAGAGTGGATACGACCATACCACCCACTACCGCCGTACCCATGGCAATACGCTGGTTACAACCTTCTCCGGTGGCAAATGCCAGCGGGATAAGTCCCAAAACCGTAGAGGCACTTGTCATCAGAATCGGACGGAGGCGTTGAAGGGCAGCATCTTTGATGGCACTCATTTTATCCTCTCCGGCTTCCTGTTTCTGATTGGCAAATTCTACAATAAGAATACCGTTCTTCGCCACCAGACCGATCAGCATGATAATACCGATCTGACTGAAAATATTCATCGTAATATCTCCGAAATACATGAAGACCAAAGCTCCGGCAATAGCCAGCGGCACTGTCAACATGATAATCAACGGATCTTTGAAACTTTCAAACTGGGCTGCCAGAATCAGATAAATCAAAAGGATAGCCAGGATAAAGGCGAACATCAGACTGGAGGAACTTTCACGATATTCTTTCGAGTCTCCCGACAGGGCAGTGCGGAAAGTGTCATCCAATGTTTCTTTGGCAATCTTATCCATTTCATCCAAACCTTGCCCGATTGTTTTGCCGTCTGCCAATCCCGCAGAGATGGTAGCTGACACAAAACGGTTATAACGATACAACTTTGGAGGTGCAATACCGCTTTCCAATTCAATCAAGTTGTCCAGCTGAATCATATCCCCGCTACTGCTACGGACGTAAATAGCTTTCAGGTCGGCCGGTTTGTTTCGTTGCTGGCGGTTGATTTCACCAAGAATTTCGTATTGTTTACCGTTCATATAGAAATATCCCATACGCTGTCCACTTAATCCATATTGCAGCGTTTGAGCAATGTTTTTGGTACTTACTCCCATAATACTGGCCTTGTCGCGGTTGATCTGAATACGAGCTTCCGGTTTACTGAACTTCAAATCAACGTCCGCCATCTGGAAAACAGGATTCTCATATACTTTAGCCATAAACTTGGGCAACACTTCTTCCAGCTTTTCCAAATTGGTAGCCTGAAGTACATATTGTACAGGCATGCTTCCACGACGTCCGCCGAAAGAAGACTGCTGCTGTACGAATGAACGCGCCATTGTTTTCTTCTGTACCGCTTTTGATATTTTCTCTGCCACATCCATCTGGGTATAATTACGTTCATTCATATCCTTCAGCGTGATGCGCACGTTTCCGCTACCGCTGGATACACGGGCAGTTACAGCCTCTGCATCAGGCAGAATGGAGTCTACCAGTTGATTGATGTCTTCTGTGTAATCCCTGATATATTCATAGGTGACGCCTTCCGCTCCTCGTGTATTGATACTGATTTGCGAACGGTCTTCAAGTGGGGCCATTTCCGCAGGAACTGCATTCCACAGAATACCAATCAGGCAAATGGTGATGAAAGTAAATGGAAGAGCGATCCAGCGTTTGCTAAGAAAAGCGGCAAGCGAACGGCTGTATAGCCGGTTCATTCCTTCAAAGAACGGTTCTGTTTTTGCATAGAACCAACTTTGTTTTTCCCGTTTAATGAGTAACTTCGTTGCCAACATCGGAGTGAAAGTCAATGCGGCGAATGAAGATATAATCACCGAACCCGAAATAACGATACTGAACTCACGGAATAATCGTCCCGTCATTCCATCCATAAAGACGATAGGGAAGAATACCGCTACCAGCGTAATAGTGGTGGAAATAACGGCAAAGAAAATTTCTTTGGCTCCTTCTATTCCCGCTTCTTTCGGGGCCATTCCTTTCTCTATACGGATGTAGATATTTTCTGTCATAACGATGGCGTCATCTACCACCAGTCCCACCGATAGTACGATGGCGAGCATGGAAAGCACATTGATGGAGAATCCTGCCAGATACATAACGAAGAAAGCACCGATAAGGGAAACAGGGATTACGATACAAGGCACCAACGTGACGCGCCAGTCACGCAGGAAGAGGAAGATAATGATGATTACGAGTACAAAAGCTTCATATACAGTGGACTTAACCTCATTGATAGACGCACGGATAAACTTGGTATTATCAAAACCATAGTTATAGTGTACATCTTCCGGCAAGTCTTTTTTCATTTGCTCCATACGTTGGTATACAGCATCCGCAATCTCAATGTGGTTGGCTCCCGGCTGTGGAATGACTACGACACCCACCATAGGAACGCCGTTCATCTTCATATAACTCTTAATATCAGCCGGCCCCAGTTCAGCACGTCCGATATCACTGAATCGTACAATACGGTTATTCTCTTCTTTGACAATCAAGTCATTGAATTCATCTGCGGTATGCATCAATCCTAGTGTACGGATCGTTAACTCGGTGGTATTTCCTTCGATACTACCTGAAGGAAGTTCCACATTTTCGTTATCTACAGCGTTTTTAACATCGACGGGAGTGATACCGTAGCCTGCCATCTTTACCGGGTCGAGCCAAAGGCGCATGGAGTAACGCTTTTCTCCCCAGATAGATACACTACTTACATCGGAAATAGTCTGTAATTGTTCTTTCACAGTCAGGTCCGCTATTTCACTTAACTCCAACAAAGAACGTTTGTCACTTTGAAGGGCAACCATCAAGATAGGCATGGCATCGGCATCCGCTTTTGAAACTGTCGGTGGGTCACAGTCGCGAGGCAGATAACGTTGGGCACGTGAAACCTTGTCACGTACGTCGTTGGCCGCTGTTTCCAGATCGACGGACAATTCAAATTCTACTGTGATACGGCTTTGCCCCTGCTGGCTCACACTGGACAAAGAACGGATACCGGGAATACCGTTGATATTCTGTTCCAACGGTTCAGTTATCTGGTTTTCGATAACGTCGGCATTAGCTCCCGGATAAGAGCAGCTGACAGAAATAATCGGATTATCTACCGACGGATATTCGCGGACACCCAAATAGTTGTATCCGATGAATCCGAAAAGGAGGATAATAATCGTTAATACTGTGGCTAATACCGGGCGACGTATACTTAATTCGGAGATGTTCATTGATTTATGATTTCTGATTTCTGAATTATGATTTCTGAGTTATGGATTGAAGATTTCTGATTTTTGAATTCTGATTTCTGGTTTCTGGTTTCTGAATGTTTGCTGTATTCTGCTGACTTATAAATCATAAATTATTTGGCTTATAAATCATAAATCAGAATTCATAAATCAGACATTCTCATTCTTCAATATTGTCGAGTGTTACGGCGAGTCCGGTACGGAGTTGCAATGTTCCTGAAGTGATGATTGTGTCTCCTACGTGCAATCCTCTAATCACTTGCACTTCAGATGCGGTGCGGATACCGGTAATAATATCCACCGGTTCGGCCTTTCCTGATTTGTACAGATAGACTTTATCTTTACCCATTTCCGGCACAATTGCTTCCGTTGGGATGGCTATTGCATTAGGAATTTCATCCTTTTTCAACAGCACACTGGCATAACGGCCGGGGAGCAGGGTGCGATTGACATTCGGGTATAATGCACGGGCGGTAAATTGATGCAGATTCGGATCGATGGCAGATTCTACAGCGTATACCTGTGCGCCGAAAGCATCCAATGTTCCTTCAACGCTGAAATTGAGATTGGTACCCTTTTTGATTTGCTTGGCATAGCGTTCCGGAACGGAAAATTCAACCTTCAGTGGAGCGATTTTTGTCAGCTTGGCAACGACTGTGGTCGGAGACGCATACGTACCGATACTGACTTGGCGAAGTCCGATCACTCCGTCAAACGGAGCACGTAGCTCTGTCAGTTCAATATTAGCTTTGATAATCTCTATATCGGCATTCAGGGTTGCTAAATCCGTTTTCACCTGTTCGTAGGCTTCTTTACTGACAGCATCCCGTTTCAATAAAGCATCCTGGCGGAATACACGGTCTTCTGCCAGTTTCAATTGCGAAATCAATCTTTGCAATTGTGCCTGCAACTGCCTGTCATTCACTTTGGCTAGTAATTGGCCTTTCTTTACGGCTGTTCCTTCTTCAAAGTTGATTTCTACAATCTTTCCCGACGTTTCGAAAGATAAATCCACTTCTTCATCGGGTAGAAGTACACCAGTAGTGGTGAACTCATCTGTCAGAGATTGTGGTTTTATGACCTTGGCATTTACATTTAAAACTTGTTTCCCTCTTTTTTTATTACTGCCCATCACTTTGTCGGCGGCTGCTAGTTCGTCGTTTTTTTTCGGTAATTGTGAGTAGATTCCTCCACCGATAATCCCGGCACCAACAAGAATAATGATGCCCCATTTAGTCTTCTTATTCATGGTTTAGTATTGTATATGGCAATTATATTGTACATCTTCAAAAATTAGACTTCCCCTGATGGGAAAGGTTTAAAGAAAGGAAGAGTAAAAAAGAGTTAATCAGTAGGCAGCCCGATATTTTCCTTCCTCTTTATCTTCCAACATATTCAGATAAGAGGTATAACGGGATTCGCTGATGAGGTGCTCTTCCACTGCTTTGCGTACGGCACATCCCGGTTCATGACGATGTGTACAGTTGCCATATTTGCAGTCGGCGGAGGTTTTGAATATTTCGGGAAAATAATGTCCGATCTCTTCTTCTTCCATATCAAATGTGCCGAAGCCCTTGATACCCGGAGTATCGATGATATAGCCATCTCCTTCCACAGGGAACATTTCGGAGAAAGTAGTAGTATGCATTCCTTTGTTGTGGTAGGAAGAAATTTCGCCGGTCTTGGTTTCTATGCCCGGCAGTATGGAATTGATAAGAGTCGATTTGCCGACTCCCGAATGTCCGGAAAATAAAGTAATCTTGCCTTCCAGTGCTTTTTTGATTTCAGCCACTCCAGTGCCGTTCTTTGCGGAAACTTTGAAGCAAGGGTAGCCGATTTGTGTGTATAAGTTGATAAGTGCGTCCAGATAGCGGAGCTCATCTTCGTCGTAAGCATCTACCTTATTAAATACCAGTTTGACAGGGACGCGATAGGCCTCTGCGGATGCAAGAAAGCGATCAATAAAAATAGTGGAAGTTTCCGGATAATTGATGGTTACCACCAACATACATTGGTCGAGATTGGCAGCAAGGATATGAGATTGTTTGGAAAGATTGGATGAACGGCGGATGATGTAGTTCTTTCTATCTTCTATTTCACTGATAAAAGCAGTGCCTTCCTGATTAAGTATAATCCGGACACGATCACCCACTGCAACAGGATTAGTACTGCGAATCCCCTTCAATCGGAAATTCCCTTTGATTTTACATTCAATAGATTGTCCGTCATCGGTTTTCACCTGATACCAACTACCCGTGTTTTTGATTACTAATCCTTTCATATAAATTATAAATTAAAAATGAAGAATGAAGAATTCAGGCTGTGTTTCAACTGAATAATACAGCATTATAATTCCTCATTCTTCATTCTTAATTCTTCATTATTTTTTAGACGGTCATAATTTCTTTATCCTTTTCAGCCAGCATATCATCGATTTGTTTGATATACTTATCATGGATTTTTTGCAGTTTGGCTTCCGCATTCTTCTGCTCGTCTTCTGCCAATCCGTCTTTTACGGCCTTTTTCAGTGCGTCGATGCCGTCACGACGCGCGTTGCGTACGCTTACTTTAGCCGTTTCGCCTTCTCCTTTACACTGTTTTGCCAGTTGTTTACGGCGTTCTTCCGTCAGGGGAGGGATGCCGATACGGATCATTTCTCCATTGTTTTCGGGCATGATACCGAGGTCAGAGTCGATAATTGCTTTTTCGATGACACGGAACATGCTTTTATCCCAAGGCTTGATCACGATACTGCGGGCGTCCGGAGTAGTAATTGCTGCTACATTGCTGATAGGTACCATACTTCCGTAAGAATCTACGCGGATACCATCTAATAAGCGTGCACTCGCTTTTCCGGCGCGGATATGTGCCAGTGCTTCTTCCAGATACATGATGGCCATATCCATCTTTTCTTGTGCATTGTCAAGGCAAGTCTTTACGTCTACCATATTTTTTTGAGATTTAAAATTGCATTTTGATTGATTAAGTAGCAAAAGTATATTATTTTTTGTTCATCTGCAACAGCATACCCATCTTTTTTATGAGTGACTTGCCAATGATAATCAGGGTAACAGCGGTGATAATCATTAAAATACCCATCATTAAGCGGGGAGTCAGTTTTTCGTGAAACAGGAGAACACCGAAGAATAAAGCTGTCACCGGTTCCAGAGCACCCAATATTGCCGTTGGTGTAGAGCCTATATAATGGATGGCCAGTGCGGTACAGACCAGTGATACGGCAGTTGGCAGGATGGCGAGTGATAATACATCGGCCCAGAGCCAGGCAGACGGTATTACTTGCAGTTCCGTACAGAAATTTAAACGGACGATATAAACCGATAGTCCGAACAAAATGGCATAGAAGGTAAGTTTCGTGGTCGGCAGGTTTTTCAATGTCGAACGGTTTACACCTACTATATATATAGCATAAGAGAGAGAAGACAACAGAACAAAGATAATTCCCAAAGTCGATAGCGGTTTGTTGCCGTCTCCCTGATAAAGCAAGGCAATGCCTGAAAGTGCCAGCAGGATGGAGAAAACGGTAATGGCGGAAATCTTTTCCTTGAAGAATATTCCCATGATGACAGCTACCATCACCGGATAAACAAACAGAATCGTAGAAGCAATTCCGGCATCCATATAATTATAACTCATAAACAAAAGCAGTGATGAAAAAGAGAATAACAATCCCATAATGACTAAGGGCAAAACGTCTGCCTTATGAAGTGCAAAAGACTGATGCTGCATTTTCATCAGAATACCCAATACGATTGTCGCAAAGAAGTACCGGTAGAATAAAACGGTATCGACACTCATTCCGGCTGCATAGAGCGGAAGTGCAAAAAGAGGATTCATACCGTAGCTCGCAGCGGCAATCGCTCCATAGATAAAACCTTTGGTTTTGTTAGTCATTGTTTTGCTTTTTTTAATGGCGTGCAAAAGTACGCAGTTCACCAATGATAAACAAGTGTTTAGGCGGTTGATAGTATAATTTAATCTTTCGTATGCTAAAAACTATTTCTTGGTAAAGAGATAACTAATCTTGTTTATGCATAAAATTAATCGTCTGACTATAGTCGAACTTGCGTCTGACTACTGTTAAACTTACGTCTGACTATAGTTGAACTTTCGTCTGACTATAGTCAGACGAAAAAGAATTAACTGTCAGATGATTAATTTTATTCGGTAGGGAGATTAGTTATACGCCTCCCGAGTAATAGTCTGCAGGCAATAGGCAATCAGGTTTTTGAATAAACACTTGCATATATCTTGGATTTTCCCGAATATTGCATCTGAATTATCGAAAAACACAGATGACCAAAGCTAAATTTCTTGTTGTTTATTGCCTGTTCATATCGGGACTTTGTTGCATGGCAAATGTGACGAAGGATATCAATATGCGCTTTAAGGACGTAAGGCAGGGACTTTCTCATCAAACAGTCAATTGTTTCTATCAGGATGAATTCGGATTTTTGTGGATCGGCACTCAAGACGGGCTGAATCGATTTGACGGACGTAAGTTTGAAGTATTCAAACCGGATAACGCTAATCCTTATTCCATCAATATCAATAATATCAGGCAGGTTTGCGGAAATAAAGCCGGATTGCTCTTTATCCGTAGTTTGCAGAGCGTGACTCTTTATGATATGCGTTTGAATCGTTTTAGGGTGTTGCGTGAAGGAGAAGTTGCGGGAATCTGTTATGCGCACGATGCATTATGGATAGCTACCGGAAAGGAAATCTACCGTTATCGCAACCTCGACCAGGCGCCCGAGTTATTCTTTTCATTTCCTTCGGATGAGGAGGATGTATTGATGAACAGTCTCATGGTTCGTCAGAATCAGACAGTGGTGGTGGGTACTTCTTCGAAAGGTGTATACTGCATTGACCAGTCTGCACATATCACCCGGCGTATGGATGTGGGAGCTGTCAATTCAATAACGGAAGATAGAAACGGGAGTATCTGGATAGCTACCAGAAACAGAGGGCTTATACGGTTGGATGAAGATGGAAAACTTACTCATTTCAAGCATAATAAGGTAGCTGAAAATACGATTAACCATAATAATGTGCGTCATGTGACGCAAGCTAATGATAGTCTCCTGTATATCGGAACCTATGCCGGTTTGCAGACTTTAAACCTGTTTACCGGAGAGTTTACAGATTATGAATATGACTTGAATGTGGAGGCGGCCGATATACGTTCCATTATTTCGATGCATTACGACACTTCGGGGACTTTATGGTTGGGGACTTTCTATCAGGGAATCCAATATTATAATGTAGCGAATGATGCTTTCCATTTTTACCGCTCGTCTACGGCTGTTGGCGGTCATTTGAATTCTTATATTATCAGTTCCATTGCCGAAGACCGTTCCGGCCGGATCTGGTTTGCAAGTGAAGGAAGCGGGTTGAACTATTATGATAAACATACCAAACGCTTTTTCCCTTTAAAAAAGGTCTATTCTCAAGAGCTTTCTTTTAAGATAGTGAAGTCTCTTTATTATGAGAAAGAGCCGGATTATCTTTGGGTAGCTTCTCTTTATCAGGGAATCAACCGGATTAATCTGTCGACCGGGCATATAGAATCTATCTCGGAAAACATCTATACTCCGGAAGGAAAAACAGTTGTTGACAGAGCCTATAATCTGGTGAAAATGATAGAGTTTGCCGGCCATGATTCTTTATTGATAGCTGCCAAGGGAGGATTGCTTGTGTTGGATAAGAAACACCTTCGACTTCATCATTTCGAACACCCTTCGTTGGCTGCCAAACATCTGTCGCAGGTTTGGGATATGACGTTTGACAAAGACGGGGATCTATGGCTGACTACCTCTTTTGATCTGATACGAGTCAACCTCAAAGCGGGCGCTGCCCATAGTTATCCTTTCTCCCAAATAGCGCAGAGCACAGCGCAGCATCACATCAACCACATTTTATGTGATAAGAAAGGACGTATATGGCTGGGATCGACAGGCTCGGGAATTTATCTATTTGATAAGAAGACAGATTCTTTTGTGGGATACGGAGCGAAACAGGGATTGGAAAATGGATTTATAACCGGATTGGTGGAGAGCCCTTTGGATGGTTCTATCTATGTGGCAACCAATGGTGGTTTCTCTAAATTCAACCTGGCAACGACTACATTCGAGAACTATAACAGACAGAGTGATTTTCCCTTGAATAATGTAAATGATGGAGGGCTTTATATTGCGTCCGACCACGATATTTACGTGTGTGGTCTGGCGGGTATTGTCTCTATCGCCCAGGAAAAGTTGAACAAACAGTCTGTTGACTATGATGTGTTTGTAAAACGGGTGCTTGTGGATAATACGGAAATACAACCACTTGATTCGTTGGGGCTTATCAAAGAAACCGTACTGTATGAACATCGGTTAGTATTGCCGCCCAGATATTCTTCCGTCACTTTTGAGATAGCAAGTAACACCCTGAATAATATTTCTAATATCGGCCTGGAATATAAACTTGAAGGCTTTGACAACGAATATATGAAGGCGGGCGATAATACGATGATTACCTATACCAATCTTCATCCGGGGCATTATACTTTCCATGTCCGTGGCGACCAGGTGGGCGTTCACGGTCAGGAAGCACCTTCCGTTAGTTTTGAGCTGATAGTGGAGGCTCCGGTTTATCAGCGGGCATGGTTTATTTTGCTGATGGTGCTGACAGCTATCCTTATTGCCGGCTATATTATCCGTATGTTCTGGATACGAAAAACCTTGCGGCACTCTTTATTGGCCGAGAAACGGGAAAAAGAGTATATCGAAAGTGTGAACCAGTCCAAACTGCGTTTCTTTACCAATGTATCGCATGAATTCCGTACTCCGTTAACACTTATATCCAGCCAGCTCGAAATGCTCCTGATGCATAAGGACATTATTCCTGAAGTATATAATAAGATTCTGGATATTTATAAAAATTCCCGCCGGATGAATAACCTCGTGGATGAAGTCATTGATATCCGCAAGCAGGATCAGGGATACTTGAAACTAAAGATTTCTAAAGAGAATATTGTGGCGGTGATAGAGGAAATTTGTGGCTCTTTCTATAGTTATGCCCAACTGAATAAGATAGATCTCCGCTTTTCTTCCACTCTGAAAGAAGCTGATTTGTATATTGACAAAACACAGATAGAGAAAGTATTCTATAATTTATTGTCCAACGCTTTTAAGTATACGAAGCCTGGTGACTGGATTTCTGTTGAGCTGTCAGCGGAAGGAGATAATGACATTGTGATTTCAGTCAACAACTTGGGGGTAGGCATTGATAAATCCAAGATCAAACATGTATTTGAACGGTTTTGGCAGGATGATTCGGCAACAACCACACAAACTGTCAAAGGATCGGGCATCGGATTGGCGATGGCGAAAGGAATTGTAGAGTTGCATCAGGGAACCATCGGAGTGGAAAGCGAACCGAATGGAGTTACCTCTTTTACCGTTACTCTCCACCGGGATGCGAATATGAATATGGAAGCCTCTTCCTCCGCAGACGAGCACGTTGCCGAACATTATATAATAGAGCCTCAAGAAATCTCGGAAATGGTGAAGCCGGATAAAACGGTGAAAATACTGATTGTAGAAGATAACCCGGAAATGCGTAAAGTATTGACGCAGATTTTTGAACAGATATATGAGGTATATACGGCTGCCGACGGGCAGGAAGGATTGGAACGGGCTTCTTCGCTCCAACCGCAGATGATTGTAAGTGACATCATGATGCCTGTCATGTCCGGACTGGAAATGTGCGAGAAGTTGAAAAGTAATTTGCAGACCAGCCATATACCTGTTGTCTTGCTGACAGCCCGCAACCGGGAAGAACATACTTTGGAAGGCTTGCAGACAGGTGCGGATGATTATATCTCCAAACCTTTTAATATCAAGATATTGGTAGCCCGGTGCAACAATATCATTCAGACTCGTAAACTACTTCAACAACGGTTTGTTCGAAACGACGAACCTAAAGTGGAAGACCTTCCGTTTAATCCGATCGATAAAAAGATGTTGATGGATGCTACGGCGATTGTGGAATCTTATATTGATAACCCAGACTTTGACGTAGCTACTTTTGCACGAGAAATGTGTATGAGCAGAACGTTGCTTTTCACCAAATTGAAAGCATTGACCGGACAGACCCCGAATGACTTTATTTTATCTTTGAGACTGAAAAAAGCAACAGAAAAATTGCGGAATGACCCCAATGCCCTGATTGCTGATATAGCATTTGATTACGGTTTTTCTAATCCAAGTTATTTTATCCGGTGTTTTAAAAATGCTTATGATATTACTCCGGCTGCTTATAGACGGAAATATACAAACTCTTAATTTATAGTATTTTAGGTGCTTTCTGCCTGACGAGATTTGTACTATTTGAACTTTTATACGGACGATTCTATTATTCGAAATCATTAATAATTGGGATTTTTGCGCTGTAATCATTCAAATTATTACATAGTATGAAAAACATCGTAATTAAATGGGCTGTGTTCCTGACAGCCTTTCTTATCTCTTTAGAGGTTAGTGCTCAAAACGTCAGAGTTTCTGGAGTGGTGACAGACGCACTTGGACCGATCCCCGGAGTTAATATCATGGAGGAGGGGACTACTAACGGTACAGTGACGGATGTAAATGGAAAATATTCAATCAGTGTATCGGCTAAATCTACCCTTGTTTTTTCTTGTATAGGATATAAGGAACAAAAAATACGTGTCGGTACGAAAACGGTACTGAATGTGAATATGGTGGAAGAGTCGAAAATGCTCGATGAATTGGTGGTTGTCGGTTATGGAGTTCAGCGTAAGAGTGATGTGGCCACTTCGGTAGCTTCGGTCAAAGCGGATGAAATGAAAACATTTCCCGCCGGAAATGTGGCTGACATGTTACGTGGACGTGCCGCTGGTGTGAATGTAACGAGTAGTTCCGGACGACCGGGATCGACTCCTTCGATTACCATTCGTGGTTCCCGTTCTATCAGTGCAGACAATGCACCTTTATATATTATAGATGGTTCTCCTTCCAGTGCAACAGAGTTCAGTACGTTGAGTGCGGATGATATTGAATCGGTTGAAATCCTGAAAGATGCTGCGTCACAGGCTATTTATGGTGCACGCGCCAGTGACGGTGTGGTACTGGTGACTACCAAACGTGGTAAAGCCGGAAAAGTGGAAGTCAACTATAATGGCTATCTGGGTATTCAATCTCTCTGGAGAAATTTCGATTTCTACTCTCCCGAAGAATATATGCAGCTTCGTCGTGAAGCAAAGGCGCATGATAAAGGAATAATTGATGCGCGTGAGATTTCTATAGCCGAAGCGTTGGAAGACGAGGTGATGCAACGGGTATGGGCCAGCGGAAAGTTTATCGACTGGGAAAAAGAAATGTTCAGAAATGCAATCTATCATAATCATGACGTCAGTGTACGTGGAGGAACAGAAAAAATCAAAGTATCGGCAGGTGCCAACTACTTTGACCAACAAGGAATGGTGGTTACCGGATCGGGGTATCAGAAGTTTTCTTTAAGACTGAATCTGGACTTTGAAATAGCCAAATGGATTAGTTTCGGTATCAATTCTTCTTATGCGATGACAAAACAAGATCGTGAGGATGGTAACTTTAATGATTTTATTACCAGTTCTCCATTGGCGGAGATATATGATGCGGATGGCAAGTATACAAAATATATCAACTCGGAAGGAAATTATAATCCTTTGTACCGTGCCGAACATTATGGACGTGAAGTAACCCGTGATAATTACCGCCTGAACTTTTTTATGGATGTGAAACCTTTCAAGGGATTCAATTATCGTCTGAATACTTCTGTTTATAATCAGACGTCTGAAGACGGTTCTTATAAAGATTCCCAATATCCGGGAGGCGGAGGAACGGCCGTTCTTGACGAATCGCGTACACAGAACTGGCTGGTTGAGAATATTGTGACCTATAAAGTGCCTATCCGCAACAAGAAACACCAGTTGACATTGACCGGCGTTCAGTCTGTCGACCATAATGGTTCGAAGTCTGTCGGGTACTCGGTTGAGAATCTTCCGGTGGATAAAGACTGGAACTTCATTTCTCAAGGTGAGTTTACAGGCAAGCCTCGTCGTCAGTTTAATGAAAATAACTTGGTGTCTTTCATGGCTCGGGCGCAATATTCGCTTTTAGATCGTTATTTGTTGAACGTGGCTATCCGCCGTGACGGTTCCAGCCGTTTCGGAAAAGAAAATAAATGGGGAACTTTCCCGTCGGCAGCTTTTGCCTGGCGTGTCAATCAGGAGAGTTTCCTAAGAGATGTGTCGTGGATTGATAACCTGAAACTGCGTGTGAGTTATGGTATTGTAGGTAATCAGAACGGTATCGGCAATTATACTACTTTGGGACTGGCTGATAATAAAGGATATGAGTTTGGAAATGTTTTTCAAATGGGATATTTGCCGGGCAAGGAACTGTCTAATCCAAACCTGAAATGGGAACAGTCTGCAACAGCTAACTTTGGTGTTGATTTTAGTTTCTTCAATGGGCGTCTGAATGGTACGGTTGAGTATTATAATACTCATACGAAGGATTTGTTGGTGAAACGTTCCCTGAATGCGTCACTCGGATATACTACCATGCTAGATAATCTGGGAAAGACGAAATCCAGTGGTATCGATCTTTCTTTAAATGGTGACGTGGTACGTACAAAGGAGTTTACCTGGACACTCGGAACTAATTTCAGCATGTATAAGAATGAAATTGTCCGTATTGACGATACTCTCGATGAGAACGGGAAACCGGCAAGTCAGGTAGCCCAGGGGTGGATTATCGGAGAACCGATCAATGTATACTATGATTATCTGATAGATGGAATTTTTCAGTATGATGATTTTGATATCACTCGTGATGGTACGGGAAATCTGGTCTATACACTGAAAAACACCTATGATAGTGATAATGACGGTGTGGCCGACAGTCCGATTAATTACGGTGGCGCTATTGAACCGGGAATGGTCAAGGTGCGTGATAACAACGGGGATGGAAAGATTACAGCTGATGACAGGGTACCTATCCGTAAAGATCCGAAGTTTACACTCTCTCTTTCTTCTACATGGAACTGGAAAGGATTTGATCTGTTCATGGACTGGTATGGAGTTTCCGGCAGAAAGATTAAGAACGGTTATTTGTACGAGTATAATTCCGGTGGTTCTTTACGTGGAAAATTGAATGGGGTGAAGGTGGATTATTGGACTCCGTTCAATCCTTCGAACAAATTCCCACGTCCTTCTTATAGTGCGGACCCTGCATATTTGAGTGCCATTGCCATTCAGGATGCTTCTTATATCCGTTTACGCACCTTACAACTGGGATATACTTTCCCCACCCGACTATTGAAGAATACTCCGATTCATAAATTACGATTGTATGCAACTGCTACTAACTTGCTGACATTTACGGAGTTTAAATCTTATAGTCCCGAACTGACTCCAGGGTCTTATCCGGAGTCCAGACAATATGTGTTTGGTGTCAATGTTTCATTCTAAAATAAAGAATCCTTATGAAAAAGTTAATATATACAGCCTTTGTCATTTGCGGAATGTTGACCGCTTCTTGCTCGGATTTATTAAATCTGGAATCAAAAACAGACGTGACGAATAATTATCTGTTCACTACTCCCGAAGGGTTGAATACTGCCGTTACAGGATTGTATTCCCTGGCACGTGAATTGCCGGGTGGAGCGGATAATAACGAATCTAATCTGTACATCGTTACCATGTGTGACTTTAATACGGATATTGCCATACTTAGAGCAGGTGTTTCTACCTCAATCGGACGTTTGAATACAAGTTTTACTCCAAGTACTGGAGATGTCAATAAGTTCTGGAAACATCACTATGGGATTATCGGAAAAGCAAATGAAATTATTGTAGCGGCAGAAGCCTTGGGACTGGATGACAGGGATGTATTGCACGCATGGAGTGAAGCGAAATTCTTCAGAGGACGGAGCTATTTTGAACTTTGGAAACGCTTTGACCGCCTTTATCTGAACGTCACTCCAACCACTGTCGATAATCTGAAACGGGAGTATAAACCGGCTTCTCATGAAGAACTGATGACACTGATGACGACTGATTTGGACGATGCAATGAAAGGTCTGGACTGGTCGCTTCCTCAAAATAACGGAAATGTATTGTATGGACGGGTAACGAAAGCGACTGCCAAACATGTCCGTGCACAGGTTGCCATGTGGGAATCGGATTGGGATACAGCCATTGAGGAATGTGAAGACATCTTTAAACAGGAGGGCATCTACTCGATGGAAAAGAAAGCCGAGAATGTATTTAATAGCGCAGATTTGAAATCCCCGGAAGTGTTGTGGAGTTTCCAATATTCACAAAACTTGGGTGGAGGAGGTTCCGGAACTCCGGTTGCCGGACATCGTATCTCTATTCAGACTACTACCCGAATCAATAAAATTGCAGGTTGTATCAATACGGCCGATCAGGGTGGATATGGTTGGGGACGTATTTATCCGAATACCTATTTATTGAGTTTGTATGATCAGGCTAAAGATACACGATACAATGAATTGTTCGTACACCGTTTCAAATACAATGATCCTACTTCTCCTAAATATGGAGAATTGATTCCCCTTGCGAAAAGTTCCAGTTATTGTGAGACGTTACATTTCATGTCGAAAAAATACTTTGACCAGTGGACTATGGCCGATAATCCGGACCGGACAACGGGATTCAAGGATTTGATTGTCTATCGACTGGCTGAAACTTACTTAATGGCGGCAGAAGCGTATATGCGCCGTGACGGAGGAATGAGCACGGATGCTCTGCGCTGTTACAATAAAACATGGGAACGTGCCGGGAATGACAAATTTGCGGGACCTCTGACGCAAGATATTCTTTTGGATGAATATGCCCGTGAACTGAACTTCGAGGGAGTCCGCTGGCCTTTATTGAAACGTTTGGGGCTTTTGGGTGAAAGGGTGAAAGCGCATTATGGCGAGACAAAAGCTGAAAATCCTTATTTAGATAAAGATTATGCGGAATGTCGTACCAGTTTTGTAGTTGGAAAGCACGAATGTTGGCCTATCCCACAGGAGCAGATTGACTTGATGGGGAAAGAGAATTTTCCGCAGAATGAGAATTGGTATTAAGCGATTGATTATCTGTAAAACATGAATGAGTATGAAAAAAATAATATATCTGTTATTGATTTTAAATCTGGGGCTGCTTTCCTGTGTCGATGATGCGTCGGTACGTGTGATGCCTGAATTTAATTGTAAAGATACAAAAGTAAACCTGGCAAAAGCGGCGGGTTCTTCCGTCACATCGCTATTATATACTAATGTCGGTCAGGTTGTTGCTCAATATCAAGCGGAGTGGCTTTCTGTAGATGTAAACGCTAAAAGTGTAATATACACTGCCTTGACGCAGAATGACGGTGAGGATGCAAGGAGTACTGTCGTGAAACTGACTTGCGGTTCATATACAGTGGAAGTGACGGTTACACAGGATTCCAAAGAACCGGACCTTTCTTTGAAGGTAGGACAAAGTGTAGATGATGGTATCGGTATGATTTTCTGGGTGGATCCTTCGGACAAGATGGTAGGAAAAGCTGTATCTGTAAAACGTCAGGGAGGAAATCCTTTTGAGGCTTCTGTGATGTCTCATAATGCGCTTTCTACAGTGAATGGATATGCCAACACGGCTTTGTTTACTGCTCCTGCTGCAAATGATGCAGTGGCATACTGTCAGTCGTTGGGTGAGGGATGGTATCTGCCTGCACGTGATGAGTTATGGGAGTTGTTTGATGTTTACAACGGTATTGGACATGCTGATCCGGATTTTGCTTCGGTTGTACCTGATAAGTTGACGGAAGTAGAGAAAGCGGCACGTGCGGCATTTGATAAGATGTTGACCGATTTACAGGGTGATGTGATAAACGAGGCTGCCGGTTCGGGCAATGGGGAAAGCTATTGGTCGAGTACGGAAAATGCAGCAGGGGATAAGGCTTATTGGGTACGTTTCGGAAAGTCTGGTGCTGATGCAGGAAATAAAACAGCTACCAACCGTTTTGTGAGATGTATGCGCACAGTTGGTGATTATACTTATCCTGAAGAGCCGGCAACTCTGACGGTGGCTCCCAATCCTGTGACATTGGAAGGTGCTAACGAAGCGGAAGCAAATGTTACGTTGACATCCAATAAGAGTGTATTCAGCGTAGTGTTGGCAGATGATTCCTGGCTTTCATATACTATTTCAGGCACAACAGTTACGTTCAAGGCAAAATCAAAAAATACCACTGGTAATATTCGTACGACAATTGCTACAATAACAGCCGGTACTGGCGCAGCCGCAAAAGCAGTGGAGGTAACGGTGAATCAAAATGTAGCTGCCGAGGGAGACGCTTCCCTCGAATTGAGTACCAATACGGTGACTATTACGCCTGATGCGGTAGCAAAATCAGAGGTAATCACAATGATTTCTGATGAGACGGAATTTGCAATAAATATCACTGATGAATCTTGGGTGAAAGCGTATGTTGATGTAACAAATAAAACTCTTTATTTTTGGACATTATCTCCCAATCTGAATAGTTCTAACCGGGTAACGACTGCTACGGTAACAGCCGGAAGCGGAGCGAATGCACCTAAACAAGAGGTTACGATTACACAGAGAGGATTTTTAAGTTCCGAGTTTGCGGTGGGACAGGTAATTGCGGATAATGGTTCGTTAAAAGGAGGCATTGTGTTCTGGGTAGATGGAACTAATCGTGGTAAGGCTAAGATTATGTCGTTGGACAGAGAGAATTTGGCATGGTCTACAGCAGGCACTCCGGCTTCTACCGGAGTGGATTTATCCGGAGATGATGGATATACTAATACTATGGCGTTGGCTGCATTACCAAATGCATCGGAAATGCCTGCCATTAAGTTCTGTATGGACAAGGGGACAGGTTGGTATTGGTCGGGGAGAAAAGACTTGGAACAAATGTTTGAAACATATAATGGGACCACTGTAGCAAATGCAACAAATGATAATCCGAATGCGATTACTGATTTTGAAAAAGCCAATCGTGCAGCATGGGATCGGGTTGTCAGCAATGCGGGAGGAACTATTATGAATGAGGCTGCGTCATCTTCTACAGGAGATACATATTGGGCTTGTCGTGAGGCTTCGAATGGTGTGAATGGATTTTATGTACGTTTTGGAAAGCCTATATCTTGGAGCAGTGCAACCTCTAAAAAGAGTTCTTTAAGATATATTCGTGCAGTTCGTTCAATCTCGAAATAATGGTATTAGGTATGTATAAGGTATATAGAAAAATAATCTTAGCCTGCTTGTTATTGATTGTTGCCGGCACGGTCTGCGGTCAGCGTGTGACGCAAACGATCAACGATGGCTGGAAGTTCTCCCTCTTTGAGGGAGAAGCGTTCGCTGCTGACTTTGATGTGTCCGGTTGGACTGACGTTTCCATTCCTCATACTTGGAATGCAAAAGATGCAGAAGATGAAATCCCCGGTTATTTCCGGGGAAAAGGCTGGTACAGGAAAGCCGTGACAGTGGAGGAACTGATTGTCGGTCAAAGAGTTTATCTTTGTTTTGAAGGAGCCAATCAGGAGACAAATGTATTTGTGAATGGAAAGTTGGTAGGGAATCATAAAGGTGGTTATTCTGCTTTTACGTTTGATGTGACTGACTATGTTCATACCGGACGCAATTTGGTGGCAGTGAGTGTTGACAACTCTTATAATCCGGATATTGCTCCTCTTTCGGCGGATTTCACTTTCTTCGGCGGACTTTATCGGGATGTTTATCTGGTGTATACTTCGCCCGTGCAACTGTCTACCACTCATTATGCTTCCAGTGGAGTATATCTCAAAACTGTTGGGATAACAGATGCTCAAGCGGAAGTGTGTGCAAAAACATTCTTGTCCAATGCTTTGAAAAGTAATCAGGCATTGATTCTTGAAACGGAGATTTTGGATGCAGACGGTAATAGAGTGGCACTTTCCGCAAAGAAAGTGAATGTGAAAGCAGGAGAGAAGAATGTAGCCTTTGAAGCGTTGATGACTATTGCGCAACCCAAACGGTGGGATGTTGATTCTCCTTATTTATATAAGGTGTATAGCCGTTTGAAGAATAAAAAGGGAGAAGTTCTCGATTGCGTTGTTAATCCGCTGGGAATCCGTGAATATCATTTTGATGCGGAGAAAGGTTTTTTCCTGAACGGGAAATATCGGAAATTGATTGGTACCAGCCGGCATCAGGATTACAAAGGAATGGGGAATGCCTTGCGGGATGAAATGCATATCCGGGATATACAGTTGAGTAAGGATATGGGAAGTAATTTCCTGCGAGTGGCTCATTATCCGCAAGATCCGGTTGTGATGCAGATGTGTGATAAGTTGGGGCTGTTGACTTCGGTTGAAATTCCGATTGTAAATGCCATTACTCAAAGTAGGGCGTTTATGGACAACTGTGTGGAACAGGCTACGGAAATGGTTTGTCAGAACTATAATTATCCGTCTGTCATCATTTGGGCTTACATGAATGAAGTGCTTTTGCGTCCTCCCTTTAATCCTGACAACAAGAAAGAACGGGCGGAATATATGAAGTTTCTTCATCAAATAGCTTCGGCTGTTGAGGCGCAGATCAGAAGTCTGGACTCGGAACGCTATACCATGTTGCCTTGTCATTCTGCTTCCCAAATCTATCAGGAAGCAGGGATTACTGAATTGCCGATGTTATTGGGATTTAATCTTTATAATGGATGGTATGGTGGTAATTTGGGCGGATTTGAAGAGAAACTGGAAGAACTTCACAAGGAGTTTCCTCATAAACCGTTGCTTATTACCGAATATGGGGCGGATGTAGATACTCGTATTCACTCTTTTTCGCCGGTGCGGTTTGATTTTAGTTGTGAGTTCGGCTCTGTCTATCATGAACATTATTTGCCTGAAATTCTAAAAAGGGATTATATCGTGGGGGCTATGGTCTGGAATTTGAATGATTTTTATTCCGAAGCCAGAAGAAATGCTATGCCTCATGTGAACAATAAAGGGTTGGTAAGTACGGATAGAGAACGTAAGGACGGATATTATCTTTATCAGGCTTATCTGAAAGAGTCACCTGTCCTGCATATTGCTTCTAAATCTTGGAAGAATAGGGCAGGAGCCAGTCGGGATGGAAAGAGTTGTACGCAACCGCTGAAAGTTTATACTAACGCGGATAAGGTGGAGGTCTTTTTGAATGGAAAATGTTTGGGAGTATATCCGGTAGCAGATAAGGTGGTTTCCGTGGACATTCCTTTTGTAAACGGAAAGAATGTGGTGGATGCTGTGATTGAAAAGGAGGGACGTGAATATCGTGACCAGTATGTCTGTGATTTTAAATGTGTCAATGTGAAGAATGGCTTTACGGAAATCAATGTACTACTGGGTGCTCGACGCTATTTTGAGGACCGGATAGCAGAGATGTGCTGGATACCCGAACAGGCTTATGCAGAAGGTTCATGGGGATATATTGGTGGGGAAGTGGCTCCGAACAAAACTCGTTATGGCTCTTTGCCTGCCAGCGATACAGATATACTGGGGACGGATCAGGATCCTGTCTTCCAGACACAGCGAGTAGGTATTGAAGCTTTTAAGGCAGATGTACCGGATGGTGTTTATGCTGTATATTTATATTGGACAGAACTTACTTCTGAAAATAAAAGAGAGGCTTTGGTGTATAATTTAGGAAATGATGTGGTGAGGGAGGACTATATTAACCGGGTATTTTCTGTGGATATAAATGGAGTATCTGTTGCCAAACAACTGAATATTGCAGAAGAATACGGTTCCGAACGTGCGGTTATTAAGAAATATATTGTTCCGGTTTCACAAGGAAAGGGGCTTGTCGTTCGTTTTGGAGCGGTGGAGTCTGTGCCCATTTTAAATGCAATACGAATCGTAAAAGAATATTAGATGATGAAAAATAGTATAGTTATATTGTTTTTACTGCTGTTATCCCAGTTTGGTTATGCCCAGGGACGTACATTTAAGGTCACTGCCCGTCCGTGGGTGAAAGGACAGAAAAAACTGCCTTGGAAAGAGTATGATACCCGTACTATTGCTCAATTGGATGGGTTCAAACCTACTGGTAAAGTACGTGTGAATAAGTATGGAAGTGATCTGGATGCTCCCAGGTATCGGGCTACAGGATTTTTCAGGGTAGAACGTATTAGAGATCGATGGTGGATGATTGATCCCGATGGGTATCGGCATTTGCAGAAAGTGGTGGTAGGAGTACGTTTAGGTACTTCCGAACGCAATAAACAAGCAATGCTGGACAAATTCGGTACGGAGGAAAAATGGATCGAAGGAACGGCACGGATGATTCATTCGCTGGGCTTTTCCGGGGCCGGCTCCTGGAGTAATGAAGAAGCTATTGCCTCTTACAATGCCTCTCACAAGGAGGTACTGACTCGCTCAATCATTCTGAACCTGATGAGTGGATATGGGAAGAAACGAGGAGGAACTTATCAGTTACCTGGTAATACGGGATATCCTAATCAGTGTATTTTCGTTTTTGACCCGGAGTTCGAAACCTATTGCGATGAGATGGCACAAAAACTGGTCGCAAATAAAACGGATAAAAATATCATCGGCTATTTTTCGGATAATGAACTGCCGTTCGGGCCGAAGAATCTGGAGGGGTATCTGACTTTGAAGAATCCCAATGATCCGGGAAGATTGTATGCAGAATCCTGGTTGAAACAGCAGGGTATTACCTTGCAGCAAATTACGGACGAACATCGGGAAGAGTTTGCGGGGGTAGTAGCGGAACGATACTATAAAGTGGTGTCGGAAGCGATTCGGAAGTATGATCCCAATCACCTTTATTTAGGTAGTCGTCTACATGGAAAACCTAAGTTTATCCGCCAGATTGTGGAAGCGGCAGGCAGGTATTGTGATGTCGTTGCTATTAACTACTATGGTGCATGGACACCGAGTGAGAAGACCATGAAGCATTGGGGCGAATGGGCTCAAAAACCTTTCATCATCACGGAATTTTATACGAAAGGAATGGATTCCGGGCTGGCAAACACAACAGGGGCAGGTTTTACCGTTCAAACCCAGCAGGAACGTGGATATGCCTACCAGCATTTTGTTTTAGGATTATTGGAAAGTGGGAATTGTGTCGGATGGCATTGGTTCCGTTATCAGGATAATGATCCGACGGCAAAAGGGGTAGATCCTTCGAATCTGGACTCTAACAAAGGGCTGGTAGATAATGAATACAATCTTTATAAACCGTTGGCCGATGCTATGAAAGAATTGAATATCAACGCTTATCGTTTGGCTGACTGGTTTGACCAACAATCAACTAATAATAAATAAAATACATACCATGAAAAAACTATTTATATTGGGAACTTTTCTGTTTATAAGTTCTATTCCTATGGTGTCTTGTACGGATGATGATGATAAAGATCCTAATTTTATGCCTCCTGACATAGTGATGGGAGGGGGAGATGTAGAGTCGGAATATCCGGAGGATTTGCCTGCTCCCGGAGCTTCTGTGATGTATACTCCGTCATTAAATGCCAATATGTATCGCCCTATCAGTGTTAAGTATTCCAGTGCTTATCCGCCTATATCCAGTTGGAAAACAGAGAATACACGTATTATTGCGTATATGGACGGGTATAAACCGGCTATTAAAACGTTGAAAGCGTATCAGGAGTCGGTTAATAAATACGGAAGTTCGACTACGCTTCCGAAACAGGCGGCTACGGGAAGATTTTATACGAAGAAAATAGACGGACGTTGGTGGTTGGTTGATCCGGAAGGTTGTCTGCATCTGGAACGTAGTGCGACTTCTTTGCGTAAGGGAACTTCCAGTCGTAATAAAACGGCCTGGAATAGCAGGTTTGGAACTGATGAGAAATGGTTATCTATTACTCAACGTGAATTGAGTGAGATCGGCTTTCACGGTACAGGTGCTTTCTGCACAGGAACTTATTCACTGATTCAGACTCATAATGCTTCCAATCCGAGCAGTCCGTTAACTTTGGCGCCTTCATTTGCTTTTCTAAGCCAGTTCAAGAGTGCGAAGTCTTATAGTTATCCCGGAGGAAGCGATGATAACGCGGCAGGTCTTGTGTTTTATAATGGATGGAGTGAATGGTGTGAATCATATTTGGCAGGTAGTGCTTTCGCAGATTATTTGCGGGATCCTAATGTGTTAGGTTTCTTTTCTGATAATGAGATAAACTTCTCTTCAAACAGTTCTCGGATTTTAGATCGTTTTCTGGCTATCAGTAACTCAAGTGATCCGGCTTATGTTGCGGCGAAAGCTTTTATGGATTCTAAAGGTACGCAAAATGTGACGGATGACTTGAATAATGAGTTTGCCGGGATTGTAGCAGAGAAATATTATAAAGCAGTGAAAGAGGCAGTGAAGAAAGTAGATGATAAGTTGCTTTATCTGGGAACAAGATTACATGGAACTCCTAAATATATGGAAGGAGTAGTGAGAGCTGCCGGAAAATATTGTGATGTTATTTCTATCAACTATTATAGCCGTTGGAGTCCTGAACTGACAACAGCGATTGCTGATTGGGCTAATTGGGCGGACAAACCGTTTCTTGTAAGTGAGTTTTATACGAAAGGGGTGGAGGACTCTGATCTGAATAACCAGTCGGGAGCCGGATATTCTGTCCCTACACAAAACGAGAGAGCTTATGCTTATCAGCATTTTACATTAGGATTGCTTGAAGCTAAGAATTGTATCGGATGGCATTGGTTCAAATACCAGGATGATGATGGTACGGACAATTCGTCGAAACCTGCTAATAAAGGTCTTTATGATAATTCTTATCAACTCTTTCCTTATCTATCTTTCTTTGCCCGCGAATTGAATTTTAATGCGTATGATTTGATTCAGTATTTTGATAAATAGGTGTTTGTTTCTATATAATATTTGAGAGGAAAAACAAAGTGCGAATTTTACAGGATTAGTTTTGGTTAAAGCTATACTGCAAAATTCGCACTTCTTATTTTTTAATGAATAATCAATGTTTTATCAGAGTAGAGTATCATCTGATAGACAAATGAATATCGGTAGTGAAATATTAGTTATGTACTAACGTACCTATCTCTTCTCCACTGATAACCTTCTTTAAGTTGCCTACTGTGTCCATATCAAATACGACGATTGGCAGATTGTTTTCTTTACACATACAAGTCGCTGTCAAATCCATGACTTTCAAACCACGTTTCAGTACCTCATCGTATGTAATATCATCGAATTTGGTAGCGGTAGGATCTTTTTCGGGGTCAGCTGTGTAAATACCATCTACACGAGTACCTTTCAGCATAACGTCTGCTTCGATTTCTATGCCTCTAAGTGAAGAACCGGTGTCAGTAGTAAAGAAAGGATTTCCCGTTCCAGCGGACATAATGACTACTTCGCCGTTCTCCATACATTCGATAGCTTTCCATTTACTGTAGAATTCACCGATAGGTTCCATCCGGACTGCTGTCAACACACGTGCCTTTACGCCGGTAGCCACAAGAGCAGAACTTAGAGCGAGACTGTTGATTACGGTAGCCAACATTCCCATTTGGTCTCCTTTCACACGATCAAAACCTTTATTGGCTCCGCTTAGTCCGCGAAATATATTGCCTCCTCCGATAACGATACCAATCTGTACCCCTTGCTGGTGGATTTCTTTGATTTGTTCAGCATATTTTGCCAGTCTTTTTTCATCAATGCCATATTGCTTTTCGCCCATTAAGCTCTCTCCACTAAGCTTTAGTAAGATTCTTTTATACTTTGCCATACCTTTTGCTTTTTATTGTTTGCCGCAAATATAGAGATAATTTATCGGATAGCCTCACCGGGATACGATTACTTTTTTCATTATTTGTCTTCCCAAAAAGGTTTGTACAATTCCCCGCAATGAAAGATAAACGAGAAAAGCCAGCCACAGGGCATGATTTCCTAAAAGGGGATGGAAAGCGTAATAGACTCCAAAGAAGCTGGCAGAGGCAACTAACATGGAGTAAAGCATCTGCCGGGTAGCAGTGGCACCGATAAAAATGCCATCCCATAAGAAAGCGGAGAAACCGGCTAACGGAATAATGAGTGCCCAGTAAAAATAAGTGTCTGAAGCGCTGATTACTGAAGTGTCATTGGTTAGTAATCCCAGGAATTCTTTTCCGCCAGCTGCATAGAGAATTGTGAATACCAGTGAAAGACCGAATCCCCAATAGAAAAGGTGATGTACTGTGTTACGTAAGCCTGTTTGGTTTTTGGCACCAATGTAACGGCCGGTCAGTGCTTCACCGGCATAAGCAAATCCGTCCATAATGTACGAAAACAAAGTAAATAATTGCATGAGCAAGGTGTTCACGGCTAATACGATTTCTCCTTGGGCGGCCCCTGCAGAAGTAAAAAACATAGTGACTATAACAAGGCAGAGGGTACGGAAGAATATGTCCCGGTTGACTTGAAAGAAACGGTACATGGCTTGTTTCTGTATGATTTCTTTCCATACGATTCGTTTTTTAAGCACACTATAGTAACGCATGTATAACAAAATAGCCATGAAGAAACCTGCATATTGGGCAATTAAAGTCCCTGTTGCCACTCCTGCCACTTTCATGTCCAATAAGTAGACAAAACATAGACTGGCTACAATGTTGACAATATTTTGAGTAATAGCGATATACATGGGAAAACGTGAATTCTGCATCCCGATAAACCAGCCGGCGAATCCATAAAGTCCTAATGTGGCTGGGGCTCCCCAGATACAGATATAAAAATAGGTTGTTGCCAATTGCTTAACCTCCGGTGTGGTTTGTATCAGTGTAAATGCCAGTTTCAGAATAGGGTATTGGAGTATCAACAGGCAAAGTGCTATAAATAATCCTACTCCAACAGAACGTAGCAGTAACCGGGTGATTTCGTTTAAATCATGTTGACCGTACGCTTGTGAAGTCATTCCGCTTGTTCCCATGCGTAGGAATCCAAAAATCCAGTAGATAATGTTGAATAACATTCCCCCTACTGCAATGGCTCCAATGTACGCCGGAGAACCGAGATGTCCTACGATCGTGACATCGATAAGTCCCAGTAGCGGAACGGTAATATTCGATATAATCGATGGGATGGCTATCTGTAATATTCGTCTGTTTACGGAGGATTTTTTTTTATCTGTCATTGTATAAAAACACTTTTATCAATTTGATTGTTCTTTTCGCGAACAAAGGTACATTTTTTATTTTTTTATTGTATCTTTGTGTGTCACGAACTAAATAGCAATCAGATGGATTATGAGGACCTTAACTATTTTTCTTATCTCTTTATTTTCATTGCCGCTGGTGCTGAATGCGCAGTCGGTTGATGAGATGTTACAAAAAGTGTCTGCTGCCATTGAGGCAGGGCAGAATGGGCAGGCTGTGAGCTATTTCCGGCAGACTATCGCTCTGAATATAGACCGTACGGAAATGTATTATTGGACGAATGTAGACAAGAACAGTGAAATTAGCTCCAAACTGGCTACAGAATTAGCGCTTGCCTATAAAAAGAATCGGAATTACGATAAAGCCTATTTATTTTACAAGGAATTACTGCAAAAGACTCCTAATAATGTAGATTGTTTGGAAGCTTGCGCAGAAATGCAGGTATGTCGTGGGCAGGAGAAAGATGCTTTGCGTATGTACGAAAAAATATTGCAACTTGAGGCGGATAATCTGGCGGCTAATATCTTTTTAGGAAACTATTATTATTTGACAGCAGAACAGGAGAAGAAAAAGTTGGAGATGGATTATAAAAAACTTTCTTCTCCCACTAAAATGCAGTATGCCCGCTACCGGGATGGATTATCGAAGTTGTTCACTACCCGGTATGAGAAAGCGCGTAACTCTTTGCAGAAAGTGATTCTGCGTTTTCCATCAACAGAAGCTCAAAAGACATTGGATAAGATATTGAGGATAGAAAAAGAGGTGAATCGCTAAGCGGTTCACCTCTTTTCAATTATATTCAATTTGTTATTTTATAGTTCGTATTGGTAAATCCAAAGGCCCTTCATTAAGCGCTCGGGTATCAATGTCTCCTTTCTTCGGTCCGGGTATCAGAGGACTATAGGATAAGACATGTCTGATACGTTCACGTTGATTTTGAGTGAATTGGTTTGAATAACTAATAGCATAATCCATGATATTATAAGAGATAAACTCTATACCATCACATCCTGTTCGTTTTACCAAATTTTTAAATGTGTATTTTTCTCTCTCATTCTCATATATGTAATCACATTTGCTATCATACTCTTGTTTATTATAGCTTTTGGTATCTTTGCAATAATCCGTATCTTCACACGTGCCATTATCGGTTTCGGCAAAGACATGATGTAGTCCCAGGTAATGTCCTAATTCATGAGCTAGCGTGACAGCAATGTCTGCTGTACTATATTCTGTTGGAGTAGACTCTTCATTAATATATAGGCTATTAATGGAGACAGATAGTGGGAATTGTAAATTTGCTAATGTTAGATGAGAGTAGTCTGTTTCACCAAGCCCTTCTAAATAATGCTTGCCTGTAGTAGAAAAAGGAATATGAGAGATACCTAATGTTACTGAATTTGAATTCGGTTCAGTTGTAAAATTATAAACCATAATGTTGATATATGAGTTTGGATCCCATAAGTATTTTACATATTTTCCCGAATTATCCTTCATAAAAGCTTCACAATCGATAGGGTATGACTCTGGCCATTGGATATATTCTACGCCAGGATTGGGTAATGTTTCTCCATTTTTATCTGTTGTTGCCAATGTAAAAGTAAGATTCATGTCTACACTGTTATTCTTGCTTTTATACAGACTGTTCACTTTGTCTAGTATATGGGATAAACGGCTTGAATTTACTTTTTGTAGAGAATTCTCATCTTCTTTATACAATACATGAAAGATTACAGGGAGTTCATAATGGTATTCTTCAGCCGTATTGGTAGAGCCATTTTGAATGATTTGAACAGTTTTGCTAACCTTATGACTTATGATAGTGACAGTTGCTGTTCTGGATTTGGATTCCAGATTTGCATTAATAGATAAGATTAACTTTCCATCGTTTTCTCCTTTTTGTGTATTGGGAATGCACCATTGTTTATTACTTGTAACAGTCCATGAGGAACTACAAGTAATATCTATCGTTAATGATTCACCGCTTGCGCTGATGTTATCAAACTTCGATTCTGATATATGCAATGTTGCAGAATCTGAATCATCGCATCCTATTAATATCCATAACAATGGAAGGAGGAAAATTAATTTTGTTTTCATAAATGAAAGAGTTTTATATAAAAACGCACGTTTCAAAGATAATGTTTTGATCTGGAATAGAATAGCTTATTTCAGTAAATATTCTACTTCCTTAAACATATACCCTCTTTTAATCAGCTTCTCATCTTCTAATATCAACTTTCCTTCAGGTTCTACACAAACGATTCGTGCAAGAAATTCTCCATTGGCATCTTTATATCGATGCATCCCTTCCCTTCTGAAAAGAGATTTTTCATATTGACAGGCTATTGATGTCGTATCGCCTTTTTTGAGCAAGCTATAATAAGATTGGATACGCAGCATGATATTTTTCAGTATTTCAAATAGATCATGCTCTTCTTCTGTGATTTGTAGCAGTGAAACGGGGTTAGGAGCAGAACTGTGAAATATCTCTTGATTAATATTGATTCCGATTCCTATAATGCTCTGACTGATATTCCGCCCCATCAGATCGTTTTCTATCAACATCCCACATATTTTTTTTTCTTTCCAATAAATATCATTCGGCCATTTGATAGAAATGTCGGTGGTATAGGTATCCAATTCTTCTTTAATAGCTAAAGATATAATCTGTGAAATAAGAAACTGACGTCGTGCTTCCAAAAACTCGGGGAAGATAACGGTGCTGAAAAGAAGATTCTTGCCAGGAGCTGATTCCCACGAATTTCCACGCTGTCCCCGACCGGAAGTCTGAAAATCGGCGACAACGACAGTTAATTCCTCCACCTTCTGTTCAGAACAGAGAGATTGCAGATAATTGTTGGTCGAGTTCGTCTCGTTGATATGAATCAATGGAACCGGGAATGTATCAGGGGAGGGCATCATATTCTGCGCGTAACTTTTTAGTAAATTTTTTGATTACCTCATCATAAGAGTGGTCAATAAGCTCTTTCATCAATTTATCATCTACGTCACTGTCAAAGCGGACACTATTCCAGTACTTTTTATTAAAATGATAAGCCCCTTCAATTCCCGAATAATGTTCACGCAATTCGATTGCTTTTTCCGGATCACATTTTAGTGCGATGTGATTAGCTTCTTCCAGGTCAATGAGAGCAAACATCTTGTTCATTACCTTTACAACCAGTGATACATCATCGAAAGGAAAAGATTCGGTGACTCCTTTCTTGTTCAAGCAGTATTCTCTGACAGTTTCTACATTCATAATGAATTAATAATTATAGTATGTTTTCATAATTGGTTATATCATAAATTAAAGCGCAGATTGCACGAATTTCACGGCTTTTATAATGATGAATATCTAAATCCACAGCTTTCTTTAATATAAAGGAGGATAAAACGCTTCCTCTATGTGTTCAACCTTGAAATTCCCGTCGTTGCCTACTACAGTGATGATATCGAAGCGTACAGGAGTGTCAATCTGAAACAATCTGATATAGGCATCTGCTGCACGTACTGTACGTTTTATTTTGGGTAAATCTACAGCATCTTCCGGGGCTGCAAACAGAGTGTCACTGCGCGTCTTCACTTCTACTACAATTAGTTCATTGTCTTTTGCAGCTACAATGTCCAGTTCGAAATGTCCTCTTCTCCAATTCCGGTCACGAATAAGATAACCTTTCTGCTCAAGATAAGCTACGGCGGCATTTTCTCCGGATTTTCCTAAATCATTATGTTCAGCCATCTTTTTTTGCAAATTTACTGCTTTTATTCTTTGTTTTTACAGAAGTAAAAGTAATTTTGCAGAAGATATGAGAAAAAGGAGTAAGAAGTGCCTGAAAATGCATGTCGAATGTACCAAAAGGGAACGACGGATGAGCATTTTATTGAGCGACGAAGAACAGCTGATTGTAGATCGTTATCTTGAGAAATATAAGATAACGAACAAGTCACGTTGGCTTCGTGAAACAATTCTCATGTTTATCCATAAGAATATGGAAGAAGATTATCCCACCCTTTTTGGTGAACATGATATGAGACGATAGTTGAAAATTAAAAATTAAAGAGGGGAATGCTGGACGATATTTACTTCATGAAACAAGCCTTGATAGAGGCAGGTAAGGCTGCCGAGCGAGGAGAAGTTCCCGTTGGAGCTGTCGTGGTTTGTAAAGAGCGGATTATTGCGCGTGCCCATAATCTCACAGAAACATTGAATGATGTAACGGCTCATGCTGAGATGCAGGCTATTACAGCTGCTGCCAACGTGCTTGGTGGTAAGTATTTGAACGAATGTACCCTGTATGTCACCGTTGAGCCTTGCGTGATGTGCGCAGGGGCTATTGCTTGGGCACAAACAAGCAAGCTTGTGTTTGGTGCCGAAGATGAAAAACGCGGCTATCAGAAATATGCCGGTTCGGCTCTACATCCTAAAACAGTGGTTGTAAAAGGGATAATGGCTGACGAATGCGCTGCACTAATGAAAGAGTTTTTTGCAGCGAAACGGAAATGAAAGCAGTGTAATGGCTATTTGATTTCCTCAAAATCTACATATTCGCCATCATCCTGGGTGAATATTTTTTTATGTCTTTTCTCCGGAACATTCTCGGAATATATTTCTTCTTCATCATCATTTGAACGGCGATTCGTTTGGTTATAGCTTTGTTGGCTTGTACGTCCTGATTCCGTCTGTTTCGGGCGGGATGAAGAAGAACTACGTCCTAATCCGAAAATCGTTCTTAATATGAAGCCGACAATAGAAAGGCCAAATACGAAAATGGCAATGATAAAAATGAGTATGAATAAAAGTATATGCATCGGACTATGATTTTTATGTTGTTACTTTGATAAAACTCATAGTACAACAAACGTGCCAAGAGATTGTTTATTTACTTTTTCTTGTAAAAAGTGAAAGTAAAATATACCATACAATAATGGCGGCAAAACTGCTAATTCCAAGAAGTAGAAGAAGAGGAATGCAGATAATCAGGAATATAAAACTGATTTTGTTGTCATTCCATGACAGGTTTTTAAATTTCAAAGAAAACATCGGTATTTCTGATACCAGTAGTCCGGAAAACAGACAGACAAGTATAAGAAGGTAGACAGGATGGCAGTTGTCTGATATCAGGAAGTCATGTGCCCCTGCCACTAATGAGCCCCAAAACAGAGCATTGGCTGGTACTGGGAGTCCGACAAAAGAGCTGGTCTGCCGTGTGTCATTGTTGAATTTAGCCAGGCGCAAGGCAGAAAAAACAGAAATCAAGAATGCCAAATAGGGTAGATAAGGAGCGATGAACTCCATATTTGCCGGATAGTACATTTCTTTGAACAAGGAGAATACGATCAGTGAGGGAGCAACTCCGAAGCTGACATCATCTGCCAATGAATCCAGGTCTTTTCCGATAATGGAATGTGCATTAAGTGCACGAGCCAACAATCCGTCAAAGAAATCAAAAATAGAACTTAAAGCGATGAAAAGTAGAGCCAGTTCATATTTTGCTTCAAAAGCCATGACGCAAGCAATACAACCGGAGAAAAGGTTCAGGCAGGTTACGGTATTCGGAATACTATTTTTAATAACGTTTGTCATTGTGACAGAATTATTTAAGTTTGGCGATAACCGTTTGGTTACCGGTCGTTAATTGTCCCATTTTGACACAAATCTCCGTGCCAATGGGTAAATACACATCCACGCGGGAACCGAATTTGATAAATCCCATGTGTTCGTCAATATAACATTCTTCTCCTACTTCAGCGTAGGTGACAATACGGCGTGCCACTGCTCCGGCGATTTGCCGGGTGAGTATTTCCACTCCTTCCGGAGTTTCGATCACTACCGTAGAACGTTCGTTTTCTGTGCTGGCTTTCGGCAGCCATGCTTTCATAAAATTGCCATTATGATGCGCTACCTTTTTAATAGTACCATCTACCGGATACCAGTTGGCATGTACATTCACGATGCTCATAAAAATAGATACCATTAAGCGGCGGTCATGGAAATATTCGTTTTCATCCACTTCTTCGATGACGACGATTTTTCCATCGGCGGGTGCTACGACAATCTTTTCAGTGTCCTGCCCGAAGAGACGGATCGGACATCGAAAGAAATTCACCATCAGCAGATAGACTGCTATACTCGCTACTGCTACCACATAAAAAGGTATTTTGCAATCGATTCCCCAATAAAGAGCTGCATTAATCAATAGCAATAGCAAAAAGCTTGCCCATAATATATGTGTTCCTTCGCGGTGAATACGTATTTTCTTCAATTTCTTTAGTCGGCCCATGAATGCTGTTTAATGATATTGTCTGCAAAAATATACTTAATTTAAAAAATCAGCAAGTAAATGAGCATAGAAATGCGAATGTTGATAACTTTTTGAGGATTATTTTTGTTTATAACCCAAGAGGTAGTAATTTTATGCCTTCAAATTAACTACTTATCATTATGCAGGATTTCGTTCATTTACATGTCCATACTCAATATTCTCTGTTGGATGGTCAGGCTAGTGTAGCTCGTCTGGTCGATAAAGCCATGCAAAATGGGATGAAGGGTATTGCCGTGACCGATCATGGAAATATGTTCGGTATTAAGGAATTTACGAACTACGTTAATAAAAAGAACAGCGGTCCGAAAGGTGAAGTCAAAGACCTGAAGAAGCGAATTGCAGGAATTGAGGCCGGCACAATAGAGTGCGCGGATAAAGAAGCGGAGATTGCTGCCTGCAAAGCTAAGATAGTGGAAGCGGAAAACAAGCTTTTCAAACCTGTCATCGGTTGTGAAATGTATGTTGCGCGCCGCACTATGGACTTAAAAGAAGGTAAGCCCGACCAAAGTGGTTATCACTTGATTGTATTGGCTAAGAATGAAAAAGGTTATCATAATCTTATTAAATTAGTATCGCACGCATGGACACGCGGATATTATATGCGCCCGCGTACTGATCGTAGCGAACTGGAAAAATATCACGAAGGACTTATTGTTTGTTCGGCCTGTCTCGGTGGTGAAGTGCCGAAGCGGATTACTGCCGGGCAATTTGCAGAAGCCGAAGAAGCCATACAATGGTATAAGAACCTGTTTGGGGATGATTATTATCTGGAGATGCAGCGTCATAAAGCGACTGTTCCCCGTGCTAATCACGAATGTTATCCGTTGCAGGTAAATGTGAACAAATATCTGATTGAATATGCTAAGAAGTTCAATGTCAAACTAATTTGTACGAATGATGTTCACTTTGTAGATGAAGAGAATGCGGAAGCGCACGACCGTTTGATCTGTTTGAGTACCGGTAAGGATTTGGATGATCCTAGCCGTATGCTTTATACCAAACAGGAATGGATGAAAACACGCGAAGAGATGAACGAACTCTTTGCCGACGTTCCCGAAGCGTTGAGCAATACGCTGGAGATTCTTGACAAGGTAGAATATTACTCCATCGACCATGCACCTATCATGCCTACTTTTGCTATTCCCGAAGATTTTGGGACGGAAGAAGGCTATCGGGCGAAGTTTACGGAAAAAGACCTGTTTGATGAGTTTACTCAAGATGAGCACGGTAATGTGGTATTGAGTGAAGAGGATGCGAAAGCAAAAATCAAACGCTTGGGTGGCTATGATAAACTCTATCGTATTAAACTTGAAGGAGATTACTTGGCGAAACTAGCTTTTGACGGAGCTAAGAGAATTTATGGTGAACCTCTGTCGGAAGAAGTCAAAGAGCGAATGAACTTTGAACTGTATATCATGAAAACGATGGGTTTCCCAGGATACTTCTTGATTGTACAGGACTTTATCAATGCGGCACGTAAGGAATTGGGTGTGTCGGTCGGTCCGGGACGTGGTTCGGCTGCCGGTTCAGCGGTGGCCTATTGTCTGGGAATTACGAAAATCGACCCTATCCAGTACGATTTGCTGTTTGAGCGTTTCTTGAATCCGGACCGTATCTCCTTGCCCGATATCGATGTGGACTTTGATGATGACGGGCGTGGAGAGGTACTTCGTTGGGTAACGAATAAATATGGTCAGGAAAAAGTAGCTCATATCATCACTTATGGTACAATGGCTACCAAGTTAGCTATCAAGGATGTTGCCCGTGTGCAAAAGCTGCCTCTATCGGAGTCTGACCGATTGGCTAAATTAGTGCCGGATAAGATTCCTGATAAGAAACTGAACTTGCGGAATGCGATTGAATATGTTCCCGAACTACAAGCTGCGGAAGCATCATCCGATCCGTTGGTACGGGATACGATCAAGTACGCTAAGATGCTCGAAGGTAACGTACGTGGTACAGGTGTACATGCTTGTGGTACGATTATCTGTCGTGATGATATTACCGATTGGGTACCTGTCAGCACTGCTGATGATAAGGAAACGGGCGAAAAAATGCTTGTTACCCAGTATGAAGGTTCGGTGATTGAAGATACCGGATTGATTAAGATGGACTTCCTTGGTCTGAAAACTTTGTCTATTATCAAAGAGGCCGTTGAAAATATCCGTTTAAGCCGTAATGTTGAAGTAGATGTCGATGCGATAGACATCTGCGATCCGGCTACTTATAAATTATATAGTGACGGACGTACAATTGGTACATTCCAGTTTGAATCTGCTGGTATGCAGAAGTATCTGCGCGAATTGCAGCCTTCTACATTCGAAGATTTGATTGCCATGAATGCCCTTTATCGTCCGGGGCCGATGGATTATATACCTGATTTTATCGACCGTAAACATGGGCGTAAGCCGATTGAGTATGATATTCCGGTAATGGAGAAATACTTGAAGGATACGTATGGTATTACGGTTTATCAGGAACAGGTGATGCTTCTGTCGCGCTTATTGGCGGACTTTACCCGCGGTGAGTCTGATGCACTCCGTAAAGCGATGGGTAAGAAGCTGCGTGACAAGCTGGACCACATGAAACCTAAATTTATTGAAGGTGGACGAAAGAACGGGCATGACCCGAAAGTTCTTGAAAAAATCTGGACCGACTGGGAAAAGTTTGCGTCATACGCTTTCAATAAATCACATGCTACTTGTTATTCGTGGGTAGCTTACCAAACCGCTTATCTAAAAGCTAATTATCCTCCTGAATATATGGCTGCTGTGATGAGCCGAAGCTTGTCGAACATTACCGATATTACGAAACTGATGGACGAATGTAAGGCAATGGGTATTCAGACGCTGGGGCCGGATGTAAACGAAAGTAACCTGAAGTTTACAGTAAACCATGATGGTAATATCCGTTTTGGACTAGGGGCTGTCAAAGGTGTAGGTGAAGCTGCTGTCCATAGTATTATGGAGGAACGTAGTAAGAATGGTCCTTTCCTCGGTATATTCGACTTTGTGCAACGTGTCAACCTGAATGCCTGCAACAAGAAGAATATGGAGTGTCTGGCATTAGCCGGAGGGTTTGATAGTTTCCCGGAACTGAAGCGGGAGCAATACTTTGCTGTAAATTCTAAGGGTGAAGTATTTCTGGAAACATTGATGCGCTATGGTAACCGCTATCAGGCAGATAAGGCAGCTGCTTTCAACTCTTTGTTCGGTGGTGAAAACGTTATTGATGTTGCAACTCCTGAAATTCCTCAAGGTGTAGAACGTTGGAGTGATCTTGATCGCTTGAACCGCGAACGTGATTTGGTAGGTATTTATCTTTCCGCTCATCCGTTGGATGAATTCTCTATCGTGTTGGAACATGTCTGCAATACACGGATGGCGGATTTGGAAGATAAAGCTGCACTTGTTGGTCGTGAAATAACGATGGGAGGGATTGTGACTAGTGTTCGTCGCGGAGTCAGCAAGAATGGAAATCCGTATGGTATTGCTAAGATTGAAGATTATTCCGGTTCTACCGAAATCCCATTCTGGGGAAATGACTGGGTGACTTATCAGGGATATCTCAACGAAGGAACGTTCCTATATATTAAAGCCCGTTGCCAAGCGAAACAATGGCGACAGGATGAATTGGAAGTGAAAATCACTTCTATGGAACTTCTTCCCGACGTGAAAGAAGAACTGGTACAGAAGATCACGATTATCATTCCTCTGTCAGTCTTGAACTCGGCTTTGGTTACTGAGCTTGCCACTCTGACCAAAGAACATCCGGGAAATACGGAATTGTATTTTAAAGTGACGGATGATGCCGATATAAGTCACATGTCAATTGATTTGATTTCTCGTCCGATTAAGCTTTCGGTGGGGCGGGATTTAATAACATATTTAAAGGAACGTCCCGAACTGGGATTTCATATAAATTGATTATATTTGTGGCGAGAATAAGCTAACAAAATAACATTTAATAATTAATACTTAAAAAAATGGCTTTAGAAATTACAGACAGCAACTATAAAGAGGTTCTTGCAGAAGGAAAACCGGTTGTTGTAGATTTTTGGGCTCCTTGGTGTGGCCCTTGCAAGATGGTGGCTCCTATCATTGAAGAATTGGCTGCGGAGTTTGAAGGACAAGTAATCATCGGTAAGTGCGATGTAGACGAAAATGGTGATATGGCTGCTGAATATGGTATCCGTAATATTCCTACTGTATTGTTTTTCAAGAACGGTGAAATAGTAGACAAACAGGTAGGTGCAGTTGGCAAACCGGTATTCGCAGAAAAGGTGAAGAAGCTTTTATAGTCGATAATACTTAATACTTATCACTTAATACTTAAAAAAAATGGGACTGGAAGACGATTTTTTATTAGCAGATGCCGATGACGAAAAGACCATCGAGTTTATCAAAAACTATCTGCCTCAAGAACTGAAAGAGAAGTTCTCGGACGACGAATTGTATTATTTTCTCGATTTAATCGACGAGTATTACTCTGAAAGTGGCATTCTCGACGCTCAACCCGATGAAGATGGTTATGTCAACATTGATTTGGAAGAGGTTGTGGCTTACATTGTAAAAGAAGCCAAAAAGGATGAAGTAGGAGAATATGATCCTGAAGAAGTCCTCTTTGTGGTTCAGGGAGAGATGGAATACGGAAACTCTCTGGGACAAGTGGACTAAACGACGTCCGGTCTCATTGCAGATAAAATTAAGATAAGGGGTGTGCTCTGTGAGTATACCCCTTTTTTGTGCGGTGTTTTTTCTCAAACATTCTTATGCCTATGAGAAAAAGTTCTCACTGCGATGAGAAAAAATACTCATTGCAATGAGAATTAATTCTCACTATGGTGAGAATAATCCCTTGCCTGAATAGCCTGAAACAGCGTATTCTGGTTATATTTCCTCCAATGCATAATACTGATAATCGCGAAGTACAGTCTGAAGAAATTTTTCCTGATTACCGTCACGAGGAGTAACGGAAAGCAATTCCTGTACTTTCTTAGCAAGTGCCGTGACACGTCTTGCCCGGTCTTTCTCGCTGGATTCCAGTGTTCGGGTAATTACATTCACTTGTTCGAGTGATAAATCAGCCGATTGTGGATATACCGGATGATAATTCTGGGTAAGATAATCGAATTCATCCAAGCTAACATGAATCTTACGGTAGTTTTTCTCTTTAATCACCATCGTACCGGCAGCAAGATCTCCTAGCCGTTGATTATTTTTATTCAATAAAATGACCAGAAGTCCAAGGCCACTTGTGATGGGACCATCAATTGGGAAAAGAAGCCATCGTAACAGATAAGAGCCGATGCTTGGAGTAGAACCGTCTACTTTTACGACACGGATATTGATGAGTTTTTTGCCAAAGCTCTGTCCGTGATTGAACATCTCGCAAAGAAAAGAATAACCGAGAATCGGTAAATAAACGACGCACAGAAAAAAGAATAAACTGAATCCTGATGGTAAACTTAATTTAGACAAGAGCGTAATAGTGGACAAGATGTAAAGCCCGATCAGAAAATAATCGATGATTAAAGCCATCAGTCGTTCGCCGATACTGGCGGGCGTTTGGCTGATACGAACGAATTGTCCGGTTATTATCGTAGATTCTGCCATTTCAGGTTAAACATTTTTAGGATTCCGTTGCAAATATATCATAATTCTCTTATTTTTGCTTCCGGTTTCGGACAAAACTTATCTGAAATCGATTGAAAAGCATGAAAGAAGTAACGTTTATTCGTCGGAACATTGAAAAATGGAAGGAGACAGAGAAAGTTGTGGAGCGGGCGGCAAGCCTGTCCCCTGACCAACTTGCCGATGCATATACGGACTTGACGGCTGACTTGGCATTTGCCCAAACACATTTCCCAACTTCCCGTATTACTATTTATCTGAATAATCTGGCTTCAGCGTTGCACAACGAAATCTACCGTAATAAACGCGAGAAGTGGACACGGATTATTACCTTTTGGACACAGGAAGTGCCACGAAACATGCACGATGCACGTCGCGAATTATTGACCTCCTTTTTGATTTTTGTTGCCAGCGCATTAATCGGCGTATTATCAGCAGCGAATGACCCGGATTTTGTCCGGCTGATATTGGGAAACGGTTATGTGGATATGACACTCGACAATATTGCCAATGGTGAGCCGATGGCCGTATATAATGGTTCTTCCGAAGTACCGATGTTCTTGGGCATTACACTTAATAACGTGATGGTCTCTTTCAACTGCTTTGCAATGGGATTGCTGACTAGTTTTGGAACAGGGTATATGCTTCTCTCCAATGGTATCATGGTAGGAGCTTTTCAAACATTCTTTTATCAACACGATTTGTTGTGGGAATCCAGTCTTGCCATCTGGTTGCACGGAACGCTTGAGATTTGGGCGATTATCGTGGCCGGTGCCGCCGGATTGGCTTTAGGCAACGGCTGGCTGTTTCCCGGCACCTATTCCCGACTGGAATCTTTCAGAAGAGGAGCGAAGCGAGGCTTGAAAATAGTGATCGGCACTGTTCCAGTGTTCATTATGGCAGGCTTTATAGAAGGTTTTCTTACCCGCCACACAGAGCTTCCCGATGTGTTGAGGCTTGGCGTGATATTCACTTCTCTGGCATTTATTATATTCTACTATATTTATTTACCAAATAGAAAAAAACATGGAATCACAGAAACCTAAGATTGCGATGTACGTGAAACGTCCTTTCGGTGAGAAGTTGAACGCTTCTTTTGATTTTATAAAAGAGAATTGGAAACAATTGTTTAAGTATTCAACTTATCTGATACTCCCTATATGCTTAATTCAAGCCGCAAACTTTAGTGGTTTAATGGGAAGTATGACAGATATTACTGCTATGCAGGCGTCCGGAGGAATAAGTGATAATCCTTTAGCTGCTCTGGGACCTTCATTTGCACTGAATTATGCAGGAGTTATCTTTTTTTCATGTTTGGGAGCTTTGTTGATGACTTCCTTGATTTATGCGATGGTACGATTGTATAATGAACGGGAAGAACGCCTGAACGGGGTTGTATTCGGCGATATAAAATCGTTGTTGCTCCGTAATGTTAAAAGACTGTTTTTGATGGGGATCGCCTGCAGCTTTTTATTCATCTTTGCGGTGATCTTTATTGTCTTATTGGCTGTATTGACACCTTTCACACTCATTCTGACCATCCCGCTTTTATTCGCCTTTATGGTTCCTTTGGCATTAATGGCTCCCATCTACTTATTTGAAGACATTTCGTTGGGTGAGGCATTTGCAAAAACATTCCGGTTGGGATTTGCTACCTGGGGAGGCGTCTTTCTAATTTTAATTGTGATGGGGATTATTGCCAGTGTGTTACAAGGAATCGTTTCTATACCCTGGTATGTGATCTATATTGTAAAAATGATCTTTACGATGAGTGACGGAGGTGCAACCTCTTCATCAGTCGGACTGAACTTTGCGCAATATTTGTTCTCTATCCTGATGTTGTATGGTTCTTACTTATCGGCTATATTCGGTATCGTCGGTCTGGTTTATCAGTATGGTCATGCATCGGAAGTGGTGGACAGCATAACGGTAGAAAGTGATATTGACAATTTTGATAAACTCTAAACCAAACCTCCACTAGATGAATCTCACTTCCCCGGCTGATACACTAGTCTGTGATACGGCGCAGATTGCCCTCTGGCAGTCTGATCCGGCATACAACTATAATTGTGAACTGATTACTCCGGAGATGAATGTCTTTGAGTGGATCAGTCGGCAGTTTGGGGAGTTGTTGCGTAAAATATTCGGCAGTCATTTTGCTGAAGAGTATTCAGGGCTTATCCTGGTATGTATTGCCATTCTTCTTTTGTTGCTGATTGTTTGGTTTGTCTATCGGAAACGCCCGGAATTGTTTATGGTCTCGCATAAAAATGCGTTGCCTTATACAGTTGAAGAAGATACTATTTACGGAGTCGATTTTCCGGGAGGGATTGCGGAAGCGCTTTCCCGTCAGAATTACCGGGAAGCAGTACGTTTGCTTTATCTGCAAACTTTGAAACAACTTAGTGACGCAGAACGTATTGACTGGCAACTTTATAAAACGCCTACCCAGTATATCAATGAAGTCCGGCTACCGGCTTTCAGGCAACTGACCAATCATTTCCTGCGGGTACGTTATGGCAACTTTGAGGCGACGGAAGAACTCTTCCGGATAATGCAGACCTTGCAGGAAGAAATAGGGAAAGGAGGCGTCTCATGAAAGGAAGTCGCTGGTTCATTGTCTTTATTGTCGCTTTTCTATTCATCATGTTTGCAATAGAATATAATTTACCGAAGAATTTTGTGTGGAAGCCCACTTTCGGACATAATGACGAGCAACCTTTCGGATGTGCAGTGTTCGATAGCGTATTGTCTTCTTCTTTGCCACAGGGCTACACTTTTTCGAGGAAAAGCCTCTATCAATTGGAGCAGGAAGATACGACGCAACGCAAAGGTATATTGGTTATCTCTGATAATTTGCGATTGTCGGACGTCGATGTAAACGCTCTGTTGAAAATGGCGGAACGCGGAGATAAGATCATGTTAGTGAGTACCTTGTTCGGCAGATATTTGGAAGATACCTTGCAGTTCAGGTCTTACTATTCTTACTTCAGTCCGATGGCTTTGAAGAAATATGCCACTTCATTTTTGAAAAAAGATAGCTTGCATTGGATAGGAGATTCGACGGTTTATCCCCATCAGACTTTCTATTTTTATCCCCAGTTGTGTTCCTCTTATTTTTGGGGAGATTCGCTTCCGGAAAGGGTGTTGGCACAAAGAGTTTTTGAGTCGAATGAGTTCCGGTATGAAACAGAGGTGGACTCGTTGACAACGGATAGTCTTGTTTATATGCCTGTAGCGATGTCCCGTCGGTGGGGGAAAGGAGAAGTTATTTTAGTTTCCACTCCTTTGATTTTTACCAATTACGGAATGTTGGACGGCAAAAATGCAACCTATATCTTCCGTTTGTTGTCGCAGATGGGGAAGCTTCCCATCGTTCGCACGGAGGGGTACATGAAAGAAACTGCACAGGTGCAGCAATCACCTTTCCGTTATTTTCTGGCACATGAACCGCTTCGTTGGGCTTTGTATCTGACGATGATTACCATCATACTCTTTATGATATTCACAGCGAAGAGGCGGCAACGGGTGATCCCTGTTATTCACGAGCCGGCGAATAAATCTCTTGAATTTACCGAACTGATAGGCACGCTTTACTTTCAGAAGAAAGACCATGCGGATTTAGTTCGCAAGAAGTTTTCCTATTTAGCCGAAGAACTTCGGAGAGAGATTCAGGTGGATATTGAAGAAGTGGCCGACGATGAACGCTCTTTTCACCGGATTGCCCGGAAAACCGGAATGGATGCCGGAGAGATTGCTAAATTTATCCGCGAAGTCAGACCCGTGATTTACGGAGGACGTGTTATTGATGCGGAGCAGATGAAGGTATATATCGATAAAATGAATGAAATAATCAATCATATCTAAAGAAGAAATTTATGGAAGAGAATACAGAACAGCGAGTAGATTTAACTCTCTTTTCCGAGAAGATACAAGAGTTGAAAGACCGGATTGCTTCCGTCATAGTTGGGCAGGAGCAGACAGTCGATTTGGTACTGACAGCGATTTTGGCGAATGGACACGTATTGATAGAAGGTGTTCCGGGAGTTGCGAAGACACTGTTGGCCCGCTTGACAGCTCGTCTGATTGATGCAGACTTCAGTCGTGTCCAGTTCACTCCGGACTTAATGCCGAGTGACGTATTAGGTACGACTGTGTTTAATATGAAAACCAATGGTTTTGATTTTCATCAGGGACCGATTTTTGCAGATATTGTATTGGTCGATGAAATCAACCGTGCTCCTGCCAAGACACAGGCTGCCTTGTTTGAGGTAATGGAAGAGCGCCAGATCAGTATTGATGGAACGACTCACCGGATGGGAGATCTTTATACGATTTTGGCTACCCAGAATCCGGTAGAGCAGGAGGGAACATACAAACTTCCCGAAGCACAGCTCGACCGTTTTCTGATGAAGATAACGATGGATTATCCTTCATTGGAAGAGGAAGTGAATATCCTGGAACGTCATCATACCAATGCCGCATTGGTGAAGTTGGACGACATCACTCCCGCTATTACCAAAGAAGAACTGTTGTCGCTTCGTGCTTTTATGAATCAGGTATTTGTAGACCGCACGTTGCTCCAATATATCGCATTGATTGTACAGCAGACCCGTACCAGTAAAGCTGTATATTTGGGAGCTTCTCCACGTGCATCTGTAGCCATGCTGCAATCGTCGAAAGCGTATGCTCTTTTGCAGGGACGTGATTTTGTGACACCGGAAGATATCAAGTTTGTAGCTCCTTATGTACTTCAGCACCGTCTGATCCTGACTGCGGAAGCTGAAATGGAAGGCTATTCACCGGTGAAAGTGACACAACGCTTAATTGATAAAGTGGAAGTACCAAAATGAAAAGATTTATGATTTATGAGTTCTGATTTATGATTTATGATTTGGGCTGCGCGTTGGATGTCTGACTCTATTCATAACATAAATCGAAGAAATCATAAATCGTAAATTATAAACTGTACGTAAATTGTAAGTTGAAGAAATCGTAAACCCAAGAAATTATAAATCATAATTCATAAATCATAATTCATTTGTTTCTAACTCGTCGTTTCTATATTGCCCTTGTCCTGGTTATCCTGTTGTTGGGTAGCGGATATGTTTTTGCTCCGTTCTTTGTTATCGGGCAGTGGGCACTTTTTGTCTTGCTTTTGGTGGTACTGGCAGACGTATATTCTCTTTATCGTATTCGTGGAATCCGTGCTTTCCGCCAGTGTGCCGACCGTTTCTCTAATGGCGACGAAAATGAAGTAAGTATTCGGGTAGAAAGTAGTTATCCGCATCCTGTATCTTTAGAAATCATAGATGAGATCCCTTTTATCTTTCAGAAACGTGATGTAGACTTTCAGGTGAAGCTTGGAGCAAACGAGGGAAAAACAGTTACCTATCGTCTTCGACCTACTCATCGTGGTGTTTACTCTTTCGGTCATATTAGAGTTTTTGTGACCGGAAAAATCGGCTTTATATCCCGGCGCTATACTTGTGCAGAACCTTTGGATATCAAAGTGTACCCGTCATATCTGATGCTCCATCAATATGAATTGCTGGCAATAAGTGATAATCTGACAGAATTGGGAATCAAACGTATTCGCCGGGTTGGGCATCATACGGAGTTTGAGCAGATTAAAGAGTATGTAAAGGGGGATGATTACCGTACGATTAACTGGAAAGCAAGTGCCCGTCGGCATGAACTTATGGTGAATGTGTATCAGGACGAACGCTCACAGCAGATTTATAATGTGATCGATAAAGGTAGAGTGATGCAGCAAGCTTTCCGTGGAATGACCTTGCTGGATTATGCAATTAATGCTTCGCTGGTGCTTTCGTATGTTGCTATGCAGAAAGAAGATAAAGCCGGATTAGTGACTTTCGATGAACACTTCGATACTTTCGTGCCTGCTTCCAAGCAATCGGGATATATGCAGACATTGCTGGAAAGTCTTTATAGCCAGCAGACCACTTTTGGGGAGACAGACTTCTCGGCTCTTTGCGTTCATTTAAACAAACATGTCAGTAAACGTAGCCTGCTGGTACTATATACTAACTTCTCGAGCATAGGAGGAATGAACCGTCAATTATCTTACCTGAAACAACTAAACCGCCAGCACCGTTTGCTCGTAGTCTTTTTTGAAGATGTCGATTTGAAGGAATATATCGCCCAACCGGCAAAAGATACGGAAGGGTATTATCGGCACGTGATTGCAGAAAAGTTCGCTTACGAGAAGCGGCTGATTGTATCTACTTTGAAACAACATGGCATCTATTCTTTATTAACTACACCGGAGAATCTTTCAATTGATGTGATTAATAAGTATCTGGAGATGAAGTCACGACAGTTGCTTTAGACATAAGAACAAAAGAACATATTTTTGTAGTCTTTTGTACTTATGTTCTTTTGTCTAAAAAAAATGTGTCAAAGAGTGATGGCTTTCCGTGTTTCCACAAAGAAGAATATAGCCATTCCAATGATGATAATTCCCAGTATCCCATAGAAGAGTCTTGCCCGGTTGCGTCCTACATTCCGGACAATGGTTTGTGCGTTGCGCGTTGTAAAGAACCAGTCCCAGTTCAGCAATGACGCCAGCAGGGAGACGATTCCTGCCAGCGCAAAGATTCCTTGTACGATATATTGTCCGGTCATAGTCTGATCACTCTATTTCCGTCTTCCAGTTCTTCAATCGTTACTTTTACGGCATTTCCCGGAAGTAGTTCTTCTACCAGTTCCGGCCATTCGATAAAGCAGAGAGCACCACTGTAGAAATAGTCTTCGTAGCCCATGTCGTACACTTCACTTAGTTTCTTGATGCGGTAAAAATCGAAGTGATAGATTAATTCTCCGGTTTCGTCCGAACGGTATTCGTTGACAATGGCAAAAGTAGGAGAAGTGATAACATCCGTTACGCCCAATTCTTCGCAGAGCGCTTTGACAAATGTCGTTTTGCCGGCACCCATCTTTCCGTATAAAGCAAATACAGTGTTGTCGCCCATAGCAGCGATAAATTCACGGGCTGCTTCATGGATACTTTCCAGTGATTGAATTTTGATTTCCATATACTATCTATTATTATGACTTTTTCCTGCAACAACTCTTTCCGATTTTACAAACAGCGTAAATCAGGATAGAGAAGAATATGATGGAAGCTCCCGAAGGAACTTTCCAGTGATAAGAAATAAATAATCCACCCAGGCAGCCCAAGAAACCGATGCCGATTGATAACCAGATAATCTTCTTGAAACTATAAGTGAACAAGTTGGCTGTCATCTGTGGAATGGTGAGAAGAGAAATGGCTAGTACGATGCCTACCATACGCAAGCAGGCTACAATTGTCAGCGCAATGAACATCATCAACACATATTCGAATATCTCTACCGGAATCTTTTGCGAACGTGCAAACTCACGGTCAAAGGCAATATATACGATAGGACGGATAAACAGATAAAAGAATCCGGTCAGTATTAGTGCCAATATGCCGAGCATCCATAAGTCGATTTGGTTGATGGTCAGGATATTGCCGAAGAGGTAAGCTGATAAGTCAGGCGCAAATCCCGGCGACAGGAAGCTGAACATAATTCCGAGTGCCATCCCTAACGTCCAGAATACTGCAATGGCAGAATCTTCGCGCATATCTTTCCGTCTGCTAAGCCACTCGACGCCAAAAGCCGATAATACCGAGAATACGGCTGCCGAGAGTATCGGGGAAATTCCGGCAAACAATCCTAACCCGATCCCTCCGAAAGAAGCATGAGTGATTCCTCCGCTGATAAATACCAGGCGGCGGGTTACGATATATGTACCGATAATCCCACAGGCAATGCTTGCCAGCAGACTTCCCAATAGGGCGTGTTGAAAGAATGTATATTGTAGTAAATCCATCACCTCTCATCTGCTTTTTTTACTTCTACGTTTCTTCTTTCTCCGATAATCAGAAAAACTTCGTCTTTGAGATCATCCGGTAATTCAATGCCACGGAGCTGAAGGCTACGTACCCATCCGGCCACTTCTACATCCAGTGTCGTATACAATACATCCCGAAACATTTCTGTTTCTTCTTCTGTATACGCATCTCCTGCCTTGCCAATGAACTGATCCAGTTCTTCGTCATCGTAATATTCTATTTTTTTGCTGACAGCTGCCAGCAGGCTATCCCGTTCGCATACTTCGTGTTGTCCGCAGCATTCCACATCTACTTCCTTCACTTCCGGCATACGGTCCAGTTCGCCCTTTTCTATTTTCTTTTGCAGTCTTTTGTTGCGGATAATTCCGGCTATCAGCGCAATGACACCCAGCAACACCAGACTTATAATAAGTATCCACATGACAATATAACAGTTACCAATCAATTTTGTGCAAAGTTACTTATAAATTTGCATTCTATCATGTATGCTATCTATTTCTTTCGTACTTTTGTATGTTACCTACAAAATAAACATTGGCGGGTGAATTAAATTTCACCAATCAATGAAAATGACTTAAGATATTTGAAGTACAATGAAGAGAGATTATTTACTATTAGCGTTACTGTTGGTTGGAAATATTACTTTTGCCCAATCTCCTATTGAGAGGGCCTTGAATACAATCAACCGTTCCTCTGCCGAAGCTACTATCAATTTTTTGGCTAGTGATGAATTGCAAGGGCGTGAGGCGGGGGTTCACGGTTCGCGTGTGACTTCGGAATATATTGTTTCTTTGTTGCAATGGATGGGAGTATCGCCTTTGGCTGACAGCTATTTCCAGCCTTTTGATGCTTACCGTAAAGAACGTCAGAAAAAAGGACGTCTGGAAGTACATCCTGATTCCATAGCAAAACTGAAACAGGAAGTTCATCAGAAGCTTTCCATGAGGAATGTATTGGGAATGATTCCTGGTAAAAATACCAAAGAATATGTGATTGTGGGGGCGCATTTCGACCATTTAGGTATTGATCCTGCACTCGATGGCGACCAAATATACAATGGTGCTGACGATAATGCTTCCGGTGTATCGGCAGTGCTGCAAATAGCAAGAGCCTTTTTAGCCAGTGGACAGCAACCCGAAAGAAATGTAATCTTTGCTTTTTGGGATGGAGAAGAAAAAGGACTGCTTGGCTCTAAATATTTTGTACAAACTTGTCCTTTCCTATCTCAAATCAAAGGCTATCTGAACTTTGACATGATTGGCCGTAATAACAAACCTCAACAGCCTAAACAGGTCGTTTATTTTTATACAGCCGCCCATCCGGTCTTTGAGGATTGGTTGAAAGAGGATATCAGAAAATACGGTTTGCAATTGGAACCGGATTACCGCGCCTGGGAAAATCCGATAGGAGGAAGTGATAATGGTTCGTTTGCCAAAGTAGGTATTCCGATCATCTGGTATCATACGGACGGGCATCCTGATTATCACCAGCCTTCCGATCATGCCGACCGATTGAATTGGGATAAGGTCGTAGAAATCACCAAAGCCTCTTTTCTCAATATGTGGAAGATGGCAAATGAGAAGTCTTTTTAATGAAGCAGATAAAATACAATCCTGATAATTAGCGGGAAAAGTCAGGATTGTATTTCTTATTTTTTGAGTATTCTTTTTAAATAGTCGATAGGTGGCAAATTCACAGTCTCAAAACTTCCTTTATAAAATACAGCAAAATTATTAAAAACACACGGTAACTCTTTTGCTTTCTGTAGCGTATCTACTTGAATAAAAGAAACAGGGACATCATTTGTTTCACAATATTGTTTGATCATTTCAATGTATTTATAGATGTAGGGGCATTGCATATCATAATAAATCGTCAGTTCCTCACTTTCTATTTTCAGATTTTTGGCATTTGGCGCAAATTGCGGTACTGTTCCGTCGAAAGAAAGAGCAAGCAATTCATATCCGTTATCAGTAGTGTCAACCACCTCAAAACCAAATTTCTTTGCAAATGATTGGTCGGAAAGCCAGCTCTTCTGTTTTTTTGCCCCAAGCATACAAATGCCGGATCTACCTTTTTCTTTGGCATCGGCTATACAGTACTCTATTAATGCTTTCCCATATCCGTTTCCTCGGGGGCTACCTAGCACCCATAAACAATACAGATAATAATAGTTGTCGCCGATGACGGGAACCCAAGCTGTTTCAAGAGGGGCATATTCAATGAAAACCGTAGCTTTGGCGTTTAACTTTCTAAAGACATGGCCTTCATTCAGCCGGTCGGAAAGCCATTGCCGTTTTGCTTCAATACCAGGATGAGACTTTTTGCTGCGGATGATGCAGCATAAATGCTCATTAGAAAGATTTTCTGTTGTTAAGTTTGTAAAGTCAGTATTCATATACACCTTTGTTTCAAGTTAGATATTATCAATCGGATAGTGTAGTAATTGTAATACTTGATTAGCCCGGTTGACAGATAAGCAAATACAAATGTAGTGAATTTTGCGGATAATCTCTGTTGGGTGACTATGGAAATCACAAAGACTTTTTATACATCTGCAGAGGATGTTGAACGAGAACTCATGCGAATGTAAAACTTCATTGCCTAACTTAGGATTAGATTGACCGCAGTTCTACCTAATCTGGAGCGAGACAATGAAGTTTATAAAAATAAAAAGATAACAGATATATAATATTAAGGTCGATATATTTGTAAACTCAAAGAGTTGTTCTTTTATCTTTTTATTATTCTACAGGTTGTGCGCCAGTGTCGCCTTCAATCTTCCATCCCGGGTTCTGATAAACGACTGAACTTGTAAAATCATTCTTATCCGAGGCTGTCTGACGAAATACAGCCATACCTATCGGATTCAGATAATGAGCAGGTGTAAAGAGGAATCCCTTCTGCCCGGCAATCAGATTATTCTTCGTGATTTTTTCGTATGGAAGAATATATTTACTTAAATCAGGTGAGGACATATTACCTTCTGCCGGATCTACTTTACATAAATCTGCCAGTTGCGTTTCATAGTTGCTTCCCCAGTATAGCATACCTTCTACACGGTAAGGTTTGGATATCAACTGGTCGCATGCACGCCAGCGTTTCAAGTCTTCCCAGCGCAAAGCTTCTGCACAAAGTTCGTTACGGCGTTCACGGCGGATATTATATAACGTCGCGTCTATCAATTGGCCATGAGAATAAGCACCGAAATCGCCTTTAGCCTCTTCGCTCATCTGTGTTGCAGCGATTGTCTTATTATAGTCTTCGTCCACTTTGGCGCGTCGGCGTAAAGCTTTCCAATATCCGTCGGCTGTTCCGTCGATTCTACCATTTTTTTCATACGAAGCTTCCATGTAAATCAACATGGCTTCTGCCGCACGGAAAACAATACCACCTGATGTTCCCGCACTATGGTCATTTGCCATGTGACTGGAGTAGTGTTTGCCTTTTTTGATGATGAATCCGGTTGTTGCCAAACTTCCTTTATCGCCATAAATGAAACGGATTGAGCAATAACTGGGAGTTCCGTCATCACCGTAATAATTCACATCACCTTTATTTTCGGTGTTGGCATCACCCGGCTTTTTGGTAAAGATAACAATGCGTGAATCACGATTCTGTAAAGTGGAATTTACTCCTTCTTTCTCCCAATCGGGATTATAACCGGAACCGGCTGCATAGATGGGAAGCCCATTGCGCATCAGGAACGAATTGACCATGCCACGAGTCCATCCGGAACCACCGCCATTGCGTGCCAACTCCATTTGCAAGTTGCTGGTTACCAATCCTTCCTTGAACTGTTTCCACATCAGTATTTCATCATATCCTTCCATGTTTTCATCGCAGAACATGGTGTAGTAAGGATTGATGGAAACCAGACTGGCGTTCATACCTTCGGGGGTATCGGTATTGTCTGCCAGTTTTCCGACGATATAGTCGCCTACCACTTTTGATGACTTCATTGCTTCATCAAGAAAATAAGCCACTTCTGCATCACTATTAAAACCGCTTACATCTGCGGGATTACCCGGCCATCCTTTTCCACCGGGTACAAAAGCTGTTCCTTTGTGATACTTTTCCCAAGTTGCTTCGAAGAGGGCAACGCGTGCACGTAGCAAGTGAGCTACGTTTTTGCTGATGCGATTCTTGCCACCGGGACTTTTATCAAGCAACAATTCTGTTGCTTTTTGCAAATCGTCCAGAATGAAGCGTGCCACCTTATTACGCGGCTGGCGCTTGCTGGATTCCACCAAAGTCTCTTCTATGTCGGGCAATGCAGTAGTGATAATAGGCAGATCTCCTAAAGAAACCAATAATTTATAATAATTGTATGCCCGGATCACGTACATTTCTCCGATATAATGCTTCACATTATCCTGATTGCCGGTAATAGTGCCTGCTTCGAATTTCGGTAAAGTATTATCAAAGAAATAGTTGCAGGTTCGTATTTTGCTCCAGTCCCATTCGCCTTCACCAGACGGCACCTTCTTTTGCCCGGGTATCCAGAAGGCCGGTGAGTCACCACTGGCTTGGTTATCAGTATCATTATCTTTGCCGAAGAAATTGATGCCATACGCATCGGTCACTGTTTCAAATGGGTAAGCATTGATTGTGTATGCAGCCAGATCACTTTCGGATGCAAAATATTTTTCGGGAATTACTTTATCCAGTGGTTCCCTGTCGAGAAAATCATTGCAACCGGTCAGTCCGCCCAATAGCAATGTTCCTATTGTCAAAAGTTTAATATGTTTTTTCATAATCGTTTATCATTTAAAATGTTGCACTTAAACCGAATGATACAGTCTTGGATAGCGGATAGGTACATCCGTCCCAGTTGCCGATGCCAACAGTTTCGGGGTCAAACGTATCGGCCAGACTGGTAATAGTAAATAAATTCTCTGCTGAAACAAAGAATCGCAGATTGTTGACGCAGAATTTTTCTGTCAAAGATTTAGGTAATGTATAACCTAAAGTAACATTTTTCAGACGGCAGTAAGCCGCATTTTGCAAATATCCGGTCTGTGGATTACGGTTTCTATCATTCTCGAGAGGACGCGGATAATAACCACCCAGGTTAGCTCCTAGCGGATTAGTCGTATCTTCTCCGCGGAAATAGTCCAGATGAGGTTTGAAAAAGTTGGTTTGCCAGTAGCCTACTGCTCCCCAGAACATTGTAGAACCACTCCCCGGCATATAATCACGTTTCATCGTTCCTTGGAAAAATAATTTAAGGTCGAACCCTTTCCAGGCGGCATCCAGATTCAAACCAAAGTTGTAGCGTGGTGTACTGTTGCCTATTTTCTTCAAATCACCATGATCAGCCAGTGTTTTGTTACCTCTGCTGATCTGGCCGTCACCGTTCAAATCCGCATACATGATGTCACCTGCTCCCCAGCCGGAACCGAGTACATCCTGTGCGCCATTGGGCATACCGGCCAAATGATCTTTCATCTCTTGATCGGTCTTTGCGATGCCGATTGTTTGGAATCCCCATATATCACCTACGTGAGCACCTGCATAATACGTATTATTATTGTCTTTATCTAAAATTGTGTTTGACGGATTGGGGTATTTATCAATAACCACTTGATTGTCTGACAAAGATAAGGTAACTCCATACTTAAAGTCGCGTATCTGGTCGCGCCAGTTCACCTGTATTTCCCAACCTTTGGAAGTCATATCGAGGTTGTTTACTTTGGGAACGGCAATGCCTAAGAGGTTGGGTAGTTCGGGGGCGGGGCCTACCATGTTTTTAGATTTACGCTGGAAATAGTCGAATGTTACATTCAAACGATTGTTGAGCATAGATAAGTCGAAACCTAAATCCAGTGTTTGCGTCTTTTCCCATGTCAGTAAGGAAGATACCAGCGCGGATTCTTTGGAAATATTTGGTTTTACACCATTTACCAGCCAACTGCCTAGTGCGTAATTGCCCCATTGGTCTTTGTTAATATCAATAGTTCGATAGAATGGATACCAGTTATCTGTGTTTTGGTTGCCCAATTCACCCCATGAACCACGTATCTTGAATGTGCTGATTAAATCGGTCAGGTCTTCAAAAAATGCTTCACGAGCCATGTTCCATCCTAAGGAGAATGATGGGAACAGATTCCAGCGGTTATCTCGAAGGAAACGTGAAGTGCCGTCATATCTCATATTTACTTCAGCCAGATAACGTCCTTTGTAGTCGTAATTAACACGTCCGAAGAAGCCGGCTGTAGCCCATTCGGAGTATCCTCCTCTGTTTTGTGCATTTGTCTGCGTGGTGTTCAAGGTAGCCACTTCCGACATGATACCGTCTTGGGAAGCGGTAATATCACGTTGTTTGAATAGTTCGCTCTGAAAACCCAGCATCACTTTAAAGTTGTGCCCGCTTTCTAATGATTTGCCGTATTCGGTAAAGATGTTCGGATTGAAGAAATTACTCTTATAAGCATATTCTGTAACGCTGGAAGTTTGATTGGCAATAATGTAGGGATTTTTACTCACATCATAACCATAAACGGTTTGATAATCGGTATGGTCGAAATTATAGTTGGAACGGTAGTTCAATTCTACGTTAATTTTCCAGTCTTTGATGGGTTCCACGATGAAAGCAAGCTGGTGTGCCATCACGTCTTTTTGTGATTTATATCGGCCTCCTTCTGTTAATTGGTAAATCTTGGATTCGACAGTATAGAATCCGTTTGGGTCTACTACCGGAATGACAGGCCAGTAGCGACATACATCGAAATAGAATACATTACTTTTGATATCGCCTCCGGCAAATGAAGGAGCTTCATAATCCGTCCGGTTAAAACGCATACTATAACTTATTTTCAACCATTTGGTTAAGTCCGCATTGATTTTTGCAGTAAAGGAGTAGCGTTGTTTGCTATCATCTCCAAACTTCAAGAGACCTCCTTGGTCCAGATAATTCGCAGAAAGATAATATTGTATTTTATCCGTTCCACCATTTACGCTCAATGAATGCTCGTGGGTAAAGCTATTGCCAAATAACGTTTTTAACCAGTCGGTATTGCCGGTAGGCATCACGTCTTGCCGTTGGGGATCATCGAATGAATTCCATCTTCCCGCATCGGTCGGCCACATATATTGTGTGCTTTTTCCTGCCTGAAAATCCAGAATTTGTTGAAGTTTGGTGGCGCTATACATGGGAGTCTGTCCACCATTAGTTAACTGGTCATTGACTGCCAGAGCAAAATTGTATGAATCCGCCATTTCAGGCATATTCAAGGGAGATACAAAACGGAAGTTGTTATTATAGTTAACTACCGTTTTTCCCGACTTACCTTTCTTTGTTGTAATCAGGATGACTCCACCTGGTGCCCGCGAGCCATAAATGGAGGAAGCGGCTGCATCTTTCAGTACAGAAATATTCTCAATGTCCTGTGGATTGATAGCGTTCATGTCTCCCTCCATACCGTCAATGAGCACCAATGGTTCTACCTTTGAACCAGCTCCAATTGTTCCAACACCACGAATATTGAATTTTTTGTCTGAACCTAAGGAGCCACCACCATCACCAGTAGAGATATTCATACCCGGAACCATACCTTGCAAAGCTTCTATGGTAGAGTTAACGGGACGTGCCGAAATTTCTTTTGCTCCTACCGTAGATACAGATCCTGTTACATTCACTTTCTTTTGTGTACCAAAAGCAACCACAACAACTTCATCCAATGTTTGTGTATTGTCTTTAAGGATGATATTCAATGATTGTCCTGTGAATTTGATTTCTTGAGTCTGATAACCAACAAAAGAGACTACAATAATATCTCCGGTTTTTACATTGTTTAAAGAGAAGTCACCGTTGATTCCGGTGATTGTACCGTTCGTCGTACCTTTGGCTACGACGGATGCACCGATGATGGTTTCACCTGCTGCATCTTTTACTACACCCTTACAAGTAGTACCCTGTTGTACAACGGAAACTTTTAGAGTGCTTTCACCAGTTTCCGGATAAGCTGCTTCTACTGACATTGTCAGTAGGAACAACATACTAACTGACTTTAGTTGTTTTAACATAGCATTGAATTTAAAGTTTTTCCTAGAATCCTGAATTACTTTTAATAAGTTCTTTCAGAACTTATTCCGTGCGTAAAACGTTGGATTCAAAGCCTTAAATTCAAAAAAAGAGTCATCTTTTAAGCGATCTTTTCTACTTGTTTTATACCCATTTTATATCTATTTCGTACCTGTTTGTGTTAGATGAAATAACAAGGATGATGAAATAAACAAGTAGTTTCATTTCAATATGAAGATAAAATACGGCTTTGGGTATTCTTAAAAAGAAAAAAATGAATGAGAATTTGATATTATTTTTGAAAATACATGCTATGTATTAAAATATATTATATATTTGTGCCGTTAATTCTAATTTTATAAACCATCCTAGTTCTGAAAGAACTTATTTTTTCATCATTGATTACTGAACCTTAAAAGTGTCCTCCAATTGTAAGAGAGCTGTTTATTTGTGAGTTAGCTATTATCATTAATATGATTCCCGTACAGACTTATATACATAACTAGAATTTGGTAGATACCAATATCTGTATAAACAGTTGGGGCAGGTGTTTTTTTATTAGATTTACTTAGACAAATATGTGTTGGCTATGGAGTATCTATCATTACATCCGGCAATAAATAGCAGATGGCAACAGACGAAACAGGATAGTTACATATCTCCATCTTTTGGAAATGAAAGCTACTTTTTTCTTTTTAGAAATAGCTTTTTTAATTTGTTTCACAGCTTTATCAACGGGAGTAACCCAAAACAATCCTTCTCCTTTTGCCATAGCGGTGTCTACAAATCCGGGACGAATATCGGTAGTGTAAATAGAATAAGGAGATTTAGTTGCTTTTTGTCGTAATCCTTCCATATAGTTGATTTGATAGGCTTTCGACGCATTGTAGGCGGGAGCGATGCCACTGCCGCGTGTACCTCCAACAGAGGAAATAGTAACCAGATGCCCGCTTTTTTGCTGTTCGAAATATCGGAAACCCCAGTCTGCGATGTTGGTGAATCCTATCACGTTCGTTAGTAAGGTAGGTTCTTCCAATTGGTAGGAGAGTTCGGGGTTTAGTTCTCCGGTCCCGGCACAGATAATCAATATATCCATTCCACCCATCTTTTGAGTGAGAGTTTCGAGGGATGAAATGGTAGCTTGTGTATCGGTGATGTCGCACACTTGATAGAATAGTTTGTCTTTGTCCCGGGCGCATACCTCTTCTAATAGATTTTCCCTGCGACCGGTAATGCCGATAAGATAATCTTCTTGAGAATAGACTTCTGCCAATCCACGACCGATGCCGGAAGTTGCACCTATAATTATAATTTTTTTCATGAAATACAATATACTTTGTTTGCCCGCAAAAGTAAGGGTAGAGAATAAATAAACTCTTGATTGAAATCAAGAATTTATTTTTGTACGACTTTTCTTCGGATACGACTTAATGTTTCGGGACGAATGAGAAGATAGGAAGCCAGTTCTTTTAAAGTTATCAGTTTCAGTAAGTCGGGACAACGGTTGATAATTTCAAGATAGCGTTCTTCCGGTGTCAGGCTGTACATTGAAATCATCCGGTCGTAGACTTCCCACAATAACGTTTCTGCGATGCGACGCCCCAATTTTTGGTGAGCGTCATTGGTATCGTAGAAGTCTGCCATTTGCTGGTAATTGATTACGTATACCGAGCAGTCACACAAGGCTTGTATATCTACATTTGATTTGTCCTGTAACTGAAAAGCCGGATAGTTGCCAACAAAAGAATGATCGAAAGTATAGCCTACAATGCTGTTTTCGCCTACACTGTTGGTGCAACAGTACCGGAAAGAACCGGAACTGACGAACCCCATTGTTTTGCATACTTCTCCCTGGCGGGAAAAGTAGTCTCCTTTCTTATAATAGGTCTGCTTCCCCTGTTGTAATACAAAATCTACAATAGGGGAGTAGTTGATGTGGGAAGTATATTTGTTGAAATCTTCCACAGCGTATGAAAATTAGCCTTCGTTTATAACCTGAAATCCGGCCTGTTTCAAATCTTCCCAATATCCGGGATATGATTTGGTAACGACTTGCGGATTGGCAATAAGTAAATTGGGATGGCGGATAATTGCCGGTGCAAATGCCATTGCCATCCGATGGTCTTCGTAGGTTTCAATCACCGGAGTTTCTTCCGGTTCACATCGTTCGCCATTCCACATTAATATACTGTCATTTTCTTCCTCGATCACATATCCCAGCTTTTTAAGCTCGGTTCGCAGGGCGGCAATACGGTCAGTCTCTTTTATTTTCAGGCTTTGTAATCCGGTGAAACGGAAAGGGATATTCAGCAAGGCACAGGTAACAACGAATGTCTGTGCCAAATCCGGAATGTCGACAAAGTCTTCTTCCAGTCTTTCCGGCGCTTTGCCTGTTTTTTTCAGTTTCACACCTTGCGATGTAAATTCGGTAGTTATACCTAAGCGTGAGAAAACTTCTGCTCCCCGGCTATCTCCCTGATAACTGTTAGGAAACAACCCCAATAATTCAATTTCTGCTTTGGGAGATAAGGCAGCAATCTGATACCAATAGGAAGCTGCGCTCCAGTCACTTTCCACTTTGAAAGGAATGCTCTGATAGAGTTGTGGAGCAACGGAAATGCTATTAGGAGAAGTCCATGCGGCTTTGGCTCCAAAGTCCTGCATCAGTTGCAATGTAAGATTGATATAAGGACGGGAAATTATCTCCCCGCTTAAATGCAAAGTCAAACCGTCTTTGAGTGCCGGACCTATCATCAATAGAGCAGATATATATTGGGAACTGACATTTCCTTTCAGTGTTATTTCGTTTCCTTTCAATTCTGCACCTTTGATGCGGAGGGGAGGATATCCTTCATTGCGGGTATACTCTATTTCAGCTCCTAATTCCCGAAGCGCATTGACTAATATCTGTATCGGGCGTTGCTGCATACGGGCTGTTCCTGTGATTGTCCGTTCCCCCGGGGTCACACTTAAATAGGCGGTAAGGAAACGCATAGCAGTGCCCGCAGCCATGATGTCAATCGTCTCTTTCCCTTCGGTGAGAGCTTTTATCATCACCTGTGTATCGTCACAATCGGACAGGTTTTCAGGAGGATAAATACCTTTGCCCAGCGCATTGATGATTAATGCACGATTACTGATACTTTTAGAAGCCGGCAACTGGATAGTTGCTGTTACTACTGAAGGAGGGATGAGTTTATAGAGCATCATTTCTATTTTCTTTGGTTTGAGATGACAAAAATAGACATAAATTGGTATATATGCAGTTATAAAGTCAGAAAAACAATAGAAAATTTAGAATGGGAAAATTACAATCGTATTTGAAGTAGAGGATAAAATCTCAAGAAATTACAATTGTATTTAAAATAAATGCTATATTTGTGATGTATTGCAATCGTATTTAAAAAGAAGTAGAATGAAAATACCTCGCATAATTAAACAAAGAAACACTTATGTTGACCGCATAAGACCTTTCATGAGGAAAACATTGGTAAAAGTGATGGTCGGTCATCGTCGTGTCGGTAAAAGCTTTATTTTGTATCAACTCATGGAGTTGATACGGAAAGAAGAGAGTGATGCGAATATTATCTATATAAATAAGGAAGATGTCAATTTCATAGATATAAAGACTTATAAAGAACTGAATGATTATATTCTTTCAAAATCGGTAGATGATAGAATGAACTATATTTTTGTCGATGAAATACAGGAAATACAAGATTTCAGGTTGGCTATCCGTTCGTTGGCATTGGATGATAATAATGATATATATGTGACAGGCAGTAATTCAGAGATATTTTCCAGTGATTTAGCGAATGAATTGGGAGGTCGGTATGTTGAATTTGTGGTTTATAGTTTGTCGTATATTGAATTTCTGGATTTCCATGAACTGGAGAATACGGATGCGTCATTGGAGAAATATATTCATTATGGAGGATTGCCTTATCTGATACATTTGCCGATGGAAGAACCTGTTGTTATGGAGTATTTGAGGAGCATTTACTCTACCATTATATTAAAAGATGTGATTCAGAGAAAGAATATAAGGAATACGGTCTTTTTGGAACAACTAGTTTCGTTCTTGGCAGGTAACATTGGCAACTTATTTTCCAGCAAGAGTATTAGTGATTTTCTGAAAAGTCAGAAAGTGGATATTTCTCCTTATGTTGTGAGTGAGTATGCGATGGCATTATCGGATGCTTTTATTGTACATAGGGTAGGAAGGTATGATATTGCCGGAAAGAAATTATTCGAAAGAGGGGAGAAGTATTATTTTGAGAATATGGGGATTCGTAATGTGATTACGGGGTACAAGCCACAGGACAGAGCGATGCGTTTGGAGAACTTGGTTTATAATCATTTGGTATATAGTGGATATGATGTAAAAATCGGGACATTGGGTACGGAAGAAATAGATTTTGTCTGTAAACGGAATGGAGAGATTCTCTATGTGCAAGTCTCTCTTGAACTTTCTAAACAGGAAACTATTGAAAGAGAATTCGGGAATTTATTGAAGATTAAAGATAATTATCCGAAAGTGGTAGTGTCCGGAGAAAAAATGTTTGAAAATACTTATGAAGGGATAGAACATATTTATATTAGAGACTTCTTGTCTTCTGTTTTGTTACATTCCATTACTCGTGTCATTTAATCAAAGAACAACTGTTTTTTCTTTTATAAATAAGTATGATGAAAATACCGAATATACGTTTACTCAACCAACAGTTATTAAGTCCTCTTTTCTTTCAACCCAAGGAACTTGTGTCCTGGATGGGAGCTATGCAGGCACAGAATTATTCCATGGTGAAATGGGCAGTAGGAATGCGTTTGAAGTCAGCAACGATTCAAACTGTGGAAAAAGCGCTCCGTGATGGTGAAATCCTGCGGACTCATGTAATGCGTCCGACATGGCATCTCGTAGCAGCAGAAGATATCCGGTGGATGTTGAAACTTTCCGCCGGGCGTATTATATCTGCTAATGAGTCTTATGCGAAGGGGCATGACTTGGAAATTTCTGAAGAGCTCTATACGAAAAGTCATAATCTGTTGGAGAAAATTCTTTGTGGGAAGAAAAGCCTGACGAGGCAGGAGATTGCCGAGCATTTTAACCGTTCGGGGATTGTAGCGGATAATCATCGTATGACCCGCTTTATGGCTCGTGCGGAGCAGGTGGGGATTGTATGTAGTGGGGAAGATAAAGGAAGTAAATGTACGTATGCGCTTTTGGAAGAGCGTGTTCCGCCGATGCCGGAATTGACCAAAGATGAATCTTTGGCTCGTTTGGCTAGAAGCTATTTTCGTAGTCATGCTCCTGCTGTTTTGCAAGATTTTGTCTGGTGGTCGGGGCTGCCTATTACAGATGCACGTCAAGCTATTTATTTGATTGATTCGGAATTAACGGCAGAAGAATGGAATGGACAGACATGGTATATTCATGAAGATTGCCGGACTCGTGGAAAAGTTACCGGCAGTTTGCATCTTCTTCCTTCTTATGATGAATATTTGCTTGGTTATAAAGACCGGACAGACGTTTTGCCTAAAGAGTATTACTCGAAAGCATTTACCAATAATGGTCTGTTTTATCCGATTGTTCTTCATGAAGGACAAGTGATAGGAAACTGGGATAAGTCTGTTAAAAAGAGAGGCTCATTGATAGAACATTCATGGTTCCGGTTGGATGATTGTGTTGATGAAGGTGCGTTGGATCGTGAGAAAGATAAGTATATACGGTTTTGGCGATAATATATGAAAAAACGTATATTTTATCGTTGTATAATTCCATATATGCAGGATATATTTAGGCATGAGTTGAAAATGAGAAGGATTTGCTGTTTTCGAATTTAGAAAAGAAATAAATCGATTGTGTTTTGGAATAATTTGTTTTAGTCTGTGTCTTTTATAGAATAGATGTATAGAACTTGCCTTTATTTTGTCTCAAATTGATATGTGGAGTGTTGGCTGTTTCAGGTGTAGGTTAGCTCTGGGATAGCACTTAAAATAAAGTTTTATATGCTCCTTTTAAAGGAATAAAGTGTTTCTCACCGATCAATAAGTCGTTCCTTTAAAAGGAACTGGTATTCCTTTTAAAGAAACGATTGTCAATAAGTTTATTTATAGTGTATCTTTTGACTGTTTTTGAATAAAAAACTCCTCTGAAACTGTATATTCTTGCATTATTTTATACAACAGAACTGCTGGAAGAGGAAACCTATGAATGCAATTTATACTCATCATCTTAAAAATAGAACATTTAAAGTAAGATATACTACCGCATTTATATTATAATAGAGCTTTCTCTCTATTTAAATAAATAGCATCAGGACTGATTTTTATTTGTCCATTTGCCTTTTTGCCCACTCCAGTCTTCTTTGATCGGCTAATGGAGTCACTTTAAACTCTTCGAATGTAGCAGTGAACCCTTTCCCGTCCGGACAAGCTCCCATTAATCCTACCATGACAGGACAATTATCTTGCAACCAACACGTGCGCATCATAATATATTCTTTATCATCACGTGAGAAAAATATTTCTACTGCATCCAGGCGACGGACTGCTTTTATCCATATAGAGCGGGGAGCATCCGGCAATTGTACTACACTCCAGTCACTAGTCCGATGCGTAACTACGGCACTTACATTCTGTTTGCCATCAACGTATTCCACACCTGCTTTTATCCAGTTTTCATGGTCGATGCGCAGCATTAATCCCATTTGGTCAAAGGTGGTGACATAGTTGCCGGTTATCTTTACTTTGGCTTCAAATTCTCCACCATAAGTTGCATAATAGAAAGGTCCGTCGTCCACTGTGAACCCATAATGAGAAATCCTCCAAAAGTCTGTTTTTGCAGGAACATCCATCACTAAGGTTTTGCCATCTTTTATTTCCCATTGTTGAGGCTCATTCAGCCAGTTCATTTTATTCAAACTTTGTGCCATAGAAGAAGTTGTTACTGCCATAAAGGCTATTGACATCATTTTGATTTTTAAATGTTTCATGATCATTTCTTATTTGATTATCTTTATCTTTGTGGTGCAAAGATAGGTCATACCTCCGTGTGCAACAATACTGAATAATAACCATTTTATAAGATGGACGTATTACAAAAGGAAATAGATGAAGTTTATGCGACACAACTGATAGCCGATGAAATATTGGACAATGGAGTTGTAGAGCAACATCAACGCTTTATTCATTCATTGACGGAGATTAATGGTGGATGTGCTGTTATTTCAGATCTTTCGAATAGGAAAAGTTACATTGCCGTTCATCCTTGGGCGCATTTTCTAGGCTTAACTCCCGAAGAAGCTGCTTTGAGTGTGATTGATTCTATGGATGAAGATTGTATTTATCGGCGTATTCATCCTGAAGACTTGGTAGAAAAGCGGTTATTGGAGTATCAGTTTTTTCAGAAGACCTTTTCGATGTCTTCCGAAGAACGGTTGAAGTACCGGGGAAGATGCAGAATACGTATGATGAATGAGAAAGGAGTCTATCAGTATATTGATAATTTAGTGCAGATTATGGAAAATACTCCTTCCGGAAGTGTATGGTTGATTTTTTGTCTTTATACCTTGTCTGCAGATCAACGAACGGAGCAGGGGATATGTCCCACTATTACCCATATGGAACGTGGAGAGGTCGAAACGCTCTTTCTTTCGGAAGAACATCGCAATATCCTATCCGAACGCGAAAAGGAAATACTTCGCTGTATACGTAAAGGACTATCTAGTAAAGAAATAGCAGCTGCCCTTTATATTAGTGTGAATACAGTCAATCGACACCGCCAGAATATTTTGGAGAAACTCTCTGTCGGTAATTCGATAGAAGCGTGTCGGGCTGCTGAATTGATGAAACTGTTGGATTTGTAATCCAATAAGATGGCATTGTTTACTGATTTCTTTCTTCAGATTTGAAGCTTATCTGAAGAAAGAATAGAACTTATTTAAAACAAAAGCAGCAACTCATCAAATCTTTTCACCTGTTTCAGATGGTCATGTGTGAATGTGTCTACTACTTCATGTTTCCACATCACTTCAAAAGGAATATGTATGCCATATCCTCCCAGCGATAGAACAGGTTGAATGTCCGATTTCAGAGAATTGCCAATCATGACAAATTCAGAAGGAGCAATCTGTAAGATATTCAACATTCGTTGATATTCTTTCTCTGTTTTATCGGACATCACTTCAATGTGATCGAAATAAGAGGCTAATCCGGAACGTCCCAGCTTATTTTCCTGATCGAGTAAATCTCCTTTAGTGGCAACTACTAATTTGTATTTTCCTTTCTCTTTCAATACTTTAAGTGTTTCTTTTACTCCCGGCAATAGTTCAATAGGCATTTTCAGTAATGATTTGCCTAATTCAATAATATGTTGAATGTCTGTACCTGAAATCTTTTGTCCACTCACATGCAAAGCTGTCTCTATCATAGAAATGGTGAAAGCTTTGGCTCCATATCCGAGATACTTCAGATTATTCATTTCTGTTTGAAATAAAGCGGCTGAAATATCTTCAGAAGTGCCATAAGGCTTTAATAGGTCTGTATATTGTTTCTCTATTTCCTGGAAAAAAGGTTCATTGCTCCACAAGGTATCGTCTGCATCAAAAGCAATGACTTTAATAAGTTCTTTCATCGGTTTTCGTCGTTAATGGTGAATTTTAGATCATCTGTTTGATATTTTGTATGCAAAGTTACAATAAAAAGAGGAATAAAGGCAGACGGTTTGTTTTTAGAACCGAATCTCCATTTAATTTCATAGAAATCTCTATCTTTGTTACTCGTTTTTTTTGAGTTTGAATTTTAATTGGATATACAATAATGAAAATAGGAGATAAAGTACGCTTTCTTAGTGAGGTAGGCGGTGGAATCGTAACTGGATTCCAGGGAAAGGATTTTGTGTTGGTAGAAGATGCAGATGGGTTTGATATTCCAATGCCGATACGCGAGTGTGTCGTGATTGAAACAGATGACTATAATATGAGGCGTAAACCCGGTTCGTCTGTGCCGAAACCGGAAGAACCTGTTAAACCGGTAAAACCGGAGATGCCTGTTATTCAACGTCAGCCGGAGGTGCGTGGAGGAGATACTTTGAATGTATTTCTGGCTTATGTGCCCGAAGACGCAAAAGCGATGATGACTACTCCTTTTGAAACTTATCTGGTAAATGATAGCAATTATTATTTGTATTACACTTATTTGAGTGCAGAAGGAAAAGCATGGAAGAACCGTTCGCACGGTTTGGTGGAGCCTAATACAAAATTGCTGTTGGAAGAGTTCACCAAAGATGTACTGAATGATATGGAGCGGGTGGCTGTTCAGTTGATCGCCTTCAAGGACGGTAAGCCTGCGGCTATCAAACCGGCTGTTAGTGTGGAGATACGGATCGATACCGTGAAGTTCTATAAACTTCATACCTTTAGCGATTCTGATTTCTTTGAAGAACCGGCTTTGATTTATGACATTGTGAAAGATGATATGCCTGCCAAACAAGTATATGTTTCGGCGGAGGAGATTCAAGAGGCTCTGCTGCAGAAGAAATCTGTAGATAAACCGAAGTCACAACCTATTGTGAAACCAAACCATACTACTCATGGCGGAAAGAGCGGAATTATTGAAATAGATCTTCATATTGATTCTTTGCTGGATGATACTCAAGGGATGGGCAATGCTGAAATACTGAATTATCAATTGGATAAGTTTCGCGAAGTGATGGAAACTTATAAGAATAAGCGTGAACAGAAGATTGTCTTTATTCACGGCAAGGGAGATGGGGTACTTCGAAAGGCTGTCATTGATGAATTGAAACGGAAATATAGTAATTGCCGTTATCAGGATGCTTCTTTCCAGGAATATGGGTTTGGGGCTACGATGGTAACTATTAAATAATAGTATAAAAAAAGTGGAAGCCAACCGGCTTCCACCCTCTCTCTCTTTTACATATTAATCATTTTACTTATTCAGTTCAATACCTTTATTCTGTAAAGTGATATTCATCAAAGCTGCATACTTGGCGTACTGTTCAGCACTAAGAGTCTTTCTCATCAGTTTCAAGTTACCATAAACAGCGTTGCGCAATTTTGCTTCTTTATCTTTCTTCGCTGTTGTAGCTCTTGACATCTGTGTGGAGAAATAATCGCAAATATTGGCTACTTCTTCACTCTGATCGGAGTTTAACTTTAAATATTTGCCTAGTTTACTTACATTGATGTTACCTTCCCATTTTGCAGTTGTAGGCTGATTTCCGGCTGCAAATGTTGTAGCGGCAAGGCAGAGCGCTGCCACTAATGTTAATCCTAAACGTTTCATAATACCTACTTTTTTAATTGTTATACCTAAAAACTATTCCTAAAAACAAATCTAATACCTATTGAAAATACTGTCTAAGCGCTTAGTTTTTTCTTTTTACCTATGCAAATATAAGAATATGTTTTATAGCATAAAAATAAAGAAAAGGAAAAGATTCTTTTTAGGCTGATTTCTTGATGTAAGTCAAGAGATGATCTGCTTTTTGATATAAAAATACCTTTTTATGAAACATTTTTGTAATACGTGTGCGAAAACGATAGTAGAGTATTTCTCTATTTTAGGATTTATTGCTGTTAAAATGATATTGAGCAAAGGAATGTGACTAGGAACGGAACGCTGAAATCGACAACAAAGCCATGGAAGATGGAAATGATTACAAATTCCTTTCCCGAATATCGGGTAATGATAGGAAGAGTGGTATCCATCGTTGTGGCTCCACCAACAGAAATAGGAGCTAGCTTTCCAAAATATTTCACTAATAAGGGTGCACACAGCAAAGCGATAATTTCACGCATGATATTGGAAAGTAATGCGATAGTTCCCAATTCGGGACCTTTATATTCGGTGATAAATATGCTGGAGAGCGAGTAATAACCAAATCCGGCTCCAACTGCCATACAGTCTAAAGGACTTCGCTGGCTCATAAAAGCTCCCGCTATGGCGCAGCCTGCTAATGTGCCGAGTATCGTCATGATAGGAAGGAATACAAGCCGGGGATTCAGGGACCGAAAACTCTTCAGGGTGTTCGGATCGTTACCGATGCTGATACCTACGCAGAACATGAGTCCGCAGAGGGCATAGTAACTAAGTTTACTGTCGGTGAAGTCGTATGGGATAAGATGGTAAACTCCACAAAGAGTGCCGATAATGAAAAAAGAGACAATAATCAAACTACCTTTCATGCTTTTGTCTCCTTTCCTTTACTATATAATAGGTACCACAAGCCCCATGCACATAAAGTACTTCCTATGACTGCAGCTACCGTGATGACAACAGCTTCCAGTCCAAGAGTGTGTAATCCTTTGATGATAGATTCATTACCCCCTACATCTATTCCGAGAAGAAAGAGAAGAATCCATATAAGGAGAGTGATTATCTTGTGTATCCATGATAGTCTTTTACTGCGTAACAAGTAGCCAAGAAGCATGCCTGTCAGCATAATTCCAATAATGATAAACATAGTTAGTGCCTGCTTTTTGGCTGCAAAGATAGTATTAAATGTAAATCTTGGCTAATCTCTTCCACGATTTCTTTCATGGCTATTGACAGACATTCGACCATATCATCCACGCAAGCGGCATTGACAGACGGTGAATCTTCAAAACTACGGTTTATCGCAGTCTGCTATCCATAATTTATGATTTGTTTTCATCGTTGTGGTTTTTCTATATGAATGATCTTACTTGTCTCCGTACTGATTCCAATCATCCCAATTCCTCCATGTACATTGCTGGGGTACTTGATTGGTTCATTTATTGTTTCATCGTAAGCGTCGGAATCTACCAGGTTAAGTGCTTTCAGATAGTAGTATTCTGTTTCCGTGATGCTTAAAAGACGTACAATAATATCCATCTTTACATTGGTGCCGTATTCAGGAAATCCGTCAATATCTGTCTGGTTGTAAACCGTCATTGTGTAAGATGTATTTTTGAATCGTGAGTCGTCGAATACACCATATATATTCTTTACGGTGTCGAACATGCCGTTGTCTTCGTCATCGCTGTTGGTGGGCTGTCCGTCTGTCAGCACAATATCCTCGCGGGATATAAAATGATAGCGATGTATTGTCCGGCTGACAAATTCTCCTGTTTCTTCATTATAGTCTTTCACTGTCATTTGCTTATCCATGATAAGCCGGTAGTAATTATCTTCGTTGGATCGATCTTTGATATTGATTTTGTATCGGAGAAAATTCTGCGTATAATAATACTTTGTCATTGGAATGGTGACTGTATCGATATCAGCTATTTCATGTGGACGCTGTGGTACGGTCACTTCAGCCCATGCGTGATATTGTCCGTCGTCTGTGAGGGCGTCAATACGAACTACATCTCCGGGAGTAAATTTGCTGGAAATATGGAAACGGCATTGCATATCTCCTTCCGTTTGGGGTGGGAGCGGACGTAAACTTTCTGATAACTGTCCGTTAACACGTACTTCCACCGTGGCATTTTCTACATGAGTGGCGTATCCTCTTCCCGTGAAATTGAGATAGAGAACGTTGGTCAGACTGTCTGCGTTGATTAGTGCGTTCATCACTAGTTTGGGGGGATTGTCCTTTACACTAAAAGGGAGTTCGTTTTCGCAAGAAACTGTTGTCAGCAATGCTATTAACAGGATAAATGGATAACATATACGAGTTCTCATAATGGGTTTAGAATTTATAAGTGTAAGTGAATGATGGAATTAATGGAAGTATAGTATACTTCTTGATAATCGGTTTGTTGGGATCGTTTTTGCTGGTGCTGCGATATACAAAGGTAGGATTCATCGCATTATATGCATTATACAGACTGATATTCCAAGTACGCATACCATGTTTGGTCTTTTTGTTGAAATTGACTCCCACATTCAACCGGTGACTGGCTGGTAACCGGTAATTATTACGATGCTCCACATATGAAGCTTCTCCGATGGTGGGTGAAGTTATGTTTGAATCAAAATAACCTCCATATCCATATCCTCCTCCAAATCCGTTGTTTGTGCCGTCACTAGGACGGATGACAGCGGTTTTCTCTTCAGGGATTGTACTTGTTCCACCTGTATAGAACACCCAGGAAGCACCGATGTCGATACGGTCGCTGAACTTATGGTTGATTGTCAGGTTGATATTGTGTCTTCGGTCATATTTATATGGGAACCGTTCACCGTTGTTGATACCGCCTTTGGCAAACTGACGATCACTTTTGGATAAAGTGTAGGACAACCATCCCGTTGTTCTTCCAAGGGTTTTCTGTGCCATAAACTCAATGCCGGCCGAACGTCCTTTGCCCATTTCCACTTTGTTTTCCCAACCGGAGGAAGAACCGAAGAAACTGACGCCTTCCTTATATTCCAGCACATTATACATATCCTTATAATACCCTTCTACCGAGAATTCCCATCCTTTGATTCCCGTATAGTATCCGCCCAATGAATATTGGTGGGAGCGCATCGGCTTGATCTTTTTAGTGACCGGAACCCATAAATCCGTAGGCATGGCAATGGGCATTGACGATAGTAAATGTACATATTGGCTCATTTGGGTATAAGATGCTTTCAGGGTTACATCTTTTCCCAATTGATAGCGTGCGGAAACACGTGGTTGCAAGGAAAAGTAACTTTGTTTTTGCACATGAAACAATGAGAAATGCAGTCCGAGATTCAGGCGCAGACGATCATTCATCTTGATGTTGTCTTCCAGGTAAGCGGATAACTCATGTCCGTAAATCCGGTTGTTGGCTATGCTGTGGTAGGTTGTGTCCAGGTCTATTTTATCTCCTGTCTTATTGGAGATTTTAGAGGTCATAACTTCCGGGCGGAAACGATGATAGATATATCCTGTTCCAAATTTGAGGTGGTGTTTGGGAGATGGATTATAATCGAAGTCGATCTGGTAATTCCAATCATTGATTCCCGAACGGTAATCGGCTGAATACCGGTTGGTAAATGATGTACCGCTACTGCCGAGATATTGATTGTTGGTATATGAGTTGATGTCGAATAAATAGTTGCTGTAGGAGACTGTCGTATTGCAGAATAAACGGTTGTTGAATACATAGTTCCATCTGGCAGAAAGAATCGTGTTTCCCCAATTCATTTTGCTTCCGTCTTTGAAATCTGTATTTCCATCATAATTGGCAGCAAAATGATCCTTTCCATTGTAGGCAGATAGATAGACGCGGCTCCGGTCGGAGAATTTATGATTGATTTTGGCATTGATGTCATAAAAATAATAACTGTATTCCTCGTCATCCGGCATGAATGGTTTAGCGATGAGGTCGAGATACGAACGTCTGGCGGAAATATTGAAAGACGTTTTCCCTTTCACAATCGGACCCTCCAGGTTGATTTTGCTAGTTAGTAGTCCGATACTAAGTGTGCCGTGGTATTTCTGCATATCTCCGTCATTGGTACGGACGTCGATGACAGAAGAAAGCCGTCCGCCGAAACGTGCCGGAAAAGAACCTTTGAATAGTGTTACTTTTTTGACGGCTTCCGGAGTAAAAACCGAAAAGAATCCGAACATATGGTCTACGTTATATACAGGAATCCCGTCAAGTAAGATTAGATTTTGATCCGGGCTTCCACCACGTATATACAGTCCGGCAGATCCATCTACTCCTGCCTGTACGCCGGGCATCAGTTGGATGGCTTTCATTACATCTGCCTCTCCCAGTATGCTCGGAGTATTTTTTATTTGCGTCATTGGAATCTCGATAGATCCCATCTGGGTGGCTATAGTTCCTGTCTCGGTTTTGTCGGAAACGATGACTACTTCCTGCAATTGCGTGTTACCCTGCATGCGGATATTTAGTAATGTGTCTTGTGAGAGCGTAAAATGATGCGCTTCTGTGGCATAGCCCAGATAGGAGAAACGCAGTTCGGTTTCTCCTTCGGGCAGGGTGATGCTGTAAAAACCGTAAGGATTGGTGGTTGTTCCTTGATTTTGATGACTCTCAATGATGTTGGTTCCAATCAACGTCTCGGAAGACGTCCCATCAGTGACATATCCGCTGATAGTGAACTTGCGGCTTACAGTTTTTGATTCTTTTTTCTTTTGCAGAAGGATATGCCGGCCAGTGAACTGATAACTGATCTGCTCATTTTTGAACGCAAGGTCAAATATCTCACGCAAAGGCTTATCCTTTACCTGCAAATTGATTTTATGTTTTATGGTAATTTCCTCACTGTAGATAAAAGAATATCCGGTTGAATTCTCAATCCGTTTGACGAATTCTTTCAATGTGGCGTTTCGTAGTGTCAGCGAAAGTCGGGCGTCCGCATTTTGCGCGTATATTTGTGTGGTGATAAGGAGTGCTACCCCTATCAGAACAATGGTTCTGACAGGGAAGCGATCTTGGAATATAATATTCATCTTAGTTTGGTTTAGCAGTGATAATAATCTGTTTATTGTTTTGTGAGTAGTCGAAATAACCGGCATTATGTAATACAGATAAAATAGTTGTCAGGTCTTCTCCATTGCGGAAGCGTGCTGTGATCCGGTAATTTTGCAAAGCCGTGTCGGCTATGTGGATCGTTGCTCCGAATGAATTGGATAGTTCGCGGGCAATCTCCTGCAAAGGTAGGTCGTCGAATATAAACTCTCCCTGCCGCCAGGAAATTTCATCTTCTACGTTTTCTAAAACCTTGCAGGTGAGTTTTTCTTCCACCTTATTATATATAGCAATCTCATTCGGTTTCAAAATCACACGAACTGACTTGCTTTTATTGCTGACTGCTACCGAACCTGTCAATAACGTTGTCTTTACATCCGGATTGTTCTGATAGGCATCTACGTTGAAGTGAGTTCCCAACACCTGAACGTCAATCGTTTCAGTTTGCACGATAAACGGATGTTTTTTGTTCTTGTTTACTTCAAAATAAGCCTCCCCATTTAGTTTCACTTCCCGCTTGTCCGATTTGAACTTTTCAGGATAAGAAAGTGAAGAATAATGGTTGAGAGTGACGGTGCTGCCATCAGGAAGAGAGACCGTGCGTGTCTCTGCCAAGGTGGAAACCGTTTGTATCGTGACCGGTTGCATATATAAATAGGCTGTCCATACCGATAGGCAAAGTAGAGCTACTGCCGCCGCTGCCGAGAAAGTACGTATCAGTGTCAGACGCCGGGTATGTGACTTCAGTCTTTTCTCTAGTTCCGGGTAACTGGCTGTTGCTGAAAACCGTCCTCGCGGTGAACGTGTGGAAGCGACGAGCTTGTTCAGTATTTCTTCTAATTCCGTATCGGTGTATTTCATCTTTTTTCTGTATTGCTCTTGATCTATTATTTTCGTTTCAACAGAATGGTCAGTTTGCTGATTCCTCCTTCTTTCCACTGGGGAGTGCAGGATAAAGTGACATTCTGCTTCTTCAATATCATCTGTTTAGGATAGATTTTTATGACAGTTGTTGCTGACTTCTTACCCGCTTTGATGATTACTTTTTTTTCTGTTAGCTGTACCACTGCTGCTTGTCCTACTACCGGAGGGGGTGTGGCAAGTACTACCGTCCGGTCTTCTTTTGTTTTTTCTGTTGCAACAATTTTAATTTTCAACTCACATTCGGATTTGTCGCTTTCACATTCTACTGTTTCCTTCGAATGTTCAAATCCTGCATAGTCCTTTGGTAGGTTGTCGTTGTCATTGTTGCATGAAAACAGGCACAGACAAACTGAAAGAAGGACAAAGATTCCCATGTTTGCGTCATTTAGCTTTTTCATTTTCTGTCTTTTTTAGTGATTGATTGACTTATTTGTTGATAAAGACCGGAGGGGGACAGAAACTCCCTACGCTCTTTGTCTAAAAGAATGTTAATCTATTTCGGCCCGGCTAATCATCTCTTTTAAACGTGTGATTGCTTTCTGAAGTTGTGCGTCCACTGTATTCATGCTGATGCCTAATTCTTCTGCTACTTGTGCGTAACTCTGTTTTTCTTCACGGATGCGGATGAACACTTCCCTGCAACGATCCGGAAGCCGGTCGAGTGCTTTTACGTAAAGAGCGAACAGTTCTTCACTGATGAGCGATTCTTCCGGTGAATAGCTTTGTTCTTGAGGCTCCGGCAGAGAATCGGGATGAATAAGCGTATGTCTTGATTCTTTTTCCAGATAATTGAGCGAAGCATTTTTGACGAGAATGAAACAATAATCTTCAATGTTTCTCACATCAAGCAAATTGCTGCGTTGCTTCCATAGTTTCAGGAATACATCGAGAACGATTTCCTGCGACCATTCTTCCTGTTTCACATAATAATAGGCAATACGAAAGAGACGGTCGTAAGTCATGTTGTAAAAGTCCCGGAAAGCAGTTTGCGAATCCAGTTCTTTCATTTGCCGCAATAACTTTCTTACTTCTGATTCGGTCATCGGCTTTTTGTTTGTTTGGTTAGTCTACCCAAAGTAAATCACTCATTATACTGTCGGAAATAAAAATCCCTTCACGCGTCAGGCGCAAAGCTCCGTTGTATTCCTCCAGTTTACCATTTTTCAGATAAGGTGCAGCCATTTTTTGACAATATTCCCACATTTCATTGCCGAACATCTGTTTCAGTTTCTCTATAGGTGTTCCCCATACGGTACGTATGGTAGTGATAATAAATTCGTTGTAGCGGGTGGTTGGGTCCAGATACTCTGTCTCGAAAGCACGGCAGTCTTCTTCTATACCTTTTATATAGGTGTCGATTGAAGACACATTCCATTCCCGTGTCATTCCGTCAAAAGAATGTGCCGATGGTCCGCATCCCAGATAAGATATTCCTTTCCAATAGGAAGTGTTGTGGCGGGAATATTTTCCGGGGCGGCAGAAATTGGAAATTTCATAGTGTTCAAATCCTGCTTTCTGCAAATGCTCTATCAGTAATGTGAAAAATTCTAAACTGGAGTCTTCGTCTACCTCGGATATCTGGTGCTGTTTTAACATATTATATATAGGTGTATCTTCCTCATAAATCAAGTGATAGGCGGAGATATGTTCTACATTCAGACTGATAGCTTGACGGAGATCGTTTTCCCATCGTTCTTTTGTTTCTCCGGGCAATCCGTAAATTAGGTCGATACTGATGTTCTGGAAATCGGCTTTCCGGCATCTGTCAATTGCTTCGATGGCTGTACGGGCATTGTGGCGGCGTCTCAATAGTTTGAGCGTAGCGTCATCAAAAGTCTGTATTCCCATGCTGAGGCGGTTGAAAGGAAGTGAGGAAAGCATTTCCAGATATTCCTGCGATAAATCATCCGGATTAGCTTCCAGAGTGATTTCCTGACAATGATTCAATCCGTAGTGCTCGCGGATGGTATCAAAAATCTGTTCAAAATCCTCTTTTTCCAGTTGAGACGGGGTTCCGCCACCGAAATAAATAGTTTCTATATCTTCTCCTTTCAGGTATTCTTTACGCATCGCCAACTCCCGGCAGAGAGCCTGTACATAACGGGTTTTGAGTTCGCTGCGAGTGGTTGAGTAAAAGTCGCAGTAGATGCAGCGCGTTTTGCAAAAAGGAATATGAAGATAGATACCTGCCATAGCTATGCTGTTTGGGTTTGTGGGTGTAAAAGTAAGACTATTATTAGATATATCAAAAAAGCTGTTGACGGAAATTATTTATAGTGGGGCAGGAATACGCTAAATAGATAATTCTCCCATCGATTAGTAGAAGATAATTTCCTGCAATGCTGAATTTAAGATCTTTTCTTTTATAAATAAGATTCGAACTAGTATCCGGGTTTTCGTTTGACTTAAGTCAAACGATAGAATGACTTAAGTTAAACTATCGCTTGACTTAAGTCAAACGAAAACTGATTAGGCAACGGGGAAACTATTGTATGAAAGGAAAACAACTAAAAATAACATCGTGCCGGATTACTCGTTGCAACTATGAAATTAGTTTATAGCCATGCGAAAATAATTTTTAACCCGTTTCGAAAATGTTCATGTTAAAGATGTGTTACATAACATTGTTTAGTAACACTGCCATAAGTGTTGCTTTTCCCCCAATTAATCCCTAATTTGCGCATCACAAAATTAATGGTATGTGAGAAACATACTGAGTAATTACTAAAATCTTATATATTATGAAAGTATATCAGACTAATGAAATCAAGAACATTGCCTTGTTGGGAAGTTCTGGCTCTGGGAAAACCACTCTCGTGGAAGCGATGCTTTTCGAGAGTGGTGTTATAAAACGTCGCGGATCTGTTGCCGCAAAAAACACAGTTAGCGATTATTTTCCTGTTGAACAAGAGTATGGTTACTCCGTTTTCTCCACCGTTCTCCATGTAGAATGGAATAACAAAAAACTTAATATTATTGACTGTCCGGGATCGGACGACTTCGTAGGCAGCACAGTGACTGCACTAAATGTGACCGACACAGCAATTATCCTTCTCAATGGCCAATACGGCGTCGAAGTCGGTACACAAAATCACTTCCGTTATACAGAAAAGCTGAATAAACCTGTTATTTTTCTAGTCAACCAGCTTGATAATGAAAAATGCGATTATGATAATATCCTCGAACAGCTGAAAGAGGCATACGGCTCTAAGGTTGTTCCTATCCAATATCCGATAGCTACCGGTCCGGGCTTTAATGCGCTGATCGACGTATTGTTGATGAAGAAATACTCGTGGAAACCCGAAGGAGGGGCTCCGACAATCGAAGATATTCCGGCAGAAGAAATGGATAAGGCTATGGAGATGCACAAAGCATTGGTAGAAGCTGCTGCCGAGAATGATGAAAATCTGATGGAGAAATTCTTCGAGCAAGATTCCCTGTCAGAAGACGAAATGCGTGAAGGCATCCGTAAGGGATTGATCGCCAGAGGTATGTTCCCTGTATTTTGCGTCTGTGGAGGTAAAGATATGGGCGTTCGCCGTTTGATGGAATTCTTGGGTAACGTTGTTCCTTTTGTATCTGAAATGCCGAAGGTACAGAATACGGAAGGTAAAGAAGTGGCTCCGGACTCCAATGGACCGGAATCTCTTTATTTCTTCAAGACAAGTGTGGAACCGCATATCGGTGAAGTTTCCTATTTTAAAGTAATGAGCGGTAAAGTTCATGAGGGAGACGATTTGCTGAATGCCGACCGTGGTTCGAAGGAACGTATCGCGCAAATCTATGTGGTAGCCGGTGGTAACCGTGTCAAGGTGGAAGAATTGCAGGCCGGTGATATCGGTGCTGCCGTGAAACTGAAAGACGTGAAAACCGGTAATACGCTGAACGGTAAGGATTGTGACTACAAATTCAATTTTATCAAATATCCGAACTCTAAATATACCCGTGCCATTAAGCCGGTGAATGAAGCGGATGTGGAAAAGATGATGAGTATCCTGAACCGTATGCGCGAAGAAGATCCTACCTGGGTGATTGAGCAATCAAAAGAACTGAAACAGACTTTGGTACACGGTCAGGGAGAATTCCATCTTCGTACCTTGAAATGGCGTTTGGAAAACAACGAAAAACTTCAGGTAAAATATGAAGAACCGAAGATTCCATATCGTGAAACGATTACAAAGGCTGCCCGTGCCGACTATCGTCATAAGAAACAGTCCGGTGGTGCCGGTCAATTTGGTGAAGTTCACCTGATCGTAGAACCTTATAAAGAGGGTATGCCTGTGCCTGAAACGTATAAGTTCAATGGACAGGAATTTAAGATTACCGTGAGAGGTACGGAAGAGATACCATTGGAATGGGGTGGTAAACTGGTGTTTGTTAACAGTATCGTCGGTGGTTCTATCGATGCCCGCTTCTTGCCTGCTATTATGAAAGGTATTATGTCTCGTATGGAGCAAGGACCGTTGACGGGTTCGTATGCTCGTGACGTGCGCGTTATTGTTTACGATGGTAAGATGCACCCGGTAGATTCGAATGAAATCTCCTTTATGCTTGCCGGACGTAATGCCTTTAGTGAAGCGTTCAAGAATGCCGGTCCGAAAATTCTGGAACCGATTTATGATGTAGAAGTGTTCGTTCCGTCTGATAGGATGGGAGATGTGATGGGAGATCTGCAGGGACGTCGTGCCATGATTATGGGTATGAGTAGTGAAAAAGGTTTTGAGAAACTGGTTGCGAAAGTACCTTTGAAAGAAATGTCATCTTATTCTACGGCGCTTAGCTCTCTCACGGGTGGACGTGCTTCGTTCATTATGAAATTCTCTAGTTATGAGCTTGTGCCGACGGATGTTCAAGATAAGTTAATGAAGGACTTTGAAGCTAAACAAACTGAAGAATAAGTATAAATGATAGGTGATAATTGATTGAATATTCACTATAATATTCGGTATTTATCATCTGTTAGGCATAAAGAATCAACTAAAACGTTAAAACCGCCGCCTTTTTTAAGTAAAAGGGGGCGGTTTTTGTTTAACTATGATTAATAAAGATGGAAAAACACAAGGAGAAGATTTAATTTTTTATTAAATTTGCAAACCAAAGGAGGGGTTTTATTGTTGTAGTAATCAGAATACAACCTAAATAGCTCCTTACGGTTAATTTCCGGGAAGTTCCGGTTAAATCAAGTTAATGCATTAGGAGTGTTAATTAGGGAGTGTTAATTTTGTTGCTATGAAGAAGTCAACAATTTGGATATTAGGTATTGTAATGGGGCTTTCCTTCCTTAGCTTGCTGTATTTGCAGGTAAGTTATATAGAGGAAATGATGAAAACCCGTAAGGAACAGTTTGATTCGGCTGTACGCAATAGCCTGGATCAGGTTTCCAAGGATGTGGAATATGCAGAGACCAGACGTTGGTTGATCGAAGATATTTCAGAAGCAGAAAGAAAGGCGCTGATTGCGAATAATGCTTCCATACAACAAGACAACTTGATTCAGCAAACGCAGCGGTTTACAGTGAAGTCTAAGGATGGAAAAGTATATTCGGATTTTGAGCTGAAAGTGATGACCACTAAGCCCTCCGAGCTTCCGAAGGCTATGATTTCTCCTTACAGGGGGACAAAGACTATTCCGGAAACTTCGCGTTCATTAGTGGAAGCCATCAAGAATCGGTATATGTATCAACGGGCATTACTCGATGAAGTGGCCTGGCAGATGATTTACCGGGGAAGTGACAAGTCGATTGGAGACAGAGTACGGTTTAAAGAACTGGATGACTATCTGAAATCGAGCTTATATAATAATAGTATAGATTTGCCTTATCACTTTACGGTGATCGACAAAGACGGAAGGGAAGTCTACCGTTGTGCGGATTATGAGGCAAAGGGAAGTGAAGACGCTTATCAGCAGGCATTGTTCAAGAATGACCCGCCTGCAAAAATGAGTATCTTGAAAGTACACTTTCCGGGGAAGAAAGATTATATCTTTGACTCCATCAGTTTCATGATTCCGTCGCTGATATTTACACTGGTATTGTTAGTGACATTCATCTTTACGATTTATATCGTATTCCGGCAAAAGAAACTGACGGAAATGAAGAATGACTTTATCAATAATATGACACACGAATTTAAAACACCGATATCTACCATTTCATTAGCAGCCCAGATGTTGAAAGATCCGGCGGTGGGAAAATCTCCGCAGATGTTCCAGCATATATCGGGAGTGATTAATGATGAAACCAAGCGCTTGCGCTTCCAGGTGGAAAAGGTGCTCCAGATGTCGATGTTCGAACGTCAGAAGGCAACTTTGAAGATGAAGGAGATTGATGCGAATGAATTAATAGCAGGAGTTGTCAATACCTTTGCTCTGAAAGTGGAACGGTATAATGGTAAGATAACATCGAACCTTGAGGCCACCGATCCTGTTATATTTGCAGACGAGATGCATATCACGAATGTAATCTTTAATCTGATGGATAACGCGGTGAAATATAAGAAACCGGAAGAGGATCTGGAACTGAAAGTGAGAACGTGGAATGAGTCGGGTAAACTGATGATTTCGATACAGGATAATGGTATCGGTATCAAAAAAGAGAACCTGAAAAAGATATTTGAAAAGTTCTATCGTGTACATACGGGTAATCTGCACGATGTGAAGGGCTTTGGACTGGGATTGGCTTATGTGAGAAAAATTATATTGGATCATAAGGGAACCATCCGGGCGGAAAGCGACCTGAACGTGGGAACTAAATTTATTATTGCATTACCTTTATTAAAAAATAATTGATATGGACGAGAAACTGCGTATTTTATTGTGCGAGGATGACGAAAATCTTGGCATGCTTTTAAGAGAATATCTACAGGCAAAAGGTTATTCTGCTGAGTTATATCCTGATGGAGAAGCCGGTTATAAGGCTTTCTTGAAGAATAAATATGACTTGTGCGTGTTTGACGTGATGATGCCTAAAAAAGACGGCTTCACACTGGCACAGGATGTCCGTGCAGCAAATGCTGAAATTCCTATTATCTTCTTGACGGCCAAAACGCTGAAAGAAGATATCCTGGAAGGCTTTAAAATCGGTGCGGATGATTATATCACCAAACCGTTTAGTATGGAAGAATTGACATTCAGAATTGAAGCAATCTTGAGACGTGTTCGTGGAAAGAAGAACAAAGAAAGCAATATCTATAAGATTGGTAAGTTTACTTTCGACACACAGAAACAAATTCTGTCGTCAGAAGGCAAACAAACTAAGCTGACTACCAAAGAGTCTGAACTGCTCGGATTGCTTTGCGCACATGCCAATGAGATTTTGCAACGTGACTTCGCTCTGAAAACAATCTGGATTGACGATAACTATTTCAATGCCCGTAGTATGGACGTGTATATCACGAAATTGCGTAAGCACCTGAAAGAAGACGATTCAATCGAAATTATCAATATTCACGGAAAAGGCTATAAGCTGATTACTCCGGAAGTTGATTCTTAATGATTGCGTTTGAGATAACTCCAAATAAAAAATCCCGGGAACATTCGTTTCCGGGATTTTTTATTGATTTTGCGAAATTAATCAGCGATCTTCTTATTAATAACAATATAAGAAATGAGTCCCAGTACTACAAGTACTACTGAAGTACCCAGGATGGCGTTGTTGTTTACATTTCCTGTAAAGGAACAAGCCAGCAGGATGACTACTCCGACCAAGATTAATATCAATCCTAAGTTCTTTAATAAACCTTTCATGTGTGTGTATTTTAATAGATTATAATATTCCAGTCACAAATTAAAGCATAATTCTTTAACGGGCGAAATTATTTGGATAAAAATTCCATTATAAATGCACGATTTAGTGGATTTTATGATTTGGAGAGAAGTTCTTCTATCTAATCTTTTGTATTGTAGAACACCTTTTTCAGTACCTCCTGTCCAATGCTCAATTCGTCGAGAGTGATACCGTGAAGAGCCTCTTTCAGAGTCTGTCCGGCAATGACACGCGCTTTTTCCTCCAGTTCTTTTCCGTCTTTGGTCAGATGGATCAGGTTGGTGCGGCGGTCTTTTTTATCGGAAATGCGCACAACAAGATGTTGCCGTTCCATATTATCTATCAAACGGGTCATGCTGGGCTTGTCTTTAAAAGTTGCATTACACAACTCTTGTTGCGTCACGCCGTCTTTTTCCCACAGGAAAATGAGTACCGTCCATTGTTCGGGACTGATTTCCAATCCGTTCTGACGGAAGTTACGGTACAGTTTCCGGTTGATTGCCGCAGAAACTTTGCCATTTAATATGGCAAATATAAGTCGAATGTCGAAATTAAATTGCTCTATCATGAAATTATTGTTTAAACAACTTTGCAAAGGTAAGTCTCTTCCCGGATAAATCCTATCTTCGGATACAAAAAAAGATTAAATATTTGTAGTTCAAAATAAAATGTCTAACTTTGCACCCGCATTTAAAATCAAATAATTTATTTATTTAATTAAACGAAGTATGAATCAATACGAAACCGTTTTCATTTTAACTCCCGTTTTATCTGATGTTCAGATGAAGGAAGCGGTAGAAAAATTCAAAGGCGTTCTTCAAGCTGAAGGTGCTGAGATTATTAATGAAGAAAACTGGGGACTGAAGAAATTGGCTTACCCAATTCAGAAAAAGTCTACAGGTTTTTATCAACTGATTGAGTTCAATGCAGATCCTACTGTAATTGACAAGCTGGAAATTAATTTCCGTCGTGATGAACGCGTAATCCGTTTCTTGACTTTCAAGATGGATAAGTATGCTGCTGAATACGCTGCAAAAAGAAGAAGTGTTAAATCAAACAAAAAGGAGGATTAATCATGGCACAACAAGTTCAATCAGAAATCAGATATTTAACTCCGCCGTCAGTAGACGTTAAGAAGAAAAAGTACTGCCGTTTCAAAAAGAGTGGTATTAAGTATATCGACTACAAAGATCCTGAATTCTTGAAGAAATTCTTGAATGAACAAGGAAAAATCCTTCCGCGTCGTATTACAGGTACTTCTTTGAAGTTCCAACGTCGTATCGCGCAGGCTGTGAAGAGAGCTCGTCACTTGGCATTGCTGCCTTATGTAACTGACATGATGAAATAAGAAGGAGGAAAAGTATGGAAATTATATTAAAAGAAGACGTAGTAAACTTGGGTTATAAGAACGATATCGTAAACGTGAAATCCGGATACGGTCGTAATTATCTGATCCCGACTGGAAAAGCTATCATCGCTTCTCCTTCTGCAAAGAAAATGTTGGCTGAAGAACTGAAACAGCGCGCTCACAAACTTGAGAAAATCAAGAAAGATGCTGAAGCTATGGCTGCTAAGCTGGAAGGCGTTTCTTTGACTATCGCAACTAAAGTTAGCTCAACCGGTACTATCTTCGGTTCTGTTGGTAACATCCAGATTGCTGAAGCATTGTCTAAACTGGGTCATGAAGTTGACAGAAAGATCATCGTTGTAAAAGACGCTGTGAAAGAAGTTGGTAGCTACAAGGCTATCGTTAAGCTTCACAAGGAGGTTTCGGTAGAAATTCCTTTCGAGGTAGTTGCTGAATAAGAGCAAATTTACTTCATATATGAAAAGCGATTTGTTCTGAACGAATAAATCGCTTTTTTTTGTTATCTTTGCTATTACTATTATGAAATTCAACTATTGTTTTCTAAAGAAGAGGTTTTTGCTTCTGCTGATTGCTTTGGGAATTGGCAGTGTTCTTTATGCAAATAATGAGTTGAAACTATTGACTGATTCTTTGCGTAGAGTGATAGATGAAAAACACGTCTTTGTTAAAGAGAAAGAGGATCGGATAAACCGGATAAAATGTATGTTGAGAAGTCCCGGTTTGACTCTTGAAGGAGAATATAGAATCAATCTACGGTTATATAATGAATATAAAAAGTTTCATATTGATTCAGCCATCCATTATGTTGATCGCAATATTGAGATTTCCCGCCAGTTGAATAGACCTTATTTCACCAACCAGTCGTCTTTACATCTTAGCCTTTTATATTCGATGTGTGGCAGGTTCCGCGAAGCGGAGATTATTTTGAAAAGTATAAAGACTTCAGAACTTCCCAGAGATTTATTAATAAACTATTATCAAACTTATTCCAGTTTTTGGGGACACTATTCGATTTCTGTCGCCAATAATCTGTATGGCAAGCAGCAGGCTGCTTATCAGGATTCGCTGTTTGCCCTCATTGACCACACTTCTTGGGATTATCGAATGTCCCAGGCTTCTTATTATATTTGGCGTGATACGCTGAAATCGAAAGAAATTTATAAAGAACTGCTGGAGATTGAGGAAGTGGGGACGCCCAATTATGCTATGATAACTCATTCATATTCTAGGTTATGTCACCATCAGAAAAAGTATGATGAAGAAAAAAAATATTTGATGTTGTCGGCAATAGCCGATACCCGGAATGCTACGCGGGAAAATGCATCCCTGCAATCTCTTGCATTGATAGCTTATGATGAACAGAATTTAGCTGATGCCTTTAAATTTACACAGTCCGCTATCGATGACGTTATATCTTCCGGTATTCATTTCCGGGCCATCGAAATTTATAAATTCAATTCTATTATTAATACAGCTTATCAGGCGGAGCAGGCCAGATCACGGTCGCATCTGACTACTTTTCTTATTTCTACAAGTATTATCCTTTTTCTTTTAGTCCTGTTGGTGCTTTTCATCTATATTCAAATGAAAAAGACGTTGAAAATAAAACAGGCATTGGCACAGAGTAATGAGGAGCTTTTGCGATTGAACAACAAGCTGAATAGCATGAACAGCCAGCTGAATGATACAAATAATCAGTTGTGTGAAATTAATAGTATAAAAGAGTATTACATAGCCGAATTCTTTGATGTCTGTTTTAGTTATATCCATAAAATGGAGAAATATCAGAATATGCTGTATAAAATAGCTATTAATAAATACTATGATGAACTGATTAAGAAGCTAAAATCATCTGCGCTTATTGATGAAGAGCTTGGCGCTTTATACACTCGTTTTGATAAGGTCTTTCTGGGTTTGTATCCTACTTTTGTTTCTGACTTTAACGCTCTGTTGAAAGATGAAGAGAAAATTATTTTAAAACCGGACGCTTTATTGAATAGAGAACTTCGTATTTATGCTTTATTACGCTTGGGTATTACGGATAGTGGAAAGATAGCGAACTTTCTCCGTTGCTCTACAAGTACGGTTTATAATTATCGTACGAAGATGAGAAATAAAGCAGCCGTCGACAGGGATGAATTTGAGAATGAAATTATGAAAATTAGTTCAACACAAGAGATATAATTATTATTTTAACATTATAATACTTTCCAAATCATCTACATTTTTTTGATGTGTCAAGTTATCTAAGTTGTTGATTAATAGTAAAAAGAGCAGATTTTATATCTACATAAAGTAGTGTAAGTCAAATAAGCCGTTATTTATTTGGCTAGATTTGCAATATCAGTTTTTAGCTCATCAGTTTGGTAGTTAGAAGTTGATGTTTTATCTATTATTTGTACTTAAATTCACTATGTTTAATTATGAACACGCAATCTTCAGTAGACACGAGAATTAAAGTTGGAATTATCGGTTTTGGTAGGATGGGAAGATTCTACTGGGAAGCGATGACTAAAAGTGATCGGTGGAATATTGCTTATATTTGTGATACCGATCCGGCATCACGTCAGTTGGCTAAAAAGCTTTCCCCTAACTCTATTATAGTAGAAGATAATCAAAAGATTTTTGAGGATGAAAGTGTGCAGGTAGTCGGGCTTTTCACTTTGGCTGACTCGCGGATGGAACAAATAGAAAAAGCTATTCGTTACGGCAAACACATTATTTCAGAAAAACCAGTTGCAGATACAATGGAAAATGAGTGGAAAGTTGTAGAAATGACAGAAAACACAAATCTCATTTCTACGGTAAATCTGTATCTGCGAAATTCCTGGTATCATAATTTAATGAAGGAATATATCCAGCAAGGGGAAATCGGAGAGCTGGCTATTATTCGTATTTGTCACATGACTCCCGGCTTGGCACCAGGTGAAGGTCATGAGTATGAGGGACCTGCTTTCCATGATTGTGGAATGCACTACGTAGATATTACCCGTTGGTATGCAGGATGTGATTATAGAACATGGAATGCCCAGGGAGTGAATATGTGGAACTACAAAGATCCTTGGTGGGTGCAATGTCACGGAACTTTTCAAAATGGGGTCGTTTTTGATATTACCCAAGGATTTGTTTATGGGCAATTATCTAAAGACCAGACACATAATTCGTATGTAGATATTATAGGTACAAAAGGGGTTGTGCGTATGACGCATGACTTCAATACTGCTGTTGTCGACCTACACGGTGTCAATCAGACCATCCGTGTAGAGAAACCTTTCGGCGGCAAGAATATAGACGTGTTGTGTGACCTGTTTGCTGATTCGGTAGAAACCGGAAAACGCAGTTCACGATTACCGCTAATGCGCGATTCGGCTATTGCATCCGAATATGCATGGACATTCTTGAAAGATACCCGCAAACACGATTTGCCCGCTATTGGTAATTTGCGCACTTTGGAGCAAATACGCGAACGAAGAAAAAACATGAAAAATGGATATGGATTGTTGCACGGCAACCTTCCAAAGATTATTAACCCTTAAACAAATAAAATCATGTCAAACATTTCGAGGAGAAAATTTCTCAAAACGGGAGCCGCTGCTTTAGCAGGTATAACCATTGCTCCCAGTACAATTTTAGGTATGAGTCACGGGCATATTTCGCCTACTGATAAACTGAATCTTGCAGCTGTGGGTATTGGTGGCATGGGACATGCCAACATTAATCACGTAAAGGGCACTGAAAATATTGTGGCTCTTTGTGATGTGGATTGGAAGTACGCAAAAGGCGTGTTCGACGAATTCCCCAAGGCTAAAAAATACTGGGACTATCGTAAGATGTATGATGAAATGGGTAAATCTATCGACGGTGTGATTATCGCAACTGCCGACCATACTCATGCTATTATCACTGCTGACGCAATGACAATGGGAAAACATGTATATTGTCAGAAACCATTGACCCACTCTGTTTATGAATCTCGTTTGTTGACAAAACTGGCTGCATCAACGGGCGTGGTTACCCAAATGGGTAATCAGGGGGCATCGGATGAAGGTACGGATTTAGTATGTGAATGGATTTGGAATGGTGAAATCGGTGACGTAACGAAAGTTGAATGTGCAACAGACCGTCCTATTTGGCCTCAAGGATTGAATGTTCCTGAAAAGGTTGATAAAATTCCTAGCACATTGAATTGGGATTTATTCACAGGTCCTGCTAAAATGAATCCTTATAATGCTATTTACCATCCTTGGAACTGGCGTGGATGGTGGGATTACGGAACAGGTGCATTGGGTGATATGGCTTGTCATATTTTGCATCAGCCGTTTAAAGCATTGAAATTGCAGTATCCTACCAAAGTGGAAGGTTCATCGACATTATTGTTGAATGCTTGTGCTCCACAGGCACAACACGTGAAAATGATTTTCCCTGCTCGTGAAAATATGCCGAAAGTAGCTATGCCTGAAGTGGAAATACATTGGTATGATGGCGGTATGATGCCAGAACGTCCGAAAGGATTCCCAGAAGGAAAACAACTGATGCAGAGCGGTGGTGGTTTGACTATTTTCCACGGAACGAAAGATACATTGATTTGCGGATGTTATGGACAGAATCCTTGGTTGCTTTCAGGTCGTAAACCAAATGCACCGAAGGTTTGCCGTCGTGTTCCTAAAGCAATGAATGGTGGTCACGAAATGGATTGGGTACGTGCATGTAAAGAAGATAAATCTAATCGTATCATGACTAAATCTGACTTCTCAGAAGCCGGACCTATGAATGAAATGGTAGCAATGGGTGTATTGGCTATTCGTTTGCAAGCTCTGAATAAGACTCTTGAGTGGGATGGAGCTAACATGTGTTTTACAAATATCGGTGATAACGAAACCATTCGTACTGTTATCAAAGACGGATTCAAGATTCATAATGGTCATCCTACATTTGATAAGACATGGACAGATCCGATCAATGCAAAACAGTTTGCGGCTGAATTGGTGAAACATAATTATCGTGAAGGCTGGAGACTGCCTGATATGCCAAGATAAAAGTAGATTAAAAATTAAAGATTAAAAATTAAATAGTTGATATCATGAAAAAAGTATTTTATCCATTAGCTTGTTGTTGTCTTGCTGCAGGTGTTTTTGCTTCTTGCGGTGGTCAGAAGAAAGCAAATGCTCCGGAAGAGCAAAAAGTTGCGTTGACTTACTCTAAATCATTGAAAGCGGCAGAAACAGATAGCTTGAATCTGCCTGTTGATGAAAATGGTTATATCACAATCTTTGATGGCGAAACATTTAACGGATGGCGTGGTTATGGAAAAGACCGTGTTCCTTCTAAATGGACAATTGAAGACGGTTGTATCAAATTCAACGGTTCTGGTGGTGGTGAAGCTCAAGACGGTGATGGTGGTGACCTGATCTTTGCTCACAAGTTTAAAAACTTCGAACTGGAGATGGAGTGGAAGGTTTCTAAAGGTGGTAACTCCGGTATTTTCTATTTAGCTCAGGAAGTTACATCGAAAGATAAAGACGGTAATGATGTGCTGGAGCCTATTTATATTTCCGCGCCCGAATATCAGGTGTTGGACAATGCCAATCATCCGGATGCAAAATTGGGTAAGGACAACAATCGTCAGTCAGCTTCTTTGTATGACATGATTCCGGCAGTTCCTCAAAACTCTAAACCGTTTGGCGAATGGAACAAGGCTAAGATTATGGTTTATAAAGGCACTGTTGTTCACGGACAAAACGATGAAAACGTACTTGAATATCATTTGTGGACAAAACAATGGACTGATATGTTGCAAGCAAGTAAGTTCAGTGAAGAAAAATGGCCTTTGGCATTTGAATTGCTGAATAACTGCGGTGGCGAAAATCACGAAGGTTTCATTGGTTTGCAAGATCACGGTGACGATGTTTGGTTCCGCAACATCCGCGTGAAAGTTTTGGACTAATCGAATAGTAATAAAGAAAGGCACGGGTTACGTGTATTTCACGTTTTTTTTGAATGGCGATTGCCATGGAGTAACCGTGAAGTCTGTGTAATCCGTGCCTGTTTTTTCTATGTAAACCTGAATAATTGTAACCCACTAATATCTATTATATGAAAACTAGAATTTATATCTGTGCATTGGCTGCTCTTTTCATGATTCCACTGGCAGTAACGGCACAAACCAAGAAAAAAGCTAAAAAAGAAGTAGCAATTCAGCTCTATTCTGTCAGAGATATATTAAACAAGGTAGACAACAAAAATGGTAAGTGTGACCCCACTTATACTGCTCTTCTGAAGAAATTGGCAAACATGGGATATACCGGTGTTGAAGCAGCCAATTATAACAACGGTAAATTTTATGACCGTACTCCCCAACAATTTAAGAAAGATGTCGAATCGGCAGGATTAAAAGTCTTGTCTTCACATTGTACAAGACAATTGTCTAAAGAAGAATTGGCTTCCGGCGACTATTCAAAGTCACTTGAATGGTGGGATCAATGTATTGCCGATCACAAAGCTGCCGGTATGAAATATATTGTAGCTCCGTGGATGGATGTACCTAAGACACTCAAGGATTTAGAAACATATTGTGCATATTATAATGAAATAGGCAAGCGTTGCAAACAACAAGGTTTGTCGTTCGGATATCACAATCACGCTCATGAATTTCAGAAAGTAGAAGATAAAGTGATGTATGATTATATGTTAGAACATACGAATCCTGAATATGTTTTCTTCCAGATGGACCTTTATTGGGTAGTTCGCGGACAAAACAGTCCTGTTGATTATTTTAATAAATATCCCGGTCGTTTCCAGATATTCCATGTGAAAGATCACAGAGAGATTGGACAAAGTGGAATGGTAGGTTTTGATGCTATCTTTAAGAATGCAAAAACTGCAGGCGTTAATTATCTCGTTGCTGAAATCGAAAAGTATAGTGTTCCGGTAGAGGAAAGTGTAGAAGTAAGTCTGGATTATTTATTGAACGCTCCTTTTGTGAAAAGTTCATACGCTAAATAACGTGCGGCTTGCTAAAATAATAAGATAAAGGCATAAAAAAAAGTCTGTGCATGCTTTCGCATGGCAGACTTTCAATTCTCTCTAGCTGTTTCTGAATTATTCAGCTACAGTTTCAGTTGCAGTGCTATCAGCATTCAAAGAATCTGCTGCTGCGGCTGCTGCTTGTTCAGCTTCAAGAGCTGCTGCTTCTACTGCTGCGATTGAGTCAGCGATACGGATAGAATCTGCAGTTGCTTTTGCTGCGTCAGCTGCTTTGTTACCACATGATGCGAATGATACTGCTACGATAGCTACGGCCATCAAAACTAATTTTTTCATTTTCTTTGCTTTTTAAAAACGTAATACAATCAATTGCTTTATTAAAACGATGCAAAGGTATGTACTTTTTCAATATGTTGTTCTCGAAACGCCAACTTTTTTTATATTTTTTTTTGTAACTGGGCACTTTTCTCCCCTTTTTATATGTTTTAGAACATGCTAATCGACAGCAATACTGTTATATAAGTATCTTTTTATGCTTCTTTTGGGCGTTTTTTCAAATTCAGTAGGGTAGAGTTGGATCTTGCTGATTTTCTCATAAGCGGCTACGTTGCTGTTCAGATTCTTAAGATTTTCATCCATGATTGTTTTCAGGTTATCCGGATTATTTAATCCGAGAGAATCCAACGCTTCGTAATCGGCATAAACAAGTGCCACTAATTTTTTATTGCGTTCGATAACAAGACTTTCGAGAATGAAAGGCAGGTTATTCAGTTTGGTTTCCAACTCTTCAGGGAAGATATTCTGTCCGCTAGAACTTAAGATCATAGTCTTGAGTCGTCCCCGGATGAAAATATTTCCGTTGCTGTCCATGGAACCGAGGTCGCCGGTACGTAACCAGCCGTCCTGCGTGAATACTTCCTGCGTTGCTTCCTGGTTCTTGTAGTAGCCCACCATCACATTCTCTCCCCGAACCTGGATTTCTCCGGTTTCTGCTTCCGGGGTTTCCTTATAGATACGCGCTTCCATTATATCCAGAATCTTTCCGGAAGAACCTAATACAAATTCATCCCAGGGGGCATAGCTGATAAGCGGGCCACATTCCGTCATTCCATAACCGATGGTAAAAGGAAATTTGATTTTGTAGAAGAATTCTTCTACTTCCTTATCCATAGCGGCGCCACCGATAATGATCTCTTTAAACCGTCCTCCCAGTGCATCAATCAGTCTTTTACGTATCTGGTTGTAGATTTGGGTGTCGAGTAGAGGAATATTGAGTGCCCACTTCATACCTTTTTTATTAATGAGTGGCTGGATAATATTCTTATATATCTTTTCAATCACTAACGGGACGGTAATAATAAGATTAGGTTTCACTTCCTCAAAAGCTTTCATTATAATTTTAGGAGAAGGTGTTTTTCCAAGCAAAGTGACATGGGTGCCGACAGCCGTTGCTGTCAGAAAGTCAAATGCGCAACCGTATGCGTGGGCGAGGGGAAGGAAAGACAGCACTTTATCCCCTTTTTTAAGGAGTTCGGTACGAATACCGAAAGTGACATTGCCGGCAAGATTGTTTCCTGTCAGCATCACACCCTTACTGAAACCGGTGGTTCCGGAAGTGTAATTTAACAGCATCACTTTGTCATTGGATAAAGTGGTGTACTGAACATCTTCACGGGTAAATCCTTTCGGATACAAAGCATGCATCTCTTTATCGGTATTTTTCAGAAACTTCTGTATGGTTTCCCCGTCGCGTTGATAAAGACACCGGAAATCAGTCAATGAGAATACTCCCCGTAGCCCCGTTAATTTTTCCTCTTCCAGATTCTCCCAAATGCTGTCGCTGGTGAACAGAAATACAGATTCGGAATGATTGACGATATGATGAATATCGTTGGGGGTAAAGTCTTGAAGGATGGGAACAATGATTGCTCCATACGTGATGGTTGCCATATAGGCGATGCACCAGTGAGCGTTGTTTTTGCCGATAACTGAAATCTTATCCCCTCTGCGGAGGCTACAATGTTTGAATAACAGATGTAAACGGGCGATTTTTTCAGCTACCTCCCCATAAGTATATTGGGTATCTTCTCCATAATCTGTGTAACAAGGTAGATCCCAATTTTCACGGAAACTATTTTCGTATAGTTTAATGAAATTCTCTTTAATCATTGCACGTTTTTTAGTGAATTGTGCAAAAATAGGAATAAACTTTCGTATCCAAAAGCGTTTTACTAATAATAATGTGTAACTTTGCAAAGTTAATGTGTTTATAACAGCTTATGATAGATACCACTGTATTTCAAAATAAGACAGCCGTTTATTATACTTTAGGCTGCAAATTAAATTTTTCAGAGACTTCAACTATTGGTAAAATCCTGCGTGAGGCAGGAGTTCGGACTGTGCGTAAAGGAGAGAAAGCTGATATCTGTGTGGTAAATACCTGTTCGGTGACGGAGATGGCGGATAAGAAATGCCGGCAAGCGATTCATCGTCTGGTAAAACAACACCCTGGTGCTTTTGTGGTAGTGACCGGATGTTATGCGCAATTGAAGCCCGGTGATGTGGCAAAGATAGATGGAGTGGACGTAGTGTTGGGAGCGGAACAGAAAGGAGAATTGCTTCAATATCTGGGCGACCTCCAAAAGCATGAAAAAGGAGAAGCTATCACTACGACGACCAAAGATATCCGTTCATTCTCTCCCTCGTGTTCACGGGGAGACCGTACCCGTTTCTTTTTGAAGGTGCAGGATGGATGCGATTACTTTTGTTCTTATTGCACGATTCCTTTTGCCCGGGGACGAAGTCGTAACGGGACTATTGCTTCCATGGTTGAACAGGCCCGTCAAGCGGCTGCCGAGGGAGGAAAAGAAATTGTTCTGACCGGAGTGAATATCGGAGACTTTGGCAAAACAACAGGAGAGAGTTTCTTTGATTTAGTAAAAGCATTGGATCAGGTTGAAGGAATCGAACGTTATCGTATCTCTTCCATAGAACCCAATCTGTTGACTGATGCGATTATTGAGTTTGTGTCTCACTCCCGCAGTTTTATGCCTCATTTTCATATCCCTTTGCAATCCGGTTGTGATGAGGTTTTGCAGCTAATGCGCCGTCGTTATGACACTGCTCTTTTTGCTTCGAAAGTAAGGAAGATAAAAGAGGTGATGCCGGATGCTTTTATCGGAGTGGACGTGATTGTGGGAACCCGTGGAGAAACGCCCGAATACTTTGAACAGGCTTATCAGTTTATTGATGGACTGGATGTGACGCAGTTGCATGTGTTTAGCTATTCCGAACGTCCTGGAACGCAAGCCTTAAAAATAGAATATGTGGTTTCTCCGGAAGAGAAGCATCAGCGTAGTCAACGTCTGTTGACACTATCGGACCAAAAGACACAGGCTTTTTACGCGCGTCATATCGGGCAGGTAATGCCGGTGCTGATAGAAAAATCGAAGACAGGTGTTCCGATGCATGGATTTACGGAGAATTATATCCGTGTAGAGGTGGAAAATGATGATTCACTGGATAATCGGGTGGTTAACGTACGCCTGGGAGACTTTAATGAAGAGAGGACGGCACTTAAAAGTACAATTTTGATATAAGTATGAGATCCAAACTTATCTATTGGCTGGTATATAGTGGAATGTGGTTGTTTTCGGCACTTCCGTTCCGGGTTTTGTATATGCTCTCGGATCTTAATTGTCTGTTGATGTATCGTATTGGGAAATATCGCCGGAGAGTGGTTCGGGGAAACTTGCTTAGATCGTTCCCGGAAAAAACAGATGCGGAGAGATTGCAGATAGAGCGTAAATTTTATCGTTATCTGTCGGATTATATGCTTGAGGATTTGAAATTGTTGCATATGTCTGCCGAAGAGCTTTGTGCAAGAATGACTTATAAGAATACGAAGCAATATCTGGAACTAACTGAAAAGTATGGAGGTATTATAGTAATGATTCCTCATTACGCCAATTATGAGTGGTTAATAGGTATGGGATCAATCATGAAACCGGAAGATGTCCCTGTGCAAGTTTATAAACCATTGAGAGACAAATATCTGGACGAATTATTTAAACGTATTCGTTCTCGTTTCGGGGGGTATAATATTCCGAAACATTCTACAGCCCGTGAAATTATTAAGCTCAAACATGATGGAAAAAAGATGGTAGTCGGTTTGATTACTGATCAATGGCCCAGTGGATATGATAAATATTGGACTACCTTTTTAGGACAGGAAACTGCTTTTCTGAATGGTGCGGAGCGAATTGCCAAAATGATGAATTTCCCTGTTTTCTATTGTGAACTTAGTAAGAATCGCAGAGGATACTGTGAAGCGGAGTTCAAGTTGATGACGGAAACACCGAAAGAAACAAGAGAAGGAGAAATCACGGAAATGTTTGCTCATAGATTAGAACAGACGATTCGTAAAGAACCGGCATATTGGTTGTGGTCTCATAAACGTTGGAAAATGACTCGTGAAGAAGCTGACCGATTAGAAGAGAAAGAGCTGAACAAGAAAAAAGAATAATAATGAAAGTTTCAGTTGTAATTTTAAATTGGAACGGATGTGATATGCTCCGTACTTTTCTTCCGTCCGTCGTCCGGTATTCGGAAGGGGAGGGGATCGAGGTCTGTGTGGCTGACAATGGTTCTACGGACGCTTCCGTTACTTTGCTTCAACAGGAATTTCCTTCTGTCAGAACGATTGTACTCGATCAGAATTATGGCTTTGCGGATGGATATAATTTAGCATTGCAGCAGGTCGACGCAGAATATGTAGTTCTTTTGAATTCGGATGTCGAGGTGACGGAACATTGGTTGGAACCAATGATTGCTTATCTTGATAAGCATCCGGAGGTAGCTGCTTGTCAGCCGAAGATACGAAGCCAGCGGCAAAAAGAATATTTCGAATATGCCGGGGCAGCCGGTGGCTTTATTGATAAATACGGTTATCCTTTTTGTAGGGGGCGTATTATGGGAGTTGTGGAGAAAGACGAAGGCCAGTATGATACGGTAATTCCTGTTTTCTGGGCCACGGGGGCAGCGTTGTTTATCCGGCGCACTGATTATGTGAATGTCGGGGGATTGGATGGACGTTTCTTTGCTCACATGGAAGAAATAGATTTGTGCTGGCGACTCCGTTCACGGAATCGTGAGATTGTCTGTATACCTCAAAGCATTGTCTATCATGTGGGGGGAGCTACTCTTAAAAAAGAGAATCCTCATAAGACTTTTCTTAATTTCCGTAATAATCTTGTCATGCTCTATAAGAATCTTCCACAGGAGGAGTTAAATAAAGTGATGCGTATCCGGACTTGTCTCGATTATCTGGCGGCGTTCAATTTCTTGTTGCAAGGGCACTGGGATAATGCTAGTGCTGTGATGCGTGCGCGGAAAGAGTATAAACGATTATGTCCGTCGTTTTCTTTATCCCGTGAAGAGAATATGAGAAAAAAAACTTTGAATCCGATACCTGAACGGACAAAAAGTAGTATCTTGTGGCAGTTTTATGCGAGGGGATGCAAACGATTCTCTCAATTGTCGGATTTAAAAGGATAGCAAATGAAATCAAAGGTTAGAAGAGGCATCGGGCTGGTAGCGCATGATGCAATGAAAAAAGACCTCATCGAATGGGTACTGTGGAACTCGGAACTGTTGATGGGTAATAAATTCTACTGTACAGGTACTACGGGTACTTTGATATTGGAAGCATTGAAGGAGAAACATCCTGATGAAGAGTGGGATTTTACGATTTTAAAATCAGGTCCGTTAGGTGGTGACCAACAGATGGGATCACGTATTGTGGATGGGCAGATTGATTATCTCTTCTTCTTCACGGACCCTATGACATTGCAACCGCATGATACGGATGTAAAAGCATTAACCCGTTTGGCCGGTGTAGAAAATATTGTTTTTTGTTGTAACCGTTCTACGGCGGACCATATAATTTCCAGTCCGTTATTTATGGATCCTGATTACGAACGCATTCATCCGGACTATTCCAGCTATACAAAACGTTTCCAGGATAAACCTGTGGTGACGGAAGCTGTCGAATCGGTAAATAGAAGAAAAAAGAAGAGAAAATAAGCCGGTAGTTTACGGCTGTGAAAATAGAAGCAGATCTTGCTTAAAAAAGGAATGCAGATGATACGGATTACTTTATTAATATCGTATTATCTGCATTTCGTCATTTATGTTTCATTTCTAGCTGTGATTATCTTATTTCTTGCTGCAGTGTAGCTCAATTCCTGCGGACTCTATATCTGCTCCCATCGGTGGGTTTCGTTTGGAAAGCCGGAGTTCGATTTCTTCAATACAGGGGAATTGGTCAAAGAGTTTTTGTATAATCCGTCCGCTAACGTGTTCCAGCAATTTCGAGGGAACAGCCATTTCATTTTTTATCACTTGATGTACTTCGGCATAGTTGACGGTGTCGGTAACTTCATCTGTCTGGGCAGCTTTGCTGATATCTACTTTCAGTTTCAGGTCAATGAGATATTCATTCCCAATCAGATTTTCTTGCGGTGCGACTCCATGATAGGCGTAACAACGAATTTCTTTCAAAAGGATATAGCTACTATTTATCTTCATATACTGTCTTTTTAGTGTGATCTTGTTTGACTTTTAACAGGTCTTTCTGTGCAACCATTTGTGGAATCACTTTAAGAAAGACGGGTGTGAGCAGAAGGCAGATGCTTAATGTTATAAGCAGAAGTGCGCTTGCTTGTGCCCAACTATTGTGAATATAACGGCTGACTAATGGACCTAAAAAATGAAGTATCGGTCCATGAATACTCAAGGTGATGATTGAATATCGTCCCAAGTAAGAAACAACCTTTATCTTCTTCACTTTTTTGCAAAGTAACATAATCATAAATATTCCTGCAAACGCAGCGATATATACTTGAAAAATATTTCCCGTATAATTGTTGGTACGCATGCCCAATGTGGTAGCGGTAAAGTACATTACCACCAGTGCCAATACAACAAAAAACGGTATCAGTTTGTCGAAACGATGGCTGGGATATAGAAAGAAATTATACCGTCGGATCCAGAAACCGGCTACATAGAAGGGGAGGGCAGTCATGGAAACATCTATATACAGGGGTAACTCTATCTGTAATTTTCCGAGATAAAATCCTGCGCAACCAATCAGGATTGTCACAGCGAACATGACAGGCAGATGCTTTTCGCGCAGAAAGTGAATTAGATAAAACAGGATGTTGCAATTGAATAATGCGAGTAGAAACCAGATCGGTGGATTGAACTTGATAAGGTCGTGTCCATGAAATACAACCAAGAGTTCATTCCACGACACAGGCAGTTGAAATACCCCCGGAGCAATCTTCCAAACAATGTATTTCATTAGAAATGCACTTAGATAGAAGAAAAGAAAAGGAATAATCAATTTGTTTATTTTTCGTAGGATGAATCCGAACAGGCCTTCGTATGATTTGAAAAACACTCCCGAGATAAAGAAGTAAAGCGGCATGCGGAAACAGGATAACATCGAATTCGTATCCAGTTGTTCGAAGGCCCCTCCAACGTGTGCCATTACCACAAGGATAATGCAGACTCCTTTGGTTAAGTCCACAAAATCGATACGTCTGCTCTGGTTGCCTTCCATTATCTCTTTTAATTTCTCTTTTTCGGCGCAAAGATACTTTATAAATCGGAATAAAAAGAGGAACATTGAAAAAATAAACGAATGATGCGAAAAGCGAAAAAGTATGATATATAGTAATGATATTATTGCGAAAAAAACGGTTGACTATGTTTTGAAACTCCTTATTTTACCTCTGTTATCAATATATCCTTGAAAAACGAATGACGCGGATCACATAGATTTTTAGCGTTCTTAATCTAGTGTTATCCGCGTCGGTAGTGTCCGGAAAATATCCTTTTTGAAAGTTACTTGTACCTTTTATTCTATTTATTCGGATCTCTTCCTGTGTATTTAATCAATTCGCTAATCTTATCATTGAGTGTTTTTGCTTTCATCAACTGTTCCAGAGTGAGATGCATCCGGTATCTCCAGTAGTTTCGTGGATTGGATGGAACATTAATTCGCTCTTCCGCCACATTCGGATTTCTCCATTTCCCGTCTATTGATAACCAATCCTGGAAAGACAAGATACAGAGAATGGAATTACTGTTGAGATGGTTGCGTACGATTTCCTCGCACAACTCCGGGGTGGCAGTTGTCGGTGCAACTCCGTAATGTCCTAACGTTGCATTATAGTAACGTTGGGTCTGTTGATAATCTTCTTCCCACCAGCCACGCAACGTAGACATATCGTGAGTGGAGATTGTGCAGACAGACCGGTACGGATACTCATTTAAATGCCCGAATTCATGCATCGGATTCTTAGGCATTCGCTGAATTTCCAGACTAAGAATCCGGAGCTCATTCATCACCGACGACACACAAGCAGGAATCATCCCCAAATCTTCTCCACAAACCAACATGCGGGTTGACTGTGTCAGTTGAGGTAACTTCTTCATAGCCTGTTGATACCAGAACTCGTTGTGCCGATGATAATAATATTGATCGTATAGTTTGTTAAACGCATTTTTCTCTTCTTCGTTCAGCGACCGGAATACGAAATCCCGTTGCACACCGATGCGCGGGTGGTATTTACCTTCCTCTTTCTTATCCGCAACAAATAAGACGTTGCTGATTAATGAATAAAGCCCTTCCCGAATCCATACACTATCTTCATCATTTCTACCGGCAAAGAATTGTTCTACCTCCCGTTGTGTTTCGAATCCCGGTTTCATCCGATAAAGTCCGGAGTCATCAACCAATTGAAGAAAGTCCTGTTTGACTAAATGGGTATGCGGTCCGAACAACTGTCCGAGGAAAGATTCATGGATGAATGGTAGCAGATATTCATCGCGGAACGTTAGACCATAACTTTCGATTTCTTCCCGGCTCATCGGCAAAGAAGGATCAAACTGGCCTAACAATCCGTGTACAGCGTGCATCGGTATTTCCCAAATACGGAAGAAACCGAGGATATGATCGATCCGGTAAGCATCGAAGTATTCCGCCATTTTTTGAAAACGCTTCATCCACCAGCGGTATCCGTCTTTTTCCATGACATCCCAGTTGTATGTGGGGAATCCCCAGTTTTGCCCGTTGATCGAGAAATCATCGGGCGGAGCACCCGCTTGTCCGTCGAGATTGAAGTAATGGGGTTCTGTCCAGGCTTCCACGCTGTTGCGGCTGATACCAATCGGAATATCCCCCTTTAATACAACACCGTGTTGGCGGGCATATTCGGTTGCAGACAACAACTGCAGATGCAGATGATACTGGATATAATAATACAACGAGATGTGAGGATAATCTGCCGTTCCCGGTTGGCACATTTTTTCTATATCTTCCGCTTGGTAAACAGAGTGTCGCGGCCATTGGCGGAAATTGGGCGTTTTGTAGGCGTCGCGCAGATAACTAAAGACTGCATAAGGTTGCAGCCATTCCTTGTTCGTTTCAAAGAAATCTTTGAAACCTTTGGAAGCCAATACCTTTTCTCCTTCCTGTCGGAACAGTAAGTTAAAAAACTCCCATTTAGTTTGGTTGACCGCTTCGTAGTCAATAGCAGGGAGGCTGTTCAGTTCCTTTTGTTTCTTGCTGAATTTCGATGCCGCTTCTTTATCTTTCAGAGTTCCCATTTGTCTGATATCCGCGTACATCGGATGGAAAGCATAAATTGAAATGCTGTTATAAGGATAAGAGTCCGTCCATGCATGAGTCATGGTGGTGTCGTTGACCGGTAAAATCTGAATAACTTTCTGGCGAGTATTTACTGCCCAGTCTACCATACGTTTCAAGTCGCCGAAATCACCTACTCCGAAACTTTTCTCTGATTTTAAAGAAAATACGGGTATAGCGATTCCTGCCCCTTTCCATGCGGGAATGTCGAAATAAACATATCGGTCGGAAATCACGAGCGTTTCGTTGGTCTTCAGTTCCGGGTCTGCCAGATAGCGGTTAGGGTTTTTCTCCCAGCAGTCTGCTTTCTTTTCCTGTTTGTTGTAGAGGATGAATTTATATTCCAGCGGATATTTTAGTTTGCTGGCGTCCAGTTCTATCTGCCATTCCGGGAAATTGGTATCACTCATCAGCACCGCTTTCTCCGGGTCCCAGTGACCTAATGATTTCTGGTTGCCACAAATTGCCAGGCAATAATCTTTGTTGATACGTGGGGCGTAGGCCTTGATAACCAGTCCCTTCTTATATCTTTGCGGGATATTCTCTTTTTCAGGATGTGCCAGTAAGGCTTCTGTAAAAGCAGAACTATAAAGATACAGTTGTTCCGGGATATTTTTCCAGCAATCATTGATTCTGTATATCTTCCTGGAGCTGCCTGATAAGAAAATAGATCTCGAAAAACTGTCCCATTCCTTGCGGATAACTATTCCGTTTTGCTCTATCTGATAGCTATAATTGATAGTCATCCCTTCTTGAGGGACTTCAAGCTCAAGTTCTGCCGTCCAATAGATCCCATCGGTGGTGTGTAAAGGAATTGATTCCGGAAATAAGCCGGAAATCCTTACTTCTTCTCCCCAATTGGTGCGGTATTCAATATTAAATGATAGAATCATATATATTAGATTTTGATTGTATATGTAAGACACTGCAAGTATAAGACATTTTTTTGAATAAAAAATAAAAGGAGCCGCACCGGACTCCTTTTAATCTTTTGTTTATATATTAATTAACATACGTAGGACTATTATCCACATCTGGAAGCGCCGCAAGTAGTACAAATCAGACAGCCTTCCTGATAAACCAATGTCTCGTTGCCACAGTTCGGGCACTTCTTACCTTTGGCTTCCGTTCCATCCTGAATATACTTCTTCAATGCACGTTCTACACCGTTTTTCCAAGTGTTGATACTTTCACTGTTCAATTGCAGAGAGCCAACCAGTTTGATGACCTGCTCAATCGGCATCCGGTAGCGAAGCACGCCGGAAATCAATTTTGCATAATTCCAGTATTCCTTGTTGAACTTCTCTGACAATCCTTCAATGGTCGTCTTATATCCGCGTTTGTTCTCGAATTGGAAGTCGTAACGTTTGGTACCGTCTTCATCCACATTTTTGATGATACGTCCGCAAGTCACGCTCTTAGGCAGCAAGATACCTTCGTCGTCATCTTGCAAACCAGTGAATATTTCATAAGGGTGTCCGTCCAATAATCCGACAAAAGCTACCCATTTTTCCTTGTTGTTCTGGAAACGGACAACGTCTGCTTCCAATATTCTCGGACGTACCTCTACAACCGTAGGCGGTTTGCAAGGAGGAAGTCCTTCTTTCTTGTCTTTATCCGATTTCGTAGAGATCAGCACTCCGGAGCGTGAACCGTCACGATATACGGTACAACCTTTGCAGCCGGATTTCCATGCCTCTACATACAGGCGGTTTACTAAATCCTCGTCCACATCGTTCGGCAGATTGATGGTTACGCTGATAGAGTGGTCTACCCATTTCTGGATTCTTCCCTGCATCTTCACCTTCATCAACCAGTCGACATCGTTAGAAGTCGCTTTGTAATAAGGAGATTTGGCAACCAGTTCGTCAATCTCTTCCTGGGTGTAACGTCTGGCCGGATCGTATCCGTTAGCTTCCATCCAAGTAACAAATTTATGATGGAATACGATGTATTCTTCGAATGCGTCCCCTGTTTCGTCTACAAAGTCTACATGAACATTCGTATCGTTCGGGTTCACCTTTCTTCTACGTTTGTAAACAGGCAGGAATACAGGCTCGATACCCGAGGTGGTCTGCGTCATCAAACTGGTCGTTCCGGTTGGAGCAATCGTCAGGCAGGCAATGTTGCGGCGACCATATTTCTTCATGTCCTCATACAGTTTCGGGTCGGCTGCTGCCAAGCGTTGGATGAACGGATTGTTCTGTTCACGTTCGCTATTGTATATTTCGAAGGCACCGCGTTCTTTGGCCATTTCCACTGAAGAACGATAGGCGCCGAGAGCTACTGTCTTGTGTACTTTTTCAGAGAATTCCGTTGCTTCTTCCGTTCCGTAGCGCAATCCTAATGCAGCAAGCATATCACCTTCTGCAGTGATACCTACGCCGGTACGACGACCTTGTCCGCTCTTCTTGTAGATTTTCTCCCAAAGTGCACGTTCCGCATGTTTCACTTCTTCGTTTTCCGGATCTTCGTCAATCTTGGTCATGATACGTTCGATCTTCTCTAGTTCGAGGTCGATAATATCGTCCATGATCCGTTGAGCGAGAGCCACGTGTTTTTGGAACAGGTCGAAATCAAAATAAGCATCCGGTTTGAACGGATTTACCACATAAGAATATAGATTGATAGCCAGTAAGCGGCAAGAATCGTAAGGACATAGAGGAATTTCTCCGCATGGGTTGGTAGATACCGTTCTGTAACCCAGGTCTGCATAGCAATCAGGCACAGATTCACGGATAATCGTATCCCAGAACAAAACGCCCGGTTCTGCCGATTTCCATGCATTGTGAACGATTTTCTTCCACAAGGTAGAAGCGTCGATTTCCTTGGTGAATGTAGGTTGGGCAGAGTCGATAGGATATTGCTGTACATACGGCTTTTCGTCTACGGCAGCCTGCATGAAAGCGTCGTCCAACTTGACAGAAACGTTTGCTCCGGTCACTTTACCTTCGGTCATCTTGGCATCAATGAATGCTTCCGAATCCGGATGCTTGATAGACACGCTCAACATCAATGCACCGCGACGTCCGTCTTGAGCTACTTCACGAGTGGAATTCGAATATCGTTCCATGAACGGAACAAGACCGGTAGAAGTCAACGCCGAGTTTTTAACGGGAGAACCTTTCGGACGGATGTGTGATAAGTCATGACCTACACCACCGCGTCTTTTCATTAGTTGTACCTGTTCTTCGTCGATTTTGATAATAGCGCCATAAGAGTCGGCTGCACCGTCCACTCCGATAACGAAGCAGTTGGATAGTGAAGCAACCTGGTAGTCGTTACCGATTCCTGTCATCGGGCTACCTTGGGGGACGATGTACTTGAAGTGATCCAGTAAATCATACAGTTCTTTTGCTGTCAACGCATTCGGATACTTCGATTCTACGCGTGCCACTTCATTTGCAATTCTCCAATGCATGTCTTCCGGGGATTTTTCATAGATATTACCGAAAGAATCCTTTACTGCGTATTTGTTTACCCAAACCCTTGCAGCAAGCTCGTCGCCTTGAAAATATCGTAAAGATTCTTCATAGGCTTCGTCGTAAGAATAAATCTGTTTTTCCACGATTCAATTTGTGTTAAATCTCGTTTTTAATAAGTAATATGTAGAAGTTTACTTATCGTTAACAAATGTAGGCGCAAAGCTAAGAATGTTTTTTCATCTATCAAAATAAAAATGAATTAATTTATTAACAGGTTGCAAGTTTTCCATTTGTTTATGCTAAGTGTTTGATAAACAGTTAGAATTGAATTTTGTTCAAAGGTTAAAGTTCTCCAAAAAGAAAACTATTCTATTCCACTAGTGTGGTGGATTATTTTTTTCTTTTTATATCTTTGCAAAAAAAAGATATGTTTGAAACCGTAAAGAACAGAAGAACTATCCGGAAATATCTGCCTAAAGATATAAATCCGATTTTGTTAAATGATTTGCTTGAAACCTCTTTCCGTGCTTCTACGATGGGTGGGATGCAACTTTATAGTGTGATTGTGACTCGCGATGCGGAAATGAAAGAGAAACTTTCGCCTGCTCATTTCAATCAGCCGATGGTAAAAAATGCTCCGGTCGTACTGACTTTTTGTGCTGATTTCCGTCGTTTCAGCAAATGGTGTGAACAGCGGAAAGCTGTGCCGGGCTACGATAATTTAATGTCTTTTATGAATGCGTCTATGGATACTTTGCTTGTTGCGCAGACTTTTTGTACGCTGGCGGAAGAAGCAGGACTCGGCATTTGTTATTTGGGAACTACCACTTATAATCCTCAAATGATTATTGATACCCTCCAACTCCCCGAACTGGTATTCCCTCTCACCACAATAACGGTAGGCTATCCGGATGGTATTCCCGCACAAGTAGACCGCTTGCCTTTGGAAGCTGCCGTGCACGATGAAAAATATCACGACTATACACCGGAAGAAATAGATAAACTCTATGCCTACAAAGAATCATTGCCGGAAAACAAGCAGTTTATCGAAGAAAATAAAAAAGAAACATTGGCTCAAGTCTTTACGGACGTGCGTTACACAAAGAAAGATAACGAATTTATGTCCGAAAATCTATTGAAAGTACTTCGCCAGCAAGGATTCTTGAAATAAGTATTAAGTATTTTTCAAGTATTAAGTATAAAGTATTAAGTATTACCCTGGTGCGAAACCGCATAATAAAGCCTGTCCGTATGGATAATACTTAACACTTTATACTTAATACTTGATTTCAGTTTCTCTTTTTCAGTAACGATTCTATTTCCTGTACTTCTGCACTAAAGCTTTTGTCCACCTCCAATTGTCCTTTTACGGTTTTGCAGGCGTGAAGTACCGTTGCATGGTCTTTGTTACCGATAAACTTACCTATCTTAGAAGTTGAAAAGTCTGTGTGGTTTTTAGCTAGATACATGGCGATCTGTCGTGCTTGAACGACTTCCCTTTTTCTGGATTTTGTATGTATGGCAGACGGTTCCAGATCAAAATGTTTGCATACCACTTTGAGGATATCATCGATGGTAACCGCTTTTGTTTCGTTATGAACCACGCCATGTACAATGTGTTGTGCCAAATCCAAATCTATTTCTTTGTTGAAAATAGTGGAACGAGCCATGATAGCAATGACGATACCTTCCAGATCGCGTACACTTTCATTCACATTTTCGGCAATATAATCGATCACTTCCGGCGGGAATTGTAACCCGTCGCGGTGTATCTTGTTGCGTAGAATGTTTTTGCGAAGTTCTACCGTCGGCTTTTCAAGCTCGGCTACCATACCCCATTTGAAACGGGTCAGGAGGCGTTCTTCAATACCTTGCAACAATACAGGAGCACGGTCTGAAGTTAATATAAGCTGTTTGCCGTTCTGGTGTAAATGATTGAAGATATGGAAGAAGTTGTTCTGCGTCTTGGTGACACCGGCAAACTCCTGAATATCATCAATGATTAATACATCGATCGTCTGGTAAAAGTTAATAAAGTCGTTGGTCGTGTTATTGCGTACAGAATCCGTATATTGTACCTGGAACAAATGTGCCGAAACGTACAATACTCTTTTCTCTGGATAAATTTCTTTGATTTTCGTGCCTATTGCGTTTGCCAGGTGCGTCTTTCCTACTCCGGATGCTCCATAAAGGAATAACGGGTTGAAAGCAGTCCCTCCCGGTTTTTGCGCTACGGCTTCCGCCACACTTCTTGAAAGTTTATTGCTGTATCCTTCAATGAAGTTCTCAAAATTATAATTGGGATTCAAATGCGGGTCCAAATCCTGAACGGCAGGGGCCTGTAGGAAGCTGGGAGCTTTGTTTCCTCCGATTATGCTTTTGGGAGTAACAGCCGTAGAACGATTGCTTGCTTCGAGATTCACGGTTTGATTCGGAATCGAAGTCTTGTCCACCATGACATTGTACATCAACTTGGTTCCTTCGCCAATGACCTTATATAATGTCTTACGTATAAGATCTACGAATCTCTCTTCCAGTATTTCATAGAAAAACTGGCTCGGGATCTGTAAGATCAACGTTTTGTCCTCATATTTCAACGGAACAATAGGGGCAAACCAAGTATTATATGTCGTCTCGGGAACATTGTCTTTAATAACGTCGAGACAGCGGTTCCAAAGTACGACATGATTTGATTCAATCATAGTAACTTTTAATACATTTATTAATTAAGCAAAACTTCTACGTTTGCAAAATTGGGAATCTTATTCGGAAAAAACAAATCTATTTTTTCTTGTTTTTTTCATGCTAACAATAATGTGTTTACTTTCAATGACTTATGCGTTTGTTGTCGGACACACTCTGTCTACCCTCTCTTGCAGTTTTATAAGTATCTGTATGTTAATGTCTTATATATATAATTTTAGCCTTTTTTCTCACTTTTGTACGTTTGTACGGGAATATTATTTCGGTTTGTAGATAGACATTTGAAGAGCAATCTACTTTCTTTTGAAAGCCCTTCGTTATTTAGATAAAATCTATATAACGATAATTTGCTACTTGTCTTTCTTGCCGAATAATGAGAAGTGAACGTACCGTTTCGGATGCTCTTTCAGGTCTTCTAATAAGCTGGCTGCATTTTCAGTTGTTGCATTCAGATTATTGTATAAAGTCGGGTCGTTGAAGAGCAGTCCGATAGTGTTATCTTTGCTGTTTAATTTTTCTGTAAGTATTTTTACGTTAGCCAGCGTTTCGTCTATTTTTTTGAAAGTGGCTGCATAGTCTACTTCTTTCAAATTTCCGCTGATGACAACGAAGTTGTCTCCGATGGTGTTCAGTTTACTGGTGAGTTGAGGTATGTCATTACTCATCAGCCCTTTTACCTGCGAACTGACTACTGCTAGGTTGGCGGTTGTCTTCTCTATCGAGTGCAGGGTGGCAGGGATGCTCTTGTCTCCTAATATATTGTTCAGAGAGATGAGGATAGAATCCAGTTTCGGAAGCATTTCTTCTACCTTTGGGATCAGTTTCGCCGCGCTTTCCATCATTCCGTTGTTCAGTGTGCCGGGGATCGTATCTCCTACGGCATATTTTTCGCGCGGGTTGTTTGCCAGAAGAATATTCATGCGTACGCCTCCCATAAGTTCGGATACAAGCTCGGCACTACTTCCTTTGGGAATCCGCAGTTCCGTGTCCAGTTCCACTTCGACAATTACATTTCCGGGTTTGGCATAATCATAATAGATGTCACGCACGATACCTACACGAACACCGTCGGCAAATACCGGGCTTGATTTGGTGAGTCCGTTTACGTTTTCAAATTTGGCATAGAAATAGCTGGAAGGTTGAAACATGTGTATACCTTTCAGCCAGTTAATTCCGTATATAAGCACACATAGTGCAACGATACCTGCAATACCTATTCTGACTTCTTTTGTAATGTACTTCATTTTATCTTTTTATTTATTTCTTCTTTTTTTGAATTCGGCAATCGCTTCATTGACGTTCATTTTCTCGCCGTTCCGGAAAGCGATGATAAAGGCGTCTTTGAATTGTGCCGTAATGGTGCGCTTCGTACGCAACACCTTGTTATAATCGGAGGAGGCTCCATACGTGTATTTGTATATTCCCCCTTCCTTATAATAATCTACCTCTTTCAGTCCTTTCAGCCGTTTGTCGTTTTTGGCGAGAGGTTTGGAAGAAGTAAGTATCTGTATCTTAAACGTAATTTCACTGTCATTGGTTGCACTCTCTACTACAATTGGGCGTTTCGGTGCTGTTTTTGCTGTCGCGGCAGGTCTTGTTTTTGCTTCGGCCAATAGCTTTTCCTGTTGGGGAGCTGTGTTCACACTTTCGGTATCCTTTTGGGCAATTGCCGGGGCATTGTCTTCTTCCTGTTCGGTTGGGACGATCGTTTTGCTGACTCCCGTTAGGCGCAGTTCATGTTCTCTCTTATAATTTAAGAAAGCACGGTAGATGCCTTTTGCCATGGTGCCGGCCCCTTCTTCGGAATTCAGATAGCGCTCCTCTTCGGGCGTAGAGATAAATCCTAGTTCTATCAGAATGCTCGGCATGGCACTCGCTTTTAAGACAAGGAATCCGGCTTGATGCACTCCACGGTCTGCCCTTCTACAAGTTTGGCGAAATTGTTTCTGCATCAGCGAAGCCAGGTGTACACTCTGCTCCATGTATTTATCTTGCATGAATTCAAATATAATATATGACTCGGCAGAGTTCGGGTTGAAACCGGCATATCTTGTTTTGTAGTCACTTTCGTAGAGGATTACGGAGTTCTCTCGCTTGGCAACTTCCAGATTAGCGTCTGATTTGGCCAAACCTAGTGTCCAGGTTGAAGCACCTTTTGCGGTACGATTGTTAGCCAGTGCGTTGGTGTGAATGGAAATAAAGAGGTCAGCCTTCGCGTTGTTGGCAATTTCTGCGCGTCGGTCTAAAGGGATGAATACATCTTTGCTACGGGTGTAAATCACTTTGACGTCGTCGCAATTCCTTTTAATCAGATTTCCCACTTTTAGGGCAACGTTCAGATTGATATTTTTCTCTTTCGAGATTTTGCCGATGGCGCCCGGATCATGTCCGCCATGTCCTGCGTCGATAACTACTACAAAATCCTTCCCCCATAAGTGGTTAGTACATGAGGGTAGAAAAAGTAGCCAGAGGCAAATGAATATGTATAATATGTACGGTCTATTCAGTTTCATATCTATAATACGGTGCAAATGTAGTAGAAATTTGTAGAAAACTCATTATTTGCCATTAAGTTTTGTGTTTTTTTCGGTTTAATGGTAGCTTTTTTCCTGAAATCTCCGTTACTTTGTGCTTCGAAGTTAAAATGTACGACGATGCTTAAGTTTTTGAAGAATTGGACGTTACCTATTGCTATGCTGGTAGGTGCTATAGGTTATCCGCTGTTTATCAGCCTTTCTTTTCTGACTCCCTATCTTATTTTTACGATGTTGCTATTGACCTTCTGTAAGGTATCTCCTCGTGATTTGAAGCCTAAACCTCTCCATTTGTGGTTGTTATTGATTCAGATTGGCGGAGCGTTGGCTGCTTATTTGTTGCTTTATCGCTTTGATAAAATAGTAGCAGAGGGAGTGATGGTTTGTATTATTTGTCCTACGGCTACGGCTGCTGCGGTGATTACTTCCAAGTTGGGTGGGAGTGCAGCCAGTCTGACTACTTATACATTGATAGCAAATATCGGTGCGGCTATTGCTGTGCCTATTCTTTTTCCTTTGGTGGAGGTGCATCCTGATGTCACTTTTTGGGAGGCGTTTCTTGTTATTTTAGGTAAGGTATTTCCGTTGTTGATTTGTCCTTTTTTGGCTGCCTGGTTGTTGAGTAAGTGTTTGCCAAAAGTGCATCAGAAGTTATTGGGCTATCATGAACTTGCTTTTTATTTGTGGGCTGTGTCTTTAGCTATCGTAACAGCGCAGACATTGTATTCCTTGCTCAATGACCCAGCGGATGGTTTTACGGAAATCATGATTGCTGTCGGAGCACTGATTGCCTGCTGTTTGCAGTTCTTTTTGGGGAAGACAATCGGCTCAATTTATAATGACCGTATCAGTGGCGGGCAGGCGTTGGGACAAAAGAATACGATTCTGGCTATTTGGATGGCACATACTTATTTGAATCCATTGTCTTCTGTGGCTCCCGGTTCGTATGTGTTATGGCAGAATATTATCAATTCGTGGCAGTTGTGGAAAAAGAGAAAGAATGAATTGAAAAATCAAGCGTAAGACATTAGACAAAAATCGTATAAATCATTTGCCGTTGGTTGATGATTTGGTGTTGAATGAAAAGTTGCTTCTTGTAGAAATTCATCAGCCACTGGCTGATGAATTCAATTGGGCTGATTTCCTTTCAATCGGTTTTAGTCATCATGCCGAAATAATATTCAAGGCTAAGACTCTGGAAGTAAGGCTGTTTTATATACATGAGTATGTTACTCGCTATTGGAGTAAATACACTTTAAGGGATTACTTACAAGCAGACCTATACAGCCATCGGGGAACTTTGCCTAATAATTTCGCACAAACATTGCCCGATACTAAGCAAGCGCTAAAAGCTATTTGATCATTCAAAGACGAATACTTGCTTGATTTCATCAACGTGGAAGAACTGGGTGAACAGGAGGATTTATGGTAGTCTTAAATGACGTAACTGACTGTATAAAACGGTGGCAGAAGAAATGTAATCAGTCTCAAAGGGTGATTTGGCAAGTATATTGGGAATAAATGTTATTTATTCAAAAAAAGATAGCGATATATCTAAATTATGAAAGTGCTTTTATATTTTATATCAAAAAACAAAAGTACTTTCAGAGCCTGTTTAAATTTTCTTCAATAATAATTTTATCGCTGATATTTTGACCATTTCCTCTGCCGAATCGAATGTTAGTTCATAGTTTCGGCAGAGCCTCCTGTCATTTTCCATCCATGAAAATGTTCTTTCCACAATCCATCTTTTGTGAATAGGTTTGAATCCCTGTTCTTTGTATGCGCTAATAACCACCTGAATTACATAACCGAATTTATTTTTGACGTTCTGAATAAGCTCTCCCCTATATCCTCCGTCTGCTAATATGACTTTTATTCCTGAACAAAGTTCTTTCAATACCCTCATTAGCAGATAAGCAGCCTTACTGTCATGAATATTGGCTACTGTAACCATCACTGCAATAAGGGAGCCATTCTTGTCTACACCAATATGGCGTTTGACGCCTTTCACTTTTTTATTGCCGTCAACTCCGTTCAGAGACTGGTTATTGCCCCATTTAACGCTTTGGCTATCTATATATGCCTACACTGGGTTCCATGTTTTGACTCCGCTCTACCCGGACATGACCACGTAATCTGTCAAGAAGCAAATCGAAAACGTCGAGAGAAGCCCATTTCCGGTAATAGTAATAAACTGATTCCCATTTGGGGAACTCTTTGGGAAGCATACGCCACTGGCAACCCGTTTTTACTAAATAAAATATGGTATTCCAAATCATACGCAAATCATATTTTCGCTTTCTTGTTTGCAGGTTCAGCACTTTTGTTATATATTGCCACTCGGTTTCCGTTAAATCTGTCAGATACATCTTTATTATAAGTTTGCTCACTTCAAATAAAGATATTATTGGGCAGGTACGGAAACCTTCTTAAAATTTTATTTCAACCATTTTTAAACAGGCTCTTAATTGAGATGTTTTTATCTGATTGCAAAAATACGTCTAATTCTCCTTATAAAGTCTTAGTTAAACTTCCTTTAGTCTTAGTTGGAAAAGAAAATTCGGAAAATTCTCAGTAAATTTGCGCATGAAAAAGTTCAAAACCATTATAGGATTTTGAATAAGTGACCAACTCGTCCCTTGGTCAACCGGGTTTCAGTTTTTCTTCTGTTCTTCTCCGACTTCCTGTTGCAGGCGTTGCATTTCCTGCTTCATCTTTTTGATGACCTCTGCATACTCCTTGTCATTGTAGGCGTTATGGTCTTCTTTCGGATCTTTCAGTAAATCGTAGAATTCCCAGGAAGGTTCGGAGACGTAGTCGGAAGAACCGGTCATATTCAGCGGATCACCATATAGATACATGAGTTTGTACCGGTCGGTTCGCACGCCGATGTGTGCCGGACGAATCTTATGTTGGGTCCAGTAGCGATAATAAATGCTTTTTCGCCAGTCTTTGGGTGTTTTCCCCTTTAAGTTGTCGCGGAAGCTCCTGCCTTGAGTGCCTTGAGGGGCATCCACATCGGCAAAGTCGGCCAGTGTAGCTGCGAAATCCACATTCAGAATTAAATCATCCAACCGTTTCCCGGCCGGCAGTTCGCGTGGATACCGAATTACGAAAGGCATACGGGCGGCTTCTTCGTAGAACATGCGTTTGTCATAAAATCCATGTTCGCCCAGGAAATAACCTTGGTCCGCCACGTAAATCACAATTGTGTTGTCGGCAATGCCCATTTCATCAAGTGCGACCAGTAGTTTGCCGATGTTGTCGTCTATGGTGGCTCCACATCTCAGGTAGTCGCGTATCAGTTTTTGATAGGCGGATTTGCGGGCGGCAGTGGGATGCATTCCTTTGGTACTGAAAGGTAGCTCGGGGTAGCGGCACCACCACTTGTCGGGATCTTCCGAGGCTACTTGCCAGTTACGGGCTATGGTTTCCAGTTTCTGTCCCTCGAAGGTCCTGCCGTTCGTTTCGGGACCCCAGTCCAGCAGGTTCTCCGGTTCGGGAAATACGACTCCGTCATACAAATGCCTCATCCGTTCCGGAAAGTCATACGGCTCGTGGGTGGCTTTGAAGTGGCAGCACATCAGGAAAGGCTGCGTCTTGTCCTGTTCTTTCATCCATGCAATGGCTTTTTCGGTGACGATGTCAGTTGAGAAGCCGTGTACACGTTCGCCGAAGTTCCGGTTACCCGGCCAGGGGACATCGCTGTTCTTGAAGGTGGGGTCGCGATATTCGCCCTGGTCGTGGAATACGGAGTAGTAGTCGAACCCTTGCGGTTGCGACTTCAGGTGCCACTTGCCCACCAGCCCTGTGTGGTAGCCGGAAGCTTGCAGTGCAGTGGCTATGGTGGGTAGTGCAGTGTCAAGGGTATCTTCCAGCGTATATACTCCGTTGCGGTGGCTGTATCTGCCGGTCAAGATGGCTGCACGGCTTGGCGTGGAGATGGAGTTGGTGCAGAAACAGTTATCAAGTGTCACGCCTTCCTCCGCCAGGCGGCGGATATTTCGATTTTGAGCATACTCTGCCAGGATTCCTCCATAGATACCCCATGCTTGCGATGTGTGGTCATCACTTAATATGAACAGGATGTTGGGACGTTCGTTTTTTCTTGTCTCCGCTTCCGGGCTGTCGGTGGCAGCCATTCCGGAAGTTGCCATCAGAGGCAGCAGGCCGAGATATAAATATTTTGTATTCATTGATGTTTTTCGCTTTGGTTTAATATTATTTCGCTTACTTCGTTTTTATTCGAAGATATATAAATTTATCAGTTCATCCCAGGTGATTTTATGTCCGTCTTTCCACCATAACGGGGTGTCGATATTACAAAAGTCTTGTTGCTCTTTCAGGCGTTGAATCAACATTTCTTTATATGCGGCGGCTTTTTGGGGCATCGCGTCAGCAAGGTTTGCCATTTCTTTCGGATCCTTCTTCAGGTTGAATAACTGCTCCGTGATTTTACCTTCCACATTGTAGATGATATACTTATAATCATCCTTTACCAGTGCCCGTTGTTGGTTGGAGTATGCCAGGAAGATGTCGTCACGAAGTTTGTCTGTGGTTCCTTCCAACAAAGGTTTTAGAGAAACGCCTGTTACTGAAGCCGGTATTTCGATTCCTACTATGTCGCATAGGGTGGGGTAAAGATCATATAAATAGCATAAGGCATCGGTTTTGAATCCATGTTTTTTACTGCGTGGGTCGATGATTAGCATGGGTACACCCACACTGTGCTCATAGAGGCTTTGTTTGCCCAACAAACCGTTTTGTCCCATTGCCAGGCCGTTGTCCGATGCAAATACAATGACCGTATGCTCTCTTTCGCCCGTGGCGTTCAATGCGTTGAGCACCCGTCCTATCTGTTCGTCTACTTCGCTGACCATTCCGTAATAGAGGGCGAGTTCCTCCTGAAGTTGTTCGCCTGTGCGGGGTGGGGGAAGAATTTGTTCGTCGCGGATAGCCAGTTCGCCATTGTCGAACGGGTGTTGCGGCAGAAAGTTAGTGGGTAGGATGATGTCTTTGGCTTTATATTTCTTTCCGTAGTCCGGCAATTGATTTCGTGGGTCGTGCGGGGAAGTGAATGACACGAATGCCATGAAAGGGTTTTGGGCTTTTGCCGCGGTGCTGAGGAACTCGATTGCCGCATCGGCAAACATTTTTGAAGAAAACTCTTCTCCGATGAAAGACGTCTCTTTATATTGGCCTGTTCTATCGTAATGATGCAGACGGGGAGAGCAGTGTCCGTTCTTTTCGTAAGGATGCATCCCACCGAAGAAGATGTTCTCTCCTGCGGCAAACGAACGGTTGAAGGAGGCATGGTCTGAATGCCATTTGCCGGTAGCAAATGTCTGATAACCGTTGGCTCGTAATTGTTCGGGAAGTGTCACCATGCATTCGGGTATCTTCATGCCGTCGCTTTGCACTTCAAATACTCCCCTTCCGGTCATCAGCATGGCACGGCTGGGCATTGACAATGCACCGCAAAGGGCACCGTTGGTGTAAGTGCGGGTAAAAGTGACACCTTCGGCTATTAGGCCGTCGATATTTGGAGTGTACACATTTTTATTCCCTAAGGCTGCGATGGCATCACTTTGCATATCATCTACCAGCAGGAACAGGATGTTGGGTTTTTCCGTTTCCGGTTGGCATCCGCTCAAGGCCGTCAGGGCGAGTGAGGCGGATAACAGGGTTTTCATTGTTTTCATGGTCGTTCGTTTTTAACTTCTTAATTAAGCCATTAGTATACTTCTATCTCATCCACAAATAGGAAAGGCGGCATTCCGGCGCCAGAGTGTCCGGGCGGCAAGGCTTCAAAACCGTTTGCGGTTACTTTTACGTAGCGTGCCTGCGCTTCATCGAAGTTGAGCTCCAGTGTCTCCCGGCGCTTTCCTTCCATCCGGGCTTCGGGAGCCGGCCAGGTGCGCGAGGCCACTTCGCTGAACTCCTTTCCGTCAATTGACAGTGCAATCCGCACGCTCTCTATCCCCATGATATAGGAACTCATGTCTGTCAGTGACGAGAGGCAAACTTGCTTCACTGTCTGCACGCTTCCCAAGTCTATTACCGCCTGCAACGGATGAGGATTATAGCCCACCCACAACCCGGTGGTGTGGAAAGCTGTGCTCCGCACGCCGTCTACCAGTATCGTGCCATTGTTTCCATTATACCTATCTGACGGTTTTGTCAACAACTTTATGTCGGCAAAAGTGGCTTTATTGATTCTGACATCTTTCTCCAGCACATCGCTGTGCAGGCCGGACGGAGTGTAGGCAATGGCTTTCAGGCAGGCATCTGTCGAAACGTAAAACGGAACTGTGTATTTGAGGGACTTGGGAGTGGGAGTGCTGCCATCCAGTGTGTAATAAACGTTTGTGCCTTCGAGGGTCTTCAACGTCACTTCCAGTCGTTGGTTTTTCATATCCGGCCGGTATCCTGCTTCTATTTCAAAGAAGTGAGGGGCATATCTGAAACCGTTTTCACGGTACAGGTCGAGCATTACCGGTAGCCGTTCTAGAAAGTCGAGATAATTTTTCCGTCTGCTTCCGCTCCATGTAACTTCGGCGAAGGCGGCCAGTCGGGGCAGCATTTTATAATCCAGCGTTTTGTTGTCAGGTACGTAAGAAGCCCATAGGCAGGCTTCTGCTCCCAGTATTTTTTCTACGTCTTTGTCTGTCATTTCGGGTGTGACGATCTCCGTACTATAAAGTTTCTGCATCAATACAAGTCCTCCGGTTGCCGCGGGCTCGTTTTCCATATTGCTTGACTGATAGTTGTTCAGGTAGAAATGCCCGTTGGATGAGAAAATTACCGGATGATTTTGTTTGACGGCTTTTACGCCACGTCCCAGTCCTCGCCACGACATGATTACGGTTTCGGGGTCTATATTGTCGGAGAGGACTTCGTCCCAGCCAATCATTTTTTTCCCTAACGATTTCAGATAAAGAGCCACTTGCTTGTTGAACTCGCTCTGTAACAAATCTTCCGCAGACTCTTGTTCCGTATCTTTCAGGCTGTATCGGCGGATGATTCTTTGGCAGTCCGGACAGGCTTTCCAGCGGTCTCTCGGCACTTCATCGCCCCCGATGTGCAGATAAGGCGAAGGGAAGAGTGCGGCCACTTCCGCTAATACATCTTCCACAAATTGCCGTGAAAATTCTTTGCCCATGCAGAGTACGTCTTTGTGTACTCCTCCGCGATCCATAGATACCTCGTAAGGGCCACCGGTGCAGCCTAACTGTGGATAGGCGGCAAGAGCGGCTGTGGTGTGTCCGGGTAAGTCTATTTCGGGGATGATGGTGATAGCACGCCCTTTTGCATAGGCAATTACTTCCTTTATTTCCTCTTGTGTGTAGAAACCACCGTAACGTTCGCTGCCGGTGCCTTTCCAAGCGCCTACGCGTGTCAGTTCCGGATATTTCTTTATCTCTATTCTCCAACCCTGGTCGTCTGTGAGGTGCCAGTGGAAATAATTCAAACGGTGCATTGCCAATAGATCGATGAAGCGCTTTACTTGCTCCACCGTGAAGAAGTGGCGGCTTACGTCTAGCATCGCTCCCCGGTAATTCATTTCGGGATAGTCTTCAATTTCGATGGCAGATAGCGTGAAAGGTGCTTTCTTTTGTAACAGTAGAGATTGCTTTAACCATTGTAAAGCATAAAATGCTGCGGAAGCATCTTTGGCTTCAATCACAATGCTGTCCGCATTTACTTTCAGCCTAAACCCTTCGGTGGGCAATGCCGTATTATGTTTCAGGAGGATACAATTCTTCAGGTTCTTTTCTCCTGTACTTTTTTTAAAGGTTATGCCGGTGTGTCTCTCCATTTCGGAGATACATGTTGAGACACTTTCCGGCAATTCGTTTTTTCCTGTCGGATAGATAATTGTGGTACGTTCATCAATTGTGAATGGTTTTCCAGCATGAATTGTTATATCGGCAGGCTGGGGAATTTGCAGATAGGTCGAGGCCGGCTGTTGAGAACAAGCCTGTACTAGTAATCCGATTCCCAGTAGGATAACTCCATGTATGTTTTTTAAGTTTATGGTATTCATTTGTAATCGTTATTTGTTTACCTCAATCTATTCTTCCCGGTTCTCTCCGATTTTTTCCCGGTTGTCCTGTCAGGTCATCTCCCAAGTCCTCCCGGCACTGGTCGGCTATCCGTTGTAGTTTTTCTGCAATCGCGGGATGCTGGCTGATGACATTGACCCGTTCACCCGGATCACGTCTCAGGTCATAGAGTTCACATTCGGTTATTTCTTTTTTACCCAGTTCACCCGGTTGTCCGTCATTGCCTGGCATTTGTGTTTCGTAGGATACATATTTATGGGGGAATACCAGTTTGTAATATCCGTCGGTGATGGCTTGCAATGAGTTCCTGTGATAATACATACACAGTGATTGGCGTATGGGGGCTTTGTTCGTTCCTTTCAATATGGCTGCCATGCTCAGTCCGTCTATCGGTAACTGGGGGTGTGGTGCACCGGTCAGTTCCACCAAGGTGGGCAGGATATCGATATTCGACATCAGGTCGTTGCAGATGCTTCCGGGGGCGATTGTCCCTTTCCAATAGAACAGGCAAGGTACGCGCATACCGCCGTTGAAGGTGGTAGCTTTTGCCTCTCGAAGTCCGCCTGACGAACCTGCATGATTGCCGTAATTGGCCCAAGGTCCATTATCCGAAGTAAGGATGACCAATGTATTTTCTTCTACTTTAGCCTCACGCAAGGCCTGCATGACTTTTCCTACGCTCCAGTCCAGTTCCATCATTACGTCTCCATAAAGTCCCTGCTCGCTTTTTCCCTTGAATTTATCCGATACAGCCAACGGAACGTGAGGCATGGAATGAGCCAGATACAAGAAGAATGGTTTGCCGCTGCCGGTACTTCTCCGGATAAAGTCTACCGCGCGGTTTGTATAGTTGGTGGTTAATTCCGACTGTTCTGTATTGTAGCCTATTACTTCATTGCCTTCAATCAAAGGCAGATCGGGAAATTTATATTGGGGGTGATTAGGCCACATATCATTGGAGTAGGGTAATCCGTAATATTCATCGAAACCATGCTGGAGTGGCAGGAATTTCCTGGCATCTCCCAGATGCCATTTGCCGAAAATGGCTGTGACATATCCTTTCGTTTTCAAGAGTTCGGCAATAGTTTCTTCCTTGTCGCTTATACCAGTAGGGGAGTTTGGGTTGGGGGCGTAGGCAAAACCTATACGGTTGGGATAGCATCCTGTCATAAGGCCGGCGCGGGATGCACCACTGATGGGTTGTACCGCATAGAAATTGGTCATGGACACTCCTTCGGCCGCCAGTTTGTCGATATGGGGAGTTTGATATCCCACAGCTCCCTTGAAAGAGAAGTCGCCGTTTCCGGCATCGTCCAAATTGATCAGGACGATATTCAATGGTAATTCTTTGTCGGAATGCGCACAGCTGCTTAATAAGGCGCAGCTGCCTAAGAATGCTCCGCTTCTCAATAATATTCTGCTGCTGGACAATACTTTGCAACTCAGCAACATGTTGTCTTTCAACTTTTGAACTGTTTTATATTTCATTGGGTTTAATAGTGTTTTAAGTTTAATTCTTCTTTATTTTTATCCTTATCTGCACATTAAACGAGCCACCGTTTATCTTAGGATTTACATTGTCGATGGAACATGCAGCATAAAGCACTTCGGGGTCTCCTTCTTCATTCAACAGCAGTTGCGGGCGTTCCAGGCGTTTAACTTTCACGGTATCTCCGTTTGCCAGTATCAACTCCTTTTTCATGAACAAGGAATGTTGGGGGAGCTGCCACTTGATGCCGTCGTTCGAACGCATGATGGCCAGGCATGCGTCTCCTTTGGTGAACTTTCCGTTGAAGTCCTTGAATACGGCATAAAAGCACTTGTCACGCTTGTGATACCATACGTAAGGATCTTCTGCTGATAGTTTTCCTTCCACACCTTCCAGATGGAAGACGGGTTCATCCAAAGCTGTAAACGGACCGTCCGGGTGGTCGCTGATGGCAACTCCGTGAATGCCGCGCCAATGCGGGTCGTAGATATTCCCTTTAAAGAATAGCAAGTATTTGCCGTCGGTGGGACGATAGACTACGGCAGGGTTCACCACAATCAGGTTATCCGGCTTCGGCTCTGTACCCTGGGGTGAGGGAGCCAGCACGTTGTCGGGCTTCACCCGCGTGCGCGGCTCAAGCAACGGCTTGTCCGAGTGTGTGAACTTTCCTTTCAGCAGGTCGGGAAACGACTCGAACACGATTACGCCGATTTTCTGGTTCTGCTGTACCCTGTCTCTTTTGGGTAGAGTGTCTGTTTCTGAAAGCACATTGTCATTGCCCGGATCTACTGTTGCCGCATAGTACAGGTAGTATTTGTTGCCAAACTTGCGCACATGCGGATTTGAAGTGCTTTGGGCATCCCACGAGGAAGTGTCAGCGGCAAACCCGTCCTGGTTGTAGAAGAAGCCCAACTGGCGGAAACCACCATCGGGACGTTCAGAAACCGCCAGGCCGAGTTTAGAGCCGAATACCCAGGCGTTGTTGAAGGGATGTACTCCTGTTTCGGGTGCGGAGTAGATCATGTAATACTTTCCATCTTCGGCTTTGCTCACCGAGCCGCCCCAGGTGAAGTGCCCCGGTACTTGCAAGGCGGATGTTCCTTCCACTTCATACCCGCCTTCTATTTGTTTCACCTGTAAGTCTACGGGTTCTGCTTCAAAGATGTATTCGTATGTCGGCTGGTGACCGGTACAGCCCAACAAGCCGAATGCAATGGCAATATATTCTGTTTTCATTCTGTTTCTCATGGTCATGTATGTTTTCTTGTTTATTCGTTACTTTTTAGTTGACAGTCCTGAAGGATAATTAGGACTGTAAAGCAGGGTTTTCTCCCTTTTCTGCAACTGTCCGTCTTTCACCCATTTGTCGCCACGTTCGCTCAGGTGCTCTGCCATTGCGCGGCGCAGTTCATCTGTTTGCTTCCGGTATTTCCTGTTGGTTATCTGATTCACTGTTTCGTGAGGATCTTTCACTAAATCAAACAGTTGTTCTTCACCTGTGCGCAGGAACCATATATATTTTATCTTTCCATCTGTAAGCGCACACCAATAGTTTTCTTCCGAGTAACAGGTGGCATGCTCCATATCTATCCAGCGCCGCCACTGTGGATTTTCTTCTTTTATAAGTTTTAGCATTGAACGGCCGTCCATTGCTTCGGGCGTTTCTCCCCCCGCCGCATCTAAAAATGTGGGCAGAATGTCTCTCAACTCTACCGGATTCTCGATGACTTTTCCTCTGCAGTGTACGCCTTCCACGTCTTTCGGAGTTTTTATAATCATCGGGATGGCTGCAGAACCCTCGTAGGCATAGGTTTTCCGCCATGAATGATGATCTCCCATCATATCCCCGTGGTCTGAAGTGAAGCAGATAATTGTGTTGTCATACATGCCTTTCTCTTTGAGCGCTTTTACGATTCTTCCCACTTGTTCGTCGATAAAAGTGACGGCTGCATAATAATGCTTGCGGGTATTCTTTACATATTCGGTGCTGAATTGGGCAAATGCGGCGGAAGAATCAGCTTTGGGATCGGTGATGTCTTTGCCTATATGCTTGCTCCACTCTCCTTCGGCGGGGGCGGGGATTTCTATGTTTTCGTACATCTCCAGAATCCGTTGCGGAGGATCGTAAGGGCTGTGAGGACGGGCGAATGATATCTTCAAGAATAGCGGCTGTTCACCTTCATAATGCTTGATGGTACTTACGGCCACGTCGCCTGTCCAAACTGTGGGATGTAGGTTCTCGGATAGTTTATAGGTAGAGGCGGCGTGATCGTTCCAACCAATTCCTGTAGCATCGGGATTCTTACCCGGCGCGACGGTCATGAACCATTTTCTGTAGTCGCTGCGGAAATAGGGCGATTCTATCCGTCCGCTTTCGTCGAGGATGGTGGCATGAAAACCGTGCAAGGCGTTTTGAGGGCGCCAGTGCATCTTGCCGATGCCCAGCGTGAGGTAGCCGTGATCACGTAGCATTTGCGGCATCTCGAATTTATAATGTTCCGCCACATTGCCATAACCAAGCATGCCGTGATGCCAGGGCGAAAGTCCGGTCAGCAATCCTGCGCGTGCCGGGGTGCTGCTGGGGGTGGCGGAATAAGCGTTGTTGAATAAAAAGCCGTCTTCTGCCAGGGCGTCTATGTTCGGGGTTATGATTCGGTCGTTTCCCGCACACCCTATCGCGTCTCCACGTTGTTGGTCGGTCATTATGAAGATGATATGCGGCTGTTTCTCTGCCATTGCCTGTTGTGGCAGGCAGAAGGGGACGGCCAGTCCCGATAACCAATAAGTGTGTTTCATGATCTTTTGTTATTTATAAGGATATGGGAGCACCGTATTGTTGTTGAAGAGTTTTCAACTCATCCTTCAATTGGCGGGTTATTTCTTCGGTGCTTTCCCGACCGTACAGGTTGTTCATTTCCGAAGGGTCTTCTTTTAGGTCGTACAATTCCCAGACATCGATATCATTGTAGAAATGTATCAGTTTGTACCGTTCCGTCCGTACGCCGTAATGCCGTTTTACGGCATGTTCCGCCGGGTATTCATAGAAGTGATAGTATAAGGAGTGTCGCCAGTCGTCAGGCGACTCGCCTTTCAGCAGGGGTACTAACGATACGCCTTGCATGTCTTCGGGGACGGACACTCCGGCCAGTTCCAGGAAAGTGGGGGCATAATCAATGTTCTGGACCAACTGGGGGATGTCGCCCCGCTTGTTTAGTCCGCGGGGAAGTCTCATTATTAATGGCGTATGCATGGATTCTTCGTACATGAATCGTTTGTCAAACCATCCGTGCTCGCCCATATAGAATCCTTGGTCGCTGGTGTAGACCACCAGGGTGTTGTCCGACAGGCCTTTTTCGTCCAGATAGTCCAGTACGCGTCCTACGTTGTCGTCCAAGGATTTTATCACCTTGGCATAGTCGCGCATGTAGCGTTGATATTTCCATTCCGCCAGTTCTTTTCCTTGCGGCTTGGTTTTATAGAATTCTTGGATAAGTGGAGAATAAAAGGCATCGTATTGTGCCCGTTCTTCGTCGGTCATACGGCTTATGAACTTTAGATAAGTTGCTTTCAGCCGTGAATCGTCTTTTTCGCTCAGCATTTTTGTGTCGTACATGATATCCATGTGTTTCAGGATGCTCATTTCGGCTGAGGCGGCGGCTGTGCGGTTATGGTAATCGTCGTAAAAGTTTTCGGGAAGTTCAAAAGTCTGGTCTTCGTATTCGGACAGGTATTTCAGTTCCGGCAACCAGTTGCGGTGGGCTGCTTTGTGGTGAATGAACAGGCAGAAAGGCTTGTTCTTGTCTCTCTGCGTCTCCAGCCAGTCGATACTCATATCTGTGATGATATTTGTCAGATAACCTTTCTTTTGTATGGTATCGTTGTCCATGGTGATGAAGTCCGGATTGTAATAGTCTCCTTGTCCTGGTAGAATCTCCCAGAAGGTAAATCCTGTCGGTAAACTTTCGAGATGCCATTTGCCTATCATGGCGGTTTCGTAACCTGCCGCTTTCAGGAGTTTGGGCATAGTTTGTTGTGAAGAGTCGAAGACGCAGGTGGTGTTGTCGGTAAAACCATTGGCATGGCTGTGTTTTCCGGTGAGCATACACGCACGGCTGGGACCGCTTAGCGAATTAGCCACAAAGCTGGAGGTGAAACGAACACCGTCAGCCGCAATACGGTCGAGGTTAGGGGTGTGGATGTGGCGCTTGTCATAACAACTCATCATTTGGGCGGTATGGTCATCAGTCATGATGTAGACGATGTTGTAACGTTCCGCATCTTTTCCTTCTCTTCGGGAAGTATGGTTGCAGGCAGATAAAAAAAATAGAGAATTGAATCCGATAATAGAATACCCCAACTTTATCGTTATATGGTCTGTTAAAATGTTCTTCATATATAAATAGGGTTGTTTCCGGGAAAATAGTTAGGTTTTAGTAACGAGAGCGTTTCATTTCAGGAAACGCTCTCGTTATCTTATAAAAGCTGATTATAATCGATGATATTTGGAATCAGAATCATTCTCCGTCATCTGGAAAACGTACACCAGTCTTCCAGGTTGCTTCTTTCACAAGTTTGCCATCTCTTTGATGACTGGAATAATCTTTGATTATGGTTCCGCTTCCTTCATTACACTTCCAATAAACTTCCAATCCCGGAGTCTGAGGTGAGACAACATACATATTATTCGAGATTTCAGCTTGGCTGCGAGCTACAGACCATACGCGAAGTTCGCTAATACTTCCCTTCAATGTATAGGCAGTATTTACGCTATTTGCAAAGCCTATTTCTTTCATCTCGAAAACTTCTCCCGGAAGAGCATGCGGAGTTGTAAAATCCAGTACCCCATCTACATAGAAACGTATGTTTGTTCCATCGTAAGTTAATGCCAGATGATACCATTTATTAGCCGTAAAGCGTGTAATACTTTGTGGTTTCCCAGAACCTATTTTAGCCTGGAATTGGTTTTGTTCACAGGTAACATCTCCGAAGCGAGTATAAATATTGTTTTTCCCGTCGGCTCCCTTTATAGTCCATTGAGTCACATTGTTTCTGTTAAATGCATCCATGCATAAATTCCACTCTAATGTCCATGATGAAAGCCCTTCTATCATAGATTCTGGAACAATAGAAATAGCATTACCATTGGCTAAATATGGTACTGTAGTTACTATTATCTGATCCAAAAGTACTATTAAAGAAGATGAAGACAATAGTTTCTCGGCTCCGTTTGCATTAACTATAGCTACGGGGATAGCATATTTTTTGGTTGCGTCGATAGTTTCATCAAAAGGTTTTATTATCAAGTTTGTCGGTGATGAACCGATTTCACCAGCTTTGATTGTTGTCGTACTTTCCGAAAAACTGTAAAATTTTTCCGGCAACAACTGATAATCTGTACCGTTTTTCTGATTATATGCTTGCAGTGCCGTTGCATCTGTTCCGTATTCAACGGTTACGTCCGTTGTCATCATGGTACCTAAACGGGAAGAGATAACAGTTTTGGCTCCCGTATCGTCAATAGTTACTTTTTTTGATTGGGATTTCTGCGCATCGGTCAGGAATACCCCATTCTCTATCACATCATATTCTGATTGGCAGGCTGCCAAAAGAGCAACCATGAATATTATTCCTATTTTTGCTATATTTTTCATGATTTGTTCAGTTTTTAATTGTTGGGATTGGCCGGATTCATTATTTGAATGGCCTGTCGCATGAACTTATATTCCGGATCGTGTGCATATTCATATTCCATATGGTATGCTCCGCATCCTCCTTTACGTCCTTCTTCGGGATGCCAACCGGCCATGCCCAATAAGGAGGGCATTTTATTACCTTCTTCATCTGTATAGGTTACACCGCCATTTTTCCAATAGGACTCAAAATTCTCGGTTACAATGAGGCGCTCCGGACCTATATATTTACTGACTCCGTTGTAACGGCTTTGGAGTCTGGAAGGAGCAGAAGTATTATATGCTTGAGATACGGCATAATCAGCATATTGCCATCCTTCTTCCGTAATGTAACTGATATGTCCATCTACCATAATTAGTTTGTCCGGACCTAAATTTTTGCGCATTTCACGTAATAGCGTAGTCATGTTATCCTTGTTGTAGAAGAGGTCACCGGCTGAACATTCGTGGTCAAAATCTATCCCATCATAACCATATTTGAAGATAGAATCGGATAATGCCTTTGCTGCTGCGGGAATATCTTCTGCCTTGTTTTCAAACGGACATACTCCTCCTTTGAATAAGTTGGACATATTGTGAGAGAAAAGCGTGAATGTGATTCTTGTTCCATATACCTCCTGTACGTATCTCATATCATCTATGTGATTTTGAGTTAAGTTATATTTGTCTCCCCATATAGATATGATATCCATACTGTCGGGTGCACTGCGCAATGAACCTCTTGCAGAAGTTGATGTGCCTCCGTTCCAAAAGCCGAACCACCCAAAAGCTATTTGGTGGTCCGTCTTTTTATAAGCTCTTAATTTCCTGTAGTATTCTTCTGATTTGGGAGTTCCATCCAGATTTTGTATTATATTTGCTTCGGGCATGGTCCAGTCATCGCATGCTTGCATAAACAATCCCAAGCCAAATACTAATCCGATAGTTTTCAATATATTTTTCATATGATTTACTTACTTTTAGTTTATTGATTTATTTTCTATATCCCACCATAAACGGGTACCACCGTTGTCCTGACCACCTAATAATTGAATGGCTTCTTGTATGTTTTGGGGATTTAAAGTGTATTCTGATTTGGCAAATGGCAGTCTGCGTATTTGAATATCCGTATCAACTGTTCCACTGCTATTATTGACTGCTACAGGGAATAATTTAGGATAACCGGTACGGCGGAATTCCGTCCAGGCTTCCTGACCATTTGGGAACGTGGCAATCCATTTCTGGGTGATAATACGTTCAAGCTTCTTGTCCTTGGAATCATTCTCTTTCCAGCCAATGGTTATGTTACTGACAGCACCTATGTTATTGGACGACTTTAGAGGATCTACATAGTTAGCGGCTGTCTTCACTTCATCCGTCATATACTCATTGGCACCACTTGCTCCCCATTCGTTGAAAGAAAGGCGAATACCTTCTTCATAAGCACTTTGAGGAGTAGCACCTCCCATGTTCCATCCTCTTAAAGCACCTTCGGCTTTAAGAAAAGCAACTTCGGCTGCATTTATCCAGATTATTGGAGTGTTACTTTGTATGTTCGGGGAAGAGTATCCTAGCCGCGAGTCTTTATTGCTGTCCAAGTTGAGGCCTGTTCGAAGAGCGAAGTAACCGGATGTCTCATTCAGGGTACCTTGCGTGAACATTTTACTCAAACGTGGGTCTTCATAACCTGTCAGTATAGACCAAATGGAAGCTCCCATACGAATGTCTTTATAATTGGCCCACATTGTGTATAGTTGATTAACTACGTCATTGGCTCCCACCGTTTTCACCCCGGCGTTATCATCATTTGAAGTTATTACCCCTAATGAATGAGATATAGCCTTTTCAGCTTGTTCTTTTGCAACTTCCGGCTTTACGAAAGCTAGACGCATTGCTAGACGCAGACGTAGTGAATTGGCAAATTTCACCCATTTGCTGTAATCGCCTCCATAGACCAAATCGTACTCTGCCATAGGTTTTGAACCGGGATTGTTCACGGTAAACTTGGTCAGGACTTCAGCCGCTTTGTCCAGTTCTTCGAAGAACTTCATATAAACAGTCTCTTGGCTGTCGTATGGAGTGGTCATCGAACCGCTTCCTACCTGGGTGTAAGGCAGAGGCCCCCACATGTCGGTAAAGCGATGCATGGAAGCAATTTTAAGAATCTGTGCCCATTGGTAGATGTGGGAGTTTTCATCGCCATCTACGCTTTTCTTAATTTCGATATAGGCGCCGATAGCCTGGGTATATACTTTTTCGAACGGATTATTCAGCCAATTATCCTGGAAGAAGTAGGTGGCATTGTTCTTATTGCTGTTGAAATTGGTGGGAATGGCCATGTACCCCGAATAGATATCTCCTACCAAGTTTTGCGACAATTGAAACTGATTGTTATGCGTAGAGACCACATTGCGTTGCAATTGAGGGAAGAAAGCTCCGACTTTCACGTTATCTCCTTCCAGTATGTCTTCGGTGGCTTCGTAAGGGGGGACATTATCAAACCATCCGGTGCAGGATGCCAGGGAGATGGCTCCGGCAAAAATCATTCCTTTTCCAATATTTAATATATAGTTCTTCATGATAGTATTATTTTTAGAATTGCATTCTTACACTGAATCCGACATTTCTCAAGCTGGGTTGCATAAAGTAATCCAATCCCTGGAAGTAGGTACCTGTAAATGCGATACTTTCCGGATCGAACGGGGCTTTGTTGTAAATCATCCAAAGATTGCGTCCTATGAGGGAAACTGTCATATTCAATTTGTCATTAAACCATTTCTTCGGTAAGTTATAGCCTAAAGTTAGTTCTTGCAAGCGTACATTGGTAGCACTGTACACATAGTTAGATAACATGCCGGTATCACCTCCGCCAATATATTCATAAAAATACTGTGGGTCGAGTTTACCGAAGTTGACTGTTACGCCACCATTGTCACGTGCGATTGCTGACGCTTCCGATACTCCGTATTTGTCGAGTATAGCCTGAGTGGCTGACATCACTTCTCCACCAATGCGGGCAGTCAGCAAGAAGCCCAGGTTAAAGCCTTTCCAGGAAAGGTTGTTGCGGAAACCTAAGTTAAAATCCGGATTGGCATTACCTACCTTCTGTAAATCTTCTACTGTCTGGAGCTGGTTGGTATCGGGATCTACATAAATAAATCCGGAACCATCTTGGCGCAAACGGCTGGTTACATATATATCGCCCATTGAGCCGCCTTCTTCCAGTATCATCCGATATGTTCCAAACTTGGAAACTTCCAGACTGGGAATGTTGAGTAATTCACCCGTAAGTGGATCCGGGTAATCACGTACCAATTCTTTTATTTCATTACGGTTCATACTGAAAGTAAGCTGTGAGTTCCAGTTCAGGTCCCCGAATTTATTTTCGTAAGATACCATAGCTTCAATACCCCAGTTTGCTATATCACCTGCTTGAATATAGAATGTTGAGTATCCGGAGGAAGCGGAAGCTTTGGCTTCAAATGTCTGATTGTATGTATTTGATTTGTAATAGGTGAAGTCGAGGCCAACATGCCCGTCAAACAATTTGGCATTTGTACCTATTTCAAATGATTTGGTCCGCTCTGGATGCAGTTCTGGTACCGGCATGTGGGTGTTGGTCTCAAATTCTCCACTCGAACTGTAGCCGAAAGTCGGGATTGTGAGATAACGTGAAGGTGCATTACCTACGGAACTATAAGAAGCTCTCATTTTCCAGAATGTCAACCACTTCGGCAACTTCACCATTTCAGTGATTACTCCTGAAAGACCTACAGATGGGTAGAAGAAAGAACTGTTGGGTGTGTTGACCAAAGCCGATGACCAGTCGTTGCGTGCTGTAGCACTCAGGTAAATCATGCTTTTCCATCCCAGTTCCGCACTGGCAAATACCGATTGGGTTTGTTCTTTCCAACCATCCTGTTTGATGCGCGAATTATTTGCCCCCAAATCTACATTATGCAAAGTGAAGAAGTTGGGAATCATGCTTAACTGACCTTCCGCACCTACATAATCCATACTTACGTCCTGGATGCTGGCACCCACATTGGCAGTGAGGTCGAAATCATTGAAACGTTTGTTGATATTGACCAGGAAGTCAGCATACAATTGTTTGTCTACGTCCTTACGGTCGCCATAATATCCTTTGTTTTGAGCAAATTTGGCATCTGTGCTGGCATAAAGTTTTTTTGTATGTCGGGTGTTGGCATTGTCAATGCGTACACGTCCGCTGATATCCATCCAGTCGAACACTTTATATTTCAATCCGGCATTTGCCATATAACGATCCCGATCGTTATTGAACATATTGCGGTTGATGATCCAGTATGGATTCTGCATTGCCATGCCCATTTCACCATAAGGCCAGTGTTGGGTCATCAGCTGACGGCCTTCGTCATAACGTTCGTACATGCGATAGGGGGTGAAGTCTTCACCGCGAGGAAAAAGGTAGAGAGGAACAATCGGGTTAAAGTATTGTCCTTGCGAGAGCATGTTCTGGTCTTTCTGAATCACGTAGCTGAAACCTAAGTCCAATGTCATTCTGTCATTAAAGAAATTGGAGGTATTACGAACTGTAAAGTTATAACGCTGGTATTTATTGTTCGGAATGATACCTTCGGCTGTTGTGGAAGATGCCGATGCGAAAGTCTGGTTCTTTTCATTACCCAGTGAAATGGACAGGGCAGTAGTGGTATTATAACCTGTACGGAAGAAATTCAGAGGATCATAGGAAGAAGGGGTTGCCAATTTGTCTCCCCAGCTCGAAAATTCGCCCGGTTTGTTGCCGTATGTGTTCTGGAAACGCGGAGTTACGAATGGGTTGGAAAAATCCGTGTTATGCGATAATGTTATTTTAGGTTTGCCGGCAGCTCCTTTCTTCGTGGTAATCAGGATTGCACCATTGGCTGCATTACTACCGTAAAGCGCCGCTGCCGCAGGACCTGTCAATACTGACATACTCTCGATGTCTTCCGGGTTAAAGTCGGCAATGCCTTCACCTTTGGGAGCTGCAGTATAAAAACCTTGGTTCTTTTCGACATCGCCTCCATTTGTATTATTCAAAGGAACACCGTCAACTACGTACAACACGTTGTTGCTTTTACTGATAGATTTCACACCGCGCATCACTACTTTGGTAGAACCTCCGATACCCGAAGAACTACTATTAATTTGTAGCCCGGCTACTTTTCCGGTCAGCGAGTTTACAAAGTTCGCGTCTTTTACCGTAGTGATTTCATCAGATTTCACTTCAGTGAGGTTATATCCCAATGCTTTTGACTTACGCTTGATACCTAACGCTGTTACAACAACTTCTTCCAATAGTTCAGCGTCTGCTGACAATTGGATATTATAGATATTATTATCCGTAACTTTTAGCGTTTGTGGGGCATAGCCGATGTATGAGACCTCAATCGCATCTCCCTGATTCACTTCCAGAGTAAAATTTCCGTCTATGTTTGTAATGGCACCTACACCGGGTTTCCCCTTTACAACGATGTTCACGCCAATCAGGGGCATATTTTGATCATCTAATACCTGTCCGGTTATCTTCTTGGATTTTCTTTTCTCTTGTTTAGGCTCTTGTACGATCATGATATGGTCTCCCTGGATTTTATAAGCAAATCCTGTACCTTTCAATATTTGGTCAAGGGCTTTTTCTATTGTCGCGTCAACGACATTCAGTGAAATGGTTTTATCGGCGCCTAATTGTGATTCATTATAGGCAACTGACATTTTAGTCTGTTTTTCAATTTCGGTCAATGCCTCTTTCAAAGAGACTTTTTCTTTTTTAATGGATATTTTTTTCGCATTTTGGGCGAAAACTACTGTCTGTGAGAGCAGCAAACAGCAAAAAAAAGTTATAATTTTAGCTTTTAATCGATATATGTTCATATCTTTGTAAAGTTTTTAGTGTTAAACTCATGATATTAGAATTTTTTCCCTAGTTGTAGTATTATGTAAATACTAAAAGTTAAGATTTCACATCCGGGATGAGGCGGCAACCTTTTCCCGGATATTTTTTTTCATACTTTCTGTTTATTTAAAGGTTAAACAATGTTTCTCTGTTATTGAATGGTATATACATCGTTTTCTACAGTATATTCAAATCCACCGATAACCTCTTTCATAACGGCAAACACTTCCTGAATAGTTGCTTTTTCGGAGAAGCGGAAATTGTATTTGTCGTTGTTGAAGCGGGCTTCGTTATATTGGATTGTAATATTGTATTTTCTCTGCAATGTGATCATCATGTCTTTCACCGTGACGCTTCGGAAAACCAGCATACCTCTCTGCCATGCAGTGACATCCTCCACGTTGGTATCCGTCAGATAGCTTGCGCCTGTATTTTTCAGATAAGAGACTTGCTGACCCGGATGCAGGATGTACTTTTCTCCTTCTATGCCACATACGACCCTTACTTTTCCTTCAAGCAGGGTAGCTACTATTTCATTTTTATCGGAATAGGCAGCTACGTTAAATTCTGTTCCTAAAGCTGTGACTGATAGTGTGTTGGAACGGACTATAAATGGCTTTTCCGGATTAGGCTTTACCTTAAAATTAGCTTCTCCGAGTAGAAAGACCGTGCGGGTATTTCCTGTGAATTTTTCAGGATAGAGTAATAATGTACCTGAATTGGTCTGTACTTTACTTCCGTCCGGCAAGTCGATATACAACATCTCACCGGCACGGGTGTAATTTTCTACCATAGCTATCTCTGAGTATTCGGCTTTGGTCAGAAAGTAGGTGGCAGATACGGACAGAACCAAGAGTGTTACGGCTGCTGCATAGCGCGTGAACTTCAGGTAGTAGCGTTGTCTTTTTTGAGAAGCGGTTACACCCGCTTTGCGATAAACGGCTTTCAATGATTCGTGCATATTCTTGCTCGGACGACCTTCGGTTTCTATCCATAGCTCATGCAATGCCGCCTCTTTTTCATCGGCATGTTCGGGACTTACCAACCATTGGTGCACTTCTTCTCTGGTTGTTTTATCCAAAGAAGAATTTGTGAATATCCGAATGATTTGTCTGATATAATCTTTCATTGTTATTGTTTTTATATAGAAAAGACAACTAGGCAGGAGTAACTACTCAATGGTAAATGGCTTTTTTTGAAATTTTATTTTTTTTTCTTCGCAGCGTCTTCATATTTGTTGATCACTGTCTGCAATGCCTTGAATATTTTCTTTTGTTTTCCGGTCATATTGGGTTTTGTGATAGGTGATTTTTCATAGAAATCGTTTTCTATGTCATAGAATTCTCCGGTCCGGTATAGTTTATATTTCCGGTCGCGTGCAAAGACTGTTGCTTTTTCATCATATACCTGCCGGGGAGCATACCAGCAGTATATCCATTTTCTTGCTTCTGTTTTCTTTCCGTACAGTTGCGGATAGAAGCTTTTACCATCGGTTTCCGGGGTTGTTGGACGATTAATCCCGGCGACATCACACAAAGTCGGCAGAAAGTCAGTGAAGTCTATCAGTTCTTTGTTGACTTTCCCTTTTTCACCTTGCGGGCAAGATACTATCAGTGGTACGTGTGTACCGGAGTCTATGGTTTTTCCTTTGCCACCGGGGTATGGCTTTCCGTTTAGCATGGAGATCACTGGGCTGTCCGTCCCGTTGTCACCGGTGAATATGATCAGTGTGTTATCTCGAAGTTGTAATTCATCCAGCTGCTTTAAGATGCGCCCTACTAACTTGTCGGTATATTCCACCATGTCTGGAAAGTGTACGGCATTTCCTTTATAAGTGGGGGAGCGCATGGGGGACCATTCTTCGGAGTCAGGTGTGGAGACAAAGGGACAATGTGTCAGTGCCATCGGATAATATACAAAGAAAGGCGATTCTTTGTGTCTTTTTATGAAATCCAATACAAAATCGCAAGATATATCAGGACCGAATGTGCCTTGGGGGTATTCGATGGTTTCACCGTTTATATCCATGACGGGGTTGGCATAACGGGTGTCGTGTCCTTGCTCATCCACTGCGCTTACAGTCTGTTGCCACAGACAGGAAGTGTCGAAACCGAAATGTTTGGGTGAGTCTTTCTCTTTGCCCAGTTGCCATTTGCCGGCAATGCACGTTGCGTATCCTGCATTTTTTAAAATGTTGCCAAAAGTCTCCTCTCCTCTGTCTAGTTTGCCGAAAGCTACATAATTGTGAACATTGTACTTACCCGTCATTAACTGTACTCGACTCGGGGTGCTGAGCGGGTTGGAGTGGCAATGTTCAAACCGTATGCCTTCTTCGGCGAGTTTGTCGATATGCGGGGTCTGATAATTGCCGCCATTGGCTCCAATGCATTCATAGCCAAAGTCATCGGCCATTATTAATACGATGTTCATGCGGTTTTTGGGGGTGGAGGCATGAAGGTAACCACTACTCATACATAGGGTTAACATGGGTAAAAAATACTTTTCCATAATAATTTAAAACGGTTTGTTGTTACTATTTATCTTACTAAATCTTACTTTGCAAATATCCCTTCCCACTTCTGTTTCATTCGTTCTACTGAAGAAGTGCCATATTCTTCTCCTTCAAATGAATTGCGGTAGGCAGACATTTGCTGATGTAAATAGCCAGAGAGTTTTTTAACTTCATCCGGATGAGATGCGCTGATGTCATTTTGTTCGGACGGATCCTGCGGCAGTTTGTACAGTTCAAACTTCCCTTTATTATAATATAATTTATAATCGTAGGTAACAACTGCTCCTTGTGTGCCCGAACAGAAGACAAGAGGCTTTTTCCGCATGGCTTTTTCTGAGGAAAGGAAAGGCAGGAATGATTCTCCGTCCAGTTCGTATAGACCTTGTTGAGATAGCCCGGTCATTTCTAAGATGGTGGGCAGATAATCGGATGTGCTGCAAGGTTGTGTGATATGTCCAGGTAATTTCCCTTTTCCTCCAACCATAAATGCCGGAACTCTGATGCCACCTTCATACAGGGAGCGTTTTTTCCCTTTGAAGATACCGGCTGTTCCGGGAGTGTTCAGCTCGGGACCATTGTCGCTACAGAAGAAAATAACAGTATTTTCATAGATGCCTTTCCGCTTCAGGAAGTTTACCAGGCGTTCTATTTGTTCGTCCATTGCCGTAATGCAGCCGTAGTAATTTCTTTCTTCCAAAGGTAGATCGCTATAGAGCGCAGCATGCTCAGGACCGGCCACGCAAGGCAGATGTGGAGTATGAAACCAGATTGTAGCCAGAAAAGGTTTTCCTTGTTTCAGTGAACGATCGATAAAAGGAAGTGTCCGGTCTATGACAATTCTGCTGTCATCACCCCGAAGTTCTTCCGTAACTTTGTTCCCGTTGATGTCCCAATAGTATGTTCCATACGTTTTCCGTTCTTCATATTCCGGCAGATAATCCCAAAAACGTCCGTTGTTGGATACGGGTGCCGACATCGGATCGAAGGTGGGAACTTTGGATTCCGTCACGAAAGCATCATCGTATCCATGCTCGGATGGCGGATTGAACAGATGTTTATTTTCCGGCCGTCCCCGGTTGGCATCTACTTCTTTGTAGGTAAGCGTACCTAAATGCCATTTACCGAAATGTCCTGTCGTATATCCTTTTTCTTTCAATAACTTGGGCAAAGTTTTCTCTTCCGGACGCAGGATACCTACATTGGGAGCAAACACCCCCATTCGGTAAGCGTTTCTACCGGTCAGGACACTGGCACGGGTAGGTGATGAAAGGGGGGCAGAGGAATAGAATTGATCGAATATCACTCCTTCGGAAGATAGCCTGTCCAGACAAGGAGTTTGGATACGGGTGTTACCGTTGAAGCCTACATCTCCCCATCCCAGGTCGTCGGCCATAATAAGTATTATGTTCGGTTTAGAGGCATCTTGTGCCATGCTTATGTGGAATGTACAAAAAGGAGATAGTAATAACAATAATTGGGAATTTGTTTTCATGATATTATAGGATGATTGAATTTTGGGTAATATGCATCAAGGTGATTTTTCAGCCTTTCGTTTTAATGGCTTCCAGTTCCCTTTTCATTTCCCAGGCTATTTCCGGGTGAGAGATCAATACATTTTGGAGTTGGGTGGTATCATTTTTCAGGTTGTATAATTGTGTGTCAGGCAGCTTTTTGGCTGTTTCTTCAGGTAATGTCCAACCGCCGGAACCTTTGCAGTCAACAAATACCCATTCGTTTTTACGCAGGGCGAAGAAACCGTTTACGGAATGATACACCATTGATTGCCGTTCCTTGCTTTCTTTTTTTGTTTTTTTGCCTGATAGTTCGTGCCAGAAACTGAAACTGTCTTCGGCCGTGTGAGGGGGCAATGTTGTTCCCAGCATGTCGGCAAGTGTAGCGAACAAATCGGTGGAGCATATCAGATGTCCTGAATGGCTTCCGGGTATGATTACATTGGGCCATGTCGCGAGTAGTGGTATTCGGTGCCCACCTTCCCATAGGTCGGACTTGGCACCGTTCCACGCACCGTTTGCCCGATGTCCGGTTTGTGCGATGTCTTCTTCCAGCCACATAGATCCGTTGTCCGAGGTAAATATGACTAATGTGTTGGCTGCCTTTCCGCCACGTTCTACGGCTGTGTATATGCGGCGTACGGTTTCGTCTATCATACAGACAAAGTCGCCGTAAGCTCCGGCAGTGGAGCGTCCTTTGAATTCTTCTCCCGGCAACCATGGGGCGTGGGGGGCTGTCAGTGCGAGATAGAGGAAATAGGGAGTGTCTTGCCTGGAGGCACGGGCTATGTATTCTTCTGACTTTTGGGTGAAGTAGGAGAGGCATTCTTGATGATTGAAGTCGTCTGCCACGTCGCCATGTCGATAGCGGGCACCTCTTACTTTTTTTTCGAGATAGTCTTCCGTATATCCGTTTACGGGAGCTGTCACTTTTCCGTCTTCTATATATATGTATGGGGGCATATCCAGTGATGCGGGCAGGATGCAGCTATAGCCGAAGCCACAGTCTGTGGGACCTCCGCTTATATAAGCGGTGTAATCTACATTGTCCGTGTTCTCTACATTCCACTCGTTGCCGGTAAAGAGGGGTTTCTTGGCATCCTTTTTTACCCAGTCGAGCCCGAGATGCCATTTCCCGATGCAGGCGGTCTGGTAGCCTTGGTTGCTGAGGAATGACGCAATTGTTTCGCGTCCTTTTTCAATCAGGGGGGAAGAATAGCCGGTCAAGACTCCTTTTTTAAGTGAAGAACGAAAAGCGTATCTTCCGGTTAGCGTGCCGTAACGTGTGGGAGTGCTGACTGAAGAGTTGCTATGGGCATCGGTGAACATAATTCCTGCGGATGCCATCGAATCTAATGTTGGAGTGGGAATCTGCGAGTGTGGATTAAATGCATTGATATCGCCATATCCCATGTCGTCTGCCAATATATAGATGATATTCGGTGGAGTAGGTTGCTGCTGGCTGGATTGTGTGTGGCAGGTACTAAGTGAGAAGGCCGCAGGGATTGCGATCAATTGATAAGTGAGTCTCAGAGTTTTCATTACTATTGTTTCTTAGGTTTAAAAGGTGATTACTGCATCGGTGCCTTAACTTATGTCGGTTAAGGAGCAGCGGGATGCGTTTACTTTATAAACACAACTGAAACAGATTGACTACTCAATGGTAAATATGAAAAAAAATAAGTAGAGGACTTCTTTCAGTTCTCCCAACGCTAAATAAATGTGACGCTCTACTGTACGTATTGAGATTCCCAACCGTTCGGCAATTTCTGTGTGGGACATATCTTCTTGTCGGCTCATGAGGAATACTTTTCGCCTTTGCTCGGGCATGCGGTCTATAGTAAGTTTAATGAGTAGTTGCAGTTCTTTGACATATAGCTGGTCATGGATGTCATCGGTACTATAATAATTGTAGTCTTCGGGTTCGGATTGCTGCTGGTATTTTTGTTCGACGGCTTTATGTTTGAGGAAGTTGAATATGTGGTTTCGTGTCATGGTATATATATAGTTATGCCATGTTTCTTTGTCTTCCCATGTTTCGGGAGTATTCCATAGTTTGGCAAAGACATCTTGAGCAATGTCTTCCGCATCTTCTTCTGATTGCAATATTTTCCAGGCAAAGGCTTTTACCTTTGGGAATATTTCATAGAATATCTGCTCGAATTTTTCTTGTTTATTCATCATCTTTTTGCGCAACTCTATATTTCATGATTAGATTTCATAAGTGGCAAAAATAGGTTTATTTATTTATAGGACAAACTTTATTCCTGAATTTAATGTATAATGATATAAAAAAAACTTAGTTGAGAGAGCTACTTGTGTTGATTCATTTAGAAGTGGATTTTGAGTCGTTTGTTTCTTTATCAGTTTGTTTTCTTGTTAAATGAATTTGTTCCCTCTCTATATTGTAATGATTGGGTGTCGTCAATAGACAGTCGTATTTTTGCACATTCATAATTTTTACAAATTTACAAAAGAATGGAGGTATTGCGAAAACTTTCGGGAGTCTTCACCACACAGAATTACACTAATCTTTTGTAGTAAGGATATGCAAGAACTGTTATCTAATTCACCTCGCCTTCCTAATCAATAATGTTAATGAAGCAAACCCTTTGGATTTTCTTTTTTCTTGCGTTCTAGCATAAGCAGTGTGATGTTACATTTTGAAAAGAGGTAGCATCGACTCCGTACTTGTTACCACCGGACTGCGTATCTGCGGTGTCTCTCCCATGTGTTGTGGCGGTACGTTTCGTATTCCTTCCACAATTGGCTTGACTTCCTACCCATCCTTTTCGGCACTATAGACTGTTGAGTATAACTCATTTTCTCGGCAAGTATTTGTTGTGTTATACCAAGTTTTTACACTCGGGGGCATAACAGTGGAAATCGACTATAAGCATTGCGCATAGTCCCTTTTATCTTGTTCGTTTTTAGTAGTCTGTGGGATGTGTCGCCATCTATATAGATTATTCACTATCACAAAATAATGTTCTTTTGAGTTCTTATTGTTCTATCATAAAGACAGTGTTTCCTTAATTGTTTGTTGCATATTTGTTTTATATCAATTTTTGATATAGATAATATTATTGATTTTCAGTGTATTATTATTTATGAAAAATTTATGATGCTGAAATTGAATTAAAATAATAGTAACTTCAAACACGTATAAGCATGGTAGAAATAGAAGAATACGTCTAGTCCGATGAAGAAGAGATTATAGCACTTGTCCTTCATTGCCAGAACGATGGCACTCGTCCGTTGGTAACGGTAGATGACCAGCCGGAATTACTTCACATCAAAGAAAAGTATATTGATGGCGGAGGGAATTTTTGGGTGGCAAAGGAAAGTGGGAAGGTTGTAGGAACCATCGGTTTAATGAATGCAGGGAATGGAGTGGTTATTTTAAAAAAGTTTTTTGTTTATGAACCTTATAGAAGTTTTCCTCATAATTTGGGTCGGCAGTTATATGCCATTTTCTTAGATTTTGCACAAAAACACAATTTCAGAGAAATAATCCTTGATACACCAAGGAATACAGACAGAGTATATCGGTTTTATGAAAAGGCCGGATTTAGAAAGATATCTCAAGAAAAGTTCCCTATAATTTATGACTATCTTTATAGAGATTCAGATTTTTCATATTAAGACTGAAATGAGCTGAATGGTAATCTTGATAATAAGTTAGCTATATCGCATTAAACTTTCAGTGATAACATTTCCCGTTCTTTCTTTGTCGAACTTTTAACTACAATATCGTAGGAGTTGCTTACAAGCTCTTTGATCTTATCATCAGATACGTCTTGATTGAAATAAACACTGATCCAATATTTCTTATTCATGTGCCATCCCGGTCTTATGCCGGTATATTCAGTTTGCAGTTCTCCGGATTCGTCAGGGTTGCATTTGATACAACAAAAATCGGAAATCTCAATGTTAACGAAACAGAACCATTTGTCCGCTGCATAAAAGCATAGAATGTCACGGCTATATTTGTCGGGCACATTGGGAAACGGCATCTTCTCATGGACTCCCTTAAAAGACAGGCAGTATTCTCTAAATTCTTCGATATTCATTTCACTTTTTTATGTTCGGTTATCTATGCAAAAATAGTTAGAATAAAGGAGTGGATAACCATTTTTCTATGAAAATATTCAGGTGAAATATATTAACTGATTGTTCTTAGAGTAGAAAATAACTATCATAACTCTCATTCTTTTTGCTAACATGTTTATTATCTGATGAATAAGTATGATAGACGCTTTTAAAATCCGGTATCTATCATACTTTCTTTATGAAATATGGGTATCTATCATTCCCGTTTCACTGTTTTTTTTGCTGTTTACTCCTTCTTTGTGTTGGCTCGCACATAAATTTTATGACTGCCGCTTCCAATGGTGTCAAGTACTCCTTCCTTTACCCAACCGTTCAATTCATTCAGCGCTTTGTTCTTTAGTAGTCCCGTCAGTTGCGTATACTCTTTGCGTCGTATCATCGGTCGTTCATCCAGAAACCTCTCCAACCTGCGCCGACGCTCTTCCACCGGAACTTCGGCGGAATGTGCAAATCCCGACTTCGCTTTTTCTACAAATCCGCGAACCTTCTTTCGGAAAGAAGATGATGGACGAAAATTTACATTATCGAAATAAATGGACTGCGCATGTATCTCTTTGGCATCCATCACCGGACGTGCTTTCAGCTTGGCTGAAAAATATCCTAGGTTCCCCAACTGGACGTGATGTCCGCTGACTAAATATTCGGATATTTTATTTTCAATAGCCAGCTGGACTCCTTCAATATCTGCCGGCGTAAAGCTGGAAGCTTGAGCGATCTCTTTTACAATTTGTTGAAAGTCGATGGTCCCGTTCGATACGATGCGGGGGTACAACGGCTGTTCGTCTTCGTCTTCTTTCGAAGACGGTTTTTTGCGAAAATCATACTTTGCGTACATGTCTTTTCTATTATGGGTTAATGTGGCTAAAATACCTTTTAAAAGGCATTTTAATGGTTGTTTTGCAGTAAGATAACCTACAATTGCAGCCTAGATAATCAACTGGAATCAGTAGCTTTTCTTGGGCACACATTCGTGGGCTGTAGAGCCCACAGATGTAAACTATACAGCCCGCATAGGTGGGCTGTACGGCACACTTATGCGGGCTGAAGTCTTACTGCCTGCAAAGATACATCATCCTGCCTTTATTCGCAAATTTAGTAAGCATTATTTCTATAAAATAAAGTCGTGTGGCGTGGCAAATAAAAGCAGTGAAATTTGTTTGGACGAAGAGCATGTTGTATCTTTGTATGGCTGTAGTGCAGCTTTCCTTTTACTGGAAATAATAATAAAAAAAGATGAAAATAACATTAGTCAGAGACGATGGCAAGGTAAAAACCTTACGGACGTTGAAAATGGAGCTCCTTTTGGAGCAGATGAAAACGGAAGTCAAGGCGCAGCCCGTCTCAAAGATGAGGGAAGTCTTGCGGTATACTCTTCCGGGAAATTCGATTGAAGAGGTGCGTAAAGTTCCCAAAGTGATGCCTGCCGCAGCTTTTGTCCGTAAAGAAGGGGTAATGACCCTGAATGAATATAACGGCATAGTGATGATGGAAGTCAATAACCTTTCGGGGAGGGCGGAAGCCGACGAAATAAAAGAACTGGTCAAAGAGCTTCCGCAAACATACCTTGCTTTTACCGGATCTTCCGGCAAATCAGTAAAGATATGGGTGCGGTTCACCTATCCGGACGACCGCTTGCCGACTTTACGCGAGCAAGCGGAACTTTTTCACGCGCATGCTTATCAGACGGCTGTGAAATATTATCAGCCACAACTGCCTTTTGATATCGAACTGAAAGAACCGTCGCTCGAACAATATTGCAGGCTGACGTATGATCCTGAACTTTATTTCAATCCGAAAGCAATGCCCATTTATATGAAGCAGCCCGTCAGTCTTCCGTCCGAAACGACTTTTATCAAACGAACGCGGGAAACTGATTCTCCTTTGCAGCGAATGGCGCCCGGATATGAAAATTATGAAGCATTGTCGGTGCTTTTCTCCGCTGCATTCAACAGGGCGCTCGAAGAACTGGACGGATACCGGGAAGGAGACGATCTGCAACCGCTACTAGTGTGTTTGGCGGAGCATTGCTTTCGGGCAGGTATCCCCGAAGAAGATACTGTGCGGTGGACAAAGGCGCACTACCGGCTCCCTTCGGACGAGTTACTGATTCGCGAAACTGTGAAAAGTGTCTACCGTTCCGCCAAGGGATTCGGCAAGAAGAGCAGTCTGACGGCCGAACAGCTTTTCGCCATGCAGATGGACGAATTTATGAAGCGCCGTTATGAATTTCGATACAATACGCTGACCACGGAAGTGGAATATCGCGAACGGAATAGTTTTAATTTCTATTTTCGTCCGGTGGACAAGCGGGTGCTGGCGAGTATCACGATGAATGCCATGTATGAAGGGGTGAAAATGTGGGATAGGGACGTAATCCGCTATTTGGATTCTGATCATGTGCCTGTTTATCAGCCTGTGGAGAATTTTTTGTATCATCTGCCTCACTGGGATGGTAAAGACCGGATTTTGGAACTGGCCAACCGTGTTCCCTGTGATAATCCACATTGGGCGCCGTTGTTCCGTCGGTGGTTTTTGAATATGGTTGCCCATTGGAGGGGAATGGATAAGAAACACGCCAACAGTACGTCACCTTTGCTGATTGGCCCACAGGCATATCGGAAATCGACTTTTTGCAGAATGCTTCTTCCTCCTGCTTTACAGGCGTACTATACGGATAGCATTGATTTCAGTCGGAAACGGGACGCGGAGTTGTATCTGAATCGCTTTCTGCTTATCAATATGGATGAATTCGATCAGATTAGTCCTACCCAGCAGGCTTTTCTGAAACATATTCTGCAAAAGCCGGTGGTGAACACACGTCGTCCGAATGCTTCGGCGGTGGAAGAGCTTCGCCGGTATGCATCGTTCATTGCCACGAGCAATCATCGGGATTTGTTGACGGATACTTCCGGTAGCCGTCGTTTCATCGGTATTTACATGACGGGAGCTATAGATGTGTCGCGTCCTATTGATTATGAACAGCTTTATGCACAGGCGTTGGAGTTGCTTTATCACAACGAACGTTATTGGTTTGACTCCGAAGAAGAGGCTATCATGACGGAAAACAACCGGGAGTTTGAACAATCTCCTGCCATCGAACAATTATTTATGGTTTATTATCGTAGGGCGGAAGAAGAGGAAGAAGGGGAATGGTTACTGGCTATTGACATTCTGCGGCGGATTCAGAAAGCAAGTAAAATGACGTTTTCCGCCAGGCAGGCGTCTTATTTCGGGCGTATCTTGCAGCGGCTCGGAGTGAAATCTAAACGGAAAACGTATGGTACGTATTATCATGTTGTACCTTTGGAGGTAGAATAGAATTTGTTATTTATTAATTGTTTACATCATATATATATAATGCTATGACTAAAAAAGATGCTATAAAAGTATTTGAAGATAAAAAGATCCGTGCTGTTTGGGATGACCAAAAGGAGGAATGGTATTTTTCCATTGTGGATGTGGTAAGCGTGCTAACAGAAAGTGTTGATGGGCGCAAGTATTGGAATAAGTTGAAACAGCGTCTTAAAGCAGAAGGCAGTGAGTTGGTGACAAGTTGTCACCAACTGAAATTACCTTCTTCTGACGGCAAACTGTATAAGACAGATGTAGCTACAACCCAACAGCTTTTCCGTCTAATTCAGTCTATTCCCTCGCCCAAAGCGGAACCCTTTAAGATGTGGATGGCTCAAGTCGCCAAAGAGCGTCTGGATGAAATGCAGGACCCCGAACTGACTATAAATCGGGCGATGATGGAATATAAATCTTTAGGTTACTCGGACAATTGGATTAATCAACGATTGAAATCAATTGAAGTACGGAAGGAACTAACTGACGAATGGAAAAGAAATGGGATGCAAGAGGGCGTTCAGTTTGCTGCATTAACGGATATAATTTATCAGACATGGGCTGAAAAGTCGGCAAAAGAATATAAGCAGTTTAAAGGATTGAAGAAAGAAAATCTCCGTGACAATATGACGAACACTGAACTGATCCTTAATATGCTTGCTGAAACGGCTACTACGGATTTGTCCAAAGAGAGAAACCCATCCGGTTTTGCTGAAAATGCCGAAGTGGCAAAAGATGGAGGAAATGTGGCAAGAGTTGCTCGCAAGCAATTGGAAAGTCAGCTAAAACGCCCTGTTATATCTCCACTTAATGCAAAAAGTGCATTGCAAGTTGGTGATGAACGGGAAAAAAATGAAACTTCAGGAGAGAGCGTGGATTGATCAAGTATGATAGATACCTCGTTTTTGATGGTCTAAGTATGATAGATACCGGAAATAATAGTTATCTATCATACTTATTCTTTTAATTATAAGTGGTTTATGAAAATGAATGAGAGTATGATACTAGTTTTTTTACTCATAGAGAAGATATTTTTTTCTAATCTCCTTGTAATCCTGTAATTCCTTTTGCCAACTATTCCGGATAGCCTCTTCCGATTCTCCTTTGAGGATAGCTTTGCGTACGCTGTCAGTTCCCATCAGCAAATCAAACCATCGGGCACGGGAGAAGAAAGCTGCTTTTTCGCCGGATAAGCGATAAAAGTCCAAGAAGTAGCGGAGTGTAAATCCGTTCACATTGGTTACATTCCGGAGGTCTTCCCCATAACAGGTGATACCTTTGTGCATCGGATTTTTGTCAAAACCGGGTAAGGAGCGGGGAGTAAAAGTGAAACTTCCGTATTTCTTATTAGGTGCGCCCAATACTTGGAAAGGAAAAGTTGTCCCCCGTCCCACGCTGACGCGGGTGGCTTCAAAAGGACAAAGTGAGGCATACAATCGGATAGACTGGTCGTTCGGGAGGTTGGGCGACGGTTTGATGGGAAGTGAATAAGGTGCTCCGTGTTTCCATCCGGTCATTGGAATTACCTTTAATGAACAAGGATTTTTCTTGTTGGCAATCCATCCTTCCCCGTTTATCATCTGTGCCAGTTCGCCGATGGTACATCCGTGGAGAACCGGAAGGGGTAACATGCCGACAAAACTCCGGTAGGCAGGTTTGAGTATCGGACCATCCACATAATCGCACGGATTGGGGCGATCCAGTACAACCATTTCTTTCTTGTTCTCTGCGCAAGCTTCCATCACATAATACATCGTGCTTATATAGGTATAAAAGCGTGCCCCTACATCCTGAATGTCGAATACAATCACATCGACATCTTTTAGTTGGGCGGCAGACGGCTTTTTGTTGTCACCATAAAGCGATACGATAGGAATGCCGGTGTGGGAATCTTTTCCGTCTTTCACCGTTTCACCCGCATCTGCGTTACCACGGAAACCATGCTCGGGAGCAAATACTTTGACTACCCGGACCTCTCTCTTTAATAAGGTATCGAGAAGATGAACCTGCTTTCTTCCCACAACAGAAGTGTGATTGACCACCATTCCGATGCGTTTTCCTTTCAGCAACGGCAGATATTGATCCATCTGTTCTGCTCCCGTGACAATTTGACTGTTTACACGCATTGGCAACAACATAATGAACAAAAATATAAGAATGAAGGAAACTCTAGTTTGCATATCGGTAATTTTTTTGTAATATTGCACAAAAATATTAATTTCTCATCAAGAGAGCAAAAAATAAAGCACATGAATCCATACGAAATCATTGATAAGTATTATCCGGAGAATACCCAGCAGAGACAAATCTTAGTAATACATAGTTTGGTCGTGTCCGGAAAAGCAATGAAAATGCTGGATGCTCATCCCGAATTGCGTTTAAACCGGAGTTTTGTAAAAGAAGCTGCTCTGTTGCATGATATTGGAATTTTTCAGACCGATGCTCCCACCATTCAGTGCTTTGGCACTCATCCTTATATCGCCCACGGATATTTGGGAGCTGAAATCTTGCGGGCGGAAGGTTTCCCCCAACACGCATTGGTGTGCGAACGCCATACGGGAGCCGGACTCTCGTTGGAAGATATCATTGCCCAGCAGCTCCCCGTTCCTCATCGTGAGATGCTGCCCATTACCCTGGAAGAGCAATTGATTTGCTTTGCGGATAAATTCTTTTCTAAAACCCATCTGGATGAAGAGAAAACTGTGGAAAAAGCGCGGCAAAGTATTGCAAAATATGGTGAAGAAGGCCTAAGCCGCTTTGATAGATGGTGTTCTCTCTTTTTATAGCACTAAAAAATAATTAAATAACGAAGATTCTAACTCATATTTGGTGAAGATTGTGTACTTTTGCCACTTCAAGCGTAAACTATTAGTTAATGGCGCCATTGAAAGCAAAAATACTTATATCATTCATACTGCTGATTGTCTTACTGATGCTTCCCGATGAGGCTACGTCTCAGCGTCGAAGAAGAGGAATGATTGCCTCCAATACCGCACAAACGGATTCCCTTCAGGGAAATGATTCGTTGAAAGCAGATACGGTAACGGTACGTATTGATTCCATCGCACCGGTAAAGAAGAAACAACCACTCGATGCACCGGTTGTTTATGAATCCAACGACTCCACTGTCTTTACTTTGGGAGGAGCCGCTACACTTTATGGTAGCGGAAAAGTGAATTATCAGAACATCGAACTGGCTGCGGAAGTTATTTCGATGAATCTGGATAGTAGTACTGTGCATGCTTATGGTATCAAGGATACTACCGGAGTGGAAAAAGGTAAACCGGTATTTAAAGAAGGTGATACCTCGTATGATACGGAAACAATCCGATATAACTTCAAAACCAAGAAAGCGGGAATTACTGATATCGTCACCCAGCAGGGAGAAGGATATGTGACCGGAAGCAAGGCGAAGAAAGGGGCCAATGATGAAATTTTCATGGAGCATGGGCGTTATACAACCTGCGATCATCACGATCATCCCCACTTCTATATGCAGCTGACGAGAGCTAAGGTGCGCCCTAAAAAGAATGTAGTGACAGGACCTGCCTATCTGGTTGTGGAAGATGTGCCTCTGCCGTTGGCTGTGCCGTTCTTCTTCTTCCCATTCTCCAGCAGTTACTCTTCCGGTTTCATTATGCCGACTTATATGGATGACTCCAGTCGTGGTTTCGGTTTGGCAGAAGGAGGATATTACTTTGCCATGAGTGATATCATGGACTTGAAAATAACGGGAGATATCTTCACGAAAGGTTCATGGAGATTGTCTGGATTGACAAACTATAATAAACGCTATAAATATTCCGGTACGCTGCAAGCGGACTATCAGGTCACCAAGACTGGAGATAAAGGGATGCCGGACTATACAGTTGCTAAGGACTTTAAGGTGGTATGGAACCATCGACAGGATGCTAAAGCCAGTCCGAACACTACATTCTCTGCCAGTGTGAACTTCTCGACCAGTAGTTATGAACGTTCTAATATCAACAACCTTTATAATTCGCAGTTGTTGACTCAAAATACCAAAACATCAAGTATTAGTTATTCTCGTAGTTTTCCCGATATCGGTCTGACCTTATCCGGAACTACCAATATCGCACAGACAATGCGTGACTCTTCTATTGCGGTCACTTTGCCTGACTTGAATATTACGTTGAGCCGTCTGTTTCCGTTCAAGCGCAAGAAAGCGGCAGGAGCCGAACGTTGGTATGAAAAGATTTCCGTTAGCTATACAGGACGTTTGACAAACAGTATCCGTACCAAAGACGACCGTCTGTTTAAAGCCGGATTAAGTGAATGGGAGAATGCAATGAATCACAATATTCCTATCAGTGCTACTTTTACACTGTTCAAATATTTGCAGGTTTCTCCTTCGGTCAATTATACAGAGCGTTGGTATACTCGTAAGGTTAATCAGCAATATAATGAGGTAGACCATAAATTGGAAGCATTGCCGGGTGATACATTGAATGGTTTCTACCGGGTTTCCAATTATTCGGCAAGTTTGAGTTTGAGTACGAAACTGTATGGTATGTACAAACCTCTTTTTGCTAAGAAGAAAGAGATACAGATTCGTCACGTATTCACGCCGCAGGTAAGTCTTAGCGGTGCTCCGGGATTCAGCAAGTACTGGGAAGAATATACAGATTATAATGGCAATACGCAATATTATTCTCCTTTCACGGGGCAACCTTATGGAGTACCTTCGCGCGAAGGATCGGGAACAGTCAGCTTCTCTATTTCAAATAACTTGGAGATGAAGTATTACGACGCCAAAAAAGATACGCTTAAAAAGGTTAGTCTGATTGATGAATTGGGAGCGAGTATGTCCTATAATATGGCTGCCAAAGAGAGACCTTGGAGTGATTTAAGTATGAACCTCCGTTTGAAACTGACGAAAAATTATACTTTCAATATGAATGCATCGTTTGCTACGTACGCTTATACATTCGATAAAAGCGGTAATGTAGTGACTAGTAATCGTACAGAATGGTCGTATGGTCGTTTTGGGCGTTTCCAAGGATATGGTTCTTCTTTCAACTATACCTTTAATAATGACACATGGAAGAAATGGTTCGGTCCGAAAGAAGAGGATGAAAAAGGAAAAGATAAGAAGTCGGAGGATAGTGATGATGAAGAATCCGACGGAACGGAAGGAGATGGTACTACACCTAAGAAAGTAGAGAAAGCACAGGCAGACCCGGATGGTTATCAGGTGTTTAAGATGCCTTGGTCGTTGAGCCTTAGCTATTCGTTTAATATCCGTGAAGATAGGTCTAAGCCTATTAACCGTTATTCCATGCGATATCCTTATACGTATACGCATAACATCAATGCAAACGGAAATATAAAGATTTCTAACAACTGGTCGCTCTCGTTCAACTCGGGCTATGATTTTCAGGCAAAAGAGATTACGCAAACTTCTTGTACAATCTCCCGTGATTTGCACTGTTTCAACCTGTCCGCCAGTCTTTCTCCTTTCGGACGCTGGAAATATTACAATGTTACCATCCGTGCGAATGCAAGCATCTTGCAAGACTTGAAGTATGAGCAGAGAAGCCAAACACAAAGTAACATTCAGTGGTATTAGGATAAGTTGAGAGTGGAGAGTTGAGAGTTGAGAGTGGAAATTCGGACGTGTAATTGTTTTGTTACAATATAGAAAAAGAAAAATGGCTGCGCTATCATTCGACGAATAGTGCAGCCATTTTTTTACTCTTTACTCTTTATTCTTAACTCTCAACTCTCAACTCTTAACTCTCAACTCTCAACTCTCCACTCTCAACTTCTCCAACTACCATGCGATTTCTGTTTTTCCATGGGTTTTCAGGTAATCGTTTGTACGGCTGAAATGTTTGTTTCCGAAGAAGCCGTTGTAAGCTGAAAGAGGAGAGGGATGGGCGGAAGTGAGTACCAGATGCTTGTTGCGGTCGATAAACGCTCCTTTCTTTTGAGCGTATGATCCCCATAAGATAAATACCAGGTTTTCTTTTTCTTCTGCCAGGGCACGGATTGCAGCATCGGTAAATGTTTCCCAGCCACGATTCTGATGTGAACCTGCTTGGTGGGCACGTACGGTCAGGGTTGCGTTGAGTAATAATACTCCTTGTTCTGCCCAGCGAGTCAGGTTTCCCGTGGTTGGGGCGTCTGAACCGATGTCGGCTTTGATTTCTTTGAATATGTTCACTAATGAAGGGGGAAAAGGCACTCCGTCGTTTACAGAGAAACAGAGACCATGTGCTTGTCCCGGTCCATGGTAAGGATCTTGTCCTATAATTACAACTTTCACTTTGTCGAAAGGACAAAGGTTGAAAGCATTGAAGATCAGTTTTCCCGGAGGGAAGATCTGATACTGGCTATATTCGCTTTTGACGAAATCGGTCAGTGTGCGAAAGTAGTCTTTGTCGAATTCGGGTTTTAAATGTGCTTTCCAGCTTTCTTCAATTTGTACGTTCATAGTTTGTTATATAAGGTGTATATCAAGTTCTTCACATTCTTTGCGCATATCTTCGGGCCAGATGCTGGCTTGTATCTCTCCGATGTGAGCTTTGCGAAGGTAGAACATACACAAGCGGGATTGTCCGATACCTCCTCCGATAGATAGTGGAAGGGTGTCATTCATCAATCGCTTGTGGAAATAAAGTTCCAGTCTTTTTTCTTCTTTTTCTTCTTTCAACTGACGTTGCAAGGCTTCTTTGTCAACACGGATTCCCATAGATGATAATTCGATGGAGCGTTGCAGTACATTGTCCCACAGAAGGAGGTCGCCGTTTAGTCCGGGCAAGTCGTTCAATCCTTTGGTTGTGTAGTCGTCATAGTCCGGTGCGCGTCCGTCGTGCTTCTTGCCGTCGCTAAGTTTGCAGCCTATGCCTATGATAAACACAGCTCCGTATTTCTGGCAAATGGCATGTTCGCGACATTTGGGTTCCAGATCCGGATAAAGTTGGCGCAATTCTTCTGAATGGATGAAATGTAGCTTTTGTGGCAGGCACGGCTTGATTTGCGGATACATTTCGTATACCATATATTCTGTACGGATCATAGCCGCATAAATACGGTTGACGATCTCTTTCAGGAAGTTTACGTTCCGGTCTTCATTGGTGATGACACGTTCCCAGTCCCACTGGTCTACGTAGAGAGAATGCAGGTTGCCCAGTTCCTCGTCTGAACGGATTGCGTTCATATCCGTATAAATACCATATCCGGGTTCGATATGATAGTCAGCTAAGGTCAACCTTTTCCATTTAGCCAATGAATGAACCACTTCGGCTTGTGCATCGCCCAGATCTTTAATAGGGAAAGAAACGGGTCGTTCTATTCCGTTCAAATCGTCATTGATACCCATTCCTTTCAATACGAAAAGGGGGGCAGTCACACGTCTAAGGCGTAGCTCGGATGACAAGTTTAATTGGAAGAACTCTTTTATTTGCTTGATTCCCAGCTCGGTCTGTTTGAGGTCGAGTAGCGGATTATAGTTCTTAGGTTTTATCAAGTAACTCATAGGTTTGTTAAATGTTAATTGTCGGCAAAGATAGGAATAAAATTGATATATGTAATGGATATTCTCTAAAAGATTGTCAATTTGATAAAGTAAATGCTCTAAAGCATTTCAAAATAACAGTGCCTTAACATGGGGAAGTACCTTAAGAACTATAAAAAAAGAAGAATCATTAGGAAGATGAGAAGATTTTTTATACTTTTGTCCTCGCATTTAGAAAGAATGGCTTCTTTATTTAAGCGGATGAAGCGTTTTTTCTAACCTGATAAATTTGTATAAGCACCTGTAGTTCAATGGATAGAATGGAGGTTTCCGGTACCTCAGATAAGGGTTCGATTCCCTTCGGGTGTACTTTAAAGCTGTACTTGCAGAGAGTACGGCTTTTTATTATTGTATTTTCAGCCCATGTATGGTATATGATGTTACAGCGCAGAGCTTTTTATCTTCGAATATTTTTATAGCGTCCTTTTTAGTCATGACCTTTTGTGTTTTGATTCTTTTCCTTGTTCAACCAGAATTGTCGATTATGCAAATATACAACTTTCACATGATAAAAAAACAGTAATAGATAAAATCTTGTGTTCCATATTATTATCCGTAGTTGCATAATTTAGTCTAAAGAGAATGAAAAGTTGTTTTAGATGATTGGAATCTCATAGAAAATGCTAACTTTGTAACGATGAAGAAGTAAAAAAATGATGTTGATATAGTGTATTTATAGCTTTCCGGAAGTAGATATCTGACGATAAATTATATTAATCCCATAAATATAAATTAGAATGGAAGAAGCTAGAAAAAAGAAATGGGCTAGTGTGGCGCTGATTATCGGAGCTATTGGTTTTATCATTATTATGATTTACTTTACAGTTATTTCAAGTCTCAACATGTAAAACAGATCATTATGGCATTGAAAAATTGAAGCTTGGACATTTCGTTTGAATCTGTCCAAGCTTGTTTTTTGTGGTTCTGAATGAGATTGACCGGTAGTCTGGCAATGCCTCTTCTTTAGCTTCTTGAAACCTGAAGTCCCTTGTCAGAAAGCGTCATTTCTACAAAACGAGCGCGTGGGTTGGGGGCTTGTTCTGTCAGTATCCGTCGGATTTGTCCGGCTGCTTGCGGATCTTTGGCTACCATATATAAATAACCGCCGCCGCCTGCTCCGGGGAGTTTGTATCCTAGGGTATAATCTTTGATTTTCTCGATAATGGCTGCTACTGCCGGCGGATTGGTTCCGCAATCTAATGCCTGGTTTTGTATCCAGGTTTTGCCGACCAATCGACCGAAACTATCGAAGTTGCTGCGCAGGATAGCTTCACTCATATCCATTGCATGAGCTTTCATCTCGGCTAGCAAACTTAGATGTGGACCGGAATTGAGGAACATGGAACTGACGATTTCTGCCAGAATACTTTTGGCAGTGCGGGTTATTCCTGTATAATATAACAGATGACAGTCGCGGTAGTCGGGATGAATAAAGAGTTGGTCGGGCAACCAGCGCACTAATGGATGCTGTTCGAAACCTGCTTCGGATTGCAGCAGCTTAATGCCGGAGAAGACACCGCCATATTGATCCTGCCAACCTCCTCCTGTGGTCAGTAGTTGTTCCAATACTAATGTGTAACTGCATATATCATTCTTGTCCCAAGCCAGTCCGCAGAAATCATTGATTGCTCCGAGCACGGTGGATGCCAGGATAGAACTGGTGCCCAAACCCGAGCCAGCAGGAATAGCAGCCAACAGGGTAATTTCGATTCCCGAGCCGAAAGCTTCCAGCTGTTTGGCTAAAGAAGGATAGGATTCTGTGGAGAATGCCGGCGCGAAGCCTGCCAACGTAAGGGCGGCTTTTGGGATGGAAAATGGAGAACCCACCTTTTTGTAATCTTGCAGTTCCTCATAATTTCGTATCACTTCCATTGCACCCATGTCGATGGAACGAAGGGTAATATGATATTCCTTGCAAGGTTTAACGTATACTTGCAGCGGCGGTTGGCCGTTCAGTTCGATGGCAAGATTGACAACGCTTCCTCCTGAATAAAGAGAGTAGGGAGGAGTGTCCGTCCATCCTCCTGCCACATCAATGCGTACAGGGCTGCGGCTCCATACAATCTGATCGGAATAAACGTTGAGTGTGGGATGACTTTTACGTTCGTTCATCACTCCCAATAAACCGTCGCGGAGCAGTTGGAAGGCTGCCTGTTCTTCTTTTGCGCAATCTTTGTCTTCACGTAGTTTCATGATGCGTGCGCGAAGCATCCGGTTGTGTATCCGTAGCATGGGTGCGGCATCTTCTTGCAGGACATCGGGAGTATCCAGGTTGAAACGTACAAATTCGTTTGCGGCATCCAGTAAGTTAAGTTGATAGAATACGCTTTTTTCATAATTAGCCGCCAGTCCTTTCCAGTTCTCTTTACGGAAAGCGTTGCGCTGTTCATAAAGACGCTTGAGGTTGGCGCCTGCCGAGATTTCGTCGGCAGAAACTTTCTCTGCTTTGAGCCAACGTTTTTTCCCTTCTTCCAGTTGGGGCTCCGATGTCATCCAGCGCACTAATATGCCTAAATCTTCAACAGAAGTTACTTTGGGGAAGATAGATGCTGATTGTAAATCATCGGTGCGTCCTTTTATATCCTCCCAGGTAATTCCTCTTTCTTCCATCCAGCGGGTGAAAGGGATATTAAGATAGGTAGTCGTTGATTTGTCCAACGCTCCTTTGAACACATCATCTAATCCATACGGACGTGCAACAAAGTCATTGTCGCCGATAGGGATAATGTCGATGCAGACTCCATCCGGCAGGTTGATGTTCCATTGGTTTTCGGGAACTCCTGTTATTATTTGGCGGGAACCCAGTTTCCAGCCTTTTCCCACATGACTATTCTCAATCCATAAGTTGGCATTGTCTGCAGAAAGAGAAACTTGTGTGATAGAGTTCTGGATAAAGATAGCCGGATTCGGTTTTACTTTCCGGTGCATGATCCTTCTTTGATCGCGTACCTTGTCTTGTATGGCTAAAGTAGAAGAAATCAGCTCATGGCTTGTGCCATAATGATAGAATTCTCCACCGGGCAAAGGCAATATGGCTACGGATAATTGATTGATTTCTTCATCTTCCGTTTTGGGATGCTCTCCCAAAGCCAAGCCGTAGTCCGAGTATAAGTCATAATAATTAATATCATTGGTTCCTTCTTTTAATGACCGTTTCATCAATACTTCGATGGCGCGGTCACTCAAAATCCAGATACCGATGTCCATCAGGAAAAGATGAGTTTTCGATAATCCTTCCAACTCTTCAAGAGAAGGTTTCTGTAACATGAAGTCGAGAACCTCCGGCTTTTTCCGGTCGGAAACAAATACACCATGATGGGTTGCCAAGGAAGGATTTACCCATAAGCCGTAGCATACTACGTCTGCATTCGGAATATCCTGGAGTGGCTTTTCCGAACGGATATATACATCTCCGCTTGCGATCAGCGTATTCAGACCGGCCGGGGCCTGATTCATAATCCTTTCATAGAGCGGGAGCTGCAATGATAATAGATTCTGTCCGAGTTTTTGTCCTCTTTCCCAACTGAAGATCGGGATCGGAGTCAATATTTTGCCGGAAGGTCCGTAGCTGGGCAGGCGACGGCTTTGTCCGCCTGCATGGAGCAATATTCTTTTTTCATCTCCTATCCAGTTGCCGAAAGATTTTTGTGGCGCGAATGCCTGATGGCAGGCCTGCAATAACCATGTCGTTCCGCCGCCGGAGCCTAGTTTGCTCCCAATGGGGTCTGATGTACAAAACCAATCGGTATGGTTGACTTCTTCCAGTTCGTGGAAGCAATGGATCAAATTGGGTGGTAAGGATAATAACTTTTGCATAGTAGAATCTGCGTTGGCTTAGATGGAATCTAAGTGAATTAAACTCCTGTAAAAATACGATTTATATTCCTTCTTTTCAATGTTTTTCTCCTGTTTTGAAGAATAAATTATCTTTTCAGCTTTTAGGTGTTCTTTTCAAACAGCGTATCCCAATGGTCGCTTAGTGCTTGCATGGATGGCAGTAGCAGATCGGCTCCGGCATCCAGCAATACTTGTCCGTCCAAAGGACCTGTATTTACAGCTATTGTAAAGATGCCCGCATTGTGTCCGGCTTCCACTCCTAACGGAGCGTTTTCTACTACGATGGCTTCATCAGCTTTAAGTCCGCCTTTTTTCAATGCCATCAGATACGGTTCGGGATTGGGCTTACCATATTTTACATCGAACGCTGTAACCATCAATTCTTTACGAAACATTCCCGGATAGTTGTGCTCTAACCGTTCGAGCAGGGATAGTTGGCCGGAACCAGTGACCACCATCGGAATCAGTCCGTCCTTTTTCACTTTTTGTAGCAACTCCCATGCACCGGGCATACGTTTTGCTTCAGGATACGAATTGAACAAAACACTTTTCTCCTGATAGATACTTTCTATTTCTTCTTGGGTAGCTTCTCTGCCCAGTTCACGTTGGAAAACAATATTAATAGTGGAGGCTCCTGTCCGTCCTTCGTGCATATATGCTTCTTCGCGGCTAAGAGTGAGTCCATGAGATTTCATTACTGTATGCCAGGCTTCCGAATGATAGGGCATAGAGTCAAAAAGTACGCCGTCCATGTCAAACAGGACGGCTTTCAGTTTCTTTTTCATACTTTGGTACGTTGCAGAATCTTTTTAAGATGATATTTTATTTTTCTATAAGCATTTTCTTCAGATCAGACAGAGGAATAATCACATCGTATTGCTGACCGGATTCCTTGCCGATATATCTGTAAGCTATGCTTTTATTGTTATCTATGCAGGTTTTGATGAATATCTGGGTGGCGGGATCGGTCTGACTTGCCAGTGTTGATACAATACCCTCTTTCACTTCTGCTGCGTTTTCTTCAATCTGGCTGATGGGACACAATTCTTCGTCCACACTGCATATATAAACAACCGATTCGCCTATGACCTCGATTTTTTCGACAATGACTTCTTCGCTGGCTTGCATCGGGAATTGCAGGTTCGCCATTTTCAGTTGCGCTTCAAGCTTTGTTTGTCCGCTTTGTGCAGGGTCGGCATTTGTATTAATCACTTCTTTCAGTTCTTCGGCGGTAAGTTCGCAAACCGCTTGTTCGCCCGACTTATTCCCTACAAATATCATGTGTAATCCGGAATTGCATTTTGCCATCAACTTGAGCATCTCTTTTACATCTGCTGCCGGATTTTGAAACATCATTGTGATAGATGATTTCATGCTTTCCGGATTGTCTTTCAATATCTTTATATTGGTAATCTCTTCGTTCATGTTCAGCGTGTACACTACGTTATTCCCGTCGTAGATGATGCTGGTGATCGTACCGACTGCTCCCATGTCTATCGGACACTGTTTGTTGGCTACTCCGATCACTGTCTTGAGTTTGGCTTCCTGGCAACCGGTCATTACGAGCATTAGCAATGATATGCTACATAATAATATGAATCCACTGGATTTCTTTAATAAATTTCCTGTCATTTTATTTGTTCTTTTTAGTTTGATTCGCTTAATCTACAGTTGTATATGAGGCAAAGATAACGATAAAAAACGAGAGATAAGTTAGAACGGGAAGATAGTTTAGTGATTACTTGCCATGTGGTATCTACTGCCAACTCTTGTCGTGTAGACTGTTCGGCACTACTGAATTGCGGCGTATTACTTGTATAATTATTTGTTGTTTAGAAGAATATGTGTATTTTTGTAACGTTATAAACTCGACGATAGCATGAAAAAGAGAGTATTATTGTTGCTACCATTGTTTTTAGGCGCCTGCTCTGATAGTGGGGAAAGTCCTGTTATCAAGATAGAAAAGCTTTATGCAAAGGTTGAATCGGAGGATGAAAGTTCCGGTTCCGGTGAAAAAGACTATGCGAATCAGAGGGACGAATTGCCGGCCTTGAAGGTGGGGGACGAAGTGAAAGCTCTTCTGCTTTTGGATGGAAATGGAGCTGAACTGAAAACCTTTAGACTTCAGAATGATGATGAAGTGGATACTAAACTCATCTTTGAGAAAACAGAAGTATCTACAGAGGGAAATCTGACAGATGTGGAAAAGGGACAGCTTCGTTTTAAGGATGGTGTGTCAAAAGCTAAAATTATGGTGATTGCGACCATCAAACAAGTAGATAAGAACGGCGATGTAAAATTAGAGTTCTATCTTTCTTCCAAAGCCGAATGTGAAGGAGCACAGGAAGAAATCGGCTTGAAGACGAAAGCGGAGGATGATAAGTAAAAATGGTGCGCTGTAAACGGTACAACGGATAATAAACGGTGCAACCGGAAACAGCAACCAATAGAATATAATAATGAACGGTGAACAAATCTATGCATATAGCATAGTTGTTCACCGTCCATTGTTTATAGTTTACCGTTTATAAAAACGTTCTTGATTACAGTTTTGCACGGATTGCTTTAGATTCTTCTTCATACCCCGGTTTGTCCAGCAACGCAAACATATTCTTTTTGTATGCTTCCACACCCGGTTGGTTGAATGGATTCACGCCTAGCAAGTAACCGCTGATACCGCAAGCCTTTTCGAAGAAATAGAGCAGACCACCGATGTTGTATTCGCTCAATTCCGGAAGTACGATACGCATATTAGGTACACCACCGTCTACGTGAGCCAACTGTGTTCCCAATTCGGCCATCTTGTTCACTTCGTCCACACGTTTGCCGGCTAAGAAATTCAAGCCGTCCAGATTTGCTTCATCAGAAGGAACTTCCAGTTTGTGGTTAACCTTCTCTACTGAAATCACCGTTTCAAAGATAGAACGTTCGCCTTCCTGAATCCATTGACCCATAGAGTGGAGGTCTGTTGAGAAATCTACCGATGCAGGGAAGATACCTTTATTGTCTTTTCCTTCAGATTCTCCGTAAAGCTGTTTCCACCATTCGCTTACATAGTGCAGTTTTGGGCAGAAGTTAACGAGGATTTCGATCTTCTTACCATTTCTGTACAACTCATTGCGGGTAGCAGCGTAGATAGCAGCAGGGTTTTCAGCAAATGCAACGTCCGAACCACATACTTTTTCCATGTCGGCAGCACCGGCAACCAGTTTGTCGATATCGAATCCGGCCACTGCGATTGGCAGCAAACCAACCGGAGTCAGGACAGAGAAACGTCCGCCTACGTTATCGGGGATGATGAATGTTTTGTATCCTTCTTTGTCGGCTGTAACACGGGCGGCACCTTTCTTGGCATCCGTCACGGCAACGATTACTTTCTTTGCAGTTTCTTTGCCGCGCTGATCTTCACATTGCTTCTTCAGCAAACGGAAAGCAAGAGCTGTTTCAGTAGTAGTTCCTGATTTAGAGATATTGATGACACCGAATTTCTTGTCTTTCAGATATTCAGTCAGTTCGTACAGATAATCTTCGCTGATATTGTGTCCTGCATAGATCATGACAGGAGCTGTTTTCTTTTCCTGCAACCAAGTGAAGCTGTTAGACAAAGCTTCGATGACGGCACGGGCACCCAGATAGCTACCACCGATACCGGCTACGATTACTACTTCACAATTGTCTCTTAATACTTTTGCAGTAGCGTTCAGGTCGGCCAGGTGTTCTTTAGTGATAGAAGAAGGCAAATGCAACCATCCTAAAAAGTCGTTACCTTTGCCTGTACCTTTTTCAAGCATTTCCTGTGCGGCTTTTACTTCAGCTTCGTAAGCAAAAACCTTTTCTTTGGAGATGAATCCAAATGTTTTTTCAATGTTTAAACTAATCATATATTTTAAGTATTAAGTTTTAAGTATTAAGTATTAGTCATCAAGTATGGATTGTCAAGTATGAGTACCTGCGGGTAATACTTAAATGCCTAATACTTAATACTTAATATTTTTTTATCTAAAAGAGTCAGTCAACAGTTTAATCTCGATCATTGGTGAGATACGTTCGTACAGAATGTTGTACACTGCGTCCAGTATCGGCATATTGACATGATGATGCTTATTGATTTCTTTGATACATTTTGTACCATAGTAACCTTCCGCAATCATTTCCATTTCAATTTGCGCACTCTTAACGGAATACCCTTTACCTATCATCGTTCCGAAAGTTCGGTTGCGGCTGAAGTTGGAGTAACCGGTCACCAATAAATCCCCCAGATAAACAGATTCATCCACGTTTCTGTTCAACGGATGCACCGTATTCAAGAAACGGTTCATTTCCTGAATGGCGTTGGAGATCAGTACAGCCTGGAAGTTGTCGCCATATTTCAGACCGCTACAGATACCGGCAGCGATGGCATATACGTTTTTGAGTACCGAACTATATTCGATACCCGCTACGTCATCACTGACAGATGTTTTGATGAAGCTGCTTCCCAAACGACGTGCGAAGATACGTGCTTTGTCTTTGTCAGGGCAGGCGATAGTCAGGTAGGAGAGGCGTTCCAAGGCTACTTCTTCTGCGTGGCAGGGACCTGCAAGGACTGCTATATTTTCTGGTGGTACACCATATTCTTTTGTGAAGTATTCCGATACAATAACGTTGTCATCGGGTACGATTCCTTTGATAGCGGTGATGATAAACTTATCTTTTATCTTGGTTTTCAGTTTTTTCAGATGCGCCTTCAGATAAGGAGAGGGAGTGACGAAGATCAGTGTATCCGATTCTTTCACCACATCGTTGATGTTGGAACTGAATGAGATGCGTTTTGTATCAAATTTCACTCCTGTCAGATAAGCCGGATTGTGCCCTAATCGTTTAAAATCGGCAATGCGGTCGTCTCGCCGCATATACCAATTGATAGAGTCTTCTTGGGCCAGACACATCTTTGCGATGGCTGTAGCCCAACTTCCTCCGCCCATTATCGCTATCTTGCCGGGTAATTTCATTTGTATGGATTTGGATGAAGAACTTATTAAATTTTCTGTATCCACTCAGTTACGTCGTTTACCGACGGATTGGTCAGTTCTAATTTATATTTCTTGTTAATGCCACAGATGTCCTGGTGCAACTTCTGCGGATTGACATCTTTCATGTCAGCTACAGTGTTGTAACCGGCTTTTTGGATCACCGGAACCCAGTCTTCTGCGATTCCCAATTCCATATATTTAGCGGCAGCGTCTTTTTTCACTACTTTTTCCGGACGCATTTGCGGGAAGAATAATACTTCCTGAATAGTGGTCTGTCCGGTCATTAACATTACCAGGCGGTCGATACCGATACCGATACCCGATGTAGGAGGCATACCATATTGTAAAGCGCGCAAGAAGTCCTGATCGATAATCATCGCTTCATCGTCTCCCTTGTCGGCCAAACGCATCTGCTCTTTGAAACGTTCTTCCTGATCCAACGGGTCATTCAATTCCGAGTAAGCATTAGCCAGCTCTTTACCGTTCACCATTAACTCGAAACGTTCGGTCAGTCCCGGTTTAGAACGATGCATCTTGGTCAGCGGAGACATTTCAACCGGATAATCGGTGATGAAAGTTGGCTGGATATACGTACCTTCGCAGAATTCTCCGAAGATTTCATCAATCAGCTTGCCTTTACCCATTGTCTCGTCGATTTCCTCCATTTTCAGTTCCTTGCAAACTTGGCGGATTTCTTCTTCGCTCTTGCCGTTCAGGTCGTATCCTGTCTTTTCTTTGATAGCATCCAGGATAGGCAGGCGGCGGTAAGGAGCTTTGAAACTGATCGTTTTTCCGTCGACAACGCTTTCCGTACAGCCGTTTACAGCGATACAGATACGTTCCAGCAGTTTTTCGGTGAAATTCATCATCCAGTTGTAATCCTTGTACTGAACATAAAGTTCCATACAGGTAAATTCCGGATTGTGAGTTTTATCCATGCCCTCGTTACGGAAGTTCTTACCTATTTCATATACACCTTCAAAACCACCTACGATCAGTCGTTTCAGATAAAGCTCTGTTGCGATACGTAGGTAAAGGTCTATATCCAATGAGTTATGGTGAGTGATGAACGGGCGTGCACTGGCTCCACCGGCAATAGATTGCAGGATAGGAGTTTCCACTTCCGTGTAACCAGCCTCATCCAAAACGTTGCGCAATGTTTTCACTACAGTGGCGCGTTTCAGGAATGTTTCTTTGATGCCGTCATTTACTACCAAGTCCACATAGCGTTGGCGATAACGGAGTTCGGGATCTTCAAAAGAGTCGTAAGCTACTCCGTCTTTGTATTTAACGATTGGCAACGGTTTAATAGACTTTGCCAGTACAGTCAGTTTCTTTGCATGGATACTGATTTCACCCATTTGTGTGCGGAACACGAAACCTTCGATACCGATAAAGTCACCTAAGTCGAGCAGGCGTTTAAATACAGCGTTGTACAGTTCCTTGTCTTCTCCCGGACAGATATCATCACGGGTGATGTACACCTGGATGCGACCTTTAGAGTCCTGCAATTCGATGAAAGATGCTTTACCCATCACGCGGCGGCTCATGATACGGCCGGCTACGGAAACCTGGCGTGGCTCTTCGTCGTCTTTAAATTCAGCTTTAATATCTGTAGAGAAAGCATTGGTTACATACTCTGCTGCAGGGTATGGATCAATACCCATTGCACGAAGCTCATTCAGACTGTTACGTCGAATAATTTCCTGTTCACTTAGTTCTAATATATTCATTTCGTTACGTATTAACTCAATTTTGTGGGCAAAAATACGAAACTTTTCTCATATATCCTGTAATCCGTCTCTTTTTTGTATCTTTGCACCCTCAAACTAATAGGTATGACAGGACAAAAGACACCCACTGCGTTGGGTACGGAAAAGATTGGAAAGCTTTTAATGCAGTATGCCATTCCGGCAATTATCGCCATGACGGCGTCTTCTCTTTATAATATGGTAGATAGTATTTTCATTGGTCATGGAGTAGGGGCGATGGCTATCTCCGGGTTGGCATTAACCTTTCCGCTAATGAATCTTGCCGCGGCTTTCGGCTCTTTGGTGGGGGTAGGTGCGGCTACATTGGTTTCGGTGAAATTGGGACAGAAAGATTACGATACCGCACAGCGGGTACTTGGCAATGTACTGGTATTGAATATTATCATCGGGCTTGCTTTTACAGTCGTCACATTGTTGTTTCTCGACCCTATTCTTTATTTCTTCGGTGGTAGTGATGCTACGGTAGGTTATGCCCGCGATTATATGGTTGTTATCTTGTTGGGTAATGTCGTCACCCACCTTTATTTAGGCCTGAATGCTGTACTACGTTCGGCGGGACATCCGCAGAAGGCGATGTATGCCACGATTGCTACGGTAGTGATTAACACAATACTCGACCCTGTTTTTATTTATGGCTTCGGTTGGGGAATACAAGGAGCGGCAATCGCTACCATTACTGCACAGGTGATCGCATTGGCATGGCAGTTCAAGCTATTTTCTAATAGAGAGGAACTGTTACATTTTCATAAAGGTATTTTCCGGTTAAAAAAGAAGATTGTGTTTGATTCTTTAGCAATTGGTATGGCTCCTTTTCTGATGAATCTGGCAGCTTGTTTTATCGTGATTTTGATTAATAAAGGATTGAAACAGTATGGAGGTGATTTGGCTATTGGAGCTTTTGGAATTGTCAACCGCCTGGTATTCCTTTTTGTCATGATTGTGATGGGATTGAATCAGGGGATGCAGCCCATTGCCGGGTATAATTATGGTGCCAAGCAATATCCCCGTGTGACGAAAGTCTTGAAAATTACGATTTATGTAGCCACCCTTATCACTACTATCGGTTTCTTGATGGGGATGCTGATACCTGATTTGGCAGTTTCTATTTTCACCACGGATGAAGAACTGGTTCGTATTTCTGCTAAAGGACTGCGTATTGTGGTCATGTTCTTTCCCATTGTCGGTTTTCAGATGGTGACTTCCAACTTTTTTCAGAGTATAGGTATGGCAAGCAAGGCTATATTCTTGTCTGTCTCCCGTCAGGTTCTAATTCTGATACCTTGTCTGCTGATCCTTCCACACTTCTACGGACAACTAGGAGTTTGGATCAGTATGCCGATTTCCGACCTGATAGCAAGTATGATTGCCGGAACGATGCTTTGGTATCAGTTTCGCCAGTTCTCATTATCGAGTAATTTAAAACATTAAAAAAGAAAATATGATAACTTCACAAATGTCCTACGAGGAATTGGCGAATGAAGTAGCAAAGGACTATATGGACGTGAGCATAATCATGCGGAAAAAAATGCCGGATGCTCTAAAATATTTCCGCAGGCAAAGCAAATTTCCGATGTTTCTTTTCTCTACAGTCACTTCACCCAGGAAGAACAAATGGATTTTGATATTCTTCGCCAAGAGTAAGCGACGTTTGAAACAGTATGTTGATAGTTTTCTTGTTTGTGTTAGAGAAACAGATCATGGTAAGTATGTTTATCGATACGATTTACCGGCTAAAGAAGGTTCTCTCCCCGGTGTGACTTTTTATCCACCTCATTTTTTTAGCAGATATGCTCTACGGATGGGATTGGAACTCACCGGAGAGGATCTGATAAAAAGATATTTTAAAACGAACACTGCTATGCACTATAATGCCGATCATTTATTCTTGAGTGAAGAAGAAATGAAAGATTTGCTGAATCCTGTGTGGTACACTAGTCCGGATGGTATCTCGCTCGGGTCGGCTACGGTGGTGTCCGGCATGGAACTTTTTATCTGCAAGACTTTCGTTCCCTGGAATATGTGTAAAAGGGATCAACTGATAACGTGTGGAAAAGAGGAAATGTTTCGATTGCAAGAAGATCTTGCGCTGGATACTCATGAGGAGGACGTTGTGAGTCAATCAGAGAATCATAAGATTGTTGAAGAGTTTGCACGGATGATAATGGAACTTATAGAGAAGGCCGGTTAAACTAGTCAACCATTATCAAGGAAGTACAAATTCTCATAGGCGTGAGTATTACTCCTTGTCAGAATGTCTGGAAACGGCAATTTTATAGCATTTCTGATAAAGGTTTTACCAATCGAATAAATCGATATATTTGTCGAATTCAGGTTTGTTTTCGATACCATGTTTTAGAAAGACGGCGGTAATCTGCTTTTGTTCGTCAGGATGTAGCATCCGTTCTTTGTTGCGGATGCGGTAAAACATACTGCGCCCCATCAAAGAATATAATTCTTTGCGGATGGTGATAGCCGTAGAATATGGTATGTTGTCCAATATATGGTCAATTCCGCATGCAAAGCGTGAAGTGCAGTATGGATTGAAAAATCTGCAGTTATTCTCGTTTCCTATTATGTGGTTGGGATTGACTGTTCGGAAATCAGGAACATTTTGCGGTATACAGAGTGTCGCTTGATGGCGTAGGCATTCATTGCGGCGCGGACATTTGTTGTGGGTGCAGTATAGATAATTCTTAGGAATGTCATTAAAGTCAATTTTTTGGTTCATGATTCTCAATGCTTTTATAGTTTGTTGTTGTTTTCATATTCTGTTTACTGGTGGCAAACTTACGAAAAATCTCCGGAATAGACGAATGAAAATGGAAGAAATGGTATGCTGCACCAAGCTATTAATGAATACTAAGAGACGTAGACAAACAGAACAGAGTTGCTAGATAAATTACTGTTTTAAAATAAAGAGTTATGCTTGCCGTTTTCTATGTCTGCAATAATGCTATTTATAGTGGCTAATAGAGGTGGAATTCCTATTTTTATGGTATTGAATATTGCTTCGGGGTCGATAGCAGCATATTCATGGGATAATATATTGCGTAAGCCTATAATTCGTTTCCAAGGAATTTCTTTATAATTTTCGACTAGCAATGCTTCTTCTGTAAGATTGTCTATTTGCCTCACTGTTTCTCCTATTGTTTGAAGGCACATGCAAGTAGAATTAAATAGGACCATGGCAGAGTCAGAGATTAAAAAGTCATGGTATGAATTTAGATGTTTCGTTGTTCTTTCTATAAAAGAGCTTTGTTCTTCAACGAAATGCAGCATGCCTACTATTTTTTCTTTAGATATAGATCGCATCTTCTTCTAAACTTTTCTTGAAAAAATTGCGCATGATAGCCCCTAGTGAGATGATGTCCACTTTTGTACGGAATATTTTTTCTAAATCTTCCTTTATGTCCTGTATTGTAAAATAGTTAGGCTCTTGTAATTTTATACAAATATCAATATCACTTGTTTCATCATGCTCTCCTCTGGCGGCAGAGCCAAACAACCCTAAAGTGATTATTCCGTATTTCTCAGCATAGTGTGCTTTGAAATCGCGTAATATATCAAGTATCTCAGCAGTTGTTTTCATTTTCTATTTATATTCTGTTTATAGGAACAAAGGTAGCAATAATTTTGATATAAAGAAAAGTTAGAGACTATAACTTGACCTGATTTGTAGTATGTTAGAAAATAGTGACAAGCGATAAAGAATCCTGTGTCCTTGATTTTTCCTAAACATTTATGACTCTCTCTTGTTATTTTCCGAAAAGTATTTGTACCTTATGTCATTGGAACGTAGCACGCCTTTGTGGTGTGCGATTATGCGTTTCCTCGGCTAACAGAAAATGTAGTGATTTTTTTATACGTGCCGGGAAGACATTGCAAATGTATAACTCTATACTTAAAGGGCTGAAATTGAAGAAAGATATATTGGCTACTTATCGAAAGCGTGCTATCAATGCTCGTTTTTTATCCTTGGCAGACAATAATAAGAATATAAATGTTGGGCAGGAGGAGTGGATACTTCAATTGCCTGTTTGTAAAATAGCTGATACCCGGTTGGCTAATATCTTGTATAATCAAGATGTTCGAACGGTAAAGGACTTATTGGAAATCGTATCGGGAAGAGGTTGGAAAAGTCTGTTGAGAATAGAAGGAGTAGGAAAAACTTCCTACTATCATTTATTATCCAAACTTCAGATGATAGGTGTTGTGGATGAAAGTCTGGACAGGATTCTTGCCGGACATTCTGTTGTTCAGTTTGATAATAAATGACGGTAGGACATAATGATAAAGGGAGATGATATCACATCAATGGTAAGTACATGACAATTTATATAATTCGCTTCCTGCCAATAAGAAAGCGCCTACGCCATATACATCTGTTGCATCGAATCCGGCAGCTTTGGGTGCGGCACCAACAGGTTGTATATATCCCAACTTTCCATCAGAATGAACAGCTTTTACTAATGATTGCCAACCTTTTTCAAGAACCGGCTTGTAAGTTCGTTGAGGCAGGTAACCATTGCGAATTCCCCAAGCAATACCAAAACACATAAAGGCGGAACAACTATTCTCTGGCATTTTGTATGAATCAGGATCTAGTAAGCTGGTACGCCAATCCCCGTCTTTGCATTGAGTCTTGCGAACTGCTTCTGCCATTTCTGTAAATAACCGGATATAGTAGTTACGTGAAGGGCAGTTGAGAGGTAGATTATCGATAATGAGAGGAAGGCCGGCAAATACCCAACCATTGCCTCTTCCCCAGAATTGTTTACTACCATTTTTTTCACGGAGAGGAATTCGTTTATTGTCTCTATAAAAGAGATGATCTTCTTTGTCGTATAGTGAATCTACACATTCTTTATATTCACTGTCCATATAATTTAGATAGATTTTATCTCCGGTTATTGTATATAGAGCCGCATAAACCGGAGGTGCCATAAACAAGGCATCCGACCATGACCAGCGTTCCGTTGTTCCTATAGCATCCGTTTTTTGTAATGTAGCTTTTGAAGGATGGGAAGCTACGTAATAAGCCCGTTCCATTACAGGTTGTAGCATACGTTTGTCATCAAATCTGCGGTACATCTCGATGAATGCTTGCCCCACACAAATATCATCGGCATGATATACACGGTCCCACATATTCCACTTATGCTTTTCGCCGATAGTACGGACAAAGTCATAGCAAGATTGATTTCCCGAGACTTTTCCCCATTCTGTCATTCCACGATACAGAGCGCCGTTTGTCCAGTCCAGTGGATTATGTTTTACTTCGTTGTGATGGGTAATTTGCCACTCGGATACGGCATTACAAACTTTGGTAATATCTTCTTTCTCCATCTTTGATGAAAAAAGTTGTTGAGCATTCAAGCTACAACTTATTGATACTAAAAATAAGGAGAGAATCTTTTTCATATATAATCTGTTTTAGAGGGTTTTATAGTTTTATGGCCTTGTCCAGTTTTACATTGGGATTACCTGACCATATTTTTTTTCCTGTCCATTCCTCATAAGGGGCACTCCAGAATTCATCGGTGACCGGAAGCCCTAATGCTGTGAATACAGTAGAGCATAAATACAGGCTGCCGGTAGAAATGTATCTTTCAGCTATTTGTGGTTGATGTCCTGCAAACCCTAAAGTCAGCCATCCATGTTCGTCGAAATTCCCTTTTATAGCCATGTGCCTTTTTATAACAGCAGTTAGGCCGCATCGGACTTGTGACTTGGTAATGGTAGTTGGTAGCAAATCTTTTAGAGCTGCTGTTGAAAGTACATGGAACGTTCCAAAACGGTATGCTATAGAACGGCCGATTACAGGGTATGCTCCATCCGGAGAAATCATTCTTTCTTGTTGTTCGGCATATCTGGAGAAACGTAGCTGTTCTTTTTTATAAAGGTCGGTTTCGCCTTTGTTATGTTTCTGCATGATTTCCAGAATATCCAGGAGCATTGGATGAATGACAAAACTGTTATAATAATCCATATGTAAGTTTATTCCGTCACCATACCAACTATCGCCTTTATACCACTCTTTGAACCGCATAATGGCATACTCTATGGGATGCATATTACATTTACCAGTCAATTCCAGCAGGGTAGCTTCAACCATAGCAGAAAAGAGTAACCAGTTACTTTCTACCGGCTTAATCTTACTAACTTGTTGTAAAGCGTTCAGGATATTCTTTTGGGTTTCAGCTGATAGTTTACTCCATATTTGTTTCGGGGAACGCAATAGTCCCTGGCAAAAGAACGCAGTATCTACCAGAGGTTGTCGAGTGACTGTAAAATTTAGATAATCCGGAGATTGGGGATTGAATCCGTGATTGATGGACTCAGTCATCAGGCGGATGTATTTCTCACGTATTTGTCCTTCTTGTGTATTGTCCGGGCCGAGTTCCAGCCAAGGAGCTATTCCTACAAACAAGCGTCCTAAAGCTTCCAAATGAGTGGTACGCGCATTGGATGGATTAGGCACACCGGAGATCGTTTCTACAGGCATGTTCTTCTTTAGTTCTCCCTTACTCATGCTATTCAATAATGGGTCGGCAATTTGAGATAATATGTTGACCCAATAGATCCTGTCTTCCTGCCCTGAAGTTGTTTGTGAATAACCTGTGAGATTAAACATCAGAAAGGCAACAATTAAAATACTATATCTCATGATTTTATTTTATGGTTTAATAAACTTGTCTATTGGGAAATCTATACCACCAAATGCTTTTATACTTGTCCATGGTTCAACTGGATTACACCAAAAAGGGTCATTGGCAGGGAGTCCTAAGGGCAGGAAGCCTAATGAGCACAGATAAACGCAAGGAGTAGACAGATAAATATCTCCTAGTTCCGGTTGTTCACCACAAACTCCGATCGTCAGCCAACCTTCTTTATCGAAAGTCCCCGGCTGTTCAAAAAGACGCTTAAGCATGGCTGTCATGGCTCCACGTACTTGTCCGGGCTTCAATGATTCCGGAAGTTTTCCGAATAAGGCGCATGCTCCCAAAACTTGGAATGCTGCTGAACGGTAACTGACAGAACGGCCTAGTACCGGATAGCTGCCATCGGGAGCTATCATGCGCTCTTGAATTTCGGCATAACGAATAAATCGTATCCATTCTTCATTCAGAAATGACTGGAAGGACGGCCTCTGTTTTACTGTCACTTTCAGGATTTGCAGTAACATAGGATGGATAACATAGCTATTATAATAATCTAAATGAAAATCTGCCCCATCTCCATAAACGCCATCTCCTTTATACCATTCTCTATGAGAAGTCAAGGCTCTTTCTACTGTCGGAAAATTCCATTCTCCGGAAAATTCTTTTAATCCGCACTCCACCATGGCAGAAAATAACAACCAATTGTTATTTCCCGGTTTCATCGTACGGGTCGATTTCCACTGTTCAATGAGTCTTTTGCGGGTGGTGTCATCCAGATTTCCCCATAACTGTGTAGGTGCTTGCAATAATCCTTGTATTAAGAATGCACTGTTTACTAATATCTGACGGGTAGCTGTGCTGTTGAAATAATCATTAGATTCCGGGTTTACAGAGTTTGCCAGCGCCTTGCACGTCATTTTAATATATTTTTCACGTAGCTTGCCTTCTGGAGTATTGTCCGGTCCGAGTTCCAACCACGGTGCTATTCCTGCGATGGTTCTGCCTACAGCTTCCATGTGAGTGATAAACTCCCGACTGCTGGCTAAAGCTGATGACGAACGCCCGACAGGAATATTTTTTTTCAGTTGGTCTTTGCTAAGATTGCTTATCACCGGATCAGCTATTTTTACGAGTGTCTGAATCCAATATTGTCTGTCATTATTAAGAGTATCACGTATTTGTGAATATGGCATAGTAGAAGTTGATTGATACTTCTTCATCACTTCCTGCAGCTCTTTTACTTTGTTCGGATATTGTAGATGAAGGTTATTCGATTCTCCGATATCTTGTTTTAGATTAAACAATTCGGGGACATCTCCTTTTTTGAACTTACTATTACCTGTTTTAGGCAAATAGACCCAATCACCTTTGCGTATACCGTGAACTTCACCACCTTTTACATAAACATATTCGTCACGTAACCGTAGAGAAGGATTTTTGAGAAAGGATGAAATATTTATACCGTCAATCTTTTGTTTGAAAGATTGGCAACCTGCATAGTGCATGATTGTAGGGAAAAGGTCGATGCTGGCAACTATTGCGTCACTAGTTACACCAGCAGGTATACTCCCTTTCCAACGGATGATACAAGGAACTCTGACGCCTCCTTCATAATAAGAGAACTTACCGCCTCGTAAGGGCTCAGCGGAACCTCCGTCTTCTTTGAAAGACAACCACGGTCCGTTATCCGATGCGAAAATAACTAAAGTGTTTTCTGCTAATTTCTTTTTGTCAAGGTAATCGAGTAAACGGCCTACATTCCAATCAATTTCTTCTACAACATCACCGTAGAGTCCTCGTTTGCTTTTACCTTTAAATTGCTCGGAGGCAAATAATGGTACATGAGGCATTGATGGGGTGATATAGACGAAGAAAGGTTGCTCCGGATTATTTTCTATAAAATCTATGGCATGATCAAAATAACGTCGGGTGGTAGTAGACTGGTCGCAGGGATACTCAATAATTTTATCTCCTTCAAATAGTGGAGAAGCGTTGTTCAACCTTTTTTTTATATCTGCTCTACTGGAAGTCCTCACAAATTCCTGGTCTTCTTTCGCTTTTGACAAATTATAGCCTTCTCTGAAGGTTACATTGGAAGCAAATTGCTGGGAAGGGCCGATATACATATCATTACTGTATGGTATGCCATAGTAGTAGTCAAATCCTTGATCTGTGGGTAAATGTCCCTTTAAATCACCTAAATGCCATTTGCCAAAGCAACCGGTTGTGTAACCTTGCTCTTTCAATGCTTCGGCTAAAGTGATTTCTTCCGAAGGCATGCCTTTAGATTCGGGAAAAAATACCCCTTTTACTCCATTCCGTGTATTTAATCTGCCGGTCAGAAGTCCCGCACGTGAAGCGCTTGATACAGAAGATGATACGTAAAAATCTGTCAACTTTATACCTTCCTTTGCCATGCGGTCAATAAAGGGTGTCTGTATCAATGGCGAACCATAACAACCAAGATCCTGGTAACCCTGGTCGTCTGTGAAGATAATCACAACATTAGGTTTCTGTCGGGCTTGCAATAGCCCGGCAGAAAAGAGTAGGGGATAAATAAGCAGTTTTTTGTCCATATCTTTTTATTCAGAGATAACGATGCCTTCTGTAATTCCACTGTCATTATAGCTGTCAACTCGGTAATGATACTGTACGCCTTTGGTAAGGATGTGGAGCTGTAAATCGGTCGTTTCTTTATCTTTGACCTGGATACATTGATTAAGAAAATCGGGCTGATAACCAAAGCGAACAAGATAACCATCAGCATCGGATACTTTATTCCAGCTAAGCGAAGCATATCTTTCATCGTCTTTGTTTCTTTTTACTGACAGTTCTTTAACTATTTCCGGTTTGTCCGAATAGCCGAAACCGAACACACGCAAATCCAATAAAGCAAACTTGCCCTCTTTGGGAGTATGGACATTCTCTATTTTAACAAAAGAAGTTTCTATCGGCTTAGGGAATTCAACATATTCATGCGGTATGGCAACCATGTTCTTTGATTTATCCACTATTAGTTTCCAATCTCTTCCATTGTCGGATACGTACAGCTTATAAGCGTGATAATCTGTTTCTTTGGGAGCATCAGGGTTTATGTCTTGTTCAGCAAAGTTTATCTGAACGGAATTCATACGAATCTTCTTGCCTAAGTCCATTACGAAATATTCACCTACTTTGCCACTTGTAGCCGACCACCAGGTACGAACATTTTCATCCACTGCCTTTTCCGGTTCGAAACCCGGTAATGAAGAAGACGCCGTACTCTTTTTATGATAGGATTGGAGCATCCAGCCAAAAGCGGAAATATCTTGAGGATTGAATTTCTTTTGAGGTAGTGACATGGGATAATCCCCTAAAACAGTATGGGTTCTCATTCTTCCTTTATCATCAAAAGAAACAGGGAATAAACCTATTCTTCTTTCAAATTCGTCATGATTACCTACCCACATGGAGGTGACTTGCCACCAATTTTCGTATTTGTCTTTAAATACACAACTATGTCCGGCTCCTCCGATAAAACCACCGACTTTTAGAGATACGGGATTATAAGGTTGTTCTACAAAACCACCATTTACACTATCACTTTCCAGAACCACATCACAATACCAATTGCAGATAGTACCTGGAGTGGCATATTGCAGGTAGTATTTATTTTTGTTCTTCACAATCCATGCACCTTCAGGACATGGTACTTTGGAAAATTTTCCCAGCCAGGCAGAGGCGTCAATTTCATCATACAACTCTCTACGTCCAAAATGATAGCCCGATTTGCACTGATTGATATCTGTTACATATTCTCTCAAGACCTTTTTTGAGCCTTCTATCTCTTTGAATGTGGCAGGATCTACTTCGAAGAAAGTAGTAGATTGAGTTCCACCTAAACCATAATAGAAAAAGAAGCGCCCATTGTCAATAAATAAACAAGGATCGGCCATCCGTCTTACTTCACCACATTTTTCCCATTTCCCATTTTCCGGATCGGATGAGCGAATGACATCTACCGATTTCTTGGTACGGTCTCTGGTGAAATTAACGAAGTATACATAGTTTTCGTCGGCTGCCACGGCTGGTGCTACATAATGATCGACATCAAGAGCGGACGTCTTTACCTCCGGATTAAAGTATATATTCTTCCATGTGATTAAATCGTCAGATACGCGATAGCCACCAATGTCCATCGTGGTAAACAAGTAGTATTTGTTTTTAAACAATACGATAACAGGATCGGCTGCGGAACGGGCTTTCTTTTCTCTTGTCTGAAAGTTTCCCCAACCATAATCCAGATTCATCGGATTACAGAAGGTAGTTTGTTTTTTTACTGATTTATTTTCTGAGCAGGAAAACAAAACTACTGCAACAAATAAAATAGATAATATATTTTTCATGAATTTCCTTCTTTTTATCCTATTTTTTCAAGGCTTTGTCTACATTTAAATCAACACCGGCCCAGCCTTTTTTACAGGTCCAATCTGCAGAAGGAGAAGACCAAAACTCGTCAGACTCCGGTAAACCAAGAGCGATAAATACGGCTGTACATAGATACAGACTGCCTGTCGATATGTATGTCTCACCGATATGGGGTTGATATCCGGCAAAACCTACTCGTAGCCAGCCTTCAGGATTAAATGTTCCGGGTGCATTAACCTGACGATTGATGATAGCGGATAAAGCGGATCTTACTTGAGCCGGCTTTACCCTTTCAGGAAGCAGTTTTCTGTAGGCAACATCAGACAATGCATGAAAAGCACCGAATCGATAAGCCAATGAACGACCTACTATTGGAAATGTACCTTCGGGTGATATCAGTCTTTCTTGTTGTTCGGCATAGCGTGCATAACGTTCGAGTTCAAGGTCATAAGGTATAGAGCTTTCTATACCGTTTTTTTTCATTATTTCCAAAACTTCGACCATCATGGGATGTATGACGAAGCTATTGTAATAATCCAGGTGAAAATCAGCGCCATCACCATACCAACCGTCCCCTTTATACCATTGTGCAAAACGATCGCAAGCGTATTTTACACTCTCATATTCCCATTCACCGGTAAATTCTTTCAAGGCAGCCTCCACCATTGCTGAGAAAAATAACCAATTGGTTTCAGAAGGCTTTATCACTCTCGATGATTTAAGTTCCTTAATGACTCGTTCTTGAGTCGTTTTATCAAGTTTGTCCCATAATTGCGTGCGTGCTCTTAGCAAGCCGTGAGCAAGAAATGCAGCATCGACTAATGGTTGGCGTCCGTTATTGAAGTTCAGATAATCAGGAGATTGTGGATTTACTCCATTAGAAATGGATTTCAAGGCTAAATCAATATATTCAGCACGTAGTTTGCCTTCTATTGTATTGTCTGGTCCTAATTCCAGCCATGTTGAGATCCCGGTAATTAATCTTCCTAAAGCCTCCAAATGCGTAACTTCTTTTCTTTTTTGCATATCAGCAGCGATAGATTCCACCGGCATATTCTTCCGAAGTTCCCCTTTTGCCATATTCGTTAACAGCGGGTAAGAAATGCGATGGAGTGAACTTAACCAGAGAGAACGGTCCGAATTCTCCGAAAAAGCTGTTATTGTTTCAACTACCGGACGATTTTCCAGTAGTTTTTTATATCTGATTAATGCCTCTATAAAATAATAGTCTGCATAAGTCAGAGGGGCATCAATTTCATATTGTTTAGCCATGAAGCCCGTACAATGTTTGATAATATAATGGTTATTATCACCTACTTTTTTTGCGCGATAAGCAGGGGAAGCTAACGATTTTATCTGTTGTTCGGCTATTGTGAGGAACTGTTTGCTTAGTTCCCCTTCTACATAAGTGCTCAATTCTACATAGGCTGATGCCATGATGGCACCAGCAGAGGCATCACGGTCTTCTTTGGGAATATTGGGAGCATCGAAATCCCAATAAGGAATCTTATCCTTAGGCAGACGCGGATGATTCATAATGAACTTACCAATCTTAATAGCGTGATCCAAATACTCCTTTTTACCAGTCTGCCGATACATCATTGTAAAGCCATATAATCCCCATGCTTGTCCACGTGACCAAGAAGATTGATCGTTTACTCCTTGGTGTGTCACCTGATTCAGAACTTTTCCCGTAATCGTGTCATAGCTTACCACGTGGTATGAACTTCCATCAGGACGGAAATGATTAATCATTGTCCGGTCTGCATGCGATTTGGCCATATTATAATAGGTGTTGTCTCCGGTTAGGGAAGAAGCTACGTTGAGTAGTTCCAAATTCATCATATTATCAATGATAACAGAGAATTGCCATTTTTTACTATTCCAGGAACGGGTGCATCCTGTTACCGGATGAAAACGGGTCGACAATGATTTTGCAGCAGTCTCTATTACTTTCCTATATGTTTCATTGTGCGTGAGACGATATCCATTTCCAAAGCTGCAATTGATGATAAAACCAACATCATGGTTACTGGTTGTATATTTCTGTTTTTCTACACGTGAAGTCATCTCTTCTGCGGCAGCCCTTATCTGCGGGTCATTACTATATTCGTAACAATACCAAAGGGTACCCGGATAAAAGCCACTTGTCCACCAGGCAGATTCGCATGTAATCATCTTGCCATTTTCCGCTGTTCTCGGAAGTATGCCTTTTTGATCTTTCATCTCATAGAACATGGACATTGATTGTTTGACAGAAAAATCAAGAGCGTCATCAATGACTTTCTTCATGCCCTTTGTCACTGTCTCTGCCGCACAGGTAAAACTGGCTAGCAGAGTCAGACTTATAATTAATATTTTCTTTCTATTTTTCATTACCATCACTTTAAAGGATTTATACTTGTTCCTTTTATTATAAACTTATTCTATTTGTCGAAATACTCAATTAGATTATAGACATTGTAATTCACTTCCTGCATAAACTTGCCCAAGTAAGGATACATCTCATAATGATTGTCATACACTCCTTTATTAGCCGGTTTTCCGCTGTTATCTGTACCGTCGTCATCCTGATACTTGAACCAATGCCATCCCACGCAATTTTTTGCTTCAAGCAATCCCAGCGTAAAATGTTGATAAGCATATGCGCGATCGTTCTGAGTCGGAACCGTGAATCCGGCTCCTGATAGATTATTCAAATCGGAATCTTGTCCTTTTGTATAAAATTCGGTAACTAGGAATGGGGCATCTGTCCATTCTCCCCAATTTTTAACATATGAGTCCAGTTCCGGGCTCCAACGACTGTAGTAATTGATGGATATGATGTCACAGTATTTACCTGCGGCGGCCACTACATCTTTCATATATTTGGGAGTACCGTGCAGGCGTGTACCTAGATACATCATGTCCGGGTCAGCTTCCTTAATGGCATTCTTTACTCCTTTATAGTAAATTTCGGCTAACCGACCTGCAAATTCACTGTTCAGGTTATCAGTCACCCCCGTTGCCCCTTTCTCATCCATAAATTTCTTTGCTGCTAGATAGGCTACGTCAGTTTTATCTGTAAGTGCCAGAAAACGGTCTAAAATTCTGGAATTCTGTGATGAGAAGTTGATTTCATTGTCTGAGAAGAAACCCAATACGTTGGCATCATGCAAGTAAGGAGCTAAAGACGTATTTACATATTTCTTACAAAAATCTGCCCAGTCATCATAAAGCACCAGTCCCAATTCATTATCCGAAGTGTTGCCTGGATAAGTATGACCATTTTGCGACCTGAATTGTCCTAAAAATCCGAATGAAGGAGTCAACGTTAACGGAGAATTAGGAATGGAAGAATTATGAGTTTGAATCTTTCCATATGTATTCGTGCAAAAGGCTCCTGTACCGTGAAAACCGATACTAGCCAATTCGGCTTGTGATGTTGCTATCCATTTGGCGTCAGTGCCAAAACGTTTGTTCCATGCTTCCTTATTGCGTGCCGAAGAACCGTAACGCATGGAAGTGACACTTCTCTCATAATGTGGATAACCTTCAGGGTCGATAATCCACCAACGACCGTTCACCTTTTTTACATAAAAACGCCCTGTGGCCTGTTGTTTGGTTCCTGAAATGAAACTGCCATACTTATTTGTAATGGCTTTGTAGTCACTTTCAGATTTAATGGTAGGTTTGTATTCTCCCATGTATGCGATAATACGGGTATTACTCTCCGTCCATTTAGTCACTGGTGGAAATTCATTGGAATACTTAACTTTTATCGGACGATAAGGTTTGCCTAAGAGTGAAGGACTGTAAGGCTGCATTTCTCCGGGAGTCGGTAACCCTTCAATGATGTCATTGTTACCTGTGTCGTCAGTAATAACAACATCCGGCGGCATAAAATTAGGATCTTTCACTACATAATCCGTACACGAAGCGAGTATAATAGCATGGCAAACTAACAATGCTTTGATATAGAATGAATAAACTTTCATAATTGTCTTCTTTAAGGGATTTTACTTGGAAATTTTTCGAATACAACGTACATATCGTGCAGGAGATTTGGCATATTTGGCACCAGTCAAACCGGGATTCCACTGTCCGAAACGTACATAGAATACTTTTGAAGCATCATCTGCTTCCGTACTGGTGAAATAGCTGTCACCAGCGGTATTGTCAGCCTTTACATTCATAACATCACCTCCATTATCAGTGAGGATTTTATCCCAGGCTGCCCGAGCGTCTTTTTCTTCCTGTTTGATAGCATCAGGCTTCAGCCCGCTACTTTGTGAAGGCCCGCCGTTATATGCATTAAATACCGCTTCCATTTCATTTCTTGCAGGTAGATACCAACCGTCTTTACAATATTCCAGAATCGGAATATTAGCAGCTATGCCACTCTCTCTCAGCTTTTGAGTATTAGCTTCACCATCTTCCTGATCTGTTAAACCTAATGCGTCTGTAAATCCTTCGTTAGCCCAATTTATGGCAGTGGCACTACGCTTTAAAGACAGAATTTTAGCATTGTTACCCTCTACCCAAAATACGATACCGCCTTCAGCCAGTTCTGTACCACCATCCATTTTTACAAAATCTCCTATTTGAAAAGCAGCAACTTCCGTCTGTTCTTTTTGTTGTCTTATGGTTACTGTCGCTGTAGCTTGAGCATCACCATTGCCGGCTGTTATTGTTACGATGGCTGTACGAGCCTCGTCACTGTTGTTCTTAGACAATGCTGTAAATTTAATTTTATCTCCATTCTGTTCTGCAGAAAGCCATGTATTGCCGTTACCTTCAATGACGTATGCAAACGACGGTTTGTTTGTACTAACTGTGACATCTGCTGTAGCCCCTTCTTCACTTGTCAGTTCTACCTGCATTGGTGAAACAGATAAGGTCGCTGGTTCTTCGGGGAATTTATAGTCACCGATTATTTTCATGGCACGTACAAAACGGCTTGTACCTGTCTTGGCACCATAATCCATTCCATATTTTCCAAAACGTACATAGCGTGCTTTCTGTCCGTCTTCGTTTTCCGTACTCGACCAGTAACTTTCTCCGTTACCGTTTTCAGCGGCTGCGTTTATTACTGCTCCTCCAAGGTCGGTTAAATTTTTATCGAATGTAGCACGGGAAGCCTTTTCTGCATCACTGATTTGATTTGGGGTAGCATTTGTAAATCCATTGTCGCGTGCTATTCCGTTATAGATATCAAACAAATGTCCTAATTCTTCAGATGCAGGCAGATACCATCCCTCTCCCAGATTTGTGCATAGAGTAGCTGCGTCATTGTTGCCGGCATCAGTATACAGAGCTGTATTTTCGATACCATTTACCATGGAGAAAGCATTGTGCAATTTAATGGATGCTTCAAACGGATTACCGCCCCAACGTTCTAGTGAAATGGCCTTCCCTGCTTCTTGATTATCCGGATCAACCCAGAATATCATTCCAAGGCCATCTTCCGTTAATTGTCCGACTTTTAATGTCTTCATTTCCGACTCGTCTTTCGCTAACTGGTTTACCGTCACCTCCATAGAGAATTCTCCGGCATTTAACTTGACGGTGGTAGAGCGCACTTCACCGGTTTCGTTAGTCGCAAGGGCTGTATAGATGATACGTTGTTTATTGGCATCTACCGAGAGCCAGCTAGCATTGTAGTCAGCTGTCACTTCATTTGCTGTAGTGGATATTACCACTGTTTTTGAGGAACCTTCATTTTTGTAGAGTTCAACCTCTGTTCCGCTATTATTAAATTCAGGCATGATTCTTACTTCACCATACTCTTTACAAGAGGTTAATATCATACTCAGAATCAATGAAATCAATGTTAGTCTTTTCATACTACGATTCTTTTACAGATTTATAAATTAAAATCAGTTTCTTTTTATTTCCAAGGATCACTTTGCGGAAAGACATTAGTTCCCATCAAGTCAATCTGCGTTTGTGGAATAGGCCATGTTTCATGCTTGCCTAATACAAAGTTCTGACGACATTCGGCATAGTCTTTATCCAGATACGGGTCTTCCAGCATAAGGTCACCTCCATGTTGACGAACACGTTCGCCCAAAATACCAAGACGTTTTAACAATGACCAGCGTACTCCTTCGAAGTGTAGTTCGCGGGCATATTCATCTAGGAGCATATTGAGGGTTAATGGACCGTTTTCATGAGTATTACCTGCTCTTTCCCAAGTTTTGTTGTAGTATTCTATAGCTTTGGGACTGTCGCCACCATCACGGTGGAAATAGGCTTCACTACACATTAAATAAGTTTCGGCTAAGCGATAAACAATCAGGTCTTTGAAACTGGTTGTTCGGTCTGGCTGTGTCGCATTGGTCCATTGGTCAAAGTGTTTCTTTGACATCGGGTGCAGTCTTTCCATATAACCTGCCGCCTTACCATATAAATCTTTAGGGATTTCCTGTCCATAATTAGGTTTACTTTGGTCATTATAGTAAAAAGTATGGATGAAAAGATCTTTATAACGATTGTCTTTTTCTTTATCATACAGACTGAACAAATAGGTGTTTGGATAAACACGTCCCCATCCATATCCTCCTTGGGCAGCTTCAAATGTACAATCCGGATTAGCCTGGGAACGGGTAGTGGTAATAATTGCGGCACGGTGTCCCATCAATGGGGTACCGGTTCCGCCTCCACCCATATTTTCAGAGAACTGATAAGACCATAAAACTTCGGCGGAACGCATGTCCGCACTGTTGAATACATCCCCTGTTTTGGACATCATAGAGTACATTGTTCCATCTCTGAATATATCCTCGCACTCTTCAATTGCCTTGTCATAGTCTTTTTCCCACATGGCCACCTGTGCTCTCACGTGTTTGGCTGTAGCTTTGGTAACACGACCATAGTCATTATTGGGTATTCCCCATTCGAGTGCATTGACAGCATCATCCAAATCTGTCTTGATCTGAGTAAATATCTGTTCTGTGGAAACCGGATGAAAATCACGTTCCAAATTATCTACTGTAGTAGGAATTGTATTCAGATAGAGACGTTCAAAACGTTTCCATAGTTCAAAATATGCACGTCCACGGAAGAATTTAGCTTCACCCCATGCGCGGGTAGTCACAGGATCGTCAAATCCTAGTTGTTCGGCTCCGGTGATAATCTCATTGGCTTTGCCAATGATGAAATAATAGTGTTGCCAGAATGATTCTACATCACTGTTATTGGGCATGAAATTTTGTAGTTTTGCGATTGCGGTACTTGTTCCTGCGCGAAAAGCCATAATATCAGTGCTGTAATCACACATCGTTACTATATAGAGGTTGCTGCCACCGCTTCCGTCTCCTTTGGCTAATTCTCTGTCCAAGCTATACAATCCTATCGCTGCGCGATACAATCCGTCAGGGGAGGTGGTCAGATAATCAGTAGTAATATCTGTTTTTGATTTGAGGTTCAGGAAATCTTCACAAGAAGACAATAGCGTAATGGAAGATACTGCCAAAGCTGCTATATATAATTTATTTTTCATATTCTGCGGGATTTTATTAGAATGAAACATTAATTCCAAATACATACTGTTTTGATTCAGGATATGCACCCGGTGTCAACTCCGGACTATAAGACAAAAAGTCTGTAAATGTCAGAAGATTAGTTGCTGTAGCATATACTCTTAATTTCTGTAGCTGGAGTTTCTTTATCCAGGTTGTCGGGAAAGTATATCCCAGTTGCAAGGTTCGTAAGCGGATATAAGAAGCATCCTGAATTGCCAGGGAACCATGATAAGTGACATTTGTGTTATGACTAGGTCGTGGAAATTCGTTTGAAGGGTTGAATGGAGTCCAGTAATTTACCTTCACGCCGTTTAGTTTTCCCTGTAAAGAACCACCACTATTGGATTCGGAGAGATAGCCATTTCTGATTTTACGACCGGACACACCATACCAATCCATATAGAAATCAAAACCTTTCCATTTGAGAGTTGTATTTAGGGAGAGTGTGAAGTCCGGATCTCTGGAGATAGGTGTACGGTCATCTGCATTTATTTTTCCATCGCCATTTACATCTTTTATCTTTACAGATCCCGGAACAACATTATCTTCGCGTGTCAAGGCTTTATCAGCTATACCATCGCCATCGGTATCAATTGTCGGTTTCAATGTATATTCCAATTTGCCATAAGCATTTCGTTTGATATCGAAATCTTCATACTGATAGATACCGTCCGGTAAATAGTCATAATAAACATGTATAGGTTTACCTACAAACCAACTATTACCCGGTTGGCTCAACGGTTTACCGTTTTCATCGACCTGATTGTCAATCTTTACTATTTCATTAGCATACTGACTGAAATTAGCTCCTAAACTCCATGTGAAATTCTTTGTACGGAAGACGTCGCCGTTGATACTGATATCAATACCATGTGATTTGGTTTCTCCCAAATTATCAAGCATCTGTTCATATCCTAAGACGGAGTTTATTTCACGCTTAACGATCAAGTCTGTCGTTCGGGTATTATAGTATTCAATTGTACCTGACAAACGATTGTTGAAGAAGCCAAAATCAAGACCTATATTGGCTGTGCGTGATTGTTCCCACTTTAAATTAGGGTTTGAAAGCTCTTTTCCGGGAAGATAACCCATGTATGAGTTGTCACCGAATTCATAGCGTTCTTGATCAGTTAACCCAAGTGTTGTATAGTTGCCAATTCCATTTTGGTTACCTACAATACCATAACTCAAACGAAGTTTTAAATTATCGATCCATGACACATTACGCAGGAAACTTTCTTCGTTTGCACGCCATGCCAGGGCGACAGAAGGGAATGTACCCCATTTGTTGTTCTTGCCGAAACGGCTTGATCCATCTCGTCTGATAGCTACATTCATAATGTATCTATCCATAAAGATGTAAGAAGCACGTCCCATGAAAGATACCAAGTTATTTTCAGAGAATGTTCTCGTAGGTGTGCCGGAAAATTGGCCGTTGGATATAAAATCCCAATCCATGTCTACAGGTAAGTCACTGGTGGCATATCCCAGTCCTTTCGTTTGAGAATGGTCTACTGACTGTACGGCAGTAAGCGTCAGTTTATGCTGTTGTTTTTTTATCGGAACCTCATAAGTGAAGATGTTTTCTATCAGATAATTTCTCTGTTCGTTATTGGTTAGTTTGGCAGTTGCTCCTCCACCGGGATAATTGACACCTTTCACTTCTCCATCTTCCTGCTGTCTGTTATAGAAAGAAGTATTTAAACGATAATTAAATCCTTTGAAAGGTTTCAATTCCAGGAAGATATTGACACGGTAGCTGTTATTCGTTATTTCGCGTGCATAATTCTGTGCTCTGTAAAGTGGGTTAACATCGTTGGCAGTGTCGATATATTTAGTATAACTACCATCTGCATTATATACTTTAGCCAGCGGAGTACGGGTAATGAACTCCGTAAAATTTCCATCTTCACGTTCACTTTTGGATAATGCGTAGGAAGTATTCACTCCGAAACTAGCCCATTTGTTCACTTTATAGTCTACATTTAGGCGGAAAGCAGCTTTTTTATATCCCGAGCCGGTCGTTACCATACCGTCTTGATCAAAGTAATTGAGGCCGGCTGAAACACGGAGTTTGTCAGTTCCGCCACGTACGGTTAAATCATGGTTCTGGTAAAGAGCATTCTTCAACATCAGATCTTCCCAGTTGACAAACTCTCCGTTCGCCCAGACTTCACTCATTATTTCGTCGCTCAAAGCCTCTGCAACAGAGATTTCGCGGGCGTCAATTATGCCTTTATCGTTTGCCATTGCTTCTCTTCGAAGCATCATATATTCTTGTGGAGAATAAAAATCGAAGTTCCGCCATAAAGACTGAATACCTACATAACCGTTATAATTCACTTCCATTTTACCTTGCATACCACGTTTGGTTGTTACAAGAATTACACCGTCGCTGGCTCGTGCACCATAAATGGCTTGAGAAGCTGCATCTTTCAGAATTTCGATAGACTCAATGCTTTCCGCACTTAAAGTACTGAATTCTTCACTACTTGATACTGAACCGTCAATAACATACAATGGCGTGTTTTGTGCACTGATAGAACGGTTTCCACGGATGGTGATGGTAGGAGCAGATCCGGGTCTGCCTGATGAACTTGTTACATTAACTCCCGCCACACGTCCACGGAGCATATCTCCCACATTCCCTGCCGGGAAACTTTTCATCTCATCAGTCTTGACGGAAGCAACGGAAGTAGCGATATCGCTTTTCTTTTGATAACCGTAACCCACTACCACGATTTCTTCCAGTAATTTAGAGTCTTCGGACATGGTTACATCGATAACTTTCCGATTGCCTACTTTATGCTCTTGATCTGCATAACCTATATAGGAGAATACAAGTGTGGCATTAGAAGGTACCTCAATAGAATATTTTCCATTCATATCGGTAATCACACCGGTGGTACCTCCTTTCACATGGACATTCACTCCAATCAATGGGCTTTGTGCGTCAGACACAACACCTGTCACTCGTACATTTTGCGCATGTATGCCTACCATAATCATTAGGAAAATAGCCGGCAAGATTAGTTTTAATTGATTGTTTTTCATTTATACATAAGATTTAATTATTGAATAAGCTGAACAAAAGTCTTCAAAAAAAGAAATATAATATAAGAGGATTGTACGAAAAGAGAGTAAAATCATACGGTTACCTGGTTTATGTTACCAAATCGATAATATCGGCTTATGGTTAGACTCTTTCGTATCCAAATAGCAACTTTTACCATTGTCCGAATCATCGCCCAATTGCCGGAGCTCTCTTATCAGTACGAAAGTGATCTCTTTCTGCTTACACTTACGTATCAGTTTAGTAACATCGAGCTGATGATATGAAGCATTTTTATCGACTATGATTTCTCCTGCTACATGTGCGGTGTTCCCTACTTGGGTTATACGCATCTGTTCCCTATCCAGATTAGGAGCGTTATTCCAATTTAAAGACATTTCATTCCAATCGCAGTTGTCTAAGGCATAGACATGGAAACGATATGAATACTTGTCCGACGAATTACCATAAATTTGCAGTAGTGCCGCATTTATATTATCTACTTTGGACAAGTCGAATTTGATGTAGCTGACCTGATTGTGATTAATCTGTGAAGCGTTCATTTCTATACTCATCTTTTTTATTTTGCCAAAGTTCTTTTCGCTATTACTGCCACTTTTTATAGTGGCATCTGCTGTAGCAGTCAAAGTGTAGGGTGTACTTTGGCAAGCGGGGATAGTAAGAAGCATCACACTTTGAGCCGGTAGTTCGAACGATAGTTGTCCGTTTTCAGAAATTTCTTTTGACCACACCACTTCGCCATAGGCATTCGCACTTACTTCTTCGGCAAATACCTTTGTACCGGTGGGGAGGTTTAAAGATTTTAAATCCAAAGTCAGTGTGTTTGGCGAGAGTTTACGTTGTACAAGCCATATATAATATCGCATTTCTTTCGGGTTGTAAGAGGTTAATGCATCTACCTCATTATCGGGAACTGATTTCACTGTTTCCAATAGCGGTCGTTCGTCCTTAAAACCTTTTGCAAAAAGCCGGACTACCTGTCCTGTCCGCTGAATACCACTTATATCATAAGATTCCGGGATGTTTTTTACTGATTCTTCATCAAACAATTTTATCTCCCTCACCTTGATACTGCCCTTATCGGTAGCAATAAAACGAATTCTCGAACTTGTCACAGGAGTCTTAAATAGAAAGAAAGATTGCGTATAGCGAGCATTGTTTTCAATAGTTTCTTCAATATCTTTCCAACCTGTGCCCTCCCAATATTGCAACCGGAAATTCTTCACGCGGTCCGGACCTGTGTAGACTCCGTATTCCGAGCCGGTATATACCACGGCCGCACCCAAAGAATAACTCTTTCCCAAATCTATTTCGAGGCATTTCTTTTCGTCTGTATTCACAGACGTCCACATGGAGGCATCAGTCTTGTTGCCGTCGGTGATCACTTTCACTTGTGCAGGATGTGAAGAAGTCAAATCAATGACTTTCTTCCCCAATGCTACGTTATTGTAAGCATCTTCTACGATTCTCTTGCCTTGCCAAATAAAATGATGTCCCGATTTAATGCCACGCGGATAGGTGTTGCTGGTTGTGTTGGCAAATTTGAAGGCCCACATACCATACCCCTGGTTAAGAGTATTGTTGGTGTATTCACCTGCCCATTCGGTAAATAGGGAAGGGGAGTCCATCGTCTCGTATTTGTCAATGAGATAGGCATTCATCCAACGCCCGGTTTCAGTATACACTATCGGAAGAGAGCGCTTTAAAGGATGATTGTCTACTATGATCTTCCGTATGTCTGAAACCTTGGATACATATCCTGCTGCCGGAAGATTATAAGAGTGTGTCGAGAATATGTCCAGCAAGTCTCTGTCAGAAGGGAATCCCCGATAATCGATGCGCAGGCTTTTCACAACTTCCGCCCACCAGTTAGCATTGGAGCCTGCTGTGACAGGACTTACAAAACGTGATTTCAGATGCTTCCCATAGAGTTTGTTTACATCCTGTATAGCACAATATATAGCATCTGACACAATTTTCATGGCATCTACATATTGTGTGATTTTCATCGGACCAGAATGTCGGTGATTAGGTTCGTTTTGCATGGCGAACATTGTCACGTCACCCGTTTTGGCTGCGTAAAATGCCAGGGCATAAAAGCGTTGCCATTGTTTCCATTTATTGCTCCATGTATGGTCAAAGTCTGTTGAATTCATCTGTAGGACTACATCTATGTTCAAGCGTTTCAATTCAAGTAAAGCATATTCAAACACCATTGAATTGGTGGAGAATTGTTGCTTACGGCATCTTTCCAGAATCAGTTTCCATTTGATGAAGTTATTTTTTTCCGGACTACTTCGTAATTCATGTTTGTACGCTTCAAACTCTTCCAGTGTATTCAAGTTCTTCTGATAATTTACTGCCTCTTCGGGTACGTAATCATTCATGGATGTCCATACGCGTAAACTGTTTACATTAGAATATTCAAGCCAACCTGAGATGTTGCTGCCGGGCATATAATATCCTTGATTGTAAGCTACATATTTCATGGTATTGCCTATTACATCTTTATTGACTGTTACAAGCATGTCTTTAGGAAATTCTTTATGAACTCTATCTGGCAATTCATTCTGTATAACAGAAACAATCATATTTTTCTTTTCTTTGCCATATACTTCAAACTCATTGATGGTAACAGGTTCCCCATCAGTAGAGATTAGCCGAAGCTGGAAAGTAGTGAGTTGTGGGGTAAATGTAAATTCGATTTTATCCAACCGGTTCTCCGTACATTCCGTATTAGGCAAGTCTGTCCAGTTTGCATCGTCCCAATACTGAATTTTGAAGTTCTTCATTGCCCAGAAGCCGGGAGCTTGTCCTTTCTCTTGTTCCGTCTTTTCCGGTTCAGGAATTCCCGTGTAGATAACTATCCTGTCGATATCATAATATTTTTGCAAATTAAGAACCAGCATATGCGGGGTACGAGCGCCTTTGGCACTTGTCCAGGAAGATTTGCGCGAAATAATTCCGTCGGTTACATTGGATGCAGGAAATTCTTTTTGTTGTGAAGAAGCTATTACCGGTTTGTGTAATGCCACATTCACATTATCAGCAGATATACCCACGAAAGGTATAACCATGGCTCCATAAACTAAAACCAAACATTTTCTTAGGTACATAAATCTTTTGTATTTTATGGTATGTATTTATTCTTCGGAGTAACAAGCCTTATAAGCTGCGTCTGCATATCTTCGGCCCAGGATTATTTGGCTGTCTGCACTGAAGTGAGGATCATTCTCGTCAATCAAGGGAACTAGTTCTTTGGATGACACACAATAAGAATAAGGAATATGTTGGGGAACTGTTCGTAGCATTTCATTGAATGTTTCTGATGTGCCGTTTATCCTCCATTCTGCCAATTCACCTACAATGAACGGGAGTCTTGCATTATTTAAATCTTTGCGCAAATTGGCTACCAGTTCTTGTAGTTTCAATATATATGTCTCTGGGGCATTACTGTCGCTTTCTCCCTGATGCCAGATAATGGCTTTCAGTGTACCGAACTTCATTGCCTGACGTATACGTGACAGAGCTTCATCATAATAATTGTCTTTTGCCCCTTTCATCCAAGAGTTGATAGAACTGCCTCCGCGAGCATTTACTACCAGTCCTAGCGGACGCCCCGTTTTATTTGTAATTGCTTTTGCGAATGAATAAGCAGGGCCCACTCCTTGCAAATCCAATCGTTTGCGAATCGTAGAATATTTGTTCAAAGGATTGCGTGCCGATTCCATCCCGCCAACGGGAGTAAGCAGATACGTATTTTTAATGTTACCTTTGTAGTTATCTGTGATGTATCCCCGTCCTGCCATATTAGACTGGCCGATGAAAAGAAACAAATCAAGGTCAGGTAGTACCGGCTCCGGATTAACATATAAGCCTTCTGTTGCTAACCGATACTTGTCTGTACGGAAGGGAAATGCCGGAAAGCCTTCTTTATTAAATAAGTTCATATCGCCACTATTCACCCAGAGGTAACGGACATCTACGGGATTTGTCACCAGATTATTTTTCACCTTTACTTGATTTTTGCCTACGATGATTGCTTCAGCGGGATAGAATTTACCATCTTTACCCGCAACAGCGAAACCTGAAAGTGTTGCTGCATTGTCTTTGCTAACGAGCCCTGTACCGGCATTGGTAAAATCAAGTAACAAAGATCCATCGGCAGTTTTCGTCATCTTCTTGAACTCCGGCCCCTGGCAAACAACTTTTTTACCATAAACTTTTCCTAGTGCTAATTGAGACAACCGCCAGCCTACTGTGTCTTTCACTATGGGATGAATGTCTTTCGGATTACCCTGATCGAAAGCGACAACCATTGCTGTATTTTTTACATGGTGCGAGGTGAGGTATTGCGCTTCACGTAGCTCATACCAATAACGTGTTTTCGTTTCGAATCTGGGTAACTGAATAAAGAGAAAAGGAATATCTCCCTGCCCCCAAGCAGTTCTCCATTCATTTATCATGGCAGGAAACAATTTGCGGTATTGCGCTCCGCGGGCTGTGTTTGATTCTCCTTGATAAAAGAGGAAACCTTTCAATGTGTAAGGAATAACAGTGTTTAGCATTGTCTCGGACAATCCTATCGGTCTATGGAAATTCTTTCTTCCCATAGGTTCCACCGGTTTGTCTATATACTTCTTTTGTTCCGCGTTCAACTGGTTATACTCTGCCAGACTTGAAACATAACGGTTGTATAGTTTTTCGTACCCGTCCGATCCGTAAGAATTCACTATACTGTCATAATGCTGTACTATCGGCCGGAAGTCTTTGTCCGACATCAGCAGTGTCCTGCTTGTCCAGGCCTCCACCGTGGTTCCTCCTACCGGAGTTTGGATGATACCGATAGGAATATTCAACTCTTTATGTATGTTTCTGGAAAAATAATAAGCGATTGCAGAAAACTCCGGTGCTGTCTGCGGTGAACATACCCTCCATGATGCTTTGGAAACTTCCTGTTCCGGGTAGAATTTTCTCGGCACTTTATAATAACGTATTTGTGGATAGTCGGCCGAACTAATCTCCTTTTGAGCATCTTTTACTCTGCGCAAAGCGAATTCCATGTTCGACTGACCACCCGCCAACCATACATCACCTATTAAAACATCCTGAAAACTAACCTTATTATTACCGTTTATAATATCTAATTTATAGGGCCCTCCGGCTTCTCCGGTCTTCAATGTCACTTGCCATTTTCCCTGAATGGCTTTTACTTTCCGAAGCTGCCCTGCAAACCGGACCTCAACCAGTGAACCGTTTTGGGCTTCTCCCCATATCTTTATTATGGCATTTCGCTGCAATACCATGTGGTCCGTAAAGACATCTGCTACCGTAAATTTGTCAGTTGCAAAGGATAGTATTGTTATCAGTGATAAAAAGGAAGAAAATAATATGCGTTTCATAGTTTGCCTGATTATAAATTCATTGGCAAATATCCTGCTTTTGTATATGATAAGATATAAAAATCGTTCTTTTAAGAAGCAACATTGTACGGAAGTTACTTTTGTTTTTTCTTTATTATAGTCTTTAATAATATGGTACGTCTGTCTCCTTTCAGCGTCACTTTCATCTTGTTTTTCAGATGAGAGATATTCGTTCTGATAATCAACTGTTGTTTGGGGTGGATGATATACTTTTCCCATGTTCCATCCGTGACCGAAAGACTGATGTTAAGAGGCTCGTCTACCGGATTCTCCAATACAGTAACCATCGTCTTTGCCTTTCGGGGAAGTGCCAGATAAAAGTAACCTTCGCCAACGGTTGAAGATGTATCGACAATGGGGCTACCTCCACGTGAGAAAGTAAATGGAGCCATCGGACGTCTGCCGTATGTGACATATTGCACTCCCGGTTTCGAATTCCAGCCTCCGTAGGAGCCTGCATATTGATATCCATATTCATCAATCTGCACTTTATACTTCGGCAGTTCTTCCTGTCCTTTTGGAATGATAGGAATCGTATTCACCATCAAACCGTTACATGGAGCATTAACTATCCCTCGTTCAGAGGCATAGTCTCCCCAAATAATGGAATCGTTTATGGCTACATACTGTTCATGCTTCTTATTGACAGCCATATACAGAATCATGTTGGAAAGAAGTTTGTCGGCTACAGGATCTACTTCGCAATGGTCTATCAAGTCAAATCCGGATAAAAGGATGGAACCTTTCCCCATAAACAATTCGGATAAAGCTGTACCAGCCAGGGCACGGCTATAGTTGGCGAGAATTGCCACATCCTCTATTGAGGACGATTGCAGCTCATAACCCGTATTTACAGGATAGATGGCCGGGAAGCCATTCTTCGACTCATCATAAGAAGTATAGTCAGCCCATAGCCTGAACATACGTGGATTCAATCCACTGAAAATCGGATGATAAGGACGTTCCAAATTGATATTCATGCCATCTTTGTATGCCAGAGACGGTGACAGATAAACCGGATCGTTATTACTATGTTCCAGAAATTTTACTTTTACGGGCAACCAGGATGAGTTGAAAGTGGTTTGATTCTGTTCAAGGCAAATAATGCGGCCGCCTTTATTGACATACGCTTTCAATTCTTCGGTTTGTCTGTCAAGGTTATCATCCCACGAATCTTTACCGATGACAAATGTGGAGTGCATAGGGAGTTTTGTCAATGAGGATGCTGTTTTCACGGAATATCCCTTTCTTTGTAAACAGTTTAATGTTTGTTGTTCCGGGGTAGTGTCATATACAAAAACTGTTGTTTCTGTATCAGCCGGGTTGTTCCAATCCTTTCCGGCAATAAATAATTCGCTTTCGTTATATGACACCTTTTTGTCTTTGGAATAAATCTCTCCTTTTAATAGATAATCTCCCGTGGGTAGATTCTGTGGGATATTGATAGTGAGAGGTAATTTGTCGGTTCCATAATAAGGGACAAACGGGAATTCATTTTCTCCCGATATTACTTTCTTGCCTTCATGCTCAATCCACCAATGCAGGCGGGCATTGCTCAATCCATTACCGTAATCATCGTCATTCACTACGTGTGCCACTACCGATAGCTTTTTTCCTGCATATACTTGTGATTGCCAGTTTTCCCAACTCAATAATATAGGCTGATAGCTAAGCTGATACTGCCTGGCGACCGGTTTGGGCTTCATCTCGGCAAAAGAACTTACTCCGTCCCAATGGTGAAATACAATGGTGAAAGGCATGGTGCCAGCCAGACAATCATTCTGGCTTCTTAAGCGGCGGAATAGCTCTGTCGCATTTTTCAGAACAAATGCTTGATAGGCCATGGCGGCTTCTGCTTGTTCCGCATCAGGCAAATGTCCTGTCCAGCACTTTTGAGAACCGGGTTGCTTGGTTCTCGAACAAAGGTTAAAGCGTCCGTCTATACCAGTATAGTTACCCACACATTCTGTGAAGGTAATGGGCTGTACTTTTCCCGGATTTTGCCACATAGCCTTCTCGCGCATATTCAGGTAGGTGAGGAAAGAGTTATAGTACCATCCCCAATACCTGTGTACGTCATAGATATCTGCTGATTTCCCTAGACCATAGCCGGCATTACAAATATACAAACGGGTACTATCCCATTTTTTAAGTTCTTGATACATTCGAGTAAGAAAATCCCTGTATAAGTCACCTACCTTTCCTTCGTAGGGCATTTCATTGGATAAAATATAAATTACGACAGAAGGATGGGAGGTAAACGGACCTAAATCTATTTCCTTATAGGTTTTAAGTGATAATTCAAAATCTGTTGGAGGAGCTGTTTTTGTTGCGTGTTTAGGACGTCCGTACCGACCGGCGAATATCATCATTCCTTCTTCGTCGCATACATCCATCCAGTTTTGGTTGTCGGGGATACGAATGATATTGATATGAAGGCTTTTCATATATCGAACATAGTCACGGGCAAAGTCTTTACTTTGCTCCAGTTGTTCCGGTATGCCACGTTCCGGTGGGTTTATGGCATTGCCTCGCAGGTAGATTGGTTTGTCGTTTAAATAGAATACACCGTTATGCATCTCAAATTTTCTGAATCCTATTCTCTTCTGAAAAGTCTGCTTTCCTGCTTTTAGTGTAAGGTCATAAAGTACAGGCGAAACCGGACTCCATAATTTCGGAGTTAATTGATCTGTAGCCAGTATAACTGTCGTATCGGTTTTATGATTAAAGAGATATTCTTTTGAAAAGTTGCATAGTTTCTCTTTATTCTGTGAGCCGACAATGGTGGCATCAAGCAATAAATGTTCACCCGCTTCTGCCGATAAAGTAACTTCTATTTTGACACTATTGTCAGAAGTAATAGGAGTTATTCTTTGAATATCGGCAGCAACCGATAATAATGGGAATAACAGACAAAAAGCACCTAATAGTTTTGTTCTCATAGTATTCTTATTGTATTAAAATAGATTATAAATTTATTCCGTGATTCCCTTTTGGAACTGTGCCGGTGTTATCCCGAACAGTTCTCTGAATCGTTTAATGAAATAACTTGGAGAGTTGAAACCTACTTCATAAGCTATTTCCGAAATCGTCTTAGTATCTGACTGAATCAGCAGCATTTGTGCTTTTTTCAACCTGACGTTTAAAATAAAATCATTCGGCGTCTGTCCTGTTATTCCTTTTAGTTTCAGGAATAACTTGGTACGTCCGATGTTTAAAGCCTGCGCGAACATGTTCACATCAAAGTTAGGATTATCGATGTTCTGTTCAATACAGATCACACATTGTTCCATAAATTGCTGGTCTGCACCATTGGTTGCCAAAATATCTACATTGTTATCCATTTGTTTAGCATATTTTTTCTGTAACAGCTTTCTGCCGTTCACCAGGTTATTACAACGCATAAACAAATGTTTCACATTAAAAGGTTTAGTGATATAGTCATCCGCACCCATTTTTAACCCTTGTATAGTAAATTCTTCCGCAGTCTGTGCTGTGAGCAGTATGACAGGTATGTGCGAAGTTTCAAAATTACTTTTTATCATCCGGCACATTTCTATTCCGGACATCTTGGGCATCATGATGTCACTAAGCACAATATCAGGTTGCACTTCTTTGGTTTTTTCAAAACCTTCTTCACCGTCTTGGGCTTCATAAACCGAGTATACTTTGGAGAATAAACGTACTAACAGCTCTCGTAATTCTTCGTTATCTTCGACAATCAGTATTTTACTCGAAGGTTCTTCTGTCCTGTCAGAATTTTCATCCTCCGGTATCTCTTCCGTTATTTTTTCATCATCCATCTTCAGTAATGAAATGCAGTATGAATCAATATCAGGAGTCTCCACTTTTTGTGAAACCGAAATATGGCTGTCTCCCAAAGGTAGCTCAACGACAAATGTTGTCCCTTTCCCTTCCCGGCTTCGGGCACCGATTTTTCCTTTATGCGCTTCGATAATACTTTTTGCAAGCGCTAGGCCAATGCCTGTGCCTTTCTGGTTGTCCAAACTGTCTACTTGATAGAAACGGTCGAATATCTTATTCAGATTTTCTTCGGCAATGCCTATTCCCGTATCTGAAATAAGTATCATAACGCTGTTTTCATACTCTTGTACCGATAATGAAACCGTACCTCCCAAAGGTGTATATTTAAAAGCGTTCGACAACAAGTTATAAATAACCTTTTCCAGTTGCACTACATCAAACCATACATCCAGCGAACGATCTTTATTAAAGTATTCGAAAATAATCTGTTTGCCTCTGGCGTATTCTTTGAAGGACAAATAGATTTCATCCAGAAACGAATAAATATCCTGCTTGCTGTATTTAAACTTCTCGAATCCCTGTTCTTGTTTTCTAAAATCAAGAAGTTCGGTAATTAAACGTTTCATACGTAGTGTATTTCTATGTATGCCTACTAATTTGCCGTATACTAACGGTTGAATATCATTCCGTTCCATTAGCATTTCCAACTGACTTACAATCAGAGTAAGCGGAGTACGGAATTCATGTGATATATTGGTAAAAAAGCGGAGCTTTGACTGGTTCAGTTCTTCTATCTGCTTTTTTTCTTTCTTCTCATATTCGAGCGAGGCCCTCAATTTTAGTTTGGAAGAATAGAAACTTACTATTATGTATATAGAAATAATTATTATAATGCCATAAAGGCAGTACGCCCATGTCGATTTATAGAAAGGTGGTTTTATCACAATATCTATCTCCTTACAAATACTTTCCCTTCCGGAGTATTCTTCAGAGCTTTTTATTATTAGCTTGTATTTACCCGGATTCAGGTTTGTGTAAGTGATCCCTTTGCGATAACCGGCACTCATCCAGTCTTTATCAAACCCTTCCAGTTTATAGTAAATCCGATTTCTTAATACTGATACATAGTTTGATAACGAAAAATTAACTGTGATGATGGAGTGATTATGGTTCAGGGTGATTTGCGGTTGATATAAGATTGACTCGGAAAGGATGCCGGAGCCGTCATTGGGTAGTATGAGTTTATTGTTAACTTCCAATGAAGTAAAGTTCAGCTGATAAGGTTTAACATAAGAATTCAGTTCTTTTTCGAAGAAAGAGATCATCATCTTAGGTCCGGATAGGAATATTTCATTATCATGGGCGACAAACAATCCGTAAGGATTCAATGCTGTCATCGGAAAACCATTTTGTTTGTTATAGTTATAAAATCGTTCGTTTTCCATGTCAAACCGTGAAAAGCCCTGATTGCTTGCTATCAAAAGATAACCGGAAAGAGATTCGTTTATATCCAGAATATAATCGTTAATCAAATCTGAGTTTTGTGAGTTGAACGATTTGAATGTATTCGTTTCAGGTTGGTATAGAAATATCCCGTCTCCGGAAGAACCAGCCCATATATTCCCTTTTTTATCCTCGAAAAGTACGTTTATAAGGTTGCTTCCTATAACTTTTTCGGAAGTGTTGGGAACAAAATATTCATCCCGTTTATGAGTTGCTATATTATACTTTACCAGTCCCAAATAATAGGAAAACCACAAATTGTTATGCTTGTCGAGATGCATATCAATGATTTGCCTGTTGTTGAGTTTGCTATCCGTTAATAGTTTGGTACATTCTCCGGTTTCCGGATTAAATAAACCGATGCCGTTGTGGGTAGCCAGCAGCAAGTTCCCTTTATATGGAATAATTTTCCGGATTATATCATTAATCAATGTGTTCTTTTGGCCGGGAACATGTCTGTAGTTGGTAAACTTCTGCGTTTTCAAGTTTAACTTATCCAATCCTCCTTTTAACGTTCCTATCCATAGTATCTGATTCTTTTCGTCCAGATATAAAGCTTGAATTGTATTGGATGCAAGTGAATTACTTTGATTACTGTGTTTATATTCGATAAAGCTCTTGGTCTTTCTATCGAGATAATTTACTCCTCCGCCTTCTGTTGCAATCCAAATACCACCTTTGGAGTCCTCTTTCATTCTTCCGGCAAAAGGGGATGTCAATTTACCTTTTTGTGATTCATCGGGATAATAGTAGGTGTAGATTTCATAATCGGGATTGAATAGATTGATTCCACCGTAGTAGGTACCTATCCAGAAAGTGCCCTGCTGATCTTTCATCATACAAATGATGGAAGAATTGCTTAGGCTATAAGGCTTGTTGTCTTCACTGTAATGAGTAATATTGTTGGTGGTATCCAGTTTGTCCAAACCTTTAAAAGTGCCTATCCAATAATTGCCCTGGTTGTCTTCAACAATACAACGGATATAATTGCTGGAAAGTCTGTTTTTATAAGGTCCGTCCTTATAGTTGATTTGTACGCCATTTCTGTCCAGGCGGAAAAGTCCGTCATCCTTAGTTCCTACCCAAATATTCTTTTTGGAATCTTCATAAATACAGGTTATATCTTTCTCGGGAAGATAATTAAGCCATTTCTTATTACTATCTATTATGTACAAGCCTTTATTCATCGTTCCTACATACAGGTTGCCTTCATGATCTTCAGTGACGCATGATATACGTACACTGTCCAGATGGTAATAATACTCTAGTTTATCTTCTTTTCGGTTGTATGTAAACAATGAATCTCTCGTACAAACCCATAACCGGGAGTTACCGTAGTCAATGGCCTGGATATTGTTGTTACGGATAGTATGGAAAATGTTTTTCCTGATATCATATTCTACTACAGCATACTTGCAACGGATATAAATATGACCGTTTTTATCGCCACAGATAGTACCTATGTTATTATTGTACAAGCTGTTTTTATCATTCTCAATCGGGCGGAATATATGGAAATCAGTACCGTTGTATCGATTCAGACCATCTTTGGTTCCTATCCAGATAATACCGAATTCATCTTGATAAATAGACGTGACTGTGGGTTGTGAAATACCATTTTCTACTCCGATCGCTTGGAAGTGTATATTTTGTCCAAACGAAAGAGTAGAAATTAATAATAAAAGAAATGAAATATACTTCTTATACATACAATGGACTCCTTTAATACAAAACAAACTTATGAATTATTTTCGGAGTATACCAAGTAAAACAGCTTGTTTAACTAATGCAATCTTCCTGAAATAATCGGTTGGTAACAAAGGTAGTGTTGGGTAGTCGTTTTTAATATAAGAATAGGACGATTATATATCAATATTGTACGCAATCGGCGAATAATCCTTTTCTATTGATTATATTCCAATTCAGATTATTGTAATATCAAAAAGGAATAGAATTTTGTTTTGCTGACTCAAGAAGGCAACAAGCCTATCTTCTTGTTCCGATATTCTTTAGGAGATATACCAACATACTGCTTGAAATATTTCCCGAAGAATGATTGTGTGGGGAAGTTGAGCTTGGTCGCTATTTCCTTAATACTTAAATCGGTATTATCGAGCAGATATTTGGCTTCTGTAATGACATTCTGTATAATCCACTGCAAAGCACTACTCCCTGATTTCTCCTTGATGACAGAAGAAAAATATCGGGCGGACAGACATTGCTTGTTTGCATAGAAAGTAACATCCCGTTCCTGATGATAATATCGATAGAGGGTAATCATGAAATTTTGGAAAATCTTATCCTTTTTATCCTGTGGTAGTGGTGTTTGCGGTTTGTTGTTGAAATAGATGTTTAATAACTCATAGCATATCACTTGTCCCCAGGATTTGATTAATTCAGAAATTAAATGTTGTTTCTGTCGGGAACTGTTACAGATATTCTCCCTGTTAATTCGTTTTTCTACAGATTTGAGCAAGTTCTCTACAAATGTATATTGCTCTTCGGAAAGCGACAGACAGGGATTTTCCCGCAAATAAAGCAAGTTTTCCGAGTTGGCTACTTTGTTTACTATCGGTATGACATAATCCAGATCGACCTCTATCATGATTCCTTTCAGGTCTGCGCTTCTTTGGCGTATCTGTAGAAGGTTGGCTGCAGTATATATGAAAAGATTCCTTTTGTTAATCTGATATGGTCTACCTCCCAGCAGGATTTCCGCCTGTCCTTTCTGGCAGAGGAAAAGTCCGCATTGGTTGAATTCGGAAATAATGCATCCTTCTTTCATGGAAGTATCTTCCGGAGATATTATAACATACTTGAATGGCATCAGTGGTTCCATATTCCTTTTCGTTGAAATGAATTTCCTTACAAAGTAACAAACAAATAAATACAAATAGCAAACTATTTCGGCTTTTTATCTTAGGTAACGTACAAATAGAACAATGTTTCGTCTAAATCAACCTTTCTCCTCATGTTTGCTTGGGATACTTTTGTGACAACTAACTAATAAGTGAAAATATGAGACGATTAGACTTCTTATTAACAGGACTTTTAGCAATTTTGTTGACTTCGTGTGGGCAGCGTGTACAGAACGCAGACAGTAAGCCGGCTGTGAAGATTGATACCGTACTTTCTGCTGACAAACAAATAGCTTTGCAGTTTCCCGGACGAGTGAAAGCGGCACAGGACATAAGTCTGTCTTTCCGGGTGAGTGGTACTATTCAGTATATGCATGTAAATGACGGTGCCTATGTGCGTAAAGGGCAATTATTGGCAGAATTAGATCCGACAGACTATCAGATTCAGCTGGATGCGGCAGAAGCAGAATATCAAAGTGTGAAAGCGGAGGCGGAACGAGTGATGGCGCTTTATAAGGAAAATGTGACGACACCGGATGCTAACGATAAAGCCGTGTACGGATTGAGGCAGATTACCGCCAAATATAATCATGCTAAAGACCAGTTGGCATACACCCGTTTGTATGCTCCTTTTAGCGGATATGTGCAGAAACGTCTTTTTGATTCTCATGAGACGGTAGCTGCCGGTATGCCCGTCGTTTCCATCATCAGTGAGGGGAGCCCGGAGGTGGAGATTAATCTTCCGGCAGTGGAATATATTCGTCGACAGCAGTTTACCCGTTATTATTGCACATTCGATGTTTATCCTCATCAAAAATATGCTTTGGAACTGATTAGTGTTACGCCTAAGGCAAATGCCAATCAGTTATACACCATGCGGCTTCAGCTGAAAAAAGAAGATAAACAGGCAGTTCCATCGCCCGGCATGAATACAATGGTGACTATCGAATGTAGTGAAGGAGATGTGCGTAACCTGTCGGTTCCCAGCGGAGCGATCCTTCGTGAGAACGGGCGTACGAGTATCTTTCTTTATGATGCTTCCAGTCATGCTATCCATCGTTGTGATGTGACTGTCACTCGTTTGCTTAGTGACGGCAGGTGCCTGATTACTTCAGGCGAAGTGAATCCCGGTGACTTGGTTGTCGCTTCGGGGGTACATCATGTAAAAGAGGGAGAACAGGTGGAACCACTTCTTCCGGCTACTGAAACCAATGTGGGAGGACTGCTATGATTGATATTAGTAAATGGGCATTTGAGAACAAGAAGTTGATCTACTTCCTGATTGCCGTACTGATTGTAGGAGGAGCTTATTCCAGTTATGAAATGAGTAAACTGGAGGATCCCGAAATAACGGTAAAGCTCGCTATGGTAGTCACTACCTATCCCGGTGCGTCTGCACATCAGGTAGAGTTGGAAGTGACGGATGTGCTGGAGAAAAATATCCGCTCCATGGGGAATATAGATAATGTGGAAAGTTATTCCTACAACGATCTCTCTCTGATTCAGGTAGAACTGAAAACGACTGTCAAAGAGACGGAGGTAGAGCAATGCTGGGATTTGTTGCGTCGTAAGGTGGCGAACGCACAGGCAGAACTTCCCGAAGGTGCCAGTCCTTCTATTGTAAAAGATGATTTTGGAAATGTTTATGGAATGTTTTTCGCTTTGACGGGTGATGGACTTTCCGACAGGGAACTGTCTGATTATTCAGAACTGGTGAAACGTGAAGTCAGTGAATTGGATGGGGTGGAGCGCGTTGACTTATACGGTAAACGTCCCGAATGTATTAACATCTCTCTCCTGCAAGACCGGATGGCCAACTTGGGTGTGAAACCCGCCGAAGTGCTAGCCACATTGAACGGACAGAACCAAACTGCTTATACTGGTTATTATGATAATGGCGATAATCGTATCCGGGTGACAGTCAGTGATAAGTTTAAGACGGTAGAGGATATTGGTCGTATGCTGATTCAGGGACATGATGCCGATCAGTTGCGGTTGAGTGACATTGCCCGTATTGAGAAAGATTATGAAGATCCTACCCGCAACGAATTGTTTTATGACCGCCAGCGTGCGATAGGAATCATGGTGGCTGCTTCTTCGGATGCCGACATCATCAAAGTGGGGAATCGAGTGGAAAAGAAACTGGAACAACTGAAAGCTGAACGCCTTCCGGCAGGAGTAGAGTGTCATAAGGTTTTCTATCAGCCGGAACGCGTAGGCAGTTCGTTGGGGACGTTTATTCTTAATCTGATAGAATCTGTGATTATCGTAGTCGTTATCCTGATGATTGCTATGGGATTCAAGAGCGGGGTGATTATCGGTATCAGCCTGGTAGTGACGGTATTCGGTTCCTTCCTGTTCCTTTATTTTATGGATGGTACGATGCAGCGTGTTTCATTGGCCTCATTCGTGCTTGCGATGGGGATGCTGGTGGATAACGCAATTGTTATCATTGACGGTATTTTGGTAGATTTGAAAGCCGGGAAGAGCCGGATGGAAGCAATGACTGCTATCGGACGGCAGACAGCAATGCCTTTGCTGGGAGCTACTCTGATTGCCATCATCGCTTTTCTTCCTATCTTTATGTCGCCTGATACGGCAGGCGTCTATACGCGCGATTTGTTTATCGTACTCGCTGTTTCCCTGTTGCTTAGCTGGGTGCTGGCCTTAGTGCACGTTCCGTTGATGGCCGACCGGATTTTGCATCCGGAAATCTCTGCGACAACTGCTGCTTCCGGAAAGCGTGTGTATGAAGGAAAGATTTATGCTGTGCTCCGTTCATTGTTGACATTCAGTCTGGCGCATCGTTGGAGCTTTGTGTTTACAATGATCGCTTTGGTATTACTTTCAGCTTTCAGTTACCGTTTCATGAAGCAGGGCTTTTTCCCGGATATGGTCTACGACCAGCTTTATATGGAATATAAATTGCCGGAAGGAACTAACTCCACTCGCGTGGCGCGTGACTTGGAGGAAATCGAAGCTTACTTGAAAAAACGTCCGGAAGTCACACACGTCACTGCTTCTATCGGTGGTACTCCTGCCCGTTATAACTTGGTGCGTAACGTAGCCAATCCCTCCTTATCTTACGGTGAATTGATTATCGACTTCACCTCTCCGGACGATTTGGTGGATAACATGGCGGAAATTCAACAATATCTTTCGCAACATTATCCGGATGCTTACGTAAAGATGAACCGCTACAACCTGATGTTCAAAAAATATCCTATTGAAGCGCAGTTTACCGGTCCTGACCCTGCTGTTTTGCATCAGTTGGCGGATAGTGCCCGCAAGATTATGGAGAATTGTCCGGATGTTTACCTGATTACTACGGACTGGGAACCACAGATCCCGGTGCTGACTATTGAGTATGACCAGCCTACGGCACGTGCTATCGGATTGAGCCGGAACGATGTAAGCCTTTCTTTATTGACAGCTACCAGCGGCATCCCTATCGGGTCTTTCTATGAAGGTATTCACAAAGATAATATCTACTTGCGTTGCTTAGACGAACACGGAAATCCGATTGAGAACCTGGACAATACGCAGATATTCTCGTCTCTTCCTTCTCTGAACGGTTTGCTGACACAGGAAATGATGATGAAGCTGAAGACAGGAACACTATCGAAAGAAGAACTGGTGGAAACGTTGATGGGAACAACTCCGTTGAAACAAATTAGTAAGCGGATTGATGTGAAGTGGGAAGATCCGGTGGTTCCCCGTTATAACGGGCAGCGTAGCCAACGGGTGCAATGCTCCCCTGTTCCGGGGGTAGAAACGGAGAAGGCGCGGCAATCCATTGCCACGCAGATTGAGCAGATTCCGCTGCCTGACGGATATCGGCTTCAATGGCAAGGCGAGAGGAACGCCAGTACAAAGTCAATGCAATATCTGTTCAAGAACTTTCCGTTTGCTATCATTCTGATGATTTCTATTTTGATTATGCTGTTCAAAGATTACCGGAAACCGATTATCATCTTTTGTACTATTCCGCTGGTATTTGTCGGTGTGGTTGCCGTAATGCTGCTTACCGGGAAGACATTCAACTTTGTGGCTATCGTCGGTACATTGGGGTTGATCGGTATGATTATTAAGAACGGTATTGTCTTGATGGATGAGATCACTTTGCAAATTAATCAGGGAGTAGAACCTGTGACGGCATTGATAGACAGTTCGCAAAGTCGTCTCCGTCCCGTGATGATGGCTTCGCTGACTACGATTTTGGGAATGATTCCATTGTTGCCGGATGCTATGTTCGGTTCGTTGGCGGCTTCTATCATGGGTGGGTTGCTGTTCGGCACGTTGATAACGTTGCTTTTTATCCCGATTTTGTATGCATTATTCTTTCATATAAAAAAGACAGACAAATGAAAAAAGAAATTCTTGTAGCCATTAGTGTAGCGGGTGTATTGTTCGGCCTGTCGGTTTCTCTTGCCGCGCAAGAAAAACTAAGTCTGGCGCAATGCCGTGAAATGGCACTGAAATATAATAAGGATATGGCTGCCGCTAATAAGCAGACGGAAGCAGCCCGATTGATGTCTCTTAGTTATAAAGCCAATTTCTTCCCTAATTTTACAGCCAACGGAACGGGTATTTATAGCACAGCGGATGGAAGTCTCGGAGTTCCGGGAGGAAACCTTCCGGTTTTCCTGCCCAATCCTGCTACCGGAGAACTGGTATCGAGCGGTTTCGCTTATTTTCCCGGACTGAATCTGGACTATAAGGTCGGAACTGTTTACTCGGGCGGTATACAAGTGGAGCAACCTCTTTATATGGGAGGAAAAATCCGTGCCGCCTATAAAATGTCATTACTGGGAAAAGAAATGGCACACTTGAACGAAGCCTTAACTACTTCGGAAGTTATTCTGAATACAGATAAAGCATACGTGCAGTTAGTGAAAGCCAAGGAAATGAGAAAAGTGGCGGAAAAATATCACGCCTTACTGACGGAACTTTCCAAAAATGTAAAGAGTGCTCACCGGCATGGCATGAAACCGCAGAATGATGTACTGAAAGTGCAGGTGAAGCTCAACGAGAGTGAACTTTCTTTGCGAAAGGCTGATAACGCTCTTCGTCTTGCAAGTATGAATCTCTGTCATTACATCGGACGCCCTTTGACAGCACAGATTGATATATCAGATGATTTTCCGGAAGTGGAGCAGGAGTGGAAAGTGCAGGTTTCTGATATTACCGCCCGTCCCGAATATGGAATCTTGAACAAACAAATAGCCATTGCCGAGCAGGAGGTAAAGCTGAATCGTAGTGAACTGTTACCGCGTATCGGCGTCAGAGGTAGTTATGATTACCTTCACGGATTAGAAGTTAATGATGAAACTTTGATGAAAAAGGGTGCTTTCTCCGTATTCCTGAATGTCTCTGTCCCTCTGTTTCATTTTGGCGAGCGTACCAATAAGGTAAAGTCTGCCAGAGTGAAGTTGGAACAAGTTCGTCTTGAACAGGAAAATGCCAATGAAAAGATGTTGTTAGAGTTGATGCAAGCTGCCAATAATCTGGATGAGGCCCGGCTGGAAACGGAACTTTCCGAACGTTCGTTGGAACAGGCAGAGGAGAATATGAAAGTCAGTGGTAAGCAATATGAAGTGGGACTGGAAACTCTTTCGGACTATCTGGAAGCGCAAGTGCTCTGGCAACAGGCTTATCAGACGAAAGTGGATGCTCATTTTCAATTGTATGTGAATTATGTGGCTTATTTAAAAGCGGCAGGACAACTGTAATGATAAAACCAGTATTCTGGACATCCTTATGGAATGTCCAGAATACTGGTGATGATTTGTACCTGCCGGGGAGTAAACGTTCGTGTACGCGGATGATAACCTGTGGCAGTCAATAGCCGGAGCAGTTCTTTATTTATTTTAATCCATTTGGTGAATATGCGTATGGCGCAACGGGGTGTAATGTTCGGATTGTACATACAAGCCAATTCCTTTTTCTTATAAGTTTTAATGCGAAACGGAATTTCTTCCTCTTCTGATGGCAATTCTTTCATGTTGATATTTTAATGTTTTAAGATGTGGTGAAGATACAAAATAAAAAAGGCGTTGTCAAGTCTTTTACAGGAATACTTTGGGAAACAGTATCCGCCCGTAGGCGGGTACTGTTTTCCTGCTTTTAAAGGCTGATGATTAATCTTATGCTGCCGGGTCCGGTGCTTCTCCTTTGCCGTCATCCGGGTTGGGATTCGGGTTGGGGTCCGCTTGTTCCGGGCTGATGGAACCATCATCGGAAGCCACCGCTTTTTGAACACTGACTTTACTTAGCATCTCTTTGAATTTGTAGCCTGGAGTAAAAATGATTTTTACTCTGCGTATCGTATCGCTATCTACCTCTTTTTCAGTATCCTGACTTTCGCAATTCATACCAGGACGGAAGCATCCGAAATCTCCTAATTGAACAGAGATGCCTTTTCTAAGGTTGAGATTTAATGTATCGATCAAAGCATCGAGTACAAATTTTACCGCTCCACTGGGAACCATTCCTACTTTAGTGATTTCCTCGCACAAATCTCTGAAATCCACCGTATTGGTGATTACATTTTGTGCTACATACTTTTCAGCTTTAGTTTTATCAAAGCCGAATGTTCTTTTTTTAATGACGTATCTAAGTGCCATAATTTTTTGTTTTTTAAATTAGTTACTTTATTTATCAATTCTCTTTGTGATCACGATGCAAAGATACTATGGGCACTTTCCGGGGAGGTGCTTTAACGGTCCTAGATGTACGTACTTTGATTCACTTTTATTTATTTTGTTTGTATGATTCTGATTTATAGATCCTTATATATTCTGCTTTAATAGCCATTTCCAAATAGGGAATATTTCAATCAGTTTCACGATACTCAAATGTTCTTGATAATCATAAAATATGCCGAAAAACGATGAACGTTGTAAGAATAAACACTATATTTGTACATATTATATTAAGATAATAGAGGTATAGCTATGCTACATTCAAGCCAATCAGCCCCCGTTGTTGATGGCAAAGTCATGGAGTTTGTGATTTTTGCCATTGAGAGTGCCGCCCAGAAGTTGGGTATTCCGGCTCCTACTCTCTATAACCGTTTGGAAAAACTGAATCTTATCCGTCAATACCTGATAAGTGGATATGACATGCTTCACACCCAGAGTCGTGAGTACATAGCCGATACGTTGGTAGAAGCTCTTGAAAACTGGGAAGCCCACTATAAAGAAAAAGGAGAATCTGTATGAAGGTCTATCATGGTAGTACGCAGGCCGTAGAGTATCCTTTGGTTGGTGTCGGACGCGAAAACCTCGACTTTGGTAAAGGATTCTCAATCAATGTCTCATTGACGAGTGTCTCTCTTTCAAAGAATATATAACAATAAAATAAACTACGTTTATGATAGATGTATTAGTATGGAATAAATACACTCGTGTGGTGATGCAATTAGCGGAGCGTTTGAATATTTCTCCCGAAAAAGCATTGCACTTGTTCTATAATAGTAAGGTATATGCATTGCTTCTTAATAAACAATATCCGCTTATAACGTTGAGTGATGCCTACATCACTGATGAAATCATACTTGAGTTACAACAGCAATAATCCTGTTGTGGCTCTTAATTCTGTGTTCCAAGAGTTTATACTTTTATATATACAGTCAACTTTCCAACCCCTTCCTTTTGGATTATTCTGTCGGCAATAAAGGAATTTAATTCTTCAATAGCTACTTTTTTATTTCGTCCTGTCAGATGGCTATAATCTGTCCGGCTGATGAATAGGTGATTTTCCAAGTATGTGTTGAGGCGGTCGCGACACGTCTCACGGGAGATACTATTTTTCTTAGGGCGTGTGATAGATTCTCCTCGTTGCAGCCTCATTTTGTCGCCTACTTCTTTCTTGAATGGACGACTTGCGCGGAAATTAATATTTTTCATTTGGACAGACGCTGCCCGAATTTCTTTTTTATCTTTAACCGGCGGACATTGCAACGATGTAGAGAAGAATCCGAAGTTTCCCATTTCTACATTCCAGCCGTCGGCTAGTAAATCCCGTGCTTCATTGGCAAAGGCTTCCATGGCTCCTGCCAATAAACTTCTGCTGATACCGGTAAATTTGTGGACACGATCCAGAAACTCTTCTTTATCTACGGTTCCTTTGGAGACAATACGGGCATGTAGCGGTTGTTTCTCTCCGTCAGGTGACGGTGGATTTTCAAATAAGTCATATAAAGCACTCATATTCTATTATTAATGGATTAATTACTACTATTAATTCGTTCTACCAAGGTTATTCTTTAGTTCTACCTTGGTTATCGTTTGGTTCGACCATGGTATTTGTTTAGTTCTACCTAGGTGGAACGAATTGTTATTTGCTACAAAAGTAGGTAGTTTATGTAAGAGAGAGGTGCTTTAATTGTAGAGTGGTTTCTTATTTGAATAAGATAACTTCGTAATAACTTGCACTTCCTGATTTATTCAATTACTTTTGTAGCATATAAACCCAAAGAAAGGAGTTGTATAAGTATGGCAAGACCAATTAAGGAAACTCCGATACTTTTCGGAGAAGATGCTCGGCGATTTGAAGAACGGATGAAAGAGAAGCGTAGTGAAACGCCGGAGCAGCGGGAAAAAAGGTTGAAAGACTATGAACTGGCAATGAAAATCTTTAAGAAATAAAATATGAATCGTCAGTTGATAGAGGAAACGTATGAGATGCGTAAATTAAATATCTCAGAAAAAATAAAATCGTTCGATTGTGGAGATACCGATCTGAACGATTTTATTTTGAATGAATCTTTTCTTTATCGGGAAGCTTTGTTAGCTGTAAGTTATGTACTTGAAAATAAAATGGGACAACAAACAGTCGCATATTTTAGTCTTGCTAATGATCGTATTTCTTTGTCTGATTTTGAGAATAAAACAGAGTTTAATCGTTTCCGAAAGCATCGGTTCGTGAATGAGAAGCGTCTAAAAAGTTATCCTGCTGCTAAAATTTGTCGTTTGGGAGTCGATTTATCTGTAAAAGGTCAATCAATAGGCTCATTCCTGTTGAATTTTATCAAAAGTTACTTTGTTATTGAAAATAAAACGGGTTGTCGCTTTTTAACTGTAGATGCGTATGCAGCAGCTGTTCCTTTTTATGAGAAAAATGGATTTATTCCTTTGAATAATGAAGATGTGGATTCTGCTACACGTTTGCTTTATTTTGACTTGAATGATATTGTGCTCTAGATTAGAGCAGCTTTATTAAATATTTTGTTTTGTATACGAGACAAAATGGTGTGCCCCTTATTTTATATACGAAACAAAAAACTTATTGAAACCTGCCTTTTTTATATACATACGCTTTAATTATACAATCATCATTTATTTTCTTTCCTAAACATTTATAACTCTCTCTTGTTATTTTCCGAAAAGTATTTGTACCTTTGTCATTGGAACGTAGCATGCCTTTGTGGTATGCGATTGTGCGTTTCCTCGGTGAACAGGAAATCGTAGCGGATTTTTTTTCAGACACCGGGAGACGCCTGTACTTCTATGACTTCTCATAGGGTACGGGCTGTCTGCCCGTGTCTGAAAGGTAGCCGCTACTACCTCCTGTTTGCGGGATTGTGGCAGCTCCGTACTCTTTTATAATAAAAGGTACGGAACTAGTTGATATTATTAATCTAGTTCCGTTTTTTTATGTCAAATTGGCTCACAACAAAACAGATGTCTGAAAGACGCGACATTCAAGAAGCTATTCTAAAGAATTGGGCAAATCTTGGATACATTACGAGTTCCCGAATCAACGATCAGTTGTTTTTGGATGATGAGAGTTTGGACGCCTATCTGGAAGCCCACAAAAGACTTGGTTTAGAAGCAGGTTACCTTTCTAAAATCGTGGAAGAAAAGAAACTGGAACGGGACTTTATCATTTCCAAATACGATGATTTACTATATGTGTTGAGAACACAGAAGACTTGTAAACCGCTATATGAAATAATCATTCGTGAACTGGCAGCATTGATTCTTCACCCTGTTGCCCGCAATGTTTTCTATTCTATTTCTACAGGAGAATCAGTAGCGAAAGTGGCTGGTCGGCATCGAATTACCTATGGGAAGACATTACAAATGTATAATTCTATACTTAAAGGATTGAAATTGAAGAAAGATATATTGGCTACTTATCGAAAGCGTGCTATCAATGCTCGTTTTTTATCCTTGGCAGACAATAATAAGAATATAAATGTTGGGCAGGAGGAGTGGATACTTCAATTGCCTGTTTGTAAAATAGCTGATACCCGGTTGGCTAATATCTTGTATAATCAAGATGTTCGAACGGTAAAGGACTTATTGGAAATCGTATCGGGAAGAGGTTGGAAAAGTCTGTTGAGAATAGAAGGAGTAGGAAAAACTTCCTACTATCATTTATTATCCAAACTTCAGATGATAGGTGTTGTGGATGAAAGTCTGGATCGGATTCTTGCCGGATGCTCTAATGGTAAGTTCGATAATAAATGACGGGTAGGACATAATTATGGAAAGAGAGATGATATAAAGAGGTTATTTTAAAGGAAAAATAGAGATTTCAACTTCTAAAATAGCCTCCTTATATTATATATGTATGAACATACTGTCTATCTCTCTGCCTCTATTGTATAAGTAAAGCTGTCCGCCCGATAATATCCGACGTTGTATTCAATAGGTACTCCGTTCACATCATAAACAAATCTTTTCCTTATTAATATAGGGTCATTGGATTTTATCTCCAGTTTCTCTGCAATAAATTCCCCTGCAAGTCTGGCTGAAATCTCCTCCTTGCTGGTTTTTACCACTATATTATATTGGGTTTCCAGCATTTCGTATAATGGGCGTGTATAATCTTCCTCTCCGGTTAGTGGAATATTGGGGTTGAAATAAGAGATGAAGTAAACAAACGGATATTCTTTTTTTCCTCTGACGCGCTCCATCACTACACAGCGAGTGTCGGGACTGGAACCTAAATCAAAGAACGTACCGATTTCTTCGGTTGCACGCTTTAAACTGATATGTAGCTCGAAATTGCGAATCTCTATACCTAACATCTTCATTTCCTGTGAGAAACTAAGCCAGTTCTTTACTCCGCCTACGATACCTTTCTTTACTACCTTCGTGCCGTAGCCCTTCTTTCGCACCAAAAGCCCCTCAAACACGAGTTTGTTGATAGCTTGTCTCAATGTGTTCCTTGAAATATGTAATTGTTCAGACAATTCTACCTCGTTGGGAAATAGCTTCCCGTTTTTGTACTCTTCAGATTCTATGAGTCTTCTTAGTATCTCTTCTGCCTGAATATGAAGCGGTTTATCACTATTATGATCTAATTTCATATCTATCCTGATTGGTTTATTTTCAGCAAATATAAGATTTATCAAAAAATAATCCAAGTTTTGTTTGGAATAAAAATAAAATCTATATATTTGCACAATTGAAAGTATGTATGAACATATAAAATTTAAAAACGCTATAAACATGAGAAAAGCTAATTATGATAAATTTCCTTCTACGAAGCTGACGGGGATGCTTGTTCAGGGGTGGGATTCTATCATTTCTATGTTAAAAGAGAAAATGGATGCAAGAAAAGTGCTGGCTGTGGATTTATATACAGGAGTATATGAAGAAGAAGTGCTGGATGCTTTTTCAAAAGAATTCTCCGGAAGAGTGATGAATGTACGTGATTTGATGAAACCGGAAAAAGAAATTCAAGCGTTGACAGAACGCTTCATGACTGAAGATGTATTATTCGGCTATGTCACCAATTTGAAGCTGGAAGATTATTTGGATGTGGATAAGGTGGCTGCTGCACGGAAGCAAATCAGTGAAGCAAAAGAAACCATTGTAATCATAGGTACGGGTGCTGCTGTTGTTGCTCCACAGGACGCAATGGTGGTTTATGCGGATATGGCACGTTGGGAAATCCAACAACGTTTCCGCCGGCATGAGGTAAAAGCTTTAGGTATAGACAATCGGAACGATGCTGTTTCTTTGCAATACAAGAGAGGGTATTTCAACGATTGGAGAGTATGTGATAGGTATAAGGAAAGATTGTTTGACAGGGTAGAATTCTGGATTGACACCCATGTGGCCGGGACACCGAAGATGATTGATAAGGATACTTTCTTTAAAGGGGTAGAGGCAACGGTGAACACACCGTTCCGGGTAGTTCCTTTCTTCGATCCGGCTCCCTGGGGTGGTCAATGGATGAAAGAGGTTTGCGACCTGGATCGTGAACGCGAAAATTTCGGCTGGTGCTTTGACTGTGTACCTGAAGAGAACAGCCTTTATTTTGAAGTGAACGGAGTGCGCTTTGAACTGCCTTCGGTTGATTTGGTTTTGCTGAAAAGTAAAGAGTTGCTTGGTGAACCGGTGGAGGCACGCTTTGGAAAAGACTTCCCTATTCGTTTCGACTTTTTGGATACGATGGGCGGAGGTAATTTGAGTTTGCAGGTGCATCCTACCACTCAATTTATCCGTGACAGCTTCGGTATGTACTACACGCAGGATGAAAGTTACTACATGGTAGATGCGGAAGAAGATGCCGTAGTTTATCTGGGAGTGAAGACAGGAGTGGACAAAGAAGCGATGATCGGCGATTTGCGTAAAGCACAAAAAGGTGAACTGGTGTTCGACGCAGAAAAATACGTAAATAAGATTCCGACGAAGAAACACGATCACTTTCTGATCCCGGGAGGAACCGTTCATTGTTCCGGTGCCAACAGTATGGTGCTTGAAATCAGCTCGACTCCGAACCTCTTTACTTTCAAACTATGGGACTGGCAACGCTTGGGACTGGATGGAAAACCGCGTCCAATCAATGTGGAACGTGGTAAATGCGTTATCAACTGGAATCGCGATACGGAATATGTGAATGAACACCTTCGCAATCAGTTTAAGGAAGTCGCTTCCGGAGAAGGTTGGGTAGAAGAACGTACCGGACTGCATCCGAATGAATTTATCGAAACTCGTCGCCACCGTTTCTCATCACCGGTGTTGCATCACACAAACGATAGTGTAAATGTACTGAATCTGTTGGAGGGAGAAGAGGCCGTAGTTGAGAGTCCTACTCATGCTTTTGAACCTTTCGTGGTGCATTATGCTGAAACATTTATCATTCCTGCTTCTGTGGGTGAATATACAATAAAACCTTATGGAAAGTCCTGTAATAAGGAATGTGTCACTATCAAGGCGTATGTCAGATTTTAGTAGTTGAACTTTTTAAGCCTAAAATAGTATATGTATGAATATGATAAACGGGTCGTTTTGACCCTGGATGCAGGAGGAACAAATTTTGTGTTTTCTGCCATTCAAGGAAATAATGAAATGATAAGCCCAATAAGTCTTCCGGCGGTTTCTGATAATTTAGACGAATGTTTGGAAGTATTGGTAAAGGGATTTGATAGAGTAATAGCTGCTATATCAGTTCCTCCGGTAGCAATAAGTTTTGCTTTTCCGGGTCCTGCTGATTATAAGAATGGAATTATTGGCGATTTGCCCAATTTTCCTTCATTCAGAGGAGGTGTTGCATTAGGTCCTTTTTTAAAGCATAAATACAGAATTCCGGTTTTTATAGAAAATGACGGGAATCTGTTTGCTTACGGTGAAGCCTTGTCGGGTGCATTGCCTATGATAAACAGAGAATTATCTTTAGCTGGCTGCAGCAGGGAATATAAAAATTTGATTGGTATAACATTGGGAACGGGATTCGGTGCAGGAGTTGTTATAGATAAAGTCTTATTGACCGGTGATAATGGTTGTGGAGGGGATATCTGGCTTATGAGAAATAAGAAATATCCAGATATGCTTGCCGAAGAAAGTGTTAGTATACGCGCTGTGAAAAGAGTGTATGACGACTTGTCCGGACAAAACTCTGCCTCATTGAGTCCAAAAGATATTTATGACATTGCTGAAGGTATAAAGGAGGGCGACCGTCATGCAGCAATCACAAGTTTTAATGAACTTGGTATGATGGCAGGTGCTGCTATCGTTTCGATGTTGAATGTTGTGGATGGTCTGGTGGTTATAGGTGGTGGCGTTGCAGGAGCATCAAAATATATATTGCCTGCTTTGATAACAGAACTTAGAGCGCAGCTGACTACTTTTTCGGGAAATAAGTTTCCATGCGTTTCTATGCAGGTATATAATGGAGAAGATGAATCGGAAAGAGCTCGTTTTTTGAGTTTATCTGATAGTCAGGTTGTCATTCCTGGTACCCGTTTGACTACTACCTATCATCAATTGAAACAGACCTTGGTCTTGTGCAGTAAAGAAGGCGCCAGCCGTTCTATTATGCGGGGAGCTTATGCCTATGCGCTACAAAAAATAGATTTAACGTAATATTCGTAAACTAAATATCATATGAAAACACTTAAAAAAATCATTTTCATTTCTATTGTGTTAGGAATGATATCATCATTAATTATTTCGTGTAAAAATGATGATAAGGGACAGACAGGGTTACTGACCTTAAGTACTTTGGAGGGGAAAATTAAGATTGGGGATCATGTTTCTGTAGAACTGTCACTGCCTCATCCTGATTTGATTTCGAAAATTGTGGTTAAGAAAAGTATCGAAGGAAAAGAAGTCAGCTCTTATTTAAAAGAACTGAATGTGAGGGAGTTGAGCTTTCCATATACATTCACAGAGGAGATTATTGCCGGTGATGAAAATGGAATATTAGTGTACTCCTTTTATGGAATGGATGAAAATAGCAGAGTGGTGGATGCCGCAGACTTGGTTTTAACAGTGGAGCTGGCGCAGATTCCGTTATTGCTAAAATATGATTGGGTATTGGCATCACAAACTATTAAAGGAGAAGATACAGCTACTCCCGATTTGAAAGATGATATACACCGGTTTAATTCAGACCTGACTTGGCAGGTTGATTGGGGATTCATATTCTCAAGTGCCGCTTTGGAAACGTTAAACTCCTATTGTGCATGGAAGGTTACTATGGATGGAGCTACTGTCAAGACTTTATCTACCATTCACTATAATGTGTTTTCACCGTCCCAAGCTTTGATGACTCATTATAATGTATTGCAGTTGTCAGATCGTAAAATGATATTGGAAAGTTATCAAGACCTTTCAGGATTGGGTGATGACTATTCTTCAAATGAAAGAGTGCTGGAAGTCTATACGCCGGTATCCAAAACCGAAGATTTTACTCCCTATCGGGGACAAAATCCGGATAATTATATTGTAGCGTCTTGTAATCCGGGATCTTATTAATAAACAATCTAATCATAAAAACACATGAATAATTTATTGAGGAGCATAACTTTATTGTTGTTGATGTTTATTCTGGGAAGTGTTAGTGCACAGAATACAAGTTTGAACATCAAGGGTATTGTTCGTGATGCAATGGGTGACCCCATTGTCGGAGCTACTATTTTACAGCAAGGTTCAACGCATGGAACCATTTCTAATAAGGATGGAGAGTTTTCATTATCTGTTCCGGACAAATCAATGCTTGAGATTTCTTTCATAGGGTATCAAACAAAGATAGTTAAAGTTACCGCGCAAAAAAGAGAATTTAACATCGTGCTGGAAGATGATACACAAGTATTGGCTGATGTGGTAGTGGTAGGATATGGTGTGCAGAAAAAAAGTGATCTTACTTCGTCAATTTCCACTATCAAGTCAGAACAATTATCTTCTACTTCGATAACCTCTTTAGACCAGGGTATTCAGGGAAGAGCAGCCGGTGTAGCTGTTTTGAACACTTCGGGGCAGCCCGGTGCCGGAACTTCTATTCGAATCAGAGGTACCAGTTCTATTAATGGAAATAATGAACCTTTGTATGTGATTGATGGTGTCCCTGTGATTAGCGACGCAAGTACATTCAGTACCGGGACTTTAAAGAACCCTGCTCTTAATCCTTTGACTAATATCAATCCCAATGATATTGAATCCATTGAAATATTGAAAGACGCTTCTGCAACTTCCATATATGGTGCCCGTGGGGCGAATGGTGTTGTACTGGTCACTACCAAACAAGGTAAAAGTGGAAAGCCTAAAGTCTCTATCGGAGCTAAATACACATTGCAGCAGGTAACTAAAAAAATGGATATGTTGAATGCAGTCCAATTGGCTGAACTGGGAAATGAAGCAACGAACAATGCGGGTGAAGAAAGAAATCCTGTTTTTGCAGGGTTGAATAATCTGTCTAAACTGAATACGAACTGGCAAGATGAGATATTCCGCACAGCACCTATGCAGAACTATGATATTTCAATATCAGGTGGTAATGATAAAACGACTTATTTTGTGTCCGGTAATTTACTGTTGCAGGATGGTATAATTATTGGTTCAGATTTCGGAAAAGGAAGTTTCCGCATTAATTTGGGGCAGCAAATAAATAAATGGCTAAAGACTGGCGTATCTGTGAATCTGAGTTATAGCCGTTCAAATGGTGTAGTGACGAACTCGGAAGGAGGATTTGCTTCTTCGATCACTTCTTGGGCCTTGGAAATGAATCCGGCTCTTCCTGTGAGAAATGAATCCGGTGATTACATCTATGAAAACAATCTCACTACAACTAACAATGTGGGTAATCCTGTACAAGATGCCTATGAAGCGAAAAATAGAAATACTTCATTCCGGACATTGGCTAATGCTTATTTAGAATGGGTTCCAGTTAAAAATCTAACTTTTAAAACGAGTATCGGTGTCGACTATTTCTATATAAAGGATCAGGCTTTCGCTCCCGGGGAGATTAAACGTGCAGAATCGAATGGTGGTTATGCCAGCGTAGGAAATCGTGACGGTTACAACTGGGTGTGGGAGAATACCGTCAACTATACAAACACTTTTGAGAAGCATACGATTAGCGCTTTGGCCGGTATGACGGCGCAAGCTTTTGTTTCGGAAAATTCGGCGGTTGCAACAGCTGATTTTACAGACGGATTTTTAGGATTCAACTCTATACAATCAGGAGCATTACGTCAAGCCGCAAGTTCGGGCATCTCCGAATGGCAGATGTTATCTTATTTGGCTCGTGTGAATTATAATTACGGTGGTCGTTATTTAATGAGCCTGACGGGGCGTATTGATGGATCTTCAAAATTTGGAAAGGGGAATAAATATGGCTTTTTCCCTTCAGTTTCGGGTGCATGGAGAATTTCAGAAGAAAATTTCATGAAGCAGTCGCAAGCCATTTCAAATATGAAGTTGAGAGTAAGTTATGGTATTGTGGGCAATGAAGGAATTCCTCCTTATAGTTCGCAAGGGTTAATGTACAACACAGAAGCTTATTTTGGCAATAGTGAAGTGGCAACAGGAGTGGTGCCTTATACGCTGAGTAATCAAGACTTGAAGTGGGAAACAACTTCTCAGGTAAATCTTGGTTTTGACTTGGGGTTATTCAACAATCGCCTTACCTTAACTGCGGACTATTATCGCAAAAATACGCGCGATTTGCTGCTTGCTATGCCTGTGTCATTTAATACCGGTTATGATACAGCCGTAAAGAATGTTGGCAGTCTGCGTAATGAGGGTTTTGAATTTGCTTTGGGAGCAGTACCTTTTGCCGGTAAATTCGGTTGGGATATGAATTTTACTCTCGGTTACAATAAGAATGAAATTACAGATTTAGCCGGAAGCCAGGAGAATCTTTCGGGGGCATCTATTTTGGGAGTAACCTATTGGACTAAAATAAATGAGGGTAAACCTATTGGTACAATTTATGGATATAAAACTGATGGTATAGCACAACTGAGCGAAGACTTGTCTAAAATTCCATATTTCTCTGGAAAAACCTTGAAATATGGCGATCGTAAATATGTCAATAAGAATGGTGATAATGTGATTAATGAGGACGATTTATTTGAATTGGGAAATGCCAATCCGGATTTTACTTTCGGATTCAATAATACCTTTACTTATAACCTGCGCGATCATTCATCCATTGGGTTGACAGTCTATTTGCAAGGTGCGGTAGGTAATGAGATTGTGAACTTCAATAAGTTTTCATTGGAAAGCTTTGACGGACATAAAAACAACTCTGTGGCAGCATTGGAAAGATGGACTCCAGAGAATCCTACTAATAAATATCCTCGTGCCACGACCAAATCATCTGGTACTATTTTGTCCGATCATTATGTGGAAGACGGTTCATATCTCAGAGTGAAAGATATCACGTTAAGTTATACCTTCCCCAAAAGCATCCTTCAGAAATTTTATTGTGAGGGACTTACAATCTTTGCCGGATTAAAGAATATTTATACGTTCACCAATTATTCCGGATATGATCCTGAGGTAAGCCGTTTTTCTAACGACAATCTTTCAATGGGAGCTGATTATGGTTCTTATCCGATGTCTAAATCGTATGAGTTTGGTTTAAGAATGAATTTTTAAAAAAGAATAGATTATGAAAAAATACATATTAAGCGTTTTATTGGGTGGAGCATTTATGTTCACTGCTTGTTCGGATTTCCTGGACGAAGTGCCTAAAGGGAATATTACAAGTGAAGGATATTATAAAACTGCTCAACATGCTATATCCGCTACCAATGCTATTTATGATTATTTGATTATCGGATATGCTCCCAATGGGTTATGGGATAAAAACTATGGTGGCACTTTCTACAATGATTATTGGGTTCTTCAGGATATGTTTGCTGATAATTCGGAAACAAATCAGACCAGCATTGACTATCAGTCGGTAGAAAATATGCAGATAGACCAATATAATCAGCCTGTAGAATTGTTGTGGAGAGATTTTTATCAAACGATAAAATGTTGTAATGTTGTGATTGATAAAGTTCCATCCATTGATATGGATGTGACTTTAAGAAATCAGTTGGTGGCCGAAGCAAAATTCTTTAGAGCAATGATGTATTTTGATTTGATCCGTATGTTTGGCGATGTTCCTTTACGCGAACATAATGTTGAGAGTGCTGCGGAAGATGTAACTAGCCGAACCTCCAAAGAGACAATTTATGAACTGATCTTTTCGGATCTTAAGACTGCTGAAACCGATTTGAAGTACGCTGAACGTTTTGGCGGGGGAAGACCTTACCCTGCATCTGCATCAGCTTTGTTAGCCAGGGTTTATGTTACCTATGCAGCAGAATATCAGAGTAAGGAGCATTACCAACTTGCTGTAGACAAGGCTAAATCTGTCATCAAGAGTTTTCCTATGCTTAAAAACTACGGTGATTTATTTAAGGTGGCCAATCGTTTTAATACAGAAATAATCTGGGGAGTAAACTTTAGTGCGGCGTTGAGTGAAGGTTGGAAAGGTGGACAGTTTTTGGTACGTTTATTGCCTGCCCTTGATGGAGTCAGCAATGCGCAGGGATGGGAAAATGCAACCGAAGATTTGTGGAACAGCTTTGATCAGCAGAATGACCAACGCCTGGATGTTACTTTGAAAAGAAGTTTTACTTATAGTGATGGTAGCATCGAGGACTTTGATAAGCCTTATGTTTTTAAGTATTGGGATAGCCAGGCTGAACCTAAAGGGAATAATACCGAGGCCATATTTCCGGCAATTCGTACTGCTGAGATGTATTTGATTATAGCCGAAGCTTTGAATGAAATAAATCAAGGAGCTAATGAGGAGGCGGTGATTGCAATTAATGCTGTAAGGAACCGTGCCGGGCTGACCACAGCTGTACCTACCGACTATAAGGGATTTAAAAATGCAGTATTGAACGAGTATCGCCATGAATTTGTGATGGAAGGACATCGTTGGTTTGATTTGACCAGAATGTGTACCCCGCAAGAATTTGTGTCTATCATAAAGGCTGCCAAACCAGAATCAACTCCTAAAGAATACCATGTGAAATTTCCTATTCCTCAAAGAGAAATAGACTTGTCACAAAACACGATTACTCAGAATGAAGGCTATGGACAATAACCAAAATGATAGGATTATGAATAAGTTTATCTATTTGTTGGCCTGTACATTATTTGTATCTTGCCAAAACAATAATAAGCCATCTGTAACAAAGATGGAGGTCGAACTGGATTCAATGTGGTGCACACGGCTAATGCCCGGACTTGGCGGTGGAGTGACAGGAGGTGACGGTGCTATATCTATAGATTTGAAGGATGGAAGAAGTCTTTTTATGTGGGGAGACTCATTTTTTGGAGATGTTGTTGATGATAAAAGGAGCAAAGACTCTAAATTCGTGATGGGTAACACTTTTACGATTATCAATGAGAAAGGCGAATTGGAGACCTTGTATAGTGGTGATTTGAAGAATCCTTCCGCATATATACCGGCAGAGCAGGACGGAGATTCGCCCCGTTGGTATTGGCCTGGAGATGGATTTGTGAAAGATGGTATTCTTCATTTGTTTATGTCCAAGTTCAGGAAAGTGGGTGAGGGATCTTTTGGTTTTGAATATATGTGCTGTGATTATTTTCGTCTGGATGTGAAAACTATGAAGATCATTGATAAGGTGAATATTCCTGCTGCCAATCAAAATGGTGTACACTATGGACATGCAGTGATGCCTTATCAAAAGGCAATCTACGTCTATGGAACAAAGTCGGATTCAACAGGAGCAAAGGCAGTCGTTCATGTGGCGAAAGCTGAATTGGTTGATAATAAGTTGACGAACTTTGTGTATTGGGATGGCGCTGGCTGGCAGTCGGACGCTACTAAAACGGCGAAACTTGAAGGACTTCAGAAAAATATCTCTGAACAATTTAATGTATTTAGTCTAAAAGAAAAGATAGTGTTGGTTTCCCAAAATCGTTCGGGAAATGCCAAAGAGATTTATTCTTATATTGCCGACAGTCCTGAAGGTGTATTTAGTCATGAGAAATTGCTCTATACGGTGGATGAACCTAATTTTGAAAAAGACAATATGATGACGTATAATACGATGGTACATCCTCAATACATGAAAAATGATAAAATATTGATGTGTTATAACGTTAATACTTATGATTTGAAGAAGGTATTTGAAAAGGCATCGTTGTATCAGCCTCGTTTCTTTTGGGTACCCGTAGATCATATATTAAAGTGATAGTTATGGTAAAGAATAACTCTTATTTGAAAGCCATTCCCGTGCTAGCCGCTTTTTTTGTTATGGGATTCTGTGATATAGTCGGTATTTCATCCGACTATATGCAGAAGAACTTTAATTGGTCTCCAACCATGACGGGGTTTGTTCCTTCAATGGTATTCATCTGGTTTTTATTTTTAGGGATTCCTGTTGGTAACAGAATGAGTAAATACGGGCGGAAAAATACAGTACTCGCCAGTATGGCGGTGACGGTGGTTGGGATGTTTTTGCCATTGTTGGTCTACAGTAGTGTAACCTGTATTATTGCGTACGTTTTGTTAGGCGTAGGAAATGCTATATTACAGATCTCTTTAAATCCGTTATTGAATAATGTTATTTTTAGTCCTCGGTTATTGACCAGTAGTCTGACGGCCGGACAGGTTATCAAGGCTGTTTCTTCGTTGGTCGGTCCTGAGATTGTATTATTTGCCACCCTGCATTTTGGTGATGATAAATGGTATTATTGCTTCCCTATTTTAGGCACTATTACATTATTCTTTGCTTTATGGCTGACGTTTACTCCCATTCGGAGAGAGCAGGTGGAAGAGAGTAAAGTATCTTTCTCTGATTCTTTCAACCTGCTGAAGAATAGAACTATACTCATTCTTTTTTTGGGAATATTCTTTATTGTAGGTGTGGATGTCGCTACAAACTATGTCAGTTCAAAACTGATGAATATCCGGTATGACTGGACTGCAGAACAAGTGAAGTTTGCTCCACAAGTATATTTCTTTAGTAGGACGGTTGGCGCTCTTCTCGGTGCTTTCTTACTGACCCGCATTGCAGGTGTACGTTATTTCAAAGTCAATATTCTGGCGTGTATCCTGATGCTTGTATTATTGATCGGTATTCAGAATCCCGCTGTTAGTCTATTGTGTATTGGCGGAGTCGGCTTTTTTGCTTCGTCTGTATTTTCTATCATTTATTCGATGGCATTTCAAGAGTGTCCTACAAAAATGAATCAGATTTCTGGATTAATGCTGACGGCTGTAGCCGGAGGAGGAGTGGTAACCCCTGTTATTGGGTTTGCAATAGACAATGCCGGAATTACAGCTGGGGTTATTGTCATTTTGCTTTGTGTATTGTATCTCACCTACTGTGCTTTTGCGGTAAGAGAACGTAAGAGTGGGGAGCAGACAGCTTTATAATAAATTAAAATATAATGATGAATCAGAACTTAATAAAAGGATTAGCAGTAGCTGCTATATGGTGTAGCAGTACTCTTGTACTTCAGGCAGCACAAGATAATATAGCTCCACGGGCGCACGTCACGGTATCTAATGTGTTGAATGAAAATTATGCTGCCGGCAATTTAGTTGACGGTAAAATAATGTATGGTGATAAGGGCGAATGGGCTTGCAAGGGGAGCGTTACATCGTGGGGAGTCATGTATACTCCGTGGGCACAGTTGGAATGGGATGAAGAAGTGTGTGTGGATCGAGTGGTATTATATGACCGTGTGTCTCTTGCTGAACATCTTGCCGGTGGAACTCTTCAGTTTAGTGATGGATCTCAGCTTAGTGTAACAGCTATTCCCAATGATGGAAGTCCGAAAAGTATCTCTTTTCCTAAGAAAAAGGTGAAATGGATTCGTTTTGAAGCAACAGACGGTAATGGAAAGAATTTGGGGTTGTCTGAAATCGAAGTTTTTGCCGCACATGGTGATCAAACTGACTATGTGGAGTGGGTTGACCCTTATATTGAAACTACCCGGGGACGATGGTTCTTCTGTACTCCGGGAGGACGTCCCTTTGGTATGGTGGCTGCTCATGCTTTTACCCGCAATAAAAATCAGGGAGGTGGCGGATACAATTATAATTTTCCGGATATCTTGGGATTCTCTCAAATAAATGAGTGGATGATTTCCGGTCCGAACATAATGCCGGTTGTAGGGGAAATAAATCCTACTGAAGGTATGGCAGGATGGAAATCGCCTTTTAAACATGAAAGTGAAATAATTCAGCCAGGCTATCATCGTCTGTATTTGGACCGATATAAGACTTGGGTGGAATATACGGCAACAGAGCGGGCTACATTCTATCGTTTGAATTATACCGAAAATGTAAATGCCAAATTATTGGTGGATGTAGGTAGTGTTTTGGGTAATTGCTCTATGGATAAAGCTACCTTACTGCGTGTCAGCGATACACGTGTTGTTGGAGAATTTTTCACAACAGAACGCTTCTGGGGCGGTCCGGACAGCATAAAAATAAGTTTTGTACTAGATTGTAACCGCCCTATAAAAAGTATTGACGGATGGAATGAGAAGGGCGTCTTGCCCGATGTTGAGGCCATTGCGGGGAATGCTGCAGGTATGGTCTTGAACTTTGGACAGCTAAATGCTGAAGAGTTGCTTTTTAAGATGGCACTCTCCTATACCAGTGTAGACAATGCAATAGCCAATATGGATGCGGAACTGAACCATTGGGATTTTGACAAGGTCTGTAAAGAAACCCGTTCAATCTGGAATGAGGCTTTAGGACGTATAGCTGTTGAAGGTGGTACGGATGCTCAACGTATCAAGTTCTATACTGACCTTTGGCATGTATTGTTAGGACGGCATAAAATAAATGATGTGAATGGCTATTATCCGGATTATGCCGGAAATAAATACGTCAATAAACGTACGTCTGAACCTATGAAGGTACGTCGTCTTCCGCTTACAGCCGATGGAAAACCGAAGTTTAATATGTATGGCTTTGACGGGCTTTGGTTGACACATTGGAATTTGAACGTATTATGGGGTCTGGCATGGCCCGAAGTCATGGATGATTTATCTGCTTGTCTGGTTCAGTATGCTGATAATGGAAAACTGTTGCCTCGTGGGGCATGTTCGGGTGGATATTCATTTATTATGACCGGTTGTCCGGCTACTAGTTTACTGGTAAGCACATATATGAAAGGAATTATGAAAAAAGCAGATCCTTTGCATACACTTGATGTCATAAAACGTAATCATATGCCTGGCGGAATGATGAGCTATGAGAGTGCTGATGATTTAAAGTTTTATATCAGTCATGGTTATTGTCCGGACAATGCAAGCAAAACTCTGGAATGGGCATTTCAAGATTGGGGAGCAAGCCGGATGGCTGCAAGGTTGGGAAAACGCTCGGAAGCGCGTATGTTTGAAAAACGTTCACGAGCATGGACTCCTTTATTCAATGCGGAACAGGGTTTGGTATTTCCGAAAAAGAGAAATGGTGAATGGTTGCATCAGGATGGATTGAGTGGAAGCGGTTGGGTAGAAGCTAATTCCTGGCAGGCCACCTGGTCTTTGTCTCATGAACTACCTAAGTTGGTAAAGATGATGGGAGGTGCTGATAAGTTTTGTGAGAAGTTAAATTTTGCATTTGAGCAGGCAAAGGATTTAGATTTTGTTTATGCTTACAGTGGAGGATACGTAAGTTATGCTAATCAGCCCGGATGTTCTAATGCACACGTCTTTACCTATGGTGGAAAACCTTGGTTGACACAATATTGGGTGCGTCAGGTAAAAGAACGTGCGTATGGGGGAATTACTCCAGATAAAGGGTACGGTGGCCATGATGAAGATGAAGGTCAAATGGGAGGTGTCAGTGCTTTGATGGCACTTGGACTATTTAGTGTAACAGGGACGGAATCTGATACTCCATACTATGATATTACTTCACCTATTTTTGATAAGATTACAATCAAATTGAATAAAAATTATTATGAAGGAAGTACATTTACTATAACTACCCACAATAATTCTGCTGAAAATTGTTATATCCAACGTGCGCAATTGAACAATGTGGAATGGAATTATGTACAATTTGATCATGCAGACTTTGCCAAAGGAGGAAAGCTTGAGTTATGGCTAGGTAATCAGCCCAATAAATCGTGGGGAAAGCTTAAATATTTGGCTCCGGACTCAGATTTATAATTGAAATAGAACAGTTGCTATTTCTCTATTAAATAACTGGAACAATGTCGATTCTGGCATTAATACTGGGTGTGGTTCTGTCATAACTAATAATGTTGACAGAACCACTTTTTTAAGAGGCTGGAGATGCGTTGGAAGGATAAAATTTGATTTGTTTGGATATGGAAAAGGAAACTGCGTCTATTAAAGAGAAGAAGACGCTATCTTTGCCCGAATCCTGCTCAATGATTGCGGAGTGATCCATAGATAGGATGCTATATGCTTTAAAGGTACATATTGCAATAGTTCCGGTGTCTCTTTGATAAGAGTAAGATAACGTTCTCTTGCTCGCGGACTTCCGGAGCTGATAAGCCAGTTTTCCTGTAAAAGCAGTTGACGGTCCATCAGGTGAAGTCCCAGATTGGCGAGTCCGATAGAGGAGGAGAATAGTTGATTCAGAGCAGTCCGGGAAATACAGTAAGCTACACTATCACACATTGCTTCGATATTGATGAGCGAATATGCATTATCTACATATCCCCAGACGGAGAAGGCAGCTTCTCCGTCTGAAGCAAACCAAATGGTGGTATCTACTCCGTCTTTATGATAATATGCCCGCCAGATCCCTGTTCTTATGAAATAAAGATTGTTATTCCTGGTTCCTTCGCGTACAATTAATTCTTTCTTTTTGAAATACACTTCTTCCATACAGCCCAGTAAAGTCTGTATATCAGTTTTCGATACCTTATATTTATTGCAAAGTTTTTCAATGAATGTATCCATGCTGCAAAGATACTCATCGTCAGCGGACCATGAAGTGATCTTTGAAATAAATTCCGATAATATAAAGCATTGTTAATAACTCGGCTAATGGTACGGCCAGCCAAATACCTGCTACACCCAAAAGCGGAGGAAGGGTAAAGAAACCTATCAACATAAATACAATTCCCCGGAGAAGAGTGATGATCGTAGCTCGTTGTCCCCGTTCAACGCTTTGATAGTAACCTATTCCTATCATGTTAACCGCAAAGAAAATAAATCCGATTCCAAAAAATGGAATTCCTTTTACCGCTATGTCAAATGCGGGATAGCTGCGGTCGATAAATAATGAAACAATATTCTGACTGCATAGCAAAGTGATGATGAAAAAACAGATTCCACAGATTAAAGCTGTCCGGAAGGCAAGATGCAGCGCTTTTCTGACACGGTCGGGTTGTCCGGCTCCGAAGTTGTAGCTGATAATCGGTTGTGCGGATTGTGCAATAGCATTGTAGACCATAAAGATGATGGGGAAGAAATAACAGGCAATGCTGAATGCTGCTACTCCGTCTTCTCCGAGATGGCGGATGAAAACATAGTTTCCTAAAAACATCATACAGGCGATAGATGCTTCACTGACGAAACCGGATGTTCCCAGTTTTATCATGTAACTGACATTGCGGAAGGTGAGCATCAGGCTTTTTACACTCAATTTAATGCGGTATAAACGGATGTTATGAGAGAATCGTAGAAGGTAAATCAGGGTCATTAATCCCCCTGCAATGGTCCCTAGACTGGTTGCGAAGGCGGCTCCCATCATTCCCCAGCCAAACTCGAAAATGAAAATATAATCTAAGATGATGTTGAGTATGGCAGCAACGGCATTACACATCATGGCATAGTTGGGCGAACCGTCCAACCGGATAAAGAACATACCTGTGCTTAATAGTTCGTAGAATACCAGAAATGGCAGATACCATAACATATATTCTATCACAAGCGGCAACAGCTTTTCCGAGCTGCCGAGCAATCGGGCCAATGGTTCTACAAACAGGCAGCACAACACGGACATCACTAATATAATGAGCGAAGAGAAAATAAGAGCTTGTGTTATATTGATACTTGCCGCCTTACTTTTCCTTTGCGATAAGTGAATGGAGGCAACTACCGATCCTCCGATTCCGAACATCAATCCGATTCCGGTGGCAATCATAAAGAATGGTGCCGCGATATTGACGGCTGCCAGTGCATCGCTGCCAATTCCTTTCCCTACGAATATCCCGTCTGTGATGACGAATATAGCCGAGAAAACCATTCCGAGTACTGTAGGAACCAATAATTTGCGGAATAACATGGAAACGTCCATACTGCCGAAATCAATACTATCTTTCATAACTTTCTATCTTTTGTTTGTTAAATCGGGTGCAAAGGTAGGGGTCTGAAAGAAGATAAAAATTACCATTTGGTAATTTTATCCCATTTGTTGGATTTTTACAAAGTTATGATATTCGTCTCGACGAGGGGGCGATGAAAACCTATATCCATTGGTTTGCGAATCTGAAGGAGGGTATGTTACGGAATAAAGTCTCTTTGGACTTTATTTGATGATTATCTTCATTGCTTGTGCATCAAATGTCACAGATTCGTTCCGGAATAGTCTTTCTATATGTCCGCTCGTAATCATCTCATTTGTGGGGAGACTATACAATTGTGGGTTGTCAATCAGCATGATCGTGTCGCAGAGAGACAGGGCAATGTCCAGGTCGTGTGTGGAAAACAGGATACATTTTCCTTCCGTTTGCGCGAGTTTTTTCAGTAGTAGACAGAGTTCGTAGCGATTAGGTAAATCCAGAAAAGCAGTAGGCTCATCAAGAAGAATGATAGGGGTGTCTTGTGCAAGTGCGCGTGCTATCATGATTCGTTGGCACTCTCCGTCGGACATCTTATCCATTGTCTTTTCTGCATAATCGGACATTCCTACCAGATGCATGGCAGTAACCACTCTTTTCTCATCTTCCGCCTGTAATTGTCCGATCCAGTTGGTATAAGGAGCACGTCCCAATGCGACTACATCTTTACAACGCAGGTTGGCGATGCGTACTTTGTCGGTAGTTACAAAACTAATCTTTCGGGCTAATTTCTCCGGTTTCAGTGAAGCGATGTTTTTCCCATGCAGGATAATTTCTCCAGTTTTAGGTGTTTCCAACCCCATGATGGCACGGAGAAGCGTGCTTTTTCCTGTACCATTCCGTCCGAGCAGTGCGACAAGCTGCCCACCCGTGATATGGGTGGAAACTTTCTCCAGCAATATACGTTGTTCGTATCCTAATGTCAGATCTTTTAGTTGAATCATTTGAATATACGCAAGTTTTTACCTATTACCCATAAAATAACCGGAACACCCAATAGCGCAGTGATGCAATTCACCGGCAACAGAAACTTCTTGGCTATGATGTCACAAATCAGCATCCCGATCAACCCTGTCAGCATCGTACCCGGCATCAATATCCGGTGATCGGCGTTGTCAAACAGGATCCGTGTGATATGTGGGATAGCCAGCCCGATGAATCCTACCGGACCGCAAAAGGCTGTAACCGTTCCTGTCAGTAACGCTGTAGATATAAAAATAAGCGTTCTTGAGCGCTTGATATTCATTCCCATGGTGCGTGCATAATTTTCACCAAGCAACAACAGGTTCAGTGATTTGATACAGGCGATGGATAGCAGCAACCCTATGCATATTACTGGTATCATAATCGTTAATTGCCCTGTCGTGATGTGGCTAAGTGAGCCCAAAGACCAGAGTGTGAACATTTTCAGTTGTTCTGCAGAACTTAGGTATTGTAATATCTGGATGATAGCTCCCGCCACGTAACCTATCATGACTCCCATAATCAGTACACCTAATATATTTTTTACTTTTCGACTAATGATGGCTACTCCCAGCAGTATGGCGGAAGTTCCTATCCATCCCGAACCTACAATACCGACTGATTGCAGAAAGGGAAAATCTGTCCAACCGAGAAGCGGGGCGCCTAGTATAAACAATGCCACTCCAAGACCCGCCCCGGAGCTCACTCCCAACAGGTAAGGATCTGCCAGCGGATTCTGGAAAACTGTCTGCATTTGCAGACCGCTAACTGAAAGCGCTATACCTATCAATGCAGCCACTATGACGCGGATAAAGCGGATGGAGAGAATTATATTGCGGGTGGTTTCGTCACATTCACCTCCGGTGAGTACTGCTCCTATCTTTGATATAGGGATGAAAGTATCTCCTGTTGCCATATCTACTAATAGTAACAGAATGGCAACTATTCCTAATGCGGTGAATAATAGAGCGGTACGTCTGCGGGATTGTTTCATTCCAGGTGTCTGTAATAATAAGGTGAATCGGAAACGAGTTCCGGATGGAAAATATGAATCAGATCACGCAACACCACATCAGGACGAACAACTGCTGATTCCCAATAATCATTGCCTCCTGTCGATGTCAGTCGCAGGTTATTGTTGTAGACTGTCTTTTCCCGGACGGCTTTAGCATCTGCAAATTTAGGATTGACAGCTTTTAATTCGTCTAATGTGGTGACCGAACCTACATTGATCCAATAATCTGCCTTTTGTATCAGTCCGTAGGCTGTTTCCAAGCCGATAGGAGTTGAACTGTTGGAATTATTTTCCTTATAGATATAATCTGCACCTGCGTCTGCAACCAACTGTGCCATATAACTTTGGGTGGAAGGCATTACCCAACTGTCGTTCCACGGAGTGTTGAACATAACGGTAGGGTGTTGGCTGATGGAGTTGGTGAGAGCTTTTAAGGCATGGTAGCGTTTCGGGATTTCCCGGAACACCTCAATCCCTTTCTCCCGGTTGTCAATCAATTCGGAAAGAACAACCATCCACTCGGCTTTTCCTAGTGGAGATTCTTCCAGATATTCTCCCATATATATATAAGGTATGGCTAATTCTTTCAGTTTATCTGTAACAGCTGTTTGGGCATCACCAATGCCATATAATAGTACGACGTCCGGCTTTAATCCCAGCAACAACTCATAATTCATTTCCGCTCCCATATCCTTGATTGAATCTTTGTGAGCGAGAATGTAAGGATTAGACACGTAATTGATGCCGGATACTCCGACAATACGTTTGAGTTCTCCCAATGCATCGAGCATGGCGATGTAGGAAGAAGACATACATACGATATTTCTGGCTCCGGCAGGAATGACAGGACCATTAAAACTTGCAGGAGCTTGCTCTCCGTTGCGCGAAATGAAATAGGACATTTTCACGTCCTGTGCTCCTTGCCATGGATTGGAAACTTGAATGAGGGTACTGGCCGCATTATCCGCCCCCAGGATTTTAAATCCGGAAGCGTATTCGGGAGTATATATATCCTGATTGAATCTCTCCAGAGATGTTTTATTACGTGATATACAGCTTGCCAAAAAGAAGAGGCATAGTAGCGCGATGGTTAAGATTGGAGATTTCACTTTTATACAGATTTTAATTAGAAAAAAGATTAGTGGATGCTCTCGAGTGGCAAAGATAGGACTAATTATTAGTTTGTTTTTATTTTCATTAGAATTTTCTTCTGATTTGTTTCTATTTGATGTATCTTTGCCGCAGAAATTTTGGTGTCATTCGTCCGATGCTACGGAAGAATGGTGAAAAGGGAATCAGGTGTAAATCCTGAACAGACCCGCTGCTGTAAGCTCCGCCAGAAGTTTTCCTACAATACTCAAATCCACTGTCTCGCTTTGGAGAGATGGGAAGGGCGTTAGGAAAATGGAGTAAGTCAGAAGACCTGCCAAAATTGAATTCTTGAAGCTTTCCGGGATTAGAGTTTGAAGAGTGCAGTTTTTAATTCAACCACATTATAGTAATTGTCTTAACGACGTATTGTATGCGTAGTGTCTGCTTATGCAGCATGCTGATTTATGCTCCGTTGAATGGGAGCAGACTGCCCTTTTCTTTCTTTGGAAATGAATCCTGAAAGTTTGTTGTTATCAAAAAATAAACGGATGGAATGATTGGACAATTTATTTGGAAAATGGCATGGGTAGCTGTATGTTGCTTGGGACTTTCTCTCGAAATAATGGCGCAGAGTCCTCTGGATAGCCTGTATCATTTAAATGAAGTCGTGATTACTGCTAAACCATTTAAAGAAGTAATTCCGGCTCAACGGCTTAATGGAGTGCAACTGGAGCGGTTGAATACACATAACGTAGCCGATGCATTGCGCTATTTCTCCGGGGTACAGATTAAAGATTATGGCGGCATGGGAGGGCTAAAGACAGTAGATGTCCGGAATATGGGATCTCATCATGTCGGTGTTTTCTATGATGGTATCCAAATTGGTAATGCGCAAAACGGGGTGGTTGATCTGGGGCGTTTTTCCTTGGATGATTTGGAAGAACTTTCTTTGTATAATGGACAGAAGAGTGAAATATTCCAGTCGGCAAAAGATTTTGCTTCTGCTTCGGCTGTTTATCTGAAAACAAAGAAACCAAAATTTGAGAAAGGGAAGAAAACAAATCTGTTGGTACGCTATAAGGCAGGAAGTATTCAACTGATCAATCCTTCCATACGTTTGGAACAAAAATTGAATGATCGATTGAGCCTTAGCTTAAGCGGAGAGTATATGAAATCTGACGGACAGTATAAATTCCGTTATAGGCGTCTGAATCAGGCTGGTGAGGTGGCCTATGATACTACTGCTACGCGGTGGAATAGTGATATTGAAGCTTATCGTATAGAGGCGGGTGTCTACGGCGTTGTTCATAATGGCTATTGGCAGGCGAAATTGTATTATTATGATTCGGAACGGGGATTGCCCGGAGCGATAGTAAAGAACATCTGGCAAAATGGTGAGCGGCAAGGGGATAAGAATTTCTTTGCACAGGCAACATTTGTAAAAGATGTAACTCCGAAGTATAAACTGCAACTGAATGGAAAGTTCGCATACGACTACACACATTATCTTTCGAGAGATACGGTTCAGTTTCTGCAAGAGAATGTGACGAAGAAAATGCAGTTTGATAATACCTATTATCAACAAGACTGGTATTTATCGGCAGTGAATATGTATAGTATTTTACCGGTTTGGGACGTTTCTCTATCTGTCGATTTTCAATATAATAAATTGAATGCTGTCATGCGTGGGGTGGGCACTCCTTTTACTTTTCCACAACGTTATACCACTTGGGCAGCATTAGCTACGGCTCTGAATCTGGGGAAATGGAAATTGCAGGCCGATGTGTTGGGTACTTTCGTGATTGAAAAGGTACGTAACAATGTAGAGGCTCCTGATAAGTCAGAATTTTCTCCTGCTCTTATTGTCGGATATAAACCTTTCAGTAATCAGGATCTTAATTTGCGTGCATTTTATAAACGTATTTTCCGTTTACCGACTTTCAATGATCTTTATTACGCACAGATAGGTTTCAGCCAATTGAATCCTGAATTTACTAACCAGTTTAATATAGGAGGAAGTTATCAGAAGACATTCAAGACCGGGATGATTGACAGGATTGCTCTGCAAATGGATGTTTATTATGCTGCAATTACCGATAAGATTATTGCTGCACCTACCGGTAGTAGTTTCCGCTGGATGATGACGAATATGGGAAAAGTAGAGAGTAAGGGAGTGGATGTTTCTACTGCTGTGTCAGGGCATGTCGGTCTGCTGAAGTTACATACCAATCTAGCTTATTCCTTTACGAAAGCACAAGATTTTACGAAAATAAATGGGAAAAAATTGTCTTCGTATGGTGACCAGATTCCTTACACTCCTTGGCATAGCGGTTCGGTAATTGCTGGTGCGGAATACGGTACATGGGCTTTAAACTATAGTTTTATCTATGTAGGCGAACGCTATAACGGAGCTGTGAATAATATTCCGCGTAATTATGTAGAACCTTGGTATACTCATGACTTTTCTCTGCAGAAAGAGTTTCGTATCCGCAGTCGTTATTTGTTGAAGGCTTCTGTTGAAATGAATAATGCGTTGAATCAAAATTACGATGTAGTGCTTAATTATCCAATGCCGGGGCGCAACTTTCGATTTGTAATTGGTTTTAGCTTATGAAAAAGTTACATTTAATATATTCACTGATACTTCTTTTGAATCTATCAGCTTGTCGGGAAGATGAACGAATTTTTCTTTCGGATAGCGTGCAAGTGACACTCCCGGTGGTAGGAACCCGTATTAAGGGATTCTATCAGTTGAATGAGGGAAATATGGGAATGAACCGTGCTTCACTTGATTACTTTGATTATACGACAGGATATTATACCCGGGATATTTTTTCGGAACGGAATCCTGACATTGTAAAGGAGTTGGGCGATGTGGGGAATGATATCCAAGTGTACGGGCAGAAGGTATATGCGGTAATCAACGTATCCAATCTGATTGTTGTTTTTGATGTTCGTACGGCCCATAGAATCAAGGAAATAGAGGTTCCTAATTGTCGTTACTTGGCTTTTTATAAAGACAAAGCATACGTTAGTTCGTATGCGGGGCCTGTTCAGATAGATCCGAACGCAGAAGTGGGATTTGTGGCAGAAATAGATACGGCTAGTCTGGAAGTGACCCGGAAGGTTTCTGTTGGGTATCAACCTGAAGAAATGGTTGTATACGATGGGAAGTTATATGTTGCTAATTCGGGAGGATACCGGGTACCAAATTATGACCGGACAGTATCTGTTGTTGATTTGAAAACATTGAATGAAACTAAGAAAATAGATGTTGGAATCAATTTGCATCGTATGGCAATTGATAAACGGGGAGATATTTATGTCAGTTCTCGTGGTGATTATAGAAATGTACCTCCTAACTTGTACGTGATTGATAGTAAGATAGATGCTGTGAAGTCGTGTCTGGATATTCCTGTGGGAGGAATGTGGATGAGTGGAGATTCACTTTATTATTACAGTGTGGCGTATGCGGCCGTATCAGGGAATAACAAAGTGACTTATGGTATTTTGGATACGAGAACTAAAAAACAGATCACCGACCGGATTATTACTGACGGGACAGATAAAGAGATCATGATTCCGTATGGAATTGCTGTGAATCCTGAAACGAAAGAGATTTTGATGTCTGATGCCCAAAATTATGTAGTAACCGGGTTTGTATACTGCTTTTCTCCGGAAGGGAAGTTAAAGTGGAAAACGGAAGGGGGAAATATTCCGGGACATTTTGTCTTTGTAACCCAGGGACTATTGCAATAGAATATGAATTATTAATTAGATAGAAAATGAGACAGATGAATGTAAAATTAATGTTAGTCTTGCCGGGAACGATGTTGCTGGGAGGATTGTTTGCTGCTTGTTCGGATGAAGAGAATGTTCCGGAACCGGAGCAGTATTCGCCCTATGTTACTCAAGTGCTGGATTTTCGTCCGGCACCGGGACAGTTTGTTAATGGAATGCCAACATGGAAAGAGGGAGACACTCAGGAGACAATGAATAAGAAAGTGCTGTCCGCCATTGGTAATAATAAAAAAGGTATGATTTCATTAGGAGGATTTGGCGGGTATGTTGTAGTAGGATTCGACCACACGATTGAAAACGTAACCGGTGAACGTGATTTTCGTGTATTGGGCAACGCTTTCTATGCGGAAGCTAATCCAAATCCTAATGTGACGAGAAAAGGAGGAAGTTGTGAGCCGGGAATTGTGATGGTGGCCTATGATAAAAATAAGAATGGTAAACCGGATGATGATGAATGGTACGAATTGGCTGGTAGTGAATATAATAAAGATGCTACGACTAGAAATTACGAAATAACTTATTATCGACCGGATGAGAATAAAGAGCCGGTTGTTGACGATAATGATCCTCATATATCGGATCAAGAATATATAAGGTGGACTGATAATCAGAATAATAATGGCTATATACCCAAAAATGTATTTAATGCGGATAATAGTTATTTTCCACAATGGATTTCAGATCAGAGTATCACTTTTAAAGGGACATTATTGCCTGATAATGGGGTGAATGAGGGAACTGCCGAAGAACAATACTGGGTTCTTTATTCTTATGATTGGGGATATGCCGATAATGTACCTAATGAGGATGAAGGTAGCACTTTTGATATTGACTGGGCCGTTGATAAAAAGGGTAATAAAGTAAATCTGCCAGGTATCGACTTTATTAAGGTGTATACAGGAGTGAGACAAAACTGTGGATGGCTCGGTGAAGTGTCTACTGAGGTCTGTGGAGTAGAGGATTTGCATTTACTTGTGAAATAGTAACGTTTAAATATAGAAAACAATAAAAACAGAGAAACATGAAAAAGTATTTTGGATTTTTGGTGGCAATAGCATTATCTGCAGGTTTTATATCTTGTTCTGACAATGAAGAAGATAGTAATAAAATCCCGGTTCTTCAGGATGATATTCCCTCAGCGGTAGTTCCTGCAAATGGATTTTATATTGCTAATGAAGATTGGTTCGGGCACGATAATGGTACAGTGAATTATTTTAAGAATGACGGAACAATCGTATACCGTGCTTATCGTGCTGTCAATGCAGGTGAAACATTTGGAGTGACAACACAATACGCCACTATTTGGGGCGAATATGCTTATTTTGTGTCTAAACAAGGAAATCGTTTAGTGGTGGCTGATGCCGAGACCCTTAAGAAAAAGGCTGTATTCACCGATTTAGGAGGTGACGGGCGAGCCTTTACCGGAGTAGATGATAAAATCGGGTATATAAGTCTTAGTAATGGAATCTGTCAGTTTAATATTACAGAGTTAAAACTAGGAGCTAGAGTGGAAGGTATTTCCGAACAAATAGGCACAATGTGTTATGCCAACGGAAATTTATATGCTGTATCACCTTCTAAAGTATATATTATTGATGTGGCTACTAATTCAGTTAAGCAAACATTGACGGGATCATTCAATACATTGACCCAAAGTAAGGATGGAACCATCTGGATTGCTGCTTCCGATAAATTTATAAAATTGAATCCGGTGACATTGGAGACAGAGGATATGCCATATCCGGAAAATGTGAGCGTAGGAAGTTCTTGGGGAGCTTGGAATGCCGGTAGTCTTTGTGCAAGCACTCAGAAAAATGTATTGTATTGGACTAAATTATCCGGTTCCGGTTGGAGTGCTGTTGCCAAGACTATTGTGAAGTATGATATTGACTCTAAGTCTTTCAATGCTAATTTATTTGAACTAGGACTTGATGAAGGTGGTAAGCAACAAGTGTTTTATGGAGCTGGTATTCGTATAAATCCGCTGACGGATGAGATTATAGTAACGTCACGGAGAACTGGTTATGGTGATAGCTATTCATATAATTGGGTTTATAAGTTAACAGCGGATGGACAGGAATTGTCCAAGGTATTTTTGCTTGGCGATAATGGACTTGGTACAGAGTGGGGAGAAGCGAATGGACAACCAGATTGGGACAATAGATATTATTGGTTCCCCTCTATTCCTTTCTTTGAAGATGCTAATAAACCGGAGATTCTTACTAACCAGATATTACTGTCTCCCGGAGAAACAAAAACAATTGATTTGACAGAGAAAATAATTGATGCGGATAATATATCAGTCTCGGTTATTCGTAAAGTGGAATTTGTTGAAAATGATTTAGTGACTTATTCTCTGAAAGATAATGTTTTAACTGTGACTGCTAAAGAAAAGGTTGGCAGTACAGAGTGTAAGATGATTGCTATATCGAATGGAAAGAAGATTGAGAAAAAAGTACGTGTCGATGTAACTTTGGATAAATAGAAGTTTATCACGGTAAATGCGATTAAAAGTAAGAGGCTACAGGAGGCTTTCTTGCTTTTAATCGCATTTTGTATTTCTTCGATGCATATATTACTATTTGTAGAAATCCTTTTTCAGATAGGAGCATTGATGGTTTGTGTGATTGGAATGTAATTAGTTTTAATTAAATAAATAAAGTAGTATATTTTCAAGAAAACTCCTTAATTTTACCTCCACAATTTTGACTCAATTTAGAATATAGACTTATACTGCTATTGACATGAAAACTTGTAGACTATGTGGACTACTTTTGCTGTTACTTTGCATACATACTGTATTATATGCTCAACAAACAAGAACTGTCAAAGGCAGAGTGCAGACGTTGGAGCCTGGGAGTAATAAACGACAGCCTTTACCTTTGGCTAGTGTTATTGTTTTGCAAAAGAATGACTCTACTTTCATAAAAGGAATAACAAGCGATAAAAATGGTCGTTTTACTCTTAGTTATCAGTCGCAGAAGAAAAAACAATATCTGTTGAAAGTCTCTTTTATGGGAATGCAATCCGTATATCATGTATTGGGCGATTCGGCATTGGTGAATGTTGGTACACTTACATTGAAGGATGATGATATTCAGATTGGGGAAGTGGTAGTGACCGGGAAATTGCAAGAAGTAGTAATGGAAGGAGATACTACCGTTATCAATGCTGCTGCTTATAAAACTCCCGATGGAGCTTATTTGGAGGATTTGGTGAAGCGTGTTCCTGGATTGGTGTATAATAAGAAAGATCAATCGCTGACATATAACGGACAACCTATCAGTGAAATCAATGTGAATGGCGAAGCTTTTTTCTCCGGAGATAAAAAGACGGCACTCGAAAATCTGCCGGCAGATTTGATTAGTAAGTTGAAAGTGTACGATAAAAAATCAAAAGAAGAAGAATTTACCGGAATTAGTTCAGGAGAAAAGAAATATGTACTTGACTTGCAGACTAAGGATGAATTGAATAAAACCTGGCTGACGAATGCCACTGTGGGATATGGAAACAATCAAAAGAAGGATTTGGAAGGGCAGGTGAATTATTTTAGCAAAGATGGAGAAAATCTTTCTTTCATAGGACGTTCCACCAACCGATATCAGAATAGCACTTACAAGGATAATATTAATAATTCGGTGGGAATGAATATGACTCATAAATTCGGAAAGAAGTTTTCTTTGACCGGAAGCATGAATTATAATCTCAATCGGAACGGAAATATTTCTTCCATGTATCAGGAGCAATATTTAACTGCTGGTAACCAATATTCTGCGTCTACTAATGAAGGTAACTCTAAAAGCCGGTCGTTCAATTCTAATATCATGGGTAGTTGGGAAGTGGATAAACGTACACGCATACATTTTAACGGTGGTTTCAGCTTTTCTCCTAATCGGAATGAAAGTAATAGCCAGAATGCTTCTTTTGACGCTCCTCCTAGCGTCAATCATGAAAGCTTGTTCGATGATTTTGAATCGATTTCCCAAGATATCAAAGTAAATCGTAGTGAAAACCGGTCGCGTTCGGAAGGGCAATCGAACCGTTATAATTGGATGATGGGGATTATGAGGCGGCTGAATGAAAAAGGTACAACTTTAGGATTGAACATTCAAAGTTCGGATTCTTGGGGGGATAATGAAAGTTTTTCGCTTTCAAAAACTACTTATTTCCGTCTTAAAGATAAGCAGGGCAACGATTCTTTACTTTATCGTAACCAGTATTTGAAGTCACCCCAGAAAAATAATTCGTGGCGGGTAGGGATTAACTTCACCCAACCTATCGGTAAGAAAATGCATATTCGTGCAGCGTATAACTGGAACACTCATTATGAACGCGATAACCGCGACACTTATGAATTGTCTTCTTTGGCGAAGTCGGATGTGTTTGGTGAGTTACCTCCTGACTATGAAACGGGTTATGTAGATAGTTTGAGTAATCGAAGTCATAGTCGTACTAATGGACATGATCTGAATGTAGGCTTCAATTACTCTGATGATACATGGATGGTGAATGCATCATTAGGGATTACTCCGCAAAGGCGAACCATTGAACGGAAAATGGGGAAACTGTATGCGGATACCACTGTGCATACTATCGACTTTCAGCCTATGATATGGCTGGCCTGGAAAAAGAAAGAGGCACGAATAACTTTCAATTATGACGGTAGAACCCGGCAACCTTCTTTATCGGACTTAATGCCACTTACAGATAATAGTAATCCATTATATATTACTCGAGGGAATCCGGATTTGAAGCAAATGTTTGCTCATAGTATGCGTATAAGCTTTCAACATTCTAAAAAAGGCATATCTGCGAATCTTGGAGGACAATTGGAACAGAATAGCGTTACACAGGTAATGATATATGATGCACAGACTGGCGGACGTGAGACATATCCTGTCAATATAAACGGTAACTGGAATGTGTATGGAAGTGCTAACTGGTGGAAACGTTTAGGACATTTTTCTTTACGGTTGGATATGAACGGTAATCATAGTAATCGTGTCAGCATGATTAATGAAGATAGAAGTCTTGAGCCGGTGAAAAGTACAACGCGTGACACCGGCTTGAATTGTGAAGCGAATGTTTCTTATCAGCCTGCCTGGGGAGGTATTGACTTCTCTACTTCCTGGAATTATCAGTATTCGCTCAACTCTGTGAATGATAACAATACATATACCCGTTATTATAATTTCCGTTTGGAAGGATATGTTGATCTTCCTTTGGGCATACAATTACGGACGGATGGGGCTTATACTTTCCGTAATGGTACGAATATCCGTAAAGGAGAAGATGATGAGATGTTATGGAATGCGAGTGCTACCTGGAGATTCTTGAAAAAGAAAGAAGCAGAACTGTCTGCTTATTGGGTAGACATTTTAGGAAAGAGGAAAAGTTATAACCGTATGGCAACTTCCGACGGCTTTTATGAGTATCGTACGCAGGAAATAAAAGGGTATTTCATCGTTACTTTCAAATATAACTTTCGTTTGATGATGTGATTTTTAGAAAAAAGTCGTATGTTTGCTACAGAACCATAAAACAAAATGTACTATGAGCGGTAATTATGTTATCAACATCGGTCGGCAACTAGGTAGCGGCGGAAAAGAAATAGGAGAGAAGTTGGCAGCCCGTTTGGGGATTGACTTCTACGATAAAGAATTGATTAATCTGGCTTCTGAAGAAAGCGGGTTGTGCAAAGAATTTTTTGAAAAAGCGGATGAGAAAGCTTCGCAAGGTATTATTGGCGGATTGTTCGGCATGCGTTTTCCTTTTATCAGTGAAGGAGCTATGCCATGTAATAACTGTTTGAGTAATGATGCCCTGTTTAAAGTGCAAAGTGATGTGATTCGTCATCTGGCGGCAGAAAAATCTTGTGTCTTTGTCGGACGCTGTGCGGACTATATTCTGCGTGAACATCCCCGTTGTGCGAATGTTTTTATTTCGGCCTCTAAGGAAGATCGTATTGCGCGATTATGCGCCATGCATCATATTGATGCGGAAGCTGCAGAAGAAATGATAGAAAAAGCGGATAAGAGACGTTCGGAGTATTATAATTATTATAGTTATAAAACGTGGGGAGCAGCTGCTACTTATCACTTATGTGTCGATTCTTCTTCTTTGGGAGTTGAAGAGACAGTTCGGTTTATAGAAGAATTTGTAGTGAAGAAACTACAGCTTATATAATAGGCGTAGAAGAAGTCTATAAGAAAACGAAATAAAGCCGGTATATTCCATTGAAGGATATGACCGGCTTTATTATTTATAAATAAAACATGATTTACATCATCGTTAATAATATCATCTGTCCCGTCAGAATACGGAGGAACATGGATAATGGGTAAACTGTAGAATACCCTACTGCCGGAGCATCTCCGGATGTTGTTTGATTGGCATAAGCCAATGCGGGCGGGTCGGTATTACTACCGGCTATCAATCCCATCAGGGTAAAGTAGTTTACCTTATAATATAATCTTGCGATAGCACCGATTATAAGCAATGGGATAACGGTGATAAGGAAACCACAACCTACGTATAGTAATCCGTCACCTTCGACTACCGTTTGCACAAAGTTGGCTCCGGCATCTATACCGACACTAGCAAGGAAGAGCACGATACCGATTTCGCGAAGCATCAGGTTAGCGCTCATGGTTGTATAAGTCACTAAATGGAGCTTATGACCGAAACGTCCGATAAGAATAGCTACTACCAGCGGTCCGCCTGCCAAACCTAATTTCAGAGGAGTCGGCATACCGGGGAATGCTATAGGAAGGCTACCCAGGAGAATTCCTAAGAAGATACCAACGAAAATAGTCACAATGTTCGGTGTGTCCAGACGTTTTAACTGATTACCCAAAACACCTGCCACACGTTCAACTGCATCTTGCTGACCTACCACCATTACACGGTCACCTACCTGAAGTACCAGATTTGGATCGGCAAACAAGTCCATACCGGAACGGTTGATGCGGGTTACGTTCACTCCGTACATACTACGAAAATGCATAGATCCTAAAGTCTTTCCGTTGATTTCCGGTTTAGTCACCAGAATACGGCGGGAAACCATGGGAAGGTCTTGTTTCTCCCAGTCGAGTTCCACTTCTTTACCGATAAATACGGTAATTGCAGGAGCATCTTCTTCTGAACAGACAATGAATAATTGATCCCCCATATTGAATATGGTTTCATGGTTGGGGATACTTACATGACCTTCATGACGAATACGGGAACAAACGAACTGGCGGCCTAAAAACTCTTTGATTTCAATCAACGTTTTTCCGCTGATTGATTCATTGCGTACTTCCAGACTCATCATGTGAGGTTTGTGATGTGCATCTCCACTTTGGATTTTCAGACTTTCTTCCTCTTTGGCCATATTGACACGGAAGATGTAACGGATAGCAATGATTGAACCGATAATACCTACTACTCCCAGCGGATAAGCACACGCATATCCCAGTGCGATTTGTGGACCAGTGTAATTAAGCTGGTTCAATGCTTCATTGGCGGCACCAAGTCCCGGAGTGTTTGTGACAGCTCCATAGAGGATACCTACCATCATTGGCAGTTCTACCCGGCCGTTCCAGAGGTAGTAAAGCCCCAGTGCAACGGCAATATTTAACACTACGATGCCTACAGCCAACAGGTTCAATGTCATTCCTCCTTTTTTGAAAGAAGAGAAGAAAGATGGCCCCACCTGAAGACCGATACAGAATACGAACAAGATCAATCCGAATTCACGGATGAAATGTAGGATGTGTGTATCGGCTGTGAAGCCGAAATGTCCCATTAGGATGCCGGCAAACAAAACAAATGTGACGCCCAAAGATACTCCGAATATCTTTATCTTGCCCAAATACACTCCGGCTGCCACTACAAATGCGTAGAGAAGCACGATGTGAGCTACGGAGCTGGGGTCCCACAATAAACTTTGTAACCAATCCATAATATAGCAGTTTTTATAATGTTTTTCTAAAAACGGGTGCAAAATTACTCATAACATTGGAGCAAATCAAATAAATGGAGAACTAAAAAAATAAAGAATGAAGAATTTCTATACAGATTCTATGCGAGAGTGAGAGGTGTGCGAATTTTCTATAAAAAGAAGTTTTGTTTTAACTTATTGGTTATATTTGCATGTCGAACAACAGACAATTAGAAAGAGATAGATAAAAATAAAGACAATATTAATCTTGTTTTAATTTTAGATAAACTATGGCAGACAAAAAAGAAAAACTCTTCTCAGACTTTTCTCCTGTCTCTACCGAACAATGGATGGAGAAGGTTACAGCCGACTTGAAAGGTGCTGATTTTGAGAAGAAGCTCGTTTGGAAAACAAACGAAGGGTTTAAAGTGAAACCTTTCTACCGGATGGAAGATCTGGAGGGTTTAAAAACTACTGATGCGCTTCCCGGAGAGTTCCCTTATCTGAGAGGAACTAAAAAAGACAACAATGAGTGGTTGGTTCGCCAGGAAATCAGGGTGGAATGCCCCAAAGAGGCCAATGTAAAAGCACTGGACATCTTAAATAAGGGTGTTGATTCATTATCTTTCCATGTAAAAGCAAAAGAACTCAATGCGGAATATATCGAGACGCTGTTGAATGATATTCAGGCAGAGTGCGTTGAATTAAATTTCTCAACTTGCCAGGGGCATGTTGTGGAGTTGGCCAATTTGCTGGTGGCTTATTTCCAGAAGAAAGACTATGATGTGAAGAAGCTGAAAGGCTCTATCAATTATGATTTCTTCAATAAGATGCTGACTCGCGGTAAGGAAAAAGGGGATATGGTGCAGACAGCGAAAGCGTTGATCGAAGCTATCCAGCCGCTTCCTTTTTATCGTGTATTGAATGTAAATGCAATCTCATTAAACAATGCCGGTGCTTATATCTCTCAAGAGTTGGGTTATGCATTGGCTTGGGGTAATGAATACATGAATCAGTTGACTGATGCCGGTATTCCTGCTGCCGTAGTAGCTAAAAAGATAAAATTCAACTTCGGTATCAGTTCCAATTACTTCCTTGAAATTGCGAAGTTCCGTGCCGCACGTCTGTTGTGGGCAAATATCGTAGCTTCTTATAAACCTGAATGTCTGCGTGATTGCGATAATAAGGGAGCTAACGGCGAATGTCGTTGTGCAGCAAAAATGGCGGTTCATGCCGAAACTTCTACTTTTAATCTTACTTTGTTTGACGCACACGTGAATTTGCTTCGTACACAGACTGAAGCAATGAGTGCCGCTTTGGGTGGGGTAGATTCAATGACAGTCGTTCCGTTTGATAAGACTTATGAGACTCCGGATGAATTATCAGAACGTCTGGCTCGCAATCAACAACTATTGCTGAAAGAAGAATCTCATTTCGATAAAGTAATTGATCCGGCTGCCGGTTCTTATTATATTGAGAACCTGACTGTATCTATTGCTAAACAAGCGTGGGAACTTTTCCTTGCTACCGAAGAAGCAGGTGGTTTCTATGCCGCATTAAAGGCTGGTACAGTTCAGGCAGCAGTAAACGAAAGCAATAAAGCTCGTCATAAAGCAGTGGCACAGCGTCGTGAAATTCTGTTGGGTACTAACCAATTCCCGAATTTCAACGAAAAAGCCGGTGACAAGAAACCTGTGGAAGGAAAATGCTGCTGTGGAGGTGACTCTCATACTTGTGAGAAAGATGTGGATACATTGGTATTCGATCGTGCAGCCAGTGAGTTTGAAGCGTTACGTCTTGAAACGGAAGCATCGGGCAAACGTCCGAAAGCGTTCATGTTGACAATTGGTAATCTGGCGATGCGTCAGGCACGTGCGCAATATTCTTGCAACTTCCTGGCTTGTGCCGGTTATGAAGTAATCGATAATCTTGGATTTGAAACAGTAGAGGCAGGAGTAGAGGCAGCGATGGCTGCGAAAGCTGATATTGTTGTCATCTGTTCCAGCGATGATGAATATGCTGAATATGCAGTTCCTGCTTTCAAGGCCTTGAATGGTCGCGCTATGTTTATCGTTGCCGGTGCTCCGGCTTGTATGGATGACTTGAAAGCCGCAGGTATCGAAAACTTCATCCATGTTCGTGTCAACGTATTGGATACCTTGAAAGAGTTTAACGCTAAACTATTGAAGTAAGATGAGAAAAGATTTTAAAAACATCGATATATATGCCGCATTTCAGCCTGCTAATGGTGCTGAATGGCAAAAGGCTAACGGTATCTCCGCTGACTGGAAAACACCGGAACACATTGAAGTGAAGCCTGTTTATACAAAAGAAGACCTCGAAGGAATGGAACATCTCGGCTATGCTGCCGGACTTCCTCCTTATTTGCGTGGTCCGTATTCAGTAATGTACACCCTTCGTCCCTGGACCATCCGTCAGTATGCCGGATTCTCTACTGCCGAAGAATCCAATGCTTTCTATCGCCGTAATCTGGCTTCCGGTCAGAAAGGTTTGTCAGTAGCATTTGACTTGGCTACTCACCGCGGTTATGACCCCGACCACGAACGTGTAGTGGGTGACGTAGGTAAAGCAGGTGTATCTATCTGTTCATTGGAAAACATGAAGGTTTTGTTCGATGGTATTCCTTTGAATAAGATGTCTGTATCCATGACGATGAATGGTGCTGTACTTCCGATTATGGCATTCTATATCAATGCCGGTTTGGAACAAGGTGCTAAACTCGAAGAAATGGCAGGTACTATCCAGAACGATATTTTGAAAGAATTCATGGTGCGTAATACCTATATTTATCCGCCTGCATTCTCTATGAAGATTATTTCTGATATCTTCGAATACACTTCACAGAAGATGCCGAAGTTCAACTCTATTTCTATCTCCGGTTATCACATGCAGGAAGCAGGTGCTACCGCAGATATTGAGTTGGCTTATACATTGGCTGACGGTTTGGAATATCTCCGTGCCGGAACAGCAGCAGGTATTGATATTGATGCATTTGCTCCGCGTCTTTCTTTCTTCTGGGCAATCGGAACCAATCACTTCATGGAAATTGCCAAGATGCGTGCCGCACGTATGCTGTGGGCGAAGATTGTGAAACAGTTTAATCCGAAGAACCCGAAATCACTGGCCTTGCGTACTCACTCACAGACTTCCGGATGGTCATTGACGGAGCAAGATCCGTTCAACAATGTAGGACGTACCTGTATTGAGGCTATGGCTGCAGCTTTGGGACATACCCAATCTTTGCATACCAATGCATTGGATGAGGCTATTGCTCTTCCGACAGATTTCTCTGCACGTATCGCACGTAACACACAGATTTATATTCAGGAAGAAACTTACATCTGCAAGAACGTTGACCCATGGGGCGGCTCTTACTATGTAGAATCTCTGACGAACGAACTGGCACACAAGGCTTGGGAACATATTCAGGAAATTGAAAAACTGGGTGGTATGGCGAAAGCTATCGAAACAGGTATTCCTAAAATGCGTATCGAAGAAGCGGCTGCACGTACACAGGCTCGTATCGACAGCGGTCAGCAGACCATTGTGGGTGTGAACAAGTATCGTTTGGAAAAAGAAGCTCCGATTGATATCCTTGAAATTGATAATACGGCAGTTCGTCTTGAACAGATTGAAAACCTGAAACGTTTGAAAGAAGGACGTAATCAGGCTGAAGTGGACAAGGCATTAGCAGCTATCACTGAATGTGTGAAGACCGGCAAGGGTAACTTGCTTGAACTGGCAGTTGAAGCAGCTCGTGTTCGTGCTACTTTGGGCGAAATTTCTTATGCGTGCGAACAGGTTGTAGGACGTTATAAAGCAATAATTAGAACTATATCAGGCGTGTATTCATCAGAAAGTAAAAACGATAGCGACTTCAAGCGTGCTTGTGAACTGGCAGAGAAGTTTGCGAAAAAAGAGGGACGTCAACCTCGTATCATGGTTGCAAAGATGGGACAGGACGGTCATGACCGTGGTGCCAAGGTAGTAGCAACGGGTTATGCGGACTGTGGTTTCGACGTGGATATGGGACCGTTGTTCCAGACTCCGGCAGAAGCTGCTCGTGAAGCGGTAGAAAACGATGTTCATGTAGTAGGTGTTTCTTCACTGGCTGCCGGTCATAAGACATTGGTTCCGCAGATTATTGAAGAACTGAAGAAACTGGGACGTGAAGACATTGTGGTGATTGCCGGTGGTGTTATTCCTGCACAGGATTATGACTTCCTGTATAAGGCAGGTGTAGCTGCTATCTTTGGTCCGGGTACTCCGGTGGCGAAGGCTGCTTGTCAGATTTTGGAAATTCTGATGGATGAAGAATAACTTCTGAGATTCTTTAGAATCTTATAATATTCCCACCTTTTAGACTTGTTTTGGTTTAAAAGGTGGGATGTTTTTTTTGTTTGCATCCATTGCCTGAAATTAATTTTGCCTATATTTGCCCCGGGTTTCATAGTAAAAGACTCGACAGATGAACGAAACGATAGCAGAATTGGATATCCGTTTTGAGCAGTTTTATGCCGCTAACTTCCCTCGTGTGAAGAACTTTGCGAAGTTGTTGACCAAGTCGGAGGAGGATGCGGAAGACATTGCCCAGAATATATTTCTTAAGTTATGGACACGTCCTGAACTTTGGCAAGATCAGGAAACCATGACTGGTTATCTCTATACTGTGACTCGGAATGAAATATTCAACCTGTTCAAGCATCAGAAGGTAGAGCAGGAATATGAAGACAAAGTTTTGAAAGCCCAGTTGTTGGGTGAACTTTGTGACGAAGATTCCTCCCTGTTAGAAAATCTATACTATAAAGAAGTATTAATGCTTATTAGGATGACACTCAGTCAGTTGCCTGATCGCCGTAGACGGGTTTTTGAGATGAGCCGTTTTGAAGGACTTTCTCATAAAGAAATAGCAGATAAACTGCAAATCCCCTTGCGTACCGTAGAAGATCACATCTATAAAACATTGACGGAACTCCGCAAAGTGTTAATGTTTGTTATTCTATTCCGTCTTTTCCCGTAGTTGTCCTTGCTGAGTAGTGATATTTACGTAAGCGTTTCTAAACAGAACAATAAATATCACCTTATGAAGAATTATATTCGCGATGTAATCGACCGTTATATCAATCACGACTATCCGAAAGAAGTCGATCAGGATTTCCGTACATGGCTGACCGACGAAGAACGTGCCGATGAAAAAGATCATGAACTCAATCAACTTTGGGAAGCTACCGAATCGGCAACGACTTCCGGCTACCGTCATTCTTTGGAACGGATGCGTGAACTGACAGGCATCGGAACGAGGCGCAGGATACATTCTTTACGTACTCATCTGGTAGTGTGGCGCGTAGCGGCAGCTTTGTTGATTGCATTTTCTTCCGTTTCTATCTATCTGGCTTTGCAGAACCGACAGGCACCAGATTTGTTGCAAGCATATATTCCTACCGCCGAGATGCGGAACATCACTTTGCCGGATGGTACGCAGGTATTGATTAATTCCCAAAGCACTTTACTTTATCCACAGCAATTTAAGGGTGATACCCGTTGTGTGTATCTTGTGGGAGAAGCCGGCTTCAAGGTGAAACGTGACGAAGAGCATCCTTTTATCGTGAAGTCCTCGGACTTTCAGGTGACGGCACTCGGAACGGAATTCAACGTGACAGCCTACCCCGACGAAGAGGAAGTGACAGCTACCCTGATTTCCGGAAAAGTGTTGGTAGAGTACAATAATCAGCAGGGGCAGGAGATCTTGAAGCCGAACGAGCAACTGGCTTATAACAAACGTACCCGCTCCGGAAACGTACTTCATCCTGATATGCAGGATGTCACTGCTTGGCAACGTGGCGAAATCGTTTTCCGCAGTATGACATTGGAAGAAATCTTCACCCGTCTCGAACGCAAATACCCTTACACCTTTGTTTATAGTTTCCGTAGTCTGAAAGAAGACCGGTTCAATCTTACTTTCGGGCAAAATGCTTCTATGGAAGAAGTGATGGATATTATCGCTCGTGTGACGGGAAATCTGGACTATAAAATAGTGGGAGACAAGTGCTATATTTCAGGCACCGGGGAAGGGCGTCTCCGGCACCGATGAAGATAGGCTCCGGTACCGGGGAAGACATGCTTCGGCACCGGGGAACAAAATAGAACTTGTAAACACTGAATATTAACCTTAAAATACATTGAGCCTATGCGGAAAAAATATCCGGGAGAAGCTGCAACCTTCCCCCGGATGTGAAATCGAAATTCTTACTATTAGCGTTAACCAGACGCTACTAAATTCGAGAATCTAACTTTATCTGTATAAACTAATACTAAGAAGATGCAGCAAATTTATGAATTTATAGCCAATAAGCAGGCAATCAGTCGAGTATTTATGCTTTTTTTGTGCTGTCTGCTCCTTTCTACCCCTACTTTTGCTCAAAGTAGTAATGCCCGGATTACGATCCATAAGAAAAACATATCGGTCATCGAGGCATTGAAAGAAGTGGAAAAACAAACGAAACTGTCCGTTGGTTACAACGAGTCGCAGTTGAAAAACAAACCCTCCATCGATTTGGCGTTGGAAAAAGCCACGTTGGAGAACTCTCTCACGGAAATCCTAAAAGGTACAGGATATACGTATCAGCTCAAAGGAAAATATGTCATCATCGTTCCACAAGAACAGAAAGCAACCGAAACTGCTTCCACCAAACGTATCACCGGACGCGTACTGGATGATAGCGGAGAACCGTTGATTGGTGTCAATGTACGTGTGGAAGGTACAAGCATTGGAACTATCACAAACATAGACGGTAACTTTTCGCTCGAAGCTCCTGCAGGAAGTGTGTTGAGTATCAGTTATGTAGGTTACACTCCACAGACGGTAAAAGTAACCGGACAGAATACATATAGCGTGCAACTGGCTTCGGATACAAAACTGTTGAGTGAAGTCGTTGTAACAGCACTTGGCATCAAACGCGAGCAGAAAGCATTGAGCTACAACGTACAGCAAGTAAAGTCCGACGAACTGACCCAAATTAAGGATGCTAATTTTGTAAACAGCTTGAATGGTAAAGTTGCGGGTGTTACTATCAATACGAGCTCTTCCGGTGTCGGTGGGGCAAGTAGAGTGGTGATGCGTGGAACAAAGTCTATTGAACAGAGTAGTAACGCCTTGTATGTGATTGACGGTATTCCGATGTATAATTTCGGTGGCGGAGGAGATACGGAATTTGGTTCAAAGGGAGCTACCGAGGCCATTGCTGATATTAATCCGGAAGATATAGAAAGCATTTCCGTACTGACTGGAGCGGCAGCTGCCGCCCTTTATGGTAGTAATGCGGCAAACGGTGCGATTGTGATTACTACAAAAAAAGGACAGGTAGGTAAGCTGCAAGTAGGTGTATCAAGTGGCATCGAATGGTTGAATGCTTTTAAGATGCCCGAGTTCCAGGACCGTTATGGTACAGGTAGTAATGGTAAAACAGGAAATTCCAATATTTATAGCTGGGGACCGAAGTTAAACTCGGCTGCTCAAACAGGATATGAGCCGGATGATTTTTTTGATACGGGTGCGGTATATACAAATTCCGTTACGTTGTCTACCGGAACGGATAAAAATCAGACTTTCTTTTCTGCGGCTGCCGTCAATTCGGCAGGGATGGTTCCCAACAATAGGTATAACAGATATAATTTCACTTTCCGCAATACGACCAGTTTCTTGAATGACAAGATGAAACTGGATGTAAGTGCAAGCTATATTCTTCAGAACGACCGTAATATGACCAATCAGGGGCAGTACTCCAATCCGTTGGTTTCTGCTTATCTTTTCCCTCGTGGGGATGATTTCTCTATAGTGAAGAATTTCGAGCGTTGGGATGAAGCCCGGAAAATTAGCGTACAGTTTTGGCCGCAGGGCGAAGGTGACCTTCGTATGCAGAATCCTTATTGGATTGCTTACCGTAATCTCCGTCTCAACAATAAGAAACGCTATATGGCTTCAGCAGGTTTGAGTTACCAGATTCTTGACTGGCTGAATGTGGCAGGGCGTGTTCGCATCGACAATACTCATAGCGAATATGAAGGCAAGCTTTATGCAAGCAGTAGCAACACGCTGACTGACGGTAGTTCACAAGGCCATTATACAGTAAATAACGGACAATATTCGCAGACTTATGCCGATGTGTTGGTGAATATTAATAAACGTATTCAGGATTTTACGATTGTAGCCAATATCGGTGCCAGTTATAGTGGAGTGACTAGTAAGGAATTGGGCTATGCGGGGCCTATACGAGAAACTGGTATTCCTAATCTGTTCAATGTTTACGACCTTGACAACGCAAAAAAACGTGCTACGCAGGTGGGTTGGCGCGAAGCGACCGAATCTATTTTTGCCAGTGCCGAAGTAGGGTGGAAAAGTATGCTTTATCTCACCGTTACAGGACGTAACGACTGGGCTTCGCAGCTGACACATTCTCCGCAGGCTTCATTCTTCTATCCTTCCGTAGGGCTTTCGGCTGTCATCACTGAAATGTTGAAACTGCCTGATTGGGTGGATTATCTTAAAGTACGCGGAGCGTTCAGTTCCGTAGGTAATCCTTATCCTCGTTTTCTTACCTATCCTACTTACTCGTATGATGCCAATAAGCAGGACTGGAAATCGCAGACGAATTATCCCATTGGTAAACTATACCCCGAGCGTACTGACTCATGGGAAGTAGGTCTGGATGCAACCCTGTTTAAAGATTTCAAATTGAGCGGATCTTTCTATTACGCCAATACTTATAATCAGACATTTGATCCTCGGCTTCCTGTTTCGTCAGGATATGACAAATTGTATGTACAGACCGGATATGTACGCAACTATGGTTTCGAGGCTATGTTGTCTTATGGGCATCGTTGGGGAGATTTCGGCTGGGACAGCAGCTTTACTTTCTCGGCCAACAAGAATGAAATCGTCGAACTAGTGAAGGATTATGTTCACCCGGAAACGGGCAAAACTTACAACGTCGATAAACTGGAACTCAAAACCGATGAAGGTCGCGGATTCGGAAAGGCGAAATTTATCCTGAAGGAAGGTGGTACGCTGGGCGATCTTTATACCCATGCCGATTTAAAGCGTGATATTAACGGTAATGTCCTGATTGACGATAGCGGCAATGTGACAGCCATCGACAATGCCGGTGACATAAAGTTGGGAAGCGTACTTCCTAAGGCAAATTTAGCCTGGAATAATAGCTTCTCTTATAAAGGTATCAATGCCGGTTTCTTGTTGACAGCCCGTTTGGGCGGAATCGTTTATTCGGCAACACAGGCTTATCTTGATCTCTACGGAGTATCTGAAACATCTGCTGCCGCGCGTGATGCCGGAGGAGTATGGATAAATGGCCGTAGCCGCGTGAATCCGCAAAGCTTCTATGAAGTGGTAGCATCGCAGAGCGGATTGCCTACCTACTATACTTATAGTGCTACCAACCTGCGTCTGCAGGAGGCACATATCGGTTACACCGTTCCGCGCCGCTGGCTGGGCAATGTTTGTGATATCAATGTATCCCTTGTGGGCAGAAATCTCTGGATGATCTACTGTAAAGCTCCTTTCGATCCTGAAGCAGTAGCTACTACGAACAACTATTATCAGGGAATCGACTACTTCATGATGCCGAGTACCCGGAATATAGGATTTAACATAAAGATTAACTTCTAAATACTATGATGGACATGAAACGAATATATAACATTCTTCTGATAATGATCCTTTCATTATTTCTGCTTCCGTTGGGCGGTTGTTTCGACAGCGACATCAACCGGAGTATGTACGAAGCGGACGGAGAAGAAATGCAGCGTGAGAATCATATTGTAGGTGCTACGCTCAAAGGAATGCAGGGATTGGTGATTCCTACACGTGAACACCTTTACCAGTTTATGGATGCTATGGCAGGAGGAGCATACGGTGGTTATTTGGAAGGAATTGTAGACACTTGGGTGATGAAATTCTCTACTTTCAATCCCGAACAGGGATGGCTCAAATCCCCGTTTGCCGATCCGATTAAAGACATGTACCCGCAGTACCGCGATATGATGAACAAGACGGATGACCCTGTGGCATTAGCTTTCGGTAAAATTCTCCGGGTGTGTATCATGCATCGTGTGACGGACATTTACGGTCCGATTCCTTATTCGAAGATGATGGATAATGATAATTCGGGTGAAGACCTGGCTGTCGCTTACGATTCGCAGGAGCAGGTATATACACAGATGCTGAAAGAACTGGAAGAAGCGGATAAAGTGTTGGAGGAAAACAAAGACCTGTCGTCCGAGGCTTTCCGCAAACTGGAAGACTTGTATTACGGTAACATTTCCAAATGGCGTAAGTTTGTACATTCCATGCAACTTCGCATTGCCATGCGTATGAGCTATGTCAATCCTACCGAGGCGCAACGTATTGCGCAGAAGGCTGTGGAAGCGGGAGTGATTGAATCGAATGAGGACAACGCCATGCTTCATGTGGCGGAGAACCGTTCGGAGTTGCTGTTTAATAACTGGAATGACTACCGTATTAGTGCCGATTTAGTTTCTATTATGAAAGGTTATGAAGATCCGCGTTTGGATAAGATGTTTGTCAAAGGTGTGCAGACAGTCGATCAGGATGGCGAGAAAGTCGATGTATACGATTATTACGGTGTACGTATCGGCATATTTACCCAGAAGAAAGACGACATGATTAATCTTTACTCAAAGCAGGTGATTTCCAGCACCGACCCTTATCTCTGGATGAATGCGGCGGAGGTGACTTTCCTTCGTGCCGAGGGCGCGTTGCGTGGTTGGAATATGGGAGGCGATGCGCAGGCATTGTATGAAAAGGCTATTGCCCTTTCATTCGAAGAGCGTGGCGGAGCCACCGGAGCAGACCAATATGTGAAGGATGCGGAGAAAAAGCCTATAGACTATGTGAACCCGATGGACGGGGCTGATATTAAGTATAGCCATCCGGCGGTAAGTACCATTACGATTGCCTGGGAACCTGGAGCGGAGTATTTCGAACGGAACCTGGAGCGTATCATTACTCAAAAATGGATTGCAATATTCCCGCTGGGGCTGGAAGCATGGGCGGAACATCGTCGTACGGGCTACCCGAAGTTGTTGCCTGCCGTGGAGAATAAAGACCCCAATAATAGTGTGAATGTAACAATCGGTCCCCGTCGTCTGCCTTTCCCTGCAGATGAATATACGGGAAATCCGAAATACATCGATCAAGCTGTAGAAATGCTGAATGGTCCCGATGCCGCAGGAACTAAACTTTGGTGGGATAAGAAAGACCATTCCATTGAGAATAGTCAATCTTCAAACTAGAACGAACCTTTAAATCAATGAGATTATGAAATATAAATCAATCTTTAAGTTATGCCTACTGACTACTTTCCTGTCGGTTGCCACCATCAGTTGCGACGACTGGACGGAAATGGAAATACACGATAGTCAGGTGAATGGGTTTAAGGAACAGAATCCGCAAGAATATGCGGCATATACGCAGAATCTTCGCGCATATAAAGCAACGAAACATGCTGTCGTTTATGCCCGGTTGGATAATGCTCCGGAAGTATCTACCGGTGAGAAGGACTTTCTCCGTGCGTTGCCGGACAGTATCGATATAGTGACGATGCGTAATGCCGACCGTCTGTCCGAATATGACCGGGAGGATATGAAGTTGGTACGTGAGGATTATGGTACGAAAGTGCTTTACTATATAGATTGCACGGCTAAAGATAAACTGAATACCTCTATTACTTCTGCTGTTGAGGCAGTGCGTACAGGGACATTTGACGGGCTTGCCCTCGGTTCGGAAGGCTCTGCGGTAGACGTCTCGGCGTTAAAGTCGCTACTGGATGCTTTGGGACAGACACCGTGTCTGTTAGTTTTTGAAGGTACCCCTTCCTTGTTGCCGGAAGCGCAGCGCAGCCTTTTCAACTATTTCGTACTTGATATTTCCGGTGCATCCGATGAATATGATATAGAAACCTCCGTATTTTATGCCACCGGATATGGCAAGGCCGCTCCGGATCGCCTGCTGTTGGCTGTCACTCCTGACGGTACATTGACCGACTATAACGGAGTGACGCGCAATGCCATCGCCGGAGCTGCTTACGGTGCTCTCAATATGGAAACGCCATTGGGAGGTATTGCTATTTACAATATCTCTACCGATTACTACGATACTGATATTATTTATAAACAGACCCGTGGAGGTATTCAATTCCTGAATCCTGCTTCGGCTCACTAAACGATGTAAACTATGAGAATACATAAACTTTATCAGTGCTTTGCAGCCGCAGTTTTGTTATTTCTGCCGGTTGCCTGTGATAATACGGATTACAGCGAAAAGTCACCGTTCGATAATTCGGCATACTTGAATGTGGCTGCCAGTAAAAATACGGAGGCTTTCACTTTTAACCGTAAGGTGACAAGCCAAACGAAAGTCTTTAACGTGAACTTGACTTATCCGTCGGGGAATGACGTGAAGGTCAGTCTAAAGGTAGACCCTTCAATGATTAGTACCTATAATGCAAAGAATGATACTCACTATGAAGCACTTCCCGAAGCATATTACCAGCTGTCGACAGACGCGGTGACTATTCCGGCAGGGAAGACTACCTCCGAAGAAGTACACATCAAGTTTCTGAAACTCGATGAACTGGAGATTGATGCTACCTATCTTTGTCCTCTTTCTATAGGAGGAGCCGAAGGGGTAGGCATCATGAACGGTTCACGCACAATGTATTACCTCGTGCGTCGTTCCAGTGCCATCACTACGGCAATGAACCTGAAGAACGTGTATGTTGCCGTTCCGGGATTCGACAAGGGAAGCCCTACCGCAGATGTAGTGAATAATCTGACAGCTATTACAATGGAAGCAATCATACGGATTAACCAATTTGATGATGAAACGAATATTTCTTCAATAATGGGTATCGAGCAGTATTTGTGTGTGCGTTTGGGAGATGTTGACTTTCCTCGTCAGCAGTTGCAGGTTCAGACCCCTGTGGGTAAATTTCCTACTGCCGACAAAAAACTCCAACTTCAAGCGGGAGAGTGGTATCACATCGCATTGACGTGGGATTTGAATACGCAGGTGATTGCTTTCTATGTGAACGGAAAATTGCAAAGCAGAGAAGAAGGACACGGCAAGAGCGATGTAACAACCATTAGTTTGGGGGATAAACTGGCGGATGATGACACAGGTAATGGTGGTGACTTTAATTTCTATTTCGGACGTTCGTACGGACAATCTCATGATATAAGTCGTCAGTTAAACGGTGATATTAGTGAAGCCCGTATATGGAGCGTGGCACGTACCGAACAGCAAATCTATGAGAACATGTATAATATCGATGACCCGGCAGCTGAATCTGATTTACAGGCTTACTGGAAATTTGATGAAGGCACTGGAAATACGATTATAGACCGGACCGGACACCATAATGATGCGAAGATGATTCCATACTTTACGAATGACACCTATACACAGCCACGTCCGAAAACGGAAGCAGAGTTATGGCCCAGTGGTGTGGAAGTGCCTATAATGAATAAATAAGTCAAAGTGGTTATAAACTAAAAACGAATGACGATATGAAACGAATATTAAAATATATCTGGCTTTGGGGCTTGCTGTCTTTATGCGTTTCTTCTTGTGAGGAAGAAGCAGCTGTAATCAATCCTGATGTTTCGCATGATAAACCGACCGAAGTGGTTATAGGTGATTCACCAAGATTGTGCAGCGAGTTGCAGACAGATAATCAACAGGTGTTCCTTATAGTTACTGATAAAGAGAATGAGGTCGTAACAGACCAAGTGTCTGTTGTACTGAAAGAAGCCGCTACGGGAACGAAGAATTTGACAGTGGTGGTAGATAAAGATTTCGATGTGGAAACTTTCCAATTAGCATATACCAACTCGAATTACACATTGTTGCCGGATAATGCTTATGAGTTGGGCAATGGTGGTAGTCTGACAATTGCTGCCGGAGCTATGCAATCGGGTAAGATGACTTTAATTCTTAAAGGATGGATGTTACCGGTTCCAAGTAATTCTAATTTAGGAGCTTCTCAGTATCTACTTCCTCTTAAAATTAAGGAAGATGGTAAATATCAAACGTTGCTTTATCGTATCAATTGGACCAATGGAAAGCATCGTTTGACTTCTTCCAGAAAAGGATATACTTGTATAGGATATGTTGACACTGAAAAGATGAGTCCTTTGGTAAGCTCTGTGTATTGGCTGGAAGATGCAAGCTGGGAGATGAGTAAAGCTTCTCAACTTTTTGATGTTGTAAACTTATTAAGAGCTACTGTTGGTACAGGAGGTGAACTGAAATTGAATGCGGACATAAGCCACGTTCTGAAAAATGCGGATAAATACATTCGTCCGTTGAAATTAATGGGAATGAAAGTTTGTCTGACTGTGAAGAATAGTTCAACTATAGGCTTTTGTCATTTGACAGATGGTGAGATTGAGAATTTTGTAGCACAAGTGAGAAATGCAGTGGAGTTGTACGAGTTGGATGGTATTGATCTTTGGGATGACAGTGATGAATATGGTATAGATGGTATAAAGAATACTAGTACTTATCCTAAATTAATAAAAGCCTTACGTGAGGCATTATCCAAAGAGACAATGTTAACGGTTGCTGATAAAGGGGAAGCGACTGCCCTCTTTTTTGATAAAGAAAAGTGTGGTGGTATAGAGGTTGGAAAATATATTGATTATGCTTACACAGGTTATATAAACCAATATTCTCTTCCTTTTTGGACGGAGTTTGAAATACCTGAAGCTGAATGGATGATTTGTGGACGAAAACCGTTTGCTGGATTGGAAAAAAGTGATTTTGTTTGTTTTACACGAGACTTTACGAAATTTTATCTTGACTATTATTCGGCTGATATGAATTTTATGTCTTTCGTTATGGATATGGGTACAGGCGATGTGCCGGGAATGTCTGTTTTTAATGAAAGCAAAGGGTATATTGCTTATGACATACCTGATAATGTGCGAGGAATGGAGATACTCACAATAGGAGTTACGACTGATATGCAAATGATGATCGATCCGTCAGTTCAGATCTCTGTACATCCTCACGAGGCTGGTGCAGTTGGAAATGATGTTGATAATACTTATTTCCGTAAAGACTGGTAACAGCTTAAGATGCTAATTCTCCATATTGAGAATCCATAAACCTTTTCTGGTGGATATTATTTATTCTTTTGATAATAAAGTAGTACATCAGAATTCGTAATCAAACAGTTCTCAGTCATCTCGGACTGGCTGATGGCGAATATGTCTGTAATTTATAGTTGAATACAACAAAATAACTTTTTTACTAATAAATTGAATAATGAAGAATGTATTGAAAATCTGGTTAGTCGACAACACTGTAACCGTCGACAACAAAGACGATAAGATCGGTCAGCTCGAATCGTCCGGTAATCTTTCGTTGAAGGACATCCTCGACGAGATGCACAAGGAAGACACCGGGCTCCGTCCCGAAACCATCGAGCACGTCGTGAAGCTCTACAACCGTGTTGTGAGCGATCTCATCCTTAGCGGATATAGTGTCAACACCGGTCTTTACCACGCCGTAGCGCAACTCCGCGGTGTTATCGATGGCGGAAAATGGAATCCCGAGAAGAACTCCGTCTACGTCTCCTTCACCCAAGACAAAGAACTGCGTGAAGCTATCGCCCAAACCTCTATCAGTATTTTGGGCGAACGCCAAAGCGTGATGTACGTTGCCGGATTCTCACCTGCCACCGCCACTGCAGGCCGTCCGTTCACAGTCAATGGCCGTATGTTGAAAATTGCAGGTACGGATTCTTCCGTCGGCATCACTATCACCGACAGCAAAGAACAAACCACACCTGTCGACCTCAATATGTTGGCCGTCAACAACCCGTCACAACTCACATTCATTGTTCCTGCCGGTCTGGCCGATGGCGAATATACCCTCACCGTCACTACACAGTATGCAGGAAGCACGCTCCTGAAGACACCCCGAACCGCTATCGCTACTTTCTACGTCGGCACGAAACCCGATGCAGGAGGCGGCTCCGGTTCCGGTGGTAGCGAAGGCGGCGGAGGAGAGGCGCCCGATCCTGCGGCATAAATGTTCTCTTGGCCTGGCGGAGCAATGTCCCGCCAGGTTTATGCAGAGAGGCTGCATAGCTCTATACACGCATCATGTATAGAGTTGTGCAGCCTTCGTGTATAGGGCTATACATGCTAAATGCATAACTTTGATCTTTTTCTCTGTTTTGCCCTCTTTTTCATCAAAGACTTATGTATATAGCCATAATTGAGCTTGGTATTTATTTATCTTTTTCGCATTATCTTTTTTATGGTACTAATTTATTAGTACTTTTGTCTTTACCGAAAGAAAAGATCAACGATTATGGCAAGAATAACGATTCCATACGCAGTGGCCGACTTCGCAGAAATGCGTGAACGTGGCTTTTATTATGTTGATAAGACAAATTACATTCCGGGGCTTGAAGACTATAATGCTCCCATCTTTCTCCGTCCCCGTCGTTTCGGGAAAAGTCTGCTCATCTCCATGTTGGCCCACTACTACGACCGTACGAAAGCGAATCGTTTTGAAGAACTTTTTGGCGGCACCTGGATTGGCGAACATCCTACGGAAGAACATAATCAATATTTGGTGATTCGTTATGACTTCTCGGCTATGGTGATGGCGGATGATATGGAAGGGGTGGTACAGAACTTCAATGACCTGAATTGTGGACCCGTGGAAGTTGCGGTAGAACATAACCGAGACCTGTTTGGTGATTTTCAGTTTACAACTCGAGGAAATGCTGTGCAGATGTTGGAGGAACTTTTGGGTTATATCAGCTCACATGGATTGCCTAAAGCATATATATTGATTGACGAATACGATAACTTCACCAATCAACTGCTTACTTCCTATAATGACTCACTTTATGAGGAAGTAACCACTAGTGATAGTTTTCTTCTCACCTTTTTTAAAGTTATCAAAGCGGGTATCGGCGAAGGCACGATTCGCACTTGTTTCTGCACAGGCGTATTGCCTGTCATCATGGACGACCTGACCAGCGGGTACAACATTGCGGAAATCCTCACATTCAAACCCGTTTTTTTGAATATGCTCGGCTTCACCTATGAAGAAACGAAAACATACTTGCGCTATGTACTTGATAAATATGCTCCCGGTGCAAGCGAAGAACGCTTCGAGGAAATCTGGCAGCTTATTGTGAACAACTACGACGGTTATCGTTTTAGCCCTGTCGGTGAACGTCTTTTTAACTCCACTATCTTAACTTATTTTTTTAAGAAATTTGCCGCTAATGCCGGAAGTATTCCCTCCGAACTGATCGATGAGAACCTGCGTACGGACATCAACTGGATTCGCCGCCTGACTCTTTCGCAGAACAACGCCAAAGAGATGCTCGATGCCCTGGTGATAGGCGGTGAATTGTCATACAACGTCAGAGATCTGTCCGGCAAATTCAACAAGAAGAAATTTTTTGAGAAAGAATTCTATCCCGTCAGCCTGTTCTACTTAGGTATGACTACCCTGAAGAGTGCATACCGCATGGTGCTCCCCAACATGACCATGCGCAGCATCTACATGGATTATTACAACCAACTGAACAAGATCGAAGGTAACGCCAGTCGTTACGTCCCGGTTTATGAACTTTATGATTCCAATCGTAGTTTTGAACCCCTTGTGCAGAACTATTTCGAGCAATATTTGGGACAATTCCCCGCACAGGTCTTTGATAAGATTAATGAGAACTTTATCCGTTGTTCTTTCTACGAACTTGTCTCCCGCTATTTGAGCCATTGTTACACTTTTGCCATCGAACAAAATAACTCCGTCGGTCGTTCGGATTTTGAAATGATCGGCATCCCCGGCACGGATTATTACACGGACGATCGCGTGGTGGAATTTAAATACTATCGTTCCAAAGATGCCGACCGTATGCTTGCGCTCACCGAACCGCTGGTAGAACACGTAGAGCAAGTGAAAGGTTATGCCGCAGATACAAAAAGAAAATTCCCCAATTACCATGTTCGTTCGTACATTGTGTATATCTGTGCCAACAAAGGGTGGAAGTGTTGGGAGGTTTAATATGAATCATTTGTAGATAAATATGAGGAAGAAGTAATTATACTCTCTTATTCCTCGGGTAGCCATCGACTGACATTTCGTGTGTCAGTACTGAATTCTATTCCAACCTTTTTGACTTCCCGTTCATCTGCCTGATAAGGGATAAGATATCCTTTATCTTCGATTTGCTGTAATGCTTGCTCGGCTGTGCCATTTAGTTTGAATTCGAATACATAAATATACTTCGGTGTTTTGACAACTGCATCAGCCCGTCCTTTTGCACTGCGTACTTCTGCTTGTGTGAACTGTCCCATGAGTTTGAATATCAGATAGAAAACAGTCTGGTAATGCCGCTCTGTCTGGTCATTCAGTTCGTAAGGTATATCGGCAAAGAAGGCTTGAAGGCGGGTTAGAAAAGCATTGATATTGCCACTTTCCAACTCATGGACAAATTTGCCAATATAGAAATCTTGCTCATTATCGGGAATATTAGAGTAGAATGGCAGAAGGAAATTCATAAAGCCATATCTCACTTCATCATTGGGAAAAGCAAGTTGATAAGTCTTGAAACGAGGGTCGTATTCTTTAATCGTCAGATACCCGCTTTGATAAATCAGCGGAATAGGATTCCTGCTTTCTGCCCGGTACTCGTTGAATGACGCTGCGTTTGCTTCCACTCCGTCAATGAGCGTTCGCAGGTCATAGTTGCTATCCATCAGCATCTTGACAAGGAAAGTAGGAGTGCCTGTCTGAAACCAGTAATTCTCAAATTTATATCCATCGAACACATTTAATACACTGAACGGATTGAACATGCCTTCTGCATATTCACAGAAATGATACCCGTCGTAAAGTGAGGTCATCTTATGGATTGTATCTTCTGGTGTCATCCGGTTGTATGAGGCCAGCTTATCCAATTCCGGAGTGAATGTATCTATCAGTTCCTGCTTGGTGATGCCGCAAATGGTGGCATAAGGCGGTTTCATGCTGATATCATTCAGTTGATTCAAATCACTGAATACACTGACTTGTGAGAATTTGGTAACACCTGTCAGAAATACGAAACGCAGATAGCGGTCAGCACTTTTCAATACTCCATAGAATGCTTTTAGCATTTTGCGGTATTCTTCAAACAAGGGCAGATTATCCAGAGCTTGCAAAAGAGGTTTGTCATATTCGTCTACTAATACGACTACTTGCTTTCCGGTTTGCACACATGCGCGTTCTATAATATAGGCGAATCGTTCTTCCGGTTGTCGATCTTGCTTTTCGGTTCCGTAGATTGCTTCCCATTTTTCCAGATGTTGGTTGAGCATCGCTATCAGATCTGCCGGAGAATCATACTTGCGTGCATTCAAGTCAATATGAAAAACCGGATAGACTTGCCAGTCAACTTCCATTTGTGAGATGGCTAGTCCTTCGAATAAGTCCTTGCGTCCCAGAAAGTAAGCCTCGAAAGTGGAAATCAGCAGGCTTTTTCCGAAACGTCGGGGACGGCTAAGGAAATAGGGGATGCTTGTGGACACCATTTTTCCGACAAGGGCGGTTTTATCTACATACAGATAATTTCCTTTGCGGATTTTCTCGAAAGTTTGTATTCCGATGGGCAATTTGCGGTTTAAATCAATCATACTTGTTCTTTGTTATAAGAATTCTACTCTTGCAAAGGTAACATATTTTGTGGGATATTGTTCTTTTAGACAAATATTCGTGTAACTTTGCAAATTGATAGTCTAAAAACAAGAAGAGAAAAAATGATAGTTTGCATAGCCGAAAAGCCGTCTGTAGCACGTGATATAGCCGAAGTACTCGGCGCTCATACCAGAAAAGAAGGATATATAGAAGGAAACGGATACCAGGTGACCTGGACATTCGGGCATCTTTGTACCCTGAAGGAGCCACATGAATACACCCCTAACTGGAAATCATGGAGCTTGAGCAGTCTGCCGATGATTCCGCCACGTTTCGGTATCAAGCTGATTGGGCATGATCCGGGTATTGAGAAGCAGTTTCATGTGATAGAGTGGCTGATGCAGAATGCGGATGAAATCATCAATTGCGGTGATGCCGGGCAGGAGGGAGAATTGATTCAGCGCTGGGTGATGCAAAAAGCTGGCGCACGCTGTCCGGTGAAGCGCCTGTGGATTTCTTCGTTGACGGAAGAAGCTATTCGTGAAGGATTCTCGAAACTGAAAGACCAAGCTGAATTTCAATCACTCTACGAAGCCGGTCTTTCCCGTGCGATGGGTGACTGGCTGTTGGGAATGAACGCTACCCGTCTTTATACCCTCAAATACGGTCAAAACAAACAGGTGCTCTCTATCGGTCGTGTACAGACACCGACGCTGGCATTGATTGTCAACCGTCAATTGGAGATAGCCAATTTTGAACCCAAACAATATTGGGAACTGAAAACAAACTATCGTAATACCACTTTCTCTGCACTCATTCGCAAAAGTGATGAAGAAATTGCCGCGGAAGAGGAAAAGAACGGCGGAAAAAAGAAAATAGATAACCCGGGCATCGACCCTATTGCCAACCGGGAAGAAGGCGAAGCATTGGTAGAACGTATTAAAGACCTACCTTTTGTAGTCACCAATGTCGGCAAGAAAGACGGAAAGGAATACGCTCCACGTTTGTTCGATTTGACTTCCCTCCAGGTAGAATGTAACAAGAAATTCGCTTATTCGGCCGATGAAACACTGAAACTGATCCAGTCTCTTTATGAGAAGAAAGTGGCTACCTATCCGCGTGTGGATACCACTTTCTTGAGCGATGATATTTATCCGAAATGTCCTGCTATCCTGAAAGGACTCCGTGATTACGAAGTCTTGACAGCTCCGTTAGCTGGCACTACACTTCTTAAATCAAAAAAGGTATTTGACAACTCGAAAGTGACGGATCACCATGCCATTATCCCAACCGGAGTCTATGCTCAAAACTTGACGGATATGGAACGTCGTGTCTACGACTTGATAGCCCGTCGTTTTATAGCCGTGTTCTATCCGGACTGTAAAATTTCTACTACCACCGTGATGGGAGAAGTGGATAAGATAGAGTTTCGGGTAACTGGAAAACAAATTCTGGAACCGGGATGGCGTGTCGTGTTTGCCAAGGAAGTAAAAGATCCTACCGAAGAAAAAGAGGAAGAGGATGAAAATGTACTTCCTGCTTTTGTGAAGGGGGAAAGTGGTCCTCATATTCCGGACCTGAATGAAAAATGGACACAGCCGCCCAGACCTTATACTGAAGCAACCTTGCTTCGTGCAATGGAAACAGCCGGAAAACTGGTGGACAATGATGAACTTCGCGATGCTTTGAAAGAGAATGGTATCGGTCGTCCGTCTACCCGTGCTGCAATCATTGAGACGTTGTTCAAGCGAAATTATATCCGTAAGGAAAGAAAGAACCTGATTGCCACCCCGACAGGAGTGGAGTTGGTGCAGCTTATTCACGAAGAATTATTGAAATCGGCAGAATTGACAGGTATTTGGGAAAAGAAGTTGCGTGAGATTGAAAAGAAAACATACGATGCCCGCCAGTTCCTCGAAGAACTAAAGCAGATGGTTTCAGAGATCGTAATGAGTGTACTTTCTGATAATACGAATCGACGCATAACTATTCAGGACGCAGTTGCTGCAAAAGCCGAAGAGAAAGAGAAGAAAGAACCTAAAAAGCGTGAACGAAAACCGAGTACACCGAAAGAAAAGAAACCAAAAGCGGAAAAAACGACGAATGAAGTGAAGACTGATTCGCCCGGTTCTCCTGCTCCGGTGGCCATGGCAGCTTCAACTCCTTCTGCGGCAGGTGAGGTAGATGCGTTTGTAGGTCAACCCTGTCCACTTTGTGGTAAAGGAACCATCATTAAAGGGAAGACTGCTTACGGGTGTTCGGAATGGAGAAATGGATGTACTTTCCGGAAGAATTTCTAATTTTCCGCACAGTAACAAGGTAAAGTGTATGGCTGAAATAGTTTAGTGGAAAACTACTTGATTTATAGAAAAATACACTATATTTGTACATAAATCTATATGGACTACTATGAACCGTTTTGCAAACTACTACAAGAAGATATTCTCGCAAGAGTATATAGATCGCACCATTTCGGGCGGTATCAAGTCACAGCTCACCTTGCTACTCGTTACCATTGCTACGGCGCTGGCTATCTTTTTTATTATCGCGATGCTCTTTTCCATCCAATTGCATGGACACGAGGAATGGGGAGAAAGGCTCTGGGCAGTGTACAACAACTTTGTCGATCCCGGTAACCAAATAGAAGAGACTGCCTGGCCTAACAGGATATTAGTGGGGCTTATCAGCATTTCGGGATCCGTTTTACTGGGCGGTGTGCTCATCTCTACTATCTCTAATATTATAGAGCGGCGTGTGGGAGTGGTATACGCGGGGCGAATGACCTACCGTAATATAAAAAATCATTATGTACTGATCGGATTCAACGAATTGTCTATCAATATGATACGTGAACTGTATGACGAATGTCCTTCGGCACGCATTTTGCTGATGAGCGGTATGGAGTCGGCAACGGTGCGGCATCGTATACAGTCGGCCCTGCCTGTTGAAGTTGAGCGACAAGTGCTTGTTTACTTTGGCAACATTGAGTCGATCGAAGAACTTCAGCGGTTGAACATAGAGAGTGCTATTGAAGTATATGTGCTGGGTGATGAAGAACGTTACGGGCGCGATGCTAAAAATATAGCTATTGTGCACTTGGTAAGTACTCTGCGTGGTAAATGTTATGATGGTAAGATGATGCCTGTGTATGTACAGTTTGATAGCATCCCTTCGTATTCTAACATACAGAAAATGAATCTGCCGCCCGAAGTCTTTTGTATAGAAGGCAAGCCTAATATTTTCTTTCGGCCCTTTAATCTCCATGAAAACTTGGCCCGGCAGCTATGGAGCCTTTATGGAGCTGATTGTGAAAGACGTTATGATCCGCTGGATTATCGCCCCATAAGCATTACACAACAACCTGATGGGAGTTGGAGTGCTACCAGTCAAGACTATGTGCATCTGGTTATCGTGGGATTCAACCGAGTGGGACGTTCGTTGCTACTCGAAGCATTGCGTATCTGCCATTATGCCAATTATGATGACCGCCTGCCTGCGGATGAACGTATACGTACCCGCATCACTTTAGTGGATCGCGAGATGGAGGCACAGAAAGATTACTTCAAAGCTCAATTCCCCTATATAGAGAGTCAAATAGATGATATTGAGGTGGAATATTGCCATGACGATATTTGCAGTACTGCTATGCGTACCCGTCTGCAACAATGGGCACAAAATAAGCATTGTATGCTTACAGTGACCATTTGTGTGCATGATCCTGATTTGAGTCTTTCATTAGGACTCAACTTACCACATGAAGTTTATCAGTATCAGTGTCGTGTGCTAATCCGTCAGGAGTTTAATAATGATTTGTCGTCGATGGTGGACGACGAGAAGGGACGCTATCGCTATGTCAAGGTGTTTGGTATGGTAGACAGGGGAATAAAGAAAAACATCTTGCAAGATAAACTGGCTTTGTATGTGAACTACTTATACGATTGTTGTTATGCTGATGAAAGCCTCAAACAAAAAGAGGTATTGAAGAAGATGTATGAATCCTATGGTAACCATTCTGCCGACTTTATTTTGATGAACCACCAGGCGCAGTATTTGTGGAATAAACTAAGCGAGCCGTTGCGTTGGGCTAACCGCTATCAACTAGATGCCTATAGTGTATTTTGTCGCACATTGGGCTACGGCATCAGACGGAGTGACCACTCACCGGCACACATATCCGAATCTATGTTCAATGAAGATCTGCCAGCTCAAGTTTTATATCTGTTAGTACGCATGGAGAAGTACCGATGGAATGCCGAGCGTACGGTGGCCGGTTGGAAACGTGCTAAGGTGAAGGATAAGGTATTTTTGCAACATCCTCTTATTATGCCTTTCTGCGAACTACTACAAAAGCATCCCGAAGAGGTAGAGAAGGATGCTGATGTAATTTATAATCTGCCCTACATACTGGCATTGGGAGGATATGAGCTTTATAGATTGGCCGATTAATAAGCCGACTTAACATTTATACATAAGTTAGAGAGACACTACTAACCGCAACCCGTAATCAATATCCCACCGTTGTGGGGTCACTCCATAACGGCTGGTGACTTTACAGTATTTCTCGAAGGTGTAATAACTGCCTCCGCGTAATACTTTATGCATATCCTTTTTATTTATTTAATATCTATCGCTAGAAATGAGTTCTGCGATGATAACTATCATGCGTCGAAAACCAAAAACTTCCTCATTCACTGAATAAATTCTTTTTTTTCATTAAAATCATCTTTCTTGTAGGCAATAATCGTGGCATATTTGTTATTTATAAAATGAGAGTATCAATTATTTAAATAGAAAGAATATGAAGAAAAGATTAGTAGGAGTTGCATTGGTGTTGGCTGCCGTCTCTTTGGGGAGTATACAGCCTGTGGAAGCATGTACGCGTGCAGTATACATAGGTCCTGATCAGATGGTGATAACGGGGCGTACCATGGACTGGAAAGAAGATATCATGACGAATATCTATGTGTTTCCACGTGGTATTCAGCGTGCGGGACATAACAAGGATAAAACGGTGAACTGGACTGCCAAATACGGAAGTGTGATTGCCACAGGATATGATATTGGTACTTGCGATGGAATGAACGAGAAAGGATTGGTGGCGAGTCTGCTTTTCTTACCGGAATCCATTTACTCTCTTCCCGGTGATACCCGTCCGGCAATGGGAATCAGTATTTGGACACAGTACGTACTCGATAACTTTGCTACGGTACGCGAAGCCGTGGATGAACTGAAAAAAGAGACTTTCCGAATTGATGCTCCCCGTATGCCGAATGGAGGACCGGAATCTACCTTGCATCTGGCTATAACCGATGAAACTGGGAATACGGCTGTATTGGAATATCTGGATGGAAAATTGAGTATTCACGAAGGGAAAGAATACCGGGTGATGACAAATTCTCCCCGATATGACTATCAATTGGCTATTAATGATTATTGGAAAGAAATTGGTGGCTTACAGATGCTACCGGGAACAAATCGTGCGAGTGACCGCTTTGTTAGGGCTTCTTTCTACATTCATGCCATTCCGCAAACTGCTGATGCAAAAATTGCAGTTCCCAGTGTATTGAGTGTGATGCGTAATGTTTCTGTGCCATTTGGTATTAACACGCCGGAGAAGCCTTATATTTCTTCTACCCGCTGGCGTTCTGTCTCCGATCAGAAGAATAAAGTGTATTATTTCGAATCTACTTTGACACCGAATATGTTTTGGCTGGACTTGAAGAAAATAGATTTTAGTCCGAAAGCAGGGATTAAGAAATTGTCTCTGACAAAGGGAGAGATTTATGCAGGTGATGCAGTGAAAGATTTGAAAGACAGTCAATCATTCACTTTCCTTTTCCAGACTCCGGTCATGTAATTTGTTGGTATCTGTAAATATATAAAAAAAAAGCGGTGGACAGGTTTGTAATCAAACACTTGTCCATCGCTCTTTTTTATATACCGTTTATAATTAGACTTTTTGTCTGTCCGCTTTATCGTCTGGCGTATTCTTGATGAAATTCAATGACTGCCTCTATCCCTTTACGGAAAATATCCAGTGAAAAGTTTTCGTTTGGTGAATGGATGGCGTCTGATTCCAAACCGAATCCCATCAATACAGTTTTGATTCCCAAGACTTGTTCAAAAGTAGAAATGATAGGAATACTACCACCACGGCGTACTGCCAGCGGTTTCTTTCCGAAAGCAATTTCAAAGCCTTTTTCGGCAGCCTGATAAGCAGAAAGCGAAATCGGGCATACGTATCCTTGTCCTCCATGCATTGGAGTCACTTTCACCTGAACAGTTTCCGGAGCAATGCTTGAAATATACTCTGCAAACATCTGCGAAATCTTATGATGATCCTGATGCGGAACTAACCGGCAGGAAACTTTGGCATACGCCTTTGAAGGAAGTACGGTTTTAGAACCTTCTCCCGTATATCCGCCCCAAATGCCACATACGTCAAAAGACGGACGACAGCTGTTACGTTCCAATGTGCTGTATCCTTTTTCTCCGAAAAGCTCTTTTACGCCGATTGCTTCTTTGTATTTCTTTTCGTCAAAAGGAATATGCGCAATCATTTCCCGTTCGGCTTGCGGAACTTCTTCCACATCGTCATAGAATCCGGGAACGGTAATCCGTCCGTCGGCATCCGTCACCTTGCTGATAATCTGGCAAAGTGTGTTGATGGGATTAGCCACCGCACCGCCGAAATGTCCGGAATGTAAGTCCCGATTCGGTCCGGTCACTTCTATTTCCCAATAAGCCAGTCCGCGAAGACCGGTTGTTAAAGACGGAAGTTCAGCTCCCAGCATACTCGTATCCGAGACAAGGATGACATCTGCTTTCAGTAACTCTTTGTGTTCTTCGCAGAAAGCCTCCAGGCTGGGTGAGCCTATTTCTTCTTCACCTTCGAAGATGAATTTTACATTATTCTTCAGCAAATCGTTTTTAAGCAGATACTCGAACGCCTTTACCTGGATGAATGATTGTCCTTTGTTGTCATCTGCTCCACGCGCCCAAATATATCCGTCCCGTATTTCCGGTTCGAACGGCTGGCTTTTCCAAAGCTCCAGCGGTTCGGCCGGCATTACATCGTAATGAGCATAAACCAATACAGTCTTTGCGTCCGGATCGACCATCTTTTGAGCGAAAACAATCGGATTACCCTTTGAGGGCATCACCAATGCTTCATCTGCTCCGGCTTCAAGTAACAACTGCGCCCAGCGTTCCGCACAAGCCAGCATATCATCGTGATGCTCCGGCAGAGCACTGATACTGGGGATGCGGATGAGGCTGAACAGGTCATTCATCATTTCCGGTTCGTGCGCTATTATGTATTTCTGAATTTCGTTCATTACAGTTGCGTCGTTTTATCCAGTAAGTAATAATCAAGTATAGTCATGGCGGCCATTGCTTCCACGATAGGCACGGCACGGGGCAGTACACAAGCGTCATGGCGTCCGCGTGCTTTCAGGGTGGTGTCGATACCATCAATGTTGACGGTTTCCTGTTCCATCAGCAACGTTGCAATCGGTTTGAATACTACACGGAAATAAATATCCTGACCATTACTCAATCCTCCCTGGATACCTCCGGAGTGGTTGGTATGTGTCTCGATGCGTCCGTTGTTATTATAGAAAACATCGTTCTGTTCGGAACCTTTCATTTTCAATCCCTTGAATCCTTCGCCGTATTCAAATGCTTTGGCAGCGTTGATACTTAACATGGCGTTGCCCAAGGCAGCGTGAAGTTTACCGAAAACAGGTTGTCCAAGTCCGATGGGGCATCCTTTGATGACGCAGGTCAGTGTGCCACCGATGGTGTCGCCTTCTCCTTTCACCTTATATATAAGGTCTGCCATTTCTTTTGCTTTTTCCGGGTCCGGACAACGTACATCGTTTGTTTCTATCAAATCAAGATCGTAATCCGAGTAAGTACCCTCCAATTTGATAGGACCTACCTGCGAAGTATAGGCAGTGATATTGATACCCAGTTGACGAAGTGCTAACTTAGCCAATGCGCCGGCTACCACGCGCGAAATCGTTTCGCGTGCGGAAGAACGTCCGCCGCCACGGTGGTCACGGATTCCGTACTTCACTGTGTACGTGTAATCAGCGTGTGAAGGACGATATACATTTTTCAGATTGTTGTAGTCATTGGAGTGTTGGTTTTCATTCCAAACGATAAAACCAATAGGGCATCCGGTGGATTTCCCTTCAAAAATACCTGAAAGAAACTCAACTTTATCAGCTTCTTTACGTGCAGTGGTAAGAATGGATTGTCCCGGACGGCGACGATTAAGTTCTTGTTGTACGAATTCTTCGTCGATGACAATTCCTGCCGGAAATCCGTCAATCACTCCTCCAACTCCTTTTCCATGAGACTCACCGAAACTTGTGAGCCGAAAGATATTGCCAAATGAATTAAACATAGTTGTGGCTTTTTTAAAATTACTATATGCAAATATAACAAAGTTTTCGATAAGAAAGTTGTGAACTCGAAATATCTTCGAAAAAGGAAGCATATTGAACCTTTTTTTCTTCTTTTTAGTTTATAAGGGACGAATTTATTATAATAACTAAACCAAAGACGTATGAAAAAGAATCTATTGTATTTATTGGCATTGGTCTGCTCTCTTACTTTCTTTGCTGCTTGTAGCAGTGACGATGACGACAGTGATAACAAGGATAATGGGAATCCTCCTGAAGAGGAAGCTGTGATAACGGCTCCGGATGTAGTCGGAACGTATTGGGGAAATCTGGATATATCCATGATACCGGATGGTTCTGACCAGGAAATTGTCATAGGAGATGGAATAGAGAAGTTTATTACCCTATCGCAGGTCAGCAATACGGAAGTGAAGATTGAATTGAAGGAGTTTGAACTGTTTATCAACCAACAGATCCTGAAATTTGGAGATATTGTTGTTGATAAGTGCGAAGTGAAGAAGGGGGAAGGGGTGTCTACATTTACCGGACAGCAAGACCTTACGTTTGAGGGAAATGCCGCTGCTTTGGGTACCTGTCCTGTAACTGTTACGGGAACGGTAGAAGATGGAAATGCAGACATGACCATTAACGTGAAAGTGCCTACATTGCAACAGACTGTAAAAGTGACCTATTCCGGAGTGAAACAGGTGGCGGAGTCTGGTGGAAATTAATTCCTTATTCACCACAGATTACACAGATTAACACAGATTGATTTATAAGTCATAGACTATCAATATAAATAATCTGTGTTAATCTGTGTAATCTGTGGTGAGACTTAAAATGCGTACCCAAAACCTATATTCAAATAGATAGGATACATTGCAAAAGTGATTGTATTAAAATTGCTTTTAAATATATCGTTCAATCCCCAGGTGAGATCAGCATACACATTGAGGTGCTTGAAAGCTCGCCATCCGGCTCCCACCTGTAATCCCCACTGGAAATGTCTCAAGTCGTCCGAGAAATCGTAGGTTGCAATTTTGCCGTCGGTAAATTCTACTTTCGGACCGGTGGGATCATCTTCCCGCAAATATCCTTCGTACACATGACCTGAAAATTCTCTTGAAAGCAGATACGAGAAATAAGGTCCGGCTTTGATGTTCCATCGGTTACTTAGTTTGTAGGTAGCCATTAGAGGTATAGTCAGTCCGGCGGTATGTACTTTGGTTTTCACTCCGCCCGTCCATACTCCGCTGATTCTTTCACCTCCTTGTCCGAGAATTTCCATATTGTAATTTTTTACGGTGGCTTCGGTGGTCATTGCTTTGTTTTCGAGCCGGAGTCCGACTATGATTCCGAGTTTGTTCTGAACGGCAATCCATTTGGTTACTTCGCCCCCTATGCTGATGGCCAGTGTCGGGTTATATCCGTCAATCGAACGGATTTCTACCGGAAGGGGAAGCGGGGCTGTGCCGCCAATGCTGAAACCTGCTTTGATTTCATATTCCAGTCCGTGAAGGGCGGAACGGATCAGCGTTTCATTTCGGTCTACCTGTGAATAGCCGGGGAGAGCTATTCCTATACAGGCTAATAAACTGAATATATACGGATAGATTTTCATCATTATGGTTGTTATAAAGTTATTTAATTCCGTTCGTTTGATAATGTGCACGTTTTGTGTGGGTACATTGCTTGAGTGTATTATGAGGTATTGTTATGGAAAATCCTTCATCGAAATCCCGCTAATTTTCCGAGTGATAGATTAACTCGGCCTCGTCGATCAGTAATGTACTTCCGATTGCTCCGTTAAAATGATCTCCTTCCAGACTTGAGGTAAACACAATGGCTATATTATATTTCCCATCCCTTAGCTTCTCCTTATCAATGAATTTTCCGGGGAGAGTGATGAAAGGAAGTTTAAAGTAAGTCCATTCGTTCGTTTCTTTGGCATTATTAATCCGTGCTGTTGAAATCAGGTTCGGACTGGTGAATGCATTCGTTCCGTCGAGAGTGGGAACAGATTCACTGGTTTCGTACATGATGGCATATATGTCACAGATGTCCCGTTTCCCGTTCACAGGTTTTCCTCCCTCTGTAAACTGATCTCCTGCTTTGTATTTATAATAACCAGCTAGATAAGTGGGTACATGCCGGAAAGGAAGGCCGAATTTAGTCGCTTTCAGTGGATTGCTCATTGCGTTACTCACATCGAAAGAACCGATAAACAGATTTCCTGCCGCAATAGGCATTCCTGCTAGCTGACCGAAGAATCCGGTACTGCGTGTCACTAAGGAGAGGCATTTGCCGGCTTTTCCGTCCGTTATTTGGAAAGTGGGATAATCATCGGCTGTTTTGGCTACTCCGGTCATGGCATAACCCGCATTTCCGCTGGCCCATTCCATGACGACCTTATCTCTTTCGCGTTCTACAAATATGTAGTACTTCTTTCCGCCCAGTGTATCTTCGAAGTTATAGTTCGTGGCAAGTTCCGTGTCGATCACTGATACTGTATATGCTTTTTTCCAAATACCGTCGGCAGCTGTGACAGTATATTCCTGTGGGGTATTGAAATTTCGTTCTGTGCCGCTAAGTGGACTGATCGTAGCTCCTGGAGTCAATGTAAATTCAGGTTTGAGTTCTGAAATATCAGTTCCCGGACCGACAAAGATAGTTATGGAATTATTGTTAATAATAGGGCTGGTTGTCATGGCTACTCCCGGTAGTATACAACTTAATATGTCTGCTTCTGCATTGAGAGCTTCTTCGCGGATGCATGAAGAGGAAACAATAGCTAGTAGCAAATAGACAATTACGTGTTTTGCTTTCATTTTTCTATCAATTCTTTCTGTTAAAGTTTGGTATATGGGAGATTTTATAACAATATGAGATTTTATTTGTTCATTATAGAATGTTGGAAAAGAAAGAATTTCCTATTTTTGTGGAATCAAAACTTATAAGTCTATGACTGAATCAGAAAGAAGGCAAATTATAGAATTGATTAAGAAGGAGGTCATTCCGGCTATCGGATGTACGGAACCTATCGCAGTAGCGCTTTGTGTTGCTAAGGCTGCCGAAACATTGGGAGCGAAACCGGAAAAGATAGAAGTCCTGTTAAGTGCTAATATATTAAAGAATGCTATGGGAGTAGGAATCCCGGGAACGGGTATGGTCGGGCTTCCCATAGCGGTTGCTTTGGGTGCGTTGATTGGCAAATCAGATTATCAGTTGGAGGTGTTGAGGGATTGTACATCGGAAGCGGTGGAACAGGGAAAACTGTTTATCGCAGAAAAACGGATTTGTATTTCTCTAAAAGAAGATATTACGGAAAAGCTTTATATTGAAGTGAACTGTAAAACGGGAGATAAAACGGCTAAAGCCATCATTGCCGGTGGACATACTACTTTTATATATATAGCCAAAGATGAACAAATGTTGCTCGACAATCAACAGACAGCTAGTGAAGAAGAGGAAGAGGCTTCGCTCGAACTAAATTTGCGCAAGGTCTATGATTTTGCACTGACTGCTCCGCTGGATGAAATCCGTTTCATCCTTGACACAGCCCGTTTGAACAAAGCTGCTGCCGAACAAGCATTTAAAGGTAACTACGGACATTCTTTAGGGAAAATGCTTCGGGGAACTTATGAGCATAAAGTGATGGGGGATAGCGTGTTTTCTCATATCCTCTCTTATACGTCGGCTGCCTGCGACGCCCGTATGGCTGGCGCTATGATTCCTGTAATGAGTAATTCCGGCAGTGGTAATCAGGGGATATCCGCTACACTTCCTGTCGTTGTCTTTGCAGAAGAAAACGGAAAAAGTGAAGAAGAACTGATCCGTGCTTTAATGCTTAGCCATCTCACTGTTATATATATCAAACAAAGTTTGGGGCGTCTGTCTGCTTTGTGTGGTTGTGTGGTAGCTGCCACAGGTTCCAGTTGTGGAATCACCTGGTTAATGGGAGGAAACTACAATCAGGTTGCCTTCGCTGTTCAAAACATGATTGCCAATTTGACAGGAATGATTTGTGACGGTGCAAAACCGAGTTGTGCCTTGAAGGTAACCACCGGAGTTTCGACAGCCGTACTGTCTGCCATGATGGCAATGGAAGACCGTTGTGTGACTTCCGTAGAAGGAATTATAGATGAAGATGTAGACCAAAGTATCCGTAACCTGACAAGAATCGGCTCGCAAGCCATGAACGAAACGGATAAAATGGTGCTTGACATCATGACGCACAAAGGATGCTGATTTTAAGTATTAAGTATCAAGTATTAAGTATTAGGCATTAAGTATTAGCCGGAATGACGGCATAAAAAAAGTATTAAGTATTAAAACTCCGGCTATATTCGCACGAAATTAATACTTAATACTTTATACTTAATACTTCAATTAATGACAGTGTCCGCCTTCGCAACCGCAGTCGTCGCCACAGCCATCACCGCAGCTGTCGCATCCGCAACCGCAACCACCTTCGCCACTCATCATTTTCACCAATTCCTGGATTTCTTCGTTAGTAGCAGGACGGCTTTCCAGTATTTCACCTTCGAAAATCAGGTCGGCACCAGCCAACGGGTGATTGAGGTCAACTACTACAACATCCGGTTTGATTTCTACTACGCTGGCATTTACGCGCTGACCGTCACCAGTCATCAAAGGTACGATGTTACCTTCTTTAATACGTTCGCTGTCAAACTTGCCATCTATTTCAAAAATATTTTTGGGGAGGTCAATAACGTGTTGTTCGTCATATTGTCCGTAAGCCTTATCTGCCGGAATGGTAAAATCAAATTTATCACCTTTAGAAAGAGCAGTTATCTGATTTTCGAAATCTTCGAGTGTTGTTCCTAATCCTGAAATGAATTGAAAGGGATGTTCTGCTTTTGCTTCTTCGAACAACTCTTTTTCACCATCTTCCATTGTATATAGTTTGTATGCAACGGTAATGTACTTGTTTTCTACTGTTTCCATCTGATCTTTTTTGTTTCTGATTAATAATTCCCGTAAATACGGGTCTACAAAGATACGAATTATTTGCTTGTACTCCGGTATAGGGAGGGTAAATTTCAGATTATTAAGTGCTTTTGTCAGAAAAAGGAAGTGAGGTGCGCAGTTAGATAATAGTTGTAAATTCAACCTTTAAGTGATAAAATAGAGAAATAATACCTCTCTTTTCTTACAATTATTCGCTTTTAAGTGATTTTTTTCTTCGATTTGTTTGGATATAATAAAAAAGCCCTTACCTTTGCAGCACGAAAATAAAGAAAAGAAGATATGAATATGTTACATACATCTATTAACCTAGCAGTCCTGCATATTATTCGCGTCGTGGTGGTCCCATCAAGAGCGTGAGAAAGGTTTTTGTGTTGTATGTGTTCGTACCATAAAAGATAGAATTTAGAGCCTTTCTCACTTGTGTGAGGAAGGCTCTTTAATTAAAAGATAGATTGAAATGAAAAAGCAATTACGCAGTTCGTTTAGTACACAAGGCCGTCGGATGGCGGGAGCCCGTGCGTTATGGGCAGCCAACGGCATGAAGAAGAATCAGATGGGTAAACCCATTATTGCTATCGTCAATTCGTTCACCCAGTTTGTTCCGGGACATGTGCATCTGCATGAAATCGGTCAGCTGGTGAAGGCAGAGATTGAGAAGCTGGGATGCTTCGCTGCGGAATTCAATACAATAGCTATCGACGACGGTATAGCAATGGGACATGATGGTATGCTTTACTCGCTTCCTTCACGTGACATCATTGCAGACAGTGTAGAATATATGGTTAATGCGCACAAGGCAGATGCAATGATATGTATCAGCAATTGCGATAAGATTACTCCCGGAATGTTGATGGCGGCTATGCGTTTGAATATTCCTGCCGTATTTGTATCGGGCGGTCCGATGGAAGCCGGAGAATGGAATGGTCAGCACCTGGATTTGATCGACGCGATGATTAAATCGGCTGATGAAAGTGTCAGCGATCAGGAAGTAGCGAATATCGAGCAAAATGCTTGTCCTACTTGCGGATGTTGTTCCGGTATGTTTACCGCCAATTCAATGAACTGCCTGAATGAAGCAATCGGACTGGCTCTTCCCGGAAACGGAACCATCGTAGCTACACACGAGAATCGTACGCAGCTTTTCAAAGATGCAGCAGAACTGATCGTAAAAAATGCAAAGTTATATTATGAAGAAGGAGACGAAAGTGTGCTTCCTCGTAGCATTGCTACCCGTCAGGCTTTCTTGAATGCCATGACGCTGGATATAGCAATGGGTGGTTCTACTAATACAGTTCTTCACCTGTTGGCTATTGCTCATGAAGCAGAGGTAGATTTCAAGATGGATGATATCGATATGCTTTCCCGCAAGGCTCCTTGTCTCTGCAAGGTGGCTCCCAATACACAGAAATATCATATTCAGGATGTAAACCGTGCCGGTGGTATTATTGCTATCATGGATGAACTGGCAAAAGGCGGTCTGATAGATACATCTGTTCGACGGGTAGACGGAATGTCATTGGCGGAAGCTATTAATGAATATTCAATCACCAGCCCGAATGTAAGCGAAAAGGCAATTAAAAAATATTCGAGTGCAGCCGGAAATAGATTCAATCTCGTACTTGGTTCACAGGGCATGTACTATAAGGAACTGGATAAAGACCGTGCAAACGGATGTATCCGTGATTTGGAACATGCTTATAGCAAAGACGGTGGATTGGCCGTATTGAAAGGCAATATTGCCCAAGACGGTTGTGTGGTAAAAACAGCAGGTGTAGACGAAAGTATCTGGAAATTTACCGGACCTGCCAAAGTATTTGATTCGCAAGAAGCAGCCTGTGAAGGCATCCTCGGAGGCCGAGTCGTCAGTGGCGATGTAGTCGTCATTACGCACGAAGGTCCGAAGGGTGGTCCCGGTATGCAGGAAATGCTTTATCCTACCTCTTATATCAAATCTCGTCATCTCGGAAAAGAATGTGCTTTGATTACCGACGGACGTTTCAGTGGTGGAACTTCCGGATTGAGTATCGGACATATTTCTCCTGAAGCGGCAGCTGGAGGCAATATCGGAAAAATTGTAGACGGAGACATTATCGAAATCGATATTCCGGCCCGGAAGATTAACGTGCGACTGACGGATGAAGAACTGGCGGCCCGTCCGATGACTCCTGTCACTCGTGACCGTTATGTACCGAAGAGCCTGAAGGCGTATGCCAGCATGGTAAGCTCTGCCGATAAGGGAGCAGTGAGAATTATATAATATAGTTGATAGGTAATAGTTAGCTGCGCAGCACTTAGCGCAATGATTGTAAACCATTCATTTTCAACTGTCATTTCTCAACTATCATTTATCATTTATCAACTATCAACTAATATGAAAGATTTAATAACAGGTGCAGAGGCTTTGATGCGCTCCTTGGAACATCAGGGAGTGACTACCATCTTTGGTTACCCCGGTGGTTCTATTATGCCGGTATTCGATGCCTTGTACGATCATCAAAATATATTGAACCATATCTTGGTTCGTCACGAGCAGGGAGCCGCCCATGCCGCACAAGGTTATGCCCGTGTATCGGGTGATGTAGGTGTTTGCCTGGTGACGAGCGGTCCCGGAGCAACCAATACGGTAACAGGCATTGCGGATGCGATGATCGATAGTACGCCTATCGTGGTGATTGCCGGACAGGTAGGAACAGGCTTTCTTGGGACGGATGCTTTTCAGGAAGTTGACTTGGTAGGTATCACCCAGCCAATCACTAAATGGAGTTATCAGATTCGCCGTGCGGAAGATGTAGCCTGGGCGGTAGCACGTGCGTTTTACATTGCCCGTAGTGGTCGTCCGGGTCCGGTGGTATTGGACTTTGCCAAAAATGCGCAAGTAGAGAAAACGAAATACGAACCGACGAAAGTCGATTTTATCCGTAGTTATGTTCCTGTTCCCGATACGGACGAGGAGACTGTACAGGCTGCTGCCGAACTGATTAATAACGCTGAACGTCCGCTTGTATTGGTTGGACAAGGTGTTGAACTGGGAAATGCACAGAGCGAATTGCGCGAGTTTATCGAAAAAGCGGATATGCCTGCGGGTTGTACGCTGCTCGGACTTTCGGCTTTGCCGACAGAACATCCGTTGAATAAAGGTATGTTGGGTATGCACGGCAATCTGGGACCGAATATCAATACCAATAAATGCGATGTGCTGATTGCTGTTGGTATGCGTTTTGACGACCGTGTGACCGGTAATTTGGCTACTTATGCCAAACAGGCAAAAGTGATTCATTTTGATATCGATCCTGCGGAAGTTAATAAGAATGTAAAGGTAGATGTAGCTGTATTGGGAGATTGCAAGGAAACACTGGCTTCTGTGACGAAACTTCTGAAAAAGAACACTCATACCGAATGGATTGATAGCTTCAAAGAATATGAGAAAGTGGAGGAGGAAAAAGTAATCCGTCCTGAACTTCATCCTGCCACAAACTCTTTGAGTATGGGGGAAGTGGTACGTGCGGTTAGTGATGCTACTCACCATGAAGCTGTTTTGGTAACAGATGTAGGTCAAAATCAGATGATATCTGCACGCTACTTTAAATATACGAAAGAACGCAGTATCATTACTTCCGGAGGACTTGGAACAATGGGCTTCGGGCTTCCCGCAGCTATCGGGGCAACTTTCGGAGCACCGGAACGTACCGTATGCGTATTTATGGGAGATGGCGGACTGCAAATGAATATTCAGGAACTGGGTACGATTATGGAGCAGAAGGCTCCGGTGAAGATTATCTGCTTGAACAATAATTACCTCGGAAACGTACGTCAGTGGCAAGCTATGTTTTTCAACCGTCGCTATTCGTTTACCCCGATGTTGAATCCGGATTATATGAAAGTGGCCTCGGCTTATGATATTCCTTCCAAGCGTGTTTTCACTCGTGAAGAACTGAAGGAAGCTATTGCTGAAATGCTGGCAACGGACGGTCCGTTCCTGCTCGAAGCTTGCGTGGTGAAAGAAGGCAATGTTTTGCCGATGACTCCTCCGGGTGGTTCGGTAAACCAGATGTTGCTGGAGTGCTAGGAGAAGTTGAGAGTTGAGAATGGAGAGTTGAGAGTTCGCATTTAAAAAATTAGAGTTATGAGTGATAAAACGTTATATACAATCATTGTTCATTCGGAGAATATAGCCGGGTTGCTGAATCAGGTAACTGCTGTATTTACCCGTCGGCAAATAAATATTGAGAGCCTGAATGTATCTGCTTCTTCTATTAAAGGTGTACATAAGTATACAATAACAGCTTGGACTGATAAGGACATCATTGAGAAGGTAGTGAAACAGATCGAAAAGAAGATCGACGTGATTCAGGCACATTATTTCACAGAGGATGAGATTTATTTCCACGAGATTGCATTATATAAGGTGTCTACTCCTGCTTTTCAGGAGAATCCGGAAGCATCCAAACTGATTCGTAGATACAATGCACGTATAGTGGAAGTCAATCCGATATTTTCTATTGTCGAGAAAAATGGAATGAGCGAAGATATAACTTCGCTCTATGGTGAACTGAAGGCTTTGAATTGTGTTTTGCAGTTTGTCCGTTCGGGACGTGTAGCGATTACTACCAGCTGCTTTGAACGGGTGAATGAGTTTCTCGATGGACGGGAAGCTATGTATAACCAAAGTAAAAACCAATAAGAATAATGAGTGAAGAAAATAGAATAGGGACTTATCAGTTTGTGGCAGAACCGTTCCATGTTGACTTCAACGGACGTCTGACTATGGGGGTACTGGGAAATCATCTGCTGAATTGTGCAGGTTTTCACGCCAATGACCGTGGTTTTGGTATTGCAACGCTGAATGAGGATAATTACACATGGGTGCTTTCACGTCTGGCTATTGAGTTGGATGAAATGCCTTATCAGTATGAGAATTTCTCGGTTCAGACGTGGGTGGAAAATGTCTACCGTTTGTTTACGGACCGTAATTTTGCTATTATTGATAAGGATGGGAAGAAGATTGGCTACGCACGTTCCGTATGGGCAATGATTAATCTTAATACCCGCAAGCCTGCCGACTTGTTGACTTTGCATGGGGGAAGTATCGTAGACTATGTCTGTGATGAGCCTTGCCCGATTGAAAAGCCTTCACGCATCAAAGTGACAAGCGATCAGCCGATAGCTACCCTGACGGCAAAATACAGTGATATAGATATCAACGGTCATGTAAACAGCATCCGTTACATCGAGCATATCCTTGATTTGTTCCCGATTGAATTGTATAAGACCAAACGTATCCGTCGTTTTGAAATGGCGTATGTGGCGGAAAGCTATTTTGGTGATGAACTCTCTTTCTTCTGCGATGAAGTGAACGCAAACGAGTTTCACGTAGAAGTGAAGAAGAATGGCAACGAAGTTGTTTGCCGCTCGAAAGTGATATTTGAATAAATGTGAGAATATAAAATCAATTAATAACAGATGGCGTAAGTCATCAAAAACTAAAAACAAAAAGAAAATGGCACAGTTGAATTTTGGAGGTACTACTGAAACTGTAGTAATCCGTGACGAATTTCCATTGGAAAAAGCTCGTGAAGTATTGAAAAATGAAACAATCGCTGTAATCGGTTATGGCGTACAGGGTCCTGGACAGGCACTGAACTTGCGTGATAACGGTTTCAATGTAATCGTTGGTCAACGTGAAGGAAAAACATACGATAAGGCAGTAGCAGACGGATGGGTTCCGGGTGAAACTTTGTTCGGTATCGAAGAAGCTTGTGAGAAAGGTACTATTGTAATGTGTCTGTTGTCTGACGCAGCAGTAATGTCAGTATGGCCTACTATCAAGCCTTACCTGACTGCCGGAAAAGCTCTTTATTTCTCACACGGTTTTGCTATCACTTGGAACGACCGTACAGGTGTAGTTCCTCCTGCTGATATCGACGTTATCATGGTTGCTCCTAAAGGTTCCGGTACATCTTTGCGTACTATGTTCCTCGAAGGACGTGGCTTGAACTCTTCTTATGCTATCTATCAGGATGCTACAGGCAAGGCTTACGAAAGAACCATCGCACTGGGTATTGGTATCGGTTCCGGTTATCTGTTCGAAACAACTTTCCAACGTGAGGCTACTTCTGACCTGACAGGTGAACGTGGTTCATTGATGGGGGCTATCCAAGGTTTGTTGCTGGCACAGTACGAAGTATTGCGTGAAAACGGTCATAGTCCTTCTGAAGCATTCAATGAAACAGTGGAAGAACTGACACAGTCATTGATGCCGTTGTTCGCAAAGAACGGTATGGACTGGATGTACGCTAACTGCTCTACTACTGCTCAACGTGGTGCTCTCGATTGGATGGGCCCATTCCACGATGCTATCAAACCGGTAGTTGAAAAGTTGTATAACAGTGTGAAGACTGGTAACGAAGCACAGATTTCTATCGACAGTAATTCACAACCTGATTATCGTGAAAAGTTAAACGAGGAGCTCCGTCAATTACGCGAAAGCGAAATGTGGCAGACTGCTGTAACTGTTCGTAAACTTCGTCCGGAGAATAATTAATTAGACCAGATTATACAAGTTTTAAAAGAAGGAGAGGGCTTTTTGCTTTCTCCTTTTTTATTAATAAGATATTTAAAAATGGGTAGGTGAAGCTTGCAGAAACTTTTTTTTGAAAAATATATCAATAATGTGATTAAAATATGCAAGTTTATGTTTATATTTGCACTATCAAATAAAATGAACGAGAAGTATGATGTGTTTTAACTTACCCCAGAGAATGATTAACATTGCTAAATTAGCATGTGTTATCAGTGTTGTTTCTGTTGCTTTCTCAAGCTGTTTACAGAAAGATGTATATGATCCTGCTAATTCAGGAGATAAAGAAGAAGTTACTTTAGATAACTATTTCGACTTTGCCACTACTAAAAATATTCAATTGAATATTGATTATGGAAAGGAATGTCCTAGGGCTTATTTTGAAGTTTATGCTGAAAATCCGCTTTCTTATGTGGCAGAAGGCGGTCAGATTATAAAGAAAGCAGGGGTGTCACACATTGCAACCGGATTTACAGATATACAAGGACGTTATATCAAACCGGCTTCTTTCCCGACAGCAGTTTCAGAAGTTTATATTTATTCTCCGGATTTTGGTGTGCCGACTTTGTATAAAACTAAAGTTGTCGGTTCGGATGTCAGCGCAAAAATAACCTTTGAGAATGCTCTTGATGTTACTCCTGTGGATTCATCAACGAGAAGTGCACAAACAAGGGCTGCGGTGAAATTTATTACAGATGTAATCCCGAACGTATTAGGAACTTGGAATGCAAATTCAGGTAAGCCTGACTATTTGGATGCTCCTAAGAAGATCAACGTGGATGCAACTCTCAAGAGTTATATAACGACATATTTTCCGGAAGGAAAGAATAACGTAGGACCTTTAGTTACTGATAATGCTGATATTCTGATAAAAGAAGATGCAAATGTCGTTATTAACTATTTTGGGGGAGACACAGGGGCGAAAAGTGTATTTGCTTATTATTGCTATCCGAAAGATGCTTCTATTGATGAAATAAGGAAGGCAACAAAGCATGCATGTGTCATATTTCCTAACGCACATGGAAATAGTTTAGGTTATTATAGTGGGGTTGCGGTTAATTTAAAATATATAAATGAGACTGGTAATTTCCCTCAAAAGGACCCGGAACGTATTCCGGCAAATACAAAGATTGGTTTCTTGATATGGAATAATGGCTGGGTAAATGCCAAGGCTAATGGGAATATGTTCTACTCAACCAAATCTTTGAATAGTGACAAAATTTCTCACACTGCAATTTTTGCAGCAAAAAATAAAGCAGGTGATAGAGTGAATGTTATCACTATGGAAGACTGGAAAAACGGTGAAAATGACTATAATGATGTTGCTTTCGTTATCTCTTCTAATCCTATTGCTGCTATTGAAGTTCCGGATGTTCCTAATCCGGGTGATCGACAAGGAACAGAAATGTATTCTGGAGTGCTTGGCTTTGAAGATAACTGGCCGGAACAAGGAGATTATGACTTGAATGATGTAGTCATGAAATATCAGTCAAGCGTTGATTATAATATAGATAATAAGGTTCTTAATATTATTGATAAGTTCACCTTGGCTTGGACGGGAGCTAATTATAAGAACTCGTTTGCTTATGAAGTTCCTTTCGATTTGAGTAAAGCTTCTAAAGTAACGGTTAATGGTAGTGAAGCTTCTTCCTATTCAGGTAATGTGATAACATTATTCAAGGATGCTAAAGCTGAATTGGGAGTATCCAATGTGAATGCGGAGGATATGATTAATCAGAATATTCAAGAGAAGACATATACGGTATCCATACAATTTAATAATCCTACTCTTGATAAATCAGTGGTGGTAGCTCCTTATAATCCTTTTATAAAAGTATTCAACTCTGCCACAGAAGTCCATCTGACAGATCATAAGCCGACGACTGGTGCGAATAATCGTTTCCCTTCCGGAGCTGATATTTCTCGTGGTGATGTAGATGGTGCCTATTTCATTTGCAAAGATGGTTTTCCGTTTGCAATTCATGTAGATGCTCGTTTGGACGCTTCTATTTTGAATTTAGATCTTAAAAAGGAGAATCAGCGCATTGATAAAACATATCCTAAATTTGCAGAATGGGCAAAAACGCGCGATCCGCAAATAAAATGGTGGAAATAGTTGGAGTGCATTGGAATAATCGACTATCTTTGAGGGTGAAAAATTAAGAATAGTACTGATGTAAAATATTGTTTGTTTTGTTTGTGTTAAAAAAAGTGTGGTTTCGGGAGAAAGTGTGCTTTGTTAAAAGGAGGATTAAGTATTTAATCCTCCTTTTTAATGAATAACATCAATCTTTTATAGAAAGGATGTTTGGTAAGGGTGGAGGCATCTCCTAATATAACAAGCTTCATTCGTGCCCTTGTAATCGCTACATTCATTCTTCGCAAATCATTCAGGAATCCAATCTGTCCATCCTCGTTGGCACGTACAAGACTGATGAAAATGACATCTCGCTCCTGTCCCTGAAAACCGTCTACCGTGTTTACGGTGATGAGGCTGCGGAAAGGACGTAAAAAGCTGCTCCCTTTGGTCTTTCCCCTCAAATATTGCACTTGCGCCTTGTAGGGTGAAATCAGACCGAAATCAATTCTTTCATCCAGTATCCGTTCTTTGCCGATACGTTCGATGTAAGTTTCCAGTTCTTGCAGTAGTAGGTTGGCTTCCTGCTTATTGATGCGTCCGAAACTTTCGCCTACAAAGTCTTCGTGAAAGTCCATCTCTGAAGTATCGATCCAGTTCATGGGAGTGTCGAAATCAAGAATCCCCCGATAGCGTACTTCCGGAGCAGCTTCCAGTTCTCCGTGATAAAACCAGTCGGAGGGAAACTGCATGATGGTTTCATGCATTCTGTACTGTACTTTTAATAGAGAGACCGCGGAAGGTTTTTGCTGAACCACTTTTTCCATTAACGTATGATCCAATCCTCCACGGGAAGCTTCTATACATTTGATAGTCGGCGGAAGTTGACAATGATCTCCTGCAAGGATGACCCGGTCTGCTTTGCGGATAGCGATCCAGCAGGCAGCTTCGAGGGCTTGTGCAGCTTCGTCGATGAATAAAGTCGGAAAACGACGTCCGTTGAGCAGGCGGTGGTTGCTGCTGACTAGGGTAGAAGCAATTACGCGGGCACTGTCGAAAAGATCGGCATTGATTTGTATTTCCAATTCCGTGGCACGCTCGCGGAGACGACTCATGCGATTACGCATTCCTTCCCGTTCAGAATAACTACCCCGGCGCATCCGGCTACCCATTTCGCGGATAGATTTACGGATTCCCCAAAGCTCCGGATAGGCAGGATGACTTTCAAACCGGCGTTCGTAGGTGGATGAAAGCATTTTGTCGTTGACTCGGGTCGGATTTCCAATGCGGAGCACGGGTACTCCCCGGTCTACCAGTTTCTCACAAATCCAGTCGACAGCCGTGTTGCTTTGTGCACAGACAAGCACTTGTGGTTCCCGGTGTAACGTTTCGTAAATCGCTTCGACAAGAGTCGTTGTCTTTCCGGTTCCCGGAGGACCGTGAACAATAGATACGTCACGCGTACATAGCACCTTGTTGACTGCTGTTTCCTGTGTACTGTTCAGCCATGGAAAGCGGACAGGATATAATTCGCGGAATCCCGGTTTTTGGGTACCCAACAAAATGTCGCGCAGTTCCGCCAGGCGGTTGTCTTTGGCGCGTATCGTGTCTTCCAGTGCCTCGAACATGGCCCGGTACGATGTTTCGTCAAAATAAAGTTGTACCCCCAGTATACCGTCAGTTTGCAGTTCCGCTAAAGCTCCCGCTCCGGGGAGTACAACGACCATTCGTTCTTCGTCGGCAAAGCTGACGGTAGCGATGAAATCCATATACTTCACTTTTCCTTCGAATGACTGGTGGAAAAAGCAAACAGGACGGCCGAACTCAAAGGAATGCTCTATTTCTTTATTTTCGGTCCGTGTAATATCTATTACAAGCTGATTCAGCGAATTGTAGTAACTTCGGCCAAGAGAGACAGGATACCAGCAGAGACCGCGCTTCACTTTACGGGCAACGCCCATTGTTTCGGTCTGCCGCTTAAATTCTTCCTTCTCATATTCATACTCCATCCGCAGGAGGAGTTGCTGCTGCTGAAGGTCTATAATGGGACTTTTCGGATTATTACTCATAATAGGCGCAAAGGTAACAAATCTTCGTTCCGGGTAGAAAAAATATTTCATTTTGTTAAACATTACTCGAACGTCGTTCGTTATTTTAATAGATAGACTAAAAAAACAAAAAGCAATATGGTATATGATGTGACTATGTTAGAAGCTTTCTACGCTGCTTATAAAGGAAAGGTAGAACACGTACGGGCTATACTGAAACGCCCTTTGACGTTGGCCGAGAAGATTTTGTATGCTCATCTGTATGATGTAGCCGATTTGAAAGATTACAAACGGGGGGAGGATTATGTGAATTTCCGTCCCGACCGTGTGGCTATGCAGGATGCAACTGCGCAGATGGCATTGCTTCAATTTATGAATGCAGGTAAGGATCAGGTGGCTGTGCCTTCAACAGTGCATTGCGATCACTTGATACAGGCGTATAAAGGTGCAAAGGCGGATATTGCTACGGCAAGACTAACCAATGAAGAAGTATACGACTTCCTCCGTGATGTATCTTCCCGTTATGGTATCGGCTTCTGGAAACCGGGAGCAGGAATTATCCATCAGGTAGTGCTCGAAAACTATGCTTTCCCCGGCGGTATGATGGTGGGAACAGACTCTCATACGCCTAATGCAGGCGGACTGGGCATGGTGGCTATCGGTGTTGGTGGTGCGGATGCCGTGGATGTGATGACAGGAATGGAATGGGAGCTGAAAATGCCGAAGATTATCGGTGTCCGTCTGACCGGAAAACTAAGCGGTTGGACCTCTCCGAAAGACGTGATTCTGAAACTGGCCGGCATCCTTACCGTAAAAGGAGGAACGAATGCTATTATCGAATATTTTGGTCCCGGAACCGAATCCCTTTCTGCTACCGGGAAAGCTACCATTTGCAATATGGGTGCCGAAGTTGGAGCTACTACCTCTTTATTCCCGTTTGACGGACGCATGGCTACTTATTTGAGAGCTACCGGAAGAGATTGTGTAGTCGATTGGGCTGAATCTGTTGGTGCAGACCTTCGTGCAGACGACATTGTGACCGACGAACCATCCAACTATTACGACCGTGTGATTGAAATTGACTTGTCAGAACTCGAACCTTATATAAACGGGCCGTTTACACCGGATGCCGCTACTCCTATCTCTGAATTTGCAGAAAAAGTGTTATTGAACGGCTACCCTCGTAAAATGGAGGTGGGCTTGATAGGTTCATGTACCAATTCTTCTTATCAGGATTTGAGCCGTGCAGCTTCTCTGGCAAAGCAGGTGACAGAAAAGAATTTGAGCGTCGCTTCTCCGCTGATCGTCAATCCGGGTTCGGAGCAAATCCGGGCTACTGCCGAAAGAGACGGTATGATTGAAGCTTTTGAACGGTTGGGAGCCACGATTATGGCAAATGCTTGTGGACCTTGTATCGGTCAGTGGAAACGTCAGACGGACGATCCGACACGAAAAAACTCAATCGTCACCTCTTTCAATCGTAATTTTGCCAAACGCGCTGACGGTAATCCCAACACATACGCGTTTGTAGCTTCTCCGGAACTAACGATGGCGTTAACAATAGCCGGTGATCTCTGTTTCAACCCGTTGAAAGACAGACTGGTGAATCATAACGGAGAAAAAGTGAAACTCTCCGAGCCTGTAGGAGATGAACTTCCTTTGAAAGGTTTTGAACAGGGAAATGAGGGATATATTGCCCCCCACGGAGCAAAAACGGAAATCAGGGTAAAACCGGATTCCCAACGTCTCCAGCTTCTGACTCCTTTCCCGGCATGGGACGGACAGGACTTGCTGAACATGCCTTTATTGATTAAAGCACAGGGAAAATGTACTACCGACCATATCTCTATGGCAGGTCCATGGCTCCGCTTCCGGGGACATTTGGAGAATATTTCCGACAATATGCTGATGGGAGCTGTCAATGCTTTCAATGGTGAAACGAATAGTGTTTGGAATCGTTCGACAAATACTTATGGAACAGTTTCCGGTACGGCAAAGATGTATAAATCCGAAGGTATTCCGTCTATTGTTGTTGCCGAAGAGAATTATGGAGAAGGTTCCAGCCGTGAACATGCAGCCATGGAACCACGCTTCCTCAATGTACGTGTCATTTTGGCTAAGAGTTTTGCCCGTATCCACGAAACAAATCTGAAAAAACAAGGAATGCTTGCTCTTACTTTTGTAGATAAAGTAGACTATGACAAGATTCGGGAACACGATCTTTTGTCCGTATCAGGCTTAGTCCATTTCGCACCGGGGCGCAATCTGACGATTATTCTTCATCACGAAGACGGAACGAAAGAAAGTTTTGAAGTGCAACATACCTATAATGAACAGCAGATAGCTTGGTTCCGTGCCGGTTCTGCCTTAAATACAAGATAAAAAATGAGCAAAATAACCATGCAAACAGATGGTACGCTGTTGGTACCCGATGTGCCTACCGTACCTTATATTACCGGCGATGGAGTAGGAGCCGAAGTAACTCCTGCCATGCAAGCCGTAGTGGACGCAGCTATCCGGAAAGCATACGGCGGCAAACGTCGGATCGAATGGAAAGAAGTGTTGGCGGGAGAACGTGCCTTCAACGCGACTGGTTCCTGGTTGCCGGATGAAACAATGGAAACCTTTCAGGAATACCTGGTAGGAATCAAAGGTCCGTTGACAACTCCTGTCGGAGGTGGAATCCGTTCGTTGAACGTAGCACTGCGTCAGACACTTGATTTATACGTCTGTCTTCGTCCGGTTCGTTGGTATCAGGGAGTACAGTCGCCTGTCAAATCACCGGAGAAAGTGAATATGTGTGTGTTCCGTGAAAATACGGAAGATATTTATGCAGGTATCGAATGGGAAGCCGGAACTCCGGAAGCTGAAAAGTTCTATCAATTCTTGAAAGACGAAATGGGCGTGACAAAAGTCCGTTTCCCGGAAACCTCTTCTTTCGGTGTGAAACCTGTATCACGTGAGGGCACGGAGCGTCTTGTACGTGCTGCCTGCCAGTATGCGCTCGACCATCATTTGCCTTCCGTAACACTGGTGCATAAAGGGAATATCATGAAGTTTACCGAAGGTGGTTTCAAAAAATGGGGCTACGAACTGGCGCAACGTGAATTTGGCGATGCTTTGGCAGATGGCAGACTGGTGATAAAAGATTGCATTGCAGATGCTTTCTTACAAAATACACTCCTGATTCCCGAAGAATATTCCGTAATAGCCACCTTAAACCTCAATGGAGACTACGTTTCCGACCAACTGGCGGCCATGGTAGGCGGTATCGGCATCGCTCCGGGAGCAAACATCAACTACCAGACAGGTCATGCCATCTTTGAAGCGACTCACGGAACAGCCCCCAATATTGCGGGAAAAGATGTGGTGAACCCTTGTTCTATTATCCTTTCGGCAGTAATGATGCTCGAATATTTTGACTGGAAAGAAGCGGCTGCTCTGATAGAGAAAGCCTTGGAACAAAGCTTCTTGGACGCTCGTGCTACACACGATTTAGCCCGTTTTATGCCGAATGGAACCTCCCTCTCTACTTCCGCTTTCACTCGTGAGATCGTGGAAAGAATTGAAAAACAAAAGTAACGAATAAAAAACGAAGAAAGATGAAAAAAGAGTACTTGATTTACAAGCTTTCCGAGGAAATGAAGGAAGCTACCCGGATTGATACAGAATTGTTCTCCAAGTTTGATGTGAAGCGCGGATTGCGTAATGAAGACGGCACAGGTGTATTGGTAGGTTTAACCAGAATCGGTAATGTAGTAGGATATGAACGTGTTCCGGGGGGGGGACTGAAACCCATACCGGGAAAACTGTTCTATCGCGGTTATGATGTAGAAGATATTTCTCACGCTATAATCAAAGAGAAACGCTTTGGCTTCGAAGAAGTGGCTTACCTATTGCTTTCCGGACGTCTGCCGGATAAAGAAGAATTGCTTTCTTTCCGTGAGTTGATTAATGACAATATGCCGTTGGAACAGAAAACGAAAATGAACATCATCGAGTTGGAAGGAAACAACATCATGAATATTCTTTCACGCAGCGTATTGGAAATGTATCGTTTTGACGCAAATGCGGATGATACCTCCCGGGATAACCTGATGCGTCAGAGTATTGAACTGATTTCAAAGTTCCCCACTATCATCGCTTATGCTTATAATATGCTTCGTCATGCTACTTTCGGACGTTCTCTGCATATCCGCCATCCGCAGGAAAAGCTCTCTATTGCCGAGAATTTCCTGTATATGCTGAAAAAAGACTATACCGAACTGGATGCACGTACCCTCGATTTGTTATTGATTCTTCAGGCAGAGCACGGTGGTGGTAATAACTCCACTTTCACCGTTCGCGTTACTTCTTCTACCGGAACAGATACTTATTCGGCCATCGCCGCAGGTATCGGTTCGCTGAAAGGCCCGCTTCACGGAGGTGCCAATATTCAGGTTGCTGACATGTTCCAGCACCTGAAGGAAAATATCAAAGACTGGACAAGTGTAGATGAGATAGACACTTACTACACCCGAATGTTGAACAAAGAAGTGTATAACAAAACCGGATTGATCTATGGTATCGGACATGCCGTTTATACCATCTCCGACCCTCGTGCTCTTCTATTGAAAGAACTGGCTCGCGACCTTGCCCGTGAAAAAGGCAGAGAAAGCGAATTTGCTTTCCTCGAACTGTTGGAAGAACGTGCCATCGCTACTTTCGGACGGGTTAAAAACAACGGAAAGACAGTGTCCAGCAATATCGATTTCTATTCGGGCTTCGTGTATGAAATGATCGGTTTGCCGCAGGAAATCTTCACTCCACTGTTTGCCATGGCACGTATCGTAGGCTGGTGTGCACACCGCAATGAAGAATTGACCTTCGACGGTAAACGGATTATCCGCCCGGCTTATAAAAATGTACTTGATGATTTGGCTTATATCCCAATTAAGAAACGCTGATAAGAATCAATCCTTTTATTAAATAGATAAGTAATCCCGGATGTGTGCCTGATCATTTCAGAAGCGCATCCGGGAAATTTTATATTTTCTCCTTTTTTATGTTCGTAAAAGAATGTACTTCAGATTCTTTCTATTTTTTGTATCGTCGTTTATCTCATTTTTGTTATTTTTGCGTGTTACAAAATAGATCGGTATGAGTATAGATACTTTTAATCTGTTTCTGGGGGTGATGAGCCTGATTGCTTTGTTTGTTTTTATCGCCCTTTACTTTGTGAAAGCCGGATATGGTATTTTCCGCACAGCATCGTGGGGAGTAGCTATCTCCAATAAGCTAGCCTGGATATTGATGGAAGCTCCGGTTTTTGTGGTGATGTGCGTGATGTGGATCTATTCCGAACGTCGGTTTGAACCGGTGATTTTCACTTTCTTCCTCTTCTTTCAAATTCACTATTTTCAGCGTGCTTTCATCTTCCCTTTGCTATTGAAAGGGAAAAGTAAGATGCCACTGGCAATCATGTCGATGGGAGTTCTTTTTAATTTGCTGAATGGTTATATGCAAGGGAAATGGATTTTCTATCTTGCTCCCGAAACGATGTATCAAGCCGGCTGGTTCACTTCACCGTGGTTTATTTTCGGCACACTGCTCTTTTTCGCAGGTATGCTGTTGAACTGGCAGTCGGATTATATCATCCGTCATTTGCGCAAACCGGGAGACACCCGGCATTATCTGCCTCAAAAAGGAATGTACCGTTATGTCACTTCCGCCAACTATTTCGGTGAGATAGTAGAATGGGCAGGTTGGGCGATACTCACTTGTTCACTTTCCGGTCTGGTCTTCCTTTGGTGGACGATTGCTAACCTTGTTCCCCGTGCCAACGCTATTTGGTGCCGTTACCGGGAAGAATTCGGAGACGCAGTGGGAGAACGGAAACGAGTGTTCCCTTTCCTTTATTAGGGGCGCTTTTTATCATGACTTACGTATGACTTAAATAAAATATCAACTACTATGGAATCTAAACTTTTTAGCCCGGTCACCTTTGGCCCTTTGACGCTGCGGAATCGAACGATCCGTTCGGCAGCTTTTGAGAGCATGTGTCCGGAGAATACTCCCACGCAAATGTTGCTGGATTACCATCGGTCGGTAGCTGCGGGGGGAGTGGGTATGACAACAGTGGCTTATGCTGCCGTGACACAAAGCGGACTTTCTTTCGACCGTCAGTTGTGGTTGCGTCCGTCCATTATTCCCCGTTTACACGAATTGACAAAAGCCGTGCACGATGAAGGTGCCGCAGTAGGTATACAAATCGGGCATTGTGGAAATATGTCCCATAAAAATATATGTGGTGTCACTCCTATATCCGCATCTTCAGGCTTCAACCTCTATTCTCCTACGTTTGTGCGTGGAATGGAAAAAGAGGAGCTTCCGGAAATGGCGAAAGCGTATGGAAATGCAGTCAATCTGGCGAGGAAAGCCGGGTTTGACGCCGTTGAAGTACATGCGGGGCACGGCTATTTGATTAGTCAATTCCTGTCTCCCTACACCAATCATCGGAAAGATGAATACGGCGGTTCGCTCGAAAACCGGATGCGTTTTATGGATATGGTGATGGAAGAAGTGATGAAAGCGGCGGGCAATGATATGGCAGTTTTCGTAAAAATGAATATGCGCGACGGCTTCAAAGGAGGAATGGAGATAGACGAATCCATACAAGTGGCCAAACGTCTGTTGGAACTTGGCGCTCATGGATTGGTGTTGAGTGGTGGTTTTGTCAGCAAAGCGCCGATGTATGTGATGAGAGGTGCCATGCCGATTCGTTCGATGTCTTACTATATGAATTGTTGGTGGCTGAAATACGGAGTCCGTATGTTTGGCAAATGGATGATCCCCTCTGTACCCTTCAAAGAGGCCTATTTCCTTGAAGATGCACTGAAATTCCGTGCGGCTCTTCCGGATGCGCCGTTGATTTATGTCGGTGGTCTTGTTTCCCGTCAGAAAATAGATGAAGTGCTCGATTCCGGTTTTGATGCCGTGCAGATGGCGAGAGCATTACTGAACGAACCGGGATTCGTGAACCGGATGAAACAGGAGCAACAAGCACGCTGCAACTGTGGACACAGTAATTATTGCATAGGACGTATGTATACGATAGAAATGGCTTGTCATCAACATTTGAAAGAACAATTACCTTCCTCTTTACAAAAGGAAATTGATAAACTGGAGAAAAAATGAGTGAAATGAAATGGGCAATCATCACCGGTGCGGACGGAGGAATGGGAACAGAAATAACACGTGCCGTAGCCAAAGCCGGTTATCGAATCATTATGGCTTGTTATCATCCGAAGAAAGCGGAGGTTGTTCGTGAATGTTTGAGCAAGGAAACCGGAAACCCGGATTTGGAGGTTATGGCTATTGACTTATCTTCCATGCAATCCGTAGTTGCTTTTGCCAGTCAGATCTTAGAAAGGAATCTTCCCATCTCTTTGTTGATGAATAATGCCGGAACGATGGAGACAGGTTTTCATACTACTTCCGAAGGATTCGAACGAACGGTAAGTGTGAACTACATGGGACCTTATCTGCTTACCCGGAAATTAATTCCGCTGATGGTGCGTGGAGCGCGTATCGTAAATATGGTTTCCTGTACATACGCAATCGGCAAGCTCGACTTCCCGGATTTCTTTCATAGAGGGAAAACGGGAACGTTTTGGCGGATTCCTGTTTACAGTAACACGAAGTTGGCTTTATTATTGTTTACTTTCGAGCTTTCCGAGCAACTTCGAGAGAAGGGGATTACCGTCAATGCTGCCGATCCGGGAATTGTTTCTACTGATATCATCACTATGCACAAGTGGTTCGATCCGTTAACGGATATTTTTTTCCGTCCTTTTATCCGTAAACCCAAGAAAGGGGCTTCTACGGCAATCGGTTTACTGTTGGACGAAAAGGAAGCCGGTGTGACAGGACAACTGTATGTCAATAACCACCGGAAAAACTTGTCTGATAAATACACGAATCATGTGCAAAAAGAGCAGTTGTGGGAGGTAACGGAACGTGCGTTGGCGAGTTGGCTGAAGTAGGTTTTCTTTTCTTTTTTTATTTAAATTATCCAGTATTTACTTATATATAGGTATTGTACATATCTATATATCTCATTTTTGTTGTCTTATTTTTACCAATAGATAGGGATTGTTTGGCATCCCTCTTTCTGCTTACCTTTGCATCGCTTTTAGAGCAATGAAAAGGTATAAAGTAAAAAGGTAAAAAGGAGATGAGCAATAAATGTTTTTTGGTTTTTCTGGCATTCTTGTTTTCCGTATCCGTATATTCACAACATGGGCGTCACCGTAGTAGTTTAATTTCGGGCAGAGTGATGTCCACAGAGAAAGAAGTGGTGGATTTTGCGACAGTTTATCTGAAAGGAACCAACCAAGGATGCTATACAGATGAAAAAGGTATATATCATTTGAAAACTACAGCAGGTGAATATACACTTGTCGTTTCGGCTATCGGTTATCAAACGGTAGAAAAGAAAGTTAAATTAGCCAAGGGAGAAAGAATAAAAGTAAACGTCACTATCGCACCGGCGGTAAAAGAACTGGGAGAGGTGCTGGTCACGACATCCGGAGTCGGTCGTGTGAATCAATCTGCTTTTAATGCGGTAGCCATTGATGCGAAGAAATTGCATAACAGTACGCAGACTTTGGCGGGTGCACTGACTAAAGTGCCCGGTGTAAAACTCCGCGAATCAGGTGGAGTGGGATCGGATATGCAATTGTATATCGATGGCTTTAGCGGGAAACATGTGAAAATCTTCATTGACGGCATACCACAGGAGGGAGCCGGTGCCGCATTCGATTTGAACAATGTTCCTATTAATTTTGCCGACCGTATAGAAGTCTATAAAGGAGTGGTTCCTGTAGGATTCGGAACCGATGCTATTGGGGGAGTGGTTAATATTGTCACCAACAAGCAACCCGGAAAGTGGTTTATGGACGCTTCCTATTCTTACGGGTCATTTAATACTCATAAATCATACGTGCGCTTCGGACAAACGTTCAAGAATGGTTTTATGTATGAGGTCAATGCTTTTCAAAACTTTTCGGATAATGATTATTATGTAGACACTTACGTACGCGAATTTGAGATTAAAGAAGATGGAAGCGTACGTTTTCCGCCACTTGATAAAAATAAGATTTATCATCTGAAACGTTTTAATGACCAGTATCATAATGAAGCCGTGATTGGAAAAATCGGCCTGGTAGGAAAGAAATGGGCAGACCGTTTGGCGTTGAGTTTCAATTATTCCCATTTCTATAAAGAGATACAAACAGGCGTTTATCAAGATGTCGTGTTCGGTGAAAAATTCCGCAAAGGACATTCGTTGGTCCCTTCTTTAGAATATTACAAAAAGAACTTATTGGTGAAAAACCTGGATCTGCTGTTGACTGCCAATTACAATCATAATATCACCAACAATGTCGATACCGCTTCGCGGGCTTACAACTGGCGTGGAGATTTTTATGAAAAAGGTAGCCGGGGAGAACAGTCTTACCAGAACAGTGAATCTAAAAATAGAAACTGGAATGGGACGCTGAAGATGAATTATCATATCGGACAGGCGCATACGTTTACTTTCAGTCATGTAATCAGTGATTTTGAACGTACGAGCCGTTCTACCATCGGTGCTTCTTCCAAATTCACGGACTTTTCTATTCCTAAAATCACTCGTAAAAACGTCAGCGGGCTTTCTTACCGTCTGATGCCGTCGGACAGATGGAATGTGTCAGCATTTGCCAAATACTATCGGCAATACAACAAGGGACCGGTATCGCAGAATACGGATGGAATAGGCAATTATATCAATCTGTCCAATACGGCAAGCGCTCTTGGATATGGAGCGGCAGGTACCTATTTTATATGGAAAGATCTTCAGGTGAAACTTTCGTACGAAAAGGCTTTCCGCCTGCCGACCACGGACGAACTCTTTGGAGATGAAGACCTTGAAGCTGGCAAAATGAATCTGAAACCGGAGAAAAGTGATAATGTCAATTTGAGTTTCAGTTATAATCATCAGTTTGGCAAGCATGGATTGTATGCCGAGGCCGGTTTGATATATCGGGATACGAAAGATTACATAAAAAGAGGATTGGACGTATTGGGAGGAACAAGCTACGGATATTATGAGAACCACGGTCACGTAAGGACCAAAGGGTATAATTTGTCATTGCTTTATAGCTTCTCGCATTGGTTTGATATAGGAGGAACATTCAATAGCATCGATACTCGTGATTACGAAAAGTTTCTGGCGGGTTCCTCTTTGCAGGAAAGCATGCACTATAAAGTGCGTATGCCGAATCTGCCCTATCGTTATGCTAATATCAATGCAAATTTTTATTGGAATGACCTGTTTGTCAAAGGAAATGTGTTGAGCATCGGCTATGATAGCTACTGGCAGCACGATTTTCCTCTTTACTGGGAGAATCTCGGAGATAAAGATTCAAAGAATATGGTGCCGGAACAGTTTTCTCATAATCTGTCTTTGTCCTATACCATGAAGAATGGACGTTATAATGTATCATTTGAATGTCGGAATTTCACCGATGCCCAACTGTTTGACAATTTTAGCCTGCAAAAAGCGGGGCGCGCGTTCTATGGAAAGTTCAGAGTATTTTTCGGTAAATAATAAGAGTAAGTTTTTAGTATCAATCAATAATAAAGAATATATGAAGAAGTTTTTATTACAGGCTTTTGCCGTAGCTTTTTGTTTGAGTAGCGGTGTGTTTGTGGCATCTTGCGACGATGATAATAATCCGGTGGATAACCCGCCGATTGATGGAGAAACGGCTTATGTGGTAGCTGCCACAACTGGTGAAGCAAGTTATTTGGTAGTAGCCAATTCTTTGGATGAAGGAACAGTGTCGACTCAAGGGAATGGAACCGAAGTGATTGGCGGTACCTATTGGGTATATAAAGGACTGGATTATGTGTTTGCTTTAGTTTATAATAAAGGTGGCGCAGGTACAGGAGCTTCCTATTATCTGGGGGCAGATGGTAAAATGAAAGAAAAGTACACATACACTTATAATCGTATCACGTCATACGGTACTTGGGGGGATAAAGTGGTGACTGTTTCCACCGGGGACTCGAAAATAACGGATGAGGATCAGAATGTGGCTCAAGCATTGTTGTTCAACTATCTGGATGCGACCGATGGCAGCCAGGAAGAGGGTACCTTGCTTGCCGAAAATTACTTGGGTAATGGTGAAAAAGTTTCATGGGCAGGTCTGGTTGAAGCTAACAATAAGATTTATACATCTGTCATCCCAATGGGAATGAGTAAGTACGGTATTAAAAAATGGCCGGAAGCTGTGACAGATCAGGAACTTGTGACTAAGACTGACGGTGGTAGCGGCAGCGGTGCATATACAGCCGGTGTTATTCCTTCTACACAATACCCGGATAATGCTTACGTGGCAATTTATAGTGGCACGAACTTCAATGAGACTCCGGTGATTGCCAAGACTGATAAAATAGGCTATGCATGCGGTCGTATGCGTTCACAATATTATCAGACCATTTGGGCCGCTGATAATGGTGACGTGTATGTGTTCTCTCCCGGATATGGACGTACGGCAGTTTCATCTTCAGATTTGAAGAAGGTAACAGGACAGAAGCCTTCGGGCGCAATGCGTATCAAAGCAGGCGCAACAGATTTCGATCCGGATTACTATGTGAACTTTGAAGAGATAGGCACAAAACATCCTATTTTCCGTTGCTGGCACATCTCTGAAGATTACTTCCTGCTTCAATTGTATAAAAAGGGAGCGGAAGATATGATTAGTGGTGGTACAAGTGCAGATGTCAGCGAATTAGCTGTTTTCAAGGCGGAAGATCAGACGATTATGCCTGTTACAGGTCTGCCAGCTGACGGAAAGTTTGGTGGCGAGCCTTATGGAGAAAAAGGCTATGCTTATATGGCTGTCACTGTGACTACGGGCGAGAAACCGGCCTTCTATAAAATAGACGCAAAAACAGGCAAGGCAGTCAAAGGTTTGACGGTAGAAGCTGACGCTATCACTACGGTAGGTAAGATGGAATATCTTTCAAAATAATACAGTCGGTTAAATAGAGAATCTTTTGTATATAAAAGCCTGCCGAGCGGAAAGCTTTGCAGGCTTTTTCAAGAAATAGGATTGAAAACATGAAAAAAATATTCAGAAAGATACATTTGTGGCTTTCCGTCCCTTTCGGACTGATAATAACTCTTGTCTGCTTCTCCGGTGCCATGCTGGTGTTTGAAAATGAGGTGAATGAGTGGTTTCGACGCGATCTTTACTACGTAGAAACGGTAAAGGAGTCTCCTCTTCCTATGGATAAGCTGCTTGAAAAAGTGGCGACGACATTGCCTGACAGTGTATCGGTGACCGGTGTCAGCATATCTTCTGATCCCGGACGTGCGTATCAGGTTAGTCTTTCCAAACCACGTCGTGCATCTTTGTATGTAGACCAGTATACGGGCGAAGTAAAAGGAAAAAGCGAGCGTAGCGGCTTTTTTATGTTTATGTTCCGAATGCATCGCTGGCTGCTGGATAGTATGAATCCGGGAAATGAGGGGATCTTTTGGGGCAAAATGATTGTAGGTGTCAGTACGCTTTTACTTGTTTTTGTACTGATTTCGGGAATTGTCATTTGGTGGCCGCGTACACGTAAAGCATTGAAGAATAGCCTGAAAATAACAGCAACAAAAGGTTGGAGAAGGTTTTGGTATGACTTGCATGTGGCAGGTGGAATGTATGCTCTGATCTTTCTACTGGCTATGGCACTGACGGGATTGACCTGGTCTTTTCCGTGGTATCGGACGGCTTTTTATAAGGTCTTCGGGGTGGAAGTACAGCAACGTGTCGCCCAAGGACATGAACAGAAAAGTGATGCTCAAAAGAGGGATACCAAACTGGCAGCCCATCGGGAAAAGAAAAGAGAAGGAAATGAGGTTCGAAAGGGTGAAAGAAGCGGACGTCCGGAAAACAATCACAGTGATATGTACTCGGTAACTTCACCATTCGTTTATTGGCAGGAGATTTATGATAAACTAAGACGTCAAAATCCGGAGTATAAGCAAATCAGTATTTCTTCTGGTACGGCAAGCGTGTCTTTCAACCGTTTCGGGAATCAGCGGGCATCTGACCGTTATTCTTTCAATACGGATAATGGTGAATTTACAGAAACAAGTCTTTATCAACATCAAGACAAGTCGGGAAAGATTCGTGGTTGGATTTATTCTGTGCATGTTGGTAACTGGGGAGGAATGTTTACTCGCATACTTACCTTTATTGCTGCCTTATTGGGGGCTGCACTACCACTGACTGGATATTATTTATGGATAAAAAGACTCATAAAGGTACTGAAATGAATGAAATTTTTTCCTACTATAAAGTTGAAAAACATAAAAACATCTGCCACCTGCAACGAAACGCGTGTAATACACTAGTTAATAGATAGTTGTAACGTTGCAGATACCTGTGGCAGATAGGTTGCAGATAAAGTATCTGCAACACGTTATATAATCAAAGAAAAAGCCTTGATTCCTTTATGCAAAGCTATGGGATAATTGGGGTGACTCTATGGATAATTTGTGGTGTCTCTACGGGGAAACGACAGTATCCTTACGTAGAAACTGTAGTGTCCCGCCTTAGAAACTCTCGTTTCCTGCCGTGGAAACTGTAATTTCTAATGCCGGAAACGACAGTTCCCCGCCTGGAAACGGGAAGTTAATGTATACAATAAACTTTTGCACCCATGGAGAATTGGCTTTGCAAGGCTTGTACTGTGTGGCAGATACTTTGATCTGCAACCTATCTGCAACAGTATCTGCAACGTTACAACTGTCTATTAACTAGTGAATTACACGCGTTTGGTTGCAGGTGGCAGATGTTTTCATGTTTTTTCAACTTTATAGTAGGAGGATTACGCATCAAAATTAGGGTCACAACCGTAAGTCATAAAACAAATTCACCTCTGTGTCCTCCGT
>ERZ772835.8-NODE-8-length-251215-cov-15.6942_pt1 | contig 251215 bp, 195 predicted proteins | sample MGYA00511901_ERZ772835 | MGnify/ENA primary metagenome ERZ772835 (study PRJEB29015, sample SAMEA2737729) | human gut metagenome | biome: human gut; feature: human-associated habitat; material: faeces | place: China | collected 2012 ...
CAAAAGTACGTAACTTCACTAACTTCGGTGTATTCGTAGAAATCGAAGAAGGTGTAGACGGCTTGATCCACATCTCTGACCTTTCTTGGACTAAGAAAGTAAAACACCCGTCAGAATTTACACAGATTGGTGCTGACATCGAAGTTCAGGTATTGGAAATCGATAAAGACAACCGTCGTTTGAGCCTTGGCCACAAACAACTCGAAGAAAATCCTTGGGATGTATTCGAAACAGTGTTCACTGTAGGTTCTGTACACGAAGGTACTATCATCGAAATGTTGGATAAGGGTGCTGTTGTAGCTCTTCCTTACGGTGTAGAAGGTTTCGCAACTCCGAAACACCTTGTAAAAGAAGACGGTTCACAAGCACAGTTGGATGAGAAACTTGAATTCAAAGTGATCGAGTTCAATAAAGACGCTAAGAGAATCATCCTGTCTCACAGCCGTATCTTCGAAGATGTAGCTAAAGCTGAAGAAAGAGCAGAAAAGAAAGCTGCTTCTGGCGCAAAGAAAGCATCTTCTGGTAAGAGAGAAGATTCTCCGATGATTCAAAACCAAGCTGCTTCAACTACTCTGGGCGACATCGACGCTCTGGCTGCATTGAAAGAACAGTTGGAAGGAAAGAAATAATCTGAACAGAATATTTTTTGATGAAGGCGCTCCCGGTTGGGGGCGCCTTTTTTTATTCACCACAGAGGACGTAGAGGACACAGAGGGTAAGAAGGGTAGGGAGGATATAGAGAGGGTATAGAGGACAGGAAGGATATGGAGAATACAGAGGGTGTGAAGGCTTGATTTAACAAACTAACGATGGCGATATATTTTATTTATATAAATCTACCCTCTTCTTATCCTCCGCATCTTCTCCATATCCTCCTTACCCTTCTTACCCTCTGCGTCCTCCGTGGTGAATAGAAAAAAAGTTTCTTCCTTTGCAAGATTGAATCTGAAATGCTTTATCTTTGCATACCATGGAAAAATTTGAGTTACATATATTGGGATGCGGTTCCGCTTTGCCTACCACGCGACATTTTGCGACCTCTCAAGTCGTAAACCTGCGTGAAAAACTATTTATGATTGATTGTGGCGAGGGAGCACAAATGCAGTTACGCCGTTCGCGACTGAAATTTTCCCGATTGAATCATATCTTCATCTCTCATCTACATGGTGACCATTGTTTCGGATTGTTGGGGCTGATTTCTACATTCGGATTATTGGGAAGAACAGCCGATTTGCATATTCATTCTCCACGAGGACTGGAAGAACTGTTTGCACCGATGCTTGCTTTCTTTTGTAAGACTTTGACTTATAAGGTGTTCTTCCATGAATTCGAAACGAAAGAACCGATGCTTGTCTATGATGACCGTTCGGTGACTGTAACCACCATCCCTTTAAAACATCGAATTCCCTGCTGCGGTTTCCTTTTTGAAGAGAAACAGCGTCCGAACCATATTATCAGAGACATGGTGGACTTTTATAAAGTCCCCGTCTATGAACTGAACCGTATCAAGAACGGAGCAGACTTTGTAACTCCCGAAGGAGAAGTAATACCCAATTTGCGTCTGACCCGTCCTTCGGCTCCGGCCCGTAAATATGCTTATTGCTCCGATACAATCTATCGCCCGTCGCTTGCCGAACAAATCAGCAATGTAGATTTGCTTTTCCATGAGGCTACCTTTGCGCAGACAGAGCAGGCACGTGCCAAGGAAACTTATCATACTACGGCTGCGCAAGCCGCACAACTAGCTTTGGACGCCAATGTGAAACAATTGGTGATCGGACACTTTTCAGCCCGTTACGAGGATGAATCTATTTTGCTTAATGAAGCGTCCGCCATTTTCCCGCAAACGATTTTAGCGAAAGAGAATATGTGTATTGACGTTGATGGAGGAACTGTGTATGAGAAATAGACGTCTGCTTTGGGGAGCGGTAATCCTGTTCATCGGTTGTTTGGCAGCCTGTAAAAAAGAGAAACCCCAATCTCCGATACCGGACTCTCTGGCTTCCCTGCAAGAGTTGTTCAACCCTGCTTATCAAATAGATGCCGACAGTATTCGTCTGATGATTCGTTCCTATTTGAACGAAAACCCTATAACTCCCTGGGATTCGGCTTTGCTGGCCCATTATCGGGAAAAAGATGAATTCTTCTGGTTGAATGACTCGCTCGTGTCCGATAAACCTGCCGCACAGGTGGCGGACTCTATGTTGTTCTGGCTGGGAGACATCTCACGGCATGGCATTAACCCGAATCTTTATTCGGTCGATAGCATCCGTGAGAGATTGCAACAAATACGTTCTTTGAAGTTGCAGGAAGGAAAGACAATGAACCGTCTGTTGGCAGATGTGGAATATCAGTTGACAGCCGCATATCTTTCGTATGTGTGCCAGTTGAAGTTTGGTTTCTTGCCTTCGGAACGCAGATGGAATGATTCGATCAATCGTATTCCCTTAAAACATTGTGATGTTACTTTTGCAAATGCCGCCCTCGATTCCTTGCGTGCAAATCCAATTGCTGCTTTTCACGGAGCACAGCCTTCTTCTCCGCTTTATCGCAAGATGCAGGAAGAACTGGTTCGTGTAAATGCTTGGGGGAAAACGGATACTACGGATTATTACCGGAATCGTCTGTTGGTAAATATGGAGCGGGCACGTTGGCAATATGCATTGGACAAAGGACAGAAATATGTGATAGCCAATGTGGCGGCATTCATGTTGCAGGCAATCAACGAAGAAACGGACTCTATCCTGGAGATGCGTATCTGTGTGGGGAGTGTGAAAAATAAAACTCCTCTGTTGTCGAGCAGGATTTATTATATGGAACTGAATCCGTATTGGAATGTACCTCAAAGTATTATCCGGAAAGAAATCATCCCTACTTATCGCAGAGATACGACCTATTTCACCCGTAATCGCATGAAGGTATACGATAAGAACGGCTTACAAGTAAACCCTCATCAGGTTAATTGGGCTAAATATGCAGGAAAAGGTGTACCTTATACGGTGAAGCAGGACAATAAAACGGGGAATTCATTGGGACGCATCATCTTCCGCTTTCCTAATCCTCATTCTGTATATCTGCACGATACTCCTTCCCGGTGGGCTTTCACGCGAAACAATCGTGCGGTGAGCCACGGTTGCGTCCGCCTTCAGAAAGCACTCGACTTCGCTTTCTTCCTGTTGAAAGAACCGGATGAATTATTGGAAGACCGTATCCGTATTGCAATGGATATCAAGCCGGTAAGTGAAGAGGGGAAGAAGCTGCCTGTCAGTGCGGCCTACCGCGAACTGAAACATTATAGTTTAGAGAAATATATACCTTTATTTATAGATTATCAGACGGTTTATCTGTCTGCCGATAATAATTTGAGGTATTGTGAGGACATTTATAAATATGATTCGTCTTTACTAGAGGCAATGAACAACCTGAATTTGAAACCATAAATAAACATACAGATACAAGAGATTATGATTCCTTATAACGAACGCGAAGTTCTGAAACTCCTTCAGGAGGAGAGTACACAGCGGAAAGGATTTGAAATGATTGTGGCGCAGTATAGCGAGCAATTATATTGGCAAATCCGCCGGATGGTACTGTCGCATGAGGATGCGAACGATCTCCTGCAAAACACTTTCATCAAGGCATGGACGAATATTGATTATTTCCGTGCCGAGGCGAAACTGTCTACCTGGCTCTATCGCATCGCGCTGAACGAATGTCTTACCTTTCTGAACAAGCAGCGCGCTATGACTACCGTGGATATTGACGATCCTGAAGCTGCGATTGTGCAGAAGCTGGAAAGTGACTCCTACTTTTCGGGCGACGAAATACAGTTGTGTCTGCAAAAAGCTCTATTGACTTTGCCGGAAAAACAGCGTATGGTGTTCAACCTGAAATATTATCAGGAAATGAAATACGAAGAGATGTCGGAAATCTTCGGCACATCGGTTGGTGCGCTCAAAGCGTCATATCATCATGCGGTGAAGAAAATAGAGAAGTTTTTAGAAGAAATAGATTAAACCTTTTAAATTGGACGTTGTCTAAGTAAAAGAGAGGAGAAAAACGTATGAAAGAAGAAGATATCCTATTGAAGAAGCTTGGTAAGGAAAATTCCTTCAAAGTGCCTGATGGTTACTTTGAAAACCTGACTTCGGAGGTAATGAATAAACTTCCTGAAAAAGAAAAAGTTGTTTTCAAGGAAGAATCTGTCAGCACATGGACAAGACTGAAACCATTGCTCTATCTCGCTGCTATGTTTGTAGGTGCGGCCCTGATTATCCGGGTAGCGTCGACAGATCACAAGCCTGCTGCGGTCGATGAAGTGGCGGTGACGGAGGTGGATACTGAAGTCGTATCGGACGAAATGCTGGATGTGGCACTGGACCGTGCTATGCTGGATGATTATTCGTTATATGTTTATTTGAGTGACGCAAGTGTAGAATGATTTATTAAAACTGATTGAATACAGAAAATGAGAAAACTAATCGCATGGGTTGTTTTGTTGTGTGGCTTTATGCCTGTTCTTTGGGCTGCTGACGGATGTGATCAGCATTTATCCCGGGAGGAGTTCAGGGCAAAACAAAAGGAATTCATTACCGAACAGGCAGGATTGAGTAAAAAGGAGGCAGCCAAGTTCTTTCCCGTCTATTTTGAACTTCAGGATAAGAAGAAGAAACTGAATGATGAATCGTGGGATTTGATGCGCAAAGGTAAAGATGATAAGACGACGGAAGCTCAATATGCAGAAATCAACGATAAGATAGCCAACAATCGTATTGCTGCCGATCAGCTTGATAAGACTTATCTGGGTAAGTTCAAAAAGATTCTTTCCAGTAAGAAGATATTTCTCGTGCAGCGTGCGGAAATGCGCTTCCACCGGGAGATGATAAAAGGAATGAATCGTGGCAAGGATAAAGGAAACGATTCGAAGAAGAAATAAAGAAAAACAGAGCGTCTAACTCGTATGAATAGACGCTCTGTTTGAGTAAAATAGAGGCTCTACTCGCACGGAATAGAGCCTCTATTTTTTTATTTAGATAGCATTGATTTTAAGTATTCTATTTCTGCAATCAATAGTGGAATATCCTGTTTGGCATGTAAATCAATGTTACTCATAGGTCTTACAGTCCTTTTTTCTTTGCTTCATTCCAAATAGCATCCATCTCTTCAAGAGACATATCCTTCAGGCTTTTTCCTTCCTTGATAGTATGTTCCTCCAAATAATTGAAGCGACGGATAAACTTTTGGTTGGTAAGTTCCAAAGCGTTATCAGGATTGATCTTGTAGAGACGCGCTGCATTGATAAGGCTAAACATGACGTCGCCGAATTCAGCTTCTGCCTTGTCCTTATCCATATTAGCTACTTCATCCTGAAACTCTCCGATTTCTTCCTTCACTTTATCCCATACCTGTTCACGCTCTTCCCAGTCGAAACCTACATTACGGGCTTTGTCTTGAATACGATAAGCCTTGATGAGCGAGGGGAGGGCAGCGGGTACACCGCTCAATACACTCTTATTGCCGTCTTTCTCCTTTAGCTTCAACTGTTCCCAATTTTCGGAAACTTGTCCTGCTGTCTCTGCTTTTACCTCTCCGAATACATGCGGGTGACGGAAAATCAGTTTATCACACAGTTTGTCGCAAACATCTTTGATGTCAAAATCTCCTGTTTCCGAGCCTATCTTGGCATAGAAAGCAACGTGCAATAATACGTCGCCCAATTCCTTGCAGATTTCTTTCTTGTCATCCCTCATCAGGGCGTCGCAAAGTTCGTAAGTCTCTTCTATGGTGTTGGGACGCAGACTTTCATTGGTCTGTTTGCGGTCCCAGGGACATTTAACACGCAGTTCGTCGAGAATGTCCAGGAAGCGTCCGAAGGCTTCCATCTGTTCTTGTCTGGTATGTGACATAAATATATTTTGTATTAAAATTGTTATAAGGCTATTATTAATAATTCATTCCGAAATTCCAAAGTGGAATAATATTCCCGTATCCGGTTTCTATATCATCTTTTACAATGTATCCTTCTTTGGCTCCGGTTATTTGTTGTTGTCCTTTGTTTTTTCCGCCTATTTCAAATGTTCTTTCTCCTATTTGGAAATCTGAGATTTTGGAAGATATAATATCCTGTTTAACTCGCATTTGGTTATAAAAAAATGTTTCGCGGATATTACCGATATTGGAATTTTCTCCTCCTAATGCATAAATGAGATTAGTATTATCAAGATATATTTTTTCTACTTTGCCCAGACCTCTGACCCCGCCTGTGTCATCGCGAACTTGAGCTATCATCCCCGCTTTCTCGATATAAAGTAAGTAATCGCTTAAATAATTACGACTAACTCCAATGATGTCAGCAAGTTTTTGCATGACAGGCTTAAATGGAACGCTTTTGGCAATAATCATCAACAGTTGTTTCAATTTACGTCCTGTGGAGACATTCATATTAGCATATTGAGGTATGTCATTTTCCATAGTCTGGTTGATTACTTGGTTCAACTCGATTTCAAAAGTGATATCTTTGCTAAACGGGTAATAGCCGTGTTGTATATATTCAGCGAATAGCGGAAGTGGATGTGCTATTCCCGGAATTTCAACTTTATGTTCCAGTATCTCTTCTAATGTGTAGACTGGTACATGAATTTGATGGAACATACTTAAATATTCTCTGAAAGACAGCCCTTGCATTTCATAGATGGGGGCACGTCTGCTTAAATCTGCCGTTCCTTTATAAATATCTAAAATAGAGGAACCGGTGAAAAGAACTTGCATATCAGGATAAGAATCGAATATCTGCTTCAATTCACGAGACCAGTTAGGGTATTTGTGTATTTCATCAATAAATAGGTGCTTGCCACCTTGTTTGCTGAATTTGTCTGTTAGGTCAATTAGGGAATTATCGGCAAAGTACATATTGTCTGCTGAAACATACAATGTGTCTTTCGGATTCATGTTCTGCTTGATATGTTGAAGGAACATGGTGGTTTTACCTACTCCGCGTGGCCCAACAAGTCCGAGCATATGGCTATCCCAGTTTATTTCAGTATACTTGTATCGGATGAAATCGGTACTTGTAGCTTTAAGGAGTTTATTGAAGTTTTCGTATAATCTGTCCATGGTTGGTATATATTTATATGCAAATATACGTCAATTGCACAACAAAAGTGCAGAAAATTGTAGTTTTCTGCACTTTTGTTGTGCAATTGGGAATTTCTTAAAATTCTATTCCCAATCAAGATATGATAGTATAGATTGAAAAATTTGTAGACTAATTAATAAAAAGCCATCATTGAAAGGTGCATTACCATAGTCATCATTACTTATTTTTATAATATCAAGGGAACGTGATTCAAAATACTGAGTTGTTTGTTTTGTATTTCCTTCTCCTTCAAAACTGAAAGGATATATAGCAACCAATACTGGTTGGATATTATTGTTTGCAGCATATTGCTCAATCTCTTTAGCTAAATGACCTCCTGTTTTGCCACGTATGCCACAGATAATAAATATAGATTCTATTCCATTTAAAACATCAAGTAGTATTGTTGATAAATCTTGTTCAGTAGAAATAAACCAAGGCTCTTCTTTGTGGACATTTTGGCTATTGTCTAATCCTAAAAAGTGTATGTTAGGGGAATTAAGTTTTGTGTTGTCAAATGTGAAATTGGCTCCTTTGGGATAGATGGTTTTCTGTTTCGTTATCTGTAAGTCATTGATAATGTTACATCCGGCACCTCCTGTACCAATAATTAAGATCTGTTTCATGGCATTTTTCATTTTGTAGTCGTTTTGTTAATACTTGATTTTTTGAATGGCATTTAATATATCACTTGTAGTTAATTCTATAAGTGTTTTTTCATCCTTTATTTGTATAGAAGCTATTCGGTTGGCTTGTTCCTCAATACATTTTTCAAATAAGTTGCGTACAAAGCGGGCATTGCCGAAGGTGTTGCTTCTGTGAGAATAAACATATTGCATCTTTTCATGTAGAATTTTCTGACTTTCCGGTGAAAGCGAATAGGCATTCTTTGAAGTCATTTTAGTAAATATATCTGTTAGTTCTTGCGTATTATAATCTTGGAAATGTATATATCTATTAATCCTTGACATCATACCTGGATTGGTGGATAGAAAATCAGTCATTTCTTTTTCATATCCAGCTAAAATGATAACCAAATTATTTCTATCATTTTCCATTCGAGTAATTAATGTGTCTATGGCTTCTTTTCCATAACTGTCATCTTTTCTTTCAAATAGAGAGTAAGCTTCGTCAATAAAGAGTACATTTCCTATGGACTTGTCTACCAATTCATTTGTTTTTATAGCTGTTTGTCCTAAATAGGCACTTACAAGGTCGCTTCTGCCAACTTCTATTAAATCTCCATTTGTGATAATTCCTAATAATTTGTATGCTTTCGCCAATATTCTTGCTACTGTCGTTTTTCCTGTTCCGGGTGAGCCTATGAAAGCACAATGATAAGACAGATTAGATATTGGCATTCCATTTCTTTGTCTTTCCTGTTGTATAGTTATGGTATTGATGAATGTTTCTAATTCTTGTTTGACTTCTTGTAATCCTATTAATTCATGAAATTCATTGTAAACTTCTTGTATATTATGATATGCATGTTTGGAGGAAACTTCGTTTTCTTTGTTGGCAGATGATTGAATATCATCAGAATCTGTTATTTCTTGAGAAAGGATTGTCCCATATTTTAATTTTTCTAATTCTTGTTTTCTCTTTTGGATATTGTATTGTTCCATAAGAATTTCTGGCTTTCTGAAAAAATCCTTGAGTATCTGAAAAAAACGGAAAACTCTTTAGAATTGTCATGGCAATTATTGTAAATATCCAGATAAAAACCTTTATTGACTGTCGGATTTATACGCTTCAATTGAGGTAAAATCTGAATAGTATGTAATATGGATTGTTCGTAAATGGAGTATGCAAACCAAATCTTTGTAATTGAAAAGTTTCCATCCTTGTCAAGGATGAAATTTGTATCTTTAGGATATATGACAGAATAGGGGGAATCCAGATCAGCATCATAGCGGAATGTTTGTATATCGGGACTACATTTATATAATGCTTGAATTAACATAATTAAGGTTTGTCCTTTGTCATTTCGTAGATTGGTTGGATTTCCTCCGTTGTTTAAATATAGTTCGATAAGGTCTAAAGCTAATAGGTATTGTAATTTACGATTTCCAATAAGACATTTATGAGTTTTTATACGGGATGCCATTGTTATCATTGATGTAGAATGATCATAGAATGGTAAATATTGTATTAGTAGTATGTTGGCTTTTGTATAAAGACTACTTGCATGAGTAAGACTTTTTACAAAATGGATATAAAATATATCATATTTAATACAGAACCAAAGAATAGGAATAATGAGGAATGTCCATACCCAACTCATCCATAAAAGAATGAAACATATTGCTATAATTAAATATCCTGTTATACTGATCTTTTTCATAATATTTATTTAGAAAATAAGAATAGAAAGCCATATTAATAAATGAAAAGGCAAAAATATTAATGCTATTGTATATGTTATCCAGATGCCGCAGGTATAAGATAATCGGAATCCAAATCTATCAACATTGCTGTTGTGGAAGAAGAAACTATAAGATAAAATCTCATCAATGTTTTTGTACGAAAAAACTGCAATTCTAATCGGAATAATGAGACATATTGAAAGCCATATGCATAAGAGTATTAACCAAAGAGTTTTGTTGTTGGGCAGATACTCCATAATAGGGTGGAAACCATCAATAGGATGGAAATCATTTGATTTACAAAATATATGTGTGAATATGTATGCTGCAAATAAACATTGTGGAATTTTGCTTACAAACCAAAATTTGATAGCGTTATTCATGCTGATTTTCTTATTTTGATACTGATATTTCGTATTTAGGTAATTCCGTAAATATATAAATTCTACCAATATCTTAACCAAAACTCGTTAAACAAATCGCTTTCCGAATCTTGCTGTTCATAATCATTTAAATCTCCCAGGCAGAATGGAGTATATCCGTTCTCTTTACATTCGTTTGTTAGCATATCCGGCATTTCATCCAAGGCGGTGATTAGTATATAATGTCTTTTAGCATCAGGCATATACTCTTTACATACTTGGTCGAAAATGACCTTGTATCTTGCTAATTGATTATGGTGAGTCTGTGTATATGCTTTGTTCTCAATCAAAACAGCATGAAATTCTTCTTTTCCATTACATGTAATCCGTATGTTTGCCCAAAGGTCAATGTATTTCCATTGTTTCCAAGTCTCGACGGAGGCGACTTGCACGTCGTCTGTCATTTCGATGCCAATCAGTTTACCGAGAATCTTTCTACAATATTGATAAAGGACGGGATTCTCTTCACTGTATTGCTGCACAGATCTACGTAAGGTCCATGAAAGAATAAAGTCTATCATGGTTTCTTTTTGGGAATCTCCTTCGGAGGAATCTTTCATTAGTAATGATACTTTTTCCATATTTATATAGTTTGAAATTAATGTATGGGTAAAAAAAGAGCGTAAACTAACTTTTATCCTTATTTATTCGCTTAGGCTCTCGCATTGCCTGAATCTCAAATAAGGTAAAAGCAGTCCACGCCCTATTCGGGTGTGAACACTACTTTAACCTACTATCCTGAGATTCATTTTAAATTTGCGAGATTTAAGCGAATGGGATAATACGTCTTAACGTTCAATCAATATGTCTGAAAATCTTTGTTCTCTGTTTCTTACTACTTGTTTTAATGGTTGTACATTGCAAAACTAAGAAACATTTTTTAGAATTGAAAGAATCTTATCAGAAAATATGACCGGACTGCTTTAATATTTACTAATGAATACTCATTTCAATACACCTGTGATGATATTTATTCATATAGTTGATGCATTTTTTGAATAGTTGCTCCAATTTGAATTCTGAACCATTGAGGCTTCAAGACTTCTACAAAATCTCCATGTGATAAGATGGCTTGGCAGAAATCATAAGTAGGGCGCAATCTATAATTAAAAATGGAATAGTTGCTGTGTGTTTCACTTTCTTTTTGAGAATGGTGCAACGGGAGAGAACGGAAGTATTTGCATTGATTTCCATATACTTTTATGCTGATTTTTTCTACGTCATATTCTTCATCAACAATAACCCCGAAGCTATTATCGAAGTAGACTTTAGGGTTAAAAGTTTGAGGATACTCGAACGGTAAGTCTGTTTGTTCCATTTCGAGTATCCGATCAAGAGAGTAGATCAATACTTTGTCATAATACGGACTTCTTGCTGCCACATACCAACGTTGTTTGAAGGTCTTTATACAATAAGGTTCAATTTGAAATGTACATGATTTATCCTGCCAATGGCCTTGGTATGTTATTTCCAACGTTATATGATTATCAATAGCTTCAATGATTGGTATCAGATACTGTTCTCCTGAAGGATATTCTTCCAGTAGTATTTTATCTCTTAATTTATGGTTTTCGTTAAGGACTGTATTGACTGCAAATATATTTAACAGCCATTTTCTGAGTCCTTCTTTTTTAAGTTCTTCGGTGTTTTCTATATAATAATTGCATCCGTTGTGTCTATCGCATTCTATGTTAATGTCGAATAGTTCTTCAATGGCTTTCCGGTGATTGTGAAAAGTTCTATTTGGGATTTTCTCTCCGTTACTCATTTCACACCGCAGCCATTTACGGTTAATTTCATCTAATGTTATTGTTCCAGCCCGATAGATTGTATCTACTAACCAGAGATATTTATTAAAAAGATCTTTTGCCATAAAGAAATTAGTCTATCCGTTTTATATTAACGTTGCAAAGATCAGAATACTATGTGCCAAAACAAGGCACAATCTATATTTATTTCTTTTTCCACTCCTGATAGGAAATCAGCAGCCCCACTACTTCCGAGTAGTTCTGCCGTCCGCTTTCTATCTTATTCCCTTTCAGATAAAGATCGTATATCCAATCCTGCACAGCACCGACCACAGGGCTATACTTGGCAGCCCAATACGCCTGGTTATTCTTAGCCAATTCGATAATTTCCGGTCGGATGCGTTTAAACAGTCGGGTGTATTCTTCTTCCGGTAGTAATCTTTGCGCATTTCCCAATACATGTCCCAATATAGAAAAATATCCGGAAAAACGGATTCCCATCGCTTCTGAACGGGTGCAAACCTGATAAGCATAGAAATTAGCTTCCGCTTCGCTGGTGATACCTAATAAATGGGCTAGTTCGTGAGCATAAGTGGCCGGATAATTAACGGGAAGCAAATCTCCGTTGAGTGTAAACTCGCAGAAGAAAGGCCCCATGCTACCCGTTACCCCTACCATCGAAATGAAGGGAGTGAATAACATTGTTTTTACTCTCGGATGCTCGTGTGGAGGGCGATGTACGCCCAGACTATCACTTAACTGATGATAGATTCGCACAGTTTCCTCTCGTATCAAATCTTGATTGATACTATTGACAGGAGTATACGAGCGGTTCAGTTGAGTAATATAATCATCTACGAATTCTTGGAAAATCTCGGGAGTATAGGCGGTATACGGGATTTCTGTTCGTTGATAGAAATTTTTCTGCGAGTAGTTCAGGCCCCATGCCAGATAGAACCATACATAAATCCATAATAAGTATTCCCCGTCGCGCAATAAGATTTTCTTCCAAGGCAACTGCTTGCGGAGACGGGCATAAAAGGGATAAACAATCACGCCTGTGATGCTAAGGAAAATAAATAAATCCCCTATGGCAAAAGGAAATAAACCGGAAAAAAACGACAGGACGTAGGAGATAAGGGGATAGATTGTTTGAGAATAGATCGTTGCCAGAGCAGGAATCCATTGCGTTAGCCACACCAGGATTAATAATGCTCCTAAGGCTAAATATCTTACATTTGGCTTATTTTTCATCATTTGTATAAAATCAGTCAACAAAAATATGCATTTAATAAACGTTGCGCGAAAAAATACCTCTATATTTGCAAAAAATCTGTTAACAGTGACTTTGTGTACCTGCGTAATCAGAGAAAGTTATTCAACATAAACCGGATAAGATGGCTACATCAGAAGAAATAGAAAAGTATTGCAGGAATTGCGTGTCACGTGATTTTGTGAACGGAAAAGGACTCGTTTGTAAACGTACCGGAGAACTTCCCGCTTTTGAAGAAGAATGTGACAGTTTTGAGCAAGATAAGGAACTGGAAAGATTAGCGCCTCCCAAGCCGGAAGACTTTCCGGTATCCATGACAGAAGAGGAAATGCTTGCCGAAGAGAACCTGCCCAAAGGAGTATTGTGTGCAGTTGTCGCATGCATCGTTGGTGCGGTGGCATGGGGGCTGATCTCCGTTTCTACAGGTCGTCAGATTGGGTTTATGCCCATTGCTATCGGATTCATGGTAGGTTTTGCGATGCGGCAGGGCAAGGGAATACGTCCCATTTTTGGAATTATCGGTGCGGCATTATCTCTGGTTAGTTGCATCTTAGGTGATTTCTTGTCTATTATCGGATATATCTCCCAAGATTATGAAATGGGTTATTTTCAAGTCCTGGCAGGTGTAGACTATGGAGAGATATTCTCTATTCTGTTGAAAAATGTAATGTCGATGACTGCCCTGTTCTACGGATTCGCTCTTTATGAGGGATATAAATTCTCTTTCCGTGCACAGAAACACCCCGAGGGTGGTAAGATTTGAATTTAAATTATTAATTTTGCACCCGTTATTTTTAGAATATACATTATCATATACATAAAACAATATGGAATTAGCAAGTAAGTACAATCCCGCTGACGTGGAGGGAAAGTGGTACCAGTATTGGCTGGACCACAAATTATTCAGTTCAAAACCCGATGGCCGTGAACCTTACACCATCGTCATCCCGCCCCCGAACGTCACCGGTGTGTTACACATGGGACACATGCTTAATAATACCATCCAGGATATTTTAGTTCGTCGTGCCCGTATGGAAGGCAAGAATGCTTGCTGGGTGCCGGGAACTGACCACGCTTCTATTGCTACCGAAGCTAAAGTTGTAAACAAACTCGCTTCTCAAGGTATCAAGAAAACCGATCTATCTCGTGACGAATTCTTGAAACATGCCTGGGAATGGACAGACGAGCACGGTGGTATTATCCTGAAACAACTCCGTAAACTCGGCGCATCCTGCGACTGGGATCGTACTGCTTTCACTATGGATGAGAAACGTAGCGAAAGTGTAATCAAGGTATTTGTCGATCTGTTCGATAAAGGATTGATCTACCGGGGCGTCCGCATGGTAAACTGGGACCCGAAAGCCTTGACTGCCCTTTCTGACGAAGAAGTAATCTACAAGGAAGAACACGGAAAACTGTATTACCTTCGCTATAAAGTAGAAGGTGATCCGGAAGGTCGCTACGCGGTTGTTGCAACAACCCGTCCTGAAACAATTATGGGTGATACGGCTATGTGTATCAATCCGAACGACCCGAAGAACGAATGGCTGAAAGGAAAGAAAGTGATCGTTCCGCTGGTAAACCGTGTCATTCCTGTGATTGAGGATGATTATGTAGACATCGAATTCGGTACGGGTTGTCTGAAAGTAACCCCGGCCCATGATGTAAACGACTATATGCTGGGTGAAAAATACAACTTGCCTAGTATCGATATTTTCAATGACAACGGTACATTGAGCGAAGCTGCCGGTATGTATATCGGTATGGACCGTTTCGATGTTCGTAAACAAATAGAGAAAGACCTCGAAGCTGCCGGATTGCTCGAAAAAATAGAAGCCTATACAAATAAGGTAGGATATTCGGAACGTACCAACGTTGTGATCGAACCGAAATTGTCTATGCAATGGTTCCTCAAGATGCAACATTTTGCAGATATGGCATTGCCTCCGGTAATGAACGACGATCTGAAATTCTACCCTGCCAAATACAAGAATACTTACCGTCACTGGATGGAAAACATCAAAGACTGGTGTATCAGCCGTCAGTTGTGGTGGGGACATCGTATTCCTGCATACTTCCTGCCGGAAGGTGGTTATGTAGTAGCCGCTACTCCCGAGGAAGCTCTGGCAAAAGCAAAAGAAAAGACGGGTAATGCCGCCCTGACAATGGAAGACCTTCGTCAGGATGAAGATTGCCTGGACACTTGGTTCTCTTCCTGGTTGTGGCCTATCTCTTTGTTCGACGGAATCAACAACCCGGGCAACGAAGAAATCAAATACTACTATCCGACAAGCGACCTTGTGACAGGACCGGACATTATCTTCTTCTGGGTAGCCCGTATGATTATGGCAGGCTACGAATACGAGGGACAGATGCCGTTTAAGAACGTATACTTCACAGGAATCGTTCGTGATAAACAGGGACGTAAGATGTCTAAATCGCTCGGTAACTCTCCCGATCCATTGGAGCTGATCGAAAAGTATGGTGCCGACGGTGTGCGTATGGGTATGATGCTTTCAGCTCCCGCCGGAAACGATATTCTTTTCGACGACGCCCTTTGCGAACAGGGACGTAACTTCTGCAACAAGATATGGAATGCTTTCCGTCTGATTAAAGGATGGACTAATGGCAAAGGTTCCATTCCAGTTCCACCCGAGGCTCATCTGGCTGTTCAATGGTTCGACCAGAGACTGGATGCAGCTGCGGTTGAAGTTGCCGATTTGTTCTCTAAATATCGTTTGAGCGAAGCATTGATGTTGGTTTACAAACTGTTCTGGGATGAGTTCTCTTCCTGGTTGCTGGAAATTGTGAAACCTGCTTATGGACAGCCCATTAATGGCTTTATTTATAGTATGGTGCTTAGTTCTTTCGAACGTCTGCTTGAGTTGCTTCATCCTTTCATGCCGTTTATCACAGAAGAACTGTGGCAACAACTGCGTGAGCGCGAACCGGGTGCAAGTTTGATGGTTACTCTCATGAGGGAGCCTCTTGAGGTAAACGAGAAATTCCTGCAAGAATTTGAATTGGCTAAGGAAATTATCAGCAATGTTCGCAGCATTCGTTTACAAAAGAATATTGCTTTGAAGGAACAACTCGAATTGCAGGTTGTGGATAGTCATCCGGTAGAAAAAATGAATCCGGTGATTATCAAGATGTGTAACCTGTCTGCTGTAACAGTGGTGGAAAGCAAATCGGAAGGTGCTGCTTCTTTCATGATAGGAACAACAGAATTTGCGGTACCATTGGGTAATATGATTGACGTGGAAGCGGAAATTGCCCGTATGGAAGCAGAACTGAAGCATAAAGAAGGATTCTTGCAAGGCGTAATGAAGAAGCTTAGCAATGAAAAATTCGTCAACAATGCTCCGGCGGCTGTTCTCGAACTGGAACGCAAGAAACAGACCGATGCTGAAAGTATTATTAATTCTTTGAAAGAAAGCATTGCTGCTTTAAAGAAAGCGTAACTCTCTGATAGCTAAATTTCAATAATATAAGGCATCTCGATTAATTTTGAGATGTCTTTTTTTTGCGAAATGGAAATAAATACTACCTTTGCCGTAGCTATTATCGAACATCACAAATGAAGCAAGTACTCCGAACCATCTCATTCTTAAGCATATTCCTTTTTATAGAAGGATTCTTATTATCTGTGTCAGCCCGAACTGAAACCGCAAATAAAGAAGTACTGGTTTTAAACTCCATTAATTTTAACTTGCCTTGGGCTAAAAACTTTTATTGGTGCATACACGATGCTCTTCAAAAGCAGGGTATATCTGTCAAAGCGGAATCCCTTTCCGTACCAGCTTTGGCTAATAAGATGGAAGCAGATGCCGTAGTCACCCATTTGCGTGAGAAATACCCGGTAGCTCCCGCTGCCATCGTCCTGATTGGAGATCCGGGATGGATTGTCTGCCGTGAACTGTTTGATGACGTATGGAAAGACGTTCCGGTAATAGTGACAAATGCCCGCGACCGCCTGCCTGCTTCTCTCGACGTTTTGCTGTCTCATGCTCCACTAACAGAAACCAATAGTGTCCCCGGTGAAGAATGGAGAAGAGGCTATAATCTGACACTTTTGAAGCAGCATTATTATGTGAAGGAAACAGTAGAACTGATTTATAAACTAATACCGGATATGCAACGTCTGGCATTTATTTCAGACGACAGATATATTAGTGAAGAAACCCGTAGAGATGTAAAGGAAGCCGTCGAAGAGAATTTTCCGGATTTACGTTTGGATCTGCTTTCTACCACTCAATTATCGACAGAAATGTTGCTGGATACCCTGCATAGTTATAAACCTAATACAGGGATTATTTACTATTCCTGGTTTGAGTCCCATAATGAAAATGATAACAACTACCTTTTCGATCACATACAGGAAATTATAACCAATTTTACTCCCTCACCTCTGTTTTTGCTATCTCCCGAAAATTTGTCGAACAATACTTTCGCAGGAGGGTATTATGTATCGACGGAGTCTTTTTGCGATTCTTTGCTGGAAATCCTGAATCGCATATTGAATGGAGAACAAGCCCGCAATATCCCGGGTGGAGTGGGAGGGGAAGGAAATTCCTATCTTTGTTATCCTGTATTAAAGTCTTATAATATTCCGTCAAGTCGCTATCCCGACGATGCTGTATATATTGATAAACCTCAAACTTTTTTTCAGCAACACTATGTTAAGATTATTGCTAGTTCTGTTTTTCTATTACTTTTGATAGCTGCTATTGTCTATTATATTCGTATTCTTCGGAAAGCGTATAGCCGTTTGAGTGAAGCGGTGGAGAAAGCGGAGCAGGCTAATCAATTGAAATCTGCCTTTTTGGCGAACATGAGCCATGAAATACGTACTCCTTTGAACGCAATCGTGGGCTTTTCAAATATGCTTCCCCATACAGAAGATCCTGTCGAAATGCGCGAGTACGCAGATATCATCGAAACAAATACCGACTTGTTGCTCCAATTAATTAATGATATTCTGGATTTGTCGAAGATTGAAGCCGGAACATTTGATTTCTATCCTTCCTCGATCGATGTTAATCAGACAATGGAGGAAATCGAACAAAGTATGCGGTTACGTTTGAAAAACAGTGATGTTACCCTTGCATTTACCGAACGCTTGCCGGGTTGTCTTTTTTATATTGATAAGAATCGACTGATACAATTGCTTGCCAACTTTGTCAATAACGCTATCAAATTTACTCAAACAGGCACTATCTGTATGGGGTATCGTATGACAGATACCGATACTATTTATTTTTATGTATCAGATACCGGCTGTGGTATGTCAAACGAACAGTGTGAACATGTTTTCGAACGATTCGTAAAATATAACCCATTCATTCAAGGTACCGGCTTAGGACTTTCCATCTGTCGTACGATTGTTGAGCGTCTCGGGGGAAAAATAGGAGTAGATTCAGAAGAAGGTAAAGGATCTACTTTCTGGTTTACACTTCCTTATAGAAAGAGATGAAGTTAGTTAATAGATAAGTTACTGTCTCCTTATTGCAAACTTCCTTTTCCTTACTGCCAAAGTTGTTTTTGTCTAAGAGAAATCTATAAACGGAAGCTTTGTTTTTATAAATGAAACTTGCGTTTATAAAAATGAAGGTTGCATTTATATAATTGGAACTTTCGTTTATAGTTTGTTTCAGGTCAAAGGGAACTTTAGCCTTAGAGGAACGTAAGTTTATCTTTAATACAACGCAAGTTATCTATTAATACTTTAGCTGACAGGTAATAGCCAAATGAAATAATATTGGTGGTTACTTATATGTTTCGTCTCTCTAGGGAAATAAGAGAGGTAGTAGTAACGGGAGGTAATCTTTCAAATCCACGCGCAGTTGCTTTAACGCTTGTTGAATACGGTAATCTATTGTTTTGGGCGATACCCCCAGTGTTTCTGCAATCTCCTTGTAACTCATATCCCGGAATCGGTGCATCACAAAAGCTTCCCGATAACTTTCGCGCAATGCCGCGACAGCATCTTCAATCCGTTTCGCAAGTTCTTCAATCTGATAATAGTCCGTATCTTGCAGCATTTCCTGCATTTCTTCATAAAAGCGGGTATCCGCCCGTTGGGTGGCATCGATATGTGCAAGCTTGTTCAAAGCCCTGCGATACACCATCTTAAAAAGATAAGAATTAAGAGAGGACTCAATAACCAGTGTTTCCCGATTTTCCCAAATCCATAAAAGAGAATCCTCTACAATCTCTTCTGCATCTTCCAACTCGACAAACCGGTGACCATACGCGCACAGCATCGGATAATATCTCCGAAACAGTGTATCGAACGCTTTTTGATCTCCGCGTTGAACGGCTGATAATAGAAAATCATTGTCTGATTGATAAGTTCCTTTCATGTATTAGCTCCATAATTTAACTGCAAATATAGCTTTTTTAGATAGAAACAGAGATTTTTTGAAAAAAAATGGTTTTTAGTTTAGGAGTCTTCCTATTCTCCCTTGTCTTATAGTAAAAGGCAATAAAAGCAGATATGGATAAAACAGATAGAAATACGATAGAAGAACTGCTTCCCCGTTATTGTGAAGGGGTGGCAACGGAAGAAGAACGTCTGCAAGTTGAGATGTGGATGAGTGAATCGGACGAAAATCGACGGATGGCAAAACAGATACATGCTCTTTTTCTTGCCACGGATACAGTTAATGTTATGAAGAAAGTCGATACGGAGAAAGCATTGTTGAAGGTGAAAAGTAGAATGTCGGGTAACAGACACAAGGGAACGATGTGGTGGCAATGGGCACAACGTGCGGCAGCAATTTTGTTCATTCCACTTCTCGTTACATTGATGCTCCAATATTGGGGAGGAAACGAACAGGAATTGGCACAAATCATGGAAGTGAAAACAAATCCTGGGATGATGACCTCATTGACCCTGCCCGATGGTACGCTTGTTTATCTGAATTCGGAATCAACACTAAGTTATCCTTCACGTTTCGATAATGATACAAGAAATGTGACTTTACAGGGAGAAGCTTATTTTGAAGTGGCTAAGAATCCGGAAAAGAAATTTATAGTCTCCACTTCCCATCAATCACAAATAGAAGTACTGGGAACTCATTTTAATGTAGAGGCATACGAAAAAGAAGATCGGATTTCAGCAACATTGGTAGAAGGAAAGATCGGTTTTATTTATAAATCAAATGATGTCTCGAAAAAAGTGCTGATGGATCCGGGACAGAAATTGGTCTATGATTCAAAAGATAATAAGGTTCAGCTTTATTCCACTTCCGGAGAGTCGGAGATTGCCTGGAAAGAAGGTAAGATTATATTTAGAAACACTCCTTTGGAAGAAGGCCTGCGAATGTTGGAAAAGCGGTATAATGTGGAATTCATTATTAAAAATGATCGCTTGAAAGGAGACTCGTTTACGGGAACATTTACTAATCAACGTTTGGAACGTATTTTGGAATATTTTCGGCTTTCTTCTCAAATCCGCTGGCGTTATCTTGATTCGCCGGATATGAAGGATGAAAAGAGCAAAATAGAAATATACTGATTGATTAACCTTAAAACAAAAATGCAATGAAAGACAGAGCCCCTTAATTAAAAAACATACGGGATGATATTGGCGTATCTTCCCGTATGGAAATCGGTAAATCTTTTTGATGCTTGTTTGGCGACAAGCTTAGATAAACTTTTTATTAACTTTAAGTCATCACAAATTTATGCAAAATTATTTTAGCATCCAATTTTTATGGGTGGTAAAGTCGCTTTGGCGAGTTTCTAACAAAATCCCATTATCTATGAGACTTTTGATTTTATTCTTGGTATGCTCTATCGGGCTATGTTATGCGTCCGATAGTTATGCACAAAAAACTTTAATCAGTATTGATGTACACAATCAGCGGGTGGAGGATATTTTAAAAGAGATTGAAGAGCAGTCTGATTTTGATTTCTTTTTCAATAACAAACATGTGGATTTGAATCGCCGCGTATCTATATCAGTTGATAGAAGTAATATATTTAGTGTGCTTAAGGAAGTTTTTGCTGGCACTAATGTGCGATATTCAGTGCTAGACAAGAAGATTATACTGTCTGTTGAGGTACAGTCACCGCAACAGGAAAAGAAAATGATTGTATCTGGTATCATATCGGATGTACAGGGAGAGCCGGTAATAGGTGCCAGTATTCAGGAAAAAGGAGTAGTCGGGAAAGGTACAGTTTCCGATTTGGATGGAAAATTTAAGTTGACGGTTGCATCCGATGCCATATTGGTGATTTCATACATTGGCTTTCAGTCTCTTGAAGTAAAGGTGGGAAACCGTACAAACTTGTCAGTGGTATTGAAAGAAGATCATCAGTTGCTGGATGAGGTAGTCGTTATCGGTTATGGAACGATGGAGAAACGTGCAGTGACCAGTTCCATCACTTCCATATCATCCAAAGATTTAGTGACTGGAATGGGAGGCTCCACTATTGCGACAGCTTTAAAGGGTAAAATCTCCGGTATGAATGTTTCCGAGACTTCCAGTCCGAATGCTTCTGCCAGTTTCCAGCTGCGTGGAGTAGCGTCCATCAATGCTTCCTCTTCTCCTTTGATTGTGATAGACGGAATTCCCGGAGGTGATTTACGTTCTATCAGTCAGGAAGATATTCAGTCTATTGATGTTTTGAAAGATGCCTCTGCAGGTGCTATTTACGGAACAAGAGCAGCCGGTGGTGTCATCTTAGTGACTACCAAGAAAGCAAAAGAAGGTCCCATAACCTTATCATATACGGGCGAACTCTCTACCGAGCAAGTTTCCAGGAGACCGCAGGTCCTTGATCGTGATGCTTTCGTAAGGTTCGGAGTAGGAACAGATTTAGGTGCATCCACCGACTGGTACGGTGAACTTTTGAATGAAGGAGCACTCTCCCAACGCCATGTTGTCAACCTCTCGGGCGGCGGCCATACAGCTAAAATATATGCTACTATTATGGCACAGGATCAAAAAGGTATCGCAATTGGTGACAACCGTAAAGACTATTCGGGGCGCATCAATGCAAATTTTAACCTTCTCGATGATTTGCTGGAAATAGGCTTGCACACAGAATACCGGGAAGCACACCGGGATCAGCGGAGCAGTAGTTCCTATTTCGACATGGCATTGAAGATGAATCCGACGGAACATGTATATGACAGCACTAGTGAAACAGGATATAATGTATTGGTTGGTGGTAGTGAATATTACAATCCTTTAGCAGAAGTAATGTTGAAACAGGCAGATAATGTTGATAAATGGCTGAAGGCGGATGCGACGGTAAAGCTCAATTTGCCTGCCGGATTCTCGGCACAAGCCACTCTTGGCTGGGAAGATCGCCAGTATCAGCAGACACATTATACGTCCGCGTTACACAGAACCTCTTTAAATGGAAGTTATAAAGGAAGAGGATTTCATGCATATAGCAAAACAGTCAATGTCTCTTTTGAACCTACCATCAATTTCATGCGTGTTTTTGCAGATGACCATACGGTTAGTGCGGTAGCCGGATATAGTTATTGGGAAAATAACTCTGAAAACTTTAATATGACTAACTACGATTTTCCTGTGGATGGAGTAGGGGCTTGGGATATGGGGACAGGTAGCTGGCTTTCCGACGGAAAGGCGGCAATGTCTTCCCACAAATATCCCCGTGAACGTCTTATCTCATTCTTTGGCCGGGCGAATTATAGCTATAAAGACCGCTATATGCTTACAGGAAGTGTTCGCCACGAGGGCTCGTCAAAATTCGGAAAGAATCATCGTTGGGGAACATTTTGGGCAGTATCAGGCGGATGGCGTATATCCAATGAGGCATTTCTGCGTGACGTCAGTTTTCTCGATGACCTTAAAGTACGCGTTGGTTACGGTGTAACAGGAAATAATAATTTCTCTGCAGGAGCATCCACTGCCATGTATTCTTCCAATTCAATGTGGCCTTATAACGGTACATGGATCACCTCTTATGGACCGGCCCGTAACGTCAATTATGACTTGCACTGGGAAAAGAAAGCAGAGCTTAACATCGGCTTGGATTATGCATTTCTGAATAACCGTCTTTTTGGTAAGTTTGATATCTATAAGAGAAGAGTTTCCGGAATGCTATATAATATCAACGTTCCCAATCCTCCCGCTGTTTATGAAACAACTACCATGAATTACGGTAATCTTGAGAATACCGGATGGGAGTTCGAGATAGGAGGAGTACCCGTCAAAACCAGAAACTTTAATTGGACAACTACTATGCGCCTATCACACTCTTCCTCCAAAATTACCTCTTTGTGGGGCAATAATACCTATCAGGATCGCGTAGGATTTCCGTCACCGGGTACAAACGGATCAGCCGGTAGAATTGAGGCCGGAACAAAAATCGGCAGCTATTACATCTGGAAATATGCCGGTATCACAGACAATGGCAGGTGGCTTCTGTATGATAAGAATGACAATGTAATCCTTAGCGATAAAAAAACGTATGACGACAAACGATATATTGGCAATGCCATTCCTGCATTGATGGTATCATGGGATCATACCTTCACTTACAAAAATCTCTCTTTAGGCATCAACCTGCGTAGCTGGATCGATTTCGATGTGTTCAATACCATAAATATGTACTATGGACTTTCTGAAGTGGCAGGCCAGAATGTTCTTCGCAACGCATACATTGATAACCGGCACATCAAAGAAGTAAAGCAACTTTGCGATTACTGGCTTGAGGATGGTACATTCTTGAAGATTGATGCCATTAGCCTGGGGTATTCTCTTAACATGAAAAAATGGCAAAGGTATATAGATAAGATTGATCTTTACCTGACCGTCCGTAACGTTGCCTGTTTCACAAAATATTCAGGATTGAATCCGGAAGTGAATGTGAACGGTTTGGATCCCGGTTATGAATGGTTTAATAATATTTACCCTGAAACTCGTAGATATACCTTTGGTATGAAAATCCAATTCTAATAGTAAAGTACCTATAAACTAATATAATGATATGAGACGAAATATTCTAATTATAATCTCTTTCCTCACCCTTCTGGTGGCCTCCGGTTGTACTAATCTGGATGAGAAGTGGTATTCCGAAGTAACTCCGGATACTTATTTCACATCTAAGGAAACTGTCTACTCTTTTCTGGTACGCTCTTTCACGCACTGGCGTTGGTTTCACGGATTCGACCGTGCCATTCTTCAGGAATGTACAACAGACGAGATGTGTGTCACACAAAAAGGAATACATTACAATGATGTCCGATACGCCCAGCTGCAACATCATGACTGGACACCACTTCACCCCAACAACGAAGAAACATGGCGTGGAGTAGGTATGGGAGTAGCCATGGCTTTAGCCTGTAAAGAAGACTTAGCTGGTGTAGACTATGTTTCATTAGGTATGACGGAAGAACTGAAGGCAGATCATCAGATGCAGCTCCAGACATTAGTGGCCTATTTCTATTTGAGAGGACTTGATTTCTATGGCGGTATGCCTATTTACCGACGCTCTACCACAGAGGAATCTCCACGTTCCACAGCACGGGAAACCTTTAATTATGTGGAAGAACTCCTGCTTGCCGCCATCCCCAAACTAGAGAAAAAAACAGCAGATATGCTGGAAGAAGGTTACTTACGCCAGGGAACCGCGGCTGCTCTACTTGCTCAATTATATTTTAATGCAGAAGTCTATACAGGGGAGAGTCGCTTTGCTGAATGTGCACAAATTTGTCAGGATTTACTAGACGGTAAATACGGCTATTACGAGTTGGAAGAAGACTGGTTCGGTCCTTTCACCTTCGAAAATAACAAGTCGAAAGAAGTGATGTGGTCCGTTCAGTCGCAATATGCAAAAGGAACTCTGTTTCAGTGGCAGTTCGAACGTTATAATCATTATAATGCGAAGAACTATTTCGATCTTAGCGGCTATTCCTCTACGAACGGTATGCATCTCCAACCATCTCTGAAACCCAATGGTGATCCTTATACGGACAAACTCGGACGTCCTTTTGCCAAGTTTCATGCGAAAGACCTTCGTAAGAAATTGTATGTATATAAAGGAAATGGCAAATACGAAGGAATGTTTCTTTACGGAAAATTACAACGTATATCAAGAAGTGGAACAGAGGTGAAATGTACGGGACTGTATGAATACCCGGGTGAGGTTCTTGAATTTGTTGACCAGGTAGCACAATTTAAGAAAGTGAAAGACGGAGAATATTCTTCCGTAAATGAACTTCCTTCCAATATAAGTACCGGAGAAGAGAATTCGGGAATACGTTTGTGCAAACTGCCGGTGCCGGACAATACAGACAAGACACTTGCTTTTAATCCTGACTATCCGGTTCTTCGTTTTGCAGAAATCTATTATATGCTTGCCGAATGTAAATACAGAAGCGGATATAAGAAAGAAGCAGCCAATCTTTTCAACGAAGTGCGTAAACGCAACTTTGAGAATGAAGTAGACCCTGATCCGGTGACTGAAACGAATATTGACAAGTATCGGATTCTCGATGAGTGGATGGTCGAATTTCTTGGCGAGCAGCGTCGTCGTACCGATCTTCGTCGCTGGGGCTTATATACAACAGGCACCTGGTGGGATCACAAAGCTACTAATGACGATCATTATGAACTCTTTCCTATTCCGGAAAAGTCAATTTCCGTCAGCAACGTCTTGAGACAGAATCCGGGATATGGAGGCGGCAATGAAATGACGAAAGAGGAAGCCGGTATATACAGTGTTAAACAAATTGATTAATAGAACATTAAAGAATAAAACAATGAATAGTAAGATATTATTTCTAGGAGCCGTTATGATGCTGCCTACATTCGCTAGTTGCCAACAGGAAAAGCCTTTTCCGGATGATGCTGTAGATAAAGTGTATGAATACCTTCCGGAGTGGCAGGCTGGTTATTTGGACATTCATCAGATTAGCACGGGAAGAGGGAATGCAGCCTATCTTATTTTCCCGGACGGGACTACCATGTTGCTGGATGCAGGAGATTTGGGAGTACACACCGGTACCCAGGAGATTATGAAAGCAGTTCCTAATGACTCTAAACGGCCTGCTGAATGGATTGCCCAATATATAAAACATTTCTCATTGCCGTTGAAAAATAACGGTGCTATTGATTATGCCTTGCTCACTCACTTCGATACAGACCATATCGGACAAAATGGAAAACTGGCAATCGAAAAAGTAGGGCTGGACTACAAACTTACCGGAATAACTCATGTGGGTAATCTTCTGGATATTTCCACATTGATAGATCGTGGCTACCCTACATACGATTATCCGACAGCGGCTAAAGTTACGGGTGCCCATATCTCAAACTATAAATTATATGTTGCCGCTCGTGACCGGGAAGGTAAAAAGAATGAAGGGTTTGTGACAGGAAGTAACACACAAATCAAACTATTAAAAGCTCCGGGTTTCTATCCTACATTCGAAGTACGTAATATTGTGGGTAACGGTAAAATTTGGACAGGCAGCGGAACGACTTCCAAAGAGCTTGTGCCATCTACCGCTTCTTCGAGCGAACAGTTGAACGAGAACCGTTGCAGTTGCGGAATACGTATCACATACGGTAATTTCGATTACTTCTCGGGCGGAGATATCCTTGGAGTGGAAAAAGCGCCGGAATGGTTTGACATAGAAACACCTGTAGCTACATTGCTGGGCGAAACAGATGTGGTAGTGGCCAATCATCATGCATACTCTGACGCTATGTGTGATACCTACATTTCCCAAGTGAAAGCGCAAGCCTACGTGATTCCCGTGTGGGATTACTATCATCCTCAACCGGCTCCGCTAAGCCGGATGCTGTCTCAAAGCCTTTATGCCGGTGAACGGTCGGTTTTTGCCGCCGGTATGGTAGACAGTAACAGGAGCAGGCTGGGTGAAGACGGTTTGAAGATAAAACCCGCCGGACATGTTGTTACACGTGTTTATCCGGGAGGAGAGAAGTTTCAGATCTTTGTGTTGAATGATCGAAATGAAGCTTATGAGATACTATATAAAACAGGTGAAATTAAATCTAATAATTGATGAATATGAAAATTAAAGATTCAATAGCCTGGGCAGCTTTTGGGGCTGTGATGGCAATTATCATGTTTCCGTCATGCTCTGACGAAAATGAAGCCGGCATATTGGAAATAACAAATAATGAGATTATTCTTCAGGCTGAAGGTGCTCCGGTTCAGGTTGAAGTGAAATCCAATACCGAGTGGCGCATAGACTTTGCAGAATCAACCTGGTTTTCTACAGATATACGTGGAGCCCAGTCATCAAGAACTTATTTCACAGTGACTTATGATGAAAATATCAGTGATTCCGAACGTTTCTGTGATATTCGTGTGTTTACAAAAGATGGGAAGACTTCGGATGTAATCAAGATAAAACAACTATCCCGTTATCCATTTATAGTTCCTGCCAGTGATAATATGGAACTCTTTACCAAAGGAGGCGAATATAATATGGATATTTCGACCAATGTGCCTGAAACGGATATTGTGATTACGCCGACAGTGGAATGGGTGAAAGAGTATCGGATAAGTGACGGAAAACTTTATTTCAATACGGAAACAAATTCTCAATCACCCCGTACAGGAAGTATCGTATTGAGTTATGACGATCAATACCAACGTAAAGCCACGACTACAATCAACCTGTCGCAAGCATATTCTGAATATGCGAATGCAGAACTTGTCAGCTATCCAACCGTTTATGGTTATCCTGTCGGTGGAATTACTAACAATGTATATATTGAAGGAACGATCGTTGCCACTGGTACATCGAAAAACTTCCCGAACAATCGTTATGTCATTCAGAATGAGACCGGGGAGACAGTGGTATTTGAATCAGAGTCTCTGATTACATTTGCGCAATTTGCCAAAGTCTCATTGTGTTTGAAAGATGGAACGATAAAGGAAGAATCAGAGGGCAGCTTTACCTACAGACTGATTAGCGGTATCACTGCCGCCCATGTAATCAGTTCGGAACTTTCCACCTTCACGATTCCTGAAAAAACAATCGCAGAACTAACGGATAATATGGTATTCAGCCTTGTGACCTTAAAAGATGTCGAGATTGCCTCTCCGGTAGGCGCATTTACTAATTTCAAGACTACCGATCCGGGAGCTGCCGACCGTAAGGCGAATAAAAATTATTGGGTGGAGAAATTCCCGGCATACTACAGATACTATCCAACCTGCATCAGAGATAAAAACGGCTCTAATACATATATGCTTACTTCGCTCGATGCTCCTTATGCGCATGAGACACTTCCTAAAGGTTCAGGAACCATCACCGGAATCGTAGCGAAAGTCAAGCTTACCAATTTTGACATCTCCGAAAGCCGGTTGTGTATTCTTCCGCTTCATAGAGAGGACATCAATATCGGTGATATGAACGAGATCACTTCGGTGCTCGTGGAGTGGGATTGTAATGTGCCCGATTGGAAAGAAATAGGTGCTTCTACATTTACGGAGTATCATCCGACAGGCGGAGAAGCATCGCAGTCAAATGCTATTCTTAATAAAGACGGGAATAAGCATTTCCAGCAAACCTATGCAGATTACATATTAGGTTTCCAGGATGATTTCCGGGGAGATATGAATCTTAATACCACAGATGGATATTATGGGCGTATGCGAGGAGGAGCCTTCAATAGTAGGCCATGGTCTACAAGTTCCTATTTCTATGTAGATAAAATATCGACAGTAGGGATTTCTACCTCACTTTCTCTTCAGGTTGAAATGAATTCAAGTTGGGGAGGTGGGCCTGTGGCCGTGGTTGAATATGCTTATTCGATGAGTGGTGAATGGGTGAAAGTAGATAATTCTGAATTCACAATCTTGGGACAGTTTGACAGAACTGCTGCAGGAGGGCAGACAGAGAAAAATATTCCGGGTTATAAGGTCTATGATTTTAAACTGCCGGATGCTTTATTGAACCGCGATAATATCTGTATCAGATTGCGACCTGTTCGACTCCCGTCCGGCGTATCGAGCTTCATGCCGCTTCGACTTGCTAATATCTCGATCAAATATAATAAATAATCAATAGGGAAGTATCTATAAAAATAATCGGAAGCAACAGGAAATACCCTGTTTGCTTCCGATTCTCTTTATATAATGCTTTCGGATATTTATATTAATCCTGAACGAACTCTATCCTAAAAATGCTGTATTTTATTTTTCCAACAACTCTTTTAAGAACTCGTCCAATTCCTTATCCAACCCTTTCAGCAATTCATCGTTCACCAGGATCGTATCATCGTCCACCAGTAACAATTCTGCTATGGTCTCTTTCTCTTCATCCACCAAAACGAAAGAGTAAGGCTTCAGGATAGTCACCTTGTCGAAGTCTCCAGCATCTTTCATTCTGCAAAGAATGTTGCGTAGAGAAGGTTCCACACTTTCAAGGAAATCATCCCCTTCATACGTAGCCCATTCTTCGATCATGATGTTCGCCAGTTCTTCATCATCATCATTGTAAATATTAAGTTGTCCCGATGTCTGGTCCGGTTGGAGATGGATATCGGTTACAACTGTTTGTTCACAGTTACATGTATATTTAGCGACTGCCTTTTGGATAGCCGATTCGATAATGGATAGTGATTGTTGGCTTAGTTTCATGGGTTCCTTCTTTTTATAAGTTCAAAGGTATAAAAAAAATAAGATTTGATACACAATTTCCTTAAAAATCATCATTAAATCGGCTCATTTGTAATTTTAACTTAGGTAATTGAGCGTTTCTCTCCTTCAATTCGGCTAAATACAAGGACGTAAGATAATAATTCGGCACATCGTCAATGCTGGCCTGAACACTATCTGTGATATTCTTTTTATCAATTTTCTTGGCTAGTTGCTGTGCTTTTTCCGCCCATTCTTCCGCTTTGGCGAGACTATCTTTCATTTCATAATAAACAGCTATGTTGAGAGCTGCCCGCATCTTCTTCTTTTGGTTCTTGGTACCTTCGAAAGCCTGGTTCCAAAGTTCGTATGCGTCGTCCCATGAATTTTCGCGTACATAGATGGCAGCATCACGCATGGGAACCGAACCTCCGGTATACAGATACCGTGTTCCTTTTTTCCACATGGGGACGAGATATTTCACCGGAACTGTCCCTGCAAATACCGCCGCTTCCTCCAGCATTTGTTTGTCGCGAATCATACGGGTGGCAGCTTCTACGGCAGTACCTCCAAACTCTTCCCAAAAGATGCTATCATTAGGATGGAGCGTAGTCATCGGCCGGCTACGTTCGGGAAGATACACTTTCACCGTGGGATATACTTTTACGTCTACTGCTCCTTGAAAACAGTTGAACTCATTCAGAAAACGGACAGATTTAGTTGCTTTGAGTTGCAGATTTTCCAGTGCAATGATAAAATCCACTCCCAAACTAGAGGCTAACTGACGGACTTCTTCCTGGCTCAACGTACTTTCGCGGGCCAGTTTATCATTTGCCCGCAAAGCAGAGTCACAGATGACTACTTCTTCAAAGTAATTCTGATGTGCGATTTCTTCAGCCAGTGATTCGGTGGCAATCTTGGGATCTCCGTTGGCGTATGCAGTTGCACGACTTACGAGCGGTGTACCTTCTTTGATCTTTTCACTTGTTGTTATTAGTTTGTTATCCGGAGTGTTGCTGGTGTTATTCACGATAGCTACTTTCCGGAGTTGCGGAGGAAAGCTCAAGTCGGCAGGTTGCAGATAATCAATGGAAATCTGTTCCAAACTCTGACAACTGCCCAGTGTCAGCAGGAAGATAGTGACGAAAGCCAGTGAATAAGATTTTGCCATAGTTTTGTTCTATTTAGTAATTTGAACAAAAGTACAATTTTGGAGGAATAAAAGAAAGTCTCAAACAGTTTTTAACCGTTTGAGACTTTCTTTTGTGTATTGAAACTTGAGATTATACCTTAATGTTAAAAATTAAATAAGGCTTTTGAGCGAAGCTGATTCAAAAATGAGCACAAAGAAATAGAAACTCCTACTTACCCAACTTTTAACTCTCAACTCTCAACTCTCCCTTCTCAACTTCTTAAAGGTTTTTACCGTGACAGTTCTTATACTTCTTGCCGCTTCCGCATGGGCAAGGATCGTTACGTCCTACAGTCTTTTCTGCACGGATGGGTTCACGTTTCTGCTGTTCACGAGTATCCTGGCTGGCAGCAGCCTGCTGGTTCGGATCACTCAAGTCCTGCTTGTTTTCGCGATACTTGCTCATATCCTGACGTTGTTCAGGAGCGGCCTGGCGTACTTCCACACGACGGGCAGCCTGTTCGTCCGGAGCTTCCTGTACAGGAATTTGTCCGCGCATCAAGATAGATATAGTCTGATTGTTGATCTTGTTCACCATGGCGTCGAACAAAGTCACAGATTCCAGTTTATAAATCAATAGCGGGTCTTTCTGTTCGTAACTTGCGTTCTGTACGGAATGTTTCAGTTCGTCCAGTTCGCGGAGGTTTTCTTTCCATGCTTCGTCGATAACGTGGAGCAGGATTGATTTCTCGAACGATTTCACCACTTCTTTAGATTCCGATTCGTAAGCCGCTTTCAGGTTACAAGAGATATTATACATTCGTTTACCGTCTGTAATAGGAATCAGGATGTTTTCGTACATGTGTCCCTGATTTTCATATACCTGTTTGATAACCGGATTAGCGATCTGTGCCAGACGTTCAGTTTTGCGTTTGAAGTTATCCATCGCAATGTTGAAAGTCTTTTCGGCCAACTTTTCTTTCTTCTCGTTACGGAATTCTTCTTCAGTGAACGGAGTTTCCATCGCCAATGTCTGAAGCAGTTCCATTTGGCAGCCTTCATAATCATTGTTTTCGATAGCATTGGCACAACGGTCCCAAATCATGTTCACGATGTCCATACCGATACGTTCACCCATCAAAGCGTGGCGGCGTTTGGTGTAAACCACTGTACGCTGCTTGTTCATCACGTCGTCATATTCCAACAGACGTTTACGAATACCGAAGTTGTTTTCTTCCACCTTCTTCTGGGCACGTTCGATAGAGTTGGAAATCATCTTGTGCTCGATCATTTCGCCTTCCTGGAAACCAAGTTTGTCCATTACGCTGGCAATACGGTCAGAAGAGAACAGACGCATCAAATCGTCTTCCAGTGATACGAAGAATACAGAAGAACCCGGGTCACCCTGACGTCCTGCACGACCACGCAACTGGCGGTCTACACGACGGGATTCGTGACGTTCCGTACCGATGATGGCCAAACCGCCCGCAGCCTTCACTTCCGGACTTAACTTGATGTCGGTACCACGACCAGCCATATTGGTAGCAATGGTTACTGTTCCGCTCAAACCGGCAGTAGCAACGATGTCCGCTTCTTTCTGGTGTAGTTTGGCGTTCAATACCTTGTGTTCAATCTTACGCATGGTAAGCATCTTACTCAACATTTCGGAGATTTCTACCGAAGTAGTACCCACCAATACCGGACGTCCTGCCTGAACCAATTTTTCGATTTCCTCGATAACAGCTTTATACTTTTCGCGTTTCGTCTTGTAAACGCGGTCGTTCATATCCTTTCTTGCAATCGGACGGTTGGTCGGGATCACGACTACGTCCAATTTGTAGATATCCCAAAGTTCGCCTGCTTCCGTTTCAGCAGTACCGGTCATACCAGACAGTTTGTGATACATACGGAAGTAGTTCTGCAAAGTAATCGTTGCAAAGGTCTGCGTAGCAGCTTCCACTTTCACACGTTCCTTGGCTTCGATAGCCTGGTGCAATCCGTCAGAGTAGCGACGACCTTCCATGATACGGCCTGTCTGCTCGTCTACAATCTTCACCTGTCCGTCGATCACTACATATTCATCATCTTTCTCGAACATGGTGTAAGCTTTCAACAATTGATTGATGGTGTGTACACGTTCCGATTTGATGGCATAGTTTGTCAGAAGTTCATCTTTCTTTTCAAGCAGTTGTTCGTTAGTCAGATGTTGGTTTTCCAGTTCCGAAAGTTGTCCGGCGATGTCCGGAAGAACGAACAATGTCGGGTCTTCAGAGTTACCGGTAATCAGGTCTACCCCCTTGTCTGTCAGGTCTACACTATTCAGTTTCTCGTCGATTACGAAATACAGCGGATCAGTAACTTCATGCATGCGCTTGTTGTTCTGTTCCATGTAGATTTCTTCCGTCTTGAGCATACCTGCCTTGATACCCTGTTCACTAAGGAACTTAATCAAAGCCTTGTTTTTCGGCAATGCCTTGTGGCTGCGGTATAAAGCGAGGAATCCTTCTTCCACCTCTTTCTTATCGTTGGATGCGATCAGTTTCTTAGCTTCGGAGAGATATTTGGTAGCCAATACTTTCTGTGCTTCTACCAGACGTTCTACTAACGGACGGAGTTGCTCGAACAATTGGTCGTCGCCTTTCGGTACAGGACCGGAGATAATCAACGGAGTACGGGCGTCGTCAATCAATACCGAGTCGACCTCATCGACGATGGCATAGTTGTGCTGACGTTGTACAAGGTCTTTCGGGCTGATAGCCATGTTGTCACGCAGGTAGTCGAAACCGAATTCGTTGTTCGTACCGAACGTGATGTCTGCCAGGTATGCCTGACGGCGTGCGTCGGAGTTCGGTTGATGGCGGTCGATACAATCCACGCTCAAGCCGTGGAACATATAAAGAGGTCCCATCCATTCGGAGTCACGTTTGGCGAGGTAATCATTCACGGTAACCACGTGCACACCGTTTCCGGTCAGTGCGTTGAGGAATACCGGGAGGGTAGCCACCAATGTTTTACCTTCACCGGTTGCCATTTCCGCAATCTTACCTTTGTGCAGAACGACACCACCAAAGAGCTGTACATCGTAGTGAACCATGTTCCATACCGTATCGTTACCACCGGCTATCCAGTGATTCTGATAGATGGCTTTGTCACCTTCGATGCGTACAAAATCTTTCGTTGCAGCCAGTTGGCGGTCAAAATCCGTAGCGGTAACAACGATTTCTTCATTTTCTGTGAAACGTTTGGCAGTGGCCTTCACGATAGAAAAAGCAACGGGCAGTACTTCGTCCAGTGCTTTTTCATATTTCTCCAGAATTTCTTTTTCTGTCTTATCGATTTGTGCGAAGACTTCTTCGCGGTCTTCCAGTTCCAGTGTCTCGATGCTTGCCTTCAACTCTTCCACTTTCGCACGTTCGGCGGTAGCCGATTCATGGATATATTTTTTGAGTTCTTCCGTTTTGGCACGGAGGGCGTCGTTGTCTAGTTTCTCAACCTCCGGGTAGGCAGCTTTGATCTTTTCCACCCAGGGCTTGATTTCTTTCATGTCTCGTGTGGATTTGTTTCCGAAAATCGAGCTTAAAAATTCATTAAATCCCATGTTATATTATTTAGTTTATTATTTATCTTTATTTGCACTACAGATTCCACATTTTCACCACAGATTCCACAGATTTACACAGATTTTTTCATATAGAACACGGATCTTTCTTTTTAATCTGTGTGAATCTGTGGGATTTGTGGCGAATAATCTCCGCAAAGTTACATTAAAATGCTGATTTATTTATGTTTTGCTCCCTGTTTTTGTGAGTAAATTTTTACCGTAGGTCGGTAATAGGAGCAGAAGTACAGGCATTGGGAGCCCGGATGCGCATGAAATGTGCCAGTGTGGGCGCAATATGTTCAATGGTTACAGGTGTCTGGATAATGGCCGGTTTTACGGAATGTCCCATGAAAATCAGCGGTGAAGGGATATAAGAATGACGTACCACTTTGTTTTCGCCGCCGTTCTCGTTGACGATGGTCCATCCGGGAAGGACGTCGATTACGAGGTCGCCCGAACGTTTACGGTGGTAGCCGTTGCGTATTTTATGAATTTCCGGTGTCCATGAACCCAGCAACAGCCGGTTGGCTGAATATGCTTCGTTCACTCCGCTGAACTGCATCAGGAATTCTGCAGACTTTTGTTGGATCTCTGCCAGATTCAGTTCCTTCTTTTCCAGCAATTTATGATTCAGATAAATCTGCTGGTTGTGGTGAGCTTCCACATACTTTCCTTCGCCATACGTAGCCATCAGGTACATATTCAATAGGGCGGCACAACGGTTGAGATAAAACTCTCCGCCGGGAATCTTGTACAATCCCGAGTCAGCCGATTCGCTGTCCGTATATCCGGTGGAAGTGACGAAAATAAGCACGTTTTGTAGTCCTACTTTCTTGTCGAGTGCTTCGAGCAGGTTTTCGATGCTGCGGTCGAGACGCACGTAGGTGTCTTGTATTTCCATGGCACATTCCTGTACGGATTTATGTGCGTAGTTTCCTGCATAATAAGTGAGTGCCAATAAGTCAGTAATGTCATCCATGCCGATGGAGCTTTTGTTCAATGCCTCTTCGGCAAGTGCGTTCACTTCGTCATTCACAAAAGGGCTGGCGATGAAGCGTCTGTACTTATTGTTACGGTCGTCATCAAATTTATATTTGAAGAGTATATCCCGCCAATCTGGCAGAAAAGTGTACATGCCACGGGGGAATACCGGTTCCCATGTCATACCCGCAATACGGAAATCAATCGCCTGCCGGTCATTGTATTGGCTTGCCCACCACGGAAATTCTCCATAATAGGTCGTTCCGCTCCATTTTCCGGTGTTGGGATTGAGCCAGAAAGCACCGTTTCCGGCATGTCCGGCTGCGAAAAGCGCGGCATCGCAATCGGGGGCGATGGCATATACGAGTCCTTTGCCTTGAGTAGCTATTTTAAGCTCGTCGGCAATGGTGGAAGTCAGTAATTTGGTGGGTGCGGCCGTTTGGTCGGTGTAATATCCCATGAATTCGGTATCGTCCGTACTGTTGACGGGGCGAAGGGTAGAGGCGTCCATCCATCGTTGGGAGATGATTCCGTTCATGGAAGGCGTCGTGCCGCTGTAAATGGCTGCGATGGCAGAAGCACGGTCTACGCCGCAGAAGGTATATTCGGCGTTATGGAACACTCTTCCCTCTTTCCAAAGACGTTTGAAGCCTTTCTCGCCGTAGAGTGACGAAAACGCTTCCAGATAGTCCGTACGCAGTTGGTCGATAGTCAGCCCTACCACTAATTTAGGGGCGGAAGGCAGTGACTGGGCTTGTAGCCCGGTAAAAGTCAGTACGGTGATGAGGGAAGTTAGTAGTCCTTTCATTATTTCTTTTTAGATGTCACAATCAGATTGCTTGCTGAACGTATCAGCAAAACGAGTGCCAAAGGTACAACAGCAAAGTCAAATCTTTGCGGAATTACAGGAAAAAGCACTATAAAAAGTGTTAAAACGACCAGATTCAAGGTCAAGTACCAGCATTTCTTCCCTTTTCGGACACAATATACGATGTAGGGAAGGAAAAGAAGTTGTCCCGGATGGAAAACCAATAACAGGAAATTGGAGCTGACTGCCGGGTGTTGGGAGAAGAGGGCGAGGAAGGCGAGGACGCATCCCACGATACCTGCCATGCCAAAAAGAACAAGGTCGATCCCCCATAATCCGGTTTTCCGGCGGATGCCATAGATCGTGGCGGCGGCTGTCAGTATAAATAAGAGCAACGAGCATTGGAGAGGAGTGGGCATCCAGCCGCTTTCATCCGGTTCGGGAGTGACGTCGATTATCAGCTCGTTGATCTTGACAAGCGGACGGGAATAGGTATCTGTGGAAATCTGTGCGCCGTCGAAAGCATCCATCAGATAGAAGGGGGCAAACATCATTTGCCGTTGTGTGATGGGTTGGTCGGCTTCGCTTCCGATGCAGAGGTCGATGCCGAAACGCGCCCACGGATGTCCTTTGCAATATTGATGTACGATGTCGCGGAAAGTGCGCGAACCATCCTGCGGTTCCGTCGGATAAACCACCTTTCCTGCAATGCTTTCTTCTATCTTGTCCCGGGGACGGGTGGCGCAATTGTCGTAAAAGAAATTATAACGGTACACCCGGTTTTCCGGGCGATAATTTTCTTGTAATAACTGGATTAGTTTTGTTTTCTCTTCATCAGTCAGGTTCAGTGTTTGCTGCCACACGCTGCGTCCGTAGAATGCGTATTCAGCCGCAAAATGCTCATAATCCGTCACTCCCAGTTGGTAATCGGTTTCTCCGAGCGAGAAGCGGAAGATGAAGTTAGGAGTGTTGAAACTGAATAATCCGTAATTGAACACAACGTCAATCCCTTGTGACGGGTTTTCATAGCGGATGGCAGTGTGTCCGAACAGGGAATATATTTCTTCTCCGGGAGCGCAAGTCAACAAGCTCAAGCGGATGGAGTCGTTGCTGTTGGCAGGTGCTTGTCCGGCGGACGGAAGCAGTAGGAAGAAGGAGAGGATTGTATATAAGAAAAACCGTTTCATTAGCAGGCTCGTTTTATTTTGGTGGCAAATATAGGAAGAATTGTTGGATTCGGGAAAACGGTGGTTCTGTTTTATCGGAATAGAGTCTCTATTTCATACAAACAGAGGCTCTATATGGCTTAAACAGAGGCTCTGTTTCCCTCAAATAGAGCCTCTATTTTGGGGCTAAAAAATCGAACAGCCAAACGAACACCCCCTGAAGGTGGCTCAACTGCTTGTCTGTCATGCGTTTGCAACGCTCGAAAAAAAGTAGGCGAACCACCAACCGAACATATATAAATACTAAAATATAATAATCTATATAATATAGTTCGCTCAACACACTTTTTCTGTGTTTTGTGAATGAAAAAATGAAGATGATTCAGGAAATTTGCCTTTAGATGAGATAAAACGGAGCCTCTGTTTGGGGGAAATAATGTTTCTGTTGGAACGGAAAATTGATTACAAAATGCTAGGACGCTTTGTGGAACGCTGTTTTTCTCTTGTAATCTATTGCTTATTAGTTGTTTATGATGTAATGAAAAAGGACTGCCGAACGCAAAGTGGAATACATAATAAACAATAAAAGATAATTGATCTATTTAAAAATAGATAGTTCGATTTTTTTGTTTGGGGGGATTTCTAAAATGAAAAAAGAAGATAATTCCTCTTCTATGCTTCAACTTTTCTTTTTTTACTTTACCTTTGCGCCCGCTAAAGAACCAAAAGATTTGAATTTAATAATCGACATAGGAAATACAAAGGCAAAGATTGCTTTCTTCGACGGCGGAGAAATCGTGGATGTAGTAGCTGAATCCAATCAGTCTCTAGGTTGCTTGAAAGCTCTTTGTTACCAATATCCGGTTGAACAGGGGATCGTGGCTACTGTCATTGATCTAAACGAAAAGGTATTAGCTGATTTGGCCGCTTTGCCGTTTCCTTTGCTCTGGCTCAATCATCAGACTCCGCTTCCGGTTGTCAACCTGTACGAAACTCCCGAAACATTGGGATATGATCGTATGGCTGCCGTAGTGGGTGCTAATGAGCAGTTTCCTCATCGGGATATATTGGTGATTGATGCGGGAACTTGCATTACTTACGAGTTTATCGACTCAAAAGGCCAGTATCATGGCGGTAATATTTCTCCCGGTATGCAGATGCGTTTCAAGGCATTGCATCAGTTTACAGGACGTTTGCCTCTGGTGGACACCAACGGGCGCAAACTCCCGATGGGACGGGACACCGAAACGGCTATACGCGCCGGAGTGATGAAAGGGATGGAATACGAAATTTCAGGTTATATTGAGTCTATGAAGCATAAATATCCTGAACTTTTGGTTTTTTTAACGGGCGGAGATGATTTTTCTTTTGATAGCAGCGTAAAAAGTATCATCTTTGCAGATAGATTTTTAGTGTTGAAAGGATTAAATAGAATTTTAAACTATAATAATGGTAGGATTTAAACACACACTTTGTGCGCTTTTGCTCACGATGGTTACCGGAATGGCAATCGCTCAAAATAATACAAACTCTCCTTATACACGATATGGCTATGGCGACTTGTCCGATCAGAGTTTCGGGAATAGCAAGGCGATGGGGGGAATTGCTTTTGGACTTCGGGATGGAGCACAGATCAATCCGCTGAATCCTGCTTCGTATACAGCCATTGACTCGTTGACGTTTATTTTTGAAGGAGGCGTTAGTCTGCAAAATATGAATATTAGTGGTGGCGGTGTGAAACTGAACGCTAAAAACTCTAGCTTCGACTATCTGGCTATGCAATTTCGTTTGCATCCGAGGATAGCGATGAGTATCGGATTGTTGCCGTTCTCCAATGTGGGATATTCTGTATCGGAAAGCAATGAGGCTACAGAAACTTCACCGTATAGCACGAAAAGCCTTACTGGTGAGGGAGGTTTACATCAACTGTATGTTGGTGCGGGTGTAAAAGTCTTGAAAAACCTGTCTGTTGGTGTGAATGCTTCTTATTTTTGGGGAGACATAACCCGCTCGTTGACGCAGCTTTATCCGAATACCGCTTCTGCTTATTCTTACATTAGGCAGAATGCTGTGTCAGTGTCGGATTATAAATTGGATTTTGGATTGCAATATACGCAAGAATTTAACAAAAAACATTCAGCCACTATCGGAGCAGTATATTCTCCGAAGCATAAACTGAATAATGATTATACAGTAACGACGCAAGCTAGCTCAACTGTCAGTCAGGATTGGGATGCTACACTTGAAGTGCCTAATACTTTTGGCGTCGGCTTTACATATAACTATGACAAACGTTTGACTGTCGGTCTGGATTATAGTTTGCAGCAATGGTCAAAAACAAAGTTTGGCGTAAATACATCGGATGATGCTGTACGTGAAGATTTTGATGAAACATACACGTATTGCGACCGTCATAAAATATCAGTGGGTGCGGAATATATTCCCAATTTGATTGGACGTTCCTATTTATCCCACATCAAATATCGTTTGGGAGCTTATTATACGACTCCGTATTATAAGATTGGCGGTAAAGACGCAGCCCGCGAATATGGCGTAACTGCCGGTTTCGGTCTGCCTGTGCCTCGTTCCCGTTCCATCCTTAGCATCAGCGGACAGTTTGTTCGTGTAAGTGGACAGGAATCGACCTTTGTAAACGAAAATATCTTCCGCGTTAGCATCGGATTGACGTTCAACGAACGTTGGTTCTTCAAGCGCAGAGTAGAGTAATTGAGATGAATGTAAGAAGAGAAAGAATAGACGACTATAATAATAACAACTAAAATTTAGATACAATGAAAATTAAAACGCTTGTGGCTATGTTGTTCCTTTCGGCAGGGGCAACCACTGTGGTAGCACAGGATGCGACTAACTGTAACTCGAACAGTAGTATCTCGCATGAAGCTGTGCGTGCAGGTAACTTTAAAGATGCGTATACTCCTTGGAAAGCTGTGTTGGAAAACTGCCCGACGCTTCGTTTCTATACATTTACTGACGGATATAAAATTCTGAAAGGCTTGATGGGACAAATCAAGGATAGGAATAATCCGGAATATCAGAAATATTTTGATGAGCTGATGAATACGCATGATTTGCGTATCAAATACACAGATGAGTTCTTGGCTAAAGGTACAAAAGTGTCTTCTGCTGATGAAGCTCTGGGTATCAAAGCAGTAGATTACATCGCTTTCGCTCCGAAAATTGATGTTAATCAGGCTTATCAATGGTTGAGCCAGTCGGTAAATGCAGTAAAAGCTGAATCTGCTGCCGCTACTATCTTCTATTTCCTGCAAATGTCTTTGGATAAACTGAAAACAGATCCTAACCATAAGGAACAATTCATTCAGGATTATCTGGCTGCTTCTGAATATGCTGATGCTGCTATTGCTGCTGAAACGAACGAAGCAAAGAAGAAAAACTTGCAAGGTATCAAAGATAATCTGGTTGCTTTGTTTGTAAACAGCGGAACGGCTGATTGCGAATCACTGCAAAACATCTATGGACCGAAAGTAGAAGCTAACCAAACAGACCTGGCTTACTTGAAGAAAGTAATCGACATCATGAAAATGATGAGATGTACGGAAAGCGAAGCTTATCAACAGGCTGCTTTCTATGTGTACAAAATAGAACCTAGTGCAGATGCCGCTACCGGATGTGCTTACCAGGCATTTAAGAAAGGTGACATCGACGGTGCTGTCAAATTCTTCGACGAAGCCATTGGATTGGAAACTGACAACGTGAAGAAAGCTGAAAAAGCATACGCTGCCGCAGCAGTATTGGCTTCTGCTAAAAAACTGTCTCAAGCAAGAGCATATTGCCAGAAAGCTATCGGGTTCAACGAAAACTATGGTGCTCCATATATCCTGATTGCCAATCTGTATGCAATGAGTCCTAACTGGAGCGACGAGTCAGCTTTGAACAAGTGTACTTACTTTGCAGTAATCGACAAACTGCAACGTGCAAAACAAGTAGATCCGAGCGTAGCTGAAGAAGCTAACAGCTTGATCGGTAGATATTCTGGTCATACTCCACAAGCTAAAGACCTGTTTATGTTAGGTTACAAGCAAGGCGACCGCATCACTATCGGCGGTTGGATAGGAGAGACTACAACGATTAGATAACCGTATGTTGCGAAAACGAAGAAACCGTTTGTTGCATAAAAGCATGAGCATAACAATCACCTTCGGGGTGGTTGTTATGCTTCTTTTATTATCTTCCTGTGGCGGAAAACAGAAAGCTATGGGAGAGGCTATCACAGAACGTGATTCTCTTCCGGTGATGACCACATTGGGAGTTACTACCCTTATTTCCGATTCCGGAGTGACACGTTATAGGGTGAACACGGAAGAGTGGATGATGTACGACCGTAAAAAGCCTTCGTATTGGGCGTTTGAAAAAGGTGTGTATATGGAGCAGTTCGACTCTATCTTTAATGTAGAAGCCAGTATTAAGGCAGATACTGCCTATTATTATGACAAAGAAAGGCTTTGGAAGCTGATAGGGAATGTGGATATACAGAACCGCAAAGGAGAGCGTTTTAATACCGAACTGCTCTACTGGAATGAGGCCACTCAAAAAGTGTATTCCGACAAGTTTATACGTATCCAGCAACCGGACAGAATTATCACAGGACACGGCTTCGACTCGAACCAGCAAATGACTATATATACCATTCGTAATATTGAAGGTATTTTCTATGTGGACGAGGAAGCGAGTAGCGGTCCGCCCCAACCGGAAACAAAAGCACTGCCGGATTCAGTGAATAAAGATACTGCGAAATAGGCGAAGTCATATCATTGTACCGTACCTCGTAAATCGTCTGATCGTAAATCAAAACTTATGAATATTTATATCTCTCTAATTATCACCATGGTCTTTTCCGCTTTCTTTTCAGGAGTGGAGATTGCCTTTGTGTCGGTAGACAAACTGCGTTTTGAGATGGAACGCAAGGGGGGAATTACGTCCCGCATCCTTTCTATCTTCTTCAAGAACCCGAATGAATTTATCTCTACCATGCTGGTGGGGAATAATATCGCACTGGTCATCTATGGTATCCTGATGGCACAGATTATCGGCGACAATCTGCTGGCGGGATTCATTGACAATCATTTCCTGATGGTGTTGGCGCAGACCGTTATTTCTACCCTGATTATCCTGGTGACCGGAGAGTTTTTGCCGAAAACAATCTTCAAAATCAATCCCAATCTGGTCTTGAATGTTTTTGCCATTCCGCTTATTGTTTGTTATGTGGTTCTCTATCCCATCTCCAAATTAGCCTCCGGCTTGTCTTGTATCTTCCTTCGCCTCTTTGGAATGAAAGTTAATAAGGATGCGTCCGACAGAGCTTTTGGAAAAGTCGACCTGGACTATTTCGTACAAAGCAGCATTGATAATGCCGAAAATGAAGAAGAGTTGGACACGGAAGTGAAAATCTTCCAGAACGCCCTCGACTTCTCGAACATAAAAATCCGCGACTGCATCGTTCCCCGTACTGAAGTGGTGGCTGTCGATTTGACTACTTCGCTGGACGAGCTGAAAAGCCGCTTCATAGAATCCGGAATCTCCAAGATAATCGTGTATGACGGGAATATCGACAACGTAGTCGGTTATATCCATTCGTCGGAAATGTTCCGTGCCCCGAAAAACTGGCATGAGAATGTGAAACAAGTGCCGATTGTGCCCGAAACCATGTCCGCCCATAAACTGATGAAACTCTTCATGCAGCAAAAGAAAACGATTGCCGTAGTGGTGGATGAATTTGGCGGTACGTCCGGCATCGTGTCTCTGGAAGACCTCGTTGAAGAAATCTTTGGAGATATAGAAGACGAACACGATAACACTTCCTATATCAGCAAGCAGATCGACGAACGCGAGTATGTGTTGTCCGCCCGTCTGGAGATAGAAAAAGTCAATGAGACGTACGGACTCGACTTGCCCGAGTCGGATGATTATCTGACAGTAGGAGGGTTGATCCTGAACCAATATCAGAGCTTCCCGAAGTTGCATGAAGTGGTCCGGGTAGGACGTTATCAATTCAAGATAATTAAGGTCACAGCGACAAAAATAGAACTCGTGCGATTAAAAGTCTTGGAATAATGACGATAATCAAGAAATTTTTAGCCAATAAATAGATGCATATTAGCATTTTTTGTATCTTCGTGCGCTAAAACGACAAAAGAAAGAAATAATAATAAACATAAATCGTATTAATCAAAATGGCAACGTTACAAAACATTAGGTCGAAAGGACCTCTATTGGTGATTGTTATCGGCTTGGCGCTGTTTGCTTTCATTGCGGGTGACGCATGGAAGGTGATGCAGCCGCATCAGGCACATGACGTAGGTGAGGTGAACGGAGACGCTCTTTCCGCTCAAGAGTATCAGAATTTGGTAGAAGAATATACCGAAGTGGTGAAACTCATGCGTGGGGTGACCGCCTTGAATGACGAACAAACCAATCAGGTGCGCGATGAAGTATGGCGTTCCTACGTAAACAATAAACTGATCGAAAAAGAAGCAAAAGCACTGGGACTGACTGTTTCTGCTGCTGAAATCCAGGACATCCTGAAAGCAGGCGTTCATCCTTTGTTGAGACAAACTCCTTTCCAGAATCCGCAAACAGGAAACTTCGACAAGGATATGTTGAACAAGTTCCTTGTGGAATATGCCAAGATGAGCGAATCACAAATGCCGGCACAGTATGCTGAACAATACAATAACATGTATAAATACTGGTCTTTCATTCAGAAAACACTGATCGAGAGCCGTCTGGCAGAAAAGTATCAGGCATTGGTATCTAAAGCTCTTCTTTCCAATCCGGTGGAAGCACAGGACGCTTTCGATGCAAGAGTGAACCAGTACAACGTGTTGATGGCTGGTATTCCTTACTCTTCTGTAGTGGACTCTACAATCGTAGTGAAAGAATCGGAACTGAAAGACTTGTATAACAAGAAGAAAGAACAATTCAAGCAATATCAGGAAACTCGTGACATCAAGTACATTGATGTACAAGTGACTGCAAGTGCTGAAGACAGAGCTGCTATCCAGAAAGAAGTGGACGAAGCTACTGAACAGTTGGCTACTACTACGGAAGATTATACTTCTTTCATCCGCTCGGTTGGCTCGGAAGCTCCTTATGTAGACTTATTCTATAACAAAACAGCTTTCCCGTCAGATGTAGTTGCCCGTTTGGACTCTGCTTCGGTAGGTACTATTTATGGTCCTTACTATAACGGTGCCGACAATACAATCAACTCTTTCAAAATTGTAGCTAAAGCTGCTGCTGCCGACTCTGTCGAATTCCGTCAGATTCAGGTATACGCAGAAGATGCTGTGAAGACAAAGACATTGGCTGATAGTATCTACAACGCGATCAAAGGTGGTGCTAACTTTGCTGATCTGGCAAAGAAATATGGTCAGACTGGTGATGCAAACTGGCTAACTTCTGCACAGTATGAAGGTGCACAGATAGACGGTGATAACCTGAAATTCATCTCTGCTATCAACAATGCAGGTGTGAACGAACTGGTGAACTTGCCGATGGGACAAGCAAACGTAATTCTTCAGGTAACGAACAAGAAATCTGTAAAAGACAAATATAAAGTAGCTGTTATCAAACGTGAAGTAGAGTTCAGCAAAGAAACTTATAACCGTGCTTATAATGATTTCAGCCAGTTTATCGCAGCTAATCCTAGTGTAGAAAAGATGGTAGCTAACGCTGAAGAAGCCGGCTACAGACTGCTCGACAGAATGGATTTGAGCAGCTCTGAACACAATATCGGTGGTGTAAGAGGTACAAAAGAAGCGTTGAGATGGACATTTGATAAAGCAAAACCGGGTGATGTTTCCGGCTTGTACGAATGTGGCGAAAGCGATCACATGATGGTAGTAGGTCTGGTAGGCATTAAGCCGGAGGGATATCGTCCGTTGAAAGCAGTACAGGATCAGTTGAGAGCTGAAATCGTAAAAGATAAGAAAGCTGAAAAGATTATGGCTGACATGAAAGCTGCCAATGCAACTTCATTCAACCAGTACAAAGAGATGACTAATGCAGTCAGCGACTCTTTGAAGATGGTTACTTTTGCAGCTCCTGCATACGTATCAGCATTGCGCAGCAGCGAACCGCTGGTAGGTGCTTATGCTTCTGCAGCTGAAGTAAATCAGTTGAGCGCTCCTATCAAAGGTAATGCCGGAGTATTTGTATTGCAGGTATACGGCAAGGACAAACTGAACGAAACATTCGACGCAAAAGCAGAAGAAGCTACGCTGACTAACATGCACGCACGTTTTGCCAGCCGTCTGATGAATGATTTGTATCTGAAAGCAAACGTAAAAGATACACGCTTCTTGTTCTTCTAAACAAGTAGCAAGTAATAGATAGTAGGCACGGATTACACGGATTTACGCGGTTTAAACTTTTGAGGGAACCGCGAACCCCGTGTAATCCGTGCCTTTTTTGTGCTCGTTTTTTTTGTTTATGGCCTTTGTTATCTGATTAAATTTCCATATCTTGCCAATCTTTATCAATTGGCTTTGCGAAATACTTCATTAACTAATACAAATCTATATTATGACTAAACAACTAGCCCAGTATTCAGTTCCCGCTGAAAATTCACGTGTTATCCGTGTATTCCTTTCGTCAACGTTCAGAGACATGGAAATGGAACGTTCTGCATTAGTCAAACTCTTTAAGGGTTTGCAAGTAAAGGCTGCCAGTCGTGGTGCCACCATTTCATTGGTTGATTTGCGTTGGGGGATCACAGAAGAAGATGCGAAAAGCGGCAAGGTTGTTGAAATATGCCTGAAAGAGATCGTTAACTCCCGGCCTTTCTTCATAGGTATGGTAGGCGACCGCTATGGATGGTGTCCCAGTTATGAAGATTTATCTCAAACTCTCAATGACAGCTTGGAATATCGTTGGATAGAAGATGACTTGAATCACCATTTGAGTGTGACGGAAATTGAAATGCAGTTTGGTGTACTGCGCAATCCCAATCCGTTACATGCCTATTTTTATATAAAACAGTCGGCAGATGATGAACTGTCTTGCCCTGAAGAGGAGTCTCTTAAATTGAAACGTCTGAAAGAGAGTATTTTGCAACAGGATCGTTATCCTGTGCAAGAGTATGATTCGCCCGATCAGTTGTGTAACCTTGTGGAAGCTGCTTTCACGGAATTGCTTGAACGGGAGTTTCCGGATGTATTGACCGTTGAAGATAATCAAGCATTGCAAGAACAACTGACGCGCAATGAACTCTTATTCAATTATCACCCAATACCTGAAGCAGATCAGGCGTTTGCTGATTTTTTGGCGGCGGATGAACAGCGGTGTCTGGTGGTAACGGGCGGTTGCGGTCTTGGCAAGAGCGCTTTGTTGGCTCATTGGAGCGATTTGGTGAACAATGATATGCCGATGATTCCTATCTATCATCGCTTGGATAGTACTACATTGTCTTCTTATCCGGAAACGCTGGCGAGAATGTTAGCTTCCAAATGCCAGAACGCACTCAAGCATCAATCTTTGGGTGAAGAAAATTTGTTCGCGGCGGAAGTTTCAAAAGAACTGGACTCGACCCAAAGCACTGCCAAATCCATCATGGACGCCGTGAAAAACTCGGTTTTGATGGGAGATGCTGGCTTGAACACTTTTTCAGGGAACACACTTCGAAACCTCAAGGAGATTGAAGAAGATTTAAATTCTATCCAAAAGTTCAGTCAGTTGTGGAGTGCGCTGGGTGCATCAAGATATCCTATCATTCTGTTGATTGATGACATCAGTTATCTGAATCCTACTGAAGCATCCCTGTTTTCTTTATTTGCATCTATTCCCCCGAACGTGAAAGTCGTGTTGAGCTTTTCTGCGTCATCCACTGCCTACCTGCCCTTTGTGCAGAATGGCTATGCTCATTTCCAGTTGAATGGCTTTTCGCAGGCGGATGCCAAGTCGTTCTCAAAGCAATATTTGTCTACTTACTCCAAGGCTTTGTCCACACAACAGGAAGATATTCTTGCTTCGTGGGTGCTGGTTAAACAACCGCGCTGTTTAAGTGTATTGCTCAACGAGCTGGTTTCGTTCGGTCAGTACGATGCTCTCAATGAATATATGAGTGGATATTGCCGGCTCAATGAGGTTGGGCAATTCTATGACAGTGTGTTACGGCGTTTGTCGGCTGATTATGGTTTCGAAGAGATTGGAAGAACGCTTCTGATGCTTTCACTTACTTTAGAAGGATTTACCGAAGATGAAGTGAAGAGTATGGCAGACATTAATCAGATACTTTGGTCGCAGTTGAGAGTGGAAATGAGCAGCTGGCTCACCAACAAAGGAGGGCGATATTGCATTGGTGACACACAAATGGTAGAGGCGATCGAACGCTATTTCGCTCAAGATGACGAATGTATAGATGATAGTCGCCATGAAATTATTTCCGCTTTGCTGGATGAGGAAGAGATCCTTTCTCATCCGTTGACTTTTGCCGATTATAACTATCGCATGAAACAGTTCTGCTACCATGATTCGTATCGCTATAAAGTGGAGATTACCTATCAATGCTATAAGATGCAAGAATGGGATATATTGAAGGATTGGATTTGTGATGTGGAGATTTTCGAGATTCTGTATCGCACGAATCGTTCTCTGTTGGAAGATAGCTGGAAGGCGATCATGAACGACAATCCTGAAGTTACGCCTGAAGTCTATGCCGAATTGGACTTTGATGAGATCGATTCTTTTTTAATTCCTGTCATTGCTAATGATATGGCTACTTTCTTGAGCAGTTCTTTCCATCTGACGAAGGCGGCAGCTGCTGTGAGTGAGAAGAGTATGGAAGGTGCTGCCATGCCACTCATTGCCAAGTCGGTATTGAAGATGAATGAGGGATGCCGCTATGCCCGTAATGAAGAGTACGAAACGGCATGCGACTGTTTCTTGAAAGCATTGGTGATGCAGGAAAACATTGTACCGACTCCGGAACTGGAGATTGCCAACACCTGCCGAAATCTAGCTCTGGCATATTACTACAATGAGCAATACAATGAAGCAGTGACCTATTTGAATAGGGCGCTTGATTATCATGCGGCTTCTGCTGACGAGAAGAGTCAGGCAGAAGTCATTGAACTTTCCGAATATCTGGCTTATTGTGATTACTATAAGGATGAGGAAGAGAGTGCTGCCGAGAAATTCCGGAAAGTAGCTGAAATGCACGAGTCATTGAATGGCAGACTGTCCGGTGGAGTGGCTAAATGTTTGCGTATGCAGGGTAAATGTCTTTATTATATCAAACGATACGATGAAGCATGGATGCTGATGAATCAGGCGTTGGACATTGCTATACAGATAGACAGCAAAAAACAGATCGTCGCTTGTCATAAACAGTTGTATTATCTATGCAGGGAATTCAAACGGATGATGAATGAACGTGGCGATGAGCAGGCGTCTACTTTATTTTTCCGTGAGTCTCTTCTGCATGAAATGTATTTCAGCGAAAAACCGCGTCTGGCGGAACTGACTGTCCGCTACGAGGCATTGAGATGTGATATTATGCAGCAGTATTACATGAATAAAAACTATGATAACGTGATTCGTATTGCGACGTCTTTGGATATTCACGATGATGCTGACCCTAATGCTTCCTGTCTGGTATATTATTACAAAGCACAGGCTTATGTGAAGTTGGAGAATTATCCAATGGCGAAAGAGGCTTTCTTCAGAGAACTTGAATTGCGAAAGAAGTATTTGGGATGGGAGGAAGAAGATACGATTCTGGCTTGTCAGAACTTAGGGGTTTTGCACAGCTTTTGTAATGAACGGGAAGAGGCGTTGGCTTGTTTCCGTGAGGCGTACGGTCATGAAGTGAAAAAGAATGGCGAGGATTCTGAAATGGCGCAAAAGCTACTTCAATATATCAGCGTGGTTGAATCATAACGGAGGCATACTTCCCTTTTTTGTTAACTTTTACATTCCTGCTATACGGAAATCGACTTTATTTCCTTACATTTGCAGATATAAACTATCAACAGAAAGAAGAATGTCTAAATATCCCCTTTTAGGAATGACTCTTGTAGAGCTTCAATCATTGACAAAAAGACTGGGTATGCCCGGCTTTGCTGCCAAGCAGATTGCATCCTGGCTTTACGAAAAGAAGGTAGCCTCGATTGATGATATGACTAATTTGTCATTGAAACACCGGGAGTTGCTCAAGCAGAACTATGAGGTGGGAGCGGAAGCTCCGGTAGATGAAATGCGCTCTGTAGATGGTACGGTGAAGTATCTTTATAAAGTGGGTGAGAACCATTTTGTAGAGTCGGTTTATATACCGGATGATGACCGGGCAACGTTGTGCGTGTCGTCACAAGTAGGTTGCAAGATGAACTGTAAGTTCTGTATGACCGGCAAACAGGGGTATACGGCTAACCTGACCGCCAGCCAGATCATGAACCAGATTCATTCGCTGCCGGAACGGGACAAACTGACTAATGTCGTAATGATGGGAATGGGCGAGCCGCTCGATAACCTGGATGAGGTATTGAAAGCATTGGAACTACTGACCGCTACCTACGGTTACGCATGGAGTCCGAAGCGTATCACGCTTTCTACTGTCGGGCTACGGAAAGGATTGCAGCGTTTTATCGAAGAAAATGACTGCCACCTTGCCATCAGCCTTCACTCTCCGCTGACCGTTCAGCGTGCTGAATTAATGCCGGCGGAAAAGGCGTTTTCAATCACCGAAATGGTGGAACTGTTAAAAAACTATGATTTTAGTAAACAACGTCGACTTTCGTTTGAATATATTGTTTTTAAAGGGCTCAATGATTCGCAGGTCTATGCCAAAGAGTTGCTGAAACTTCTTCGCGGGCTGGATTGCAGGGTGAATCTGATTCGTTTTCATGCCATACCGGGGGTAGACCTCGAGGGGGCGGATATGGATACGATGACCCGTTTTCGTGATTATCTGACGTCACACGGACTTTTCACCACTATCCGTTCATCCAGGGGCGAAGATATTTTTGCTGCTTGCGGTATGCTGTCGACAGCGAAACAGGAGAAAAATAATGAAAGTTAATATATAAAACCGAACATCATGAAAAAGTACTCTTTTATTTTATGCATCGCTTTGGTAGCCTTTGTCGTTGCATCTTGTGGTCTGAAAGGAAATCACACCTCTAGTGGTCGTGCTTACGAGCTTTTGGTTGTAGTAGATCACGGTGTTTGGGATCGTGCTGCCGGAAGGGCTTTACATGATGCGCTCGATGCTGATATGCCCGGTTTGCCGCAGTCGGAACCTTCTTTCCGGATTATGTATACTTCGCCGAAAGATTATGATTCTACGCTGAAGTTGATACGTAACATTATTATTGTAGATATACAGGATATATATACGAAAGCCTCGTTCAAATATGCGAAGGACGTGTATGCCAATCCGCAGATGATATTGACTATCCAGGCTCCGAACGAAGAAGAGTTTGAGAAGTTTGTGGAAGAGAACAAAAAGACGATTGTCGACTTCTTTACCCGTGCGGAAATGAATCGTCAGATTACGTTCCTGGAAGGGAAACACAGTAATTTCATTTCGCAGAAAGTGGACAGTTTGTTCGGATGCGACATCTGGGTGGATGCCGAACTGGCTAATTCAAAGACCGGGGATGATTTCTTCTGGGCTTCTACCAACACAGGTAGTGCCGACCGTAACTTTGTGATGTACTCTTATCCGTACACTGACAAGGATACGTTTACCAAAGAATATTTTGTGCACAAACGTGACTCCGTGATGAAAGCCAATATCCCCGGATTCAAGGAAGGCGTTTATATGTCGACCGATAGTTTGCTGACCGATGTCCGTCCGATCAATGTGCAGAACAGCTACACAATGGAAGCACGTGGTCTGTGGCGTATGAAGGGCGACTTTATGGGTGGTCCGTATGTATCTCATACTCGTCTGGACGAGAAGAACCAACGAATTATTACTGCAGAAATATTTGTTTATTCACCTGATAAAATGAAACGCAACCTGGTACGCCAGATGGAAGCATCTCTGTATACACTGAAACTTCCGAATGAAGTTCAGCAGAAGCAGATTCCATTGGGAGAAGCATCTAAGGAAGCGGAACAAACTAATAAATAAAAACATGGAAGATAACAAGATAAGGATAGGTATCACCCAAGGAGATATTAACGGGGTGGGCTATGAGGTGATTCTTAAGACATTTTCCGACCCTACGATGTTGGAACTATGTACTCCGATCATTTATGGCTCACCGAAAGTAGCGGCTTATCATCGCAAAGCGCTGGATATACAGGCCAATTTCAGCATTGTCAACTCTGCTACCGAAGCGGGGTACAACCGTTTGAGCGTGGTGAACTGTACGGATGATGAGGTGAAAGTGGAATTTTCCAAACCCGACCCCGAAGCCGGTAAAGCTGCGCTGGGGGCTTTGGAACGTGCCATCGAAGAATATCGCGAAGGGTTGATAGACGTTATCGTAACAGCTCCGATCAACAAACATACGATTCAGTCGGAAGAGTTCTCCTTCCCCGGACATACGGAATATATCGAAGAACGTCTGGGCAATGGTGATAAGTCATTGATGATTTTGATGAAGAATGACTTCCGGGTGGCTTTGGTGACTACACATATCCCTGTCAGGGAGATCGCGACTACGATTACCAAAGAACTGATTCAAGAGAAACTGATGATATTCCATCGTTGTCTGAAACAGGATTTCGGTATCGGCGCTCCGCGTATTGCGGTGCTCTCTCTCAATCCTCATGCCGGAGACGGTGGTTTGTTGGGAATGGAAGAGCAGGAAGTGATTATCCCTGCCATGAAAGAAATGGAAGAGAAAGGAATCCTTTGCTACGGTCCTTATGCGGCCGACGGCTTTATGGGTTCGGGCAATTATACTCATTTTGACGGTATCCTGGCGATGTATCACGATCAGGGACTGGCTCCGTTCAAGGCCTTGGCTATGGAAGACGGGGTGAACTATACGGCAGGCCTGCCGATAGTACGTACTTCTCCGGCTCATGGAACGGCATACGATATTGCAGGCAAGGGAGTGGCTTGTGAAGATTCTTTCCGTCAGGCAATCTATGTTGCCATCGACGTGTTCCGTAATCGTCAGCGGGAAAAAGTGGCTCGTGCCAATCCGTTGCGTAAACAGTATTACGAGAAACGTGACGATAGTGATAAACTGAAGCTGGATACAGTAGACGAAGATTAAAAACGAGTGATGACGAAAGCAGAGATACAACAAGTGAAACAGCGTTTCGGTATTATTGGAAATACTGAAGCATTGTCGCGCGCCATAGATGTTGCCATTCAGGTAGCTCCTACCGATTTGTCTGTGCTGATTACCGGAGAAAGTGGAGTCGGAAAAGAAAGTTTTCCGCAGATTATTCATCAATATAGCCGGAGGAAGCACGGACAGTATATTGCTGTCAACTGTGGCGCTATTCCGGAAGGTACGATTGATTCCGAACTGTTCGGACATGAGAAAGGTGCGTTTACCGGTGCGATTGGCGAACGGAAAGGGTACTTTGGCGAAGCTGACGGCGGTACTATTTTTCTTGATGAAGTAGGGGAGTTGCCGATGTCTACCCAGGCACGTTTGCTCCGTGTACTGGAGAGTGGCGAGTTTATGAAAGTAGGTTCGTCCAAAGTACAAAAAACGGATGTGCGTGTGGTGGCGGCTACCAACGTCAATCTTACACAAGCGATTGCAGAAGGACGTTTCCGTGAAGATTTATATTACCGGTTGAATACGGTGCCTATCCAGATACCGCCTTTGCGTGAACGTGGTGACGATGTACTTTTGTTGTTCCGTAAGTTTTCCGCAGACTTTGCAGAGAAATACCGGATGCCTGCTATTCAGTTGACGGAGGATGCGAAGAAAGAGTTGTTGGCTTACCCGTGGCCCGGAAACGTGCGTCAGTTGAAGAACATCACCGAGCAAATATCTATCATTGAAACCAATAGGGAGATCTCTGCTGCTATCTTGCAGAATTATCTTCCCGCACAAAATACGCAACGTCTTCCCGCGTTGATGGGAACGCGTGAGAGTAAAGGCTTTGAGAGCGAACGGGAGATTCTTTATTCTGTTCTGTTCGATATGCGCCAGGAAGTGGCGGAGCTGAAGAAGATGGTGCACAACCTGATGGCGGAACGTGCCGGACAGGTGGGGCAGGTAGGACAAATGGGAACGGTGGTTACTACTCCGGTAGTGACGGCGCATCAACCTTCGGTACCTGCTATCATTCACACCATGCAGCCTACGGTTTGCAAGGATGATGATGACATACAAGACACGGAAGAATATGTAGAAGAATCCCCTTTGTCACTGGACGAAGTGGAGAAAGAAATGATACGCAAGGCACTTGAGAGGCATCATGGAAAGCGGAAGAGTGCGGCCAAGGACTTGAATATTTCCGAGCGTACACTTTATAGAAAAATAAAAGAATATGAATTGGATTAAGAAAATAATACGCCCTTTGTTACTGTTCGGCTTGCCGTTGGTAGTCATTGCGTGCACTGTTTCCTATAAGTTTAACGGATCGTCTATCAATTATGATAAGGTAAAGACCATTTCGATAGCCGACTTCCCGATCAAGTCGGAGTATGTATATGCTCCGTTGGCAACCAAATTCAATGAGGACCTGAAAGATATCTTCATCCGGCAGACCCGTCTGCAACTGCTCAAGCCGAATCAGAATGCCGACTTGCAGATTGACGGAGAAATCACAGGTTACAATCAGTACAACCAGGCAGTATCTGCCGACGGTTATTCTTCGGAGACGAAGTTGACTATTACCGTCAATGTACGTTTTGTCAACAACACCAATCATGCCGAAGACTTTGAACAACAGTTTTCTGCGTTCCGTACCTACGACTCTAGCCAGTTGCTGACTGCCGTACAGGACGGATTGATTGCTGAAATGTCTAAAGAGATCACCGACCAAATTTTTAATGCAACTGTAGCAAACTGGTAATATAAATGACTTCTGTTAACTTTCAACAATGGATTCAGCATCCCGAGACGCTGAATAGGGATACTTTGTACGAACTGCGCAATCTTCTTGCGAGGTATCCGTATTTTCAGTCACTTCGTCTGCTGTATCTGAAGAATCTGTATATTCTCCATGATATTAGTTTCGGTGGAGAACTGCGGAAAGCAGTTCTTTACATTGCAGACAGACGGCAGTTGTTCCGGTTGATTGAAGGTGACCGCTATGATGTGCAGGCACGGAAAAAGGGAGTACCTCTCACGGAGGTACTGAAAGACGAACCGTCCGTAGACCGCACATTAGCATTGATCGACGCTTTCTTGTCCACAGTACCCGAAGAGGTGACTGCCCGGACCAGCTTCGACTATTCGATGGATTACACCTCTTATCTTTTGGAGGAGACTCCGGCCACGGAACAGTCGGCCGAAGAAACGCCCAAACTCAAAGGCTACGAACTGATTGACGACTTTATAGAAAAGAGCGAGAGCGACTCTCCCCTCTGCATGAAACCTTTAAGAGAAGAAATGCCATCTTCGCCAACCTCTTCGGACGAACCTACCGAAGAAGAAACGATGAAGGAAGAAGAGGAAGATGACAGCTGTTTTACGGAAACTTTGGCAAAAATCTATGTTAAACAGCAACGATATTCAAAAGCTCTTGAAATAATTAAAAAATTAAGCTTGAAATATCCAAAAAAAAATGCTTACTTTGCAGACCAAATCAGATTTTTGGAGAAATTGATTATTAACGCTAATTCAAAATAACTAAAAATGTACTTATTATTCGTTATCTTAATGGTTATTGCAGCCTTGTTGATGTGTTTCATCGTGCTGATTCAGAACTCAAAAGGAGGCGGACTTGCTTCTGGTTTCTCTTCATCTAACGCCATCATGGGCGTGCGCAAGACTACAGATTTTCTGGAAAAAGCAACATGGGGCTTAGCTATCTTCATGGTGGTAATGAGCATTGCTACTGCTTATGTAGTTCCTCGCTCTGCTGTTGCTAAAGACGCAGTGTTGGAACAGGCACAGAAAGAACAACAGACTAACCCGTATAACTTACCCGCAGGTACGGCTGCGCCGCAAACTGAAGCTCCTGCTACCAATGCACCTGCTACAGAAACTCCGGCACCGGCTACTGAAACTCCTGCTCCTGCAGCAGAGTAATTCACTCCGTCGTCAGGTAAGACTTTGGGGGTAAAACCATTAATGGGAAGGTGCAGACGGATGCTGCATTTCTTTGATATTTAAGTGCGGATTACGCAGATTACACGGATTTTCAATCTTCCGCGTGGTCAGTGTAATCCGCACTTAACTTTTTCTTGTAAAAACAATCTCTTTTTGATAGAAACAAACGAGATTTAACTACCTTTGTTGGTCGTATGAAGATTATTAACTACTATTTTTAAATATAACAATGACAGAACATTTGAAACAGAAATTGAATGACTCCGCCGTACTCCGATGGAGTGTTCTAGCATTGGTCGCATTTACTATGCTATGCGGCTATTTCCTCACCGACGTAATGTCTCCTCTAAAACCCATGCTTGAGAAAGAACTACTATGGGACAGTCTTGATTATGGTTTCTTCACAAGCGCTTACGGATGGTTTAATGTATTCCTGTTGATGCTGATCTTCGGTGGTATCATTTTGGATAAGATGGGGGTTCGTTTCACCGGAATGGGAGCTTGCTTATTGATGGTGTTTGGTTGTGGATTGAAATACTATGCGATTTCTACTACTTTTCCGGAAGGTGCCATGCTCTTCGGATTCAAAACACAGGTAACCCTGGCTGCATTGGGGTATGCTATCTTCGGTGTAGGTGTGGAAATTGCCGGTATCACAGTTTCCAAAATTATCGTGAAATGGTTCAAGGGTAAGGAAATGGCATTGGCTATGGGACTTGAAATGGCTACGGCACGTATCGGAACAACTCTGGCAATGGTGCTCACGGTTCCTTTGGCCGACTTTTTCGGATCTACGGATGAGAGTGGCACATTCCATACCAATATTCCTGCTCCGATTCTGTTTTGTCTGATTATGTTGTGCGTGGGTACGATTGCTTTCTTCCTTTATACTTTCTATGATAAGAAGTTGGATGCTTCTTTGGATGCAGAGGGATTGGAGCCGGAAGAGCCGTTCCGTATGAAAGATATTGTGTATATCATTACGAATAAGGGATTCTGGTTGATTGCATTACTATGTGTATTGTTCTACTCGGCTGTATTTCCCTTTATCAAGTATGCTGCCGACTTGATGGTGCAGAAGTATAATGTAGATCCGAAGTTGGCGGGAACGATTCCCGGATTGTTGCCGATTGGTGCGATTATCCTGACTCCGTTGTTCGGCTCGCTTTATGACCGTATCGGTAAGGGAGCTACGTTGATGATAATCGGATCAGTGATGCTTATTTTTGTGCATACGATGTTCGCTCTGCCTATACTGAATATATGGTGGTTTGCTACTATCATCATGATTATATTGGGATTTGCCTTCTCGTTGGTGCCTTCAGCTATGTGGCCGTCTGTTCCGAAGATTATTCCGGAAAAACAGTTGGGTACTGCATACGCATTGATTTTCTGGGTACAGAACTGGGGATTGATGGGTGTTCCTTTGTTGATCGGATGGGTGTTGAATACTTATTGCAAAGGTCCGGTAGTAGACGGTGCACAGACTTATGACTACACGTTGCCGATGGCTATTTTTGCTCTTTTTGGTGTACTTGCTCTGATTGTGGCTTTGATGTTGAAGGCAGAGAACAAGAAGAAGGGATACGGTCTGGAAGAGGCGAATATCCAAAAGTAACTAGGAAATTCAATACCTAAAGTAACAAAGGAATTTTGTATCAAGGTGTAAACAGAAGAGTATCAGTATGAATACTCTGAAATAAAAAATAAGAAGTATGGCTGCCAAAGAGAAAATCAACCTGTTAGAGGTCATTCCCTGTCGCAGTGAACATATTACAGCAGAAAGGGAAGGGGAGACAATTGTGCTCTCCTTTCCCCGTTTTAAATATCCGTGGATGCAACGCTTCCTTGTGCCGAAAGGAATGTCGAAAGAACTTCATGTGAAATTGGAAGAACACGGTACGGCTGTATGGGAACTGATAGATGGAAAACGCAATGTTCGTGAGATTATAGAAAAACTCGCAGACCACTTTCAAAATGAAGAGGGCTACGAGTCGCGTGTATCGGCTTATCTTTCTCAAATGCAGAAAGATGGATTTATAAAACTGGTGATACCAGTCGTATATAGGAACTTATTATTATTTATTTGATAAATACAGCCCAAAGTATGACGGCAATTGCTATCAGGACCCCCATGATAATAAGCGTTCCCCAAACAAAATAATTGCTGTCTTTCTCTTTCTTTTTCTCCGAGTCGTGGATGATACGTTCCATTTCTTCGGGGGTGGTGTTGGGTAGTGGATAAGGTTCGTTTGCACGGTTTAAATGCTTCAACTTATCGTTAGCACGTTCACGACGTAGGCGGGAAGCTTCCCGTCCCTCTTTTATTCGGCGTATCATGTCGAATGCATGTCCTTCACCAACCATATTCTTTGTTTTTTAGAAGTTCACTTCCTCATTTTTCTATTTCCCTTCTTCTCTGTCCACTTTGAGCAATCCTCCCGTATTCGGATCAAAATAAACTTTGATGGTAGAATTCTTGTTGAACAAAACCGGAGCCAGATATTCTATCACACCAAATTGAGTAATAGGAAGCTCACCTTCGTAAAGTTTCTTTTTACCGTCGGTCAGTGTAACCATAGCTTGTCCGGGGACGTTGTAGGCGATTCCATCCAAATCTTTCTTCTTCTTACCGTCTTCCTGTGGCATCTTGACCGATTTCAGGTCTTTCAGACTGATATAAAACGGAGTTCCTGCCAAATCATTGTTGGCAACTACACCTAACTTCTTCGAGAAGCGGAAAGCAACTTCATTGTTGAATTCCTTGTCAGGGGTAAGGCGGACAGTGAATGTTCTTTCTTCTTTGTTGCAGGTGCCGGAGAACATTTGCGTCATGGCTTCTTCCTGTGCATTCAGATTGTCGAGCATAATCTTAAGCTGTGCTCCGTCTGAAGGCATATTATCAGCCTGTCCGCGCAATAAGGCATTTTTGCTTTCGCGGATGTTATAGATCTCTTTAGCCACCAGCTCGGCCATCTTAGCGGTGGAACTAGCCATCAGAATCTCTTCGGTCAGGAATTCGCGAGGATTCGCTTTCTTTTGGAGGACTGCGGGGGCGGGAGCAGCTTTTTTGCCTGCACTGCTATTGCTGTAAGGAACATTGATCGTTTTCACAATGCCATCCTCTGTCAGTTCCATGAGCGGTGCTACTGTCTTATCCTTCAATTTTACGAAATACGTAGTTTCGCTGTTGGGCACACCTACGGATTTCACTTTTACGCTAGCCAGTTCCCAGTACTCTTCAGGGTCGGCGGAGACGTTGGTCAGTCGTAGGTAACGATCAGCATATTTGCTGAATTCTCCCGGAGTATAGTTGACTTTGTTGGCTTTTATTTCAAGTTCTATTTGGGTTTTGGGAAGACTGTAAACCACTCCATAGTCTTTTCCTCGGGTAACCCCTGTCAGTACTTCGGTTTGTGCATAGGCGGACGTTGTCATAAGTAGTCCTGCTGCTATAATCAACTTTTTCATATTCGGTTCTTTTTAACTGGTTTTGAAAACAAAGTTAATGAAGTTATTGAAAAAAGGGTAAGTTCTTAACTTTTATTCGCTTACAAGTCGCCATGCTGTCGGCAAACAGGTGATAATATCGCTTGCGATCATTCCGATCATTCCTTGCTTCTTTTGAGCGACATCGCCCGCCAATCCGTGAATGTAAGTGCCGATTTTAGCGGCTTCCTCGGTGGGGTAACCTTGGGCAAGCAGTGCCAGGATTACTCCGGTCAGTACGTCACCGCTACCTCCGGTTGCCATTCCCGGATTTCCGGTTGGGTTGAAGAAACATTTACCTTCGGGGGTGATGATGGCGGAGTAGGCTCCTTTTAAAATAATGTGAACATGGGCGGCACGGGCCAGTTCGCAAGCCTTCATCAGACGTTCGTAAGAGTCCTGGCATTTGCCGGTCAGACGTTCCAGTTCTTTCGGATGCGGGGTGAGGATGGAACCCTTCGGCAGGTGGGTAAGGGTATGGCGGTGGTTGGCAAGGATATTAAGTGCGTCGGCATCCACTACAACAGGAGTCTGGCAATGTTCCAGTTGCTCCAATAAAGCAGCTTCCGTTTCCTCGTTTCGTCCCAGTCCCGGACCGATGCCGACTGCTTGATAGTCGTCCGTGTCGGTAGGTACGGCAAAACAGGTTTCGTTGATGTCGGTTTCTACGATTGCTTCGGGTATGGAGGTCTGCAAGATGTCGTTGTTGCACATTGGTGCATGAACAGTCAGCAACCCTACTCCCGAACGGAGGCAGGCGCGGGCAGCGAGAACAGAGGCTCCTGCCATTCCTTTTGAACCGGCAATCAATAGTGCATGACCGAAGTTTCCCTTGTGGGCAAACTGTTTGCGTGGCTTGATGAGTGAACGGATTTGCTCTATTTCCAACATTTCGTAGTTCGTTTCCATCTCTTCAATACCGTCTTCGCTCAATTGGATATCCAACAATTCCCATTCTCCGACAAATTCTGTGTTTTCTGCGAAAAGAAAGGCGAGCTTCGGCAGTTGCAGACTGAAAGTTACGTCGGCACGGATAATATTAGCTTTTACGTTGAATGTATTTTCTTCTCCCATCAGTCCGGAAGGGATGTCGATGGCTACTACCATGGCAGGGGAGGAATTGATGTATTTCACTACGGCAGCGAATCCGCCGCTCAACGGTTTGTTCAGGCCTGAACCGAATAATCCGTCGATTACCAGATGGTCGGGCGTCAGGGCGGGAGGTACGAATTGGGTACTGATCTCGTGGAATTTTACTTCTTCCATCATTTCTACCAGTTCTTTATTGGTCTGGCAGTCGGGTGAAAGTTCTCCTTTCGTGTTGAAGAGAAATACCTCGATTTTATATCCTTTTTCAGCCATCATGCGGGCTACGGCGAGAGCGTCTCCGCCATTATTCCCCGGTCCGGCAAAGATAGTGACCGGCGTTTCCGTATTCCATCTGTCTGTGATGGCTTTTGTTAATACGGTTGCTGCACGTTCCATCAGATCGATTGATGCAATAGGTTCGTTCTCAATGGTATAAGCGTCCAATTTCTTGATACTGCTGCTTGGAAATATTTTCATTGCGATGTTCTTTTAGTTTTCGGATTACAAATGTACATGATTCTTCTGACTTTTCCCGTTTGTTGTGGGAAGAAAACCATAATTGCAACTTTTAATTCATCATTAGTTCTATCTTTGGGTCAGAGAAATATCTGCTTTTGAACTATTAAGTGTTAGAATAACTCCGCCAAAAAATAATTCAATGCAGCACCATTATGAACTTACTTTTATTTCTCCTGAAAAAGATTTCTGGTTCTTCGTCAAATTTGGTGGTAAATTCTTTATCTCTTTATTTCCAAGTTAATAATTATCCCTTTTTACTCACTTTCATAAGAAAATATAGGCACTGACTGAATTAGCTAAATGAGCGGAGAAAAACTTACCACCAAATTTGACGAAGAACCAGATTTCTTCATTTCATTTCTCATATTCTCATTGTTTTTCGATAAACGAAAGCTAATCAAATAGATATCTTATGAGAAACACTTTTTCGAAACGGTATTTCTCATAAGTTCTCCCATATTTTGGCTCAAAAGCCGCCTTATTCTCATAGTATTTCAGGGTATTTCTCATAGTCAAAAGCCATTTGTTCTTCCTTTTTTCTTTCAGCCTGCCTTATTTTTATCAGGAAATGAAGCTACTATTTAGATAAAATAGTGGCTTTTTGCTTGAAGATGCTCATTGGTCTCGATTGTCCCATATATTGTGGGAAAGTTTTCCTTCAATATACGGGAATACTTTCCCACAAAATAAGGGAATACTTTCCCAAGCCTTAGGGAATCTTTTCCCACAATATGTGGAACTAAGACACTGTGTATGGAAGCAAGCAAAAGGAATACATAGTTTTATTTATTCAATGTCAGCTTCCGGCACACTACACTATGAGAAATGAAGCAAAATCCGGGTTATTTTGCGAAGAAACTATGAGAAATACCTGTTTTAAAATCATTTCTCATAGCCTATCTTATTAGTTTACTGCCACTTGTTTCTTATTTATGAGAATATGAGAAATGAAAAATCTTTTTCTGTAGAGGCGCGGATGGAAATTGTGTTTAGTTTATCGCCATACCTTCTTAAACAAATTTTTAATGCGGTTCCCCTTATTAAGCCTTTGATTATTTGCCGTTTCCGATAAAAATGTTATCTTTGGAGATAGATAATGTGCATCACATCATTTTCCAGTGCTCACAATGAAAATGAATTAAAATCTAAATAACGGATTGTTTAATCTTCTAAAGTTTGCATGATGGAAAAGACAAAAATTGGCTTGAATGCCGGGAAAGTATGGCGCATCTTAAATGAAAAAGGTGAACTTTCAATGTTCGATTTGTGCCGTGAATTAAGTTTGACGTTTGAAGACGTAGCTCTCGCTATTGGTTGGCTGGCCCGAGAAGACAAAATCTTTTTGAGGAAAAGAGAAGGAATGCTTTTTGCCAGTATCGAAAATGTCGAATTTACTTTTGGCTAAGGTGGTAGCTAACCTACATTTAAGATGGATCTCCACTTTATTATTTACACTGCTAAAAAAGTAATGAAGTGGATCAGTAGGATTTTTTATGCTCGTTTTTACTATTCCCCCTATTATTCTGTTTGATAAGAGAAGCATCTAATCTACTTTTTCTGTACCTTTGCACCCCATAAACTACTAAACACATAAATTCATGAGTGCATTGAAAGGGCATCCGAAAGGCCTTTATTTGATTTTCGCGACAAGCACGGCAGAACGTTTCAGTTATTACGGTATGCGTGCGATCTTTATTCTTTTCCTGACGCAGGCATTATTGTTTGACAAAGAAGCGGCAGCATCCATCTACGGCAGCTATACCGGACTAGTTTATTTAACCCCGTTGATTGGCGGATACATTGCCGATAAATATTGGGGAATCCGTCGTTCCGTGTTTTGGGGAGCGGTGATGATGGCAGTCGGACAATTCCTGATGTTTATGAGTGCCTCCACTTTAGATAATACAAACCTTGCCCACTGGATGATGTATGGCGGACTAGGCTTCCTGATCTTGGGCAATGGTTGCTTCAAACCCACTGTCTCTTCTCTGGTAGGTCAGCTCTACGAACCCGGAGACAGGCGGTTGGATGCTGCATACACCATTTTTTATATGGGAGTGAATGTAGGCTCTTTTGCTGCTCCTTTGATTTGTGGTTATCTGGGTGATACCGGTGATCCGCATGACTTTAAATGGGGATTTCTTGCAGCCGGAATCATGACACTGTTCACCGTTGTTCTTTTCGAGACTCAAAAGAATAAATATCTTTTTTCTCCTTCCGGAGAACCGATTGGTATTATCCCCGATGCTAAACGTGAAAAGAAAGAAGACAAGGCCGACCATATCTCACACCCGAAGATGGACAAACGTACCAAAGTACGTAATACCCTTGTAATCACAATTCTTACCATTGCTTTAATAGCCTTCTTTAACTATGCATTTGAAGGCGATTGGGTGAGTATCGGCATTTTTACCGCCTGCATTGTTTTCCCTGTTCTGATCTTGTTAGACGGTTCATTGACCAAAATAGAACGCAGCCGTATTTTCGTTATCTATATAGTAGCCTTCTTTGTCATCTTCTTCTGGGCAGCCTACGAACAGGCGGGAGCTTCTTTAACTCTCTTTGCGTCCGAACAGACGAATCGTGACATTTTCGGTTGGGAAATGCCGGCTTCATGGTTTCAATCCTTCAATCCCCTGTTTGTAGTTGTCCTGGCATATATCATGCCGGGTGTATGGGGTTTCCTGAACAAGCGAAAGATGGAACCTGCTTCTCCTACCAAACAAGCGATTGGTCTGTTACTCCTTTCTTTAGGTTATCTTTTCATCTGTTTCGGAGTGAAAGATGCTGTTCCCGGAGTGAAAGTGAGCATGATTTGGCTGACAGGACTTTACTTTATTCATACCATGGGTGAAATAGCTTTGTCGCCTATCGGACTTTCAATGGTAAATAAATTGAGTCCGCTGCGTTTCGCCTCCCTGATGATGGGAATCTGGTATCTGTCTACTGCCACAGCCAATAAATTTGCGGGAATGTTGAGCGGGCTCTATCCGGAAGCCGGAAAAGTGAAGTCAATCTTTGGTTATCAGATTGCTACCATGTATGATTTCTTTATGGTATTCGTCGTAATGTCCGGTGTTGCTTCGTTGATTCTGTTCCTTCTCTCGAAGAAATTACAGAAGATGATGCACGGGGTAGAATAAAAAATCGTATTTTTGCAAGGTTATTTTTAAATTACCGGTTATGGATACCATTCAGATAAAAGACAAATTGTTTACCGTTTCCATTAAGGAACAAGAAATTCAGAAAGAAGTGATTCGCGTAGCGAACGAAATCAACCGCGATTTGGCAGGTAAGAATCCGCTTTTCCTTAGTGTGTTGAACGGTTCGTTCATGTTTACCGCTGATTTATTGAAGCATATCACCATCCCTTGTGAAATCTCATTTGTGAAGTTGGCGTCTTATCAGGGCATCACTTCCACCGGAGTGATTAAAGAGGTAATCGGCCTGAATGAAGACATTGCCGGACGTACCATTGTGATCGTAGAAGATATCGTAGACACAGGACTGACGATGCAGCGACTGCTCGAAACATTAGGTACACGCAATCCCGAAGCTATTCATATCGCTTCTCTGTTGGTGAAACCTGAAAAGCTCAAGGTAAACCTCAACATTGAATATGTAGCGATGGAAATCCCGAACGACTTTATCGTAGGTTACGGACTGGATTATGATGGTTTCGGACGTAATTATCCCGATATTTATACAGTAGTAGATTAATATTAAATAGGTACCAGTTTAAATGGTAAATAGTAAATCGTTAAATTGTAAATAACAAAATGTTGAACATCGTAATTTTCGGTGCTCCGGGTTCAGGAAAAGGAACACAGAGCGAACGTATCGTAGAAAAGTATGGAATCAATCACATCTCGACAGGAGATGTATTGCGTGCTGAAATCAAGAATGGCACAGAACTGGGTAAAACAGCTAAAGGTTACATCGACCAAGGTCAATTGATTCCTGATGAATTAATGATTGATATTCTGGCAAGCGTATTCGACAGCTTCAAAGATAGCAAAGGTGTAATTTTCGACGGTTTCCCAAGAACAATTGCACAAGCAGAAGCATTAAAGAAAATGTTGGCAGAAAGAGGACAGGACGTTTCTGTAATGGTTGACTTGGATGTTCCGGAAGAAGAACTGATGGTACGTCTCATTAAACGTGGCAAGGATTCCGGTCGTGCTGATGATAACGAAGAGACAATCAAGAAACGTCTGCATGTATATCATTCACAGACTGCTCCACTGATCGACTGGTACAAGAACGAAAAGAAATACCAACACATCAACGGCTTGGGTACTATGGAAGGTATCTTCGCTGAAATCTGCGAAGCAATAGATAAATTGTAATAATACAATATTATAAATAAATAAGTCAGTAGCCGGAGTGTTCTAATTAACTGCTCTAACTACTGACTACTTTAACTCTTTAAAAAAATATGGCTGAATCGAATTTTGTTGATTACGTAAAGATATACTGTCGCTCGGGTAAGGGCGGAAGAGGCTCTACGCACATGAGGCGCGAGAAATATTGTCCTAACGGAGGTCCTGATGGGGGCGATGGTGGAAGAGGAGGTCATATCATCTTGCGCGGTAACCGTAATTACTGGACATTGCTGCACTTGAAGTATGACCGTCATGCAATGGCCGGTCATGGTGAATCGGGGAGCAAAGGACGTAGTTTCGGAAAAGACGGTGCGGATAAAATAATAGAAGTACCCTGCGGAACGGTAGTTTATAATGCCGAGACAGGGGAGTATCTTTGTGACGTAACAGAAGACGGACAGGAAGTGGTCTTGCTCAAAGGCGGCCGCGGCGGTCAGGGTAACTGGCATTTCAAGACGGCCACCCGTCAGGCTCCGCGTTTTGCGCAGCCAGGAGAACCGATGCAGGAAATGACCGTTATCATGGAGCTGAAACTGCTTGCCGATGTTGGTCTGGTAGGTTTCCCGAATGCGGGAAAGTCAACTTTGCTTTCTTCCATTTCGGCTGCCAAACCGAAAATTGCCGATTACCCGTTTACTACACTCGAACCCAACTTGGGCATCGTTTCCTATCACGGTGGAAAATCCTTTGTGATGGCGGACATACCGGGTATTATCGAAGGTGCTAGCCAGGGGAAAGGTTTGGGACTGCGTTTCTTGCGTCATATCGAGCGTAATTCATTACTGCTGTTTATGGTTCCGGCAGACAGCGACGACATTCGTAAAGAATATGAAGTCTTGCTGAACGAACTGCGTACCTTCAATCCTGAAATGTTGGACAAGCAACGTGTGTTGGCTGTCACCAAGAGTGATATGCTCGATCAGGAGTTGATGGACGAGATTGAACCTACATTGCCGGAAGGCATTCCACATGTATTCATATCTTCTGTTTCCGGTTTGGGTATCTCGGTGTTGAAAGACATCCTTTGGGAAGAACTGAACAAGGAAAGCAATAAAATAGAGGACATCGTTCACCGTCCGAAAGACGTGACCCGTCTGCAACAGGAACTCAAAGACATGGGCGAAGATGAAGACATCGTTTATGAATATGAGGAAGATGGCGACGATGATATCGATTATGAGTACGAAGAAGATTGGGAAGAAGAATGATTTCTCTTACAAAACATAACGAGTTGAAGGGATATAAGTCATTAGATGCATATCCCGAAGTAGCTCATTTCGTAACTACACGTCACGGAGGTATAAGCACCGGAGCTTACGGCTCTTTCAACTGTTCGCCTTATACCAACGACTCATGTGTGAACGTCAATCGCAATCAGAACTGGTTGTTTCAGTGCATGAATCATCAGATAAAGGAATTATTTATTCCTGAACAGAGTCATGGTTGCGCCAGTCTGATTATCAATGAATCATTTTTTAAAGAATCATTGGAAAGGAGACGGCTACTTCTGCGAGGAATGGATGCTTTGATAACGAATGTGCCGGGATATTGCGTTTGTGTCACGACAGCGGATTGTGTTCCTGTATTGCTGTACGACAAAAAACAACACGTTGTGGCTGCCGTTCATGCCGGATGGAAGGGAACGGTGAAGCATATTGTCAGTCATGTGATGGACAACATGACTCAAAAGTTCGGGACGCAAGGCGAAGATGTAATAGCTTGCATCGGGCCGAGCATTTCGCTCGAATCATTTGAAGTAGGCGATGAAGTGTATGATGCTTTTGAAGAAAGCGGTTTCGATATGTCTCTTATTTCTATGAAGAAGAAGGAGACAGGCAAATATCATATTGATTTGTGGGAAGCCAACCGGATTGAATTACTGAATCGCAGAGTGCCTGCAGAGCAGATAGAAGTGGCTGGAATCTGTACCTATATTCATCATGATGAATTCTTCTCCGCACGTAGACTGGGAATAGATTCCGGTCGTACATTGTCGGGAATAATGATTAGAAAGTAATAATTGGTGTCCGTTATTGCAGGACGCTGATGATTGGTTTATGATAAGTTATGTTTGAAATAAAAGTATCTAAAGAAATAAAAGACGCATGTCCGGTTTTTGCCGGAGCCGCTGTGTATGCTGTTGTGAAAAATACAGCTTACAGCGAAGGGCTTTGGCAGGAAATCGACGCTTTTACCAAGCAACTGACTTCCACAACACAGATGGAAGACATCAAACATCAACCCGTTATCTTTGCTACCCGTGAGGCTTATAAACGTTGTGGCAAAGACCCCGGACGTTATCGTCCGTCAGCCGAAGCTCTACGCCGCCGCCTGATGCGTGGAATTCCTTTATATCAGATTGATACGTTGGTAGACCTTATTAATTTAGTGTCTCTTCGTACGGGACATTCGATCGGTGGTTTTGACGCGGACAAAATACAAGGTACGCACCTTGAACTCGGTATCGGCAAAGCAGGAGAACCGTTTGAAGGTATCGGACGCGGTGTATTGAATATCGAAGGATTACCTGTATATCGCGATTCTTTCGGAGGAATCGGAACCCCGACAAGCGATCATGAACGTACGAAAATGGACCTCGGAACTACTCATATCCTAGCCATAGTCAATGGTTATAACGGAAAAGAAGGTTTGCAAGAAGCTGTTGAAATGATACAGACCTTATTAAGAAACTATACAGAATCGGATGGAGGCGAAATCGTATTCTTCGAATAATTAGAATGAGTGCTCTAAGAAAAAAGACATGAAAAACATACTTATCTTACTGACAGTTTTATTATTGCCACTGACTGCCGACGGGCAGGATAAACCTTCCTTCTCTGCCCGCGAAATGGCTGATGTACGGGTAGCTACTCCCGGATTATTTGCTAAAAGCAATCATATCTATCTGCATTTGGATTCTCTGAAAGATCACGAATATGCTTTCCCATTACCCGGAGGAAAAGTAATCTCTGCCTATGGAACTCGCGGAGGACATTCGGGAACAGACATTAAGACCTGTGCAAAAGATACGATTCGTGCTGCTTTTGATGGAGTGGTGCGTATGTCGAAACCCTATTATGCCTACGGAAATATCGTTGTAATCCGCCACGCTAACGGATTGGAAACACTTTATAGCCACAATTTCAAGAATCTGGTTAAAACTGGTGATGTTGTAAAAGCCGGACAACCTATCGGGCTGACAGGACGTACCGGTCGTGCCACTACCGAACATGTACACTTCGAAACCCGTATTAACGGGCAACATTTTAATCCGAATCTCATTTTTGACTTAAAAGAGAGAACATTGCGGAAAGAATGTATCAAGTGTACCAAGAACGGGAGTAAAATCGTTGTGAAGACTCAAATTCCTGACAATCGGATTGCTCAAAATAAAAAGTAAAGGGCTATCAGTAGTTGATGAATAGCCGGGAGATTATGACAAATTATGGCATAAATTTTATACAGACCGGCTTGTCTACTTTAATATCCTGATGTACGTCTGTTAATAGTCCTGTATCTGCATCTCTTTCATAAACTTGTATCACATTGCTATCTCTGCAAGCAACCAACAAGTATTTCCCATTAGGCGTGATGATGAAATTGCGTGGATGAATCCCTGTCAGTTGGTAGCCTGCTTTTGACAACATTCCGTTATCCGGGTGGATATTGAATATGGCAATACCATCTGCTTTCAAACGATTGCTGGCATACAGGAATTTTCCATCCGGGCTGATATGAATGTCAGCACTTCCTTGTGCGTTTACCGTATCGGCAGCGATTGTCTGGATCTCTTTTAAATCTCCGTCTTTATATTCAAAAGCGATTACTGTGCCCGATAACTCATTAATCAGATAGGCGTAATGACCGTTTGGCGAGAAAGTCAGATGACGGGGGCCCGAACCGGCTTTCACTTTAAAGGCAGCAGGCGATCCTTCTTTCAGAAATGCTTCTTTATTCTCTACATTTGCAGCTGGGTTAATGATAAACTTATGTATTTGATCTGTACCCAAGTCATCGGCAAACAAGTATTTACCATCCGGAGTGATACGGACACAATGCAGATGCGGTTTCTCTTGTCGTTCCTTGTCTACTCCCGTACCTTTGAATTGTATAATATCGAAAGCGGGTAGGAGCGAGCCATCTTTTGCGATAGGGAAAACGGAGATGCTGCCGCCACTGTAGTTGGCGGTTATTACATTATTTCCACTGGCGATGATATAACAGGGATCTTCACCTCCCGTTTGCTGTGAATTTAATAGTTGCAAAGTTCCTTTTTCTTTATTGAAGGCAAATGCATTGGCGGCAGCTTGCGTATTATTGAATTCACTGACTGCATAGATGAATTTTCCGTCGGCAGATGGAACAAGATAAGAAGGATTTTCAACTTCCGTTTCACTTAACGGAGTGGCGGTCCCGTTTTCTTCGTTGAAGCGGTAGCTATATATCCCTTTATTGGTTCCTGATGTGTAAGTACCCACCAACATGGTTAGTTCGTTTTCCGTTGTATCGGTTGTTTCCATAGGAGTCTTTTTTTTAGAAGTACAGCCACTGATACTGATTCCGAATATGCAAACAGCGGCAAATGCTTTGAATATAGATGTTTTAGATAGATATGTCTTAATCATAAGTAGCTTATTATTGGTTGATTTTTCATGATGCTTTTTCATCTTAAATATAAAATAGCTCCGTAAAGATAGTGCTTTGATATAATATTTGCTAACGTCTTCTCGTAAATTAGAAAACATTTCTTATCTTTGCACTCTTGGAAAGCGTTCTAAACAATCGCTATTCTGTACGAATAAAAATTTGGGGTTGACTGGATTTGACAGCGGGCAGAAATGGTAGGTAAGCATGCAGTGGGTCGGTAATTTCCACTTAAATATCAGTTATCAAAATTTTATCTGGCGAAACTAATTACGCTCTTGCTGCTTAATCGAATCACAGTAGATTAGCTTAATCCAGGTACTAGGTGCCAGGACGAGACATCACTCGGAAGCTGTTGCTCCGAAGCATTCCGGTTCAGTGGTGCAGTTACATCGGGGATAGTCAAAGGCGGCCTCGCACTTTTGATGAAACTTTAGAGGATAAGGCAGGAATTGATGGCTTTGGTTCTGTTCCTGCACGAAAATTTAGGCAAAGATAAGCATGTAGAAAGCTTATGATTTCCTCGTTTGGACCGGGGTTCGATCCCCCGCAGCTCCACTTTAAATGCTGATTTTTAGTGTTTTATGAGATTTGCACCCCGCTTTACATACTAGTAATGTAAAGCGGGGTGTTTTTGTTTTATTTAATATTTCTATTTTCTGTGATATTTATCTGTTCGTCAATGCTCGGGTCGAATCGGTCGTTGTATAGGTGGCAGACGGCTTAAATGTCAAGACTGTCAAAACGGGACTGATCGGATTACTTTTCGTCTTTCTTGTTATCGAGTAGCTGTGATAATTCTTCCTCCACTTCCTCGATACTTGGCAAGGCGGATTTCAGATTTTCGGGAATGGCTTTGCTTAGCTGGTAGTCGCTAACTCCTATGGGCTGTGCATAGCCCGCCAAGGCATATTGTGCTACTACTTCATCCTTGCCTTTGCAGAGCAACAATCCTATTGTCTTGTTGTCGTTTTCACCTCTCAACTGCTCGTCTACGATGTTAATGTAGAAATTCAATTGCCCGGCATATTCTGGCTTGAATGGAGTAGCCTTTAATTCTACGACTATATAGGCGTGGAGTTTTATGGAGTATAGGATAAGGTCTGCATAAAAATCGCTATCCCCGACTTGGAAATGTTTCTGTTTGGCTACAAAGGCGAAGCCGTTCCCCATTTCCAATAGATACCTTGTGACGTGTTCTACAAGCTGTTTTTCAATATCTCTTTCATCTGCCAGTTCTTTTGTACCTGCTACATCGAATATATACGGGTCTTTCAGCAAATAGTTGGCTAAGTCACTTTGAGGAGCGGGCAAGGTCTTTGTAAAGTTGTTGACTTTCTGTGTTTCTATCTGCCGTTTGAACAGATTAGTCTCAATCTGTATCTTTAATACGTTGCTGCTCCATCCGTTTTCAACGGACTGTTTCATGTACCAATATTTGTTTCCTAAGGGTAATGAGCTATCCAATAGTATCACATGACTGGTCCAGTTTATTTTTGAAATGGGGGAACAAACAAAATCCTTTTCAATATCATCAATGGATGTTTGCAGCATTGCGGAGATTGTCTTGTCTATCTTTTGAATTTGCGCAAGAGGCTCTTGCGTAAATTCTTTTGATTGAAATATATTTGTCTGAAATTGCGCAAGAGGTTCTTGCGTAATTGGTAAACAGTTCAGTTCATCAGTCAAGGATAGCATATTGGGGATTGTTGGCGTTCCCAATACCTTGTCACAAGAAAGCATTCTTTGTAATATCTCTAGTGGGTATGTTCGGGCAAACTGACACATATAGGTAAGGCTTCTCGCTGAATATCCTTTCTTTTCGGGATAGTGCATCTTGATAGCCTTTGAAATCTGACTTATGACTTTTCCGCCCCAACCTAATCTTTTTTGGTGGTATAGAATGAAGTTCCCCAATTTCCAATAGTGGAACAGCATTTGTGCATTGGCTGCAACAATCAATTTCACTTGTGCATGTTCTATCTCAAAGCCTATTGCATGAATGAGGGCTTCAAAGTCTTTTCTTTCTATGGGATGGTTTGAACTTTCCATTTCTTTTATTTAATTGAATGATAAGGCAAAGGTAATTAAAATATCACAATTGATTGAATTTGTTCATGGCAATAGAATTTACCCCTGTTACAAAACTGTAGCAAGGGTAAGTTTTTTAGTATATGGCTTTTGGATAGCCTCTTTTTATTATGGAGTCATAAATGAAGCACTCCCACCTCGCGAACCATTTATTTTTATATCTGTGTCAGGCAATAATCTTTTAATACGCTCTATTCCTTCTTTAGTAATCTTTCCATATAAATTCAACGATTCGATTTTTATCTTTGATATTTCGTCCGGTATATTGATTGTATCGATAAATTGGATATCCAACCTTTTTATTTCTTTGAGCTCTAACAGTACAGCCGGAAATTCTTTTACTCTGATATTGATGCCGCTTCCCCAGCCATCCTTTTGAGCATCAGCACTTAATTTACTTTTTAATCCTTCCTTGTTAACATCTTTCTTCCTGACCATCCAACCAATTTGCGGTCGCAGAGCAAAAGTCTTGCTGTTTTGTTCTAACCCGATGAAACCTGCCCAAAATTCTAATGGAGTTTCTTTGACAGCGTCGCCATATACTTCCTGATACTTTACGTCTACCTTCACTATCTCATCAGGGAGACAATTCCTGCCTTCCAGCTGTTTCAGATTATTTCTTTTCCCTTCCTTATCGTAAGGGAAAAACTTCACGATCCATCCATCAATAATGTTTGGGGCTCCGTATCGTTTCTGTGAATGATATTTAAACATGTTGCGCCAAAAGTTCTTATTAACTTCTCCTTTGGATGCTTTGACAAATTCTTTCAAAAGAGGTTCCAGTTCTGAAATCCACCAATCGAGTTTGTATTCTTTCAAGCCTCTGGCTTTGTGCAGTAGTTTTTCCCAGTCCTCCGGTTTTCCTTCGAGAGTTATTTCAGGTATTCCACAGACAATGCGTATGATGATAAACTCAAAGTAAGGTTTTACAGCTTCCATGATTGTTATTTCGGAAGCAACTTTCTCTAAAGAGGTAGTCGTTGAAAAATTGCAGGTGAGCAGCGCGGTCAGATGCTTACCGGTGTATTGGGATATTTGTTCTGTAAATTGCGGAAAGATTTTCTCCCATGAAAGAGTAGGGTCTTCCAGCCTTTTGTCTTCTCTGACAATTAAGGATAGTTTGCCGGAGAAATCAACAAGTTCATTTCTCATAGATTCCTGATTGGCATTGATATGGCGTGCAAATCCCTGGCTGATTAATAGCCAAATTATGTCCGGGGAAAACACGAATGGCCTGTGATCTGCATAAGCCTGATACATACCGTTGAAAAAAGAATTAGGACCAAAAGAAACGAGACTGTCGGGAGATTCGCTCTTTGCAATGATATGATAAGGAACCTTGATATTCTTCTTTTTTATCTCATAAGGCTCTATGTTCATATCTGATAATATAAGACTTTCGTAAATTTCATTCGGGGAGTGTAGATGAAGTAATTCTTCAGGCTTTGAAAGCTTTTCGACCTTAAAAGTGATTCCATTTTGAGCGAATGTGGAAACACTGCAAAATATGAATAAGCAAAATAATGTGTTTTTCATAATCTTAAAGAGTTGTATGGTGGCACAAACTTATTAACTACCTCTATATTTTGAATAGACGATATGCAAATATAACAATATAAGAAATAGACTTAATGAAGTCTTGAATATTTTTATTATCATAATTACGTATTGTCGTTTATTTATTCGTATGTTTGAATAGATAGGTTTAGTAAATAAAGAAATAATAATTGTTCAATGAAAAATATATTGTTACTTATCCTTGTCTGCTTAGGTAATATGTGGACATTGAAAGCACAGGAACATCCTGTCATTTATGCTTCTGCATCAGATAAAGCGACTATTCTGCAAAAAATAGCTGATGAAGAATGGGCGAAAGAAGCGTTTACTAAAATACGCGGAAACGTTGAGAAATATGCAGATCGCCATACTGCGGATCCTCAATGGATTATTTCACGTCTTGCTATGTATTGGAAAGAGGGTGAACGCTATACTCAATGCTATTTAAAAAATCAGAATTGGGATAGAGGGGAAGGAGATGCACCTGTTCCTACAGTTCGTATGCCGGGTATGCGTACTTGGAATAAATATTATAATGTTCCTTTAGAAGACAGGCAACCATATAATGAAACGGGAGATATGCTTGGACTTAATAGACAAAATCCTTCAGCTCCCCCTGTACTAGTGTCATATAAAGAGAGTGGCCATATGGTGCGTGGCAACAATGTAGAAATACTGACTCTTGCCGAGAATGCGGCATTTGTTTACTGGGTGACAGGAGAAGAGAAATTTGCACGCTTTGCGGCGGATATTTTTAATACATGGTTGATAGGGACTTATTATATGAATCCCATTCTCGATCCTGAAAAATCGACAGGAGGTACCGGAGGTTGGGAACCGGGAGGAATTTGCGGATATTATGATTATGAACAGATACATGACGATCTTGCTTTACACGCCGCTACTGTATATGATTTTCTTTACGATTATCTGAACGCTAATCCTCATGTTCATCTAAAAGAAATAGGAAAAGAAACTAAAGAAGTTGCAGGAGTTGTTTTTAAACGTTTTATTGATATTGGTTTTATTCGCGGTGGAAAATCAGGTAACTGGAATGTGAATGGTTGGAATATGATATTACGTCCAATTCTTGTGCTGGAAGAGAATGAAGCATATCCGGATGGGAAAGGAAAAGATTATTATCTGCATTATTTGACGAATGAGTCGACAATATATCATGATGCTATTCCGGATATGGTTAAGACGTATGATCCGGTGACTGGTTTATGGCCAGAATCGCCCGGATATTCTTTCGGAACAATTCAAATGTTATTGGATTGGGCTATATTGTTGAAGCGTTCGGGGATAGATGTTATTGCTGATAATCCGATTTTGCAGAAAGCGGCAATGGCGGTTTTTCCCTGGATGGATGATGCAGCCAATATGGTTGTATTTGGAGATTCACGTGGAGGCAGTGCAAATTTTCTTACGTTTGAGAATTTGTTGACATATTATACACAAACCGCTAACAAAAAAGGCATTGAATCTACTGCTGCCGCTTTAAATAAAGGACTTTCATTGGGGAAATACAACCGTTCAAATGCCGGTTGGACAGGTATCTGTACTTATGCTCCTACTATTCCGGTAGTAAAATCAGAGACAAGTGAAAGGACTTCCTATTCTCCGCATCACCGTTTCATTACAATGAAGAATTGGACTGGCCCGTTTAAAATGATGGCTGCGCTTTATGGTGGAACAGATGGATATCATTTGACAGCAAATGGATTAGCCCTACAATTATATGGTTATGGATATGCTTTGGCACCGGATGCTGCCGCTTATGAGTCTTATTGGAGCAAGGATCATGTCTATCATCAGTCTCCTGTAGGAGCTAATACTATACTTCCCGGCTATTCAGAAGGGAAAATTGTTATTGAAGCGATGGAGCCGATGGTAGAATCCGGGAAATTTGTGAATGAGAAGGCACTCACCCCATTCTTGAATTTTGCAGATATATCGGCAGGAGAGAAAAGAAGAACCGTTGCCTTAGTCCGTACGTCTGATTCAGACGGCTATTACATTGATATTTTCCGTTCGGATTTGAATGATAATGATTATCTGTTCCATAATGTTGGAACAAATCTGGAAGTGGTTGATGTGCGCGGAAATATTCTTCCATTTAATCAACAGGATAAATTTGAGAGAACGTATCATGCTGGTTATAAATGGTTTACTAATATACGAAAAACTGAATATGCCCGGAATTTTATAGCGAGTTGGACGATGCCCGAAAATATAACAGCCCGTTTATGGATGACAGGAGAAAAGGGGCGTCAGATTTATAAGGTAGACGCTCCGGCTACTACCCTAAATAAAGGATTGACTCCGGGGAATGTGTCTATGCCACCTTCTGTAACACCTACCTTGATTGTTCGTCAGGAAGATAATAATGCAAAAGCTCACCCGTTTGTTTCAGTTTATGAAGCCTATAAAGGCGATACTCCTCACGTTAAACAAGTTACGGCTATGTCAGTTGGGGAAAACTGTGCAGGAGTAAAAGTGCTGACAGGAAATAAAAGAGAAGATTATGTATTCAGTGCAACAGATTCACAAGTGTATTCATTGGCTTCACGTACATTTTTTAGTGGGACATTCGGCTTGATAAGTGAGGTGGGTGGAAAAATATACTCCATGTATTTAGGAAAAGGACGACTTCTCCAAAAAGGAAATTACTCATTAGAAGCGGAACAGAATGTTTATGCAACAATTTATCAGGTAGACGGAAATTGGTTTTATTCTGCTACAGGGCCAGTGAAGGTAAAAATTGGAAAGATGGAGAGAATCTTGGACGAAGGATATAATAAACTACTAAATATTAAATAATAATTTATAAGATTGTAATGGATAAGAAGAACTTTTTTGTGACACTAGCGGCAGCGGCTCTATTTGCAGTTCCTGTTTTTTCACAAACAATTGACGTAAAAGGAGATGCTGAACCATTCACTCATTATTGGAGTGTCGGAGTTGGAGCAGGTCGTGCAAATGAAGGTTTGCGTGCCGGATGGTTGGAGCATTTGAAATTAGTGAAAGACTATTGTGGATTTCAATATGTACGTATGCACGGTTTGTTTGGTGATGACATGTTTGTCTATTTCAAGAAACCGGATGGGCGAGTGGTCTATAACTGGCAATATATAGATGAAGTTTACGATCGTATGTTGGCTTTGGGGGTAAAACCTTTTGTAGAATTATCATTTTTCCCGAAAGACATTGCAGCAAAAGATAGCAAGCAACAAATGTGGTATCAGAATAATGTATCTGTGGACCGCAATAACTTTGATAAATGGCATAATTTGGTAAAGGAGTTTACACAACATGTTGTTGACAGATATGGCATCGATGAAGTTTTAACCTGGTATTTTGAAGTATGGAACGAGCCGAATCTGAATCTGAACCCGAAAGCCGGTTTTTTTGACGGGACAAAAAGTGATTACTTTCGTATGTACAAAGAGTCTGTTAAGGCTATAAAATCTATAGATAAAAGACTGAAAGTAGGGGGGCCTGCAACCAGTAATTTTATAGCAGATAATCGTCATGATGGTGAAATAATGGATCATAAAAAGTCTGTTTTCTATTCACAGGATATAATAAATACCAAACAATGGAAAGGTGTATGGATTGAAGATTTTCTTCGTTTTTGTGAAAAGGAAAATCTGCCGGTTGATTTTATTTCAACTCATCCGTATCCCACAGATTATGCTTTAGATCCGGATACGGGACGTAGTAAGGATGCTATTCGCTATGTACATTCTCTGCATGATGATATAACATGGCTGCGTCAGCAGATTGCGAGCAGTAAATATCCTGATGCGGAAGTTCACCTGACCGAGTGGAGTACAAGTCCTAATAGTCGTGACCGTATGCATGATGTTCTGCCGCCGGCAGCTTATATCTTGAAAACCAACTTGGATTGTTTGGGGATGGCCAATTCGTTGATGTACTGGACATTCACAGATGTATTTGAAGAAAAAGGCGGTGGTGAGGAAATTTTTCATGGCGGTTTTGGAATGATTAATTTCCAAGGGTTGGTGAAACCTTCTTTTCATGCTTATCGTATGTTGCACCAATTAGGCGATGAGAAACTGTATTATAAAGATCCGTTGTTTGTGAGCCGTTCTTCCCGAACAGGCAAAATATCGGCTGTAGCCTTTAATTATCCGTCAGAATACGAAGAAGCCGTGCCTTCGGCTGCGAATTTTAACAATTACATGCAAGCATCATCTAAAAAAGTGGATATAGCATTGAAAGGATTAAAACCGGGCACTGCTTTTGAAATTGAAATATTGGATAAGGATCATGGTAATGTGTATGATGATTACTTGAAAATTGGTGCTCCACATTCGCCCGGTTACAAAGAAATCGATTATTTGAGGCAGGCTGCTTGGAATACAGATAAACAGATTATTAAGGTGAATTCAGAAGGCACTTTTGTTTGGAAGTCTGAATTGGCTCCGTGGAGTTGCGTGTTAATTCGTGAACTATAAAAATGAAAAGAATGCCCGAATATGAAAAAACGATTATCCTTAAAAATAGAATATTAAAACAATCAAGAGAGGGCATGATTACCACTCCCTATTAAGCGGAGCGGAAAAACTCTGCTAATCTTGAACAGGATATTCTCGTTTTTTATTATTTTGCGTATTTATTGGTTAAATTGAAATGTCTTTTGCTTTTTAATAAGTTGAAAGTATGGCTAAGTATTGAATGAACAATCATTATGATACTTTTATTATGTTGGTGTTAATACTATAGCTAGAGAGAAAACAAGCTCTCAATGCCTCTTTTTTATGTTCCCCGGTGGCAATCGATGTGTTCCTCGGTGTCGGTCAAGTCGACCGGCACCGAGGAACACATCGATTGTTTTAAACCAACGGATGCTTTATGAGTGCAAAAAGTGCATATTTGTTCTGACCTTATGCAATAAAATTTTTTATTTATGTATATTAATGCGATGATTTATACAGTTTATTCTTTGATTTATTATTTCTAGAACAATCAGTTTTCTACAAAATCTTAAAAAACGAACATCAGGAAAGAAGCTTGACCGATGTTTCCTGCATTGTATAGATTCTTGTTGACAATAAGGGGTGATAGGAAGCATCCCTTGTTGACAACCGGCTTTATTTTTTCAATGTTATATACTTATTGAACGAAATAATAATGTATATTTGCAGGGAACAGAATGTGAAAAGGATGAAAAACATACTCATTGTATTATTTATTATATTGCTAAATATACTTAATCCACAATATCTGTTGGCGATAGACTTGAAGTTTAACCGTTTGACAGCCGAGAATGGTTTACCTTACAGCACGGCTAATGTGATGCTTCAAGATGATAATGGATTTCTATGGATTGGTACTCATACAGGCTTGTGCCGTTACGACGGGATTAATACGGAGATCTATTCAGAGTTTGAAAACAGGCAGGTTCGATCTTTGGAAGAAACGGAAGGAAATTGGTTATGGGTTGGTATGGAGAATGGGCTTGCCCGTATTAACCTGAAAACACGTAAGATGGAATCTATTCTTTGTGAGGGGAAAAAGGAACTTCAAAGGGTTAGTACTATCCATTGGGGAAAAGACGAAAAGGTGTATGTAGCTGCTATTGATGGGCTTTTTGTCTATGACAAAGGTATATTGACACATGTGATTGCTGATGAAGGACAAGTGTTCTCTATATTGGAGAATACTCTTACTGACTATTGGTTGCTTACTGAAAAAGCATTGCTAAACCTAGATACCAAGACCGGGAAAGTTACGAGGTATGCCTGGCCGTTGAAATTCAACCCATTTTTTCTGGCTTCTCTAAATTCGCATAAAAACGTTCTTTATATTTCTGCCGAATACAATTCAATGTTACGATTTGATATGAAGAATCGCCGATTTATGAATGAGTTTGCAATAGAGGATAAGAAAAGAACCTATCCGTTGATTATTGATGGTGGACAACTATTTGTAAATACAACGTGGGGGATAGAGGTGCTCTCATGTACTACGAACCGGTTGCAATATACGATTGTAGCTGATGATGATATGAAAAACGGGCTCCGGTCTAACCAGTTCTATTCTATGTATAAGAAAGGAACTACTTTGTGGCTGGGTATTTTTTCCGGGGGAATCGCTTATTCACAGATTGAAAATGATGCCTTTAATGTTTATCGGCTTCCTGGCACGGATTTTACTACTTTCAATCGTCAGGTGCGTTCTTTTTGCATTGTCTCGGATGATATAAAATTAATAGGAACAAGAAATGGATTATTGTTGGTTTCTGAAAAGGAAAAACGTGTTCAGACTTTCACCACTCAAGATTATCCGGCATTACTCTCTAATTCTATTTTATTTATTCAACCATTCGGTGGGGACGATTATTTGATTGGTACAACAAAAGGGCTTGTCCTTTATTCTTTGAAAAAGAATTCTTTCAGGATTTTCTCTGAAGAAAATGTATATAAAGGAACACAGTTTTATTCTTGTTTATCAGATGAAGAGGGGATATGGTTAGCTACATCTGAAAAGGTGCTTTATTATAATATGCATACGAATCAGACGGATATATACCCGCTGGATACTAATAAATATCCGGGATGTTCTGCTTTGTCTTTGTGTTTCGACTCCCGTAATCGTTTATGGATAGGAACCTCTGAAGGTGTTTTTTTATTGGATAAGGTTACTCATAAAATAACGGATACCTTTGAGGGAAAGGATAAATTGAAGAATATATCTAAAGCACAGATTAATAATATATCCAGAAGTAAGAATGGAAAGATGTTCATTTGTACCGATCGGATGGGGCTGATTGTTTTGAATGAGCGGGGATCGGAGATTGATATTTATTCAGAAGATAATATTTTGCCACATAATACAGTTTATAGCGTTTATGAAGATGAGCAGAATGTGTGGTGGATTGCCACAATGAAAGGGATTCTGCGTTATAATCGGGTGACTAATAAAAAACAGTTGTATGATTTATCAGCCGGGATACCTGGTGGGGTATGTCGCTCATTTTGTAAAGATAGTCAAAACAGATATTGGTGGGCTAATGAAATGGGATTGGTTGTTTGTGATCCTTATCAGTTGTCACAAGCTGTATTGTGTGATTTGCCACGTATTAGTTCTGTTAAGGTTGCAGGGAAGCGGCAACAATTGTTGGAAGATCAGGAACAAGGTCTTGTAACTCCGGCTTATGCAAAATCAATGGTATTACCTGCGTTTCAGAACAATCTGGAATTATGTTTCTCCATGCATACCTATCTAGGGGCATTGGATTCTTATCAATACATACTGGAGGGATTTGATGAAAAATGGAAATATAATATAGAGAATAACTGTTTGTCCTATACTGATTTGCCGGCAGGGAAATATCTATTGAGAGTTCGTGGACAAGGAAATTCTGATTATGAAACTCAATTGGAAATTATTGTAGAATATCCATGGTATGTTACGTATGGTATCGTTGCTATAGTTGTCATAATTGTGTTATTGGGTATCGGGTGGAAATATTGGCGGAGAAAAGTGGCGATAGTAGAAATGAAACAGGATACTGACGATGAATTGTTAAATACGGCGGCGTATAGACCTAAAACTCCAAGATCCAGTCAGGAAAAGTTGGATCGCCTGTATGAACAACTTATTCATTATTTTGAAACAGAAAAACCATATTTGAATAAACAATTGAAAAGTGCGGATATTGCCGCGGCGTTATCCTGTTCTATTTCTTCTTTATCAGAATGTCTTTCTTTTAAATTGAATACTAACTTTTCCGATTTTGTTGCCCATTATCGAGTGGAAGCTTTTGTTCAAAAGCAAAAACAGGAGGATATTTCTTTATATACATTAATGTCTATTGCAGAATCTTGTGGGTTCAATTCAAAGTCTTCTTTCTTCCGGTTGTTTAAAAAGCAAATGGGATGTACTCCATTAGAGTATATTCAGAAGCAAGATCATGACAGAGTATCAAAACAATGATTTGGGACTTTGCTTTTAACTATTTATACTGTTGATATATAGATCTTTATCTGTTTGTTGTCTTTCTTCCTTGCTTTGATACCTAACGCTCCCAAATTTATGCTTTTAAGTGGGTTCAACAGTTTATATTTGCATTCGTAATCATAACCAAAAGTTTATATTATGGAGAATGTAACTGATAGATCCCAGAGTATTATTATAGATTCATACATTGAATATTATTCTCGTGTGGTGGATTTTATAACGTATCGAATTAACAATCGTTGTGATGCGGAGGATTTGGCACAAGATGTATTTATACGTCTGATGGAATATAAACAAATACTTTGTGAGGATACTGTAAAACATTTCATTTATACCATTTCCCGTAATATTGTAACTGACTATCTTCGCCGTTATTATAAAGCAAGAGAGATCAGTAGCTATCTCTATGATGAGACTTCTTCTGCTTGTACGAATGAAACGGAAGAAACTGTCTTGGCCAATGACATTTCTTCATTGGAGAAGAAAAAAATGGCAACCTTTCCGAGGCAACGAAAACAAATTTATTATTTGACGCGCTTTAAAGGGCTTTCGTCAGTAGAAATTGCTACTCGTCTGAATGTCGGGAAGCGAACGGTAGAATGTCATTTATTTATGGCAAGGAAAGAGATGCGTACATATTTGCAACAGTGTATATAAAAAAGAGATAATAAACGATATAGTGTTAATTTTAAATTGGAATTTATGGAAAATGATTTTCTTAGATTCTCACCGAAAAGAGTTTTATATTCTGTGGTGATGGCATCCACGTTATGGGTCGGAAGTCCTCAATTGGTATTTTCGGAGGTGAGAGATGTTCAGGCTATTCTACAATCTGGTTTCGTAAAGGGGCAAGTAGTAGATGAGAAGGGTGAACCTATTATTGGGGCTAGTATTTCAGTGAAGGGAACGACCAATGGAGTAATTACTGATATGGATGGTAATTTTACATTGAATAATATTTCTGGAGGGGTGTTGATCATTTCGTATGTGGGTTTTCAAACACAAGAAGTGAATATAACAGGAAAGCCACTGAAAATTGTTTTGAGAGAAGACTCCGAGATGCTGGATGAGATTGTAGTTGTTGGGTATGGAGTTCAAAAGAAAGCGACTCTTTCCGGGTCTGTAACCCAAGTAAAAGGAGATGAAGTACTTGCCGGAAAATCTACGCAGAGTGTGGCTTCTGCACTGCAGGGGACCATTCCCGGGCTGACAATAACGCGTACTTCTTCTCGTCCGGGAAATGAAGGTACTTCGATAACATTACGTGGGGGTATCTCTGTGAATGATGATGCCAATAAACCAATGATCATTATTGATGGGGTAGAAGCTTACGAATGGGAACTTTCGCAAATTAATCCCAATGATGTTGAAAGCATATCTGTATTGAAAGATGCAGCCGCTGCAATTTATGGTACTAAAGCTGCCGGTGGTGTTATGCTGGTGACAACTAAGCGTGGACAAGAAGGAAAAATCAAAGTCACTTATTCGGGAAGTGTACATGCTAATATTGTAGGAAAACGTTATCCGGTCGCTAATGGGCAAGAATGGGCACAAATGCATAATATGGCTGTGGAGAATGACTATAAATATGGTGCAGATCATACGTACGGTTGGAAGTTAGGTTGGTCGGAAGAAGCGTGGCGTTCTCTTGCAAATGGTGAATATATTGAAGGTATGGTAAATGGTGCCTATAAGGTATTGGACCCTTATGCTGACCAGTTTGATGCTGTTTATGGAACAACATGGGGGCAATCACATAACGTGATGGTCAGGGGAGGTAATGATAGAGTGAAGGTTATGACTTCATTAGGATATGCTAATGACCGATCTTTAATAGACGTGGCGTATGATGGACAGAAAAAATATAATTTTCGTACGAATCTTGATTATAAAATTAATGATATTGTGAAGACGGAGTTCAATGTCTCTTATGATAAACGGAATACCAGTAGCCCGCAACAAGGTGTGGGACATGGTTTGCAAGATATGTATTTATTCCCGATATATAATGAATATGGTCAATTTTATGATACTTTTGGGAATAATAATCTTGTGGCTAAAATGGTTGAAGGAGGGCGTAATAACAATACGGAAGAAATCATGCGTTTAGGAGGTAAACTGACTTTAGACCTCAATAAATATGTTAAGGGACTGTCTTTACAAACTTCTGCCAACTTTCGTATCCGACATCATAAAAAAATAGAGCGTCAGACTCATGTTACTCTTTATGACTGGGCGGGTGAAACGACCTCTATTGACGGTTATCCTGATTATTCCCAAGGATCAGGTTCTATTCATTATCAATCGTCAGATGATGATTGCTGGGTAAAAAACACTTTAGAAGAAACCTTTTACCAAACTTACAATGCTTTGTTGAATTATAATCGTTCATTTGGTAGTCATAACGTATCACTAATGGCGGGTTTGACCGGTGAAAAAACAGGATATGAGAAATACTACCAATATCGTAAAGGTATTGCCAATGACGAACTGGATGATATTAATTTGGGAGATGTTACTACTGCTGAAGCTACTGGAGGCAGAAATGAGGTAGGAATGATTTCTTGGATTGGCCGATTGAACTATGATTATAAGGGAATTTATCTGTTAGAAGGTTTGTTCCGTCGTGATGGATCTTCCAGATTTTCAAAGAATAATCGTTGGGCTAATTTTTATGGTCTTTCAGCTGGCATACGTTTCTCTGAATTTGAGTTTGTAAAGAATTGGAATGTATTTGATAATTTAAAGTTGCGTGGCTCTTACGGTGAAACCGGTTCACAAGGAGGTATTGGCCAATATGATTATTATTCAACAATTAGTAAAGGGAATACAGTATTCGGATTTGACGGTACAAAAGTGAACACGGCATGGATTTCTTCTATGACTTCAGAAGATAGAACCTGGGAACGTGTCTCTACTACTAACGTTGCGGTTGATTTTGCCGTACTTAATAATCGTCTTAGCGGTACATTTGAATATTATATCCGTAAGAATAATGATATGTTGATTGATATCACTTATCCTAAGACATTGGGGGCAACGGCTCCAAAAACAAATTCCGGAGGTTATCGTGCTAATGGTTGGGAGCTACAGTTGAATTGGAATGATCGGATAGGAAGAGATTTCAGTTATAGTGTCGGATTAAGTTTGTCCGATGCGCGTACTAAAGTAACTAGTTATGAAGGCGCCGCTGCTATCACTTATGGTAAAAATAAAATAGTAGAAGGAAAACCAATTAATTCAATTTATGTATTCAAGACTAATGGGTATTTGCAGAATGAAGAAGAAGTCACTGCTTATTATGGAACGATTAATGGAACAGGTACATTGGCTCCTACTCAAAATAGTAATAATCAGTTACGTCCCGGATGCGTGAGAAAAGTTGACTTGGATGAAAATGGAGCGATTACTACGGATGACCTCTATTATTATGGTGACTCTAATCCACACTATCAGTTTGGAATTAGTTTGGGAGCAAAATATAAAGGGTTTGATTTTTCGGCATTCATTCAGGGAGTTGGTAAACAGAATCTTATTCGCGAAGGTAATATGCGTGGTCCTTTTGTTAGTTGGTGGATGAATCAAAATAAAACCTATCTTGATAATACATGGACAGAAGGAAATACTGATGCCCGTTTTCCTTTGCTGTCATTTAATGGTTCTGTAAATGATTGGAATTATAGTCAATATAACGATATCAATGTGATGAATGTTTGGTATGCTCGTTTAAAGAATGTGGCATTGGGGTATACGCTGCCTAAGACATGGATGAAAAAAATAGGGGTGGAAAATCTACGCTTGTATATATCGGCAGATAATCTGTTTGAATTGACACATGTAGATGATAAATTTGACCCTGAAGCACAGGCTTCAACGGGACAGGGCAAGATTGATTGTTATGCACGTACGATTTCTTTTGGTATTGATCTCACATTTTAAAAAGCATGTAAATTATGAAAACAGGTAAAGTTATATACATCCTATTATTAGGTTCATTGGTTGTTACAAGTTGTATAGATGACTTTTTGAATCTTAAGCCTCTGGATTCTGAAACAGAAGCTATATTTTTTCAAAATTTGGAACAATTTCAGGCTGCTGCTGATAATCTTCATACTAATATTTACGCATGGCAGTCCAATGGAAAGAAAGGTAGTGCAAATAACACTTATGCCATTCGTTTTGATTATGGGACAGATTTGATTACAGTTTCTCACGATGCAGTGAATGGGACAAATGCGGCCGGCACTTCTGATGATTATTATTCTCAATCGTATGAATGGCTACGTGGCTGTAACCAATTAATAGAGAAGGCTGCCTCTTATTCTAACCCTAACGAAATAGCAGGTCCGGTTGGTCAAGCTCATTTCTTTCGTGCATGGCATCATTTCTTTTTGTTACAACGTTTTGGTGGAATACCATTGATGATGAGTACTCCCGATGTCTCTTCAGATGTGGTATGGGGTAAGAGGGCATCTCGATACGAAGTTGTAAAAGCTATTTTGGATGATTTGGACACAGCCATTTTTAACTTGAAAAACACGACAGTGTCTTCGACTTCAAACGATGGTCATGTTACAATTGAAGCTGCAAAAGCTTTTAAGGCACGTGTTTGTTTATATGAAGGTACTTGGGAGAAATATAATGGTATAGGTACGGCTGATCCTACTAATGGGGACGGTGTGAAGAATGGTGCTGGAACGGTAATTCCCGACGGATACCCTTCTGTGACTGATTTTTTAACCATGGCCAAAACACTTTCCGATGAGATTATCAGTAGTGGGACATTTGAATTGTTTTTAGGGGTAGAGAATGTTCCCAATTCGGCTAATCCGGATTTGTATGCACATAAGAGTTATTTTTATCTATTTAACTTGGAAGGTAGTGATTCTAATCCTTCCGGACTGAGTAAAGCTAGTAATAAAGAAGCTATTTTTCGTGCTGTCTATGATCATACGAATAGGAAGAGTAATATGAATCTGACGCATTCAGAACCAGCTAAGATGACACGGAAATTAATTGATATGTATTTGTGTGCTGATGGTTTGCCTGTTCATGTGTCTCCTTTGTTTAAAGGATATATTGATATGAATACGGAATTTGAAAACCGTGATTATCGGCTGACAGCTTGTCATCCTAAGACATTGGATTATGTTTGGGGGTGGGGGAAATATGGTACTGGTGCAGATTATATGACAGATATAACTTCTTTGTCTGCCAATCAGTATCAATATTGTCCTAATTTGACGACTAATACAGCTTCAGGAACTCGTGGACGGAAATTCTGCTCGGAATTGTCTACCATAACCGATGCTGGTCAGGAAGCAATGGATTGTATGTTAATACGTCTGGCTGAAATATATTTAATTTATGCTGAAGCTACTTGCGAGTTGGGGAATGGTACTATTTCTGATGAGGATTTGGACAAGTCTTTAAATTTAGTTCGTGCCCGTGGTGGAGTGGCTCCTTTGAATGCTGCTTTGATAGCTAAAGCAAGAACATTGGGATGTGATATGTCTTATTTAGGAGAGATCCGTCGTGAACGTGCTTTGGAGTTGTATGCTGAAGGCTTACGTATTGCGGATGTATGTCGTTGGGGAATTGCGGAACAAGTCTTTGGGACAGAAAAATGTGGTGTCTATATAAGCTATGAAGATACTAATACGTATTTGGTTACAATGAAAAATCCTGTAACAAACGAAGATGTTTTTAAATCAAGTGTTTGGACTGCTGATAATATAGAACAAGAAACTATTACTTATGAAGATCCTGCGTATACTCCAACCAAGCCAGGTTGTGTGATTGTAGAAAAGAAGGTCAATAGAAAATTTTCAAAGAAGAATTATTTGCAACCTATTCCTACAGATGAGATAAAGTTGAATCCGCAGTTATTGCAGAATCCGCAGTGGTAATGAATGTAATTAATAAAAGATGAATATGAAAAAGCTATTTAATTCTATAATGATTTGTGTTCTGTTATTTTCGAGCACTTTCATAGGAACTGCATGTTCGGACGATGATAAAAATGGATCGAATAAATATCCAGTTCCTGTAATCTCCGAGTTTTCTCCAAGCGAAGGTCTTCCAACTAGTGTGGTGACGATAAAGGGAGCTAATTTTGGAACAGAACGTACAGAGCGTGTGGGACGTGTGTATTTCGGAGGTGTCGAGGCTACTGACTATGAAAGCTGGTCGGATAATGAGATTAAAGTACGAGTACCGCAGAAGGGAATTACCGGTAACATTACTCTGTGGGTATGGAAGAATCATACAGAAACAACCGATGAATTTATTTGTGTTCCTGGTGCCGAGATTACTTCGATCAATCCGAGTCCCACTTTTCCTGGTTCGCAGATTACAATAAATGGAAAGAATTTCCAATATTTCATTGATAAAGGAGTTACTGCTCAGGATGTTATTGTTGAATTCTGCGCCGAAGAGGGAATTACCAAGGCCACTGCTGATGCTTTAACAGCGACTTCAGTTACCGTAACAGTACCTACGGATGCAAAAGGTGGTGTTATTACTATTGATTTTGATGGTTATCAAAAGGTTAGTGGTCCCGAATTGCCATTAGTTGGAGATTTGAATTTACCGCTCATCAACTATTTAGAAACAAGCGGGACAATAACTATTGAAGAAGGTGGAATTGGAAGTACTAAGGATGGTGCTTATGTCATATATCAGTTTGATGCACCTGCAACCGGATTGTTCGACGTATATCTGATGACAGGAACGACGAAAGATGGAAGTTCGCTGAACGTTAATATCGGTGATAACCTGAATACCTTGAAAACTGCTGCATTGAACGAGACTTTGACCCATGCAATGAAGAATACCGGCTCATGGGCAACCAATTGGAAAGACCAATGGGGAGCATTCTATCTTGAAGAAGGCAAAACTTATTATCTGAAAATCACATTCCTGCAAGTGGGAACAACTTGGGTTGGAAACGTCGGTGAAATCGGATTGACTTTATCTGCTGATCAAAATCAAACACCAGTAAATGGGGTTAAACCAGGTGCGGATTATGTAATTTATAAACATGATTTCAATTCGGGCACATCCTATCTTCCTTTTACAGACGCATGGGCTTGGGAACCCAATTATATTAAGATTGTAGATAAATATTTGGAATTTTATTACAACTATAAAGCTCTTTTGGAGGATGACCGTCGTATGCGTCGAGGGGCCGAAGTGACTTGTAATTTCAAGACGACAACCGAAGGATGGTATGGTTTTAAGGTTTATTTGCCCGAAGGCAAGTTCCCTATGAACGAGAGTGGCATCATCATTGCGCAAATTTTCGGTCAAGGGTGTAAAAACAGTTGGGCGGGGCATCTTTCCATTGATCAAGGAACTTTGAAATTTTCGCATCGTCATGCATTGGTCGATCCGGTAGTAGGAACAGTTGGTAAACTTGAGGTTAATAAATGGTATTCGGTGGTGGTTTATTTCAAAGTTGGTCGGAATAATAAAGGTCGTTTGAAAGCATGGATAGGCGATGATATGGCCGAGGGCTCACCTGCATACGATTCCGGTAATTGTAATTTTGGTTTTGCGCATTGGATTGATGATGATACTTTGGACGATACTGGAAATAACCCAGAATGTGCTGGTTATAACGGAACTTATGATGCTTTGGGTTGCAAATTCGGACTGTATGTATCCAATAAAGTAGACATTACCATCCGTTTTGATGACCTTAAGGCACTTGAAGGCAGCCCTTCCGGAGCGTTTAATATTGTGAAGCCGGGCAATTGAAGAATGAAGGATAACTGTTTATATATGTAAATCACATATATTTTAAAGATAGGAGAGCGCATCCGGAGTCACAGACGAAATGATGCGCTCTTTGTTTTTTTACGTTATCAACAATAATGTATAATAATGGTAAAGTGTGATTTTAATCGAAAAAGAAATACCATGGTTCATATAAGGAATAGATATTTTTATCTTTTTTCCATCTTCCTGTTGTTGGATGTGTGGATAGCATTTGCACAGTCGACCATTAGCGAAAAAGACTTTCGCACGAATATGCATCCTCGCGTATTTGTTACGATGGACGACAAACAAGCTATTCAGGCGAAAATAGAATCGGTGAACTGGGCAAGAGACATTTATGAGGCGCTGAAAACCGATGTGGATCCAATCATTGCTATGCACCAGGATAATCCTGGATACGTGGTTTCTCGTATGCAGATGCATTGGGAACCAGGAAAACGCTATACGCATTTCTATACCGAAGGAAATTATGTCACCCGCAGGGAAGGTAATGCCAAATATCCTACAGTTAGAGTGACCTACGGACGTGCCGCCAGCAACTCCGTGCCTTTGGCTCCACTGGACAAAATTATTCCTTACGGGGATGGTTCGCTGACCAAACCTGCCAGTACGAATCTTGGCATTGTGAAGCTGACTGAATCATCGAACAATGAATTATCGGATTTAGGCAACGAAACTCCGTATGATACCGTCCCGTTCACCAAGACCGGACTTGGAACGGAAACCGTGAACCGGGCTTTCATTCAGTTGGCTTGGAAATCGTCTATCTTATATTACTTGACGGAAGATAAGAAATACGCCAAACTGGCTGCCGACATCTTGTGGAATTTTGTTCGTGGGGCAGCACAACAAGAACAACTTAATCCGGGTTGGGAACAAAATCATAAAGAGGGAAGTTTCAATGGCTACCTTTCTTTCGAGACTTTAGGTGATACCCGCCATTTCGCTACTCTTCCATTGGCATACGACATGATTTACGATTATTTGCGGCAAGAGTATTTTGATTCGGAACAATTTGTCAAAGGCATTGATGGTGAGATGTGGGCACCTCCTCATCCCGAAGGAAAAGAATGGGCTTTAGGCTGTTTCGAGAAGATGTTCAAGCGTTTGATAGAAAACAAACTGAACCGTGGAGGAGGGCTGAAAGGCAACTGGAACATGAATGAACAGCAATCTGCCATGCTTTATGCCTTGGCACTTGACGAGGATTTCATTTATCAGGATGGCAAGGGGCGTGCTTATTATGTAAATAAATTGGTTTACGGCCCTACCACGGAACATCATGGGGCTTATCTTGATGTGCTGCGTGCCAACATCAGTCCTACTACCGGATTGTGGCCTGAAGCTCCGGGCGGATACGGACAAGGCTCTATTGGGCAATTGGTACGTTTCGGCTTCATTTATTATAAAAATGGTCTTGATTTTTTGTCCAAAGATCCTTTGCTGAGCAAAGCCTCGAGTTCAATGACACAAATGTTATTTCCCAATGGTTATGTTACTAACTTTGGTGATGCTACATATGCTACCATGAATACCGAACAACTGGAACTTATGATGGCATACTGGCACGATAAGAAAGATGGTTTACAAGAAAGAAAATGTGCAGAATGGATGAAATATGCTCCACAACGGAACTTGCACAATGAATTTTATTATGCGTTGTTTTTCTATTTGCCCGAAATCCCTCGTACTGATAGTGCTCCTCAATTGGCGCGTACATCCTATTCGGAAACATACTCTTTAGTATTCGGTCGCAATGATGCACCCGACCCGAAGGATGCTTTGGCTTTTACTTTGATGGGATTTGGCAAGGATACCGGGCACAGGCAACCTAATGGCATGAACATGGAGTTGTATGGGCGTGGATATATTTTGGCGCCAGATCAAGGTGTAGGTCAGGATTATTGGGGAGCGGACACACATGAATATAAAATTAACGTAGCTGGACACAATACCGTGAGTCCGAATGGAAAAGGTGCGGACAATAACATGCCGCAGAATCTGGAAATTGTACATGCCGAACCTGTCGTCATTGATGGAAAAGCTCCTGACTACGAGGTATCTCCCTACCACCAGTATGTAGATGCGGTTAATCATTTCCATACTTCGGAAATCAAGGCGGAACAACGCCGTATGCTTTCTATTATCCGTACTTCGCCACACACTGGCTATTATGTAGACATATTCCGGTCGGACGTGACAGATGGGGAAGACCGTTACCATGACTATATTTATCATAACATGGGTACCGGCTCCGAATTCTTCCTTTTGTCGGGGCAACCGATGCCGATGTCTGCCTCTCCCTTGGATTCGTTGTCCGGTAAAGGATATTCTTATTTCACTACATTGGGTAGCTGCGAGAATCCTGACAACTTTTATGTAGACTATCATTTGGGTATAGATGATACTCATATGAGGATGTTTGTGCCGACAGGTAAAGGAAGGACCGTTTATCAACTGAACTCTTTGTTCAATCATCGTTATTATGAACCGTCTTTACGTACGCTTCCTGTACCGGCATTACTGATAAGGCAAAAAAGTGAAGCTTGGGACCATCCTTTTATAGCAGTGTATGAACCATACGGCAACGGAGCAAAAAGCCAAATTCGTTCGGTCTATACAAGTAAGACTCCAAAACAAAAAGGTGTAGCCAAGTTGTCGGTCGAATATTTCAAGAAAGACAAAATGGACCATATCATTCATTCGGTGAATGAAAAAACAGAAGCGAAGTATATGGGCATCCGGTTTATGGGCACCTATTGTGTTGTAACCATGGAGAAAGGACGACTTGTTTCATTGTATATAGGAAACGGATACTCGTTCAGTATGGACGGTTTGGAAGTTACTCTTGGTGAGGGAAAGCCTTTTGATGCTTGGCTGGAATGGAGAGACGGAGAGTGGATTTGTCATTCAAGGGAAGCTGTAAAAATAAAAATGATGAAATAAATACTTTTTTATATCATGAAGACTATCAAATCAACATTATACCTATTGGCAACATTGGGATGTATGGCATGTTCACCCTCTCACGAAACTATGCAAGAGGGACCATACGAGTCGACTTGGGAATCATTGTCGCAGTATGGCGGAGCTCCCGAATGGTTTCAGGATGCCAAGTTTGGTATCTGGGCGCATTGGGGCCCTCAATGTCAGCCCGAGCAAGGTGACTGGTATGCGCGTAATATGTATAATGAAGGCAGCCGTCAATATAAGTGGCATGTAGAAAATTACGGTCATCCGTCCGAATTTGGATTTAAAGATGTAATTCATTCATGGAAAGGTGAAAAGTGGAATCCCGATAGTTTGATGGCTCTCTACAAAAAAGCAGGTGCGCGATATTTCTTTGCAATGGGTAATTATCATGATAATTTCGATTTGTGGAATAGTAAATACCAGCCATGGAATTCTGTAAATATGGGACCTCAGAAAGATATTCTTGCCGGTTGGGAGAAAGCGGCACGCGCTAACGGGCTTCGTTTTGGCGTGAGTATTCATGCTGCTCATGCCTGGACATGGATGGAAACCTCACAACGTGCCGACAAGCAGGGAGAAAAAAACGGTATCCCTTATGATGGAAAACTGACCAAAGCAGATGGAAAAGGGACATGGTGGGAAGGTTATGATCCTCAGGAACTGTATGCTCAGAATCATCCGTTGAGCGAGGGAAGTGAAGATATTAACCGCATACATAGCCAATGGGCATGGGAGAACGGGGTAGCACTTCCTACGGAAGAATATTGTCAGAATTTCTTTGACCGAACAGTGGATATGATTAATAAATATAATCCGGATTTAGTCTATTATGATGATACGAGTATGCCTCTTTGGCCGGTAAGTGATGCCGGATTGCGGACTGTAGCGCATTTTTATAATAAGAGTATCAAGGAGCATGAAGGAAAAAATGAAGCTGTTGTTTTTGCTAAGATATTGACTGACGAACAGAAAGAATGTTTGGTTTGGGATGTGGAAAAAGGCGTACCCGACCAGAAGCAAGATAAGCCTTGGCAGACGTGTACTTGTTTGGGCAATTGGCATTATGACCGACATAAGTATGAAACCAATGGCTATAAGTCGGCGGCAACGGTTGTCCGGATGCTGGTTGATATTGTCAGCAAGAATGGTAACTTACTTCTTAGTGTGCCTATCCGTGGTAACGGTTCCATTGATGAGAAGGAAGAAACTATATTGGAAGACATAGCTTCTTGGATAGCAGTAAATGGTGAGGGGGTATATGGAACCCGTCCCTGGAAAGTATTTGGTGAAGGTCCGGTGGCAGAAGCTGTAATACCTCTGAAAGGGCAAGGATTTAATGAAGGAAAGCATCAGTCTTACACGGTTCAGGACATTCGTTTTGTGAAGAAGGGAGATTTTTTGTATGCACACGTGATGGTTTGGCCGGAAAATCGGAAAGTTATAGTGAAATCATTGTCGATAGGAAAGGATTTGACTGGAAATACAGTCAATAAAGTTGAGTTGCTTGGTTATGACCATTTCCTTGAGTACAGTCAGACAAATGAGGGGCTGATTGTAGAGTTGCCTGAAACAAAACCGAATTCGATATCATTGACACTTAAAATTTCAACGATACAATAATTGTTATTTCTATGAAAACCAAGTTTATATTTATGTTGTTTCTTGCGGGAATACTTCCGTTTCAGGCGTATGCCCAAATAACCTTGAACTTGTTTATGAAGGAGCGTGGAGCGAGGATTGACTCCTTACACTATGGTATCTTCTTTGAAGATATCAACCATGCTGCGGATGGAGGGCTTTATGCAGAACTGATTCGCAACCGCTCTTTTGAGGATTGCGACAGTGCTTTGGTTTACTGGAGTCTGAAGTCGACACACGCATCTGCCGATATGGAACTGGTGGATGACGACTTGATGAATCCGGTTCAGCGCAAGGCTCTGAAAGTGAAAATCGCTTCCGTCGGCAAGTTTGGAAAAGTGGAGGTAGCAAACGAGGGATATTGGGGAATTAATGCCGTCAAGGGACGTAAATATATACTTTCTTTTTGGGCGAAAGCCGATGGATACAAGGGAACGATATGTGCTTCTTTACAAAACAAAGCCGGGACAGCCACGTATGCCACTGCTAAAGTGGCGGGTAAATTGAAAGGTGGCTGGCGGAAATACACAGCAGAATTTTGTTCGGATACTGATGATGCACAGGCAAGGCTGGTGCTTTCAATGGAGCGTCCGGGCATCGTCTATCTGGATCTGGTTTCTTTGTTTCCCCCTACATTCAAAGATCGGGAAAATGGTTGCCGACCCGAACTGGCGCAATTGCTGGCAGACATGAAACCGCGTTTCATGCGTTTTCCCGGAGGATGTTTCGTGGAGGGAGAAGTGATTGGCGGGAAGTTGGAGCAATTTAAGTGGAAAAAGTCAATCGGACCGATTGAAGAAAGGTCTTCACATGTAAATGTGTGGAGATATCCGGTTAGCAATGGGCTGGGATATCATGAGTTCCTGCAGTTGGCGGAAGATTTAGGCTCAACTCCCATGTATGTCACGAATGTAGGGGTATGGCATGGAGGTTTTGCGCCACACGATAGCATAGAGTGGTACGTACAGGATGCATTGGATGCCATTGAATATGCCAATGGGGATATTACTACGAAATACGGGGCTATGCGTGCGGCCAACGGGCATCCCGAGCCTTTCGGTATGTATCTGATAGAGATAGGAAATGAAAATTATCAGAAGAATGTAAAGCAGCAGAGCGACCATTACCCCGAACGCTATATACAGTTCTATCGTGCCATCAAGGAGCGTTATCCGGAAATGGTCATCATCGGTAATGTGGATGCTTTCGATTTCAACCCGAAATGGCGCAACAATCATCCGGTGGACTATGTGGACGAGCATTATTATCGGAATCCCCGCTGGTTCATCGACCGTTACCGCAAGTACGACAGTTACGACCGTCGCGGTCCGAAAGTCTATGTGGGCGAGTATGCAGTCACCAAGGAGTGCGGCACGAACGGCAATCTCAATGCCGCGCTGGGCGAAGCGGTCTTCATGATGGGTATGGAGCGCAATAGCGATATCGTGAAGATGAATAGTTATGCTCCTATTTTCAAGAACGAAAACGAAGCCCGCTGGAATCCGGATATGATACATTTCAATTCGGGCGAGGTGTTTGTGACTCCATCCTACCATGTGCAGCAACTTTTTGCCACTCATGTAGGCGACTACAATGTGAAGTGTGTGGAAGAGAATAATATTTATCCGGTGGAGAATGCTCCGGTGAAGCATACCGTGGATTCTGTATTTCGGGTGACGGATAATCCGCTGCGCTACACATCCGTAAAGCGGTTCCGCTATTCGAAAGACAAGGAGGGGATAAAGCTCTATTTCCACCACAAGGGAAGCGATGATTACGGAGTATGGCACTTGGGAGCTGATCATAACAAGCGGTATAATTTGGAATTTCATCGGAAGGGAGAGGTCAGCACGCTGGCCTACAAGTACAACGGAGTGCTGGAGGAAGGCAAGTGGTATGATGCTCGCATAGAGGTGAAGGGCGACTTGGTGTTGTGCTATCTGAATGATGAATTAATACATCAAGTGAATCTTTATCCCGAACAGTGGGTTTATACTTCGGCCTCGGTCACGGCGGATGGGGCAACCGGCTATTTGAAATTGGCGAATCCGACGGATAAAAGTGTCATTATCGACATCAATTTCAAGGATGTCAAAGTGAAACAGGTGGAGCTGATCCGTATGTGTTCCGGAAAGGGAACCGATGAAAACTCAATGGAGAATAAGGAGTGCGTGAAACCGGTGAAGAAGGGGACGTTTCCTGTGTCGGACGGCAAGTTGAAACTGACGGTTCCCGCCTTTTCACTGGATATCATTAAAATAAACAAAATCTGATTTGGAAAAGAATAGTGAACCTTTAAAATGGCGACCATGAGAAGAATATTAGCGATGGCAGGATTCACCTTGCTGATGTTGGGAGGCACGATGTTTGCCCAACAATACAAGAATCCCAATTTACCTGTCGAAGAGAGGGCTGCCGACCTTTGTCGTCGGCTGACGTTGGAAGAAAAGGTTGCTTTGATGCAAAATGCTTCACCGGCTATTCCCAGACTGGACATTCCTCAGTTCGAATGGTGGAGTGAGGCATTACACGGTGTGGGACTGAATGGGAAGGCGACGGTTTTTCCCGCCACTATCGGTATGGCTGCCTCTTTCAATGACACCTTGTTATATAAGGTGTATTGTGCTGCCAGTGATGAGGCACGGGCCAAAAATAACGAGGCTTGTCGGAGTGGTGAAATCAAGCGTTTTCAAGGTTTGTCGTTCTGGACACCAAACGTAAATATCTTTCGTGACCCTCGTTGGGGACGCGGACAGGAAACATACGGTGAAGATCCTTATCTCACTACCCGCATGGGGCTGGCCGTTGTAAGAGGATTGCAGGGATATACCATTGACGGTATACGCAAGGACAGGTGGCTGAAACTATTGGCTTGCGCCAAGCATTTTGCGGTGCATAGCGGACCGGAGTGGAGTCGTCATAGTTTCAATCTGGAGAATATATCTTCACGTGATTTATGGGAAACCTATCTTCCTGCTTTCAAGTCGCTGGTGCAGGAAGGTGGTGTACGCGAAGTGATGTGTGCTTATCAGCGTATTGACGGTGAGCCTTGCTGTGGCAATACCCGTTATCTGCAACAGATATTACGTGATGAATGGGGATTCAAAGGATTGGTAGTGAGTGATTGTAGCGCCATTTCCGATTTCCATGTGAAAGGACGTCACGGAGTGGCAGGAAGTGAGCATGAAGCATCGGCCATGGCTGTCAGGGCGGGAACGGATGTGGAATGTGGCAGGAACTACCGGTCATTGCCCGAAGCGGTGGCGGCAGGTGAGATTACCGAGGCGGAGATTGATAGAAGTGTACGTCGCTTGCTGGAAGCCCGTTTTGAGGTAGGTGACTTTGACTATGAGTCTGTAGTACCTTACAAGAACATTCCGATGAGTATTGTCAATCGAAAGGAACACAGGGAGTTAGCTCTTCAGATGGCTCGTGAATCTATTGTGTTGTTGCAGAACAAAAAAAGCATATTACCCTTGTCACCGGATTTGAATGTAGCGGTTATGGGACCCAACGCCGTTGATTCCATGATGTTATGGGGTAACTATTATGGCCGTCCGTTTCATACGGTCACGGTGCTCGACGGTATTCGGCGTTTTGCTCCGAGCGCACGTTATATTCCGGGGTGTACTTTTACGGATCAGGCTGTAGGGCAACAGACAGGCGTTCCATACGATGGTACGCAGCCGAAAGAGGTGAAGACGGCAGAGAGCGGTCGGACAACCGGAGCGGATGTAGCTTCGATTGTCGGGCAGGCAAGCGATGCTGATGTCGTGATTTTTGTAGGTGGTATTTCATCTAAACTGGAAGGGGAAGAGATGAAAGTAAAGCTTCCGGGCTTTCGTGGTGGAGACCGTACGGATATTGAACTGCCTGAAGCGCAGCGGCGCGTGATAGCGGCTTTGCATGAAGCCGGCAAGAAGGTGGTTTTCGTCAATTGTTCGGGCAGTGCCATGGCGATGGTTCCCGAAACGGAACATGCGGATGCCATTGTGCAAGCTTGGTATGCCGGTGAGCAGGGAGGATTGGCTATTGCCGAGACGTTGTTTGGCAGTAACAATCCCAGCGGGAAACTTCCGCTTACGTTCTATAAGAATCTCTCCCAATTGCCCGACTATGAGGATTATAACATGAACAACCGCACTTATCGGTATTTCCGTGGAGAGCCTCTCTATCCTTTTGGCTATGGTTTGAGTTATACGACATTTCAATATAAGAAGGGTAAGGCCGGATTGCAAAAAGATGGTTCCGTTCGTCTTTCTTTCCAATTGAAGAATACAGGGAAGAGGGCCGGTACTGAAATTGCGCAAGTTTATATCCGCTGTACAGAGGATGTCAATGGTCCCATCAAGACACTTCGCGATTTCCGGCGCATTACATTGCAACCGGGAGAAACACAAACTGTCTCCTTTGTTTTGCAGCCCGTTCAATTCGATACTTTTGATGAATCGACCCATACCATGCGTGTCATGCCGGGAGAATATGAGATTATGTATGGTGGAAGCTCGGCTGGGCATTCGCTCAAAAAAATAAATATAAAACTATTGGAGAATTAGGGTGTACCTGTATCTTTACTAGGACTTATAAAAATAATTAGCTGTGAATAGTAGAAAAAATAGAATCAAGGATGCTTATTGTATATTAATAAAATCGAGTGTATGAACATGCTTATAAAAAGATTTAATTTTTTGATGTTATTGGGAATCACTCCCTTATTTATATCAGCCCAAAATATCACGGATATGGCTGTCATGAACGATCGAACAGCAGACGCTTTCATCGAAAACGGGACACAAATATCGTCTATAGACGACTCTGTGTTTGTTCATCCAGATAGAATCTGCTATGATCGGCGATGCATACGGATTGAAGGGAAAGATGTGTTCGTATTCAGTGCTGCATTCCATTATTTTCGTGTGGCTCAACCTTTGTGGGCAGACCGTTTCAGAAAGCTGAAGGAAGGTGGTTTTAATTGTGTGGAGACGTATATTCCCTGGAACTGGCATGAACGGAGAATGCCTCGTTCGCCGCAGGATGAATCTTGTTTGGATATGAAAGAACTGGATGACTTTCTGAAAATGGCGGAAGATTTCGGGCTTTATGTGATTGTCCGTCCCGGACCTTATATTTGCGCTGAATGGAGCGGAGGCGGTTTTCCGCAATGGATTATGCAAAAGAAACCGGCAAAGACTGCTTTTGATACTTGGTTGCAAAGTAATGACCCTGAATTTATGCGTTGGAATGAGCATTGGTACAGAGCCGTGTGCCGTACAGTGGCGCCACACCAATTAACCCGGAAGGAAAAAGGCTGTACGGGTGTTATCTTCTTTCAGGTAGAGAATGAATTCAACCGGATTAAATGGTTTCCGAAAGAGGCCAAGAAAGATTATTTGATCCGGCTTTCGCAAATTGTTCGCAAATATGAAATAGATGTTCCGGTTATAACCTGCTGGACGGATGAAGCCCGTAATGTAGAAGAGGGTGTTCTTAATGGTGTGGTAGATATGGTAAATAGTTATCCGCGTTGGGAAATAGAGAAAAATTTCGGGCGTTTGATTAACCAACAGTTACGTACTCAACCCGGCAAACCGCTTATTTCAGGAGAATTGCAAGGAGGATGGATGAGTGAAGTGGGAGGAAAGTTAAGTTGGGAACAGGACGGCTTAATGCCAGTACAAACGCAGAACATTACATTGTATGCATTGCAACGCGGTTTTTGTGGTATTAACTATTATATGACTGTAGGTGGCACCAATTTTGATGATTGGGGGGCCAGACAAATGACTACTACCTATGATTATGCTGCTGCCATTGCAGAAAATGGTTCTACTAATGAGCGATATCGCCGTTTCCGGGGATTAGCGCATTTGTTGAAGGAACATGGTACCAGGATTGCACGTGCCGATGTACTTCCTGTAGAATATACTTCCACCGATCCGGATGTGAAGTTGGTGCTACGTCAGGCTTCCAATGGTGACCGGTATTATTTTGTAAGAACAGAGGAGCGCACCCGTCATCATTTTGGTACCATACAGACTTCTGATTTCACTTTTGATTTTGCATTGGAACCATTTGGGGCTATGATTTATTATCTGCCGGCAGGTGCCGAACAAGGTGATTGGTTACCGGAACTTCCCGACGCGGAAACACGTCCGACAGTAAAAGCGGATACTATCAGGCTGATCCCCGACAAGAGGATGGCTGATCCGCTTCCCACTCGCTGGGTGAAGTTGAAAAAAGGAGAGTATATTGATCACGATGGTATTTACGGACGCCATTTTGTGTATTATCGTACGTATGCTCCGCAGGGAAAATTGCTTGAAGTGGGACGTATCGGTCATAAATTGATCAACGGCACGGATGCAGACGAGGTGGTGGTGTCCGTTCAAGGAAAGAGGTTGCCTGTATTCAAAGAAGATGCATACAGTGTCTTTTATCAACTGCCGGGAGATTCGGCTATAAACAGGAAGGTCGAAGTTGTCATGCTTTTTGAAAGCAAAGGGTTGCATCATCATACAAAAAAGATAGTAGAAGATTATTGGGGTATAGGATTGAACTATGTGAGATGCGGAGGCAAGGAGCTTTCTTTGGAATATGCATACACAGAGAATGAGCGCGGACTTAACTTGTCCAAGGGGGGAAGATTGCAGGAAAAGACACCGACAGAAACTACAGAATTGAATGAACCGCTTCTGTCATGGTATTCATATTCATTCACATTGCCCGAACAGCCTCGTGGTGTGTGGTTCCCTTATCATCTTCGTCTGGAGCATTCGGGGAATGGATTTATTTACATAAACGGTCACTGCATCGGTCGTTGTTGGCAGAAAGGTCCCCAACGCGAATATTATATTCCCGAGTGTTGGTTGAATATCGGTGGTGAAAATCATTTGGCAATTAGCTTACGCCCGATAAGCGATGGTGCTGAAATACAGCGGGCGGAAATCATACCTGTCACTTGGGTGGCGGAAAGACGGAATAATTAATTATAAAGAAAAGAAAGAATGAAGTGGAAAGTTATATGGATACTGGCAGGACTTTATACGTTTGTTCCAAGTAAAGGACTGACCCAGAATTTGCCTTATTCTGTTCCTGAAGAAAAGAGAGTAAGAGTGATTGTCAGTACAGATGCTGCTAATGAGGTTGATGATGCTTATGCAATAGTGCATGCTTTGCTGACACCACAATTTATCATGAAAGGCATTGTTGCGGCTCATTTCAAAGACCGGGTTCCGCAATCGATGGAGAAAAGTTATGATGAGGTAATGCGTATAGTGGACAGATGTGGTTTGTCCGGACAAGTTTCTGTATTAAAGGGGGCGGCTACTCCATTGCCAGATGAGAATACACCTGTATTGTCTGCAGGAACTGAATTGATTATTCGGGAAGCATTGAGTGATGATTCCCGTCCCTTGTACGTAATATGTGGGGGACCTTTGACGGACGTAGCTTCAGCTTATTTATCGAAACCGGAAATTGCAGACAAGTTGACAGTAATATGGAGTGGCGGCGGACCTTATCCGGAAAATGCGAATGAATTCAATCTACGAAGTGATGTGAATTCTGTTAATGTCATTTTTTCGTCTCCAATCATGGTTTGGCAGATTCCTTCAAATGTATATAGTCTTGTAAGAGTCGGCACGGCTGAAATAGCATTGAAGGTCAGACCGTGTGGGAATATCGGGAAATATCTGTTTGATACATTAATAAAATTCAATGATGACAGACGAAATGTGAAAGGTTGGCCTCGTGGAGAGGATTGGACTTGGGGAGACTCTCCTGCTATCAGTTTGATTTTAAATCCTAAGCAGGACACTGACTTCTATGATATGTTGCGTGCGCCTCGTATAACTACCGACTTAAAATATGAGAAGTGTGAAGAGAATCGCCCGATAAGGGTATATAACTTTATTAACGGACGTATCGTGCTGGAAGATTTTTTTGCCAAATTGCAATTGGCGTATGGTGAATAATGAATCAAAATATACCATGATGAGACTTAAATTCTTCATTCTAATGATTGTCGTTTTATGGGAAACTATGAACGGACAAATAACCGGACGTTGGGGAGATCAGGGAAACGGTACTTTCCGCAATCCTGTGATAGCTGCAGATTACAGTGACCCTGATCCGCTTCGGGTGGGAGATGATTACTATTTAGTGGCTTCTACATTTGAAAGTTATCCCGGTGTCACAATCTTGCATTCTAAGGATTTAGTCAACTGGACTACTATAGGCGCGGCATTGACCGATTTAGTGGCAGTTGATTCAGCTTATAGTGTAAAACGTATGGAACGTTATAACGGCGGAGCCTATGCCCCAACTATTAGCTATCATCGTAATAAATTTTATATTTATGTAAATCTATATACAGATGGCTTTTATATGGCTACAGCTGATAATCCCAAAGGTCCTTGGAAAAGTCAGTTCGTAAAAGACAAGTATGGACGTCCTTTGCGGGTTACCCGGTGGTCTGATCCCTGTCCTTTTTGGGATGACGACGGAAAAGCTTATTTAGTGAGTAGCCATCCCGGAAGAGAGTATTGGTATAGCTATATTTTCCAGATGTCTGAGGATGGAACGACTTTGCTTGATGCAGATTCCGCCCATATTGACAAGAAGAATTTTTTATATCAATATCCCGATGGGGGCACAGTGATTTCACCGTATCACTCAAGTGAAGGGAACCGTATTTTTAAGAGAAACGGATATTATTACTTGCAGCATATTGAGTTCACTAATAAAGGGTTGGGAGAGGGTACTTATGTATTTCGGTCACGTAATCTTTATGGTACGCTCTCTGACGGGACACCGGGAAGACCGGGACAGCCGGGGGAGTATGAGATATTTGCTGTGGAAAAGGTAAAGAGCCGCGATCATTTGCGCATACCTGGTCAGGGAGGATATGTGGATACGCCTGATGGCAGATGGTTCTGGATAGGACAATTTACTCGTGATTATGCTTGTGGGCGTCCACCACATTTGTTGCCGGTGACATGGGTCAATGATTGGCCGGTGATAGGTGTGGATGTGAAAAACAGGGAAGGACAAATGGCTTGGCAGTTGCCAAAACCTATTATGGGGTTCTCTGCTTCTCTTCCTCAAGGAAGTGACGAGTTTACGGAAATGAAACTACATCCGCAGTGGATGTGGAACCATGTTCCTGACAATAAGAAATGGTCTTTGACGGAACGTCCCGGATATTTGAGATTGTACGCTTCCCCTACAACTGATGGAAAAGGCTTTTTCAAAGCCGGTAACACGATCAATCAACGTTATATGCGTAGTGATTCTACATCGGTTATTGTAAAGATGGAAATTAAGGGAATGAGCAATGGGCAAAAGGCGGGATTAGCTCATTTCAATGGTGGTAAGAGCTATGCTTTTATAGCTGTGGTCAAACAAGGGGGTGAGTTCCGGTTAGAGTTTGAAATCAATGGACAGTCAGTGGTGGGCGAAGTATTTCCCTGCGGTCAGAATTGTATTTACTTGCGTACTTCTATGGGGGTGGAAGACAAAGCTACTTTTCAGTATAGTTGGGATAGAGTGACATTTTATAATTTGGGTGGCAATTATCCGATAGCCTCTGCTAATTTCAGGGGAGATATGATAGGTCTTTTCACTTATAATGACTTGGCAGAGTCCGGCTTTATTGATGTGGATTGGTTCCATTACCGGGTTACTAATAAATAATAAGGATATTTTTATGGTAAAATTTGACAGGATTTGTATGGCATTGGTGTGTATGGTATGTTCATTGAATGTATCCGCTGATGATTTGAAATTGTGGTATAGCCGCCCGGCTACGGTTTGGACTGAAGCCTTGCCTTTAGGAAATTCTCGGTTGGGAGTGATGGTTTATGGCGGTGCGGGTAGTGAGGAACTTCAGTTGAATGAGGAAACGGTATGGGGAGGAGGTCCTCACCGTAATGATAATCCAAAAGCTTTGGCTGCATTACCTCAAATCAGACAGCTTGTGTTTGAGGGGCGTTATCGGGAAGCACAAGAAATGGTGGCACAAAATTTTGAAACTCCGCGTAACGGTATGCCTTATCAAACAATAGGTAGTTTGATGCTTGATTTTCCCGGGCATGAGAAGGCTACGGATTATTATCGTGACTTGGACATAGAAAGGGCGATAGCAACTACGCGTTATAAAGTCGGAGAGGTGACTTATAATCGAGAGGTTTTCACTTCCTTTGCGGATAATGTGATTATAGTTCGATTGACAGCAAATAAACAGGGAACTTTATCATTTACGGCTTCTTATAAATCTCCTTTGCAGCATGAAGTCCGTAAGTCGGGAAAAAGACTTGTGTTAATAGGGAAAGGAACAGAACATGAAGGGGTGCCTGGTGGCATTCGTGTAGAGACACAGACTGAAGTAAAGAATGAGGGAGGGCATATAGTAGTGACTGGAGAGAATATTCAGGTGAATGGAGCTGATGCTGTAACTCTTTATATTTCCGCTGCAACTAATTTTGTGAATTATAAAGATGTCAGCGGAGATGCACACAGAAAGTCAAAGTCTTATTTAGATATTGCTCGTAAGAAAAAATATGAGCAAGCACGTGAAGAACATATAGCTTATTATCAGAACCAATTCAACCGTGTGAAGTTGGATTTGGGGACTTCGGAAGAAGCAAAAAGAGAGACACATCTACGAGTGAAACATTTTAATGAAGGAAAAGATGTATCGTTGGCTACTTTAATGTTTCAATATGGTCGTTATCTGCTCATCTCTTCTTCCCAGCCGGGTGGACAACCTGCAAATCTGCAAGGAATATGGAATGATAAATTATTGGCTCCTTGGGACGGAAAATATACGGTTAATATCAATCTGGAGATGAACTACTGGCCGGCTGAGGTGACTAATCTGAGTGAGACACATTTGCCGTTGATGCAAATGTTGAAAGATTTGTCGGAAACGGGGAGAGAAACAGCTCGTACAATGTATGGCTGTGATGGCTGGGTACTGCATCATAATACGGATATATGGCGTTGCACAGGACTTGTAGATAAAGCATTTTGGGGAATGTGGCCGAATGGAGGTGCATGGTTATGCCAGCATTTATGGCAACATTATCTTTTTACCGGTGATAAAGCTTTTTTAAAGGAGGCATATCCCATAATGAAAGGAGCTTCAGATTTCTTTCTTCATTTTTTAGTGGAACATCCCAAATATGGATGGATGGTGACTTGTCCGTCCAACTCACCGGAACATGGACCGGAGGGGGATGAAAAGAAGAATGCACCTTCTACTGTGGCCGGCTGTACAATGGACAATCAGATCGTTTTTGATCTTTTCTCCAATACTTTGCGGGCTTGTAAGATATTGGCGGAAGATGCTGCTTATGCCGAACATTTGCAAAAAATGATTGATCGTTTGCCGCCCATGCAGATTGGTAGATATAACCAATTACAGGAATGGCTGGAAGATGTGGACGACCCTACGAGCGAGCACAGGCATGTGTCTCATCTTTTTGGATTGTATCCGGGTAATCAGATATCTCCTTATACCGATCCTCTGTTATTTCAAGCAGCAAAGAATTCTTTAATTTATCGTGGAGATCAGGCTACGGGATGGTCTATCGGTTGGAAAATAAACTTGTGGGCGAGATTACTGGATGGAAATCGTGCTTTTAAGATTATTAATAACATGTTGGTATTGGTAGAACCGGTAAATCCAAGTGGACGTACATATCCGAATCTATTTGATGCGCATCCCCCTTTCCAGATTGATGGGAATTTCGGTTATACGGCAGGAGTTGCCGAGATGCTTCTGCAAAGTCATGACAATGCCATACATTTGCTTCCAGCGTTGCCGGACGCTTGGCGAAAAGGCCGCATTGAAGGATTAGTTGCCCGGGGAGGTTTTGTAACAGATATGGAATGGGATGGTGCACAGTTATCCAAGGTGATTATACATGCTCGTTTGGGTGGGAATCTTCGACTACGCTCCTATGTACCTTTAAAGGGCAAAGGTTTGCGTGAAGCTGTAGGTGAAAATAAAAACCCGTTTTTTCAGGTGGAACGAATAAAAGAACCGCTTATCTCTAAAAAGATTTGTCCGCAGTACCCTTTGTTATATAGAGTGTATGAGTATGATGTAATGACTGAACCCGGGAAAAGTTATTGTTTTGAGAGAATATAACACCCAAAGATATTCTCAATAAAATATATTTCATTTATTCGGGGATTTGTAGTAAGTTTGCTATAAATCCCCGAATAAATGACGCAGAGAAAGATTATACATATCGACATGGATGCCTTCTATGCCTCTGTAGAACAGCGTGATAATCCAGAACTTCGTGGCAAGCCTTTAGCAGTAGGTCATGCAGAAGAGAGGGGAGTCGTGGCTGCTGCTAGCTATGAAGCCCGGCGTTACGGTGTCCGTTCCGCCATGGCTTCGCAAAAGGCGAAACGTCTTTGTCCCCAACTCATTTTTGTACCTGGCAGGATGGATGTTTATAAATCCGTTTCCCGTCAGATACATGAGATTTTCCACGAATATACGGATATCATCGAACCTCTGTCTCTGGATGAAGCTTTTCTGGATGTCACTGAAAATAAAAAAGATATTTCCCTGGCTGTGGATATAGCAAAGGAAATAAAGCAGAAGATTCGGGAACAGCTCAACCTTGTTGCGTCTGCCGGAGTTTCTTATAATAAGTTTCTGGCTAAAATAGCTTCGGACTATCGCAAACCGGATGGCTTATGTACCATTCATCCGGAGCAAGCCCTTGATTTTATAGCCCGTCTTCCTATCGAATCTTTTTGGGGAGTGGGTCCGGTGACTGCAAAGAAGATGCATCTACTTGGTATCCACAATGGACTTCAACTACGGAAATGCTCTCTTGAAATGCTGACAGCCCATTTCGGAAAAGCCGGCGCACTGTATTATGAGTGCTCACGAGGAATTGACGAACGCCCTGTCGAAGCAATTCGTATCCGTAAATCCATTGGCTGCGAACGTACATTGGAACGTGATATTTCAGCCCGTTCATCGGTCATTATCGAACTATACCATGTGGCAGTAGAACTGATTGAACGTCTTCAGCGAAAAGACTTCAAAGGCAACACGCTTACCCTGAAAATCAAGTTTCATGATTTTAGCCAGATAACCCGAAGCCTTACTCAATCGCAGGAACTCACCACTTTAGACCGGGTACTCCCACTTGCAAAAGAATTGCTTAAAAGTGTCGAATTTGAGCAACATCCAATCCGGCTCATCGGTCTTTCCGTCTCTAATCCAAAAGAGGAAGCCGATGAACAACACGGTGTTTGGGAACAGTTGAGCTTTGAATTTAGCGATTGGGATTGAAGACGAAGAGGAAGAAATAGAGGAATGAAGAGGAAAGAATAGGGGATGAAAAAGAAGAGAATCAAAGAATGAAAAAAGAAAGAGGATAGAATATCCAAACAGATACTTTGTCTGAAGTAAAACAGATACTCTATTTGAAATAAAATAGAGCCTTTATTTGACCTAAACAGAGCCTCTGTTTGGAATAAATAGAACCTCTATTTTCTCCAAAGGAAGCCTCTGTTTTCTAAAACTGCATCTTTGTTTTTCCGAAATGAAAACCCGGTTTCTGTGTGACTTAAATTGTTTCTACAATGACTTAAAAGCCTAAAATATAGCAATTAAGAGTACTATTTTTGAAGTATGTACTTTTTTGTCATCAGGTTCGTATGATTTACTCACCTCATTTTTTATCAGATACGTTATCTTTGCAATACTTAAATGAATGAAAATACCATGAATCGAATGAAACATTTATTTTGTGTTCTTTTACTAGCAGCTTTAGGAAGTTTTTCTTTCAAGGCAAACGCTTACACCGAACGCAATATGCTGCAAAAAGCGGCAGACGAAACTACGTTAAAAAACGTGTTGGTAATGAAACAAGCATGGGTGCCTTATCCTGCTTATACAGATCGTGTCGCCTGGGATTCTTTGATGGGCCCTAATAAGCAACGCCTCATCGAAGCCGGTGAAAAACTCCTCGACTATAAATGGCAACTGATACCTGCCACCGCTTATCTGGAATACGAACGTAGTGGTAACCGTAAAATAATGGAAGTTCCTTATGACGCCAACCGCCAGGCACTTAACGCCTTGATGCTCGCCGAACTGGCCGAAGGAAAAGGACGTTTTATCGACCAATTACTGAACGGAGCATATATGAGCTGTGAAATGAATTCATGGGTTCTATCCGCACACTTGCCCCGCCAGAGCAACAAACGTTCACTTCCCGACTTCCGCGAACAGATTATCGACCTCGGTTCAGGCGGATACGGAGCTTTAATGGCCTGGGTACACTATTTCTTCCGCAAACCATTCGACAAAATCAATCCTGTGGTATCTTTGCAAATGCGTAAAGCAATCAAAGAACGTATTCTCGATCCGTATATGAACGACGACGAAATGTGGTGGATGGCTTTTAACTGGAAACCGGGAGAAATCATCAACAACTGGAATCCCTGGTGTAACTCTAATGCCCTGCAATGTTTCTTACTGATGGAGAACAATAAGGATAAGTTGGCGAAAGCTGTTTATCGCTCCATGCAGTCAGTCGATAAGTTTATCAACTTCGTGAAATCCGATGGTGCCTGTGAGGAGGGAACCTCTTACTGGGGACATGCCGCCGGAAAGCTCTATGACTATTTGCAGATACTCTCTGATGGCACAGGCGGTAAACTGTCTCTGTTCAATGAACCGATGATTCGCCGGATGGGAGAATATATGTCCCGCTCATACGTAGGCAATGGCTGGGTGGTGAATTTTGCTGATGCATCGGCACAAGGCGGGGGCGATCCTTTGTTAATCTATCGCTTCGGTAAAGCTGTAAACAGCGATGAAATGATGCACTTTGCCGCATACCTGTTGAATGGAAGAAAACCGTATGCTACCATGGGCAACGATGCTTTTCGTTCGCTTCAATCTCTACTTTGCTGTAATGAGCTGGCAAAAGCAACTTCGAAACATGATATGCCGGATGTAACCTGGTATCCCGAAACGGAATTCTGTTATATGAAGAATAAGAACGGTATGTTTGTTGCCGCTAAAGGCGGATTTAATAACGAAAGCCATAACCACAACGATGTAGGAACCTTCTCTTTATATGTAAATACAATTCCTGTGATTATTGATGCCGGTGTAGGTACATATACCAAACAGACGTTCGGCAAGGACCGCTATACCATCTGGACCATGCAGAGCAACTATCATAACTTGCCGATGATTAACGGAGTACCGCAGAAATTCGGGCAGGAGTATAAAGCTACCAATACCGTTTGCAATGAGAAGAAACGGATGTTCTCTACGGATATAGCTACTGCTTATCCGGCAGAAGCGAAAGTGAAAAGCTGGGTTCGTTCTTATGCTCTTGATGATAAAAAACTCATTATTGGTGATATTTATACGTTGGATGAGGCTATTGCTCCTAATCAAATGAACTTTTTAACTTGGGGCAATGTGACTTTCCCATCAGCCGGAAAAATCCGCATCGAAGTAAAGGGACAAAAGGTGGAAATGGACTATCCGTCGCAGTTTAAAGCCGAACTGGAAACAATCAAACTGGATGATCCGCGCCTGTCTAACGTATGGGGAAAAGAGATTTACCGCATCACACTAAAGACTGAAGAAAAGAAAGTGACTGGTAAATATGGATTTGTTATTCAACAAGTGAAGTAGGGTGAAATAGATTTTTAAAGCTAGAAAAAATAAAGTATAAACAATTAAATCACAGTAAGATGAAAAAAGTATTATTTGCCGGGCTTTTGGTCCTTGCAGGAGTAAGCGTAAGTGCGCAGAACCTGATAAAAAACGAAAAATTCGCCACTGAAGTAAAGACTAAAGTGACTAATGCCAACAAAGCTACCGCAGGAGAGTGGTTTATCATGAATAATGAAGCTGACGGTGTAACTACTATTGCTTGGGAAGAAACAGGAGATGCCAAATATCCGAATGCAATGAAATTGGATAACTCCGGTGCTGAAAAGAATCTCTCTTGGTATAAAGCTTTCCTGGGACAACGTATTACCGATGGTTTGGACAAAGGTATCTATGTTCTTACTTTCTATGCAAAAGCTAAAGAAACAGGAACTCCGGTCAGTGTATACATCAAACAGACCAATGAGGAAAAGAATGATAATGGTAAGTACAATACTACTTTCTTCATGCGTAGAGACTATGACGCAGATGCTCAACCAAATGCTTCGGGCGCACAGTACAATTTTAAAATTAAAGATGCCGGTAAATGGACTAAAGTAGTGGTTTACTATGATATGGGACAAGTGGTTAATGCAATTAGCAGCAAGAAAGCAAATGCTAACTTGGAAGTGTCTGATACAGACGATGATGCTGCTATTTTGAAAGATTGTTATGTGGCTATTCTTTCCCAGAACAAAGGCGGCGTTGTAGAAATCAGCGACGTGACATTGAAAAAGAAATAAAGAGCAAAGGATTTAATATAGTAGGTTAACAAAAAAATAGGGCAGTGAAGTAGTGATACTTCGTTGCCCTATTTCTTTTATTATATGAATATAATGGAGAGTTCCGAATAAATAAATGTATGAAACAGTCAATCTCCCTTCGGGACTGATTACATGCGATTTATTGAATACCGAGTTTCTTCTTCAGTTCCTTAGGCAGAGAATCTTTGTGTACCATCACACAGATTGTTTTAGCACGTACATAGCTTTCAGACATATTCAGATAACCTCCGGATTTGTTGCTTTCCGCTCCCCAGGAATTCTTGGTGATATAATATTTAGTACCATTCTGATCTTTCACAATGCCGGTGATGTGCATCAGGTGGTCGTCAGTTGTCACAAACTTCTCGTAACCATCCTGACGGATTTCCGGTGTTACGTTGATTTCCGGATAAGGATGCTCAAACTTGAACACTTCGTCCATTCGTTGATATTTGGGCATTTTCTCAAAACGGGCACGGTCGGTAGTCGAGTAATCTTTCACATCCTCCACTTGCGGATTGATGGCGATTCCGTTCTTGAAAGAGAAACCCTGTTCGCTTACGTCACCGTCCCAACATACGGTATATCCTTTGTTCAGTGCATAGTCGATAGCCCCGATCAGTTCGTCCAACGGAAGATTATACATCGGCTGGTTTTCCCAGTTGTCGGGAACTTCAGGCGAGAATGTCTCATAATAAGGCTTGTGAGTGAAACTAGTCAACTCAACGTAATCATCCATATTCAATCCCAGACTTTCTGTGAAAGATTGAGGAGTATATTCTTTTCCTTTATAAGTGAATTTTTCGGGAAGCTTGCCCAGATAAATATCGAACAGATTATTAATAAGCGCATCAAATTGCGGAGTACGCTTTTTAGATTCAATATTTGCGTCTACCAATGCTTTGAGGTAGCGTGACAATGCACCGTGATTGTGGTCTTTGTTATCGCCTAGCAATCCGGTGTACACTTCTTCCGGAACGATTCCCGCTTTCTTATAAGCGTTTTTGAAAGTGTGTGCCAAACTTCCTTCACCGATACTTCCTTTACCACGACGGAGATAATTGTCCTCCATCTGATTCATGTACTTTTGGCGGACGATAAACATTTCCGAGAGATCATATTCTCCTTTTCCCATTCGGAGCAGTTCCGACTCCATGAAAGAAGCGGTGGCAAAGCACCAGCAGGTTCCTGTGGAACCCTGATCTTTAACAGGCGTTGCTTGATGAGATACAACGGTTGTGAACTCATAACCAGGTGTTTGTGCAAAAGAGGTTACGACCAATAAGAGGAGCGCAACCGACATAAATAGCTTTTTCATAATGTGTTTTATTATCTTTCTTCTGCAAATGTATAAAAAAAGCGAAGATACTCGAAAGTTCCTCGCTCTATTTATTATAATTAGTGTGTTTATTTACATGGCAACCTGCTGTGACAGCAGTTTTTGAAGTTTACCGTTTAATGTTTGGCACATGGCACCATTTCCCATTGCTTGATAGCGTTTAATACGGTACTGTAACATCATAATTTTTTCATTTGCATTCTTTTTCATAATTTGTTTCCTCTTTTTTTGCCCTCCACGTTTTGAAGAGCGGTTTTACATCTTGTTTTCTCTAATAACACTGCAAAGATACAAATTGTTTTCGAATTATATGCTGTAAAACATAAAAATCTTCTTTTCCTTTTGAATTTTCTTTTTATAAGGGTTCGAACACGGTCTATATTACAAACCTGTTACAAAATTCCCGGATTTTCCCATCAATGACAATATTATTCTTATCTATCACATTTTTATGTACTTATCTAGGTATTCAGAAAATATTCTTCTATTTTTGTCAGTCAGCAACCTTAATTAATAGAATAAACCAAACACTTATATGAAAACATTCACCCATCTTTTGTGCGTCCTGATTTTGTCGATTGTACTGTTTGCTTGTAACAATGCTCACTTCCTCAAAGAAGAATCCTACCGGAATCAAGTAGCTCAAGACTTTGAGCAGAAAAAACAGGCACTTCCTCATGGAGATTTATTTGCGATCTTTGGTGATTCCGCTCTGTCAGTGTACGAGCGCGAAGCATTGATGTTTCTCTATGCTTATATGCCGATAGGGGATGTGACGGACTATCCGGGAGATTATTACTTGGAGAATGTCCGGCTGTCGAAGCAGACACGTGACGAGATGCCTTGGGGCAAAGAGATTCCCGATGAAGTGTTCCGTCATTTTGTTCTGCCGATCCGGGTGAATAACGAGAATCTGGATGATTTCCGTCGTGTGTTTTATGATGAACTAAAAGACAGGGTAAAGGGACTGCCGATGAAAGACGCGATATTGGAGGTGAACCACTGGTGTCACGAGAAAGTGGTCTATCGTCCGAGTGACGCGCGTACCAGCTCACCATTGGCATCTGTCAAAACAGCGTATGGACGTTGTGGCGAAGAGTCTACATTTACGGTGGCTGCGCTCCGGGCAGTCGGTATTCCGGCACGGCAAGTGTATACGCCCCGCTGGGCGCATACGGATGACAATCATGCTTGGGTGGAAGCATGGGCGGATGGACATTGGTACTTCTTTGGAGCTTGTGAACCGGAACCGGTTTTGAACCTGGGATGGTTTAATTCCCCTGCCAGTCGGGGAATGTTGATGCATACCAAGGTTTTCGGACGTTATAACGGTTCGGAAGAGATTATGCTTGAAACACCCAATTACACAGAAATCAATGTGATTGATAATTATGCCCCTACTGCCAAAGCTATCGTAACGGTGACGGATGCCGACGGTCAACCGGTGGCAGATGCCAAAGTCGAATTTAAGATATACAATTATGCGGAGTTCTATACAGTAGCCACGAAATATACAGATGCAGAGGGGAAAGCCAGCCTGACTGCCGGTAAAGGAGATATGTTGGTTTGGGCATCCCGCAACGGACAATTTGGTTATGCCAAAATCTCATTTGGAAAAGATGATGCATTGCAACTCGCTTTAAATAGGAAAGAAGGTGAAGCCTATTCCTTGCCAATAGATCTTGTACCTCCGGTGGAAGGAGCGAATATTCCCGAAGTCACTCCCGAACAACGGGCGGAAAATGATCGGCGGATGGCGCAGGAAGATTCAATCCGCAATGCGTATGTAGCAACAATGATGACGGAAAAACAGGCCAAAGAGTGGATAGATAAACTATATGGAAATACCTTACAATCGGAAAAGAAAGAAAAATTAGTAAACTTCCTGGTTACTTCGCGAGGAAACCACCAAACCTTGAAAGACTTCCTTTCGCCTATCCGAAAAGAGAAAGACGCTGTTTCATGGGAAGAAATACGGGCTATATGGATATTAGAGAGTCTTTCGGCTAAAGATCTCCGCGATGTAACTCTGGATGTATTGAATGATCATCTGCTGACTAATATCTCGGATTGGGAGAAGATAGAGACTGATTTATTTAAAAGAATGTACCTCAATCCTCCTCGTATAGCCAATGAAATGTTGACTCCTTATAAAAAGGTACTTCGTGAAGCCATTGAAAAAACAGTGTACCAGTCTGTGCCCGATAGCATGAAACGTGATCCCAAAGTATTAATAGAATGGTGTAGAAAAGAGATTAAAATCAATAATGAACTGAATTCTCAACAGATTCCTATCTCTCCGATGGGAGTATGGAAAGCACGAGTGGCTGATGAAAAGTCGCGTGATATATTCTTTGTGGCAGCTTACCGGAGCATGGGATGGGCGTCCGCTGCCTGGATTGATGAAGTGACCGGAAAGGTGCAGATTCTAAATGAAGAATTTGCAAAGGAAGATGTCAACTTCGATACGACAGAAGCTGCACAGTCTCGAAAGGGAGTGTTACAAGCGACTTACACGCCTATCCGTTCTGTGGAAGATCCTAAATATTATTCGCATTTCACTCTTTCCAAGTTTAAAAACGGCACATTCCAGTTACTTAATTATGACGAAGGAGAGACGGATATGGGGGATGGAACTACCTGGCGTAATTTATTAAAATATGGGAGAGAACTTGATGAAGGCTATTATATGATGGTGACCGGAACTCGGTTGGCAAGTGGCGCGGTGCTTTCCAACAATACATTTTTTATTATAGAACCCGGTAAGACAACCACCGTTGACCTTGTGATGCGTGAAAGCAAAGATCAGGTGCAAGTGATCGGCAATTTTAATTCGGAAGCGACCTATCGTCCGGTTGACAGCACTGAACAACGGAGTATTCTGCAAACCTGTGGACGTGGTTATTTTGTAGTAGCTGTGCTTGGAGTAGGGCAGGAACCTACCAATCATGCGCTAAGAGATATAGCCGCTTTGGGCAATGACTTCGAACAATGGGGGCGTAAGATGGTCTTTCTTTTCCCTTCGGAAGAACAATACAAGAAATTTAATGCCGACGAATTTAAAGGACTTCCGTCTACCATCACTTACGGTATTAATGTCGATGACAGCATTCGCAAAGAAATAGTGCAGGCTATGAATTTGAACAATTCCATTCTGCCGGTATTTATTATTGCAGATACATTTAATAGGGTCGTTTTTGTTTCTCAAGGATATACAATCGGTTTGGGTGAGCAATTGATGAAAGTTGTACATGGGTTATAGAAAAGAGGAGGTATACAATAATCGTTAATTCTTGCCCTTAATGCATTTTTTCGGAAAAGAATGATTACGTTTGCAGCAAATTATGACTAAGTACATTTTTTGCATATTAGCATGTGCATTTCTGGTATTGGGATTTAGTAATGTTTCCAATAAAGAATTGCAGGGATTTCAGAAAAAAACTGAAACCTCGTCTAATGACATGCGATATGAAGCAGTGTCATGCTGTTGCGTTTCTTCTGCCGGCTTCGACAAGCCAGGTAAAGATTCTCATTCGCAGTTTGTTGACGAGACATCCACTTGTAATGTTAGTGACTGCATTTTTGACAATATCTCTTTTCCGAGAAGCATTGTTCCTTTCAAGAACCTGAAGTTCAATACCAATACTGTCATTATACAGATATTGAGCTCTCTGAATGTTATGCTTCCGGAGAATCGTTTGGGGCATACCGGCCTTGATGTCAATTACACTAAATATTCGTGTAAGTATTACGTCTATACATTGGCGCATATTCTCATTTAGACTATATTCTTATCTTTGGGTAAGGTGAGGTGCCTATTCAGATCCTCCATCTACCATCATTTCCTTTATTTATTATCTTAGTTTTATTCATGTTAACATGGAAAACAAAGAATGTATTTCCTATGACTTGGAACAAAGGACGGATATTGATGTGTCTGTCTTTAAGGATTAAAATATTGTGTTCCCGTTGTGAAACGGGAGTTACGTCGTATAAAAGCAAGGATATATACCGAAGTGGTTTCAGGCAAATAATACCCGCCGATTGCTTTTATATGGTGATGAGGAAGGCCCAATGGGATTAACTTTCATGTGTGTCTAAATTTTGTAATGGTTTTACCATTGGGCGCCTCTTCTTTTTTGAATAAGATTATACAACCTAATTTTTTATATTACTATGATTCATTTATTACTATCTACTCTTGCGATGATGGGGCTTACGTTCCTCATCGGTTTTTTTGTCGCTGCGGTCATTAAGTTGATTGCCTATGCGGCCGATTCATTTGATTTTTATAGTTCCTACCGTTTGGAGCTACTCCGTTTGCGACGCTGGCGTCAGCATCGGCAAAAGGTGGAGAGATTAGTCCGACAGATTCCCATTGCAGATGAAGATGCTTTGGGAGATTTCCGTGAAGATTACAGTAAGGGGATCGACAGAAACTTTACTGGTTATTCCGGCTATTATCATGGCGTGAGTCCGGGAGCTTCTGAAAATAATCTGATGAATTATTATTATTCACAGGATACCCGCGAATTCTTTCTTCGGGAAGAAGAGCAGGCACATGTCAATAAGAAGAACTCAAAGAAACTTACTAGCAACAAACAATAAAAGAAAACTAATTTATGGAAAATATAGATTTTGCTACCTTGTTTCAAGGTATTGGTACAATGATGGCAAGCGGATGGGTGCTTGCTTCTGCAAGAGTTTTTTTAGTACTTCTCGGTTTGTTACTGATCTATTTAGGCTGGAAAGGTATACTCGAACCGATGGTAATGATTCCGATGGGACTGGGAATGGTAGCTATCAACTGCGGAACCCTCATTATGCCCGACGGTACACTGGGTAATCTCTTTCTCGATCCGATGCTTTCAGATACAGATCAATTAATGAATACTATGCAGATAGATTTCCTGCAACCTGTTTATACCCTGACGTTTAGTAACGGGCTGATAGCTTGTTTTGTCTTTATGGGTATCGGGACGCTTCTGGATGTCGGCTTCCTGCTTCAGAAACCATTTGCAAGTATATTTCTGGCTTTGTGCGCAGAGCTGGGCACTTTCCTGACAGTACCTATTGCTTCTGCTCTTGGTCTGACTCTGAAAGAAAGTGCATCTGTAGCTATGGTGGGTGGAGCCGACGGTCCAATGGTGTTGTTTACTTCGTTGGCATTGGCAAAGCATCTCTTTGTCCCTATTACGGTGGTTGCCTATCTTTATTTGGGCTTGACGTATGGAGGCTATCCTTACTTGGTAAAACTGTTGGTTCCCAAACGCTTCCGCGCTATTAAGATGGTGACAAAGAAAGCTCCGAAGAATTACGATGCTAAAGTGAAACTGGCTTTCTCTGCTGTTCTTTGTGCTATTCTCTGTTTCTTGTTCCCGGTAGCTTCTCCTTTGTTCTTCTCTTTGTTCCTGGGTGTTGCTGTTCGTGAGTCGGGTATGAAACATATCTATGATTTTGTGAGTGGTCCGTTGCTTTATGGCTCCACTTTTATGTTGGGCGTACTGCTCGGTGTACTTTGTGATGCACATCTGTTGCTCGATCCGAAGATTTTGAAACTATTAGTATTAGGTATTGTAGCATTATTACTTTCCGGTATCGGAGGAATAATCGGAGGATATATCATGTATATTATTAAACGGGGTAATTACAATCCGGTAATCGGTATTGCAGCTGTTAGCTGTGTACCCACTACCGCGAAGGTTGCACAAAAGATTGTAAGCAAAGATAATCCGGACTCATTTGTTCTGGGAGATGCCTTGGGAGCTAATATCTCGGGAGTAATTACTTCGGCTATTATTACTGGTATTTATATTACGATAATTCCATATTTATAAATAAAAGTATAACAGTTTCTTGAGATACTGTTGGTAATGATGTAAAAAAAGAAATGGTGAACAAAAGGCTTGAAGGCTGTATGTTCACCATTTCTGTCTTGTATTAGTACTATTATGAGACGATATCTCATCCCTTGCTGCCATATTTATCCATGTAAAGCGGCATCAATCGTTTCTTTTACTCTTCGTATGGAAGTTACATTTCGTTCGTATTCGTTGATGTGTACCGTGCCTCCCATGGAGACGGCTTCATTTCTGAATTTCATCTCACTTTGAATGTTTTCACGTGCCGAGAAATGAAACTCGTTGATTCCGGTTTCTGCGGCAATGCGTGCGATATTATTTTCATTTACTCCGCATCCGGCGAGTAATGTGATTCTTCTGGCAGCCTGTTTCTGTAACTCTTCTAAAAGGGGGATTCCCAGTTCAGCCGTAGGTTGTTGGCCGGAAGTCAGAATACGGTTACATCCCAGTTTGATGATCTGTTCCAATGCTCTCTGCGGGTTACGGCATACATCAAATGCCCGGTGAAAAGTCACAGATAGCCCTTGAGCAGCTTCCATTAGTTTCTGCATTACTGGCAAGTCTACTTCACCCTCTGCTGTCAGGCAACCGAATACCACTCCGTCTGCCCCTAATTTTCGTGCAATTTCAATATCTTTCAGCATTGTCCGGATTTCGATATCCGAATACAGAAAATCTCCTCCACGAGGCCGGATAATAACGTGTAGGCGGGTATGAGTCAGTACTTCCCTTGCGATGGCGATCTCACCATAGGAGGGCGTTGTTCCACCTTCCGGTATTCCGGCACACAGTTCCACACGGTCTGCGCCACCTTCCTGTGCGGCCAGGCAACTTTCCACTGAATTGGTACAAATCTCAAATTGATACTTTCCCATAGTCGTGTATTAAAAAAGGGCGAATTTCTTCGCCCTTATATGAATCTTCTTTTGAATCGTTACGTTATTTAGCGAAACTTACTGCACGTGTTTCACGGATAACGGTAATCTTCACTTGTCCCGGATAAGTCATTTCATCCTGGATCTTCTTGGCGATTTCACCTGACAGGCTTTCTGTCTGCTTGTCGTCAATCTTATCTGCACCAACGATAACGCGGAGTTCGCGTCCTGCCTGGATAGCATACGTCTTTGTTACACCCGGATAAGCCATTGCCAGCTGTTCGAGATCGTTCAGACGCTTGATATAAGCCTCTACGATTTCGCGGCGTGCGCCCGGACGTGCACCGGAGATGGCGTCACAAACCTGTACGATAGGAGCCAGGAGACTGGTCATTTCTGTTTCGTCATGGTGAGCACCGATAGCGTTGCAGATATCCGGTTTTTCTTTGTATTTCTCGGCAAGTTTCATACCCAGCAATGCGTGTGGCAATTCTGGCTCTTCATCAGGCACTTTACCAATATCATGCAGCAAACCTGCACGTTTTGCTTTCTTCGGGTTCAGTCCCAGTTCCGATGCCATCACAGCACAAAGATTGGCTGTTTCGCGTGCATGCTGCAACAAGTTCTGACCGTATGAAGAACGATATTTCATCTTACCGATGATACGGATCAATTCAGGATGCAGACCGTGGATACCCAGGTCGATGGTAGTACGCTTACCCGTTTCGATAATTTCTTCTTCCACCTGTTTGCGTACTTTAGCTACCACTTCCTCGATACGGGCCGGATGGATACGTCCGTCAGTCACAAGCTGATGCAGGGCCAAACGGGCAATTTCACGGCGAACCGGGTCGAAGGCAGAAAGAACAATTGCTTCCGGGGTATCGTCTACAACGATTTCAACACCGGTAGCAGCTTCCAGAGCACGGATATTACGTCCTTCACGTCCGATAATACGTCCTTTGATTTCATCCGATTCGATATGGAATACTGTAACAGAGTTTTCAATGGCAGTTTCCGTAGCCACCCGTTGGATAGACTGGATAACGATACGTTTAGCTTCTTTGCTGGCAGTTAATTTAGCATCATCCATAATGTCGTTGATGAATGATTGTGCCTGCGTTTTAGCTTCTTCCTTCAGTGATTCTACCAGGCGTTCTTTGGCCTCTTCGGCAGACAATCCGGAGATTGCTTCCAGTTTATCGATTTCCTGCTGTTGCAGTTTATCGAGTTCTTCTTTTTTCTTGTCAACAATCACAAGTTGCGCTTCCAGATTCTCTTTTACCGCTTCGGCTTCCATCTTTTTACGTTGGATTTCTTCCTGACGCTGGCTAAGTACCATTTCACGTTGCTTCAACTTGTTTTCCGCTTGCTGAATCTTCTGATTCCGCAATGCTACCTCCTTTTCAAGGTCTGCTTTCTTATTCAGGAATTTCTCCTTCACTTCCAGCAGCTTGTTTTTCTTAATTACTTCCGCTTCCGTCTCCGCTTCTTTCAGGACATTGTCGTATTTGGATTTCAGTACATACCGGAATAGTATATATGAAAGGACTCCTCCTACGATGAAGCAAGCAATTGCTGTTGCTATTATTGCTATCATTCTACATTTAATTTAAGTATATAAATAAAAACGCACCGCCAAATATCAAAGCAATTATTTTTGCTTGGATATTGTGCAGTGCGTGGTTGTTTTATCTCTTATCAGCGAATAGCCGGTCGGGGATTTATTCTTCCTTAAAATAATCCTCCAGCAATTCTGTCAGTTCTTTTACCTTCTCCACATAGGGGCTGGTATCATTACGTTGCATCAATTGCAGTCTCTCTAACGAGAACTGATAGGCTACCATGGCAATAATTTTTTCGGGTTCCAGATTTTTATAGACTTCCCGATACTTATTAAGCCTGATATTTACCTGCTTGGCGGCTTCCCGTACCATTTGTTCTTCCTCACGGTTGATGGTTAACGGGTAGTTTGAGTCTGCTATCTGCAGGTTTATCTTTATTTTATCGTTCATACATCTTCTTCTTATTCATTCAACAAAGCGATGCATTTATCGACTTCACGCACTAATTTTGACAATCGCAGCTTCGTCTCTTTTACGTCGCTGCCGTTAAGGCTGATTGCCGTAGCTGTTTTTAGGTTTGTATAGCTGACTTCCAATTCATCGTATTGAGCTTGTACCTTCTCGTTTTTCAGCTTTTCATTTTCGAGAAGCTTCTTCAACTCGGCATTTTCACGCTTTAGTTCATCGTGCAAATAAATCAAATGCCGTAGTTGCGTTTCAAAGGAATTCAATAACTTTTTTTCTTCTTCTGTCATCACTACACCAAAATTGTACACAAAAATACGATTAACTCTGATATTACAAAAACTTTTCGGGAGAAAATGTTCTTTTTCGTCTAAATTAGCTATGAACGGAGGGGAAAGTAGAGTCTTTAATAGAATGTAAGTGTCGATTGCTTTTATAATATAAGATATGTACAAGAATATGTTTTAATTATATTTTTAAACAATACTCCTCATAATACGTGCCATTCTTATTATAGTTTGGTCAATTTTGTGACTTTCTCTCTAATGTCAAATCTTGATCGGATAGATTCCTCTTAATCATTAATATTCGTACTACTTTTATTAAATAATCTATACATGTGTGGATTGGCGGAGTAAAAGCTAATCTAATGGCAGAATGTGATGAGTGAAATGTAATATTAAAAAATAGAAATGATAGAATTATGGCAAACAATGAAAAAGTATGGACAATAGCGAGAAACGCAGCATTTCGGGTCGATTTTATAACAAATGGAAGGGAATTGCATTTATACACGACTGTGATTTATTCAGCTATGATGTGGGGGTGGGGCAAACGCATTGAGGAGAAAGAAAAAGAAGCCTTGCAAAATGACAAATTAATGAAATAATAACACCAAAAACTAATGCAATGATGGATAAAATTTTGGGAATTAGAGAATTGATATCTGTACATACACAGATATCTGAATTAGAGAGAAAAGAAGCAGAGCTGGCTACTCCAATGCTTACTGACTTGGAATATATTCCGCAAATCTTCGAATGGTTCTGTGAATTATCTGGTTATAATGGAGATGGAGGTAAGCTTAATACTGATAAAAAAATGCAGTTTCTGATTATCATTATTTTCTTTTATTCCCCTATTAGCTTGACCGGACATAGAATACCAAATGGCATTCGGGATATATTGACGGAATTATTCGGATATAAGTCCAAGTCCGCAGTGTCCAATCTTTTAAAGAATCTGGTATCCACTTATGATAATTACAGAGTATTTAAAGAAGAGGTAGATCTTATTTATGCTAGTATATGGAAGCAGTTAGAAGGTCGAGGAATGTTGCCTTACATTCCTATTTTATGACTTTCGTTGAGATGTCACAGTTAGGAGAACTGAAAATAGTACAGTTGTCAATAATGGCAGTACTTTTACCAACGAATTAGAAAACAAGGTTTCTGCAGAAACTGCAAAAAAGAAAAGATCAAAAGCTAGCTTTTTTATATATAATTTATTTAATTAAAAATTTAAACAATTTGAATTATGGCACAATTATCTTGGGGAAAACCCACCATTGAGTTTGGAAAATGTGGAGCTAACGGAGCTGCACCTACAACATGGACAAAACTTGCGTATGACCCAGTAGAAAGTTCAACCAAACTTACTCCTACTAAAGGCGAAAAGAAAGAAGCTAAAGTAGAAGGAGGCGAAAATGAAGCTGTTAAGTATGCAAGAAATACTTATGCGTTTGAGTTTGAAATCCGTGCTGCAAAGGATCGTGAGAAACCGATTGAAGATTCAGATGGAGTAGTTGAGGGCGAATATGCTTTCCGTCTTACTCCTGAAGATACCACTTGCGAAGGTATCTTGATTGAGCGCTCCGTGGTTTCTCTTGAGGAATCTTATGACACTGCCGAAGGTAAGAAATGGAAATACACTGTAGACGTGTTGAAACCGGCATCGGGCAACCAGGTGAAACCGTATCTTGCACCTGCGGTGTAATGAACTGATTCTCTAACCTTGAGGGTGTGTCTTCATGATGCACCCTCTTTTTTATCAATAACGCTATGAATATCAATAAAGAAATCGAAATCAGCATCTCTGATGCTATTATCGAGAAGCCTATCCGCTTTAGTGTAGGTAAGTATTCTTTTAGTCTTTACCCATCTACATTGGGCAGGATGCAGATCCTTAAGAATCTCTACCTTGCCATGAATATCAATACGAAGCTATTGTCACTCAATCCGTTTGCTGAAGCTCTGAGAGTTTGTCGGTATAAACAGGAAACCGTCTGTCAAATTATCGCCTACTCTACCTTCAATGAGAAAAGGGATGTCATGGATTTTAAGAAAGTTTCTCAGCGTGCCATTTTTTTTAGAAAGAAAGTGTCTGTTAATGACTTAGCTACCCTGTTGACTGTCATTCTCTCTGCCGATAAGGTGGAGGAATTTGTTCATTATTTCGGTCTTGATGCCGACCGCAAGTTGAAGGCGCAAATCAACCATATCAAAGGTGAGGGGCATAGTGTTACCTTTGGTGGAAAAAGTATTTATGGCTTGTTAATAGACTTCGCCTGTCAGCGCTATGGGTGGACGATGGATTACGTGTTGTGGAGTATTAGCTATGTTAACTTGAGCTTGTTATTGGCAGACGCTATCACGACAGTGTATCTAAGTGACGATGAACGCAAGAAATTGGGTAGGGGAGATGGGGAAGTGATCAATGCGGATGATCCTGCGAACCGAGACTTGGTACGGAGGATGATTAGTGAATAATAATTTAAAAATAAGAAGTATTATGGCAAATTTAAATTTTAAAATAGAAGGTAATAGTGAATCCTTTATCAAGGAAACGGAACAGATAGATTCGTCTATACGTACACTTGCAACAGATATAGAGAAACAAGAACAAAAAACTAGTGAATCATTTAAGACAATAACTGCTAGTTTTGCTTCCATAGGGATTATTGCCGGTTTGGGCTGGTCGGGAGTTTTTCGTGGCATAAAGACAGCGGTTAGTAAAGCTATTCCCGTTTTGGGTACTATTTCTACGTTAGCAGATATTTATTCCCTCATAACGTCTCTCACCAAAGCACAGCGAGGAGAGCAGAATAAATTGAACGACAGTATGGATGTTTTTAATAGAATTGTACAGAATCATGCTGCCCAGCCGATAGCTACCATCGAGCAGTTGTCTACTGAGTTTCAATCGCTGGGTGACAATATGGACGCTCAGCGACAATTCATTGTCAAGAATAAAAAGGCTTTCGATGAATTGGGAGTGTCTATCCGTAATGGGTATGATGCTCAACAGTTGTTAGTTGACAATAAAGACACGTTTATTGCAGCTCAAATTGCTAAAGCGACCTCTTTGGCCTACCAAGATAAGAGGAAGGAAGTAGCAGCTAGATTAGTGGGTGCATCTATGGCAGTTGCCAGAAAAGAGAAAGATGATGCTGTAGATGTAGAATACAAGGCACCTATAGGGGGGGAAGGTTATTATATTATGAAAGCCAACGAAAGCCTCAAGAATTTCCGTAATGCTATGTACGTATTTTCTAAGGAACAGGTTGAAGCATCGAAGAAAGAAATGGAAGAACTGATGTTGCTAAGTTTACAAAGTGAAAAGGAGGCGTCGGATCTGATGGCAGGGTTGGGCGTCGCTCCGAAAGTACCTCAACCTCGAACTGCCAATGCCCGGCAAATGGCTGTCACTCATCAAAAAGAGCAGCAAACGTTGATATCCGAGAAAGAGGAAACTGAACGACAGGGGAAAGCCAATATCGAATCTGAAAAACAAGCCATGATCGAGTATTTGAAAATCTATGGCACGTATCAGCAGCAGAAATTGGCTATGGCTCAAGACTATGCGGAAAAGATAAGAAAAGCAACAGCGGAACATGGAGCAGAAAGCCCGGAAGTGAAAACACTTGAGCGACAACGTCAGAAATCGACTGCCCAACATGAAACGGCAGCAATGCAAGCCAATATTGACTGGGTGACTGTTTTTAGTGAGTTTGGCGGTATAGCGAGCAGCTATATTCAACCGGAGTTGGACAAGGCTAGAGCCTATACGCAAACTAAAGAGTTTACGAATACGAATGTTGAGGCTCAAACTGCATTTTTAAGTTCTATTGAAAAGATGGAAAGTATCTTAGGTGAACCTGGAGGGAACAGTTTTAAGAAACTGGGACAGGATGTTCAGATATATCAGGATTCGCTTCGTGCACTCAACGAGGCCAAAGCAGAAGAGGCGGTAGCTATTGAAAAACTCGTCAAAGCGCAAGAGGATTATGAGCAAGCGCTAAAGAAAGGTAGCCAAGCAGAACAGGATGCTGCCAAAGAAACTCTAAACGCAGCGAAGAGAAATGCTGATGAGGCATCGAATCATGTACAAGAGCAGACAAGTGTCGTCACGCAGAACAATCAAAGTTTATCCGAAACTGCCACGAATCTCAAAAAGAATATGGATAATGTTGTTCAAGGACTATCCAAATTGTCTTCCGGTAGTTTGAGTGGTGCGTATAGTGGGATTATTCAGGCGTCTAATGGGATGAAGGACGCGATAGGAAAAACGTCTGAAAATTTGAGAGAAGTTCCTATTATTGGATGGATTTTGTCTATCATTGATGTGCTTAAAGATGGTTTGAGCAATTTGGTAGGCGGACTGCTGGATGCAGTGTTCAATGCCATTTCCGGTATTCTTGATGATGTACTGTCGGGAGACTTGTTCGTCACTATTGGAGAATCTCTTCTCTCGGGGATTAGTAAAATATTTGATGCTATTTCTTTCGGCGGGTTTAGTTCTTTGATGGATTCTATTAATGGTAGCAATGCCAAGGAAGTGCAACAGGCGATTGATAAGTTGACGGATCGGAATGAAATATTGGGAAAATCGATAGATCGACTGACTACGGTGATGGATGACGCGGCTGGAGGAGAAGTGATAAATGCTTACAAAGATGCAAAAGCTTATCAAGAAGAACAAAATGACAATATGCGTCAGATAGCGAAGGAGCAAGCGAGGTATAGCAGTAGCCACCATAGTTGGAACTACTATATGGAATGGACTGAGGAGCAGTTGGACTGGGCACGTAAGAATGTAGATGGTAATTTTTCGGGTACAGAATCTTTATGGGACTTAAGCCCCGAAGATATGAACCTTCTTTTGAGTAATGCCAGTATCTATGAGCAGATTAAAAGTGCAGGAAAGGGAGGTTATGGTGAGCGTGTGATGGAAAAGTTGGAAGACTTTGCTGATCAAGCAGGAAAGTTAGATGAACTTACAGACAAGATCCATACATCCCTCATGCAGATGTCATTTGATTCTCTCCGGGATAGTTTCCTCAATTCTTTGATGGATATGGATAAGGATGCCAAGGGGTTCTCTGAAGATTTTGCTGGATATATGCAACGGGCGTTGCTCAATTTTGAAATTGGTGATCTTCTTAATGATAAATTAGACGGTTGGTATAATGGAATAGCAAAGGATATTCAAGACCAAGAAGGTAAATTGAGAGAAGAACAAATAGAACAATATCGTTCTGCTTGGGAAGGATATGTGCAAGAAGGGATCAGTATTCGGGATGGAATTGCAGAAATAACCGGATATGGAAATGCAGGGGAGAGTTCTGGTCAGCAAGGTACGAATGGAGGATTTCAAACAATGTCTCAAGACACTGGTAGTGAACTTAATGGTCGTTTCACTGCTTTGCAAATATCGAATGAGGAGATTAAGAATTCCATGCAGTTTGCTTTGGGAAGTTTATCAGTTTTGTGTACCGCTACTTCCGATGGCAACTTTATCTTATCGGACATGCGGAATCTGGCGGTAATTTCCAATGGACATTTGGAAGATATTGCTAAATATACGAAAGTGATTCAAGGCTTTGGGGAAAAATTGGATAATATAGATCGGAATACAAAAAAACTGTAACCTTCTATTCTTTATTACAAAAATCTCAACTTTAGTAGTTTACTTGCTAAAGTTGGGATTTTTTTTCAATTGTGGCATCTTCCTTGCAATCATTTACAAGAGAATAAACTATTCTTTTTTGTAACGAATGGAAGCTTCGCCTCCACTGTATTCGTTGCTTGGTATTCCTGAACTTTGAGGGACTATGCGTAGATATTTGTCTTCCATCCATATAGCTTGTTTTCTTCCATAAGTATACATATCAGTTGTAATAATAAGAAATAGTTCACATTTTGTTGTGTTTTTGGCATAATCTTCGTTTTTTAGAATAGAATATGTACCTTCACGCGTAATTTTAGGTGTATATATATCTGTAAAAGTCCCATCGGAATTAAATATATACTCTTGATCCCAAGCGCCATAAGGAATAGCTTCCCATTCGCCACTCCATTTTCTGTCGAAGCGTTGCGCTCCTTTCCAATGCCCTATGATATCCTTCTTCATAGCCTGGTACATCTCTTCTTGATGTGCGAGTGCCTTTTCCTCATCGGTTAGTTTTGATTCGTCATTTTTAGAGCAGGCTGTGAATAACATGGTGAATGTTATTGCTACGAGAAATAAAAGATTTTTCATATTTTATAGTCTTTAGTTGTTTATTGTTTGTTGGATGCAAATGTACGGAATATTATTAAGATAGCAAGAAATCTAAGGGTAAATATATATTTTTTTGTTTATACACAGAATGCTGTAAAGCCATCTCTTCTTGTGTATATTTAAAGAAAGAATTCAATTAGATTGTTGCTTTCTGATTATATAATTGAGTAATATTAGTAAAACTATTTCGTAATTAGTTTCAACCCTATTTGAAACACTTCGTTTCTCACCGAGAAACAAAGTGTTTCCAGTAGTGAAACGAAGTGTTTCACACCGAGAAACTAATAGTTTCATACGGTGAAACTATTTTTGAAACTAATCGCTGTAGGTGAAGAGGCGGTGAGCTTGTTGCCTTCACCCGCAAACTCTTTATTCATCGAAGATACAGAGAAAAGGTGAAAGAGGAAGTGGAAAGATTGAAAATAAATATCCAGTGGCAAATTTTATTCGATTCTGTAATGATTCTGTACTGTATTAGAAATGTATATACTCACTGTATCGGATATGGAATGGAAGATGGCAATATATCTTACAAGGAAGTCTTGTTCCGGTGCTACACCGGCAAATAAAGCAATACGGCATCACTGACTTTTGATACCGTTTGTAGGATATATAGATCCAACGTATAGAACATATAGATCCAACGTACTGGGTATATAGATCCAACGTATTGGGTATATAGTTCCAATAGTTCAAGTATTAGTGCTTGACAACTAGGATATTAACTCCTTGATAGTAGATTTTGTATAAGTATATCCGGATTAGCTATAATGATATTGGTTTTAGTTCAAGGGATGTTTTACAAAGACAAGGTGAAACCGATAATGTTCTGTTTCACCTGCATTTCCCCCTTGCTTTCACCCGCTATTGCTTTATTCATCGGTATTTCGAGAATTAGGTGGAATTGATGAACCGCATTATATTATAGTTACATTTTTGATGCCTAATTTATAAGGAAGGTAAGTTGCACAGTATTTCGTTGCCGAATGATTCCATGATTCTTCTATTTTATCAAATTCGTGACTCTAACGTAAGTGTCACGGATTCAAAGAAAGCTTTTCTTTTGAGTATTGCCTTTGATTCTATCTTTGCTCTCATTAAAACTTAAAAACGGAATATAAGTATGAAAGACGAATTGTACATTAATGGAAAAGATGCCTATACCACATGGGGCATTAGTATGGACAGCACTTCTCTGTCCTTTCTCATGACTCCTTCAGCCAATAAGGCATATTTAGAGAATGAGAGCCGTTTGGATCACGGTAAGCGGGTGACGGTGACCAACCCGGTGATGGACACTCGTGATCTGACGTTACAACTACATCTGACGGCCGACACGGAAGAGCAATTTTTCCAACGTTACCGTAGCTTCTGCGAGGAACTGACTAAGGGAAGGCTGGAGATAGCAACAAAGTATCAACCGGACTTGGTTTACAGAACCATTTATCTGTCGTGTAGCCAATTCAGCCAGTTTATGCGTGGTATTGGCAAGTTTACTCTTAAACTGAATGAACCCAACCCAAATGATAGAGCAGTATGACAGTAGATATTAAAGATGCCACCGGAAATATTCGCTTTTCTACTCCCATAAACAAGGGATCAAAGCGTAAATTCACGTTGATGCAAGAAGACTATATAACTTTAAAGTTTTCTTTGGAACATCCTGTTTATTTCAACTTAGGAGACGGAATAGATAATGAGCTAGGTATATTTGAGCTTATAGATCTTTATAAACCTGTTTATAATACTACTACAGGTGGTTATGATTACGAGCTTCGTTTAGATGCTTATTATTGGAAATGGAAGAACAAGAAGTTTTTCTATACTCCGGAGAATGCAGGAAGAGAAGCTGGATGGAATCTGACAGCTACTCTTGAAACTCATTTAAAAGTCTTTATTGACAACTTGAATGTTCTTGGTTATAAATTTAGGAACCAAGAGTTTATTTTTAAAATAGACGATACGGTGGGACAATCTTCTAAACTCGTATCCTATAATAATACGAATCTAATTGATGCTCTTACTCAAATGGCTGAAACATGGGAATGCGAATGGTGGATAGAAGACAAATTCATTTGTTTCGGACGTTGTGAATATAGTTCTCCGGTAGATTTCAAAGCCGGTGATTTGCAGGATACCGAGAATGTGAACGTCAACTCCATGCAAAGAAGTGACAGCCAAACAACGTATGCGACTCGTATTTATCCTTTTGGCTCTACCCGTAATATACCTGCTAGCTACCGGAAAAGTCTTATCTTTGACGTGAAAGAAATCGAAGGAAGAGACATCCTTGATACTGCAAGGCCATTGAGTAATAAATATTTCCCGATTTCTACACAGACTGAAGGTGGCCTTAACCCTATTTTTTCAAATGCTATGTATAACTTTCCACAAAGTCAGTCCATTGCATCAGTCACTACCAAAAGGAAGATAGATTCTTTGTCAGGAGGGAGATACAAAATAAAAGTCGACGGTTTTTCTTGTGAATTTTTGGGCGGTGACAGGACTGATGGTTTAAAGGATTTTATAAAATTGAGAGTGTGGCTTACGTATGATACAGGAGGAGTTACAAAGCAGGTGGATATTTTCTCCGAAGAGAAAAATATTCCTCAAATTCCGGCTGGTACAGGTGTTTATTTAGATATCCCGAGTAAAGTAGTTGAATTTACGCTACCCGATGATTGTCAGAATATAACTATCGCTTCTGAGTGGAGCACAAAGCGAGTGCGCACTACTGATACTTATAATGTTGGAATGTTCACTCATGGTTACAATCCTGCCGTAGCTTATTCTAATTCTATTATGGTAACTTTTATCTCTGGTAGTAACGCAGGGAAATCATACCAGGCTGTGTATAATGCCACTTTTATACCAGAAGAGGGTAATTCTATTCGCCTTCCGGAAGGTATATCCGCTTCTTTGGGTGATCGATACAGTATTGACAACATTATCAAAGGTAAAGTTCCCGATAACTATTTCAGTAAAGATGAGAAGGAACTTACTTTGAATGGCGTTATTCAGAAGCGTCTTATGCTTGCTGAAGGAATCTCTTATGTAGATGCTTACCGTTATACTCCCACAGGGGAACGTATTGACATCGAAGATGAACGTTACGATAATCCTGATAATGTTGAAATGTCGAAAGAAGAAGCAATCGAAGAGATTGTTGTATTCGAGGATGAATATCCGAAGTATATTGGTAGTACTACGGTGGTTCCTGATCCTACTTGGGAAAATGAAAAGGCTGATGATAAGCCAACCGGCAATAAATATCCTATCTATACCTTCAAAGATACAGGACTAAAGAACTTTACAGAAGATTTTAGGTTGAATGGTGACGAATTTCATTTGATATTCCAGACAGGTTTACTTGCTGGGATGGATTTTGTTATTAATCTCGTAAAGAGTGATGATGCCGGAACAACTTTTGAAATCGTACGCAATAAAGATTATGGTCGTTATCTCCCAGACGACGCGCTTTATCCCCAAGCTGTTCATACGGAAAAAGGAGAAGAAATTCCAGCTGATACATACATTCTTTATGGCTTTGATACAGCTTTTATCTCTGAACAGATGTTGCCGGAATCAGAGCAAGCACTTTTGGAAAAGGCTAAAGATTATGTAAAGAAATCTATGATAGATCCTTCTACCTATAATTGCGAGATGGATAGCATATACATTTATAATGAGGGTAATATCCGTACTTTTGAAATTGGTCATAAAGTAAATCTTATTAATAAAACTTATTTTGAAGAGGGACGTCAATCCCGTGTTATCGGGTTTGAATGGCCTTTGGATATTCCTTATGATCATCCTATTTATACTGTTGGCGAGACTGCTGCCTATTCTCGTTTGGGAGCAATAGAAAGTAAAGTGGATTCTCTAACTTATAAAGGACAGACATATAGTGGAATTAGTGTAAATGGAGGAGGTGGAACTAGTGTTTATATGATTGGAGTGTATGATAAAACTCTGCCATCAGATAGAAATACATTTTCCTCAAAAAGAATTATTAATGAAATTGAGGAGCGTGCATTAAGTAGAACTGATGCCGATGAGGCTGCCGGATTAATTAGTTTCTCTAAGGGATTAATTTCTGAAGAACTGATAGAAGCTAACAACGGCCTTGTTGTTCGTAAGCAAGAAATCATGGAAGTCTCTCCAATGGCTTTGGTGGAAGAAGATGATGCTTTAGTGGAAGAATTATCAGTAAGGAGTGATATTACGACTCTTGGAGAAATAACTAATGTGAGTAAAGAAGCAGATGAAATATCGGAAACAAATGATTTGATAGTACGTCTTTCTGGAGCTTCAGAGTGGACTGTTGACACGACATTATTTTCTAATATTTCGAAATTGATGGAAGAGGTCTTTCCATTTACTATATCTCTCAGTGGGGGAGCTACGTATGAGAAAGGTAGCACTCAAACGATAAGTCTTTCTTGGGACTATGATCGGGATATCATGTCCCAATCTATTAATCGAGAAACAATGGCGGTTGATGTGCGTACAAAGCAATATGAAGGTATTGTTACTGATACAACTTATACTTTGTCGGCTATATTTGACGGACAAACTTATACGAAATCGACTTCTGTAGAATTTAGATTGAAAAAGTATTATGGGGTCTCTGTTCATGAATCACTAACTAATGAAGATATATTGCTTTTACCTAGTTTATGGGCTGAACGTACACAAACTCCTACTGTATTTGATTGTTCAGGCGGCAAGTTTCCTTATTACATTTTGCCTACATCCATGGTATCTGATATTCAGTTTTGGATTGGAGGATTACGCAATTCTGATTGGATAGAAGAGGTTCGGGAGATAACTAATGCTTATGGATATACGGAGAGTTATACAATATTTAGGTTAAACAGCATCCAAACAGGGGTGTTAAATATAGAAGTAAAATAATGGCAATATTAAGTAACGGTAAGTTTTATGGCTTCCTTTGTTCTGTTAAAGAAACCGGGCAGAAATTAGCAAATGGAGTGAAAGAATATGTGGAAGATTTTGTGTCAGGATTTGCCGGGCATGGGTGGAAGATATGGGAATATGTTAAAGGCAAATGGATGCTGGAAATAGACTCAATTCGTGTTCGTGGACAGTTTACTGTTTTTGAAATGCTGATCAGTAAAGTGAGGGCTATTATTGGTGCACAAGCTATAACGCAAGGTTGTGGGAAGATAAAGACTGCTGAATTATCAGAAGATGGAACTGCTTATCTTATCACGCTGGAAGATGCTGATATGAGTTTTATGGAACATGATTTTATCCGTTGCCAAGAGTTTACCGGAAGTCAGAAGGTTTATCATGTAGAGATAGAATCAGTAGCAGATGGAATAATTCGAGTTCCTTTATCTGAGTTTGATTTGGATGAAGAGGGGATAGTACTGAATCCACCGGCTCCGGGAGATGATATTGTGCAATTCGGTAACTCGCAGAATAAAGCTCGTCAATCTGCTATCTACCTTCATGCGGATGAGACAGGACAACCAGCTATTGATGTAATGTTTGATATCAATGGCAAGAACTGGGACGGTAAAGTGAAAATCCGTGTCGGCGGTGATATCCCTGACAGTGGAGGTTTGAAAGGTTTCTACTGTGAAAACGGCATGATTAAAGGAACTGACTCAAACGGGCACACAGTATATTGTATCTATCCTGACGGTACAGCTGAATTTGGTGACAACTCCGCAAAGTTCTGTACTGACAAGTCTGGATATATTGCTGGTGGCGCAATCTCTTGGGTATGGAATGCGGAGAAGAAAAAGTGTGTATGTACCATGAAGGATGTTGTTCTAACTTGGGATAATTTGTCAGATGAAGCGAAAGAGAATTTGAAAGGTGAACCAGGTAAAGATGGGACGGATGGAAAAGATGGCGATCCTGGTAAGGATGGACAAGATGCTAATCTTTTACCGTGGATTGAGGAATGGAATGGATATGCTACAGAACTAGGTGAAGGGTATATCGTTACTCCCAAGTTGTTTTCAGGCACAAAGGCCATTGATGAAAATGGTAAGGTATGGCTGACAGGAATAGCGCAAGGAAAAGATTGTCTCATGGTTGCTGATGGGACAACGCGGACGGGAATATTCGCTTTGGTTAACAATGAAATTGTGTTTGAGCTTGACCCGATAAATAGGAAATATAAATTTTCTGGTGAGGTGAATGCTGATTCCGGGACTTTTAATGGGATTATAAATGCTAATTCTGGGACTATCGGCGGTTTTAATATATCAGGCGGGTGTATAGGTTCTGTAATTACCGCAGGCGGCGGTGAATATAATGGAGGGAATCTTTCTTTGCTTGACGATCTTATTCGTGTAGGAAACAAGGATAGTTATTCGTTATTAGGAAGTAATACAATTCCTGCTTCAGCGGGTGGAATTTACACTTCAACATGTAGGATCGTTAACAATAATGTAAATAAAGAATACGGAGGCGTGAATTATGGTATGATGATAAATGTAAGTGGTGCGGAAAAAAATTATGGAATTTCATCAAATGCGCCAATCTTATCAAATGCGTGCATTAGTACGAAAGTTGCCACTTATATTCATTGGGAAAATGGCGCACGTGAAAACGATATGGATTTATCAAGATATAGTGTTTTTTTACTTGGATCTAATGGCAGGATGAGTTTAGAACTCCCGAGCGAGAGTACAGTCGCAAGCATGTTTAAATTATCGTCACTTCCTGTTGATTTTTCATTAATGTTTACCCTTCATATAAGACCTTGGTCGTATGACATAACAATTAATAACGTATATGATTGGAATGCGAATTTGATAAATGTAACAATGGTTAAAGGAGATACTCTCACGCTTCTTATTAGTAAATATGATGGATTTCGGTACGATGTACTAAACAGGCAAGATTAGTAGAGTATATATGGAATTAAACGACTGGCTAACTATACTCGGGGCTTTAGGAGGCTTGGAAGCAATCAAGTGGATAGTTAACTTCTACGTTAATCGGAAGACTGACGCAAGGAAAGAGGATGCGGCGGCAGATGCAGCAGAGAATGAGAATGAACGTAATCAAGTTGCTTGGTTGGAGGAACGTATTGCTCAACGGGATGCAAAGATTGATGCTATTTATGTTGAGTTACGAGAGGAGCAATCTGCTCATTTGGAAGATATACATAAAAGATATGTGGCAGAATTGCAACTTAAAGAAGCAGAATTGAGTAGATGCGATTTATGGGAATGTCTGAAAAGGATTCCACCCAAATTTAAAAATAAAATCAAGGAGGAACAACTATGAGAATATTGATTGATAACGGACATGGTGAGAATACTCCCGGCAAGCGCTCGCCAGATGGAAAATTGAGAGAATGGGAATATACAAGAAGGATTGCTGATATGGTAATAATTGGATTACGAAATAAAGGGATAGATGCGGAAAGGATCGTTAAAGAAATGGTAGATATACCTTTATCTGTCCGATGTAGGCGTGCAAATACGATTTATAGAGAAACCGGAGGTAATGCTATATTAGTTTCTATTCATTGTAATGCCGCAGGGATGGGTTCGGATTGGTTGTCTGCACATGGATGGAGTGTATTTGTATCCAACAATGCTTCGATAAATAGTAAGAATCTGGCTGTATGCTTGGCTGAAACGGCCATTAAGAAAGGTCTTTTTGTTCGTCAACCAGTTTCTGGGCAACTATTCTGGATGCAAAATCTGGCTATATGTCGGGATACACTTTGCCCGGCCATATTGACAGAGAATTTTTTTCAGGACAACAAGGAGGATGTTGAATTTCTATTATCCGATGAAGGCAAGCAAAAGGTAGCGCAAATTCATATAGACGGAATTATAGATTACTTGAAAAAAGATAGAGGATGAAGTGGCTTCTATGTATATTCATCTCCCTTATTACCTTAGGAGGATGGCTAAGCTCTTGTAGAACCCAATATATCCCCGTTGAGACGATAAAAACGGAATATCGGACTCGTGACAGTATCCGGTATGACAGTATTTACCATCGTGACAGTGTGTATATGACTGTGAAAGGAGACACGGTATACTTATATAAATATAAGTATCTATATAAGTATCAGTATATCAACAAAACAGATACTTTAATAAAGACTGACTCCATACCTATTCCTTATCCGATAGAGAAGCAGCTATCTAAATGGCAGAAGTTTAAACTGGACTTTGGAGGTGCTGCCATGCTGATAGTGATTATGATTGTGATAGTAATATTGAAAAACTTAAAAATGTAATAAATGATGAGTGAAGAATTGAAGGGAACAAATATATATGCTCCTATTGTTCCGGGCACTGACGAGGATAAATATCCAACCCATTACAGTAAGTATGGGAAAGGTGGGTTCAAATGCGTGCGTACTATTGTGGAAAGAGATGCCATTCCGGTAAACAGGTTGGAAGTTCCGACTTTATGCTATGTATTTGACGAAGATCTCTTTTTTGTTTGGGATGGAACGAACTGGAACGATAAAGAAATGGGAGGAGTTGATGTAGGTTTACAGCGTAATGTACGTGTTGTGAATAATCTTGATAGTAAAAATGTTACAGCAAGTAAGGGGGAACCATGTCTCTTGAAATTTACATTTGTCAGTCAGGAACGTTATAGTTCGAAAGAACCTTATGAAAATACTGGTGAGCAGGGACTTTGTCAGATCTCTGTACGTAAATCTAATAGCTCGGAATATGAAGTGGTAAAGATGATTTATGTAAAATCTGATACTCCTCTTAGTGTGGATGTTTCTGAGTTTCTAACCTCCGGGACTAATAATGTAATGATAAAAGTGACAGGGGAAATAACGGAAGTGACGACGCCTGCATTTGTGTATACAGTGCAGCTGACGGCTTTATCTATCAGTGCTGATAACTTCAAGTGGTGGACAGCCTACAATGGAGATATTCTTTTCAACTTGAATATTGGCGGAAATATATCAAAAACTCTGTATATTACGGTTAGAGGAACAGATTATAATGCGTCGTATGAAATACCGATAGGTACGGGAGTGTATATTGAAACATCCTATAACTATTCTATCCCGCATCCGGGAAAGACTGGAGTGTTTAATGTGGCAGCTTATGTTGCCAATTCGGACGGAAGCATAAAAACCAGAACAGTTTCTTTTAATATTATCTGTGCCATCGCAGGTGAACAGGCTAAACTGATTGCAATAAATAATGTGTTGGCCAAAGGAATGAACTGGTCTGAAAATACCTTGTTCGAATATACAATGTATGATGGTGACAATGTTAACACTTCAGCATTATTTGTCGTTCGAAAAGATCAGGAAGGTGTATATGAATCTGATGAGAACAGTATCACTTGTTCCGCAAAACATGTTTTTTCCCTTTCTCTTGAGATAGAAACAATGGATAACTCTGCATTTGATATTGTTGTTTATGTGAAAGATGGGGATAAAGATTTGACGGAACCTATCACTTATCAGGTGGATAACTCTTCCGGATATTCGGCTGTGTCAGGAGCGGTGTTCTATCTGAATCCGAAAACACGCAGTAATAGTCAGGCAAACCGTCAACAAGTGATTAATGAAATTGACGGTTCTGAAGTTCAGGCTGTTTGGAGTGGAGTGAACTGGGGGAATGATTGTTGGACAACCAATGCGGATGGAGCGAAAGTTCTCCGGTTGATGGCAGGTTCTTTATTGACTATAGACCGGCACCCTTTTGCGGCGGAATGCGCACGTAAGGGGAAAACAGTGGAAATAGATTATAAAGTGGATAATGTAACAGATTATTCAGCTCCCATAATAACTATATCTTCTGCATCGGGAGATTCTTTTATCGGTTTGAATATTTATGCCGACGATATTATTATGCATACCCAATCTTTAAAGGATGATAGTGTGCAAAGTCTGCATACTTTTGAGGGAAAGCGCACGCGATTAACGCTAACTGTTTTACCTACGGCTTATGGAAATCCTGGATTTAATCTTTGTATTCTGTATGTTAACGGAAGAAAGAACCGGGAATTCACATACGAAGATAATGATTATTTTGCTCAACCGGGGGCTATTGTGATCGGTTCTGAATATGCCGATGTGGATATTTATGGTATCCGTGAATATGAATCGGGATTGACGTCACAAGGTGTATTGACGAATTATATCAACTGGTTGTCTGATACAACGGAAAAAGCCAGAGTGAAAGCTTTTAATGATATTCTTGATTCTAACGGATCGGAAATTGATTTTAATAATACTAAAGATCAGTTTAACTGTCTGATTTTCGATAATACAATTCCTTACATGCTTGACCAGACTCAACGTACCGGAACATTGGAAGTGTTGTTCTATGACCATCCTGAATGGAACGTTTCTATTTCTAATGTGGCAGCGAAAGGACAGGGAACATCTTCTATGAAATATTATCTGTGGAATACGCGGTATCAGCTGGATAAAACACAGTCTGTGATAACCTTTGCCGACGGAACTACCGGCTCCAAAAAGTGGCAGATGGTACCTTGGATTCCTGCCGGACAGAAGTTTACGGCAAAGAAGAATTATGCTTCTTCCATGCAATCGCACAAAATAGGCTCTGTCAACTCTTATGAAGATTTATACAGGGAAATGGGATTGCTGAATGAAGCTATGCAAACGGATGTATACAAGGATGCCCAAATTGCTGTTTTTCAAATGCCTTTCATTTGTTTTGAAAAGTCTGTGAATGATGACGGGGATACTGTGTATACATTTAAAGGATTGTATACATTCGGACCTGATAAAGGTGATAAATATACATTTGGTCATGATACGGATTTATTTCCGGGAATGATATCTATTGAAGGTGCGGATAACTCGCCACTTTGTACATTGTTCCGCGTGCCCTGGAATCCTGACAAACCGTATATTGTTTACAATGAAGATGAAGAGGCATTTCAGTATAATGGTGCAAATTCATGGGACTTTGGTGCCGGAACCATAGAAAATATCTCAAAGTTTATTCCAGCATATAATATTGTTTATCAATGTTCTCCACGAATTCAACCTTTTAATGGCACTTTGACAGATTTGAATGCACAACTTGCAGATTACAAAAATCAACCTTATGAATTTTGGATTGCAAAGCCTGGTGATGTAAATCAATATAATGTTTATTATTTTGAATCAGCAGAAGGAATATTCATACCATCTGATATAGGTGGAGGACCTATCAATCTGGTTTCTCAGCTTGTGGATAAAGGATATGGATTGGTGAATGCAGACTTGACTGGAAAAACGAATGAGGAATTGAATACACTTTTTGTAAATGCACGTATTTCCAAATTCCGCCAGGAAGCTCCGGAGTATTGGCATATACAAGATACCCTTACTTTTATGAATAGTGTGGAGTTTAATGCGGGTACTGACGAGCGAGCAAAGAATACGTATCCATACTCTTTCGGTTTGGATAATTCTAAATTCAGATGGCGTGTGGATGATGCTGATACCCGGTTTGACACAACAAATCGTGGTTTGCCGGAGAAATCGTATAGTGTGGAAACGCACGATGTTGATGATACCGGAGCGTCAATATGGAATGGTGAAACGAATAATTTCTTCAATTTGATGGAATTGGCTTTTGTGGAAGAAAAGATTACCAATATGCGTTTGATGATGACATCTATGCAGTCACTGGCCGGATTGAAGAGTGGTAGTGATCTTGAAAAGATTTATGCATTTTATAAAAAATATTTTTTCAATCAGGCACAGGAATACTTCCCGTCAAATGCTTTTAATGCAGATGCCAGAATTTCATACGAAAATGGAAAACTTGCTTATATTGCGGGAACTTACTCGAATGATACAGACCCTATTACTCAATCACTTGGTGATCATTATGTTGCGGAACAGCGCTGGGTGACGAAGCGTATACTTTATATGATGTCAAAATATAGCTTTGGACTGTTTTCTGCGAATGGTTCCGATACCATCACTGTCCGTGCTGCAGGAAATACCATTAAATATGAACTTACGCCTGCTATGGATATGTATCCGGCAATAGCTAATGGTACGAGCATCATTAAGGGAGCGCGTACGAAAGCGGGGGAAGTGTGTGTGATGGAGATAGAATTATCTGGTTCCGGTGACCAACAAAATGCAATACAAGGTGCGTCATATTTACAGGATATTGGTGACTGGCATAATAAAAATGTGCAAGGTTCTATGATTATTCAGGGACGTATGCTTCGTGATATTCGTTTGGGAAGTAAAACAGAACCGATTGTGATATCTATCACTTCTCTGACATTATCTAATTGTACATCTCTGCAACGATTGCTTCTATCCAATATTTCCACATTAGCTGGTACACTGAATCTTTCCGGATGTACTCATTTGCAGGAAGTTCATGCGGATGGAACATCTCTAGTACAAATAATTCTTCCAAAAGGTGGAGGGCTTCGCACAGTAGAGTTTAGCGCCTATAATCAATATTTGTCTTTGATGAATTATCCGCTTATGACAAACGAAGGAGTTGGAGTTGCTTTATGTAAGGGTATTGTCACAGACTTCTTTATTACAGGTTGTCCAATGATTAAACCTATGCAACTATTGGTTGACATGATGGATGCGCAGCTTGAACAGGGAGACCAACATCGATTGAAGCGTATTAGAGCTGTTGGGTTTAATGAAACATATAATGACTCTAGTGTGTTGGATAAACTAGCTATATTGGCTGATGGAACGTATGAAGGACTTAGTGCTGAAGGTATTGCAGGAGAAGATGAACTCCCTGTTCTTGATGGTGCTTTAAATGTTTATGCTAATGCTTACGAAGATTCTATTGAAACTCTCCGAAGTACATTCTCTAAGCTTACTTTGAACGTGATAGGTGAGTATTATATCCGATTTAAGGATCCTATAGTGGGGAGTTATATGATTGGGAAATATGGAGATGGTGCTGGTATAACGAAGAATCAGATGGCCGGGATTTCTTTTACTCAATTTGGTAGACCTTTTAAAGGTAATACTGACATTACTTTTTTTGATGAATTTCAATATCTGACTTCATATACTGAAGCTGAAACGGAATTATTTAGTGATTGTAGTAATTTAAAATCTATAGTGTTACCTAAGTCTCTTACAACATTAAATCATAGTGCCTTTAAGGGCTGCGATTTGAGATCATTTGTACTATCGAAGAATATTACATTTATTTCTCAGGCTGTTTTTCAGAATAATACTAATCTTACGAATTTTATATTTGAAGAAAGAACAGAACCTTTAAATTTGAGATGGAATATTTGGGCAGGATGTACTTCTTTGAAAGAAATTAGTTTACCTGATGTAGCTATTCTAGACGGTAATTCCGGAGGCATGTTTGATGGCTGTACTTCTTTGGAAAAGGTACATATATCAGAAGGCTTTAATATGATCGGAGACTATTCTTTTAGGAATTGCATTTTGTTGACAGAGGTAAATATACCTTCTAATATTACAAAAATAGGTCGTGGTGCTTTTCAGAAGTCAGGTATTGAACATATCGTTCTTCCAGATAAGCCTGGTATAATCATAGATGGTGGAGCATTTGACCAATGTTCTAATTTAAAAGAAATCTTTATTCCAGAAGGTTATGATATAAGTATAGCATCAGGATTATTAAGTTCTTGCGAAGCTTTGATAGAAGTGACAATTGGAGAGGGAGTTACTACAATACCGTCAAGTTGTTTTAATAGGTGTATTGCTTTGAAAAAGGTTATATTACCATCTACTATATCTATGATCCAAACGAATATATTATTTAATGATTATTCAATGGAAACCCTTGTTGTTAAGGCTATAGCACCTCCAACAGTAGAAGGTAGTGATTTTGGATATAACTTTAGTAAAATATGTAAGATCTATGTACCTGATACTTCAGTGAGTACTTATAAAAATAATAGCTGGTGGTCTCAATATGCAAGTAGAATATATCCTTTGTCGACGTTGCCCAAAGAATAGAAATGTAGATACAAGAAAATCGCCTTGCTTTTATTAAGTGGGGCGATTATTCATTGGGCGTCGATGCACGCATTTTGATTTCCGCATCCAACACGATTGAATGATTGGGAGATGCCGGATCTTTGATTTTCTCTAAAATAAGTTCGGCAGCTTTTTTCCCCATCTGGTACAAAGGCGGTTCTACTGTAGTCAATTTGGGATAGACTATGTTGGAAAGTTCAGTTCCTGAAAAACTGGCTACGGCGATTTCTTCGGGTATTTTTTTCCCAAGTTCCCTCAATCTGTTCATGGCTCCAATAGCCAATGTTTCCGTAAAAGCGAAAATAGCATTGAAAGGAATATTTCTTTCCACTAATATATCCGCTGCTTTTTTCCCTTCTTCAAAGGTCATACCGGTTTTTATTAGCATATTATTCTTATCAAAAGGAATCCCGAATTTAGCCAAAGCATCTTTGTATCCTCTGACACGTTCTATGGAGTTGTAAATATCGTCCGGTCCCTGTATATGAACAATCTGTTTGCGTCCGCTTCGGATCAGACTTTCTACGAGAAAGAATGATTTCATATAATCGTCCACTATTACCTGCGGAACTTCAAGTCCATAGGGAATACGATCATAGAACACCATAGGCATTCCCGCTTGCTGCAAACGGGCATATTCCTCCTTATTCCTTTTATAACTGCAAAGGCAGATGATGATGCCATCCACCATGAATCCTTCCATCAGTTGCAGGTTCTCTTTTTCTTTTTCCGGGTCTCCTCCGGACTCTGCAATAATCACCTTTATATTTTTGGTGTGAAGCACTTCTTGTATTCCGTTTATTACTCGTGAAGCAAACGGAGTAACCATTTCAGGAACGATCACCCCCACGGTATTGGTATGTCCGTATTTAAGGTTGATTGCTACAGGGTTGGGCCTATATCCCAATCTTTTAGCTGCTTCTATCACCTTTTCTTTCGTTTCTTTACGGATATTCTTGTCATCTCCCAATGCACGAGATACAGTGGAGACGGATATTGACAAATGTCGAGCGATGTCTTTTATGGTTATATACTTCATGCTGAATGATTGTTTAAATCAAAGCAAAGATATTGATTTCAAACAATAAATCCTAATATTGGAGTAAAATACGAATCCCATTTGCCTTTGTGTAATGCTTTTGTAACGTTTGCAGATTTTGGGAACGTTCCCGCAATCGTTTGCAGGCAAAAGAGTTAGGAAAAAACTTTTTTTCAAGCTCTTGTTCTTTATCTTTGCTACATCAACATGATGTCGAACTAAAGAAAAAGAACTATGAAAACACACCTCTTTTCTTATAAGTGCGGTCGAAAGCACATCAAAGTTTACCATCTATTTGAATTGGTAATAATTAAAGGATAAAAAACGGTCATGGACAAGAAAGTACGAAGTATAGAAATTTCGAAACGGGTTCCAATTGTGGGCAACTATGATGTAGTTGTCTGCGGTGGCGGACCAGCTGGTTTCATTGCGGCCATTGCGGCTGCTCGCAGTGGTGCGAAAACTGCTGTTGTGGAACAATATGGTTTTTTAGGTGGAATGGCAACAATGGGGCTTGTTACTCCTTTGAGTGTTTTCACCTATAATAATGAAAAGGTGATAGGCGGTATTCCATGGGAGTTTATCGAACGGCTGGAGAAGATGGGAGGCTGTATCATTGAGAAACCTCTTGGCAATGTAGCTTTTGATCCGGAGCTTTACAAGCTTTTATGCCAGCAAATGATACTGGAAGCCGGTGTGGATATGTATATGCACTCTTACTTAAGCGGTTGCCAGGCAAAAGACGGCAAAATATCCTGTATCCTCTTTGAGAATAAGAATGGGACAGAAGCCATCAGTGCCGATATGTATATCGACTGCACTGGGGATGGTGACCTTGCCGCTATGGCGGGGGTTCCGATGCAAACTGATGAATGTAAACCGCTGCAACCTCTTTCCACCTATTTTATATTAGGAGGTGTGGATACAGATTCGCCCATGATAATTGATGCCATGCACCATAATAAACAAGGGCAGAATTGTCATTGCATTGCAGTTCGTGAGAAACTTTTGGCAATGAAAGAGACACTTGGCATCCCCGAATTCGGAGGTCCTTGGTTTTGCACCACTCTTCGTCCGGGTGAAGTAACGGTTAATATGACCCGTACTGCAGGAAATGCCATCGATAATAGAAATTTTACCGCAGCGGAATGTCGCTTACGGGAAGACGTATTTAAAATAGCACGAATCTTTAAAGAGAACTTTGAAGAGTTTAAAAACAGTTATGTGACGACCGTCGCCGTACATGCCGGTATTCGTGAGACACGTCGTATCAAAGGTGTACATACCATTACAGCAGAAGAATATGTGAATGCTTATAAATATCCTGATAGCATATCACGCGGCGCACATCCTATAGATATCCATGTGGCAGCAGGTGCGGAACAGAGCGTAACTTTCCTTAAAAAAGCGGCGTATGTACCTTATCGCGCTCTTATAGCTGAAGATTTCCCGAATCTGCTCGTAGCAGGACGCTGTATTAGTGCTGATAAGACTTCCTTTGCGTCACTTCGCGTTCAGGCAAGTTGTATGGGGGTAGGACAAGCCGCAGGAGTGGCAGCCGCACAATGTATAAAGGCAGGTGTGACAGTACAAAAGGCTGATATTCACAATCTCATAGAGGAATTGAAGAAACTAGGCGCAATTATATAAAGAAGAACCAGAATATGGAACAGTTAGATTATATTATTATTTTACTCTATTTTCTCGGACTGATTGCCGTGAGTGTTGTGATGTCCCGGAAAATTAAAAACTCCGAGGATATGTTTATTGCCGGGCGAAATTCTTCGTGGTGGCTGTCGGGAGTCTCTTCCTACATGACTATCTTCTCGGCAAGTACCTTTGTCGTTTGGGGAGGCGTTGCTTATAAATCGGGACTTGTTGCGGTAGTTGTTGCACTTTGTCTTGGCGTAGCATCGTTTATTGTCGGTAAATGGATCTCGGGCAAATGGCGGGAGCTACGTATCAAATCGCCGGGAGAGTTCCTTACCATCCGGTTCGGACATCGCACGGTAAGTTTTTACACGATTTCAGGAATTATAGCCCGTGCGGTACATACGGCAGTGTCTCTGTATGCGGTAGCGGTTGTGATGTGTGCATTAATCAAAGTCGATGGTGGCAGTATTTTTGCAAGTACAGGTATGATGGGCGATTCACCGATGGGTTACCTAAGTATTTGGTGGGCGCTTCTCATCCTTGGTGCCATCGCTCTTGGATACACCATTGCCGGAGGATTTCTTGCGGTACTAATGACTGATGTAATTCAGTTCGGAGTACTTCTGGCCGTGGTTGTATTTATGATACCTCTTTCATTTAACGCAGTTGGAGGCGTAAGTGCATTTATCGATAAGGCCAGTGAGATACCGGGATTCTTCTCGGGCACATCTCCGACCTATACATGGGGGTGGCTTTTACTGTGGATATTTCTTAATGTGTCTATGATTGGCGGCGACTGGCCGTTTGTACAACGATACATAAGCGTGCCTACTACAAGAGACGCAAAAAAGAGTACTTATTTAATCGGAATTCTTTATATCGTCACTCCTCTCATCTGGTATCTTCCTACCATGATTTATCGTGTGATGGAACCCGGACTTGCGCTTGATTTGGATGCAACCACAATGACTTTCAACGGCGAACACGCTTATGTGAATATGAGCAAACTCGTGCTTATGAAAGGAATGGTCGGCATGATGTTGGCAGCGATGCTATCGGCTACATTGAGTAATGTTTCGGGCATTTTGAATGTATATGCCAATGTATATACTTATGATATTTGGGGACACAAAGAGAAAAACCGTCAGGCAGATGAGAAAAAGCGTATCAAGGTAGGACGTCTCTTCACATTTGTCTTTGGACTTGTGATTATCGCTTTGTCAATGCTCATCCCGTTTGCCGGAGGTGCCGAAAAGGTGGTAGTAACCCTTCTTACTATGGTGATGTGTCCTTTATATATTCCGTCGATATGGGGACTGTTCTCGAAGCGGCTGACAGGCAACCAACTTATTTCTGCAATGATTCTTACCTGGCTCGTTGGTATTATGGCTCGCGTCATAATTCCCGCCTCCGTTATTAGTCCAAGCCTTATAGAGTCAGTTGCCGGTTGTGTACTTCCTGTACTTATCCTTGCAATTATGGAAGTTTGGTCGGCACGTAAAAAGTATGAAGATAATGGTTATCAAGCCATTTGTGAATATACTGATCCTGAAGCCGATCGCGAACCGACATTAAAGGAGAAAAAAGCGGTATTAATCTATTCGCATTTGGCTGTTAACTGCTTCTGTATTACTATTGGTGTCGTTGCGCTCTTACTGATAGGTCTGCTTATTGCCGGCGATCCGAAGACCCTTGCGGTCAAAGGAATTGTGATAGGAAGTATCATACTGATGATTGCCATGATACTTGCTTATGTGATATACAGAATTATATATGCAAGACGTCTGAAAATGTCTAGCTAGTCAATTATTAATAACCCTAAATACTAATCAAATGAATCTAAAGATGTTATTGTTTGCAAGTGTGTCGCTTGTGCTTTTTGCATCTTGTCATAACTCGGATGATCCGTATATGACACTCGCGACAAAGACACTTGATGTAGAAGCAGAAGGTGGACTTTTCACTGTTGACCTTTCATCTAATGTCTATTACAGAGTCAATAACGATTGCCAGACCGATGGAAGCGATAGCCATTGGGCAGTTGTTGATTCGCATGAGACACAAGGTGAGATTACTAAGTTTACAATCAAAGTCTCTGAAAATTCATCGACTAGTTCACGTGTCGGTGCCATTCGTTTCATTGGCGATGATGTAACTCCTCTAAAGCTGGTTATTACCCAAAAAATGATTGTTCCGAAAGGTATCAGTCCTACCACAGAATCGATTGACGCAACTACAACAGAATCTTCGTTCAAAGTCTTTGGAGATAAGGAGTGGAAGGCTGTGTGTGCAGATGCGGATGTGACCGTTTCTCCTGCAAATGGGGTAGGCGAATGTGATATTAAACTTACTTTCCCGGAGAACAAGACATTTACCAAAAGGACAATTAAAGTAACGGTAACCATCCAGGATGATACAGACTATACCTATACTCTTGTACAAGATGCTTTCTCGGGCATTTTGGCTGATTGGGACTTGAATAGTTTAACTGCCAACACAAGTGGAACATTTGCTGATGATGAGGCACAATCGGTATTCCCGGGAACCAATGGCAAGTATCTTGCTCCGAGTGCCGGAAGTGGTAAGATTGAGTATTGGGCATGTGACCGGACAGGTTATGTAGTGCAGAATGCCGTATGTGAGCGTGCAGTGGGTGGTAATGGTGACCCGTATGTGTCAGGAGCCGTTCCCGGTGATTATTGGTATGTCTATGGGGATATGAAAGGTACGGTTATTCCTGCCGGCACAAAGATTCACTTCTATTTTGTGACCAAATTAGGAACGATGTGTTCCAACTACTGGATGATTGAGTTCAAGGATGGAGAAGAATGGAAACCGGCTCTTCCGACTTCGACTCTTCAGGAAAGTGCGACAGAGACTTTGTCGGGTGCGCCTATCAATTATTCGGCAACTATTACTTACAACTTTGCGGGAATGTTGCTCGATAACAAAAATAATGGCGCATATATCCCTGCCGAAGGAATATTTACCACGACTAAGGATATGGATGAGATTGTGTTACGGTTTGGACAGGCAGGCCGTTTATGTCTTAGTGGTGCCAAATATTCTGGCAAGTATATCGACTGCACACACGCAAGTGGCCAGACACGTTTTTCAGCGCAACATCCGAGTAACCCTGAAACAGGTGAGGCAATCAGAGAATATAACGAACATGTATTGCTTGAAATCGTAGAATAAATAGTATGAAAAAAAGTATATTAAGCCTGTTATTGGCATGTTTCCTGCAAATCAATCTGGCTTTTGCACAGAATGTAATGAAGGGTGTCGTTAGCGATGCCAATGGTCCTCTTGTCGGAGTGGTGATCCACGATAAAGACAATGCAAAAGGTACTACCTCCGATATGTCGGGAAAGTATGCGCTCAATGGTGCTGAATCAGGCCATACAATAGAATTCCGTTATCTTGGTTATGTGACCGAGACTGTGGTATGGGATGGTAAAAGTGTAGTAAATATAAAACTTAAAGAGGATGCTGTACAACTTGAAGAGACGGTTGTTATCGGCTATGGATCTGTAAAGAAGAAAGATCTTACAGGTGCGGTCGGTGTAATCAACAGTTCGCTTATCGAGAAACAGAGTACGTCTCAACTTTCACAATCTTTGCAAGGACTGATTCCGGGACTGACGGTTACCCGTTCGAGCAGTATGCCGGGAGCGAGTGCTACGGTTCAGGTGCGTGGTGTGACAACAATGTCTGATTCGAGTCCGCTTATCCTTGTCGATGGTATGATGGTCAGTAGCCTCGACAATATAGCAAGCGAAGACGTACAGCAGATTACTGTACTTAAAGATGCAGCTTCTGCATCCATCTATGGTGCCCGTGCTGCTGCCGGTGTTATCTTGATAACGACTAAGGAGGCAACCGAGGGACAGCTTTCGATCGGTTATAACGGAGAGATTTCGTTGTCTTCTCCTACCGAATTTCCGAAATTCCTGACAGACCCTTATCACTACATGACAATGTATAACGAATGGTCGTGGAACGATGCCGGTAATCCTGCGGGAGGCGAGTTTGCCAACTATTCACAGGACTACATCGACAACTATGCTACCAACAACAGGTATGATCCCATTCAATATCCTATCTATGATTGGAAAGACGCTATTCTTTCGAATACTGCTATGCGCCATAAGCACAACTTGACCATGACGTATGGCAACAAGGTAATCAAGAGCCACACTTCCGCTACCTACGAAAATGCCGACGCTATCTATAAAGGTTCAAACCACGAAAGAATCTCTATCCGTTCGCGTAATAATCTCAAGATTAGTGATAAGCTCTCCGGTTCTATCGATTTCTCGGTACGTTATGCCACGAAAAATGATCCGACTTCCGGTAGTCCGATTCGTGCAGCTTATATGTATCCTTCCATTTATTTGGGACTTTATCCGGATGGCCGTGTTGGTCCTGGTAAAGACGGCAGTCTTAGCAATACGCTTGCCGCCTTATTGGAAGGCGGAGAGAAGAAGACCGTATCCAACACAATGACCGGTAAATTCTCTTTGAGCTATAAGCCCATAAAAGATTTGACCCTTACTGCCAACCTGACTCCTACCGTCGGAACTGTTTCGATCAAGGAGATGAAGAAAGCCATACCTGTTTACGATGCATACGAAACCGATGTTATGCTGGGATATGTTTCAGGATATACTTCCAATTCGTTAAGTGAAGAACGCCGTAACATCAAATCATTGGAGAAACAATTCATCGCTACATACGACAAGACCTTCAGCAAGGTACATAACTTCAATGCCATGGTTGGTTATGAAGATTATAGTTATACGTATGAAACGATGTCGGGATCGACCAACGATATGTCTTTGTCTTCTTTCCCTTATCTTGATTTGGCGAACAAGAATGCTCTTGCCGTAGCCGGCAATTCTTATCAGAATGCATACCGTTCATTTTTTGGCCGTGTCATGTATAATTACGACAGCCGTTACTACCTCCAGCTCAATGCTCGTGAAGACGGATCTTCACGTTTTCACAAGGATCACCGTTGGGGATTCTTCCCGTCCGCATCGGTGGGTTGGGTCATCTCTAATGAGAAATTCATGCAAAACATAACCCCGATAAGCTATCTGAAGTTCCGTGCTTCTATCGGTACGCTCGGTAACGAGCGGATTGGAAATTATCCTTACCAGACATACATATCGTTCAATAATGCCATTATGTATGACAGTGCAGGTTCTACACCCCAATCTTCCATGTCTGCCGCGCAACAGGATTATGCGTATGAGAATATCCATTGGGAGAAAACACAGAGCTGGGATATAGGTGTGGATGCCGCTTTCTTTAACAATCGTCTAGACTTTAGCGCAGACTATTATTATAAGAAGACAACAGATATGCTCTTGTCAGTGGCAATCCCGTCGTTTACAGGTTATTCGGCACCTGACAGGAACGTAGGTAAAATGCATACCCGCGGTTGGGAAGTGAAACTCGGCTGGTCTGACCGTATCGGAGATGTAAATTATGCGGTAAGTTTTAATATCTCTGATTACAAGTCTATAATAGATAATCTTAATGGCAAGCAGCAGTTTAACAGCGATGGTACCATTATTACCGAAGGCGCAGAATATAACTCCTGGTACGGATATAAGACTGCAGGTTTGTTCCAGACCGCAGAGGAAGTCAGTGAAAGCGCTCTGCTTTCGGCTTCTACCAAACCGGGTGATGTGAAATATGTAGATGTCAGCGGTCCGGACGGCACTCCTGACGGAATTATCAATGAGACATACGACCGTGTAGTGCTTGGCAGCTCATTGCCACACTATCTATATGGAGGTTCTATTAGTTTGGGCTGGAAAGGTCTCTCTTTCTCCCTACTCTTCAATGGTGTCGGGAAACAACTTTCACGCCTCACCGAAAGTATGATTCGCCCCATGCAGGGACAATGGCTTCCGGCTCCGTCAGTCCTTCTGAACGACAATGGCAGCCGTAATTATTGGAGTGTGTATAACACTGCAGAGCAGAACGCGGCAGCCAGCTATCCCCGTTTGAGCCATCAGGGCGGTGAATACAACAACTACAAAATGTCGGATTACTGGCTCAAGAGTAGTGCCTATATGCGTATAAAGAATATCAACGTTGGCTATACAGTTCCTAAAAAAATCGTTTCTAAAGTCGGAATCAAGGGACTTCGGGTGTACGTCAATATCGATGATCCATACTGCTTTGATAGTTATCTTTCGGGATGGGACCCTGAAGCAGGCGCTTCTACCTATATCACACGCACTTATACGTTTGGAGTGGATATCAAATTCTAATGGAGTATGAAAAAATTACATAATATGAAAAAAATACATGTATTGATTTGCATGATAGCTCTTCTATCTGTAACTTCTTGTGTGAACCTCGATCTGAATCCTCCTTCAGCCGCATCCAGTGAAAACTGGTTCTCGTCACCGGAGGAAGTTCGAATCTCGTTGAACGATTTTTATCGCAGTACCTTCTTTGTTATAGAAGAAGGTTGGACGCTGGACCGTAATACGGATGACTGGGCGCAACGAACCAACATTTATACCATTGCGGCAGGTTCACTGAATGCGTCTTCTACAAGTAATCCTAACATCAAGACTGTTTGGAGTTACACGTATAAGAACATTAGTCGTGCCAACCGAATTTTGGAGGCACTCGACAAACTTGAAGGCAAATATTCCACCACTGAACTGAATACGCTTCGTGCCGAAGCCCGTTTTTTCAGGGCATTTGCTTATTCACGTTTGATTACTCTTTGGGGAGATGTTCCTTTCTACGTGACTTCGATTACTCCGGAGGAAGCATTTGAGATGGGGCGTACCGACAAAGCTGTCGTTCTGAAACAAATTTATGACGATTATGACTATGCCGCAGAAAATTTGCCGGTCGCAAATAATAATAGCGGCGCCACCCGTGTGGACAAAGGAACGGCTTATGCTTACAAGGCTCGTACCGCTCTCTATCAACACGACTATGGGACTGCTGCAAACGCTGCGCAAGACTGTATGGATCTGGAAGTATATGACTTGGCCCCTGATTATGGAGAACTTTTCCGCGACAAGACAAGAGGAAGTAAAGAAGTTATTTTCTCTGTTGCTCACTCAAGCGACCTTGAGTTGGATGAAAACGGTAAACCTACTACACAGGCTATCGGTTCCTTTATTGCCCGTTCGGCAGGCGGTACACATAATGCGCAACCTTCGTGGGAACTTCTTGCTGTCTACGAAATGACGAATGGCAAGACGATTGATGAACCGGGCAGTGGCTTTGATCCTCACGATCCATTTGCCAACCGTGATCCCCGTTGCCTGGAAACATTTGCAGCTCCCGGCAGCCGTATCTATGGTATTGAGTGGAATCCTGCGCCAAACGCACTCGAAATAATGGACTATACGCAAAATCGCATGATTACAAACAAAGATTCCAAGGGCGGTTCGGATGCTTCCAACTGTGCTTACAATGGTTGTTGCCTGCGCAAAGGCGCGCAAGAGTCATGGCGTACTACTTTGTATAACGACAACCCCGTTATTCTCATGCGTTATGCCGATGTCTTGTTGATGTATGCCGAAGCTAAGATTGAACTGGGGGAGATTGACGCTACTGTCCTTGCTTGCATCAACGATGTCCGTGCCCGTGCTTATGGCACCACCCGTACACAAACCAACGACTATCCGTCCATCACGACAACCGATCAGACGGCATTGCGCAAAGTGCTCCGCCGTGAGCGTCGTGTGGAGTTTGCATGGGAAAATCTGCGCTATTTCGACTTGCTTCGTTGGCATCAGTTTGAAAATGCTTTCGGACACAATATGTACGGATTTACCCGTACAGCCAACAGGGCAAAGGAATACTTTGCGGCAGGCAACTGGTTTTGGCCGGAGACTCCGACATTTGACAAAGACGGATTTCCTTCTTTTGAAGCGATGGCCGACGGAACCTATATCGTCCAGCATGGTGAACGTAAGTATGATGAGAAGATTTATTTATGGCCATTGCCAAGTGATGATGTATTGATAATGAATGGCAAACTTGTTCAAAATCCAGGGTACTAACTTTATTAAATAAATGATATTATGAGCATTGGAGAAATTTTATTGCGCAGTCGCTATCAACCATTGAAAAGGGTGTTGAGCTATGATGTATTCAACACCGGCTTTAACGGCTGGATGACATTAATGCCTAACTTTACGGAATATCCCGATTTTGATGTTCCCAAGACATTGGTCAATAAAGACCAGTGGCCACCGGTCATGCTTAGTTCCGCTACTTTCAGGTATCCGGGCACTCACGGGGCTATGTCCGGCACTTACTCTCTTAAACTTTCGACAAGACCTGTTGCCGCTCCTTATACGGAGATTCCGGCGGAAGGTTGTCTGGGACATGCCATTAAGCGGCTTTCGTTCTCTCGTCCGGGCTGCAAATATTTGCAGATAGAATGTTGGTTTACATACACGGCGGAGCAGGATGTGGTGGATGGCGGTGACCGTCCGCAACCGGGTTTGCATGAGAGTTCCATCCGCGATTTTGGTATGGGATTCGATGTACAGGAGGGTGGAAAACGTTACCATGTAGGAATTCGCTATCTCAATGCAGTAGATGGCAAATTAATGCAGAAGTGGCAGTATGAACATTCCAATGAAGACATAACCGACCGCGATTGGGCTTATGGACTTGACGGAGACTGGTGTAAGAGGGGAGTCGATCCCTGGTGGTTCGGCCGCCGTTATCCTAATGGCGACCACGATGGATTCAAGGATTTGAAAGATGGTCATCAGAAACTCATTTACAATGAGACCGACTGTAAACTCAATTGGCAATACATGCGTCTGAAACTTGATACAGAGCTTCGTGAATATGTAGAGTTCCAATGTCAGGACAAAATTTGGGATATGCGTGGCATTGCAGCTGATACCGTTGACGGATATGGACGCATCGACAATCTTATCAATCCTCTTTTCTGGGTGGGTACTGATACCAATCGTCGTGTATTCTTTTATATAGATTCTGTTGTTGTTTCACAAGAATAAAAGGAGGAATGTAATATATGAAAATGTTTAATGATTCCCATCTTGAGGTAAAGAAGTTCTTTAAAGGTACTTTCTTCACTCATCCTTACGAGGCTGGTTGGGCAGATGAGGCTATATTCTTTGTTATGGTTGAGAAAATAGAAGGAGATCCCGTATTCGAAGGTCGTGTACAACTATCGCAAGACGGTATACATTGGGCTGACGACGGTAGTGAGCCTACAATCTTCAAAGGACTTGGCCAACATATTATAAAGGTAAATTCAAATTTTGGTAATTATATTCGTCTTGCCGTCAGCATTGAAGGCGGAGAGATGTTTTTAAATCTTCATATAGCATGCAAAGGTTAATATTTATATTTAGTCTGTTCATCCTTGCGATTGTAGGATGCAGCTCCAATGAGTCTCACTCATTTTTGATTCGTCCGGATGGAGGTGGGGAAGATGCTGCCACTGAAATAGAGGTAGGTAAAACGATTCCTGCCTGGCAGGAGGGTGTGATGGATATTCATTTCATCAATACAACTACCGGTGAAAGCATGTTTGTAATATTCCCGGATGGTACGCAAATGCTTATTGATGCCGCAAGTTCGAGTGTTACGACCAACTCTAATAGCAATACGACCAACACCGGTATCCGTAGTCGTTGGGATCCGACTCTGACTTCTACCCGTGGTTCACAGATTATAACTGATTACATTCGTAAGTGTATGGTATGGACAGGTAACAGTACGATTGATTATGCTGTACTTACCCACTTCCATAATGACCACTTCGGCGGTTATACTTCTTCCTTGCCGAAATCTTCCAACTCCGACACTTATTCGTTGATAGGTTTTGCCGAGATTTTCGACAATTTCAAGATTGGTACGCTGCTTGATCGTGGCTATCCCGATTATAACTATCCGTTCAATATGGCGACAATGGCAGACAATGCTCCAAGTTGCAGCAACTATATCAATGCAGTGAAATGGCATGTCGCCAATCAAAAGTTCGATGCTGCGATATTCAAAGCAGGGGCGAATAATCAGATCGTTCAGAAGTATAATCCTGCAAAGTATCCTACTGCAAAGGTGCAAAACGTGGCAGTGAATGGAGAGATCTGGACAGGTTCGGGCACTACCACAAAGAAGACATTCCCTGAACTCTCGGAGATTACATACGAAAACAGTAAGAACATTACTTCCAGTGACAATTGTCCGCCGGAGAATATTACCAGTTGTGTGATGAAAGTTTCGTATGGCAACTTTGATTTCTTTGCCGGTGGTGACCTTCAGTATAACGGACGTTCGAGTCATGCGTGGAAAGATGCCGAACTGCCCTGTGCAAAAGCAGTAGGTCAGGTGGAACTATTGAAAGCTAACCATCACGGTGTAACCAACACCAATCAGGTGGATGCTCTGAAAGCACTCAATCCACAAACGATTGTTGTCAATTCGTGGGTAGATTGTCATCCCCGTACCGATATACTGAATTCGATGGAGACAACACTCCCTGCGTGTGACATGTTTATCACTAACTTCTGGCAGGGCGATCGCCCCAGCGGAGTAGACGACCGGGTTACGGCGGAAGAGGCTGCGAGAGTAAAGGGATATGATGGACATATTGTAGTTCGTGTGACCGACGGAGGAAACAAATACAGAGTTGTGACAATCACAGATTCTGACGGGGCAATGACTGTTAAGAGTATTTCTGGTCCATATACAAGCAGATAATGAATACAAAATATTATGATGTAATAGTAGCAGGTGCAGGTCCTGCCGGGATATGTGCGGCTGTAGCCGCCGCCCGGCAAGGAGCACGTGTTGCTCTTATCGAAAGATACGGAGTCATCGGAGGTAACCTGACCGCCGGGTATGTCGGCCCTATTCTCGGTAGTGTAAGCAAGAACACGATGCGCGATGAGGTTTGTGCTATTCTTGGCGTCAAAGACAATGACTGGATTGGCGAACATGGAAATGCTCACGATTTCGAAGAGGCAAAACTTACATTGGCAGAATTTGTCGCCAGGGAAAAGAACGTCGATGTCTTTTTGCAATGTTGCGTGTCGGATGTTATTCGTGACGGAAAGGTGGTAAAAGGCATTAAGTGTGCAAGTAACGAGGGGACGCTCTGTTTTGAAGCCGCGGTTACAATTGATTGTACCGGTGATGCCATAGTATCTTTTCTTGCCGGTGCAAAAATAGAAAAAGGACGTGCTGACGGACTCATGCAGCCTGTAACCCTTGAATACACCATTGACGGCGTAGATGAATCGAAAGGAATTATCTGTATTGGAGATGTAGACAATGTCCAATTGAATGGTGAGTGTTTTCTTGATTGGTGTAAAAAGAAAGCCGATGAGGGCAAACTTCCCCGGATGCTTGCTGCTGTGCGTTTGCATCCGTCGGTCAGACCGGGTTGGCGTCAGGTAAATACGACACAAGTCAATAGGGTGGATATAACTTCGGTAAGCTCTATTTTCACCGCCGATCTTGAACTTAGGCAACAGATACGTCTCCTGACTCAATTCTTGAAAGAAAATTTGCCGGGTTACGAAAATTGTAGAGTGATCGGAAGTGGTACAACAACCGGAGTGCGCGAAAGCCGCAGGGTGATGGGCGACTATGTGATCGATGCCGATGAGATGGCGGAAGGCTGCCGTTTTGCCGATGTGGTGGTACATAAAGCATTGTTCATTGTCGATATACATAATCCTGACGGAGCCGGACAGGCGGAACCAACCATCCAATATTGCAAACCATACGATTTGCCGTATCGTTGTTTTCTCCCGTTGGGCTTGGAAGGGCTTCTGGTGGCGGGACGGTGTATATCGGGTACTCACAGAGCTCACGCTTCATATCGTGTCATGAGTATTTGCATGGCGATGGGAGAGGCAGTTGGTATTGCTGCTGCCATGAGTGCGTCGCAGCACTGTACTCCGCGGGCTCTCGATGTAGGAGAGTTGCAGAAACGGCTTGAGTCGTTAGGCGTAGAGCTGTTCGATTAACGTAGAACATAATCATACTTTAAATTTATAGAGCATACTTATGAAAAAGATCTATTTGTCTGTCGTGTGCTTACTGATCTCTATTCCCCTTATCGCCCAGTTGTATGTAGAGCCGGAGAAAGAGGTGGAGTGCTCTGTCTTCCTGGCAAAGGAAGGACGGGGGCGGGCACAGCAAGGACTTGAAATATGGGATGATTACATATTCTCGTGCGAGGATGGAGGGCACGTGAATATCTATGATTTCAAAAGTGCCGATCCGAAACCTGTGGCAGGCTTTGAGTTGGCATCCTCCCATCCGGACAACCATGTAAATAATGTATGCTTTGGCGTCGAGACAAAACGCGGAGCATCGTTTCCTCTCTTGTATATCACAAACGGGAAGGTAGGAAGCGAGTTGGAATGGTTGTGCTTTGTGGAGAGCATCACCCGTCGTGGAAAACGTTTTAGCAGCGAAATCGTACAGACAATTGAACTCGATGGCTCGAAGTGGGCGGAGAAAGGGTATGTCTCCATCTTTGGTGCGCCAAGCTGGCTGGTCGATCGGGAACGGGGATTTATATGGATATTCTCGGCGCGTAAACGTACTGTGGCGAAGGTGACAAAGCATGCATGGGAAAACCAGTATGTCGCCACCAAATTCCGCATACCGTCGTTGAGTGAGGGCGCAAAGGTGCGCCTCGACGAAAATGACATTCTCGATCAGGTGGTGTTCCCCTATGAGGTATGGTTCACACAAGCGGGCTGTATGCATGATGGTAAAATCTATTTCTGCTTCGGAGTTGGGAAACAGGATGACAGCCGTCCTTCCTGCATCCGGGTGTACGATACGGATAGGCGGACGATTACTGCCCGATACAATGTGCAGGAACAGGTTATTTACGAACCGGAAGATATTGTGGTTAAAGACGGGGTTATGTATGTCAATACCAATACGAATGCGAAAAAGACGTCTGATCTTCCTTGCATATTCAAACTCTCTCTTCCGAAAGAAAAGCCGGTGGCCGAAAATCCTCTCGACGAGATACGCAGGGATCCGGAACGTGCAGGCGGCGTGTATTATGTGACCGATCTTTCACATCCGGTTACGCCGGCGCCCAAAGGATATACGCCTTTCTATATAAACGGCTATTTTCGTCACGGAGCGCGTCAGATAGACGATGAGGTGACTTATCCTGCCATATACGGCGTATTGGAGAAAGCTCATGCCACAAACAACCTTACCGATTTTGGAAAAGCCCTGTACGAACGTCTTGAACCGTTCAAGAAGAATGTGTTTTACAAAGAAGGCGATCTGACACAAATCGGTTATCGTCAGACAAGGGAGATAGGCCGGAGGATGGTACAAAACTATCCGGAAGTATTTGAAGGCCATCCCTATTTGAAGACTAACGCAACGAATGTGCTTCGGGTGGCGGCCACCATGCAATCTGTAAATTCGGGCATTTTGTCACTGCGCCCCGGGCTTGAATGGGCGGAGATAGACAACTCCCGTTCGTTCCTTACCACACTGAATCCATACGGTAACGTATGTCCCGGCAGGAGTCCGCTTGATAAGTATATACTCGGTAAGGAAAACAGTTGGTATAAAAAATATCGTTCATATATAGATGAAAAGTTGGATGTGGATGCTTTTTTTAGAAGACTGTTTATAGACGTAACACAAGTAGAAAGTGAGTATGACAAGTACGACCTGATTCATCGTTTCTGGTTAATGGCGTCACTGATGCAATGTCTCGACCGTCAAGTGCCTATATGGGATATTTTTACAGAAGAGGAAATATTGGTTTGGGCGGAAATTGAGAACTATAAGTATTTTGCGCAGAAAGGTCCTGAACCGGTATCTCACGGGCGTAGTTGGGGACTTGCATCCCGCACGTTACGCCATTTGTTAGACGAATCTGCCGAAGATCTGGTTCGCAAGCGTCATGGCATCAATCTCAACTTCGGCCACGATGGCGTTCTGATGGCCATCTTGACTAATCTGCAAGCCGGGACGTGGGCGCGGGAGGCTAGTAATTCCAAAGAAGCGTTGCAGAGTTGGAAGTACTGGGATATTCCGATGGGTGCGAACCTTCAGATGATCTTTTACCAATCAGAAGGCAATCCGGACGTTTTAGTTAAGTTTATGCTGAATGAAAAAGACCTCCGGTTGCCGTTGGAAGCGGTTGAAGCATCTTATTACAAATGGAATGAGGTTTATAAATTCTATATAGAACATTGCGACAAGGTGGAAAAATCACTTGCCGAAACATTGAAATTATCGTATGAAGACTTTTAATTATAATCGTGCTGAAATAAAGGCCGGAATAGTACATTTCGGCGTTGGAAACTTCCATCGTGCACATCTCGAAGCTTACACAAATTTATTACTTGAAGATCCGTCACAAAGATGCTGGGGGGTATTCGGAGCCATGATTATGCCTACGGACGGGGTATTGTTCAACGCCCTCAAGAAAGATGACGGCATATATCAGTTGACGACATGCAGCCCTTCCGGCGAGCAGGATAGTATGCTGATTGGTTCGCTTGTAGAACTGGCATGGGGGGAAATAGATAGTGAGCCTATCATCGCTAAAATAGCATCGGAGGAGATAAAAATCATCTCTCTCACCATTACCGAAGGGGGATATAAGGTTGATTTTAACCAATCGCGCAGTGTGTTTTGGTATGTAGCCGAAGGACTTAAACGCCGGATGGAGAAAGATTTGCCGATTACGATTCTTTCGTGCGACAACATGCAGATGAACGGCAATGCCGCCAAATGTGCGTTTATGTCATACTTCGAAGCGAAATATCCCGAGGTGGCAGCGTGGGCGAAAAAGAAAGTGACGTTCCCGAATTCGATGGTGGATCGAATCACTCCCGTAACAAAACCGGGTAAGGTTACAGATGTGTGTTGTGAAGACTTTATACAATGGGTGATTGAAGATAATTTCATTGCAGGCCGTCCTGCATGGGAGAAGGTGGGAGTTACATTCACCCATGATGTGACCCCGTATGAAATCATGAAATTAAGTCTTCTCAATGCGTCACATACTCTTCTTTCTTATCCTGCCTATATGGAAGGATTCAGGAAGGTCGATGCTGTAATGGCAGACGAGAGGTATCGTGCAATGATAAAGCTGTTTATGAACAGGGACGTTACTCCTTATGTTCCGGTTCCCGAAGGCGTTGACCTTGAAGCGTATAAAGACCAGCTTATCGAACGATTTTCAAACAAGGCGATCAGCGATCAGGTATCACGGCTTTGTGGCGATGGCATTGCTAAGTTTGCGGTTTATGTGGTACCCATACTCAAACAGATGTTGCAGGATGGGAAGGATATTTCGATAGAGGCTTTCCTGATAGCTGTTTATTGCAAATACCTGATAGGTGCGCGCACCGAGTCCGGTGAAAATATAGCTATCTCCGAACCTCACATCACCCCGGCGGACAGGAAGTTGATTTCTGGAGGATCGCCGGCCGAGTTCTTGAAAATATCACCTTTTGTGTCATTGGGACTGGACAAATATCCTGTGTTTATGGAAAAGTATGAGCAGTTTTATGCTATGCAGGTAGCGGAAGGGTTGAAAGTCTTATTACAGTAAACAACTAAAAAATACAAGGCAATGAAGAAGTTTTTCATAACGGTTGTTCTGTCGCTTTCGTGCGTATTGTCGGTTTCGGCACAAAAACAGACGGAGGCGTCAACGCTTAACCTGATAGGTAAGCCGTTTGAATCGACTCCCAATCCGTATCATAGAGTCGATACATTGGTTTATAAAGGTTTTAACAGGACGGAGAATCGACAACTCCGTTGCTCTGCCGGTATGGCTGTGTTGTTTAAAACGAACACGCGTAATATACAGATTACGACAAAGTGGGGATATGTATATTCGAGCCATTCAACCATGCCGATCTCTTATAAAGGATATGATCTTTATATCAAAAATGCAAACGGTCAATGGCTGTATGCGGCAAGCGGTTCATTGAAAGCGTATAAGGGCGAGAAAACCGAGACATTCACGCTCATTGAGAATATGGATGGTACGATGCACGAATGTATGATGTATATGCCGATGTATTCGGAGGTCATTTCTTGTAAGATAGGGATAGATGACGATGCTGTTATCGAACCGTTGAAGTCCGATTTTCGTCACAGGATAGCGGTATATGGCTCTTCGTTTACGCAGGGAGTGAGCACGGATCGATCCGGTATGAGTTATCCCATGCAATTTATGCGTAATACAGGTCTTCAAGTCGTGTCGCTCGCAACAAGCGGACGTTGCCTGATGCAACCTTACATGCTCGACGTTCTTGCGGAAGTCAAGGCTGATGCCTTTATATTCGATACTTTTTCAAATCCTGACGCAGAACTGATAAGAGAGCGCCTGATGCCGTTTATCGATCGGCTTATAGCGGCACATCCGGCTACTCCGTTGATATTTCAGCGTACTATCTATCGTGAACGACGTTCATTCGATACAGTTCTTGATGCGAAAGAACGGGCTAAGGCGGCAACCGTAGAGGAGTTGTTTGCAAAAATCCGCACGAACCCGAAATATAAAGACGTTTATCTGATTACGCCTGATGCTTCCGATGCGCATGAGACATCGGTCGACGGAACTCATCCAAGTAGTTATGGATATGCACTTTGGGCGAAGTCAATAGAGACTCCGGTAATAGAAATTTTAAGTAAATATGGTATAAAATGAGACAAGCGGTATTAGTAGAACCAAAACATATTGAATTTCGTGAAGTTGAGGCGCCTAAGGCGTCGGACCTGAAAGAACATCAGGTACTTCTGAATATTAAGAGAATTGGTATTTGTGGAAGTGAGATACATTCTTATCACGGATGTCATCCGGCAACTTTTTATCCGGTAGTTCAGGGGCATGAATATTCGGCAGTGGTAGTCGCTACGGGGACGGCGGTTACGATCTGCAAGGCGGGTGACGTTGTCACCGCACGTCCGCAACTCGCGTGTGGGAAGTGCAAGCCTTGTCAGCGGGGAGAGTATAATATTTGTGAAGAGCTAAGAGTGCAGGCTTTTCAGGCAAATGGAGCTGCGCAAGACTTTTTTGTGGTTGATGATGACAGGGTTGCGGTGTTGCCTGAAGGTATGTCACTTGATTATGGGGCTATGATAGAACCGGTGGCAGTAGCTGCGCATGCAACCATGCGTGGCGGGGACTTGAAAGGTAAGAATGTGGTTGTATCGGGTGCCGGAACAATCGGTAACCTCGTGGCGCAGTTCGCTAAGGCAAGAGGAGCCAAACGGGTTCTTATTACCGATGTAAGTGATTTCAGACTTGAAATCGCTCGTAAATGTGGCATAATAGATACGCTCAATGTAGCTAAGACGCCGCTCAAAGAAGGAGCGAAGAGGCTTTTCGGGGATGAAGATTTTCAAGCTGCGTTTGAGGTTGCCGGAGTTGAGTCGAGTATTCGTTCGCTTATGGAGTGTATTGAAAAAGGGAGTACCATCGTTGTAGTGGCGGTATTTGGCAAGGATCCGTCGCTTGATATGTTCTATTTGGGAGAGCACGAACTGAAGGTGAACGGAACGATGATGTATCGCCATGAAGATTATCTTACGGCTATCGATCAGGTAAGTTCGGGAGCTATCCGTCTCGAACCGCTTATTTCAAATCATTTCCCGTTCGAGCAGTATGACGAGGCATATAAATTTATAGACGAGCATAGTGCAACATCCATGAAAATAATTATTAAACTATAAAACCATGAAAATAATAGGTATAGGGGAAGTTGTTTGGGATTGCTTCCCGGAAGGTAAGAGACTCGGTGGAGCACCTATCAATTTCTGCTTTTTTGCGAAGGAATTGGGAGCAGAATCATATCCCGTTACGGCAATAGGTGACGACGAACTCGGTGATGAAACGTTTACAGTGCTTAAAGAGACCGGACTTGATTTAGGATATATTTCCCGTAATATTTTGCCGACAGGTAAAGTGCTTGTGTCGTTGAATGAGGCCGGTGTACCGCAATATGAGATTGTTGAGAATGTTGCTTGGGATACTATCGAGTGTAGTCCTGCGACCATGAAACTTGTCAGCGATGCAGATGCTGTTTGTTGGGGCTCTTTGGCACAACGAAGTGAAAAGTCACGTGCTGCAATCTTGAGACTCATAGATGCCGTGCCGGATACCTCTTTGAAGGTGTTCGATATTAATATCAGGCAACATTTTTATTCGACAGACTTGATTGTGGAATCCTTGCAAAAAGCAAATGTGCTCAAATTGAATGAAGACGAATTGCCGTTATTGATTTCTCTTCTTTCCCTTTCGACTGATTTTGTGGAAGCTATCGCAGAACTCATTGCTCGTTTCTCGCTCAAGTATGTTATATTCACACAGGGGGCAGTACGTAGTGGCATATATGATGCAAGTGGGGAAGTGTCATCCATAAACACACCTAAAGTCGAGGTGGCCGATACTGTAGGTGCAGGCGACTCGTTTACTGCTACCTTTGTTGTGAACATACTTAGAGGGGCGTCGGTCGCTGAATCACACCGCAAAGCGGTAGATGTATCGGCATATACTTGTACACAAAGGGGGGCTATTAATCCGTTGCCGGATAGTAAAAAGTAATCTCTTTTGATTGCATTTTATAGATAACTCCAGTTAAATAGTTATTTTTGCAGAAATAACTGATTTTTACGAAATAAAGGAACCCATGTTGAAAATATTAGTAACCTACGCCGTACAAGGCGAATTTGTAGAACTTAAATGGCCGGATATAGAACCTTACTACGTTCGTACAGGTATTGGTAAAGTTAAATCAGCCTTTCATTTGGCAGAGGCAATCCGTCAGGTACAACCGGACTTGGTGCTCAATATCGGAAGTGCCGGAACAGTCAATCATCAGGTAGGAGATATTTTTGTATGTCGCAAGTTCATAGACCGTGATATGCAGAAAATGAAAGAGTTCGGATTGGAGTGTGAGATCGATTCATCGGCTCTGCTCGAAGAAAAAGGTTATTGCACGCATTGGACGGAACATGGAATCTGCAATACAGGAGATGGCTTCCTTACCGAGTTGACTCACGTTAGCGGAGATGTTGTAGATATGGAAGCATACGCACAAGCATTTGTCTGCCGTTCAAAAGAAATCCCGTTTATTTCCGTGAAGTACGTGACTGACATTATTGGCCAGAACTCCGTGAAACATTGGGAAGATAAACTTGCCGATGCACGGCAGGGACTATCACACTATTTCAATGTCTTGAAAGAAAGAATATGATAAGTGACTCCTGCGGCTATCAATCCCAGGAGAATCTTTACCCATATAAAAGGAATCAGGAAGAAAATGCAATAAAGCATCGTTCCCCACATTAATACGAGAGAAATTATTTTAGCACGGAGAGGAATTGCCTTGTTTTCGCGGAAATTGCGGATATAAGGACCGAAGTGCCGATGGTTGAGCAGCCAGTTATATAATCGGGGTGACCCTTTGAAATAAAGGGCAGCGGTGAGCAATAGAAAAGGGGTAGTGGGCAGTAGCGGCAGAAAGATGCCGAGAATGCCGAGCGCAAGGGAAATACTACCTAAAACAATATATAGAGTTTTCATGCGGCAAAGATAGTGCAAAAAAAGGGAAAAAATAACACTCTTTGCTGGATGAAAACTCTATTTTATATTACCTTTGCCGTTGCATCGAGGTGACATTAGATGCGTGTAACTATTAAAATACATACACTCATGTTTACAGTAATCAAACGCATGGAGATCTCGGCTTCTCATAAGCTGGTACTCCCGTATCGCAGTAAATGCGCCAGTTTACACGGTCACAACTGGATTATCACCGTCTATTGCCGTTCCGCGCGGCTCAACTCCGAAGGAATGGTGGTAGATTTCACCCGCATCAAAGAAGTAGTCACGGAGAAACTCGACCATCAAAATCTGAACGAAGTACTCCCATTTAATCCCACAGCGGAGAATATCGCCCGGTGGGTATGCAAACAGATTCCTCAATGCTATAAAGTAGAAGTGCAGGAATCGGAAGGAAACATTGTCATCTACGAGAAAGATCCCGGCAGCGCAGAAGGACAAGAATAGCAAACCAAACAAATTTTGATGATGAGAAAGATTAATGAAATCTTTTACAGCTTGCAGGGCGAAGGCTACCATACCGGAACTCCGGCCATCTTTGTCCGTTTTTCCGGCTGCAACCTGAAATGTGACTTTTGCGACACACAACACGAAGAAGGAAAAATGATGACCGACGATGAAATAATCGCCGAAGTGAAAAAATATCCTGCCGTCACCGTTGTCCTTACGGGCGGCGAACCTTCCTTATGGGTAGACGATGAATTGATCGACCGTTTGCACCAAGCAGGCAAATATGTGACCATCGAAACCAACGGTACACGCCCCCTGCCGGCAGCTATCGACTGGGTGACCTGCTCCCCAAAACAAGGGGCGAAACTTGCCATCGACCGGATGGATGAAGTGAAAGTGGTCTATGAAGGACAAGATATAAGTATTTTTGAACTACTTCCGGCCGAACATTTTTTCCTCCAGCCTTGTTCTTGTAATAACACTGCTTTAACAGTGGACTGTGTAATGCGACATCCCAAATGGAGACTCAGCCTGCAAACACACAAATTAATCGACATCCGTTGAACGAAATATACGGGTGATGCGGAAGAAGCTTAAATTATTACAAAATATAGTATGAAAGTAGGTTTGTTTATTCCTTGTTATATCAATGCTATTTACCCCAATGTGGGAGTGGCATCGTATAGACTATTGAAAAGTTTGGGAGTAGACGTCGATTATCCGTTGGATCAGACTTGTTGCGGACAACCGATGGCAAATGCCGGTTTTGAAGATGAATCGATGAAATTGGCACTCCGTTTTGACGATCTGTTCCGGGAATACGATTACATCGTCGGTCCTTCCGCCAGTTGTGTGGCATTTGTGAAAGAGAATCATCCGGGCATCTTGGAGAAAGAAGGACATGTTTGTCAGAGTGCGGGAAAGATTTATGATATTTGTGAGTTCATTCACGATGTCTTGAAACCTTCCAAAATTCCTGCACGCTTTCCTCATAAAGTCAGTATTCACAATAGCTGTCATGGGGTGCGCGAACTGTTGATTTCCGCTCCCACCGAACTGAACATCCCTTATTACAATAAATTGCGTGATCTGCTCAATCTGGTAGAAGGCATCGAAGTATTCGAGCCCAGCCATATTGACGAGTGTTGCGGCTTTGGCGGAATGTTTGCGGTGGAAGAGCAGGCAGTTTCCGTCTGCATGGGGCGTGATAAGGTAAAAGATCACATGGCTACCGGAGCCGAGTATATTGTCGGAGCGGACAGTTCCTGCCTGATGCACATGCAAGGTGTCATCAAACGGGAGCATCTGCCTATTCAGATTATCCATATTGTAGAAATTCTAGCGTCGCAATCATGAGTACAAAACATTCAAAGGCTGCCGAAAAGTTCTTGCAGGACAGCAAGATGGCAGCATGGCATAATGAAACCCTTTGGATGGTCCGTGCCAAAAGGGACAAGATGAGCAAGGAAGTTCCCGAATGGGAAGAGTTGCGCAATAAGGCTTGCGAGTTGAAACTATACTCCAACAGCCACCTCGAAGAACTTCTGCTGGAGTTTGAGAAGAATGCTACCGCCAATGGCGCCATCGTACATTGGGCAAAAGATGCCGATGAATACTGCGCCATCGTCTACGAAATACTGAATGAGCATAATGTCCACCATTTCATCAAGAGCAAATCTATGCTCGCCGAAGAGTGTGGATTGAATCCTTTCCTGATGGAGCGGGGCATCGATGTCGTAGAGTCCGATTTGGGCGAACGCATCCTGCAATTGATGCATCTCGAACCAAGCCACATCGTATTGCCTGCCATCCACATCAAACGGGAACAGGTAGGCGAACTATTCGAAAAGGAGATGGGCACGGAAAAGGGAAACTTTGACCCTACCTACCTGACTCATGCCGCACGTAAGAACCTGCGCCATCTCTTCCTCAATGCCGAAGCCGCCATGACAGGCGCCAACTTTGCCGTCGCTTCAACCGGTGACATTGTGGTCTGCACCAATGAAGGAAATGCCGATATGGGTACTTCCTACCCGAAACTGAACATTGCCGCTTTCGGTATGGAAAAGATCGTCCCGGATCTGGACGCATTGGGTGTGTTCACCCGATTACTCGCCCGTTCGGCCACCGGACAACCGGTGACAACATATACTTCTCATTACCGCCGTCCCCGCGAAGGCGGTGAATATCATATTATCATCGTAGACAACGGCCGGAGTGCCTTACTGTCCAAGCCCGACCATATCAAGACACTGAACTGTATTCGTTGTGGTGCGTGCATGAATACCTGTCCGGTGTACCGCCGGAGTGGAGGCTACTCTTATACGTACTTCATCCCCGGACCTATTGGCATCAACTTGGGTATGGCCCATGCTCCGGAGAAGTATTATGATAATCTTTCAGCCTGTTCTCTGTGTATGTCCTGTTCCGATGTCTGTCCGGTGAAAGTAGATTTGGCCGAGCAGATTTACAAATGGCGTCAGGATTTGGACGGACTGGGGAAAGCCAATACTGGAAAGAAGATCATGTCCGGCGGTATGAAGTTCCTGATGGAGCGTCCGGCATTGTTCAACGCAGCCTTGTGGGCAGCCCCGGTGGTAAATGGCCTGCCTCGTTTCATGAAATACAACGATCTCGACGATTGGGGAAAGGGACGTGAACTGCCGGAATTTGCCAGCGAGTCGTTCAATGAAATGTGGAAGAAAAACAAAGTACAGGGAAAGGAGGAATCCAAATGAGCAGTAGAGAAGATGTATTAGCCAGCATCCGCCAGCATACGCAGACGCGTTATGATAAACCGGATATTGCGGATATGAAACGATTGTCATATCCTGACAAGATAGAACAGTTCTGTGCAATCAGCCGTGCGGTGGGTGGTACGGCAGTTGTATTGGGCGAAGGGGAAGATGTGAATGCGGTCATACGCCGGACTTACCCGGATGCTATGCGCATTGCTTCCGTATTGCCGGATATTTCCTGTGCTACGTTCAATCCCGATAATTTGGATGATCCGAAAGAGTTGGACGGCACAGATGTTGCCGTAGTGAAAGGAGAAATCGGAGTAGCCGAAAACGGAGCCATCTGGATACCGCAGACGGTGAAATATAAAGCAATCTATTTTATCTCGGAGAAGTTGGTCATTCTGCTCGACCGGAATAAAATTGTAGATACCATGTATGATGCCTACCGTGAGCTGGACGGACAGGAATATCAGTTCGGAACGTTCATCTCCGGTCCGTCAAAGACTGCTGATATTGAGCAGGCTTTAGTGATGGGAGCGCATGGGGCACGGGACGTGTTAGTGATATTAACCTAATGTTTCCGTGTTGATTATTCTAAAATAAATTTGGTTTCAAAACAATGGAGTTTTATATTTGTTAGTACAAACGAAATGGAGACTCCGTTGACGCTTAAAAACAGAGGCTCTATTGATAAGAAATAGAGCCTTTGTTTCATATAAACAGAGCTTCCGTTTGATGTAAATAGAGGCTCTGTTTGGATAAAGTCCGGTTTCCATCGGATGTAATAGAGTCTTTTGGAGAATATAGTCGAATCTCCTTTGACGTAAATTGAATATCTGTTTCTGTTTGTCCATAGTAGATAAATGAGTTTGTAGGATAAGAGTAGTAAAACGTTTAATTATAAATTATATGTATGCCAATAAAGTAAAGAAAATAGCCGCCGTCCATGACCTTTCGGGAATGGGGCGCGTATCTCTGACCGTCGTCATTCCTATTCTTTCATCCATGGGTTTTCAGGTCTGTCCGCTTCCTACGGCTGTGTTATCCAATCATACGCAATATCCCGGTTTCTCCTTTCTCGACCTAACGGACGAGATGCCGAAGATTATTGCCCAATGGAAGAAACTGGAGGTAGAGTTCGACGCTATCTATACCGGATACTTGGGTTCTCCGAGACAAATTCAGATTGTTTCTGATTTTATCAGGGACTTTCGTCGGCCGGACAGCCTGATCGTTGCCGATCCGGTGTTGGGAGATAACGGACGATTATACACCAACTTTGATGGAGAGATGATAAAAGAGATGCGCCACTTAATCACGAAAGCAGATGTGATTACCCCCAATCTGACGGAACTATTTTATTTATTGGATAAACCCTATAAAGCAGATAACACGGATGAAGAACTGAAAGAATATCTTCGTCTTTTGTCCGACAAAGGTCCGCAAGTGGTTATCATCACCAGTGTTCCTGTACATGATGAGCCTCATAAAACGTCTGTCTATGCATATAACCGTCAGGGAAACCGCTACTGGAAAGTGACCTGCCCTTATCTGCCTGCACATTATCCCGGCACGGGCGATACTTTTACCAGTGTCATCACCGGCTCTTTGATGCAGGGAGACAGTCTGCCGATGGCATTGGACCGTGCCACACAGTTTATCCTGCAAGGTATCCGTGCCACTTTCGGGTATGAATATGATAACCGCGAGGGTATTCTATTGGAGAAAGTGCTTCATAATTTGGATATGCCAATACAGATGGCTAGTTACGAACTGATTTAAGATAGGCTTTGTGTTGTTATTACTATGCCAATAGGTTGGCACAACAATGCCACCTTGTTTGCATGTCTGTGCCACTGTGTTGGCACAAATGTGCCTTCTTATTGGTATTTATTAAGTTCAGAATCGTACTGTTACTCTTGCCGGGAGTTTTCCACTTGTCCACTTAGGTCCTTCTTTGACAAGCCGGATGGCTTCTTTATCAGCGAATTCACATAATCCATGAATAACAGTGATATTTTGCGGCTTTCCTTCTTCATTAACAAAGAAAGAAAGGACTACCTCCCCTTTAATATCTTTACAGTTATCATCCGTTGGACGAACGAGATTCTCTTTCAGGTATTTCTGATAGCTACGTTTTCCGATGACAGGTTGCGGAGTAATCTCTTTCTTTGCCTGTTCTTTAACCGTCACAACATTTCCGGCAGTTGTTGACTTCTTATTTTTCTTAGCGCCGTATCCCACTACCACCACTTCATTGAGTACCTGTTTGTTTTCGTTCATGGCAATGAGCATCGTCCGGCTGGTATCTACCCGGATTTCTACCGGATCATATCCGATATACTCCGCTGTTAATCGTTTCTTATCATCCTTTTTGACTAACGAAAATTCTCCATTCATATTTGTGATGGTTCCGATATTCGTTCCTTTATATGTCACACTGGCTCCGATAAGCGGTTCTCCTTTTTCGTCGGTCACTCTCCCTTTAATCATGTTCTTTTGAGGAAGGATAGTCGCTACCTTAGCCAACTTCATTTTCTTATCAGATTCAGATTCGAAAGTATCCATCGTTGCTACTACTTCTTGCAATGCGGCAGTCTCTTCCGACACTTCCTCCATCACCGGCACACCTTGTTGTGGTTGGGAAGTCGCTTGGATTTTGGCAATCATATCTTTCTTATCCGCTTGTCTCGCAGTAATTTCGGAAACAGGAGTGGAATCTTCGGAAGCAGGAGTGGAATCTGTTTTTACCTTTGCGGTAGCCAATGCGATTTCCTTTTGTGGAGTTGCCGGAACTGTTGGAGTTGCAGGAATAGCCGGAGTGGGCGGAATTGCGGGTTCAGCCAACTTGGAGGAAACACTCTCTTTGGCAATGAACACTTCGTCCGTCATACTCTTTTTCAGGAACAGGAAATAACTGCTGACACCGAATCCGATAGCCAGACAGGCAGCGATGCTCCAAGTGATAGCACGGGTGTTCTTTTTCTTTGCCGAATGAGCTGAAACCTGCATCCGCAGTTTCTCGATCCATTGTTCGTGATTTCCCTCCACCTGGCTGTAACCATCCATAGCATCGGCCAGGAAAGGATCCTGCATCGACTCTCGTTCCAGTCGGTGGGCCTCTTTTCCTTTGCGGAGTCCTCGTATGTAGTCCAATAGTTTCATAGGGCTTGTTTCTTAATACAAATTTTTAAATTTCGCTTTCCGTTCTGGATATAGCTTTTCACATTGTTCAGAGTAAATCCGGTCTGTTCCACAATGTCGGCATACGACATCTCTTCCAGGAAGAAACGCGTAATACTGGTCCGTTGTTCTTCGGGCAACTTTTCGAGACAGTGATGTAATGCCTTCAGTTGTTCCTCCGAACTTTCCTCTTCACTTAATAGATGCAGAAATTCGTCAGATTCCATAATATTAACCGTATAATCTAACGGAATTTCTTTATTTTCCTTCCGTAAAAGTTGCAGGCAATGATTCTTCGCCACCCGGTAGAGCCATGGCTTGAAAACTTTTATCTCATAATTTCCCAGTTTAGGCAATAAATCTTCAAACAACTGCATGACTGCTTCCTGTGCCCGGTCTTCATCATGCAGGTATTTCAGGCAAAGTCCGTACAGTAACGGGATATATCGGTTATATAATTCACCGAAATATTCCGTATCGCCGGACTTCGTATAGTGTATCAGTAATTCCTCGTCCGATAGTTTCGATATGTTTCTTTTGAAAAACAACATCTATTCCTCTTCTTCGTCGATAACGACTTGATATTTTTCTTTCATTTTTTCAAAATCACCTGTTATCTGCTCCAATATTTCATGTGTATCCGTGCTCTTAACCAAAGCGGGCATACCATAATAGATAGATGCTTTGTATGGCAACAGGATCATCTTTCCTTTGGGTAAAGAGCGTCCCATACCGGTCATGAATACAGGAATATATTTCACTTCAGGTCGTAGCGACAGGATACGGGCAATGCCGGATTTTATTTTTCCCATCTGCTCCGGTTTCCCTCTGGTTCCTTCCGGAAAAAGAATCAGTGAATATCCGGCATCAATGGCTTCAAGCATCTTACGGATCGGATCGTGCTCCGAATCTTTTTCCCCTTTTCTTCTGATAAGAAGCGTATTGATGAAAAAGTTGCTGATGGAAGCCTGAAAGCGGGTTTTCCCGAAATAGTCTTCTGCTGCTACGGGTTTGACTTTCCACAAAAGATCGCCGGGCAGGGAAGCCAACAGGCTTAGGGTGTCCAGGTGACTGTTATGGTTGGCAAGGATAATGAATTGCTTTTCTTTTTTAAGGAAGCGGCAATCGGTGAACTGAACCCCTACGATTAATTTTAGGAACCATTGGAAAACACCTTTATATATAATCTGCATCGCAGCAGCTTGCATGAATCTTTTTTCCATTCTCTCCGTTTAATATGCAATGTAATAAACTAAATGAAAAAATACAGGAGCAGTGTAGGACAGCGAATCTATCCGGTCGAATACTCCTCCATGACCGGGAATACTGTTCCCCATATCTTTAATTCCTTTATCTCTCTTGATAGCGGAGATGACCACGTCTCCCGAGAAGCCGGCAATCGCAAGGAGGGCGCTAACCAGAATAACGTTGGGAGCGGAGAGGGGAGTCAGGAAACCGAGAAAGTAACCAATGACAGTGGTACTGATGACACCGCCCAGGAAACCTTCCCATGTCTTGTTCGGGCTTACTTTCGGAAGAATCTTATGCCGTCCGAGAAGTTTGCCCCAGATAAATTGCATGATGTCATTGATTTCCGTAAGGAATACAAGGAACAACAGCAGGCCCCGTCCTCCGGAGCTGAATCCCGGTAGTTCGGGAAGTGACAGGAGATAAGCGAGGTGGCTGATACCGAATACCGAAAGCATCAGAATCCATTGCAACAGTGCCATCGACTTGGTGATTCCGTGTGTGTCTCCCTTTAAAACAAGCCGTAAAGGCAATACGAGGAACATGACTACCGGAATGAAGATGATGAATGCTCCATACCAGGCAAGGTAAGCCAGGTAATATTGAATGGGGATAGACAGTATGCCCCAAAACAGTGCTCCGCGATCAGCCTCTCTGAATCCCAATACAGAATAAAGTTCTCTGAAAGCAATGAAAGAGAGAAAGGCAAGGAAGAAATAAGAGATGTTATAGCTGATAAATACAGCACCGATAAACATACCCGCCATGATCCACCATGAGCGCGTGCGTGCGGCGAGTTCGCTGATATTTGTTTTCGGAGATATCTTTTTTACAAGGAAAAGAATAAGGCTTGCCGTAACAAGCAGTCCGATGATAAGCGAGATGACAATAATCAGTTCATCGCTTAATGTAGGGAATATTTTATCCAGTAGATTTTTCATTTTATTTCAGTGTTTGTTGTGTGTGACATGAGGTACAGGCGATGTATCAGTGTCGCGATAAGACCGATGTTGATAATGATTAGAGCGATGAAGCATACCATCCGGTCGTATCCTGAATGGATGGTGCAGGTGGCGACTACAAAGGTCAGTGTCAGCAATGCCATGCGGTGTTGTTTGGCCATCGGACCATTAAAGAAATGCTGATGTGTTTTGTAGGCTCCTATCCAGCGGAAATAAGCTGTCATAACAGCAAGAAGGGCGCCCAGCCATCCCAATTCGACTCCGAATCCACCTGCTACATACCCGACGGGAATGATGAACAATGCATCAGCAAAACGGTCGGGCATATCGTTATAAAGATCTCCGTTGGCACTTTTCTTTCCTCCTTCAATGGCAACCATCCCATCGAACAGGTTGCAGAGCAACCGCGACTGCATACAAACGATGAACAGAATATAGGCTACATATTTATTGAAGCCGGGATAAATAACTGTGCCAATCAGCAGGAGGCAACCTACCATAGCGAAGAATACACTCATCATGGAAATTTGATTGGGAGTGACACCCCAACGAGTTAGTTTGCGGGCAATGTTATTAGCCCAGGCCGTGTTTCGCGAGGCTATTTCCCGCCTTCCGTCGACTTCGTTTTTCATATTTGTGATATGTTTATGATTCGCAAATATACACATCATCTGATGAGTGGCAAAGGAATAAGGGAGAATTTTGAAAGGACTCTTTTTTCTGCCGGATAAAAAAAGTTCAAGTCATTTATGGAATCAGTGTGAAATCTGCATCTCTATAGTAAAAGCGAACTATTAGTAACATTTTAAATAATGAAGTTATGAAAACAAATCAATTCAGAGCAATGATGCTCGTACTGCTGATGGCAGTTGTTTCTTTAGGTATGGTGAACGCGCAAGCTATTACCGTGTCGGGTACTGTGACGGATGCAAAGGATGGAACTCCGCTTGTTGGCTGTTCGGTACAGATAAAGGGTACTACGAAGGGTACGGTAACGAATATGAATGGCCGGTACACGATACAGGCTAAGAAAGGGGAAACGTTGTTGTTCCAGTATATCGGGTATAAGCAAGAGAGAAGGGTGGTAAAATCGGCCACGCTGGATGTGAAGATGAAAGCTGACGAACTGGTATTGGAAGAATGTGTGGTGGTAGGATACGGCCATGAGACAAGAGCTGCAAAAGTAATGTCTACTGCTTACAAGGCAGTATGTCCGACTCCGGGAATCATGTATGATGCTGTAAATGCGGAAGAATACGGAGAGTTTCAGGAGAACGGCTTCAAGAGTGTATCGGATGCTCCGCTTTCTACTTTCTCTATTGATGTAGATGCCGCTTCTTATAGTAATATGCGTCGTTTTATCAATAAAGGTGAACTGCCTCCGGTTGATGCCATCCGTACGGAAGAATTAGTGAACTACTTTTCTTATGATTATCCGAAGCCGACAGGAAGTGATCCTGTGAAAATTACGATGGAATCCGGAGCCTGTCCCTGGAATATCAATCATCGTCTTGTACGTATCGGCCTGAAAGCAAAAAAAATCCCGACGGATAATCTGCCTGCATCTAATCTGGTATTCCTGATTGATGTCTCCGGTTCTATGTGGGGAGCCAACCGGTTGGATTTGGTGAAGTCATCTCTCAAATTATTGGTAAATAACTTACGTGATAAAGATAAAGTAGCGATTGTGACTTATTCAGGCAGTGCCGGTGTGAAACTGGAAGCAACTCCGGGTAGCGACAAACAGAAGATTCGCGAAGCGATAGATGAATTAACGGCGGGTGGCTCTACGGCAGGTGGTGCAGGTATCTTGTTAGCGTATAAAATAGCCAAGAAGAATCTGATCTCTAACGGCAATAACCGTATCATACTTTGCTCCGATGGTGATTTTAATGTGGGCGTTTCTTCCGCTGAAGGATTGGAACAATTGATTGAAAAAGAACGCAAGAGTGGAGTATTCCTTACCGTACTGGGTTATGGCATGGGTAATTATAAAGATAAGAAGATTCAGGTGTTGGCTGAAAAGGGAAATGGCAATCATGCTTATATAGATAACTTGCAGGAGGCCAACCGTGTTTTGGTAGGCGAATTCGGTGCTACGCTGCATACAGTGGCAAAAGACGTCAAACTGCAAGTCGAATTTAATCCTTCCCAAGTGCAGGCCTATCGTCTGGTTGGTTACGAAAGTCGTCTGTTGAAAGACGAGGACTTTAATAATGACGCTAAAGATGCCGGAGATATGGGTGCGGGACATACAGTGACAGCCTTTTACGAAGTGATTCCTACGGGAGTAAAGAATGAATATGTAGGTAAAATAGACGACTTGAAATATCAGAAGAAAGAGAAAGTGTCCGTGAAGCCGACAGGCTCTAATGAACTCCTAACTGTGAAACTGCGTTATAAAGCCCCGGATAAAGATGTCAGCAAGAAACTGGAACTTCCTTTCGTAGATAATAAAGGAAATAATGTTTCTTCCGATTTCCGCTTTGCTTCTGCAGTGGCTATGTTCGGACAGTTACTTCGGGAGTCTGACTTTAAAGGAAATGCCAGTTATGACAAAGTGATTGATCTGGCAAAACAGGGACTGAATAACGATGATAAAGGATATAGAAGAGAATTCATTCGTTTGGTTGAGGCTGCTAAAGGATTGGAAAGAACAAATAAGAACTAGGAAAGCAAACAGGAGTCATTGGAAATGTACATCATATTATTATGCGTAATATTCACTGATATGAATAAACGTACAATTCCTGATAGATAATCCTAAAAAATAATAGTGACGGTATATGCTCGGGATAGTGACGCTATCACTGTTGTATACCGTCACTATCTTTGCCGGATACCGTCACTATAATTAATTTCGTCCGAAATTCGTCTGACCTAAAACGAAAAATAGCCATAAACTTATCGTTTACAGCTATTTAACTCTGCACGGGAGGAGAGGCTCGAACTCCCGACACCCGGTTTTGGAGACCGGTGCTCTACCAACTGAGCTACTCCCGTGTTTGCGGCTGCAAAGGTAGTAGAAACTTCTGAATCTCCAAACATTCGGGTAAATAAGTTTTGAATTATTTTAATTTTTCCCACTCATCGGGCTTAAAACCGACCAGAACGAAGCTGTCTGTCACTACCAAAGGGCGTTTCACCAATTTACCGTTCGTTGCCAAGAGTGCTATCTGTTCTTCCTCACTCATAGCAGGCAGCTTCTCGCTTAGTTTCAGCTCTTTATATACTAATCCACTCGTGTTGAAGAATATCTTCACCGGTAAACCGCTACGTGGAATCCATGCTTTTAATTCTTCAGCCGTAGGATTTTCTTCTACAATTAATCGGTTTGTAAACTCAATGTTATTTTCTGTTAACCATTTCTTGGCTTTCTGGCATGTGCTGCATGCCGGGTACTGCAAAAATAATGTTGCCATATTCATTTATAATTTAATTCTTACTATGTAATACTTAACACTTAATACTTAATACTTACCACTTAAACCTCACCTCAATATCTGCAAATCCTGAAACATAATCCGGTAAGCGGCTGCTTTCTTGTCCAACGCTAGTGGATATGCTCTTGATGATGAAGGCATCCGGTAAAGCCGCATGGCGCGTCCTTCAAAAACGAACTCGGAGTAATCGCCTACTTTCGGCTCTTCTATTTCGAATTGCTGTCGGAGAGTGTCCGTTGCTTTTTGCCCGGTAGTGACGATGGCTTTGCATTCGGGAAGTTGTCGCAGCAATGCTGCTACATCGGTAGCCTCCACTACTTCGAGAAACTTATCCGATGCGTTATCCTGCAACCGGCGGATGGATGAAGCGGTATCAAACAGGGCAATTCCCTTTTCGTTCAAAAAATCTATGATTTGCTCACGACAAAACGATTTTAGTGTTGAATTCAGAAAGTGATTCTTATCATTAAAGAATAAGATTCCATATATACGCCACATGTCATTGTTTAGGTTTGGATAATAAAAATCCATCGACCATCTTTTTTTCTGTGGCGGGAAACTGCCCAGCATAAGCAATTTTGATTTCGCTGGGAGAAATGGTTCTAGCGGATGTGTTTCGATTTCCATGTTATCGTTCATTTTAATTTCGTACAAAAATAGTGATAATGTTTATTTCCCTCAAAATCAATGAGAAAAAATGCTAGATTTAAAATATTTAGTTATTTTTGCGGTGTGATGAACAAACAGTATCTTATTATATCATTGAAAAAAGAAATTTTAGTAAGTTGTTTCTTAATGAGCTTATTTTTCCTGGAGGGTGGGAATTGTTATGCTTCGGAGCAACAACTGTTAAGAGGGACGATAGAAACTCCTTCTGACAATTATACCGTGAGAGGGCGTGTTATTGATGTCTATGGTGAACCACTAATCGGTGCTACAATACGAGAAAAAGGGGGAACCAATGGTACTGTGACCGATATTGATGGACGATTCTTTTTATCTGTTCCGGATAGTGCTGTCTTGCAGGTTTCTTTTGTAGGTTACAAGACTTTAGAAGTTAATGTGACAGGTCGGACTATGCTTGAAATACGCCTTCAGGAAGACGCGGTGATGCTTGACCATGTCATCGTAACAGCCTTGGGAATTGAAAAGGATGAAGCTACACTGGCTTATTCTGCGCAGAAAATCAAAGGTGAGGAACTGAATCGTGTGAAAGAAATAAATATGATTACTGCCCTGGCGGGAAAAGCGGCCGGTGTACAAATCAATAAGAACTCTTCCGGTATGGGAGGGTCTGCTAAAGTCAGTCTCCGGGGAATTCGTTCGGTGTCCGGTGATAATCAACCGCTGTATGTGATAGACGGAGTGCCGATGTCGAATACCTCTTCCGAGCAGGCTTATTCGGCAATTGGAGGTACGGCGAATGCCGGCAACCGTGATGGAGGAGATGGAATTTCTAACCTGAACCCGGAAGATGTGGAAAGCATCAGTATCCTGAAAGGTGCTCCAGCAGCAGCTTTATATGGTAGCATGGCTGCTAACGGGGTCATTCTTATCACTACTAAAAAAGGGAATTCTGTCGGGCAAAGGAATATTAATTTCTCTACGGGACTAACTTTCGAGAAAGCATTCAGCCTGCCTAAAATGCAGGATCGTTACGGTGTCAGTGATGTGGTAGACAGCTGGGGTGAGAAAGAGAATCTGACAGCTCATGATAACCTGAATGATTTTTTCCGTACCGGATTGACCTCAATGACTTCTGTATCCGTCAGCTATGGAAATGAAACTCTACAAACTTATTTCTCCTATGCCAACACCACTGGAAAGGGGATTATGGATAAAAACAAGCTGAAGAAACATAATATAAACCTACGCGAAACAGCTACCATGTTCAACAAACGTTTGAAGCTGGATGGTAATGTGAATGTAATGAAACAGACTGTTGAGAATAAGCCGGTATCGGGAGGTTTTTATATGAATCCGTTGGTAGGGCTTTATCGTTTTCCTCGTGGTGAGAATCTGTCTTATTATAAAGACCATTTTGAAACCTATGACGAAGAACGGAATTTGAATGTGCAAAACTGGCATACATTTACCGAAGACTTCGAACAGAATCCATATTGGATAGTGAACCGTATACAAAGTAAAGAAACGCGTACGCGCATTATCCTTTCCCTTTCGGCAAACTTTAAGATAAATGATTGGTTGACTATTCAAGCTCGTGGCAACATGGACTACTGGGCTGACAAGTTGCGTCAGAAATTCTATGCGTCTACCGCTACTGCCCTGTGTGGAGCGAACGGTCGATATATTGAAATGGATTATCAGGAAACGCAGATGTATGGTGATGTCATGGCGATGTTTAAGAAAACCTGGGGAGATTTTACACTGGATGCGGCTATTGGCGGTAGTATAAATGATCGAATTAGAAACTCGACCCGTTATGATTCCAAGAATGCTTCTCTGAAGTTTGCTAATGTATTTAATATAGCCAATATCATCATGAACAGTTCTGCCAGTATTGACCAGAAAATAGATGAGCATCGTCAGCTTCAATCTATTTTCGGTACAGCACAGATTGGCTACAAGGAAAAATTATTTCTTGATTTGACAGCTCGTAATGACTGGGCATCAACCTTGGCTTATACTGAACATGAGAAAACGGGATTTGCTTATCCTTCCGTTGGTCTTTCCATATTGTTTGATAAATGGGTAAAGCTGCCCGAATGGATTTCTTTTGCGAAACTGCGTGGTGCCTATAGTAAAGTGGGAAACGATATTCCTGTATTTGTCACTAATTCCACTTCTCATATCGGTGCCGGTGGCGAGATACAGGCAAATGATGCCGCTCCTTTCAAAGATATGGAGCCGGAAATGACTCATGCCATGGAATTCGGAACGGAATGGAGATTCTTCCAACATCGGTTAGGAATCAATCTGACCTATTATCGTACCAATACTTATAATCAGTTCTTCAAACTTCCTGCTCTTGCAGGTGATAAGTTTGCTTACCGGTATGTGAATGCCGGAAATATCCAAAACCAAGGATGGGAAGTGACACTGAACGGAACTCCGATGCTAACTTCTGATTTCACCTGGAAAACTTCCATCAATTTTTCTGCTAACAAGAATAAGATCGTGAAGCTGCACGACGAGTTGAAAGAATTAGTCTACGGGCCTACGAGCTTTTCTTCCAGTTATGCAATGAAACTGGTGAAAGGTGGTTCTATCGGTGATATCTACGGTAAAGCCTTTGTACGTGATGCCGCAGGAAACATTGTTTATGAAACAGAAGGAGATTACAAAGGACTTCCATTGGTGGAAGGTGACGGAAATACGGTGAAAGTAGGAAATGCCAACCCTGTCTTTATGATGGGATGGGATCACACATTCTCTTACAAAGGATTCAGCCTTTATTTCCTGCTTGACTGGCGTTACGGAGGAAAAGTCCTTTCGCAGACACAAGCGGAAATGGATCTCTATGGCGTATCGGAAATTACGGCTGATGCACGCGACAGAGGATATGTGATGCTTGAAGGTCAGCAGATCGATAATGTGAAAGGATTCTATAAAAATGTAGTGGGCGGGCGTGCCGGAGTGACAGAGTATTATATGTATGATGCCACTAATTTACGGTTGCGCGAAGTATCGTTGAGCTACAATTTCTCAAAGAAGTGGATACAAAAAACGAAGGTTCTGAAAGATGTACAGCTTTCGTTTGTGGCCCGCAATCTATGTTTCTTATATAAGAAAGCTCCTTTTGATCCGGATTTGGTACTTTCCACCGGGAATGATAACCAAGGGATTGAAGTATTCGGAATGCCTACAACCCGTAGTTTGGGCTTTACTCTGAAATGTGAATTTTAAAGGTAGGAGAGAGAAATGAAGAGAAAATATGTATATCTATACTTGCTGGGCTTACTGCTCTTTTCTGTAGCATGTACCGGTAATTTCCGTGACTACAATACCGACTTGTCCGGAATCACGGATGATGACCTGATTATTGACGACAATGGTTATGGAATCCGTTTGGGCATTATTCAGCAGGGGATTTATTTTAATTACGATTTCGGAAAAGGGAAGAACTGGCCTTTCCAGCTGATACAGAATCTGAACGCAGATATGTTCGGTGGATATATGCATGACGGGAAACCCTTGAACGGAGGTTCGCATAATTCCGACTATAATATGCAGGATGGTTGGAACAGCGCCATGTGGACGCATATGTATTCTTATATTTTCCCGCAGATATACCAATCGGAGAATGCTACCCGGAATACACATCCTGCTTTGTTCGGGATCACGAAAATATTAAAGGTGGAAGCAATGCATCGTGTGACGGATTATTATGGTCCCATCATTTATAAGAATTTTGCGAATGCGGAAAAGCACTACCGTCCTGATAAACAAAAAGATGTTTATTATGAGTTTTTCAATGAACTCGATTCTGCCGTGGTTGCCCTCACCGGTTATATAGAGGAGAAACCGGAATTCAATGGATTTGCACGTTTTGATATTTTGTTGGATGGTAAATACCCCTCCTGGGTAAAGTTTGCCAATTCGTTGCGTTTGCGTCTAGCTATGCGTATTGCCTCTGTTGCCCCCGATAAGGCACGTGCTGAAATACAGAAAATAAAGGAAAACGATTACGGCTTCTTTGAAGCGGAAACAGGCGGAGCTGTTGTTTCTACCAAATCCGGATATACCAATCCATTGGGAGAACTTAATCGTGTGTGGAATGAAACTTACATGAGTGCGAATATGGAATCAATCTTGGTGGGATATAATGATCCCCGTCTTGGAATTTATTTCGAACTCTGTACGGATGAAACCCTGAAAGGACAATATCGTGGAATTCGTCAGGGGACATGTTTTGCTCATAGTCATTATTCCGGATTGTCGAAGCTGTTTGTCAAGCAAAGCACCGATGCGCCTCTGATGACTGCTTCGGAAGTTTGGTTTCTGCGTGCCGAAGCTGCATTGCGCGGGTGGACGGATGAAGATGAAGAAACCTGTTATCAGAACGGTGTAACTACTTCTTTCCATCAATGGGGAATCTATGGCGTAGAAGATTATCTGCAAAGTGAACGGAAAGCCTCTGACTTTATAGACACGTATGATGAAGAAAATAATATAGAGGCCCGCTGTAAAGTCTCTCCCAAATGGAATCCGCTGGATGATAAGGAAACGAAACTGGAGAAGATCATTACGCAGAAGTGGATTGCTATGTTCCCGGAAGGTTGCGAAGCCTGGGCAGAACAAAGACGAACAGGGTATCCCCGTTTATTTCCCGTACGATTCAACCATAGCAGAAACGGTTCTATCGACACGGAGATTATGGTGCGCCGTCTAAACTTCCCCGGTACCTTACAGACGGAAGACCCGGAGCAATATTCCGCGCTTGTGGAAGCTTTAGGAGGAAACGATCATGGAGGTACAAGGCTTTGGTGGGACACGGGAAATAATAACCTGGAATAAAAAAAGATAAAAGTAGTGTGTTTATATGTGTAGCTTTAACTATTTTTGCATCTTCATTTAAACACATTTACTTATGAAACAGATTATCTCTGCTCTTTTCCTTTGTATGTTGCTCTCTGCCGTACCGGGATTGCAGGCGCAAAACATCCAGTTACATTATGATTTTGGACGTTCTTTGTATGATAAAGATTTGCAAGGTCGTCCGCTGTTAACTTCCACAGTAGAGAAGTTTCATCCTGATACTTGGGGAAGTACTTATTTCTTTGTCGATATGGATTATACCTCCGAAGGTGTCGCTGCTGCTTATTGGGAAATAGCCCGTGAAGTGAAATTCTGGAAAGGTCCTTTCTCTGCGCATCTTGAATATAACGGTGGATTATCCAAAGGTATGTCTTATAAAAATGCTTATCTGGCAGGAGCCACGTATACCTTTAATAATGCCTCCTTCTCCAAAGGTTTCACACTGACCGCCATGTATAAGTATATTCAGAAACATTCATCACCCAACAACTTCCAGTTGACAGGTACGTGGTACGTAAACTTCTGCCGCAACCTGCTCACTTTCTCCGGCTTTGCCGACTGGTGGCGGGAAGAAACGAACTACGGAAAGACTATCTTCCTCTCCGAACCACAATTCTGGGTAAACCTGAATCAAATCAAGGGAGTAAATAAAAATTTCAATCTAAGTGTTGGCTCCGAAGTCGAATTGAGCAACAACTTTGGTGGTCGCGATGGCTTTTATGTGATCCCGACGCTTGCTCTGAAATGGACGCTGAACTAAAAAAACGAACCAAAAAACGGATTATAAAGCGAGTTAAAAGAAATTGACTAAAAAGAAGTCAGGCTAAAAGAATCCGAATTTCAGAGGAATCTCTGTTTATTCCTCTGTGGAACTTACAAAATATATAGAACAACCTATTAAATGAAAACTGATTTAATCTACGGCGTAGAAGACCGTCCCCCTTTTAAAGACGCCCTGTTTGCGGCTTTACAACATCTCTTGGCTATTTTCGTAGCAATTATCACACCGCCGCTTATCATAGCAAGTGCCTTGAAACTGGATGTAGAAAAGACAAGCTTCCTAGTTTCCATGTCCCTTTTTGCTTCGGGAGTATCTACCTTTATACAATGCCGCCGTTTGGGTCCGATAGGAGCAAAGCTGCTCTGCATCCAGGGAACCAGTTTTTCTTTTATCGGTCCTATCATCGCCACAGGAATGGTAGGCGGATTGCCGTTGATTTTCGGTTCCTGTATGGCTGCCGCACCTATCGAAATGATTGTCAGTCGCACATTCAAATATCTGCGTAATATCATCACTCCGTTGGTATCCGGTATTGTCGTACTGCTTATCGGATTGAGCCTGATAAAAGTAGGTATCGTATCTTGCGGAGGTGGATATGCAGCTATGGATAACGGTACGTTTGCTACCTGGGAAAACCTGTCTATTGCAGCACTGGTACTTCTTAGCGTCTTATTTTTCAACCGTTGCGGGAACAAATACCTGCGCATGAGTTCCATTGTACTCGGACTTTGTCTGGGTTATGGTCTGGCATTTGTTTTGGGAAAAGTGGATATGAGTGCGTTGAATGTGGAAATGCTGATGAGCTTTAATATTCCCCAACCTTTTAAATATGGTGTTGATTTCAATGTGTCTTCTTTCATAGCTATTGGTCTGGTCTACCTGATAACTGCCATCGAAGCAACAGGTGACGTGACTGCCAACTCTATGATTTCCGGACTTCCCATTGAAGGAGATTCCTATTTGAAACGAGTTTCCGGTGGAGTAATGGCAGATGGATTCAACTCCTTCCTCGCCGGTATATTCAACTCTTTCCCCAACTCCATCTTTGCACAGAATAACGGTATTATCCAACTGACCGGAGTAGCCAGCCGCTATGTCGGTTATTATATCGCAGCAATGCTCGTTCTTTTGGGATTATTCCCTATCGTAGGTGCCGTATTCTCCTTAATGCCCGATCCTGTATTGGGTGGTGCAACCTTACTAATGTTCGGTACAGTAGCAGCGGCAGGAATCCGTATTATCTCCTCACAAGAAATAGGCCGTAAAGAAACTCTGGTATTAGCAGTCAGCCTCTCCTTAGGACTAGGAGTAGAATTAATGCCGGACGTATTACAACAAGCCCCGGAAGCAATTCGAAGTATCTTCTCTTCAGGGATCACCACCGGAGGCCTAACTGCAATTATTGCAAATATAGTAATACGTGTAAAAGAATGATGAATAAGTATTAAGTATTAACCGACAAGTATCAATCAACAAGTATTAAGTATTAATCGACAAGTATCAAATAGCAGGTATTATCCAGCAGCTTCGGTAATACTTAATACTTATTACTTAATACTTATTTCTAAATTGCTCATTTTATCAGTAGTGCGGAAAGGGAAATCAGGATACTCGTAAAGACTGAAGCGAGGTTCGGTTTCTCCTTTCGTATAATTCCAGATAGAAGCATAATCTTCCGGATCTTCTCCCATCTTGGCTAATTGGCGCAGATAAGCGGCCAGTGATTTATTTTCTACGATGTAAATCTGTCCCATCTGGTCGATAATCGGGCTATGATGACGAGTGCCGTCATGTTCGAAGCGTAGAATCCGTTTTCCTTCTTCCGTTAGTCCTACCAATTGGAAGGTCATACTCTTACCGATAGCCGGCAAATTCAATACACTGCGGTCCGTAGCAAGGAAAGGCAAATGATGTTTTCTCATGAAACGTCTTAATTGCTTGGCAACATCTTCTTTCGTCTCCTCTTCCGTTCCGACTTTCGTCTCTAATATTTTGTATAATTCCTCCGCCTGTTCCGATGTCATCCGACCATAAATCTTTTCCTCCTGTTGTTCCTGCATCGAACGGCTGTTGGGAGCAAATACTGCATAATTCTCATTGAATCCCTTCACCGAGAAAGTATAATAACATACCACCCCCAATGAATTGAGCACCTGGCGAAGCCGTGTCGTATGTCCCCGACGCGAAGCAGCCACTGTATATACCAACTGATTCGTGATGATCCATCCGGCAGAAAGAATCTTCCGAATCGCCTCTTTAGCTTCAGGCGTGACCTCCAGCGGTGTTTGAAAATGAGTCTGGATAATAAACTGTTTCACCCCGATAGCCGAAGCCTTTTCTTTGAATTCCCGCAGAATATCCACCAATCCGTCATTGATACGCATCGGCAAATAAGCCAACAACCGTGACCCCAGCCGTACCCGTTGCAATTCCGCATATTTCTCTCCTTCCGGTCGTTCGAGATTTGCCTTCTGCTTGCGTACCGCCATCCGATACACCGCATCCAAAATATGTTGAAGCGTCTTATTCTGACTCATCAGCGCATCGCCCCCTGTAATCAGAATATCCCGCAGCTGTGTATCCTCTTCAAAATAAGTCATCAACCGGCGCAACTTACGATCCCATGACTCCTTCGGGCGTAAAGACTCAAACTCGAAATTCAATCGTTCGCTTTGGAAATCATACATCCGCTGGCAAGAAGCACAAAGTCCCCCGCAAGCCCGTCCCATCGTGTCAGGAATGAGAATAGCCACCTCCGGATACCGGCGATGAATATTATGTCCGTCCGGCAGAAGCCATCCCGCAGCATTAGGTTTACCAACCTCTACAATATCCTCCTTTTCCCACGCACGAATATTTCCATACGTCTCCACCAACCGTGGCGAATACAGAATATAACTCCGGATAGCCTCATCATTATACCCATATCCTGTAATATTGAGTAACGACAAATAATAAGGAGTCGCAAAAAACGGCATCCCCTTCTTTCGTGCCCGATAAAGCAAATACATCGTCTCCGAAGAAAGAGAATTCCCCAGGAACCGATTCAGTTCTCCCGGACTCTTCACAGCCATCGCCAAATGAAAGCGGAAATCATTCCACCACTCACTTACCAACCTGTATTTCTCCTCATAACTCATTCCCTCTTCAAAGTGGAAACGAACCGAAGGCTTCGACTTCCTGTTCTCAATCTTCTGAATCAGCAAATGCAACATCCGCTCCTTATTTTCATCCCGTATCTCCCGTACCTCTTCATCCAGTCCGGTTTCCCACCGGTCATTCCGACTTTTGATACGTTGCGGTGACGGCAAAGGCATAACTTCTCCCTTCAACCGTTTAAACATCTGAAAAATTTCAATAAACAAATCCGTCGGCATCTCCATATTCTCCAACGTTCCCGTCAGAAACTCATAAAGCAGCCGAATAGTCTGTACTGACATATCCTGTCCCGTAGACAGTTCATGAACATTTTGCCCATCATAATCAAGTAAGAGTCGAATTTGCTCCCTCGCCTCCTCCGCAGCTTCGTTTTCTATCCTGCAAGTCTCCAGCAACCGCAGTATTCCAGCCTTGAAATCCTCAACAGTAGAGCTCTTATCCGCTATCTCCACTATCTCCGGAATCTCCTGACCATAGATTTGTTTCAACTGTGAAAAAGTAAGTGTAAGCATTTTCTTTTGTTTCATAAGCAATCTATCAATTTTTAAATTATATAATAAGCATTTTAAGTTTGAACGACCTCCCTTCCCCCCGAACTATATGTCTCAAATCCCGAACAGCATCTCATCCCCTAAGTATCCTCCATCCATAACCTACCAACATAATCATCAAAGCGCAACATAACACACAATCACACCGCATAGCACTCTACACTGCATTGCACTCCACGCCGCATGGCCTCCCGGCCTCGTCTGCACGGCGTCAAGCGGAGGTTTCATTCCCGGCGTTAAGAAGGGCAGACTGTTTGAGCGAAGCGAGTTTCTGCCCTTTAGCCGGGGATGAGACCGGAGTAGCCGGGCAGACGCAGCCTTGATTTTTTCTTTTTGGTACTTTTTCTTTTGTATCAAGACAAAAGAAAAAAGTACATAAAGATAACAAAAAAAGCGGAAGTACAAAACCCCCGCTTTCTCTATCATATTAATCTTTACGCTTTTCTAACATTTAACGCGACTTATTTTTTTGTTTCCGTGTCGTCATCCTTCCGTTTCGGTTCCTTCTTGGCAAGTAGAACGATATTATACACATAATCCGTCATCCACTGCTCCGAGTATCCCAGACGCTCTTTGTATTGGCGGATAGCCGCAGCCGTCTTATGCACATCATCCGCTTTCCATACCATTTTGGTGCAAACATCATGTACCGTCTTCTGCGTCATGCCATACAGAGCCTTTTTAAAGATCGACGGCATACGGAACTTCCACTGCATCAGATTTCCCATCAACATCATCAGATCATTAGAAAATCCCTGATACATGAACAAATAAGATTGAATATCATTTTGAGTGCGGCAGTTACGTTTTACGGAAGCGTCGATTTCCTTGAAGAAATTCTCATTCAACCCATAATCCTGCATTAGCATTTTGCGTGACGCAGACTTTTCGGCCAATCCCAGTTTACCGTTTTGAGTAGGCACTTTAAACAAACGTTTGAAGTTAGCTACGTCCGGCAAGAATCGGATATTGGTGATACCTAAGTTTGTGGCGATCACTGACTGGAAATACACCCGGGTCAGTGAAATGAAATCTTCTACATTGCCGACTTTCGTTTCATCGGATTTTTTCTTGAATAAACCAAATAAGCCCATTGTTATATTTACAATTTTACAATTTACAATTTACTATTTGAGTGCGTGGAAGGTATATAATATAACTACCATCTGTCAATTTCCGTGCAAAGGTACAAAAACAGTTGGTTTTCACCAACATTCCAAGTCCTTTTCGATGTCCGGCATAGACTCTTTCTTAAAAACAGGACTTTGGATACCGGCTTTCTTTTGCGCCCGGTAATCATTTAATAGGCGGATCGCATATTTTCCAAGGAAGAGGATAGCGATCAGATTGCAGATAGCCATTAATGCCATAGTGACATCTGCCAAGCTCCATACCATATCCAATGTGGCAAGTGAACCGAAGAGCACCATACCGCCTACTAATATCCTGTAACCATGAAGCACCCACTTCCGGTGAGTGATAAAGCGGATATTGGCCTCCCCGTAATAATAATTTCCCAGAATACTGCTGAAAGCGAAAAAGAAAAGAGCCACAGCAACGAAGACGCTGCCCGAAGAACCGATCTCGTTCGTCAATGCCTGTTGAGTCAACTGCACTCCATTGGTCGATCCATCCAGCGGAGCACCACTAAACAGAATGATAAAAGCCGTACAAGTACAAATCAATAATGTATCCGTAAATACTGCCAAAGTCTGTATCAATCCTTGTTTCGCGGGATGACTGACATGAGCCGTGGCAGCCGCATTCGGAGCCGATCCCATACCGGCCTCATTGCTGAAGAGCCCTCTCTTGATACCTTGTATCAATGCCATGCCGACTCCTCCTGCCAGTGCCTGTTCCCAGCCGAAAGCATGACTGATAATCAGAGCGATGACACCCGGTAAATGAGTGATATTGAGTATAACAATCACCAGCGCCAGCCCCACATATCCCAATGCCATAACCGGCACGATAATGCTGCTGACACGGGCAATGCGTTGAATACCTCCGAAGATGATAACCAACGTCAGCAATGTCAGTACCCCTCCCAATATAATATGATTGACCCCGAAAGCATGCTCCGCAGCAGCACAGATGGTATTGCTCTGTACAGAATTGAAAGCAAAACCGAAAGTGATGCTTATTAATATGGCAAAAAGCATTCCCATCCACGGTTGTTTCAATCCCTTCTTCATATAATAGGCAGGACCTCCGATGAATGAATCCTTTCCGCGTATTTTGTATAATTGCCCTAAGGTAGACTCGATGAAAGCACTCGAAGCCCCTAACAGTGCGATGACCCACATCCAGAAAATGGCTCCGGGACCGCCGATAGCGATGGCGGTAGCCACTCCCGCAAGGTTTCCCGTACCCACACGGCTGGCGATAGAGATAGCGAATGCCTGAAAAGAAGATACATGTTTCTCTCCCTGCTTCCCTTTGCCCGCAGATTCGCTTAACAGTACGATCATTTCGCGAATCATGCGGAATTGTACGAAGCGTGTCTGTATGCTGAACCAGATAGCACATCCCAATAACATGATAATCAGAATATAGGTCCAGAGTATGTTGTTAATCTCGTTGATAAAGGTCATAGTTAAGTATTAAGTATTGTTTGTGGTTATTCGTTTTTTATTCGGAAGTAGAATTTATGATTTTCGAATACGGGTTCCACAATATCATAACGAACAAATTTGGCGAGCAGATGTTCAGCGGCACGTCGTGAAAGTCCGGTTTGGCGACAGTAGCGGTTGAGTGAAAGTAAAGTGCCATGCTCCAGTTGTTCGAGCAGGAGCTGTTCACGTTCGGTGTAACGGATCAGTTCGCCACGGGGGCTGTCGCTTTGTTGCCATACACGGAGATGTATAGGTGTTGCCAGAATATTTTCATCCTTGATGCGGAGATAGGCTAGAGGTTTTCCGGTTTCGTCTTTGGCGTAAACCGGTTTATGTGGAGTCTCTTCGATGGTCGCTACCAACACTTGTCGTCCCTCCACTATATATGTTTGCAATGTGTATTCCACTTCCGGCACGCAATAAAGTTGTGCGGCGGCTTCAATCATATATTTTTCTTCTTCGGAGCGTACTCCCGCGATTTTTCCATTGTCTTTTACGCCAATAAGTAATCTTCCTCCGTCCGTGTTGGCAAAAGCCGAGAGTGTTTTGGCAATTTTGCGTGCGTCGGAAATTTCGAATTTAAAGTCCTGTTGCTGGTGCTCCCCTTCAGCAATCAATGCATGTATATAATCGGTATCTGTAAGCAGTTTCATGGCTACAAAGGTAGGTAAAAATGGTGAAAAGCCCCTTTTTTAGATATTTTTCGAAGAATATTTCAAAAAAAATATTGATTTTATGCTTTTATTTCGGGAAACAGTGTATTTTTGCGGCACATTATTAACGAAAAAAATAAAAGGATTATGAAAGAATTGGTAGAAAAGGTAGCAGCTCTGTATGCTGACTTCTCAAAAGATGCTAACGCACAGATCGAAAACGGTAACAAAGCAGCAGGAACTCGCGCTCGTAAAGCTTCTTTGGAAATCGAAAAAGCAATGAAAGAATTCCGTAAAGCATCTTTGGAAGCTTCTAAGAAATAATTTAGAAGACTACTAAGATATCGAAAAGGGGCTGTCTAACAAGTTTAGACAGCCCCTTTTATTATAGTACATTAAAATATATACGAACTTTAAACTTCTTCGCACACCACCATTTTCATCCCTTGATAAACAACTATAATTTTGTGCAGCGTCGTTGTTCCGATTGCTTTTTGCACCGTTTCACTAGCGGCATAGCGGTTGGCTTGTGTGATAGCCTCTTGCCGGAGTTGCTCTACCTTTTCGTCACTATCCTTTCCTTTGGCATACTTCAGTTCGATAATGTAGGAATGGAGCATGTCTTTGTATATATCCAGTAATGGAAACATGAAGATGTCGGCATATCCTTCCTGATTCTCCTGTTCGGAGATAGGGCGATAGAAACGGTTCTGTGCGGTCATAGCCAACGTAAATCCATGTACGTATGCTTCTCCTTTTTGCTTGTCTCTCTGGGAAGAATATCGGTGCAGACATTCGGCGATATAATCGAAGTAGGCTTTCCAGTCGCCACGATAAGCCATAGCGGATGCCAGTTTTCCTTTTTCCCAGTTGTCAAAGCGGAGGTCCGCTTCGTTGTAGGTATCTAATAAGTAACTGTACAATTGTTCACGTACTACTTGATTGGGAATAGTCAACTTCGTTTCTCCTTCTAAAGTCCCACTGATAGTCAACATTCCGAAATAGAATAATAGGCTGATAAAGTTATCCGGTTCTGCAACTGTTTCGGCTGGAAAACCTGTTTTTAGTTCTCCGGTGACATATCCTTGTTGTACCAATGTCTGGATGGTCGAGGCGTCATGAGCAAATTCTTTGTCTTTGCGGATCAACATTCGTAGTTTGTTGTAATCCACGCGGATGTTTTCTTCTACCATATTGCGTGGCATATAGCCTCCATTCCGGATGTAATTATCCACAAAGTAGAGTACCATATTGGAGTTGTACATTGTAGTACTGCCATAACTTTGTTCTGCAAAACAGTAGTTGTCATACCAAGGTTTCATAGCTTCTATCAGCTCGTCGGTAGAGTGGTGAAACTGGCAGGTAGTGGCATAATAATCCAGCATTGCGCGTACCTCTTCTTCGTTGAATCCGGTCATTTCATTAAATTCCGGAGAGAGCGAATAATTGGTGCCAATATTGAATCCGCTGGTGAGATCGTCCATTGTGACGGGGCTGACACCTGTCACGAAGCAACGTTTGATCGTAGAATAAGTGCCTGCTTTCACCGTATCGAAGAAGCTGCGCAGATAACCGGTTCCGTGTGTTTCGCTTTTATAATCTTCGAGACAGGAAGGTTCTGATAGGATTTTGTTTGTAAAATGGTCGTATTCATCAATGAACAGATAAATCTGCTGATTGGTTTTGACACATTCTTTATATAGATAGTCCAGTTGCTCTACGGCTCCTTTTTTCTTATTCATTTCTTCCTTTATCCCTTCGGGAAGATATTGGGCGTAGACATCGCAGAAGAAATTGAATTCTGTGTTGCAATGTGCGTCCAATGATTGCCGGTAACTATTTAATTCGGCATTAACTACGGCAAAGTTTAGATAAATGATGAGATATGAATTTCGTTCGGGAGTGGGATGCTTTCCTATGTACAGGTCGCCATACCATTTCTCAAACTTGTCTGCTTCCAATATGTTATAATAATGGTGGAGCATAGAGATCGTTAAGCTCTTTCCGAACCTTCGTGGGCGAATGTAAAAGAAATACTTGTTCGCGTTTTCTATAAGCGGGATATAATGTGTCTTGTCCACGTAATAACAGTCGTCTTCGCGGACATCGATAAAGTTCATCATTCCGTACGGAATACGTTTGCGCTTTACTGGTTGGTTCATAACTCTTTCATTTTCTCACAAAAGTAACAATAAAAAATGAATATTGATGGATGGCAGTTATATAAATGATAGAATATCTTTGGATATATCCGGGTGGTAATAGTGAGAATACTTGTATCTTTATTGTCGAATAAATTAATAAATTGAGAAATGTTGAAAGTAGTAACATTTATGAAGCAGGTAGCCATGGGGCTACAGATGGAGGGAAACTTCGGTACTGCGCATGTTTATCGTAGCAGTCTGAATGCCATCATTGCTTATTGTGGGGAAGAAGATTTGCTTTTTAGTGAAGTAACTTCGGAGTGGCTGAAGGGATTCGAAGTTTACCTTCGCAGTCGTGGTTGTAGCTGGAACACCGTTTCCACTTATCTGCGTACGTTTCGTGCGGTTTACAATCGTGCCGTCGATCTTGGGAAAGTTCCTTATGTACCTCATCTGTTCCGTTCTGTTTATACCGGTACTCGTGCCGATCATAAACGTGCGTTGTGTGATGACGATATGAAGAAGGTGTTTGCAAAATTGTCTCGTACATCAAGTGTGCCATTTGCTGTATGTCAGGCACAAGAGTTATTCATTCTGATGTTTTCGCTTCGTGGTATGCCGTTTGTCGATCTCGCTTATTTGCGTAAGAGTGATTTGCGTGATAACGTAATAACGTATCGCAGACGTAAGACAGGACGACCATTGTCGGTGACATTGACTCCCGAAGCGATGATCCTGGTGAAGAAGTATATGAATCGTGATCCTTCTTCTCCCTATTTATTTCCATTGTTGAAAAGCCGTGAAGGAACTAAAGAGGCGTATCGCGAATATCAGTTGGCATTGCGCAGCTTTAACCAACAGTTGATGTTGCTAGGTGAATTATTGGGATTATCCGATAAGTTGAGCTCGTACACCGCCCGCCATACATGGGCTACGACAGCTTATTATTGTGAGATCCATCCGGGTATTATTTCCGAAGCGATGGGGCATTCGTCTATCACTGTGACGGAGACTTATTTGAAACCTTTTCGGAGTAAGAAAATTGATGAAGCAAATAGACAAGTTCTTGACTTCGTGAAACGCTCTGTTATAGGTGTAAGCGCTTGAAAATTACTCTGTTACTTTGTAGGTAACGGGAATGAATATCGGTGCAAATATGAGCATATTTCTTAAAACAACCAAACGAAATCATACATTTTTTCTAATAAACTACTCAAAACAGGAATTAACCAAATAAAACACGCGGATTCTTTGTATTAGGGCTTTGTTAACTTCTAAATTTTTGCAAAAAATCTCCTTCCCTCTACTGCCTTTCAGAAGCAGGGGTAAAAAAGTTTCATTGCTTATCGTATCATTTTTCAGTATTGACTACTCCCGAAGAGCAGGCACAAAGGTTTCTCCGTTACCTACAAAGTAACGGGCAGTCTATTATTGAAACTTAGTGTTTAATAATATATTATTAATGTAATTTTTAAGTAGTTATGAAAAGAAAATTTGTGAAAGTGATGCTCTTCGGGGCATTGACGCTTGCAGTAAGTACAACTATAACAAGTTGTAAGGACTACGACGATGATGTGAAAAATCTGCAGGAGCAGATTGATAAGATCAACACGTCAAGTCCCGTTAGTATTGAGGATATGAAAACCGCCATTGCAGCTGCAAAAACGGAGTTGGCTACAGAAATCGACAAACTGTCCAAAGCTCTGGAGAACAAAGATGCCTCTATTAAAGCATTGGAGGCTGAAATTGCAGACTTAAAAGCTAAACTGGCTGCCGCACAGGGGGATGCTACAGCAGCTAAAGAACTTGCAACGCAATTGTCTAGTAAACAAAATGAACTGAAGACTTTAGTAGATGCTAACGATGCAACTCTCAAAGCATTGAAGGAAAGCTATGACAAACTGACTGGTGCCGAAGGTGATATTCAGACTTTGCAGAATTTTGTAGCCGACTACGAGAACAACAAAGTAATCAGTGCAGCTGCAAAAACTGACGAATTGCTGTCTGCTTTTATCAATAGCACAATCGCAGAGAAACTTGATGGTAAAGATCTTGTAGAATATATCAATACTGCCGTAAGCACTGCCATTGCAACAGAACTTACTTCTGTGAACAATGCTATTACAGCTATTACAGGAAAAGATGGTGCGTTAACTAAAATTCAAGATCAGCTCACTAAAGCATTGGATGGTGATGCAACAAACAAAGGTATTCTTGCTAGATTGGATGATTTGGAAGATATTCAAGATGCTATAAACAGTTTCTTGGAAAAGAATCCGGGACAGTATGCCGATTTCGCGGCAGTGCTGAACCAGATCGAGACATTGCGTTCAAACTATGAGACGATGTTTACTCCTACCAATTTGAAGAGTAAAGTAGAAGATGCTATCGATGAAGCTATGAAAACTACCGACTTCACTTTCGAGCAGTTGGTTGGTGACGTGAAACAACATGGTATTGACATCGAAGCTATCAAAGCAATGGTACAGAGCGTGGTATATGTTCCGAAGAATACAGCCGGTACAGAAGAGTTTACCACTTTGTATGCTAAGAAGAATTCGAGTGCTACAAGCTATTCTATCATCTCACGCAGTGAAGACTTGACTGTTACATTCCGCGTTTCGCCTGCAAAAGCAGCACTAGGCTTTGAGACAGGAAAGTATAGCCTTCTTATGGATGCGCAAAAGACACGTTCTACGAATACGAATATCTTCAAAGTAGGTGAGGTGACAGTAGAGAAAGAGGGTGGTGAACCTACAGGTCTTATCACTATTCCTTTGAGTACTACTAGTGCATCTGAAAACTATGCATTGTGTCTGATGGTGAAGGATAACAGTAAGGAAGTACTGACAGAGATTACATCAAACTACTTCCCTGTGTTGATGACGACCAAATATTTATCTCCTAGCTACAAGGTTAAGTATATAACTGGTGAAACGGACAGAAGCATTATATATAATGATAATAAGTCAAGTCTGACATTCAGCAAAGATGGTAAGGAACAAGCTGTCTTCTATGATGATAAGACTACTGCCGATGCTGATGCTTCAACTACCTATACGGATATACCCGCAGGACTCAAGGGAGTATTCAATACAACCTTTGAATTGACTGGTGCTAACAAGCAATATTTTGCTATTGATGCAACAACAGGTAAAGTGACATTAGCGGAGACTGCCTTTGGTCAAGTAGGATTGGTAGGTCAGACTGTTGATGTTGATGCAAAGACTGCAATTACAGGCGTTGATGATCCTGTCACCACTGATTTGACTGCTACCGATAAAGTGACTATTACACAGAAAACGGAAAATAAAGAAATAGCATATAGCTTCGAAGGTACTTGGAAAGGTAATGGCGTGCAGACATATACTATCAATATGGTTGATTTGTATAACAAAGGAGCTATTACGGAGGCTGATTATAAAGCTTTGGCAGCTAGTGCTTTTGATGTAACTGGGGCAGATAACAGTGTAACTTTTGCTCGCGGTAATGAGAACGCCTTGACAATAACAGTGCCTAGTGCTACAAAAGTCGGCACTTATAATCCTACAGCAGTGATAACTGTATCTTCTGTGAAGACAATTACAGTGAAGGCCGCCGTTACAGTTAAGTCTTTGGCAGACGTTGCTTTGACTACTGTAGCTTCTCCTCAAAAGGTCGATGCAGGTGTAGATGCAGCACAGGCTACTGAAATTGCTGTAGAAGTAGGAGATGTTTCTACATTATTCCCTAACTATAGTGATGTATACAAAAAGGTAGTTACAGATGCAGGTGGTACTATTGAATTTGCAGCAACAGGTACTGGAGTAGATTTCTCTGGTGCTCCAAAGCTAATTATTAATGAGGACTATGCAGCACCTGTAAAAGTGACAGCTACAGTGAAATGTGGCGAAAAGGAAGATGCGGTATATACAGTAACACTCGTTCCTGATGCTAAGTTGAGCGGCGCATGGACTGCACCAACTAAGCTTACACAAAAAATAGCATCTGATAAAATCTCTACTGTTAATTTAGCTACAGGATCTGTTTGGAAAGACTATAGAGGTCAGAAGATGTGGGAAGCCGGAACTGGTGTAACTGGAGATGGTTCTAATGGATTTGCTAATTCGGTTGATGCTCTTGATATGTATGGTCTTACAGCTCCTACTTTCAAAGTTGTCGGAGACAATGCCGATAAATTTGAAGTTAGTGCTGCCGGCGAGTTGTCATACTCTCAAGCTGGTAAGGATATGCCATCTAGAGACGGCTTGACGGCAACTGTAGAAGTAACAGTTAAGTCTAAATGGGGAGGAGTAATCTCTTCAACAGGTGATGTTACGACAATAACTGTAACGGTTGAGTAAATATGATAATAACTCTTTTCTAAAAGCTATCCCTCTTATTTCATTAGTAGAGAGAGAGTTTTTGAATAGATAACTTTTATAGATAATAAAACCCTTCTTCACCCTTGTGTGAAGAATACGCCAGAAGAAACAAAGCGAAGGATATGGCTTGTGAAAGTCAATCCTTCCATCTTTGTTCTTCTTTAGAAAAGGGATGCCTCCCACATTTCCCACAGGTATCCCTTTTTATTTTTACTCTCGGAGCGTCTTTTTGTTGTACTAGAATCAAATTGCTAGCCCCCCATTTCCCTATAGGTAAAGGAGGCGTTCCCAAGATGCAGAAAACCCGGGCTTGCGAAAGTCCGGGTTTTCTTGATTAATAACCAATAACCAATAACAATTAACCAATAACAACTAATAATAGAATATGTAAATGAAAAAAGAAACCTATTCTTTATCCCACTCCTTGCTCGCTTCAAAACAAGGACAAGCCTTGATCCATTCTTCCGGCTCAATCTCACCGTCTCCGTCAAGATCAGGACTAAGATCACGATGCCCGCAGACACGGCATCCCGGAAAATCCTTTAATAAAGTCAGGATAAGAACCCGTAGCGAGTGTTTCTGCCAACAAGTGCGCGTGTCTTTCGGCTGTCCCATGCAGTCCAGTCCGCCTTCATAGCAGATACCGATACTTTCCCGGTTGAAACCACGGCTATGCGCACCGATCCGTTCTAACGGACGGGTAGACTTAATATCCCCGTTCTTACGAATATAAAAATGATAACCCACACCATTGAAGCCGCGGCGACGATGACAAACGTCCAAATCATGTTCGGTGAAAGATTTATCCTCGCGGGTAGCGGAGCAATGAACGACAATCAGATTAATAGTTCTCATGCGTTAGGCAGGTATTAAAGAAGTGGATGATGATGCGGATTCGGAACCATTGTTGCGCTGAATACACTCTTTATTGACACACTGTAAAGTGACAGCTTCCGAAAGTTTGCCTTTTAATGAAAAAATCTCCGAGTGCATTTCCTTTACACGGTCGCTCAAATCGAAATAATCCTTGAGCACCTTTTCGAGCTGCTTCATAAGGAAGCCATACTGCTCTTTCACTAGTTCGCTGAACTCTTTGACGTCCTGCATCATTTGCTGACGTTTTTTGCGACCTCCGAAAAAAGGGAGGATGGCTGTAATGATATCAATGATTTTGTCTAACATCTTTCTTGAATTAAAAATTAAAGATTGAGAATTGAGAATTAAAAAATAAGAGAAACTAAAAATAGGAAAACTAAAAAACACGAGAATGAAAGAAAATGGAGAAATATAGAAAATGAGAAAATGCGGGAAAGAGAAAAACAGAAAAACAGCAACCACATGGCAAGGAACCATACATGGATCAGTTCCTGAAACCATGTGATACTGTTTTTTCTAAGGATGAAGTTTCATTCTGCCAAAGAAGATAGAGCGGGCAGCTTATTTACGCTGCTGGATCCGGTGCTTCTCCACCGCCCGGTTTATTGCCCCCCGAACCGCTGCCGGAATCATCGTCCGAACCACCGTTTCCGGAATCGCTTCCATCGCCCTTTCCGCCCAGGACGAAGTTCACGTTGTTTTCGCTTCGTGTACTCGTATGGCTCGAATTCATCAGCTTCAACGCTTTGTCGGCAACAAAGCGGACATTGACACGGCGGATGCTACGCACCGTACAATCTTTCATAGTCTCCGTACCGTCGCTAGTCAGCGTGATGTGGAACGTACCCAATCCGTCAATCTTCACCTTATCGCCTTGGGTGAGCGACAGACGCAACTGTTCCACAAATGCCTCGATGGTGTGTTTCACATCTCCGGCAGTCAGTGACGATTTACTTTCGATGGCGGTAGCCATCGTATCAACGTCCATTACTCTTACATTGCCCGATTTCTGACGTATGTAATACAGTAACGGAGCATCCTCCTGATTTACATACTTTCTGCGCTGATAGCGTTCTACTAATACATCCATAAATTTGAAAAGTTAAGGTTTATGTGAATAATTATATGTTTTCTTTTTGATACTACAAATATACAAAATCAGAGAGGAGAAGTCAAGTAAATATGGTTTTATTTTCTCTGATAATATAAAAAGTTTTGCACCGGATATGTATCAATACTATTTTGATAAAATGTCTTGATTATTTGTATAATAGATTGTTTTATTTAGCATGTTTTTCCAAATATTCCAATGGCGGAACATAGTCATATATTTTTGTCATCGACGGATTATGTCCGAAATATACATTCCCAGTCTCTCCATTACGCTGCTTGGCAACGATAACCACCCCCAGTCCTTCTGTCGGGTAACCGCTTTCCCGGTCGGTGACGACGCGTTGCATGGCCGGTCGGTAAAGCAACATCACGACGTCTGCATCCTGTTCGATAGCTCCGCTCTCGCGCAGGTGTGCCAGTTCCGGACGTCCTCCGGGGCGATTCTCCGACTCGCGGTTCAGCTGACTAAGCAGTACGACGGGAATATGCAGCTCCTTGGCTAGCAACTTGGCTTTCCGGGTGGCTTGTGCCACTTCCTGTTCGCGGTTGCGGTTGGCCTGCTTGGTAGTCATGTCGCAGAGTTGCAGGTAGTCGATAATAATTGCGTCACACTGATTGCGGCTCTTCAGTAGCCGGGCACTTGAGCGAATGTGATCCATGCTGACGGAAGTGCTGTCGTCCACGTAGATGGGGAGTCCTGACAGTTCTGAAGCTGCGGTGTGGGCATTTTCCATCTCTTGCAGGGTAGGTATTCCGTTTCTCCATCGGTAAGGATTAATGTTGCTCGCTGCTGCCAGCCATCGGTCGGCAAGGCGTTCCCCTTGCATCTCAAGGCTGTAGACGGCCACCGCATTGCCCGCCATTGCTGCGCTGCGTGCCAGGTGCAGGGCAAAAGCCGTTTTACCTACGGAAGGCCGGGCGGCAATCACTATCAGATCACTATCCTGCAAACCGCCCGTTTTCTGGTCGAGTTCGGTCAGTCCGGTGGGGATGCCGGTGACGCCGTTCACGCTTTTGGCAATACGCAATTCAGCTTCTTTCAGCGTGTCGGTCATTAGGGTGTCCATGCAGCGTATATGGTCGTGGTGTCCGGATTCGCCTTCGAGACGGTCGAGCAGGTTGTGCGCGTCGATGAGGGTGTCGTCGATGTCGATTGTCTCATCCATGGCGCAGGTGAGGAGTTTGTTGAAGCCGACTACGGCTTCGCGTGCCAGATATTTCTGGTGGACGATTTGCGCGTGATACTCGATGTGGGCGGAGGAAGCTACCCGGCTGCTTAGTTGTACGATGGTATACGGCCCGCCTATCTTTTCGAGCACTCCGCGACGGGTGAGCTCTTCTTTGACAGTGAGAATATCTATCTTCTTGTTTGCCTGATACATGGCTATCAAGGCGGCGAAGATCAGCTGATGATGATCGTCGTAGAACATTTCGGGACGTAGCTTGTCGGCTACGAGTGGCAGAGCCTCCTGTTCTATCAGGCAGGCTCCAATGATGGCTTCTTCGAGTTCGCTGGCGTGTGGTTGCATTTCTTTTCGATGTTTTTAGTCTATATATTCGTTTAAGAAAGCCTTGTCTTTCAGGTAGGTGGCGGCAAGGGGGATGAAACGTGTGTCGTTGGTGTGGTAGTAGACTTCCTCGATGTGGTTGATGGCTGTCTGCTGTTCCTCTTTGGTGAGCTTGTCCCATTCGCGGCGGGCACGGGCGACGTACTGTTTGGGTTTTTGCATCGTTTCATGATATTTATCCCAGAAAACGTCGAACACTTCGGATTTTTCTTTCTTTTTTTCTTCGCGGGCTTCCGGAGAGATGCAGCCGGTCCAGAAATCATAGTTGTTGATATGAATGTGGAAGATTCCTTTCTGGTGCGGGATGATCTTGATAATGCCCTCTTCCTGGATTTTTTGAAAGAAGCGGAGGGTTTTGGATCGGCTCCATTGGAAGAGTTGGCTCCAGTGTTGCTGGCTGATGACGGATTCTCCGCGTTGGCATACGATGTCGATCTGCTGAATCTTGTACGTGGTTTCCGAGTAATTGGCGTGTATCAGGACTTGGAGGAGCGCTTCCAGTTCTCCCGGCGCTTTGTCGTTTATCTGACGTTTTAACAGTGCTTTGGGAATCAGGATGTAGCCTTCGTGCAGGAGGTTGTTTGGAAGTTGTTTCATTGAGGCGTATTTTTATTTACTTGTTGTTGATTGCGGGTTATCCCCATTGTGCATACATTGTCGGATGCGGCTGCGAAGGTAGTGCATGAATGGCTGTTCGTGCAAATCTTTTTTGGCTGGAATGGGGGTGTTTTGAACGGTATGGTGGTATTTGGGCTGTATTGGGGGCTGTAGGACGGAAATAATGTTGTTCTGTGTGACACCGCGCGGGTGTAAAAGATGAGATTGGGGGAATGAATAGAAAAACAGAGGTTCTGTTGGGATGAAACAGAGTCTCTGTTTATTAGAAATAGAACCTCTGTTTGCCGTAAATAGAGGCTCTATTCGGGGACATGCGGTTTTCTTTTTAGTATTTTTTTGACAAAAAATCGAACAGCCAAACGAACACCCCCTGAAGGTGGCTCAACTGCTTGTCTGTCATGCGTTTGCAACGCTCGAAAAAAAGTAGGCGAACCACCAACCGAACATATATAAATACTAAAATATAATAATCTATATAATATAGTTCGTTCAACACGTTTTTTTGTGTTTTCGGAGGTGTCAGGATGCAGTAAATCTTTACTTATGGGTGATGCGCTAACGTAGGATTATTTTTTCCGGTCCCCAGGTCATGAAAAGGATCTGCTGTTGCTTCGGACTTAGACGCGTTGTTTCGTGTACGTAGTGTGCGGCTTTTAATTCGTCGAAGAGCAGTTTGTCGAGTTCTATTTCGTTTCTCATTCTTTTGCTGGCTGTGTCAGCGTTAGAATATTCGGGAAAATACTCCTGCGCTACGGCAGAGAAGGTTTTAAAACCATTGATAACCCATTCTCGTTCTTCCATTTCTTCTTCGTTTTCGTTTGAAGTCTTCATTTGTGTAAAATTAAATTGTTTATTAATGCAACACTTCTTGTGTTGACTTTGCAAAGTTAATGAAAATATATTTGTTGTGATAAAATAATCGATTTATTTTATTATCATATTTGATCTATGTAATAAAATATTGTATCTATTAAACTCCTTTTTTAAGCGTAGCTTTTTGTATCATAAAATTTGACTTGTTTTGTATTGATATATTTGCTAAACTTTTTTTCTTCTATACGCGTCTCAAATTAAATCGTATATTTGCGAAAAGAATCAAGATTGGGAATTATGAACGAAAACGTCTTAGCTAAACTGAAGATACTTGCGGAATCTGCCAAGTACGATGTTTCCTGTTCTTCCAGCGGTACGGTGCGCTCCAATAAGCCGGGCACGCTGGGAAACACTGTCGGAGGATGGGGGATTTGCCACAGCTTTGCCGAGGACGGGCGGTGTATCTCGCTATTGAAAATCATGCTTACCAATTATTGTATCTACGACTGTGCCTACTGTATCAACCGGCGTAGCAACGATCTTCCCCGCGCCACATTTTCCGTTTCGGAATTGGTGGAACTGACGATGGAATTCTATCGTCGTAACTACATTGAAGGGTTGTTTCTTAGTTCCGGAGTGGTCCGCAATCCGGACTATACGATGGAGAGACTGGTGCGTGTAGCCAAAGATTTGCGGCAAGTGTACCGGTTTAACGGTTATATTCATCTCAAGAGTATTCCCGGTGCCAGTCGTGAATTGGTGAATGAGGCCGGGCTGTATGCCGACCGTTTGAGTGTCAACGTCGAAATTCCCAAAGAAGAAAACCTGAAACTCCTTGCACCGGAGAAAGATCATAAAAGTGTATTTGCTCCGATGAAATACATTCAGCAAGGTGTGTTGGAGAGTAAGGAAGAACGGCAGAAGTTTCGCCATGCACCCCGTTTCGCGCCTGCGGGACAAAGTACCCAGGTGATTGTGGGCGCTACCTCCGAGTCGGATAAAGATATTCTTTTCCTTTCGTCAGCTCTTTACGGACGGCCGACCATGAAACGTGTCTACTATTCGGGCTACGTTTCTGTGAATACATACGATAAACGTCTTCCGGCATTGAAGCAACCGCCTTTGGTACGTGAAAACCGGCTCTATCAGGCTGACTGGTTATTGCGCTTTTATCAATTCAAGGTGGATGAAATTGTGGATGATGCCTATCCGGATCTCGACCTTGAGATAGACCCGAAACTCTCGTGGGCTTTGCGCCATCCCGAGCAGTTTCCTGTCGACATCAACAAAGCGGACTACGAAATGTTGCTCCGTGTGCCGGGAGTGGGAGTGAAGTCAGCGAAGCTGATTGTCGCCTCACGCCGTTTTTCGCGACTGGGTTTTTATGAACTGAAGAAGATAGGAGTGGTGATGAAGAAGGCGCAATATTTCATCACCTGCAAAGAGCTGCCTCTCCAAATGCTGACTGTGAACGAACTTTCACCGCAACGGGTACGTAGCTTATTGCTCCCGAAACCAAAAAAGAAAGTGGATGAACGACAATTACGATTTGATTTCTGATTTATGAATTCTGATTAAACGAATTACTAAGTATGTTGATTAGCTTATATAATAATTTAGGTACAGATTACACGGATTACACGGTTTTTAGTGTTGTCATTGCTGCAAAGAATCCGCATTAATCCCTGTAATCCGTGCCTAAAAATAAATCATAACCCGGAAATCATAACCCAGAAATCATAAATCATAAATCTTAACTCTTGAACATTTTCGTTTACGATAAAAGTTTTGATGGTCTGCTGACTGCCGTGTTCGACGCTTATTTTCGCAAGACCTTTCCCGATGATTTGTTGTCGGAAGGAGATGCTTTGCCCTTATTTTATGATGAGTTGCATACCGTAGTTACTGATGAGGAAAAGGCAGGGCGTGTGTGGCGGGGATTGCAGAAGAAAGTCTCTGTATCTGCTTTGGGCTGCCTCACACAAAGTTGGCTGTCGGAGCTTCCGGAGGTAGGGATGCTCATTTTTCGTTATATCCGTAAAGCGATCGACTCACCCCGTTCTATCGAAACCAATTTTGGCGATCCGGACGTTTTGCGATTGGCGCAAATATGGAAGAAAGTGGATGGCGAACGTGTGCACCTGATGCAGTTTGTCCGTTTTCAGAAAGCTGCGGATGGTACATTCTTTGCGGCTTTCGAACCGCAGTATAATGCGCTTCCTCTTACCGTTCACCATTTCAAAGACCGTTTTGCCGATCAGAAGTGGATTATCTACGACATGAAACGCCGTTATGGTTTTTATTATGACTTGCAGGAGGTGACAACCATCTCGTTTGATGATGACAGCCGTGAATCCCATCTGATTACGGGGATGCTGGATGAAAGTCTGATGGACAAGGATGAGAAACTTTTCCAACAACTCTGGAAAACTTATTTCAAGGCCATTTGTATCAAAGAACGTATGAACCCGAGAAAGCACAGGCAGGATATGCCTGTACGTTATTGGAAGTATCTGACGGAAAAGCAGAAATAGCAGAGTCTACCATAAGGCAACTTTCCCCAGGTTACCGATTTCTAATTTGGCGCTTATTCCCATTGCCTTAAAAACTTTTGACAGGGTAGAGAGAGTGAGATTTTTCCCGTTCTCTATCCGTGATATTTGTGCTCTTTGTACTCCTATTAAATTTCCTAACTCTTCTTGAGTGAGATTCTTGGATTGTCTGGCTTTTCTGATAGCTTCGCCAATAAGAAAAGACTGCAAATCTCCTTCAAACTTATCACGTGCAAGGGTTCCTTTTTTCCCTATATGCTTATCTGTTATTTCCTCTTCTGTATAGAATTTCATTTTTTCCATATCTTTATTTTTTTAGAATTAAAATATATCTTTCTTATCTCTTCTGCCTTTGTTATCTCTTTGGGAGGTGTTTTTTGGGTTTTCTTTATAAAACCATGAGTAGCTATTACTAAGATATCTACTTCATCTACTTTGTCCCAAAAAGCTAATAGTCTGTATTGGGTTTTATTGTATAGTGTCCTAAATTCCCATATATCTGTATTATCTAGCTTTTTAAAGAGCTCCGGGTCAATAACAAACTTAGACTTTGCTATGTTATAGATAATTTTCTCCTTTACTTTTGATGGTAATAGATTCAGAAAATTGTCTGCTTCTTCAGAATATACTATTTTAAACTTTGCTTTTGGTTCCATTAATTGGGTTTTATCCTACAAAGGTAATAAAAATAGTTCCATATATGGAAACAACTATGCTTTTTATACATTATTTCTTCAATTATTCAATCCGCTGCACTGTTACCTCCGGAAACTCCTGTATCAATGAAAGTAAATGTCCTTCATCGTTATTTCGTTTCGACTTGATGACCATACTCACTTGATAAAACTCTGCTTCGCCCTTATGCAACGTTTCCATCTCGTAAGAGACTATCAGGTAGTCTTTAGAGTTGAATCTGTCCGCTATCTGTTTCAGAGTGTCTTTGTTGGAAGTAGAGAAAGAAACCATCGAGCTTTTCATTCCGATGCTTTTAAACAGGTAACTAAGTAATTCCAGTCCGATGAGGGTCAATACCATGGCAGCAATGCCGATGGTGTACATTCCTGCGCCTACTGCCAGTCCGATACCGGCAGTTGCCCAGATTCCTGCGGCGGTAGTCAGTCCGCGTACAATCTGCTTTTGGAAGATGATGGTTCCCGCACCGATAAATCCGATACCACTGACGACTTGAGCCGCCACACGACTGGGGTCGAGCGTGACACTGCTTTCTTTTATAATCTCCTGAAATCCGTATTGGGAAACAATCATAATCAGGGCACTGCCTAGCGATACGAGGAAATGAGTACGGTATCCGGCTTCTTTGGCACGGTATTCACGATCCAGTCCGATGATCGCCCCCAGTATGCCGGCGACCAATAAACGAATGACGAAATCTATGTTCAACATCATGTGTTCAATCTCCTTTCTGTTTTTTATTGTTTGTGGAAAAATACTTGAAACTATAAATATACAATTATTTCTCTTTTATGGATCAATCATTTAGTAATATTTGAACGTATTCGATCTATTTTATCGTATATTCGCAGACTCAAATGAATGTTTAACCCTGTGATTGAGTGAATAATGAAGAAAAGATTTTTTTATATAATCAGCTTTCTGCTGATCTTTTGCATCGAGGTATTGATAGCTTTGTATGTGCGTGACAATTTCATACGTCCTTATGTCGGAGATATGCTGGTGGTAGTGCTGGTGTATAGTTTTATGAGGATATTTCTCCCGACAGGAATTCCGCGGATGCCGTTTTATGTCTTTCTTTTTGCCTGTTTTGTGGAAGTGCTGCAATATTTCCGGTTGGTGGAAACATTGGGGATTACGAACCGTGCAGCCAGAATCATTCTGGGCTCTACGTTCGATTGGGCGGACATAGCTTGTTATGCGGTAGGCTGTGTATTTATTGTTTTATTCGAGCGTTTCTTTCAGCATAAGTCGTAAAATTTATTTCTTTTCCACGTCTGTTTCGGACGGATTCAGATGATGTCCGCAATATTTGCAAAACTCGGCATTGTCTTCGTGTCCGGAGCGATGGCAGTTGGGACATTCTTTGTCTCTTCTGCGTTTGTAGTCTTTCATCATGGAGGCAGATACGATCCCTGTCGGTACGGCAATAATTGTGTAACCGATTAGCATGACACAGGCGGAAAGGAACTTCCCAAGACCGGTGACGGGGGTGATGTCTCCATAGCCTACGGTAGTCATGGTGACGATAGCCCAGTAAATGCTGTTCGGGATGTTGTTGAACTGGGAGTTGGGTTGTGTTCCTTCAATCATATACATCAGCGTGCCGATGGAAGTCACCAGGATGACGACAAATAAGAAGAATACCGCAATCTTCTTGCTGCTTTCGCGTAAGGCGGTGAGCAGTCGTTCGCCCTCATTCAGAAAGTTGAAGAGCTTGAAGACACGGAATACCCGTATCAGGCGGAAAGCACGGATGATGAGCAGATAGCGTGCACCGGGGAAGAGCAGGCCGATGTAGAGCGGAAGGGTGGCTAGCAAGTCTACGATTCCGAAGAAGCTAAATATGTATTTCCGGGGACGGGGCGAGCAGTAGATTCTCGTCAGGTACTCGAAAGTGAAGAAAGCGGTGAAAAGGTACTCCATAATGACGAACGGAGTCGTCAGAAAGCTGGGAAGTCCTTTCAGGCTTTCGATGATGACAAGCAGTACGCTGACTAGAATACAGCCGATCAGAATCACGTCAAACAGTTTCCCGGCGGGAGTGTCCGATTCGAAGATGATGACGTACAACTTTCGTTTCAGTTTTTCGTCATGTAAAAAACGATGGATTCTTTCTTTCAGTTTCATACTAACAGTTCATACTAAATGCTATTTGGACGTTCCTCCGGCATCTTCTTGTAGAAAGAGGTTGTTTGGCTGTGGATGGGCAGTACAAACTCCGTTTTCCACTATGAGAAGAGGTTAGGGGGGAGGATTTTCAGTCAATCACCCATTGTTTATTATAAGCCTCTGTTTTTTTCGGATCGTAATACATACCTTCTTGTGTAGGAATATAGAGGGTGTATGTCTTTCCGGTCTTGTTCCTTAATGAGGTGTCGCGCAGCCAAGGGTTGGCATCACGGAGTTGTGCGTATGTGATACCTTGTGATTTGGCATAATCATTCAAATCATTGATGCTAGTGGAGACGGTCACCTTTTTGTAGGGAATGGGCGGATACAGATGTTCCCGCTTCAACAGAAACCCGTAACGTTGCGGGTTGTTGAATATCTCTTTGGCTGCCAATAGGCGGAACATATAGCGGGAAGTTTCTTCTACCAGCCATAAGTCCATGGCATGACTTGCCAGTTGTTTGTCGAGTTGGGAGGAGATACGTCCCTGTCCGGCATTGTAGGCGGCGGAGACAGCCATCCAGTCTCCATATTTGGCATACGCTTGTTTGAAATATTTGCAGGCGGCTACGGTTGCTTTTTCAATGTGGTAGCGTTCGTCTACGTTGTCGTTCACTTCCAGTCCGAATTCCCGTCCGGTGGCGGGCATAAACTGCCACAGTCCTGCTGCTCCTGCCGGAGAGCGGGCGATGTTGTTCAGGTTACTTTCGATTACCATCAGGTATTTGAAGTCGTCGGGGATGCCGTTGGCTTTCAGTATCGGTTCTATGATGGGGAAGTACCGGTTGGCACGTTTTATCAGTAGCATGGTGGTGGAATGCATATAGGTGAAAGCCATCATCTCACGATCCATCCGTTCGCGGCGGTCATAGCGGCGGAGGTCAATGGTTTCTCCGTCAAAAGTAACCTGGGCGGGAACGGTGGGCGAGGTGACACAATAAGGAACTTCCGATTTGGCGGAATGTTGTTCGGTCACCTGGCTGCTGCCTGTCAATACAGGAATGGATGCGCCGATGCAAAATACTAATATAAGCGTAAGAATATAGTTGATTTTAGTTTGTTTCTTCATTTATTTATTTCATTATTTCAATTAATACCATTCAGTTTCTTGTTCAGACTTTGTCGGACTGTTCACATACTTGCCATTCTCTCCAAACAGATCGCTTTCTGTATTCCGTCCGCCCTGTTTGTAGATGCCGTTCATCGTCTCCTTTATTTGATAGAACAAATTTTCTCTCTCTTTGTCAGTCTGTTTAGAGATATTTTTCTTTCAGTATTAAAGTCTGCCTTGCAAAGATAGCCCCATTTTGTTTTTTTCAAAGAACTTTTCTTGCATTTTATACGTTTTTCTAATAGAGTTAAAATAAATAATGAATCAAGATGAATATAGCAATGACCGGAGCTACCGGATATATAGGTAAACATCTTTCCAATTATCTCACAGAAAAGGGCGGGCACCGGATTATTCCCTTGGGAAGATCGATGTTCCGCGAAGGTATGTCCGGACATTTGATTCAGACATTGACGCATTGCGACGTAATCATCAACTTGGCTGGCGCACCCATCAATAAGCGTTGGACACCGGAGTACAAACAGGAATTGTTCAACAGCCGCATTGTGGTGACGCACCGTATTATCCGTGCGTTAAATGCCGTCAAGACAAAACCGAAACTGATGATTTCAGCTTCCGCCGTGGGCTATTATCCTCCGGAAGTGGAAGCGGACGAATATACCCGTACCCGCGGCGACGGTTTTCTTTCCGATCTCTGTTATGCATGGGAGAAAGAAGCCAAACACTGTCCCCAACCTACCCGGCTCGTCATTACACGCTTTGGCGTAGTGCTTTCTCCGGATGGGGGAGCGATGCAGCAGATGCTTCGTCCTTTGCAAGCCACGAAGGTAGCTACCGCCATCGGTCCCGGCACCCAGTCTTTCCCGTGGATAGCCATGCACGACCTTTGCCGTGCCATGGAGTTTTTTATTGCCCATGAAGAAACGCGGGGTGTGTATAATCTGGTCGCTCCGCAACAGATTTCGCAATATTCTTTTACCCGTGAGATGGGAAAAGCTTATCAGGCATGGACAACGATTATTGCTCCGCAGCGGGCTTTCCGTATATTTTACGGTGAAGCGGCCTCTTTCCTTACAGCCGGTCAGAAAGTCCGCCCGACACGTCTGACGGAAGCCGGGTTTCGTTTTTCCATCCCTACTGTCGAACGTCTTTTTAAAGGTACGGATCACACCACGGTCCCCTCTCTCGACCTGAACCGATATATGGGACTTTGGTACGAAATAGCCCGCTACGAGAACCGTTTCGAACACGGACTGGTAGATGTCACGGCCACTTACACGCTTCGTCCCGACGGTACGATTCGTGTGGAGAACCGGGGATGCAAGCGCAATTCTCCTTATGATATCTGCAAGACTGCCAACGGACACGCCAAGATACCCGATCCCGCGCAACCGGGTAAACTGAAAGTCTCTTTCTTCCTTAATTTCTACTCTGATTATTACATATTGGAGCTGGATGAAGAGAATTACAACTATGCCCTTGTAGGCAGCAGCACCGATAAATATCTCTGGATACTAAGCCGCGCGCCGCAACTGCCCGAGGAAATCAAAAAGAAACTCGTCACCGCTGCCGAACGCCGCGGTTACGATACCAACCGGTTGCAATGGATAGAACAATTTTGATTATAAATATGCTTTTATAATTAGTTTATATAATAAATCTAGGCACGAATTACGCTGATGAACACTGTTGCTTTATCTATGCGTCATTTTGAAAAAAAACGTAAAATCCGTGCCTGATAATAGATAATTATTAGGCAAGAGTACTTAAAACAATAATGAACTTTAAAACAATATAGATTATGGATTACGAAATTATTCATCAGCCCGAACAGCATTTGTTTAAGACAGAAGTAGACGGTCGTACCGCCTTTGTACAATATCGCCTCTTAGGTGATTCTCTCGACATCATTCACACCATCGTGCCCCGCCCGATAGAAGGTCGCGGAATAGCCGCCGCACTGGTGAAAGCTGCTTATGCCTATGCAATAGCCAACGGAATGAAACCGAAAGCCACTTGCTCTTATGCGGTAAAATGGTTGGAACGCCACCCGGAACTGAATGGCAATAGTGATTGATTTCAGTGAAAAAGCTTTAGAATGTAAAAATGTGTCGAGATATGGTTTTAGGTTATTTTCGACACATTTCTATATTCATGATTGATTATTTCCATCTCTTCAACTGTGGGAAGAACTCTTTCATCGTTTTACGTGCTTCTTCCACCGTGTATTTCACTTCCGAGTCTTTATTAAACTCGTCGATATAATTCAGGTTGAGTTCGATCATTTCGTCCATCGTACACTCTTTCGTGAAATGTCCGTCCGCATAGCAATAGTGGCAATAATCCTGATTCTTGCTACCGTCTGCTTCTTTTCCAAAAGTTGAGTCGTCTATCGGCATACCGCAACTCTGACAAATTTTTTGTTCCATCTTTTTTTGTTAGATTATAAGTTTATGTTACAGGACAAATATAGGTAGAATTATTGGAATAGGAGTTATCTGATCTTGCTAATTACCTGTTCATTTCCCGGCTTGTTCACTTTTGGGGTTAATTTGTTTTTACCGGCAGGCGTTTCCACATCCAGCGGGGAATCATTTTCCAGAAAAACACCAGAATCCGGTAACGCCAGTCGATTACTGCTACCCGTTGTTTGCGCTTCAGCGACCAGGAGATATGACGGCCCACTTCGGCGGCATCCATCAGCAGTGGATAATGCTTTCCGTCATTCAGTAAATCGGTGGCTACAAATCCGGGACGAATATCGGTAAAACGGATATGTAGCTTTTGCAGGTGTGACAGTTGTTCGAGCGCATCTATATAAGTGTTTTGAAAACGTTTGGTGGCGGAATAGGCAGGAGCAACTCCGAGCCCTTTCGTTCCGGCAATGGAACTGATAACGGCGAGGTGTCCGCCTCCGTTTTTCTTGAAGTACATGAAAGCGGTATCTACCATCCGGATAAAGCCTGCTACATTGGTGTGTGCTGTGTTCAATTCTACTTCCATGTTCAGGTCCATATTCTGGAAACCGATGCCGGAACTAAGAAGAAACAAATCCATGCCGCCTAGTTTGTCGATGAGCAGATTCAGCTTTTCGCTTGCATCCTCTTGGGTTACGTCTAATGCTTGGATTTGAATTTGATCCGGTGCTGCCCGTTGCAGGTTTTCGAGAGAAGATTGCCGTCTGCCGGCTACTCCTATTTTCCAGCCTTCCAGTAACAGGCATTTTGCAACTTCTTGTCCGATACCGGAGGTGGCCCCTATGATAATGGCTTTTTTCATTACTGATTTTTTTTAGTAAGTTATAGGTTCAATAAATGTCGTATGGTTTGCCAGGGTGCATAGAACAACATTCTCGGTCCGGAAAAACGCATTACCTGTCGCATTCGTTCGCGCAGGACAGGCTTGTAGCAATGTACCGTGCACTCTTTGCATGCATCCTTTTTCTCTCCAAACGGACAACGGTCGAGACGGGCATGCGCATAGCGAAGCAGCTCTTCACAGTCGGTACAAAGAATCTTGTTTTTTTCTTTTTTCCGACAATAGAGGCGGATCATTAACTCTACTGTTTTCTTTTCGTGTGCGATGCGTGATACCTTCATCTCTTTCTTCTTTACACTTTGGATTGACAAAGATAGCGAAGATTATGCAGAATCACAGGCGTATTTTGTTAAAATGTATCTTTCTGGTGGGTATTTTCTTTTCTGATGGTAAATCATGAACAGGCTTTTTGAAACATCTTCTGAAGAGCTTGTGGATGACGGAAACAATCTGTATCTTTGCGGCATGAAAAAGTTATTATGTCCGCAATGCAAGATTGCAGCCATGTATGTGAAGAATGAACAGGGTGAAAGACTACTGGTTTATGTGCTCGAAAATGGTGAAGTCGTTCCCAAATATCCGGAAGATTCGATGGAAGGGTTCGACTTGACAGAGGTTTTCTGTCTGGGTTGTTCGTGGCATGGTTCGCCTAAACGACTTGTTAAGTGATTAACTGTTTAGTGTTTAATCACAATTATTTGATTTATGTCAACTAAAAGAGGGACGGGAAACAAGGATTAATTCGTTGAATATTCCGTATCTTTGCGCCCAATTTTAGAACATAGACGTATGGCAACTTCTAAAGAAATGACGGCAGGGCCGGCATTACCTCTCATTTTAAAGTTTACACTGCCGCTTTTACTCGGCAATCTGTTGCAACAAACGTATTCGCTTGTTGATGCTGCAATTGTAGGAAAGTTCTTGGGAATAAACGCGTTAGCTTCTGTTGGAGCCAGCACGTCAGTGGTATTTCTCATTCTCGGGTTCTGCAATGGATGTTGCGGAGGGTTCGGAATACCCGTTGCGCAGAAGTTTGGGGCGCGGGATTACAGTACGATGCGCAGTTATGTGGCTGTCAGTCTGAAACTGGCTGCGGGAATGTCGGTGGTGATTGCACTTCTTACCTGTATTTTATGTGAGGATATTCTTCGGATCATGCGTACGCCGGAGAATATTTTTGAAGGAGCTTATGCTTACTTGCTTGTCACTTTCATCGGTGTGCCGTGTACGTTTTTCTATAATCTTCTTTCGAGCATTATCCGTGCGTTGGGAGACAGTAAGACGCCTTTCTGGTTTCTGCTGTTTGCTGCTATTCTGAATATCATTCTCGACTTGTTCTGTATTCTGGTACTTGACTGGGGAGTGGCGGGAGCTGCTATTGCTACTGTCTTTTCGCAAGGATTGTCGGCTGTTCTCTGCTACATTTATATGTACCGGAAGTTTGAAATATTGCAGGGTACTCCGAAAGAACGCCGGTTCCAGTCGAAACTGGCTAAGACGCTGCTCTACATCGGTGTGCCTATGGGATTGCAGTTTTCTATCACGGCTATCGGCAGCATCATGCTTCAGAGTGCGAATAATGCCTTGGGAACGGCGTGTGTGGCAGCCTTTACGTCTGCTATGCGCATCAAGATGTTCTTTATCTGTACGTTCGAGAGTTTGGGCATTGCGATGGCTACATATAGCGGACAGAATTACGGAGCGGGTAAACCGGAACGTATTTGGTTGGGAATCAAGGCTAGTGCTCTGATGATGATTATTTATGCGGCTTTCACGTTCCTTCTTCTGATGGTAGGGGCTAAATATTTCGCGTTGATCTTCGTAGACCCGTCGGAAACGGAGATTCTGCTGGATACGGAGTTGTTCCTGCATGTCTCCTGTATGTTTTTCCCGATGCTTGGTTTGTTGTGCATCTTGCGTTATACCATTCAGGGAGTGGGCTTTACCAATCTTGCCATGTTCTCCGGAGTGGCGGAGATGATTGCTCGTATTCTTGTCAGTCTCTATGCCGTACCGGTATTCGGTTTTATTGCTGTCTGCTACGGTGATCCGATGGCTTGGATAGCGGCAGACTTATTCCTCGTGCCGGCCTTTATCTACGTTTATCGCAGGTTGAAGAAGCAGGTATTTACGAATTCGACTGTACAGCAGACTGTTGCATAATTGTCTTTTTCAGGCTAGGAATATTCCTTTGTTTGAATTTAGAAATCGGCCTCTTTCTGTATACGGAAAATGTCTCCGTATATGGGATGGCGGAACTCTATATATTCGGCATGGAGGTATAGTCTGTCTGCTTTCTTTCCGTAGAGTTCGTCTCCAAGTATGGGGCATCCCAAGCCTTCCGGATGGGCGGCGTGTACTCGTAACTGATGTGTGCGTCCGGTCAATGGATAGAAGATAATCCGGGTGTATTTTCTTGACTCATTGATACTCCTTTCTGATTCATCAATCCTGTTTGATTCGTTGAAAGTGTTTTCAGATTCACTGGTAATTCTTTCAGACTCACTGATGATCTGATATTCTGTAATCGCTTCTTTCCCATGTTCGCTACTAACCATTTGCCGAGGGCGGTCGAGAGGATTCAGACAAAGAGGGAGTTCGATTCTTCCTGTATTTCCTGTTCTTTCTGCTTTTGCTGTTTTTTTCGTTGATACAGTTTCCTTTGCTATTAATATAGCTTTCTCTGCTATTGGCTTTGTCTCCTTCTCTGTTTTTATTATCGCCCCATCCAGCACAGCCACATAGCGTTTCTTAATACTTCTGTTTGCAAATTGTGCCTGTAAATCCTGATGTACCTCTTTTGTTTTGGCAACGAGCAATAATCCTGAAGTAGCCATATCGAGCCGGTGTACAATCATAGGACCGGTAGCTTCGGGATATTTTTTCTTCAAACGATGATAGACTGAATCTCTGTCCTCTGCTTTTCCCGGAACGGACAACATCCCTGCCGGTTTATTGACTACCAGTAACCATTCATCCTCAAACACGATTTCTAGTTCTTCCTCTTCATGAACAGGATTCAGCAGTGGATTTTCGTCTACCTCCAATCCTTGCAACATGTGTTGCAGAATCGGTTCGCACTTCCCTTTACAGGAAGGATAATAATATCCGTGATGCCGGATTTCGTTTTTAGGAGAGTCGCCCCACCAGAATTCAGCCATAGCCAATGGCTTTAATTGATGAAGATACGCATATTGCAATAACTTAGGCAAAGCACATTCACCCGCACCGGCAGGAGGAACTTTCTGAACCGTTTGCTCAAAAATAGTATATAAGTCTTTCACCTCTCCTTGGGCGTTTAGCATCCGGAACTGCTCGAATAATTTTCTTTGTAAAGCTGCCGAACGTTCTTTTCGTTCGGTTTTCAATCGCTCTATTTCAATATCGAAGTGCCTGACTTCCGTTTCGAGCTCTTCCAATCGTTTCTTCCATTCCTTTTCCAGTCGTTTGTATTCCGCCTTTTGGTATTGGCTTTCCCGAATCAGGGAGGCTTGTTCTTCTTCGGAAAGCTCCGGAGATGACTGGCGGCGAATCTCTCTCGCCTCCTTTGCCATTTTAAGCTCCGCTTTTGCTTGATTCAAAACAGCTTTAGCCTGTTCCGTTTCTATCTTCCATTTCTCTTTTGAATCGAGATAAGAACTACTGTTTTCCAATTCACGAATACGGATATTAATGGCAGAAATCTGTTCTTCTTCGATTTTGAAGAATCCCTCTGGTTGTAATAGGTCATAAACAGGAGGAACGAAATAAGGATGCAGATTCTTTCCGGCCAGATTGCCGGAGAAAGCTGCAAGATAACCAATCTGATTTTCTTCGTTGTTTGTTATTCCGTTGTCCGTTTGCACAATCAACACTCCAAACATCTTTCCGGAAGCCAATTCCTCTTGCCATTCTTTCCGGCTTGCAATATATTCTTTCACTTCTTCCGCAGCCAACACACACAATGGATGAGGGGTATAATGGAAAGGATAAGTGAATTTCTCCGGCAACGCAAGGTGAGAAACGGGTTTCTTGAAAAAATGTATCATAGGTTTATATATATGAATGAATGTGATTACCTTTGCAAAAGTAACGTAAATCCGCGAATTTTATTCTATATTTGTTTGAGAGTTTGAGTGAGATAACGTGGACGTTTGAATGAATTTGTATGGATAGGATAGAAGAAAAACCAAAATTTGCCTTTCTTGGCAACAGTCACATGGCTTTTTGGGCACTGGATATCTATTTCCCACAATGGGAATGTCTGAACTATGGTGCTCCCGGTGAAGGGCTGGCCTATGTGGAGTCTTTTGCGGTAGACACTTCCGATTGCCAGGTCGTTGTTCAATTCGGAACTAATGATATTTATCAGTTGAACGATGAAAATATAGATGAATATGTAGAGCGTTATGTAAAAGCGGTTCTTGCCGTCCCTTCACTGAAAACATATCTTTTCTGTATTTTTCCGCGTAATGATTACGATGATTACAGTACGGCTGTGAATAAATTTATCCAGATCCTTAACCGGAAGATACACGAAAAATTGCAGGGAACAGATATTGTCTATCTGGACGTATTCAATCGTTTATTGCAGGATGGCAGGCTGAATCCGGAGTTGACTCTCGACGATTTACATTTGAATGGTAAGGGGTACAGTATTCTGACAGAAGCACTGAAACAGGCTTCCGGTTTGTAAAACATACCTAAATACTTCATTCCTTGCTTTTATTTATAAATTTGGTGGCATATCAGTTTATTTTTCCTATTTTTGTCCCCAATTTAATAGTAAATAACCCCCATAAAAACGATAAGACTTATGGAAAAAGTAATTATCAATTCGTACGAAGAATTCGAAAAACTAGTAGGCCAACAGATAGGTGTTTCCGATTATGTGGAACTCTCGCAGGAACGTATCAATCTTTTTGCTGATGCAACGCTGGATCATCAATGGATTCATGTAGATACGGAACGTGCTAAAGTAGACAGCCCTTATCATAGCACGATTGCTCACGGCTACCTGACATTATCCATGCTTCCTTATTTGTGGAATCAGATTATCCAGGTGAATAACCTGAAAATGATGATTAACTACGGTATGGACAAAATGAAATTCGGTCAGGCTGTATTGTCAGGACAGAGCATCCGTCTGGTGACTACTTTACACTCGCTGACTAATCTGCGTGGTGTGGCAAAAGCGGAAATCAAGTTTGCTATCGAAATAAAAGACCAACCGAAAAAGGCACTTGAAGGAATTGCTGTGTTCCTTTATTATTTCAATTAATAATAAGCTGAAAAAGACACAGATTCTATCTACTTGTGATAGTGACGGTATCTGATAAGGATAGTGACGGTATATGACAACGATACCGTCACTATCGCAAGCAGATACCGTCACTATTTCTTTTCTGCATCAATCTCTTATATATCAGTCTTTTCTGTATTAATTTTCTCCACGCCAATCAGGGGGCTGACGTTGACTTCTCGTGAATACCTACAACGATTTTTATTTGGGCTATCAGTAAGGATAAGTTTATGTACATTCCCGTTTACCCCTTTACTCCCATGAATCTGAACGGCTGTGCCGGTTTAAAGTCTTTGGTTGCATTTCCGTGATAAGTTTCACCATTGGCGATAGATAATTTGAGTACCGGAGCCCCTTCTGACAAGTCGATTTCCCGAAGATTTACCCAGAACGTATTGGGAGTCAGGCTCGATTCGAAGAAATAGAGCAGATCTTTACTATCCGATACCGTTCTCCATTGTGTGGTGGAAATCTCCGGAAATTCGGGAGTAGAGATGCCATAAGGAACAGAAGTGTTTCGGATAACGCTGAATACGCTTGCTATGGCTATTCTCACATCATCTGTTTGGGGCAGGGCATTGATATAAAAACTGGCTCTTGCAAAACGGTCGGATGGACGGTTGGTTCCGGGCAGGAAACTCAATCCGCCTATTGATTTCCAGTACTCGTTCAGTGCCAGTTGCTTGTTGTAGGTTGGGGAGTTGGTCATCACTTTGTATTCCTTGCTGTGGTAGACAGTCAGCTTTCCACCGATATATTCGAATATCGCACAATCACCTGTTGCATCAGAAATGGATAAGTGTAGGGTTGCCAGGCGGGAGCCATCCGGCATCATATCCGATACTACTTGAAAAGTATTTTCATCAATGGCGGCCACGGCCTCGTCTACGGTGGCGAAGTTATCCAGCATATATTGCACCCATGCAGTAATGGCAAGTCCCGGTTTGCTTTGATCCCTGATCGGATATTCTGCTTCGGGCAACCATAATAGATTGGCAACCAAACCTTTCTCATTCATCCCGTCTGTGCTGGCAATCTCGAAAGCCGAAGTTACCACACTGCCATACTTGGACGTCCATTTCAAAGAGTTGCTTCCCGTTTCTCCATTTCTCTCCATACCTTTGGGAAACACCCAAAGATTACTGTGCATTTCTGTTTTCCAATCCATAGACCGGCCGGTTGCCACCATTCCATTCTTTCCCGAATAAACGACTCTTGTACACATAATTTTAATTTCTAGTTAAAGGTTTATTATAAGCTGCTTTTACAGGGAATCCAACGGATGCGAATTCATTCCGCAAAAACATATTCTCAAAACAATAACGTTCCATTTATGTTTTAGATAAGTATCAGATATTAATAAAGTATCAAAAAACAGGAATTATGTCATTAAGTAATCTTCTCATCATATTTTCGTCATCGTTTATGGCGCTGTTTCCGGTGATAAATCCTCTGGGAAACGGTTTTGTTGTCAATGGATTTTTTACAGATCTCGATCCTCAACAGCGGAAAGCGGCTATTCAGAAACTGACGTTCAATTTTATAATGATTGGTGTCGGGACGTTGGTGATAGGGCATCTGTTTCTATTGATTTTCGGTTTGGCTATTCCCGTTATTCAGTTGGGAGGCGGAATACTGATCTGTAAGACGGCAATGGAGTTGTTGGGTGATTCGGGTTCTACTGATAAAGGAGAGGCCAGTCAGAATGTAGATGGTTTCAGATGGAAGAATATCGAACAGAAGATTTTTTATCCCATCACGTTTCCTATTAGCATCGGACCGGGCAGCATATCGGTCATCTTTACTTTGATGGCGTCCGCCAGTGTCAAAGGCAAACTATTGCAAACCGGAATTAATTATTTGGTCATTGCGCTTGTCATTATCTGTATGGCGGCTATCTTCTATGTGTTTCTTTCGCAAGGACAGAGGTTCATTCAGAAATTGGGACCTGTGGGAAATCAAATCATTAATAAGCTCGTAGCCTTTTTTACTTTCTGCATCGGTATTCAGATTTCAGTGACGGGTATATCTCAAATATTCCATCTGAATATACTCTGATTGATAGGTATATTCTTATTTGACAGCTAAATACGAATTTGTACTTATTGAAATGAAAGTGATAAAAATAATCAATTTTTCTTTGCTTTCATAGCCTTTAGGGTGTTTCTTCGTACAGAGCGGATGGCAGGAACCAGTAAGTCCGGTTCCATGATTTCCAGCATGGTACGTAATTCCTGTTGCAGTTCCGGGATGGAGCGCGTCAGTTGATAAGCCAGTTTCATGCAGAGAGATTGCACACCGGCTGGTTCTTCACGTGATATCATGTGTTCCATGCAGAAATCAAGGAAATCCACTCGTGGCGGGTCGGCGGCAGATTGCTGGCATATCAGGTTCAGAATCATTCTCCGCTTTCCCGAATGTGGACAGGTCATGGCGGCATCAATCAACTCGTCCTGTCGCCGGCTCAACCATTCTACATCTGCTTTGGAGAAATGAGTGCATACCCACAGTGCCTGATAGGAAACAATGTGGTCTTTGTCAAATATCAGCTGGTAGACTTCTTCTCTAAGACGCTCGTCGTCCTGTATGAAATGGAGTACTTCTCTGATATCTTCAATGTGTACACGTTCGGATAATCTGGCACGTAGGTTCATGTTTCTTTTCTTTTATCATTAAGTTAGCTCAACAAATTGCTTGGGGGCACTTACTCAACTGATGTTTGTTTGAGATTAATTTCTGTTACCGGGATTGGCTTCCGGCAGTTGTAAATGAAGAATGGGGAAAGGTTTGCCCATGCTGTCCGTTTCATTTCTGCCAATGATCTGGAATCCCAGATGGAGATAAAATTGGAGTGCCTTTTCATTCTGTTCGTTGACATCTACTTTATCCATCTGTTTTTTGTCTCTTGCGTATTCTATTAATCGTTTGCCGTATCCTTTTCCCTGCTCGTCAGGGTGTACAAACAACATTTCGATCAGTTCGTCGCTTAGTCCCATGAAAGCGGCAATCTTTCCGTTGGCATTGCGGATAACAAAAAGTTCAACGACTGGTAGATAATGTTCCTGCATCAGTGGTTTGTAAAACTGGATATCTTCTTCCGTCAGGAAATCATGCGTGTGACGGACGGACGTTTCCCATACATGGAGGATTTCTTCATAATCTTCCGGAGTAGGTTGGGAGATGCCGGGGAGATAATAACACTGGTGGTCGTAGATATTTCCGTTGTAAGTCAGTTCTGCCTGATGGAGGGTTCCTTCATAGATGAAACCGTTCTTTTTCAGTACTTTCTGTGAACGTTTATTATGTGGATAACAAGTGGCAGTGATGAGACTTAGTTTCAATTTTTCAAAACCGTATTTAAGAACGCCTTGCACTGATTCAGTCATATATCCTTTGCCCCAATAAGTCTCGTCGAGCCAATAACCCAACATTCTCACTTGTGGGTTTTCCCGTTTGGGATCGGGGATGATTCCTACGGAACCGATCAGTTGTTGCGTTTCTTTTAGTATCATTGCCCATATACCTTCCTGATTGATAAATGTGGAATGGAGTATACGGCGGGACTCTTCCAATGTCCGGTGGGGCGGCCATCCGGCATTGTTCCCCAAATTTGGGTTTTGGCAACAGGCGAAAAATGCTTCAGCATCTTTTTCTTCAAAAGGGCGGAGAAGCAAGCGTTCTGTATCGAGCGTTACGGAATGAATACTTTCTGTTTCGGTGTTTGGTCTAGCTTCAGCTTCCGGTCCAACTTCAGTTTCAGCTCCGATTGCTGTTTCTGTTTTTCCTTCCCCTTTTCCTCCTCCTGTTATTTCCCGATATACACACTCAATCCGATTTCCATCAGGATCGAGCACAACACTTTCAAAGTATCCGTCTCCCGAAGTACGCGGTTCACCGGCGATGGTATATCCTTCCGAACGCATCTGTTCGGTGAAACGTAATACTTCTTCCTGGCTGGGAAAGGTGAAAGCAAAGTGTGTTAGTCCGACCCTGTTTTCTTCAATGGGTGTGTTTTGTACGTCTGTACGACTCATGAGTTCCAAGTCAGTTCCCTCTCCGAAAGAAACAAAGTATGACTCAAATCCTTTCTTGGGGTTAATGTATTTCTCGTTGCTTTTTCCTCCGAAGAAACGGACATAAAATTCTTTTAATTCTTCCAGCCGGAAGGTCCAAATGGCAATATGATGCAGTTTCATATAAATGTTTTTTTATTCCTATTACTTTTTACTTTGTTTCAATCCTGATTCGCACCGAACGTGTTTTGTGTCGCTCTTAATGCTGTATTACGTATTCGTAAACGATGCGGGAAATATCGGCGATAATCTTACTGTTCGCCTGACTGTTTTCTTCAGAATCCTTCACGAAGACAGCTATGCTATAAATACGTCCATCGGGTAAAAGAACGAAACCGATGTCGTTACAACCAATCTGCTGTCCTTTTGCATTCCGGTCTCCCGTTCCAGTTTTGTGACCTACGGTTACTTTTTTATCAAGCAACGGAGCAACCAAACGGTCTTGCCCGGTTTGACATTCCACCATTGTCTGATATATAAAGTCTTTGTACACTTTTGCAAACAAAGGTTTCTTGCGGAATATCTCCAATAATTCGGCAGCAGCTAACGGAGTGGTCCAGTTTTGATAACACAGATTCAAGTCTTCGTGCATCGCTGTTTCTGTTCCGACGATGGCGCACTCCCGAACTCCTAATGAATGGATATACCTATTCACAGCTTCCGGACCACCTTGATAGTTAAAAAGAATATCGCAAGCATTGTTATCGCTCTGCTGAAGTGTGTATCTTAACAGGTCGGCAATACTCATTTCAATTCCCCCTTGTGGATATTTATCTCGCAGCGGACTGTAAGTATCCGGCTTTAAATCTGATTTTTTGATTGGTAACCGGGTGTCCAGTGATTGTTTTTTCTTTCCCATATAATCGGCCAATGCCAACGCCTGATGAAACTTGAATACGCTCATCAACGGGTAGTGAATGTCATTATTGACAGTTACCGTATCTTTTCCATTAATAATAACGGCAATCCCTATTTCAGCTTTCTTATCTTTGATTGCCTGTTTCAACTGTGTTTCAAGTTTGCTTTGTTGGGCAAGCAGGAGGGTGGGTACTAAACAAAGAAGTACTATGAATGAACGCATAATCAATTTCCTCTTTTAACGGGTTACTAATTCTCTATTGAAATCACATTCTCTATTGAAGTCACAAAGGTATAAATAGTAATTGCCTTTGCAAATTCTCATCCCAAAATAGTGATGTCGGATAAGAAATTCCTACTTTTGTGAATTAATCAATAAGTGAATAGATATTATGTTAAAATGTCAGTCGGAATTGTTTCAGCCGTCATTGAAATTGGTGGATGGCTTGAAGATGAATACAAAAGAGGAATTAAAGAGGATGGCGAAAATTTTGCTTTTACCTGTTCCTACCAAGTTGCACAAGGATGAGTATGTAACTTATTTTGCAGAAGCTGTTTTGACCTGTCCTGAAATGTGGCTTTCCCGGTTGACGCATTATGAACTGGCATTACTTGATAAGTTAGTGAAAGCGGGATCTGGTAGTTACGTAGAATGTACAAATTCTTTTTTGGTGACTACTTTGGAAACTCTTTCTTTCATAGCAACGGACTGTAGTCACATGGATGAGAGTAAAGTCCGTTATATGATCTGCGATGAATTGCGTGAGGCAGTAGCTCCTTATCTGAATAAACTGTTGACTTCCCAAAAGCAATCTGTTCGTTTTATGATAGAACAGTATGCCTGTGGAATCGTAAATTTATATGGTTTTCTCTCTTATTCGGACTTATTGTATATACTGGTAGGCTATTTGCAGCATTCAGTGACAAAAGAAGAAATAGCTGACAGTTTGGCTAATTCGGCATTGATACAGCGACTAACCTTTGAAGTGGAAGATGGTTATAATACAAACCTTTACATAGAGTCTCCTTTTTTGGATGATTTTGAATCTTTGGAGGAGCAATTGTATCTGCGCCGTGATATACCGGACAGGAAGAAGTTTTCTAAAGAGGAAGCCTTTTCAGCGGGCATGATGCCATTGAGTATCATTCCTAATCCGTGTTGGGATGAATTGAAGGAATATATGATGAAGAAACTGCGATATACGGAAGAAAAGGCGGATAGTAGTTTGGCATATTTGTGGTTTACTGCTCAAACGGAAGAAAATTCAATGTCTATTATTACTTCAATGATTAGCCACAAACTTTCTTCCATGCAGGAACTGCAAGAGGCCATTGAACTATTTATGGATTATGTGAATCATTGTCCCCGTTGGTTTCTGAAAGGCTATTCTTCAGAGGAGGCATTCGTTTTATTTCAAAAAGACAAATTTAGAAAGAATCCTCCCCGCATTGTTGCAGGCCCGAATATGAAGGCTGCCGGTATGGACATTACTCCGGAAATGCAGGAAAGGATAGACAATCTGTTTCGTGGCATGCCTTCCGAACACACGGTCGGAAGGAACGATCCTTGTCCCTGTGGAAGCGGGAAGAAGTATAAAAAGTGTTGTGGCAGAAATAATTAAGAAAAGGACGATTGCGGAAGAATATCCTGCAACGAGACGTATTATGGATTTGGAAGAACAGTGAATTAGATGAGTACTTTTCGTTCCATAGAAGAACTGGTCAAGAGTCTCGACCGGGAGAAAGAGCTCTTGAAAGAAATGTTTGCTAAACGGAAATCTCTTTCGTTCCGTTATGATTATGCGCTTGAAATGACGGAGTACAAAGAAGAGCGTATCCGCTATCTGATAGACTATGGAGTCATCCGGGACACTGGCGACTTCCTTGAAATGGAGGATATTTATCTGAAATTCTTTGAAGATGTGCTCGAAGTAAATGAAGAAATCAATGTATCTTTCGTGCAGGATTACCTGACACGACTGAATGAAAACATTGATTATTACTTGAAAGAGAATAACGAACAACGTAAATACAACTACCAGCGTGAAGTGAAACGCTGCCTGAAAAACATCGCTCTGACTACAGTCCGCAATGTGATGGACTTGAAAAGGAACATGGATAATACTTATAAGAACGAACCGAATTATAAGATAAAGAAAACCAAACTCGTCCGGCTTGATGAGAAACGGAATAATATTGCTCTGCTGATCCGTAAAAGTGAGGAATTGATAGACTACGGACAGCCTGTTTTCTTCCGGGTGGCGATGGACGTACAAATGCGGAATGTAGTTAGTGACGTGAAACTTCAGCTAAATGATTCGTACCATAACCTAATTGAAATCCAGAAACAAATCATCCATTATCTGAATCTGATAGATTATCAGAACCGTATCTTTGAGAAAGTAAAGAAGTTGAAGTACTTGAAAGACCAGTTCTTGTTGGAAGAACATACAAGTATCCGTTCTGTTGCCGCACAAAAAAATCCTGTCTGGATGGAGCCGCAGGTCGGTTATCGCATCAAGCTTTCCATTGATAATCTACGGACTTCCGATGAGGCTTTTCAGATTTTGAAGAAACTTGTCGCGCGGCAGAGAAATTCTCCGAAAGGAATGAAACAACTGGCGGATGCCATTCCGGAAGGATATCTGGATGGGCAGTCGCAAATGATAGATACCGTAAACCTGCAGGAAGTGCATAATTCATTTATGGCATCCAGCACCCATCTGTTCTCTTTTGTGATGAACTATCGCTACCGGAAAGAGGTGACACGTGGAGAGAAATTAATCTTTTTCTGCCAACTGGCATCACAGTATGCCGACGAACTTCGCTTTACGGATACTTATGAAATCTCCGACGAAGTGGAATACCCTTTAATATATGCCAAATGACGTATGCTGAATACTAAACACAGATGACCATGAAATACACTGAAGAGATATTTAATATACTTAGCAAAGGGGGATTCATTTCTTCCAACAGTGTCTCTACCCAAGTAAAACGCTTGTATGATGCCATTGAGGAAGATTTACCCGATTATTATGATTATTACAAAGGTATCGGCTTCTATCTGGAAGGCGGTGACGGTTATTACTACTTTACCCGCAAGGAATCGAAAGTCGATTTGGAACGTAAACTGGAGGCGATTCAGAAGTGGATTGATTACCTGAGTTTCCTGAAAACCTATCATTCGGCATTCGGCCCGGGATTCCTGTTCCGTGCCGCTGATATTGAGATTCAGATAGGATGCGATATTGAACTGAAAGAAAAGGCAACCAAACTGTTTTCGGATAAGAAGAAATATGATGAGGTAGTCGGCAAACTGCTGAAAGAACTGGAGAGCATAGGACTGATAGAGAAAGAAAACGAACTCGACGGGACATATAAAGTTTTGTCGGCTTTCCATTATATGGAAGACTTGGTTGATTGTATCACAATTTCAGAGGAGGTGCAAGATGAGATACCTGAATAAGATTATTTTTCTGAACAGTGCCCATATTCCATACGCAGAAGTGAAGTTGGATGGGAACGTACATTTTATAGGTACGCAAGGTGTCGGTAAGAGTACGCTGCTCCGTGCCATCCTCTTCTTTTACAATGCTGACAAACTAAGACTGGGTATTCCGAAGGAGAAGAAAAGCTTCGATGCTTTTTACTTTCCATACGCCAATTCTTACATTATCTATGAAGTGATGCGGGAGAATGGGGCGTATTGTGTGGTAGCTGCCAAATCCCAGGGACGGGTGTTTTTCCGTTTTATTGATGCGCCATTCCAACAGGACTGGTTCATTGACGAACACAATGTGGTACATTCCGAGTGGGGACGCATCCGCGAACATATCGGTTCGAAGATTCAGATTACTGCACAAGTGACTAGTTATGAAATGTATCGGGACATTATTTTCGGTAATAACCGCAAGCATGAAATGATACCTTACCGCAAGTTTGCCATTGTGGAAAGTGCAAAATATCAGAATATTCCCCGTACGATACAGAACGTCTTTTTAAATTCCAAACTGGATGCTGACTTTATAAAAGATACCATTATCCGTTCGATGAGTGATGAGGATATCTCTGTCGATTTGGACTTCTATCGTAGCCAGATAAAGGAATTCGAGCAGGAATACAGGGACGTGATGCTTTGGTTTACAAAGAACAAGAATGGAGAAGTGCCTGTCCGGAAGATGGCGGAGAAAGTAATGAACGCCTATCGTGACTTGATTTATACTCAAAAGCAGATTGGTGAAGGGCGTGCGGAGCTTAACTTTGCGGAGAAACAGGCTTTGCATGAGATTCCGTTAGTGAAGGAAGAACAGGCTAAAGCGGAGACGGAACGTGAACGGTTGCTGCGGCTTATGGGTGAACTGCAACAAAAGTACACCAATGAGCGTGATGGCTTGATTAGGGATATAGGTATAATAAACGATTTGCTCAAAAAGATACGTGAGAAACGCCTGCATTACGAGCAGATGCAGATTGAAGAAATCATCAAACGGGTATCTTGCGAAGAATTACTGATTCAGGAACTTGAACAAGTCCGGAATATGAAATCGGAACTGACAAGGGCTTATGAGGATGTATTGAGTAAGTACCGATTGTTGTTTGAGAAACTGGAAGCTGATTTCCGTACTTTTGAGAATAGCCAGCAAGCACGGATAAATGCTCGGAATGCGGAGATTGCCGGCAAGCAGGAAGAATTGATGCAACAACTTCGTGTGGAAGAAGAGAAAGTAAGGGCAACGCAAGAAGAGAAAGTGCAGACTGTGGATAATCGTATCCGGCAGTTGCGCGATGAACAGGCACAGTGTAACCTGAAACTTCAAAAGGTGAAATACGAACATCCCCATCAAAAGGAAATGTCCGATTGTGAAGACGGCATCAACGAACTGCGCAAAAAGGACAAGGAACTGGAACTTGGCATCCGTCAGCAGCAAGGAGAAATAAAGCAGTTGAGACAGGAGTGTGAATGGAAAGTGAAAGAATTGAAATGGGAATTTCAGACAAAGATGGAGACCGTTCGTAAAGAACGGAGCGCGATTGAAGAACAGTTGCAAACATTGGATGCCTTGATTGAGAAACGAAAAGGTTCTTTGTGTGAATGGCTGGAGAAGAACAAACCGGATTGGCAGGAGACGATAGGCAAGGTGGCGGATGAGGAACTGGTGTTGTACAACAATGAACTGCAACCTCAATTAGTGAATAAGGAAGCTACTTTGTTCGGCGTTTCACTCAATCTGACAGCAATCGAACGTTCTGTCCGCACTCCCGAGGAAATGAAGCAGGAGCGCGACAGGCAACAAACTGCCCGGCAACTTTGTACCGACCGTCTCACCCGACTAGCGGAAGAAGAGGGGGAAGCAGTTTCTTCTTTGGAGAAGAAGTATTCGAAGCAAATACATGGTATTCTGGAAGAACAACATCTGATGGAAGCCGAGCGAATGCAGATTCCTGCAAAATTGAAGAACCTGCAGGCTGATTACGCCTCATGGAAGACGAAGGAGGAGGAATGGAAAAGAGGATGTACTGAAGAATTGAAGGCACAACTGGATGAAATCGGACACCGTCTCTATGTGGCGGAAGGAGAGAAGCAGAAGTATTTGGATGAACGGGAAAAACTGTTGAAAGCCTGCCGGAAAGTGTATAATGACAGCAGGACGGAACTCCGGAAGGAACTGGAGGAGTTTGTTGCGGGCGTTCAGCAAGAGATAGACCGGATGAAACAACAGACTGCGGAGCGGGAAAAGGAACTGAAACAGGCACAGGAGAATGAACTAAATGGAAAGGGTGCTGATACGGTCACTATCCGCAAGTATGATGACAGGCTTGCCGAAATAAATAAAGAATTGGAATTTATCAGCAAATCCCGTCCGCAAGTTCTTTATTATGAAAGAGACAAGGCGGAACTGTTTGATAAGGAACCTGCTACGCGAAGCCGGAAGAAAGAACTGGATGCGAAGCTGATTGCATTGGACGAACGTTTCGCTTTGAAAAAGGAGAAGTTGCAGCTTCAGAAAAAAGGGGCGGACGAGCATCTCGACCGGATTGGCAAGGAATTGCACCTGCTGGAGGACGGATTGAATAAAGTGGATATGTTCCGGAAAGATGAAACTTTCTGTCCGCCTTCTGTGATAGAAATAGGAGAGAAGCCTACTCGGAAAAATTGCGATGTTATTGTGGAAGAGTTGAAGTCGCTCATCGTATCCACTATCAGAAAAACAGAAGAATTCAAGAAAGCGGTGACGCAGTTCAATGGAAACTTCTCGTCAAAAAACACATTTCATTTCCGTACGGAACTGGTTGGAGAACAGGATTATTATGATTTCGCTTCCAATCTGTGCGAGTTTGTGGATAATGATAAGATTTCCGATTATCAGAAACATATCAGTGAACGGTATACGGATATAATCCGCCGGATTTCGCAGGAAGTGGGAGGACTGACCCGTAATGAAAGCGAGATACACAGAACAATAAAGGATATCAACGACGATTTTGTCAAGCGGAATTTTGCCGGAGTAATAAAGGAAATAGCTCTTCGCCCGCTTCAGAGCAGCGATAAACTGATGCAGTTATTGCTGGAGATTAAACGGTTTAGTGATGAGAACCAATATAATATGGGAAAGGTTGACTTGTTCTCGCAGGATTCCCGTGAAGATGTCAATGCGGTGGCTGTCCGGCATTTGTTGTCGTTTATGAAATTCCTGCTTGACGAGCCGGGACGCAGACGGTTGGCGCTTGCCGATACATTCAAACTGGAGTTCCGCGTGAAAGAGAATGATAATGACACGGGATGGGTGGAGAAGATTGCCAATGTAGGTTCTGACGGCACGGACATTCTGGTGAAAGCAATGGTCAATATCATGCTGATTAATGTATTCAAAGAAAAGGCGTCACGTAAGTTTGGTGACTTTAAAATCCATTGTATGATGGATGAAATAGGCAAGTTACACCCCAACAATGTGAAAGGTATTTTGGACTTTGCCAATTGCCGGAATATTTTGTTGGTAAACAGTTCTCCCACTACTTACAATGTGGAAGACTATCGTTATACCTATTTATTGAGTAAAGACGGGCGGTCAAATACCCAGGTTGTCCCATTGTTAACCTATAATAAGATAGAAAAATGAGTGGCAGTTTATTTACATTGGCGATGGCGAGGCTGGTTCTGAAAATGCTGGGCGGCGAGCTCATACCTTACACAAAGTTTGATGGACTGATAGCAAATAGATTAATGGATGAGGGAATCATCACTATTGTTCCCCGAGGGAGTAAGCGTAGTTTTCGTATGATTGACCCGGAAGGATGCCGTATCTACATCTCCCAGAATTATACTTCCGGCATGGAATTGGAAGATTGGATTGAGATGAAGAACTGTCCGGATGAAGTGTTACGTTCGGAGCAAGTGGCGAAGGCGGGGGACTCTAAACTGAGATATACCCGTACGTTCAAAGGTTTTCTCCTCAATTGTTATATGCCTATAGAAGCTACGTTTCATGGCGAACCATGTGTGCTTTCTCCCTTGCAAGGCACTTCTATTTTCATGCAGGATTACGAATATTTCCGTATTCCTGAAGATGTCGTAGTAGTGGGTATAGAGAATGGAGAAAATTTCCAGCATATCCGTGCCCAAAAGTACTTGTTTGAAGGAATGAAAGTTCTTTTCGTGTCCCGTTATCCGCAATCAAGGGATTTGTGTAACTGGCTGAAGATGATTCCCAATCGTTATATTCATTTCGGAGACATAGATTTGGCTGGCATTTCTATCTTTTTAAATGAATTCTATGTCAAATTGGGCAACCGTGCGGAATTTTTCATTCCAGCAGATGTGAAGAAACGACTCAAGGACGGAAACCGGCAACTTTATGATAATCAGTATTTGCGTTATAGGGCTATGTTGGTTTCTGACGAACGTTTAAGGCCATTGGTGGCAATGATTCATAAATATGGGAAAGCGTATGAACAAGAAGGATATATAAAGTATTAAATTAGTCATATCAGCATCTCTATGAAATAAAAAATAAAATATATCTGTCATCTGTCACGGATTATAATCTAACTTGCAGAGTATAAGTATTTAATAGTGTGACAGCACAGTGTGACAGCAGTGTGATGGCAATAATGCTGTCACCTAGAAAACAAAGACAAAATAAAGACGCTGCTCGAAAATAAATAGTATCAGCCATCAATGGATTAGTTGTTTAATTTATTATCCTCGTACTTATGAGTTGTGTCCTGCCTTGAAACCAACAGTTTCAATGTGCGAAACTTTAGTTTCATACGCTTGAAACTATAGTTCCAATTGCTTGAAACCATTGGTTTCTCACCGATGAAACTACAGTTTCCCTTAGCTGGAACTGTAGTTTCAAGCAGGGAAAACTAATTTGCCCCGTAATTCGGCGGTGGCAATCCCGTTTCTTTCGGTTAAAGAGATGCTTGATATGTCAATAATTTTCTGTATTAAAAACTTGTTTTCTTTGCCGGTTTCGGATATTATGACTAATTTAGCAGTCTCAATGATCACAAAGACGCTGACAAAACAAATTATTATCAAATTAATGAAAATTACTCAATTTCGTAGGAACGAAGATACGATAGCGCTTAGCGTAATGGATCTTGATATACTGGTAAATAAGATAAAGACAGAAATAAAATCCCGTCCTGTTTCTACATTCAGAGAGCATCTGCGATATACCCTTTCCGATGAACGGTGTATGTTTGCCGATAAACTTCCCCAAATAATTCCTGCCGCCGAATTCCGAAAAGTAAACGGTCAGAAACAGATGAAAACCTACAACGGTATTGTAGAACTAACTGTCGGTCCCTTATCCAATAAGTCGGAAATAGCTTTAGTGAAACAAAAAGCCTGCGAGCAACCGCAAACCCGTTGTGTTTTTATGGGTTCAAGTGGCAAAACAGTGAAAATATGGACTACTTTTACTCGACCGGACAACTCCCTTCCTAAAACACAGGAGGAAGCGGAACTATTCCACGCCCACGCTTATCGGCTGGCTGTGAAATGTTATCAGCCCCAAATCCCGTTCGATATACTTCCCAAAGAACCGACTCTGGAACAATATTCGCGCTTATCCTACGACCCGGACATCATATATCGTCCGGATTCAGTCCAGTTTTATCTCTCCCAACCGTCATCAATGCCCGAAGAAACCACTTTCCGGGAATCGGTTCAAGCAGAAAAATCTCCATTGACCCGTGCCGTACCGGGATATGATGCGGAAAATGCCTTCTTGATGCTTTTCGAAGCCGCTTTTCGGAAAGCGTATGCCGATCTCCGGGAAGCGGGACTCGAATTGCGCGAAGACACATGGCATCCTTTAGTTGTCCAACTAGCCAAAAACTGTTTTGCTTCGGGACTTCCGCAAGAAGAAGTCGTGAAACGTACTGTTTTCCACTTCTATCTGTATAAACAGGAAGAACTTATCCGGCAAATGATTGGCAATATATATACCGAGTGCAAAGGCTTCGGCAAGAATATCAGCCTAAGCAAAGAGCAGCAACTCGCCTTGCAGACTGAAGAATTCATGAAACGCCGCTATGAATTCCGCCATAATACCCAAATTGGTGAGGTAGAATATCGTGAAAGGCTTTCTTTTCGTTTCCGTTTCAATCCTCTCGATAAACGTGCGCTGAACAGCATTGCTTTGGATGCGCAAATGGAAGGTATCCCGTTGTGGGACAGGGACATTAGTCGTTATATTTACTCTAACCGCGTGCCTGTATTCAATCCGTTGGAAGATTTTCTCTACCGGCTTCCTGCTTGGGACGGTAAAGACCGTATTCGTGCATTGGCAGCCACCGTTCCTTGTAAGAATCCGTATTGGATGGATTTGTTCCACCGTTGGTTCCTCAATATGGTTTCTCATTGGAAAGGAAGCGATAAAAAGTATGCGAACAGTGTTTCGCCCTTACTTGTCGGACCGCAAGGGACACGTAAATCTACCTTTTGCCGGAGCATAATGCCCCCTTCCGAGCGTTCCTACTATACCGACAGCATTGATTTTTCCCGGAAGAAAGATGCCGAACTTTACCTCAATCGTTTTGCGCTTATCAATATCGATGAATTTGACCAGGTAAGTTCGACACAACAAGGTTTCCTGAAACATATTCTGCAAAAGCCTGTACTGAATGTGAAGAAACCTCATGGCAGTGCCGTGCTTGAAATGCGTCGTTACGCCTCATTCATAGCCACAAGCAACCAAAAAGACTTGTTGACCGACCCTTCCGGCAGTCGTCGTTTTATTTGCATCGAAGTGACCGGAGTGATTGACACCAACCGTCCGATAGACTATGAGCAGCTTTACGCACAAGCTATGTACGAATTGGAACATGGCGAACGTTACTGGTTCGACCAGGAGGAAGAAAAGATCATGGTGGAAAACAACCGTGAATTTGAACAAGTCCCGCCGGAAGAGCAACTTTTCTTCCGTTATTTTCGTGCCGCACAGCCTGAAGAAGGGGAGTGGTTGTCTCCAGCGGAGATTATGGAAGATATTCAAAAAGGCAGTTCAATCCCGATGTCTGTCAAGAGGGTTAATTCCTTCGGAAGAATACTGAAAAAGCAAGAAATACCTTCCAAACATACGCGTAGCGGTACACTCTATCATGTTGTAAGACTAATAACCAGGTGACGGCAAAAATGCCATCACCCTGCCGTCACCCCTTGCTGTCACAGTCTTATCGGCTAATTACTAAACAATTAACCCCTAAACTGTGACAGATGACAGCAACTCACCAAATATATTCTTCTGTGTAGCGTTGGTAAGTTGGCTCTTCTTTTATCCCTTTATTGCGGAATAGTTGTCTGATGTAGGCTTGGTCTTTAGGCATAAGCCCCCGTTCTCCACGATAGAATCGATAATATCCCGTTTTTCCATAGTGTCCTACTAATTGTATTCTGATACTGACTGCATCCTCATAGGGGATTCTGTTAAGCAACTGTTTAAGTCCCCATGCCACATGGACTTTTACTGTAGTTTTGAAACATTCGCATTGGTTTCCATCCGCAGGATAACGTGCCGGATTAACGATGGAGATATAAAGGTAATCTGTTGTATCAAGTTGTGTAGCTATGTGGCGCAGGCATTTGGAGGCTTGTGGACATTGAGCGTTGAAACAACGGGCAAAATTGTAAGGGACAGACAGACTGTCGGGTTCTTCTTTCATTTTGTAGGGTTTATTTTATTTGTGAAATACTGTTGTAAATATTGCAAACAGAATTCTTCACAAAAGTAGGACTTTATTTTGGGAATGGGAAGCGTTGGGATTGTTTTATTTGTATGTTATGGGGATTTCTTATCAACATTTGGTAATTAGGGATACTCAATACATATCCCTAATTATTTGCAGCAAGGTTTCTCTTTCTTGTTTAAGGTTCTTTATCTCTATTTTTAGCCAATCAATTTCTTTGTTCTTTGAGGAAATCAATTCATCTACAACTCCCTTAGGGAAATAATTGTTATAAACGAAGTTGAGTATTTTATAAAGGTCATCTATTTCTCTTTTTTTAAGCTCTCAAATTGTTCTTTCTGTTTCTCTAACAGTTTCTCAAAGAGTTCAATCGTTTGTTCTATGGGAAAATTATTGAATGTTTGGTTATTACCAATTGCATTTTTTACACCGCAATTCTCGTAAAAATTATTTGTGTTATATAAAACCGTTTCTTCGTTATACTCTTTCAATCCGTCGGTAGTAACTCCTAATGCAGAGGCTATTTTTTCTAATCGTTCATCATCAATTTTCTCGGTTTGTTCCATTTTTGAAACAGCTTGCTTGGTTATTCCTAATAATTGGCCTAGCTCCGTTTGAGTCATACCGCGAAGTCTGCGTACACGTTCTATCTTTTTCCCAAGGTGATAGTGATTTGCTTTTATATTTTCTATTGTTTCCATTCTTCTATATATTAGATTGCTGAATCTAGCAGTGATTATTTCATATATTTTTTCAGGATCTCAATTTTATCTTGCTCACTTTTCAACAAACGCTCATATAACTCAACTATTTTTTCAAGTGGATTTATTTGTTGAACGATGGCGTATGTAGTAGCACCTTCAGAGATATTTGCATCCTTATAATTATGATGATTAATATTGAAAATCGTCTTTTCAACATCAAAGTCTTTAATGACTTCTTCGGATATTCCCAACACTTCAGCAATTCTTTTTAGAAAGCCTTCTTCTATTTCCTCTTGTTTCTCAATCTTTGAAATGACCTGCTGATTTACACCAAGATCGGCGGCCAGTGCTTCCTGTTTCATGCCTAAATATACACGAATCCTTTGTAAATTGCGTCCGACATGTCTCCGGTTTTCTTTCTCTTTTATTTCAACATCCATATTATTGTTCTTTAAATGAATACGTCTAGGCAAAGATAACAAGAAACAGTTTAATTCAAATGAAAGTGTGCTTTATTTTTTAGTGTATGGCTTATTGACACTATCATTTGAGGATTCATACAATATGTTAATCGTGGGTAGTCAATGCACCTTTGACAGCCTTACAATTTTTCGATTAACTAACTATTTCTTGTATCATTAATTATTATTTAAGCCAAAAGCTAGGGTACCTAACTTTTGCTTATAGCATTTCTCGATATTTATGGCTTCATAACTACTAATGCTAATAGATAGTGTTTCAAGGATAGACCAAGAGAAATTATTAGGATAGCTATTGTCTTGATCGTATAATTTTTGTAAGGTTACATTGTTTCCGTGTCCTCCTGTTTTGGCATATTCTTTCCATCTACCCCAAATGCCTTCTTTCCCATATGTTGAACCTATATAATTTTTTCCAGTTTTTCTGTCTGTTATTATATAAATACAGTTTACGGCAGAAAGCATTTTTTTCCATTCAGGATATTCTTTTTCTAATATTATATTTTTTAGCTGTGCGAGGGTTAGAGCTATTTTTTCATATCCGGGGAAAATATGGTCAAATCCTGGAGTAATTTCAATAATCTCTTTATCATTTTTATCATTAAGCCATTGATGCCAAGATATGGTTGAAGGCCCCCAGTCTATAATGATACGTTCTTTTAGTTCATCAAAGCCTTCTACTTCAGTTATTTTATAGCAATATTTGTTAGTGTTGCGTTCGTTGTCAGGACCTTCAATTTTGTAAATACCGATAAAACGGGCAATAGTGCCGTTTTCTCCAATAAAGGAAACAATATAATCGACATTTTTAAATACATCCCTATGCTGCTCACTTTGATATGCTATAAATTTGTCTTTATCATTTCTATACCAGTCATACGGGTTACCTTCTACTTCTACTCCATTTATGAATTGTTTCTGGCGTGCGTCTTTATGCCTTACTAACTTGATTCTTTTATTTATATCTAACCCTCTAAGTTTTAATAGTTCTCCAATTTTGATGATTGCCATAGTAATTTGTTTTTAAGATTAGTAGTTTTAGGATAAGCTTTCCGATTTGGATAGCTTGAGTACAAATATATGAAGAAAAAGTTATAAAGGGAAAAAGAAATTGACTTTTCCCCTTTACGTGGATTATTTTAATCCTTTAATCATTCTATCTATACATTTTTTCTTTTGTTCCATATTGGGATGAACGTAAAGATCAAGTGTTGTACTTATATTAGAATGGCCTAAAATAACACTTACAGTTTTGTAGTCGCAGTTGCTTTCTATGCAACGTGTAGCAAAACTATGTCTAAGACCATGAAATTTTAGTTCTGGAATATTTAGATCTTTCATTAGTTTCTTGTAATAATTGCGATATGTTCTAGGCTCTGTAGGCTTTTCTTCATTTGTTAGAATGTAATAGTTACCGTTCACTATCTTTTTTAATGGCTTTAGAATTCTGATTAATTCTTTTGTAATTGGGATCTCACGAATGGAATTTTTAGTTTTTGGAGTATTGATAATAAGTTCTGTATGTCTTTTCTCTCCATCAATGATATAGATGCGTTCAATTGTCCTTTTAATAGAAATTATTCCTAATTCTATGTTTATATCATCCCATGTTAAAGCGCATACTTCTCCTATTCGTAGTCCGGTACTAAGGCAAATATAAATTCCTAAATTCTTGAATGTGAAATGTTCTTGGATAAAACTCATGATCCTTTTTTGATGTGAGATACTAAGAACTTCTAAATGTTGTTTCTCATCTTCCGTTGGAAATCTGATTTCCCATTCTTTATAATCTAAGTATCCATGTTTTACTCCGAATTTTAATATCATTTTCAATACAATTAAAATATCCTTAATGGATTTTTTACTTAACCCATTATTAATCTTCTGAAGAGCAAATTCCTGTACCTTATTTTCTTCTAACTCATACATTTCTCCAAATGTCGGATAAATGTGATTTTCAAGAATTAGTACATACGCAGCAAATGTCGATTGTTTTACATATTGCTTTTTGTCTTCTTTCCAAAGTACGGAAATTTCTTTGATAGTTTTTTTTTGAATCATACTTATATATTTTTAGTTAAACAAAACAGGGTAAAGCTACGGGAATTGAGGATATAATTGCTATAATGTTCCCCATTTGAGATTCCCGGAGTTTACGGGAGAGTGGAAAAAATCTACAATTGGTAGTCTATCTACAAAAGTGGGCAGTGGAGTAACTCCAAGAGGCGGAGAAACTGTATATAAATCAGAAGGACATTCTTTTGTTCGTAGCCAAAATGTAGGCTGGGGACATCTACAATTGGATGATATTGCTTTTATTGATAAAGAAACACATCTGCGTCAAAAGAATACAGAACTGCAATTAGATGATGTATTGCTTAACATTACAGGTGCATCTATTGGTCGTAGTGCATTAGTGAATAAGCAAATAGCGGGTGGTAATGTAAATCAGCATGTTTGCATTATTCGTACTAAAGATAATCTTGTTCCAGCATTTCTTTGCAACTTCTTATTATCAAATCATGGTCAGAAACAAATTGATAGTTTTCAAGCAGGTGGAAATAGGCAAGGATTAAACTTTGAGCAAATTAGATCTATCAAGATTACTATTCCATCTACTAAAGAACAAACGAAAATAGCCACACTGTTACATTTAATAGACGAACGTATTGCTACCCAAAACAAAATCATTGACAAGTTACAGTCCTTAATCAAGGGGATTGTTTATCAGGCAAAGATTGATGGTGTAAGACAAAATACTTGGCAAAAAAAAGAATTGAGAAAGGTATTGCAAGAACGAAACGAAAAAAACACAAAAGGATATGAGGTCTGTTCTGTTTCTGTTACTCAAGGAGTTGTTAATCAGATTGAGTATCTTGGACGTTCTTTTGCAGCCAAAGATACTTTGCATTACAATGTTGTTAAATATGGTGACATCGTTTATACGAAAAGCCCAACAGGAGATTTTCCTTACGGTATAGTGAAACGTAGCAACATCAGATACAATGTGGCTGTTTCACCCTTGTATGGTGTATATGAACCTGTTAATGACAATATCGGAATTATTCTACACTTCTATTTTATGCAGCCGAGCAATGCTCTAAACTATTTGCATCGACTTATTCAGAAAGGAGCAAAGAATACCATAAGCATTACAAATGGGCGTTTCTTGGAGAATACTATTCCACTCCCAAACTCATCTGAAGAAACTAAACGCCTTGCATGGTTATTGACAGCAATTCAGAACAAGATGGTATTAGAACTTGATTTACTAAGTAATTACCAAAAGCAGAAACAATATTTGCTCCGTCAGATGTTCATATAAACATTTGGTGCAATAGAAACTTTTTCTGTCTTTGTAATAATTCCAAGAAATCTATCTCCAGTTTGATTTCTTGGACTAATGTAGATAGCTGCTTTCCAACTTGTTGCTGTACTTCAATCGTTGGAATACAAAGTGGAATGTTGCATAATCCTTCAAAAGATAAGCACTGTCTAACACTACCCTCTAATCTCTTTTGTATTTCTGTAAAAAATTGCTTAGTCTCAAAATAGTAATCAAGGTATTCGGGGAATAAGGTGTCCTTTGTACGGAAACAAATATACATAGGACTTACTATTCCTCTATCAAATGTGGTAAGACGAGCAATTGAACCAACATTTATTCTTGCTGGGTTAAAAGCGAAGTTGTTTTTTTTTACAATTTTATAGCTTGAAGTATCATCACTTGCAACGCTTCTGTTTTCAAATTGTTCACTCTGTTGGATGAAACCTTGACGATTACTAACGGATAAAACATTTTGAATAGCACGGTTTTTATTCCGTTTTGAAGTCTGCTCAATGAAATCGCCTATGTGAGAATTGCTTTTAGTTTTGTGTGTATATTCCTTTTCAATAATCGCAGACTTTAGTTTTTTCAAATCCTCAATGATTTTGTTTTGGGTTATGATGCGCTCGTCAAGTAACTTTAAAAAAGTGGCAATTTTATCTTCTTCCTGCAAAGATGTAGTATAAACAGGGAAAGAAGCATATTCCTGTGAATTTATACCGGGCTGTCCAGAACGAGCAGACATTACAGAAATCCATTTCTTATATCGAAGTGTATGCAGTTGGGAAAACACAAAATATGAATTGTGCTTATAAATATTTGCACGTATAAGAAATCCGGCAAAATATAGCTTACCATCACTATTGCGGTAAAGATAGCTTTTTCCTGTACTTGCTCCTGTACGAGCAAGAAGAATATCATTCTCTTTTACGAGATAACGATCCTCCAGTTCTCCATCTGGAGAAACAACATCATCATACAGATATTGAGAAGAAACTTCATCAATATCTGTAATCCGGATATATTTATTATTCCCATCGAAAGATTTGGCTGCAGCATTCATACCATAGTCAAATCCTTTTGCAATATCTCCAAATGTTGCCATTTTCCACTCTCCGCTAAATTCCGGGAATCTCAAATGGGGAACATTACATTTATCTTTATTGTTATTACTTGCCATAATCATTTTATTTTTCTAGAAAATAACATTGAGGATTTGTTACAAACAAAATATTATTGGATTAAGCCTAGCTCTTTCAAATAACCATCTATCTGTTTATCTAGTTCTGCTCGTTTTGCCTCTAATTCTTTAATTTCGGCCATGACCGCATGGATGTCTATTTCTTCTTCCTCTTCAAAAGTATCTACATAGCGAGGTATATTCAAATTATAATCATTCTCTTTAATTTCTTGTAAAGTAGCACAATGACTATATTTTTCTATTTCTTTTCTTTCACGATATGTATCGATAATTTTTTGAATATGTTCAGGACGTAACTTATTCTGTGTCTTTACTTTTTCAAATTCCTTACTTGCATCTATAAAGAGGATATTGTCATCTTCTTTGCGGCATTTTTTTATTACTAAGATACAAGTGGGAATACTGGTTCCATAGAAAATATTGGCAGGCAGTCCAATAATAGCATCAATATAATTTTTCTTTTCAATTAAGAATTGGCGGATTTTTCCTTCTGCAGCTCCACGAAATAATACTCCGTGTGGTGCTACACAAGCCATTGTTCCTCCATCATTGAGATGGTAAATCATGTGAAGGATAAAAGCATAATCTGCTTTAGATCTCGGAGCTAATACTCCAGCCTTACTAAAACGGTCGTCGTTATTGAATTTATCTGCTGCAGTCCAGTCTGCAGAAAAAGGAGGATTGGCAACTACGGCGTCAAATTGTCTGTCTCCAAAAGCGTCAGCTTCTAATGTATCTCCATTTTGGATGTCAAAGTCATTGTATTTTACACCATGAAGAAGCATATTCATTCTACAAAGATTGAACGTTGTAGGATTCTTTTCTTGACCAAAAATAGAATCGGCTTTACCACTTTTAGCTGTACGAAGAAGTAGGGAACCGCTACCGCATGTCGGGTCGAACACATCTTTTAATCGTACTTTGCCTGTTATTACAATTTCAGCTAAAATCTGACTAACTTCTTGTGGAGTATAAAACTCTCCCGCTTTTTTTCCTGCTCCGGCAGCGAATTGACTTATCATGTACTCGTAAGCATCCCCTAGAATATCTATATCTCCGGCTTCTTGTAATCCAAAGTCGATACCATTTAGTGCAATCAATACATTACTAATTAACTTATTCTTGTCGTCAGCAGTCTTTCCTAGTTTGGGAGAAGCTAAATCCAGATCAGAAAATAAACCACCAAAATCATCCTCACTATCCTGTCCTATTGTAGAATCTTCTATTTTTTTGAGTGAACGTTCTAAAGACGGCAAGATATTTTCTTTCTTGCTGATTAGCTCTATGATGGTGGAGTAAAGATATTCCGGTTCTATAAAATAACCTAGATTTTGAATACATTCTTCTTTTACATCCTGTTTTAATTCCTCATCCTTGCCATTCCATACTTCTTTGAAAGTAATATGATCTTCTTCTAATATTTCGTTGGCATAAAGTTCTATTTTTTCGGATAGATATTTGTAGAAAATAAAGCCTAAAGTGAAATACATAAAATCACTAGCAGACATGTTTCCTCTTAAAGTATTGGCGACAGTCCATAATTGACTGCGCAATTTTTGTTGTAGTTCTTCGCTCATATATTTAATGTAATTTTATTCCCAGTTAAATAATTCTATTATCGAATGTAGTTTGTCCATTATCCTTTTGAGTAGTGTACGGCGTTCTTTTAGTCCGATTCTTTTCTTTTTGACGGCCTCCTGAAGGATTTCGGGCTTTTCTTTCTGTAAAAAATCGTATTCATTTAGAAACTTAATGAGGGCTTCTTCATCAATTCCTTCTTCTTTTGCCAACTCTTGAATAGCTTTATAACGTTGTTGACTAACATAATTCGTCAGTCTACTTTCTAAGTCAATTGAACCATCAGATTTAGATTTGCTAAATCCATCTTTGTCATTATCCACGTTTTGACGAATAAATCCATCTATAAGTTTGGCTTTGTTACGCATAACAGCATCTTTTATCATGGTATCTAAAATCTGCTGACGTCTTTCTTGATAATCATTGCTCGAAGGATCTAAGTCATTGATTAGTGTCAGGATATATGCTACATTTATCACGTCACTATGAAGGAGTTCCAGACAGAAATCAATATCGTCTAGAGTTCTTTCATCTTTGCCATAAGGAGGCACATCTGTATCTCCTGTATTTTTCTTGTCATCAGGATTGGGGTTAATTACCCCGGTGGTAATATCCAAATATTTACTTCGAAAATCCATAAACTCTTGTTCTGATAAGATGAATTCTTTATCGTCAGGTTCGAAGTCTTCATAGATTTGCATTTCTGCCCGCTTTTTTATAATTTCACGGAAAGCTAATACAAAGTCTCTTTTTTCATATTCACTTTGTAATTTATCAATACTTTGTACATCAGGATACTTTTTTTTAAATTTCAAAGATAACTCATTAAACTTTTCTTTTACAACAGGAAAAGGTTCACGTAGAATTGTGTCTGCGGGATTATTGTTACTAAATAATTTTATGGCAGCATCTACATTGTTTTTTAAATCACGGAAACATACAATTTTCCCGAAACGTTTCTTTTCATTTAATATACGGTTGGTTCGGCTAAAGGCTTGTAGCAATCCATGATATTCTAAGTTCTTATCAACATAAAGTGTATTTAGCTTTTTAGCGTCAAAGCCAGTAAGAAACATACCTACGACAAGAAGCAGATCTAAAGGTTCCATATCCTTCTTTTTTTTCTTCATGCGTAGATTTATGTCATCATAATAGGCACTAAAGTTATCTGTTGTGAAAGATGTACCAAATGTGTTGTTATAGTCATTCATAATGACTTGTAGCTCATCTGACGTAACTTTATCATTAGCATAGCCTTGGTTCATTCCTGTTTGTTCGTCATCTTGGCTGCTATTTGCTGCGTATGTAAATACAGCTCCAATCTTAATTTTAGGATTTAACTCTTTAAATATTTTGTAATATTGTAATAGCATGGGGACAGATTGGATTGCGAACAGTGCATTGAATTCGCCATCAACTGTTGACTTGTTGAAATTTGTAAGAATGAATCTAGCTATCTCTTTCATGCGAGCTTCATTCATATAATCAATCCCAGATTCATCTTTACCTTTATAATATTCAACTAAGAAACCTAGCACATTTTCATCAGCAATAGCATCCTTGATGAGATAACGGTGAAGGCAGTCACTAAACACTTCTTTTGTGGTATGTTCTTGTTTGGCATTCTCTACAAATATAGGAGTACCTGTGAATCCGAAAATTTGAAGGTTACTGAAGAATTTGACAATATTTTTATGGCAATCACCAAAATGACTACGATGACATTCATCAAAAATCATCACAACTTTCTGATGGCGTACTTCTTGAAGATACTTGTTATAGTAATCTTTTGTAATAGCACAATTCAACTTTTGAATAGTAGTAATTATGATTTTAGAATTACCACTTAATCGTTTGATTAGTTCATAGGTATTATCAGTCCCATCAACAGCACCTGGTTCAAATGCTTCGTATTCTGATTGGGTCTGTGTGTCTAAATCATGACGGTCTACAACAAACATAACTTTGTCTATACCATCAAGCTCTGAAACTAACTGGGCGGCTTTGAATGATGTTAATGTCTTTCCTGCCCCAGTAGTATGCCATATATAGCCGTTTTTATTGGAGTTCTGTACTCGTTCTAATATACGTTCTACTGCGTAGAACTGATAGGGACGGAGTACCATTAAGCATTTATCGCCTTCATGCAATACAATGTACTTGCTTATCATTTTTCCCAAGTTACATTGGTCAAAAAAGAAATAAGCAAATTTACTTAAATCGTTAAAAGGTATATTTTCGGGGTCTGTCCAATTAAAAGTAAATTTGTAGCCTCCATTAGGGTTGTTGGCAAAATAGCGTGTGTTTACACCATTGGATATGACGAATAATTGTATATAATCAAATAATCCATGAAATGAGGTTTTATGATAGCGTTGAATTTGGTTATATGCTTCTTTTAATTCAACTCCTCGTTTCTTTAATTCTATCTGAACTAATGGTAGTCCATTTATTAAGATGGTTACATCGTAGCGACATTTTTTTCTCCCTTCTACTGTAATTTGATTGGATACCTGAAATTCATTTTGGCACCATTTATTTTTATTCAAGAATTCTACCCAAATACGTTCCCCGTCTTCTGTTTCTAATGGGTATAGGTCACGCAGCTTTTTAGCTTTCTCAAAACGTGTTCCTCCTTCCAAATAAATACAGATCTTTTCAAATTCTTTATCAGTGAAATGTTTTCTCTTATGTAGGGAGAGTTCTCTTTTATTGTGTTTCTCAAGTTGCTTTTTAAAATTGGCGTACAGATTGTCTTCTTCCTTGATAGAAATATATTCATAGTTCATTTCCATTAAGGTTTTTATTAATCCGTTTTCTAATACTTGTTCACTTTGGGTAACCATATGTTGTCGTATTTTTAATCCATAATCTAATAGATTAAGGATAAGGGAGCTTAAAATTGAATCTTTTCAATGAGGAAAAAGAAAAGATGATTTTAATATCTTACTTTTCTATCAAATTATGTTGTAAAGTATTGATTTTATTGTTATCAGTTCGTGTGTTATTGTAAAACTGATATTCTATAGGTCTTTATTCTGTTAGTCTCATAAGCAACTATCAATTCTAGCAAAATGCTAGAATTGATAGTTGCTTATGAATGCGTTTTTATTCTACACTTGTAGTTGATACACTGAAATTCTCTACTAATGTACTACCTTTCGTTATATATTCCTTTTCTAAGCGGTTAACCTCTTTGTTGTCTATATAGGCAATAACAGAAATTTTTAGTTTTTTGCCTGCTTGTTCTGATGTACTTATTACTGATCCTGCACAAGTCATCATGGAACCTTCTTTACCTGTCTGGCAGCTTATCTTATTTTCTGTCACTTTATTTACCAAATATGAATCACCTAAATATTCGCCATTTTCATTGTATAATTTTGCAACTCCGCTGGTGTTGGCTGCTCCGAATGCGATATTTAGATCAAAATCGTCTGTATTTCCCGACTGCTCTATAACAATTTTGTGTACTCCTGTTGTGTTTTTATTATCGTCATCGTTTCCACAGCTAACTAGGATGACTCCTAAAAATAGGGCAATTATGCCTAATAATGATAATATTCGCTTCTTCATGTTTTTTTGTTTATTATTACTTAATTATTTTTTCTTCCTGTGCTTCAAAGGACAAAGATACGTATTTATTTTTGAAAACAGAGACTTGTAAGGATATTTTTTTTTATTCTGATTTTTGGATTTAAGAGATGGGGTGTTGGGGTCCGGTTTGTCCGGATCAGTCAGCCAAAGGACATTTTCTTCTTTATAAGTATACGTACTAGGAACATTTCGGAATACTATCTTATAGCTGCTATCATAATTCTGGCAGCTTTCTATTTCGGGAGTCTTGATTTGACCTTTTATAATAATCAGATTTTCGGAAGTATCTATCATAGGCTTGTGTGTAAATATAATAAGTCGTGCAGCTGTTTTTATTTATTATTTGGGATATAAAAGTAAGAATATTTTCCAGAATATCAAAGCTGAAGTAGAAAAAACAGTGAATGACTTTATTCAGCTTTGTATTGTTATAAATATAGAGTGAGATTCGGTTTGGGAGTATTGAACGTGATAAAAGAGATTTGTTTTGCCAATGAAATCATTATCTTTGCAAGGTATATATTAATGAACGAGGAGGATATTATGCTTGCATACACATATATTGAACACGGAAAGTTTGAATTGCAGGAGAAAGCGATACCGGAAATGAAGGATTCACGGGATGCAATCGTGCGTGTAACACTTGGTAGCATCTGCACCAGTGATCTTCATATTAAACATGGCAGTGTGCCGCGTGCTGTGCCCGGAATAACTGTCGGGCATGAGATGGTAGGTGTGGTAGAACAAGTAGGGGCTGATGTCACTTCGGTGAAGCCTGGTGACAGGGTGACTGTGAATGTCGAAACTTTCTGCGGTGAGTGTTTTTTCTGTAAGCATGGATATGTGAATAACTGTATTGATCCTAATGGCGGCTGGGCTTTAGGTTGTCGAATTGATGGTGGTCAGGCGGAATATGTCAGAGTTCCTTATGCGGATCAGGGTTTGAGCCGTATTCCTGATACTGTGAGTGATGAGCAAGCCTTGTTTGTCGGTGATGTACTTGCAACAGGTTTTTGGGCAGCACGCATCTCGGAAATTACCGAGAAAGACACTGTTCTTATCATCGGTGCCGGACCTACCGGAGTTTGTACTTTGCTATGTGCAATGTTGAAGCACCCTAAGCGTATCATTGTCTGCGAAAAGTCTCCTGAAAGAATTCGGTTTGTCCACGAGCATTATCCTGATGTGTTAGTAACGGAGCCTGAAAATTGCAAGGATTTTGTGATTCAAAACAGTGACCATGGTGGCGCAGATGTTGTTTTGGAAGTAGCGGGGAGTGATGATTCTTTCCATTTAGCATGGGCTTGTGCTCGTCCTAATGCTGTTGTCACCATAGTAGCCCTTTATGAACAGCCGCAGCTTCTTCCTTTACCTGATATGTATGGCAAGAATCTGATTTTTAAAACAGGGGGAGTGGATGGTTGTGACTGTGCCGAGATTCTCAAACTGATTGAGGAAGGGAAAATTGATACTACTTCTCTTATTACACATCGATTTCCGTTGAATGAGATTGAGGAGGCTTATCGTGTCTTTGAAAACAAGCTGGATGGGGTTATTAAAGTAGCTATATCAGGAAATAAATGAAAATTAAATAGAAATCACATATGAAGAATATACTGATAGTGAGCAATAGTGATACGTGTCGTAGTCGTATGGCGCAAGAGATTTTAAACTCGTTCGGTAGAGGTATGAAGATTAGTACTGCCGGTGTTTTGGTTGGAAATTCTGTCCCTGATGTTGTTTGCCAGGTGATGGAACAGAATGGGTATGACTTTTCACGTAGAAAGCCTTGTGATGTTGCGACGTATGCCCAACAGACATGGGATTACGTCATTACTCTTTGCCCAGAAGCGGAGGAAGTGCAAAAGGAAATGCAGGGTGTAGTGAGAAAATATGTTTCTTTTAATTTTGCAGATCCTTTTCGGGGAGGTATTCATGCCGATGATGAACAGGAAGAACGGGTGGTGGCACTATATGACGCTATGCATAAAGAACTGTATGAGTTTTTTCGGAGTGAATTGATGGAAAAGTTGTTACCTCGCTGTTCCTGTGGCGCAAATACGTATTGTAGGTGTGAGTAGGAATATAAGTAAAATCATATATGTACATCATCCGGTGATGGTGGCAGATCTGTGTCATTTTGAACGCGAAGTTGCCAGAAAGCAATAGCGGATGCGGTGGCTACATTGAGAGAATCGACACCGTTTGCCATAGGAATGCGGACTACATAGTCCGCCTCATTGATTGTTTCGTTTTGAAGACCATCCCCCTCTGTTCCCATTACGATGGCTAACTTGGGTTCGGTTGCTAAGATAGGATTATCGATAGAGATTGATTTCTCCGTGAGTGCCATAGCGACTGTACGGAAACCCTGTTTACGCAACTCATTGGGAGAACCGTCCAACCAAGTCCATGGTATCAGGAAGACAGAACCCATCGAAACCCTGACTGCACGTCGGTTTAACGGATCACAAGAATTGCGTGTTAATAATATAGCATCTATTCCCAAGGCGGCTGCGGAACGGAAGATGGCTCCGATATTAGTAGCGTCTACCACGCCCTCAATGACTACGATCCGTCGAGCTTTCCGACACATCTCCTCTGCACTTGGTAGTGCCCGACGACGCATGGCACAGAGGACACCGCGCGTCAGTGTATATCCGGTCAATGTGGCAAGTAACTTTCTTTCACCGGTATAGACAGGTATATCACCACAACGTTCAATGATGCCAGCCGCATCACCAGTGATATGCTTCTGTTCACACAAGAGGGCTAAAGGCTCATAACCAGCATTCAGAGCTACATGGATAACTTTGGGGCTTTCTGCAATAAACAAACCTTTATCAGGCTCGATACGATTCCGTAATTGAGCTTCGGTGAGGGTACTGAATATTTCTACTCCGGAGTCTGTTAAGGATGATATTTCTATAATGGGCATAGTGATTTCTTTAAACGATCTATTTTATTGCAGCAATGATAGTATGCGCTTCTTACTTACCGATGCAAAAATGTTGAAAGATATTTTGAAGCACCATATCATTCGTAACCTCCCCCGCTATGTCCGAAATAAAGAAGATACACTCTCGTATGTCTTGCGAAAGAAAATCCCCGGAAATCTGCGAATCAAGTCCGTTTTGTACTCTATGAATAGCTTCCAAAGCTTTGTTTAAAGCTTCGTAATGTCTTACGTTTGTCACAATAATATCATTCTGTGTCACTGTAGGCAAGTGTGCAGCATCAATAAGCATTTTTTGTAGCTCACTTGTATTCTTCCGTTGTTTGGCCGAGATGAAAATAGATTCCGTAGATTCTTTGGGGAAGTCTTTTAATAAAGATAATACATTCTCTTTCTGTTTATCTTCAATCAAATCAGTCTTATTGAATACAACAATCAAATGTTTTCCTTCACAACGTGGAATTATTTTCTCCGATAACTGTTCAATTTGAGAAGCGGCATTCACAGCATCTACCATCCAAAGAACAATCTCCGCCTGATCCAACTTCTGAAAAGTACGTTCAATACCCAAACTTTCAATCGTGTCATTGGTTTCCCGGATTCCGGCGGTATCAATGAACCGGAAAGTGATTCCTCCGATATTGACAGTATCTTCGATTACATCACGTGTTGTCCCGTGAATATCACTGACAATGGCTTTATCCTCATTCAATAATACATTCAGTAAAGTCGATTTTCCGGCATTTGTTTCACCGATGATAGCTACGGGAACACCATTCTTAATGGCGTTGCCGACACTAAATGAATGAGCCAACCGCGAAATGACCTGTTCAATTTCATCTGCCAGTTTCCTTAATGCCGAACGATCGGCAAATTCCACATCCTCTTCGCTGAAATCCAACTCCAATTCAATCATGGAAGTGAAATTCAACAACTTGTTGCGTAGATCTGTCAGCTCTTTACTGAATCCACCCCGCATCTGGCTCATTGCCAATCGGTGAGTGGCAGCAGATGAAGAAGCAATCAAGTCCGCCACAGCTTCTGCCTGACTTAAATCCATCTTTCCATTGAGGAAAGCACGTTGTGTATATTCTCCCGGCTGGGCCATGCGGCAACCGTTTTTAATAAGCAACTGCATCACCTGTTGAAGAATATAAGTGGAACCATGACACGTGATTTCCGTGCTGTCTTCTCCCGTATATGAATGAGGAGCACGGAAAAGGCTGACGAGCACTTCATCAATCATCTCGTCTTCGTCATAAATACGCCCGAATGTCAAAGTATATGGTTTTTGTTCGCTCAATAATTTGCCAGCTTTGGCTGGCTTGAAGATGCTGCCGGTAATAGAAATAGCTTCCGGACCGGAAACGCGGATGCTTCCGATAGCACCGCCTTGAGCGGTAGCGATGGCACAGATAGTATCTTGAATCATTGTTTTTTCTTTTTGGATGAGCAAAGATAATTGTTTCTAAGTAAAAAACAGAAAATTGAGCACAACTTGTGCTTTATTTGTTTATATTTGCTGCCGTGCAGTGGTACACCAAACAAAATAAAACAATAATGCTTATGGAACCAGCGATTAATTTATATTCTTCCAATGAAAAGAGTGAACTCATACGGGAGAACTCACAAGAAATACTTTCTGTCCTTGCAGCTCATCAAATAGCTTTGTGGGAATATGATATCATTACGGGCAAATGCTCCTTTTCAAACGATTATTTTTTTACACTGGGATTAAAGGATGCCGGGATCATTTTTGAAGATATAGATGATTTCTATCGGTTTATTCATCCGGAAGATATTGAATTCTATAAACAAGCCTTTGCAGAAATGCTTTCATCAGACTCTAAGACCTCACAAATTAGAGTTCGTTGTATAAGTGAACAAGGGAAAGTAATTTGGCTGGAAGATCATTTTCTGTCTTACAAAGAGAGTTGCGAAAGTCATCCGGGTAAACTGCTGGCATATACGGTGAACGTCACTTCACAATGCGAAAAGGAGCAACATATCAAATATCTGGAAGAGTATAATCGCAAAATAATTGAAGCATTGCCGGAATTCATTTTTATTTTTGATGATAATTTCTTTATTACCGATGTCCTGATGGCACCGGGAACGATATTGCTTCACCCTGTGGAAGTGCTACGCGGAGCAGATGGACGATCTATTTATTCACCGGAGGTTAGCGACTTGTTTATTTGTAACATTAGGGAATGTTTGCGTGATGGTAAGTTGAAGGAAATAGAATATCCGCTTGAAGTGGATGGAAGTCTGCATTATTTTCAGGCACGTATCGCCCCCTTTGAAGGAAACAGGGTACTTGCCTTGATACATGACATCGGAGACCGGATTCAGCGTTCGCAGGAATTGATCGAAGCTAAACGTCGTGCGGAAGATGCTGATAAAATGAAGTCGGTCTTTTTAGCTAATATGAGCCATGAAATTCGTACTCCGTTGAATGCTATTGTTGGTTTTTCGGAGATTATCGCAGTGACAGAAAGTGAAGAAGAGAAAATGGAGTATCTGGAAATTATTCAGAAAAACAGTAACTTGTTATTACAGTTAATCAATGATATTTTAGACCTTTCCCGTATTGAATCCGGCAAATCGGAAATGCATTTCCAGCAGGTTGAGATTGCAGGACTAGTGGAAGAAGTGGAAAAAGTGCACCAGCTGAAGATGAAGTCGAATGTAGAATTGAAAGTGATTCGTCCCGAAGGAGAATACTGGACTTCTACTGATCGTAACCGTGTGATGCAGGTATTGTTCAATTTCTTGTCGAACGCGATTAAAAATACGGAAAAGGGAAGTATAACTTTAGGCTTGAAACATGAAGGACCCTGGCTGAAACTGTATGTCAGCGATACGGGTTGCGGTATATCCAAAGAGAAACTCCCTCAAATTTTCACCCGGTTTGAGAAACTGAATGATTTTGTGCAAGGCACCGGATTAGGGCTTTCAATTTGTAAAAGCATTGTAGAACGACTGGGCGGCCGTATCGAGGTAACTTCAGAATTGGGGCAGGGGAGTACGTTTGCACTCTATTTGCCTTATCAGGAAGTACCGAAAGAAGTTGCTGAAAGAAGCCTCTCACATAAGAAGAACGTCGATGAGGATAAACGTAAAAAGATATTGGTGGTAGAAGACATTGAGTCGAACTTTGTCCAACTTAATATTCTTCTGAATAAGGAATATATTATTTCATGGGTACGCAACGGACAGGAAGCCATCAATAGTTTTATCCGCGAAAAGCCGGATTTGATTCTGATGGATATTCGTATGCCGATCATGGACGGTATTCAAGCCACTGAAAAGATCCGTACTATTTCTCTGACTGTGCCTATTATTGCAGTGACCGCGTATGCTTTCTATACTGAACAGCAACAGGCTATTCAGGCAGGATGCAACGCTGTTATCTCAAAGCCCTATTCTTTGGAAAGGTTGAAAGAGACAATAGAATCTTATATCGGATAATTAATTTTCTAAAAGAGAACTAACATTCTGAATGTTGTAGTGTTATTTATTATATAGTAGTAACATTATAATATATTAGAATATGGAGAAAGTAAAAAAGATAGTCCTTATCGGGGCAAGCGGCTTTGTGGGATCTGCCCTTCTGAATGAAGCATTGAATCGTGATCTCGAGGTTACGGCAGTAGTTCGTCATCCGGAAAAGATAAAGATAGAGAATGAAAATCTGAAAGTGGTGAAAGCCGATGTCTCCGCGCTTGATGAAGTGACTGCCGTTTGTAAAGGTGCAGATGCGGTTATTAGTGTATTCAATCCGGGATGGAATAATCCTGATATATACGATGAAACAATCAAAGTTTATCTGACCATTATTGATGGAGTGAAGAAAGCGGGTGTTAATCGCTTTTTGATGGTGGGCGGTGCCGGTTCTTTGTTTATCGCTCCGGGCTTGCGTCTGATGGATTCCGGTGAGGTACCCGAAAATATATTGCCGGGAGTGAAAGCTCTAGGAGAGTTTTATCTGAACTTTTTAAAGAAAGAAAAGGAAATAGACTGGGTATTTTTCTCTCCGGCAGCGGATATGCGTCCGGGAGTACGTACAGGACGTTATCGGTTGGGAAAAGATGATATGATTGTAGATATTGTAGGAAACAGCCATATCTCTGTTGAAGATTATGCCGCCGCCATGATTGATGAACTGGAATATCCGAAACACCACCAGGAGAGATTTACGATTGGTTATTAATAAAAAAACAATGGCTTGAATCCACACATATTATCAGTGAAAGATTCAAGCCATTATACATTCTTTTAATTGCAATTTTATTCTTTCGATTACAATTTAATCCTCCTGAATATAGATTTATATCCTGTCAAGTACTGTCTTAATTAGCGTATCGATTGTATTCTTATATCCGGTGTTGGCCTCTTTGATAAGTCGGTTGGCTATCACCATGCAGACGGTCATTGCCTTGTGTCCCATCAACCGGCTAAGTCCTGCCAAAGCCGAACTTTCCATTTCGAAGTTGGTAATTTTGTAACCTTTATATTCGAACGCTTCAATCTTATCATTCTGTTTCGGGTCTGCTAACGGGATACGAAGTTCACGTCCTTGAGGACCGAAGAAACCTCCGGCAGCGATTGTCACTCCACGTACCATGTCGTCTTTGGCGATCCGGTCAATCAATTCTTCATTGGCATCAATGACGTAAGGAGCAGGAGCGCACATATTTCCCGACCAACCCATGTGATTGAGGAAAGCACGTTCGAAAGGCAAATCGCATACGGCATTACGTCCGGCATAGAAATTCAGTAACCCGTCGAAACCGATGGACTTTTGCGAACATACAAAAGTTCCGACAGGCGTATTGGGTTGTAGGCCGCCACATGTGCCGATACGCACTAATTCCAGTTGGCGGAACTGATCCTTTTCTTCACGGGTGACAAAGTCGATATTGGCGAGTGCATCTAATTCATTCATTACGATGTCGATGTTATCGCAACCGATTCCTGTAGAGACTACCGTAATCCGTTTACCTTTGTAAGTACCCGTGATGGTTTTGAATTCGCGGCTTTCCACTTCACATTCTTTGTTTTCGAAATGAGAAGCTACGAGTGCTACACGTCCGGGGTCACCTACTAGGATTACTTTATCTGCCAACCATTCGGGTTTTACGTGAAGATGGAATACTGAACCGTCTTCATTGATTATCAATTCAGAGGATGGAAAGTACTTTTTCATGTCATTGAAAGGTTTTAGTTTTATAATAGGATTGTATCTATAAATAGAAACGCCGGAACCGGATTTAAGTTCAGAAGAAGTCTCTTTCTTTTTCCATAGAAAAGGAGAGAACGTCTTGCGACTGAAATGAAATCGGATTCCAGCGTTTGTGAACGATTATTTGCTCAATGGCTGATTGCCAGCATTGCCTGTTGTCGGCTTGGCGATATTCTCACGCATGGAAGTATCAGCTTCGATATTCTTCATGCGATAATAATCCATGATGCCTAAGTTTCCACTGCGGAAAGCTTCAGCCATTGCTTTAGGAACTTCAGCTTCTGCTTCGATCACTTTGGCACGAGCTTCCTGTGCTTTTGCTTTCATTTCCTGTTCGGAAGCTACTGCCATAGCACGGCGCTCTTCAGCTTTTGCCTGTGCAATATTCTTATCTGCATTAGCCTGATCGATTTGCAGAGCCGCACCGATGTTCTTACCTATGTCGATGTCCGCAATATCAATAGACAGAATCTCGAAAGCAGTTCCTGCGTCCAGACCTTTACGAAGTACAAGTTTAGAGATAGAATCCGGATTCTCCAATACCGATTTATGGTTTTCAGAAGAACCGATAGACGAAACGATACCTTCACCTACACGGGCAAGGATCGTATCTTCACCTGCACCACCGACCAGCTGGCGGATATTGGCACGTACTGTAACACGAGCCTTAGCTATCAACTGGATACCGTCTTTCGCAACAGCCGTTACAGGAGGAGTATCAATCACTTTCGGGTTTACAGACATCTGTACAGCTTCGAATACGTCACGTCCTGCCAGGTCGATAGCAGTAGCCATCTGGAAAGGCAATTCGATGTTGGCTTTCGATGCCGATACTAAGGCGTGAACTACCTTTTCTACGTGTCCGCCAGCCAGATAATGGGCTTCCAGTTCGTCGCGGGTGATATTTTTCAGACCGGCTTTGTGGGCTTCGATCATTCCCGGAACGATGATATACGGCGGAACGTTACGTATACGCATTAAGAATAGTTGTATCAGCGAGATGTTAACTCCCGAAACTTTAGCCGACAACCAAAGGAAGAACGGCACGTAATGGAAAAATATTATCAAGAAGATAATACCTCCGGCTATCAGAAAGATAGGCAAGTAGAAAGATGATTCCATT